>Ga0209426_1000048_pt1 | contig 229094 bp, 206 predicted proteins | sample Deesub1362B_J571_FD_187697 | JGI IMG/M metagenome (GOLD analysis project Ga0209426, IMG submission 187697) | Deep oceanic, basalt-hosted subsurface ecosystem from Juan de Fuca Ridge flank, Pacific Ocean, CORK Borehole 1362B_J2.571 (SPAdes)... ...
TAAGGCAAAAGCAAAAGATCGCAGCCTGCGGCAGCGCCTACAGGAAATCCCATGTCGGCGCTGCTGCAGGCTGCGATCTTTTGATCTTTAGCCAACCCGCCGCCAGACACTCGCCAGCCAAGGCTGCTGCTCGCGCGGCAATCCCGCCGGCCGGTAGTAATGTTCAAGCTCGACAAACCCCGCCGCCGTCAACAACCCGCGCCACGCGTCCAGGTCGTGATATGAGCCGTAGCGTGGCCCATTCCAGCCCTCACGGTTATCCCCGCGCGGATTGGAACTGAACAACACCCCGCCCGGTTTCAGTGTGCCATGCAGCTGCTTGAGCACCCGCGGCAACTCCTGCAACGGCACATGAAACAGCACCGCATTGGCGAAGATGCCGTCGAAGCGCTCGGTCGGCAGATCGAGTTTCAGAAAGTCCTGCTGCCAGACCTCGCAACCGCTGTCTTCGCGGGCCATGCGCGCAAATTCCTCTGAGCCATCAAGGCCGACCGCGACGTGGCCCATGCGGGTGAACGTCTGCAAATCACGTCCGGGGCCGCAGCCGAAATCGAGCAGGGTGAACGGTGCCGGACCCTGGATGTGGCGAAGCAAGGCGTCGATGTTCTGGCTGACATCGTGGTCGCGGGTGCCTTCGCGGAAGTCTTCGGCCACCGAGTTGTAGTGGCCGAGGGTGGTGGCGGTGATCTGTTCCAGATCGGTGGGAGTCTGTTTCATGGGGCGGACTGTTTGGGGGGAGTTGAGCAGACTATAAGCGCTTTCGCGCTTTAAAAGATCGCAGCCTTCGGCAGCTCCTACAGAAGATCGCATTCCCCTGTAGGAGTTGCCGAAGGCTGCGATCTTTTGATCTTGCTTCAGCGCTTGTTCAGACCTCTGGCGAGGCGATCGCCGCCCACCTGAATCACCGCCACCAACGCCACCAACAACACAATCACCGTCAGCATGATCTGGCTGTCGAAACGTTGATAACCGTAGCGGTAAGCGATATCGCCGAGGCCGCCGGCGCCAATCGCTCCGGCCATGGCTGACGAGTTGATCATCGTCACCAGCGTAATCGTGAACCCGCCGACAATCCCCGGCAGCGCTTCCGGCAACAGCACATGCCAGACGATGTGCCAGCGCCGGCAGCCCATGGCCTGCGCGGCTTCGATCAAGCCGTGATCGACCTCGCGCAAACTGACTTCGGCAATTCGCGCAAAAAATGGCGTCGCGGCAATCGTCAGCGGTACCACCGCCGCCCACACACCGTACGTGGTGCCGACAATCAGCCGGGTGAAGGGAATCAGCGCGACCATCAGAATCAGAAACGGGATCGAGCGGAACAGATTCACGAACGCGCCCAGCGCGCGGTTGAGCAGCGGCGCCTGATAGATCCCGCCCTTGTCGCTGGTGACCAGAATCACTGCCATCGGGATCCCTACCAGCAAGGCGATCAGCGACGACACACCGACCATCAGGAAGGTGTCGATGAATCCCTGGAGCAAACGATCAAACCACATAACCCAATACCTCCACCCGTTGCGCCCACTGCCCGGCGCGCTCGCGCAATTGTTCGGTGCTCAAGGACGAGCCGCTGACTGCCAGCAACAGTTGTCCCAGCGCGTGCCCCTGAATCCGTTCGACGCCGCCCTGCAGCCACTTCACGCGTCCACCGAGGGCGGCAAATAACGCGGCCAGATCCGGCTCGTCGGCGGTGCCCCCGGTGAACTGCAAACGCAATACCACCGCCGCGCCCGGGGAGGGCGGCTGGGCATGCAGACGGCTTTGCAGCTCTTCCGGCAGTGCGTCTTGCAGCGGCGCGAGCAAGGTCTGGCTGACCTCGTGCTGCGGATTGCCGAACACCTCCCAGACCGGGCCTTGCTCGACGATCCGCCCGTGTTCCAGCACTACCACGCGGTCGCAGATTTCGCGGATCACCGCCATTTCATGGGTGATCAACACGATGGTCAGGCCGAGGCGCCGGTTGATCTCGCGCAGCAGGCCGAGGATCGACTGAGTGGTCTCGGGATCGAGCGCCGAAGTGGCTTCGTCGCACAGCAGAATGTCCGGGTCATGCACCAATGCGCGGGCGATGCCGACGCGCTGTTTCTGTCCGCCGGAGAGTTGCGCCGGGTAAGCCTTGTGCTTGGCTTGCAGGCCGACCAGTTCGAGCAGCTCACGAACCTTCTGCTCGCGTTGCGCCTTCGGCACGCCCGCGACTTTCAGCGGCAGTTCGACGTTCTGCCACACGGTCTTGGCCGACATCAGGTTGAAGTGCTGGAAGATCATGCCGATCCTTCGGCGCAGTGCGACCAGGCGATCCTCATCGAACTCGCCGATGTCGACCTGATCGATCAGCACCCGTCCCGCCGTCGGTTGTTCCAGACGATTGATCGTACGGATCAGCGACGATTTGCCGGCGCCGCTGCGCCCGATAATGCCGAACACCTCGCCGCGCTGAATCGCCAGGTCGATGCCTTGCAGGGCCGCCACCGGGCCTTGCCGACCCGCGTAGGTTTTACCCAGGCCGATGAAGCGCACGTGGGCGCGATTCAGCTCGGGATGCAGTTCGGTTTTTTCAGCATGTTTTGGCTCTGGAATCTCCAGTCGCCGTTGGATCGCGGCGGTCATGTTCAACTTTCCCAACCGGCCTGATACAGCTTGCCGTGAGCCTTATCCAGCGCGGCGCGAACGGCCGGCGAGTGCTGGTAGATGTCGACGAATTTGATCAGGCGCGGATCGTCCTTGCTCTTCGGCTGGATCACGAACTGGATCACGTATTCCTTGTGGTCGAGGCCGTCGAACAGCAGTGCGGAGCCGGCGTCGAAGGTCTTCGCCAGACGAATGTAGGCCGGGTAGCCCTGGACCAGATCGGCGTCATCGTAGGCGCGCACCAGTTGCACGGCTTCGACTTGCAGGATCTTGATCTTCTTCGGGTTGGTGACGATGTCGTCTTCGGTGGCCTTGTAGCCGACGCCAGGTTTGAGGGTGATCAGGCCAGCCTTGGCCAGCAGTTGCAGACCGCGACCGCTGTTGATCGGGTCGTTGGCGATGGCGACGCTGGCGCCTTCGGGCAACTCGTCGAAGCTTTTGTATTTTTTCGAGTAGAGGCCGACGTTGTTGATGATCCCCGGGGCGAACGGCACCAGGTCAAAACCGGAGGCCGCCTTGGCGTTTTCGAGGAACGGGATGTGCTGGAAGTAGTTCACGTCGATGTCGCCGGCGGCGAGGCTGACGTTCGGTGCGATCCAGTCGGTGAACTCCACCAGCTCGACTTTCAGGCCTTGTCTGGAGGCCTCCTCTACGGCGGCTTCCAGCGGAATCGCGAAGGCAGCGGTGGTGCCGATTTTCAGTGGTGCATCGGCGGCGAACACCGCCGAGCTGAACAGGCCGAAGGCCAGGGCCAGTGCTTTGACTGGGTGGGACAGGAGTTTCTTGGTCATGGTGGTTTTTCCAGTCAGTGCATGAATTTTGTGGTGTCTAGTCGGGCCTCATCGCTGGCAAGCCAGCTCCCACAGGTTTTATGAACGCCACAGACCCTTGTGGGAGCTGGCTTGCCAGCGATGCTTTTAGCGGCGGTACGAAGAGCCGGTATGTTGCTCAGGTAACTGCGCCCCTGCGTGAAACAGCTTTTCGCGCAGGCTGCCGCTGTCATACGCAGTCTTGTACGATCCGCGCCGCTGCAACTCCGGAATCACCAGCTCGATGAAATCGACATAGCTTTCCGGGGTAACGATGCGCGTCAGGTTGAAGCCGTCGAGACCGGTTTCGGCGATCCACGCTTCCAGTTCATCGGCCACTTGCTCAGGCGAGCCGACCACGGTGATGTAGCGGCCACCGAGAGCGTGCTGGTCAAGCAATTTGCGGCGGGTCCAGTCGTTGTTCTGCAGGTTCTTGGTGGCGGACTGGATGGCGTTGCTCTTGACGTACTGGATCGGCTCGTCGATTTCGTATTGAGAAAAATCGATGCCGCTGGACGCCGAGAAGTGCGCCACACCGGCCTCGGCACTGGCATGACTCAAGTACTCAGCGTGCTTGGCCCACGCGGCTGCTTCGGTGGCGCCGACGATCACGTTGAGGCCCATGAACACCTTGATGTCTTCGGGATTGCGCCCGGCCTCGACGGCGCTGGCGCGGACCTTGTCCACCTGCACTTTGGTCGATGGCTTGTTCTGGCCGCTGATGAATACGCACTCGGCGTGACGCCCGGCGAACAGCAATCCACGATCGGAACTGCCAGCCTGGAACAGCACAGGCGTGCGCTGCGGCGACGGCTCGCAGAGGTGGTAACCCTCGACTTGATAGAACTCGCCGTGGTGCTCGACCTTGTGCACCTTCTCCGGCTGCGCGTAGATGCGCTGCACGCGGTCATTGAGCACCGCGCCGTTTTCCCAACTGCCCTCCCAGAGTTTGTAGAGCACTTCGAGGTACTCGTCGGCCTGATCGTAACGGCGGTCGTGCTCGACCTGTTCGCGCAGGCCCATGGCCTTGGCGGCGCTGTCGAGGTAACCGGTGACGATATTCCAGCCGACCCGACCACGGCTCAGATGATCGAGCGTGGACATGCGGCGGGCGAACAGATAGGGCGGTTCATAGGTGAGGTTGGCGGTGAGGCCGAAACCGAGATTTTTCGTCACCGCAGCCATGGCCGATACCAGCAGCAGCGGGTCGTTGACCGGCAACTGGATCGACTCTTTCAGCGTGACATCCACCGAGTTCTGATAGACGTCGTACACGCCGACGATGTCGGCGATGAACAGCCCGTCGAACAGCCCGCGCTCCAGCAATTGCGCCAGTTCGGTCCAGTACTCGAGAGTTTTGTAGCGCGTCGAGGTGTCGCGCGGGTGTGTCCACAAACCGTGGTTGATGTGGCCAATGCAGTTCATGTTGAACGCATTGAGCAGAATCTTTTTCTTGCTCATCAAATGGTGCCCCGCAGTGGCGGCTTTTCATCGTTGAGGTAGTAATTGCCCACCGCGTGATATTTCCAGCGCACCGGGTCGTGCAGGGTGTGCACCCGGGCATTGCGCCAGTGGCGGTCGAGGCCGTGCTCGATCAGGGTGGCCTGGCTGCCGGCCAGTTCGAACAGCGTGCTGCCAGCAGCCAGCGAGATTTCAGTGCTGATCGCCCGCGCTTCGGCGACGGCAATCGAGGCGGCAGCGACGGTTTCGGCGTTGGTCTCGGCCTGGGCCTTGTCGAGGAATTCGCCGGCGCGTTCCAGCAGTGCTTCAGTGGCGTGCAGACGAATACTCAAGTGACCGAAACTCTTCAGGGTCAGCGGGTCTTCGGTGGCCTTGTCATTACCGGAGTCAATCCACGGCCGGGTTTTGCTGCGCACGAAGTGCATGGCATCTTCGTAAGCGGCGCGAGCGATGCCAGTGTCGATGGCGGCGTGAAGGATCTGCGCCAGCGGGCCGACCGTGGTCGGACGCTCGAAAGCACTCTGGAACGGGACCACGTCCTCGGCGGCAACGTAGACGTCTTCGAACACCACGGAACCGCTGCCGGTGGTGCGCTGGCCAAAGCCGCTCCAGTCGTCGATGACCGTCAGGCCTTGGCTGTCACGCGGGACGAAGGCCAGTTGCTGCACGCCATTTTCATCGACCACCGACGTCGGGATGCGCTGCGCGTAGATCGCACCGGTCGCATAAAACTTGCGCCCGTTGATGCGATAGCCGTCGCCGTCACGTTCGAGGCGGGTGACGCGGTCGTGGGCGGTTTTGGTACCGAGTTCCGCCAGGGCGTTGCCGAAGCGCTGGCCGGCCAGCACCTCGGCGTACAGCCGCTGTTTCTGCTCGTGGCTGCCGTTAACGCGCAGCACTTCGAGGGCGTAGAAATGGTTCTGCGGAATCTGCCCGAGAGAACCGTCAGCCTGAGCGATCAGGGCGATGACTTTGGCCAGGGTCACGTTGGACACAGCAGCGCCGCCGTATTCCTTGGGCACGCTGATGCCCCACAGGCCGGAGCGGGAAAACACGTCGAGTTCCGGCAGTGGCAGGCGACGTTCACGGTCACGCACGGCACTGTCGCGTTTGAAATCTTCGGCCAGGTCGCTGGCGACGATCAGGGCTTGCTCATCGCTGGTGATGACCGCGACGGGGTGGGAAAAAGTCATGGTTCTCTCCAATGCCTTTGAGAAAGTGTGCGGTCGTCAGATCCAGGAATGGCGGGCCGGCAAAGTACCGTTGAGGCGATAGGCGCCGACCGCGTGATATTTCCAGCGCACCGGGTCGTGCAGGGTGTGCACCCGGGCGTTGCGCCAGTGGCGGTCGAGGTTGAATTCGGCGAGGGTCGCGCGGCTGCCGGCCAGTTCGAAAAGCTTTTCGCTGGCCAATAGTGAAATCTCGGTGGTCAGCACTTTGGCTTCGGCCACGGCAATCGACGCGCGGGCGGCGGACTCGGCGGTGAGCGGTGCGGCGTGCACCTGATCCAGCACTTGCCCGGCCTTGCGCAGCAATGCCTCGGCGGCGTGCAGTTCGATTTTCAGTTTGCCGATGTCGGCGATCACGTAGAGGTCATCGCTGGCGCGTTCGACCTTGGCGTCGATCCATGGCCGCGCGCGGGTTTTGACGAATTCGATGGCGTCGTCGATGGCACCTCGGGCGATACCAGCGTCGATGGCCGCTTGAATCAGCTGCGACACGGCGCCTTGAGTGTTGGGCTTTTCGTTGATCTTCCAGTTATCGACCACCAGGCTCGACTCGACGCGCACGTTGTTCAGCACAATCGTGCCACTGGCGGTGGTGCGCTGACCGAAACCCGACCAGTCATCAACGATGCGCAGGCCCGGGGTGCCACGGCGGACGAACGCCAGCACCTGCTTGCCGTCGTCATTCAGCGCCTTGACCGCCACCCAGTGCGCGAACAATGCGCCGGTGGAATAGAACTTCTGGCCGTTGATCACATAGTCATCGCCGTCGGCGGTGATGCGCGCTTTCAATTCCAGGGTATTTTTGGTGCCGCGTTCAGGGCCGGCATTGCCGATGCGCCAGCCTTCCAGAACACTCTGGAACAGCTGTTTTTTCTGCGCCTCGGTGGCGCTGCCGAGTACCAGATTGATGATGCCGAACTGGTTTTGCGGGATCTGTCCCAGCGCCGGGTCGGCCGCGGAAATGATCGCGAACACCTCGGCCAACGTGACAAACGAAACCTGTGGGCCGCCGTATTCACGGGGGATGGCAATGCTGCCCAGACCGCTGCGGGTGAACTGTTCGATTTCCGACCACGGCAGCTTGCGCTGGCGGTCGCGCCTGGCGGCCTGCACGCGGGCGACTTGCGCCAGCTCATGGGCGGCCTTGATGGCTTGGGCGTCGTTGCGCAAGACCTGCGCGGGCAACAACAACGGGGCGATGTCCAGATCCGACTGGACGTTTGCATCGGCCAGACTGGACATCAGTGCCGCTCCCTGGCTGCACGCAATGCCCTGGCGATCTGCACTGGGGTGATTGTGTTCCGGACCATACTACCTACCTCACATCTCATGAAAAACGCCGCAAAAGTGCGGCGAACGAAAGAATGTCCGGTGGTCCGGTTCATATACCCTAAGCGTGTATAAATATTAAATAAACTAACTTTTAGGAATATGTATAGAAGGGGTGGTGGTCGGGTTGGTTAACAGGCTCCCAGCCGTGGTGGTACAACCTGTGGTGAGGGGATTTATCCCCGACAGGCCGCGCAGCGGCCCTTTCTGAATCATAAAAAACGGGACGGCTTCGCAGCCCATCGGGGCGGTGCGACTTTTCCCTGGATCCCCTCACTGCAAAGCCCCATGAGTACAGGAATGCGGCATCAATCCTTGGTCGATTCAGCGGCCTTCAGATCCTGGCGCAGCGGCACCCTCAGATAAGGATTCACGCAACCGATCTTCAGCGTCCGTGGCGGTGCCCAGCGTGAGTTGTTGCCGACCCAGTCGATGACGCAGTAGGTCACATCGAGGCGCAGATCCTCACCGCCCTCGACAATCACTGCCGGTGGCACCCAGACCTGAATCGGCAGGCCGACATCGGCAGCGGTGATTCGGGCCAGATCCATGCGCACATCGCCCCAGCGCAAGGTGATGGCGTCGTCCTCGGCCATGTTCCGGTAGGGCTCGATGGTCAGGGGCACACCGCGTTTGATCTGATTGGGATTCACGCCCTGGCGGCGGATGGTGTCGGGTACCGTGACCGGCGCCAGTTGCTGATTCTCGTCCCCGCACAACGCCGAAGGCTGGCCGCCTGGGCAGTCGAGCTTGACTTGAACCCGGGTTGCCGCCGACAGCGCCGGTCCCTGCCCGATTTGCATGACCCGATAGTGGATCCGTGCGGTACCGCTGGCGATGAAGCTCTCCGGCACTCGCAGACTGACCGATGTGCCGAGGTCTTCACGGGTCAGGACGCGTGAGGCGACGTAGCAGTTGTTCCAGAACAGTTCGATCAGATCGCCGGCGTCCATGCCGGGGTACGGCAGAACATCGATCAGCAGATGCGCGGCCGCGGCCAGGTTGACGGCGTTTTTTTGCGCGGCTGCCAGGTGCGGGGCTGCCAGTTCGGGGGTATGCGAAGTGCGGATCATCGGGCTCTCTCCTTGAAATCTTGCGGCGAATTCCGTTTCTTGAAAAAACAAAAGGCGTGATGAATCGGTTATGCAGCCTGAACTTTTGTTCAGGCTGAGTGCGAATTGATTCAACTAATGGGTGCCGGTTGACGACTAGATAAGAGTGTGCGGGAAAGAGTGTCAATAGAGTGTCTTAGTTAATCCGTGAATTACCGATTAATCAGAAGATTCCTACGTTGTACGGTCACGCTGCCTAGCCGCAATGGCGAATGGAACTACGGTTTTTTGGCAGTTTTTATTGTTTTAGTGCGGGCGAGTTTGGATCGTTTCGCAGGCAAAGAAATGCGCAACGGATTAGATCCAATGGCTGCAGAACATGTATGTATTGTTTGGACAGATTTTAGAATGGAGGGGTTTAGATATTTGTGCAGGCGGGAAAAGTATAACTTCCATCCGTGGAAGTTAATGATTCAAAGCAATAAGCTTCTCAGGCGTGATTCAGAAACTTGCTGAGAAACTGTTTGGTACGCTCCTCTTTCGGGTTGGCAAACAAGGCCTTGGCTTCGCCTTGCTCGACGATCACGCCCTTGTCAAAAAACACCACACGGTTGGCCACGTCGCGGGCGAACCCCATTTCGTGAGTGACGATGACCATGGTGCGTTTTTCTTCAGCCAGACCACGAATGGTCGCCAACACTTCGCCGACCAGTTCCGGGTCGAGCGCCGAGGTCGGTTCGTCGAACAGGATCACTTCCGGTTCCATCGCCAGCGCCCGGGCAATCGCCACGCGCTGTTGCTGACCACCGGACAGACGACGCGGATACGCATCTTCCTTACCGGCCAGACCGACCTTGGCCAACAGCTTCATGCCCAGGGCAACGGCTTGCTCGCGCGGCATCTTCTTGACCACGATCGGCCCTTCGATGACGTTTTCCAGGGCGGTGCGGTGCGGGAACAGGTTGAAGTTCTGGAACACGAAACCTACGTGCTGGCGCAGGTTGCGCACCAGGCTTTGTTGCTGGCTCAGAGGACGGCGGGTATCGATCTCGATATCGCCGACCTTGATCCGGCCGCTGGTGGGCTCTTCAAGGAAGTTCAGGCAGCGCAGGAACGTGGTTTTACCCGAACCGCTGGGGCCGATGATGGCCACGACCTCGCCTTCCTTTACTTCAAGATCGATGCCTTTGAGCACCTCTTGACCCTTGAACTGCTTTGTCAGTTTTTCCACGACAATCATGGGTCAGGACTCCTGGTCGTGCCGATTGGCCCGCTCTTCCAGCTTGTTCTGCAGGTGCGACAGCACCGTGGCCAGAATCCAGTAGATCAGCGCGGCGGCAAGATACATGGTGAAGACTTCGAAAGTCCGGGCGGTAATCAGCTGCGCCTGGCGGAACAGTTCCGGCACCTGAATGGTGGCGGCCAGTGCCGTGTCCTTGACCAGTGAAATGAAGCTGTTGCCCAACGGCGGCAGCGCCGTGCGCATGGCCTGCGGCAGGATGGCCCGGCGCAGGGTTTGCGCACGGGTCATGCCGATGCTCGCAGCGGCTTCCCATTGACCACGTTCGATCGAACCGATCGCCGCACGCAGGATTTCACAGGCGTAGGCGGCCATGTTCAGCGAGAAGCCGATCAGCGCCGCCGGCAGCGGATCCAGTTCCAGACCCAGTTGCGGCAAGCCGTAATAGATCACGAACAGTTGCACCAGCAACGGCGTGCCGCGGAAGAACGACACGTAGATGCGGGCAATCCAGCTCACCAGTTTGAAGCGCGACAGGCGCATCAAGGCCAGGCCGAAGCCCAGCAGCAAGCCGAAAAACATGCCGCCCAGGCTGAGGATGACCGTGTAGTACGCGCCCTTGAGCAGAAAGGGCGCGGAGTCCAGTGCGAGTTGGAAAGCTTCTTCCATTATTTGGTGACGTCAGCGTTGAAGTATTTCTTCGACAGCTTCTCAAGGGTACCGTCGGCACGCAGCTCGTCGAGGGCTTTGTTCACCGCAGCCAGCAGCTCAGGCTCGCCTTTGCGCAGGGCGATACCGGATTCCTGACGGGAGAACGCTTCACCGGCAGCCACGGTTTTCGGGGCTTTCTTGGCGTATTCCAGTGCGGCCAGACGGTCGATCAGGATGGCGTCGGTGCGGCCGTTGTTCAGGTCGGCGAACTTGGTCGGATCATCGTCGTAGGTGCGCACGTCAGCGCCCGGCACGTTGGCGCGGACCCACTGTTCGTAGTTGGTGCCCAGACCGACACCGACTTTCTTGCCGGACAGGTCGGCAGCGGTCTTGATGTTCAACTTGGCTTCCTTGTCCTTCAGCACCAGCGCCTGGATCCCGGAAACGGTGTACGGCTCGGAGAAGTCATATTTCTTCTTGCGCTCGTCGGAGATGGTCACTTGGTTGACCACGACGTCGAGACGTTTGGATTCCAGCGCAGCGAGGATACCGTCCCACTTGGTCGGCTGAATCTTGGCTTTCACGCCGAGTTTCTGCGCCAGGGCTTCGGAGAGCTCGACTTCGAAACCGGACAGTTTGCCGTCGGCGTCAACGAAGCTGAACGGTGGGTAAGTGCCTTCCAGGCCGACGTTGATGACGCCTTTGTCCTTGATCTGTTGCAGCTGCTCACCGGCGGTTGCCTGGCCGATCAGGCCGGCGCTCAGTGCAAGGCCCAGCGAACCTACCAGCAGAGTGCGACGTAGTGCGGAAAAATTCATGACAAGCCCCTGTGTTTTCTTATGGAAGACGCTTAAGGAAAGTTGGCGAATCCGGGAGTTGAACGACTGCGTTATCGTGCCCTAAAGCAGCTTATGCGTCTTGCCCGAAATTCGCCTGCGGCGAGACTATAAGATGTCTGCTTTAGACTTGAAAATACTTAATGATCTTTCTGTTATTCCAATTTCGAATATATGTGATCAATTGTGGCGAGGGGATTTATCCCCGATGGGGCGCGAAGCGGCCCTCTCTTCTGACTTGAAGAGCAGGGGACTGCTGCGCAGTCCAACGGGGATAAATCCCCTCACCACAGAAATTCTTGCAGCAGGGAGGATCAGCTTGTCAGCGAATCCCTGTAGGCAAACAACGCCGGCGCCCCACCCGTGTGCAGGAAGATGATCGGCCCTTCATCAAAACGCTGGCGACCAATCCCGTCGAGCAACCCGGCCATGGCCTTGCCGGTATACACCGGGTCGAGCAACACCGCGTCCTGACTGGCCAACAGCTTCACCGCCGCCAGTGTCCCGGCATTCGGCTCGCCGTAACGCGGACCGAAGTATTCGTCCCACAACTCGACCTTGAAGTTCACTGGCAATTTCACACCCAGCAGGTCCGCCGTACGTTCGGCCAGACCTTGCACTTTCGGGCGCTGATCTTCTTCGCTGCGCGAGACGGTCACGCCGATCACCGGCAATTGCGGCAGCGCTTCGCTCAACGCCAGCGCCAGACCGCTGTGGGTTCCGGCGCTGCCAGAGGCCAACACCACGGCGGCGAATTCCAGGCCGGTGTCCTTGATCTGCTCCGCCAGTTCGAGACCGGCACGTACGTAGCCCAATGCACCGAGAGCATTGGAGCCACCGATCGGTACCAGATACGGTTTCTTGCCATTGCTGCGCAGGCGCACAGCGAGTGCGGCGAGTTGTTCGTCGGCGTTGTCGAGGTTGTCCACCAGCTCGACCTTGGTGTCGAACAGATCCAGTAGCAGACGGTTGCCGTTGCCGGTGTAATTGCTGTCATCGGTGCCTAGCGGATTTTCCAGCAGCGCCACGCAACCCAGGCCGAGCTTGGCCGCCAATGCGGCGGTCTGGCGTACGTGGTTCGATTGCAACGCACCGGCGGTGATCAGCGTGTCGGCGCCCTGGGCGAGGGCATCGGCGGCGAGGTATTCGAGTTTGCGCAGCTTGTTGCCGCCCATGGCCAGCGGCGTCAGGTCATCGCGTTTGATGTACACATCGCGGCCCAGCCAGGCGGACAGGCGTTCGAGTTTTTCCAGAGGCGTCGGTTGGCCGAGCAAGTCGAGACGGTTAAAGCGATCCAGCTGTTGTTTGATCATGAGTCCGTACTGGCGGAGAAAGATGACAGGACTATAGGCACGCCGTTTTACCGGGGCAACCGTGAATCGCTTATAGCCAAATGTGCTTAGTCCAGCACTATCGGTTCTTAATTCGCCCTCACGGGCATGCCGTAAAGTAGTCGCCGTTGACGCGGCCAGACCGTCCGGCCGCCCGTGAGGAGTCTTTACCGTGAGCGAGCGTTCCAGCCATTGGCAATTGCAGACCATCGTCAGCCAACTGCGTACCGCGCGGGATCAGTGGCGTACTCAGAATGGCCGGGCCAGCGGCGAGCAGGGTGGTCGCGAGTTGCCGTCCCGCGCGGCGATGGCCGAGATTCTCGAGGCGCTGTGTGGTGCGTTGTTCCCGATGCGGCTGGGGCCAGTGGACCTGCGTGAGGAAAGCGAAGACTTCTATGTCGGCCACACCCTCGATACTGCGTTGAATGCCTTGCTGGCGCAGGCGCGGCTGGAATTGCGGTATGTCGCCCGGCACAGCGCGCAAGGCGATGCTGATGTCGAAGCGCAGGCGATTCGCATCATTCAGGACTTCGCCCTGGCCTTGCCGGGCCTCCGCAGCCTGCTCGATACCGACGTGCTGGCGGCCTATCACGGTGACCCGGCGGCGCGCAGCGTCGATGAGGTGCTGTTGTGCTATCCAGGGATTCTGGCGGTGATCCACCATCGTCTGGCGCACCATTTGTATCGCGCCGGGTTACCGTTGCTGGCGCGGATCAGCGCGGAAATTGCGCACTCGGCCACCGGCATCGATATCCACCCCGGCGCGCAGATCGGCCGCAGCTTCTTCATCGACCACGGTACCGGTGTGGTGATCGGCGAGACCGCGATCATCGGCGAGCGGGTGCGGATTTATCAGGCCGTGACTTTGGGCGCCAAGCGCTTCCCGGCCGATGAAGACGGGCAGTTGCAGAAGGGCCATCCACGGCATCCGATTGTCGAGGATGACGTGGTGATTTACGCCGGGGCGACGATTCTGGGGCGGATCACCATTGGCCAGGGTTCGACCATTGGCGGCAATGTCTGGCTGACCCGCAGTGTGCCGGCGGGGAGCAACCTGACCCAGGCCAATCTGCAGCATGATGACGGGACGCAGAAGTAAGATTTCCAGTTCGTTTGTGGCGAGGGAGCTTGCTCCCGCTGGAGGCCGCAGGACTCCCAATTGCGACTGACGCCGGATTGGGACTGCTGCGCAGTCCAGCGGGAGCAAGCTCCCTCGCCACAGTTTTCGCATCGAATCAGGTTGATGGCATTCAGCCAATTCTCCGTTGAACGAATCCCCTCAAACCCGCGTCATACCCCTCCTTGGGCTACTGTACGAAAACTACCGCCTGGCCCTGCGATTAGTCCTTACCACCCTATCCATGTTTAACTTGAACGTTCATTCAAGTTAAACCGGTGGTTCGCTGCCCGCTCACAACAGGAGGCTTGCCTTTGCTGAGTCCGATCATTTCAGCCACGTTTCAACCCCTCGAGGTGCACGTTTCATGAGTGCATCGTCTACCCCCGCCAGCGGTCTGGTGCGCATGAATCCGCCGGTGTTCTACTTCGCCGCGACGGTGATTCTGCTGTTTGGTCTGGTTGTCATCGCCATGCCGGAGCAGGCCGGCGCCTGGTTGCTGGCTGCGCAAAACTGGGCGGCCAATACGGTCGGCTGGTACTACATGCTGGCGATGACGCTGTATCTGGTCTTCGTGGTGGTCACCGCGTTATCGGGCTACGGCAAGATCAAACTCGGTGCCGACCACGACGAACCCGAGTTCAGTTACCTGTCCTGGGCCGGCATGCTGTTCGCCGCCGGGATCAGCATCACGCTGTTCTTCTTCTGCGTGTCCGAACCGCTGACCCACATGCTGCAACCGCCGCAAGGCGAGGCCGGCACCGCCGATGCGGCGCGGCAGGCGATGCAGATTCTGTTTCTGCACTGGGGCCTGCATGGCTGGGGCGTGTTCGCCTTTGTCGGCATGGCGCTGGCCTATTTCGCCTACCGGCATAACCTGCCGCTGGCCTTGCGTTCGGCGCTGTACCCGCTGATCGGCAAGCGCATCAACGGCCCTATCGGTTATGCGGTAGACGGCTTCGGCATTATCGCTACGGTGTTCGGCCTGGGTGCCGACATGGGTTTTGGTGTGCTGCACCTCAACTCGGGTCTCGACTACCTGTTCGGCATCGCCCACACCCAGTGGATTCAGGTCGGCCTGATCACGCTGATGATGGGCGCGGCGATCATCGTCGCCGTCTCCGGTGTGGACAAGGGCGTGCGGGTGATGTCCGACATCAACATGCTGCTGGCCTGTGCGCTGCTGCTGTTCGTGTTGTTCGCCGGTCCCACCCAGCACCTGCTCAACACCCTGATCCAGAACCTCGGCGACTACCTCGGTGCGTTGCCGATGAAGAGTTTCGACCTCTACGCCTACGACAAACCAAGCGACTGGCTCGGCGGCTGGACGGTGTTCTACTGGGCCTGGTGGATTGCATGGTCGCCGTTCGTGGGCCTGTTCATCGCGCGGATTTCCCGTGGCCGTACCATCCGCGAATTTGTCTTCGGTGTGCTGCTGATTCCGCTCGGTTTCACCCTGGCGTGGATGTCGATCTTCGGCAACAGCGCCATCGATCAGGTGCTCAACCACGGTATGTCGGCGCTGGGCATGTCGGCCCTCGACAATCCGTCGATGAGCCTTTATCTGCTGCTGGAAACCTACCCATGGAGCAAAACGGTCATCGCGGTGACGGTGTTCATCAGCTTCGTGTTCTTCGTCACTTCTGCCGACTCCGGTACCGTGGTGCTTTCCACCCTGTCGGCCAAGGGCGGCAATCCGGACGAAGACGGGCCGAAATGGCTGCGCGTGTTCTGGGGCGCGATGACCGCGCTGGTGACCAGTGCGCTGTTGTTCTCCGGCAGTATCGATGCGCTGAAATCGGCAGTGGTGCTGACCTCGTTGCCGTTCTCGATGATTTTGCTGCTGATGATGTGGGGATTGCACAAGGCGTTCTATCTGGAATCGCAGAAGCAGATCGCGCAACTGCATTCGCTGGCACCGGTCTCCGGTTCGCGGCGCGGCACGGGCGGCTGGCGCCAGCGTCTGAGTCAGGCGGTGCACTTCCCGTCGCGCGACGAGGTGTACCGCTTCATGGACACCACGGTGCGTCCGGCGATTGAGGAAGTGACGGCGGTCTTCGTCGAGAAGGGCTTGAACGTGGTCACCCAGCCGGATCCGGCGCACGACAACATCAGCCTGGAAATCGGCCACGGTGAGCAGCATCCGTTCATCTACCAGGTGCAGATGCGCGGCTACTTCACGCCGTCGTTTGCCCGGGGTGGCATGGGTTCCAAGCAACTCAACAACCGCCGCTACTACCGCGCTGAAGTGCACTTGAGCGAGGGCAGTCAGGATTACGATCTGGTCGGCTACACCAAGGAACAGATCATCAACGACATCCTCGACCAGTACGAACGCCACATGCAGTTCCTGCATCTGGTACGTTGATCGGCAACTGAGCGCCGGGACGTTTCACGACTCGGCGCTCAGCACCATGAACAACACCATCGCCGCCACCGGCACCCCGAACACCGCACTGCCCACCGCGATTTCTGATCCCAGCGGCTGCCCGGCATGCACCACCCCCACCGCACCGTTGATCACCGTCAATGCCAGCCACAGCGCGGCGAAGCTGTAGGCCAGGGTTTGTCGGCTGAAGCCGATGCGCTCGCCGATGTAGAGCATCAGGGCCAGCAGGACCAGGCCGAAGAAGATGATGATGGCGGTGTGCATGGGTGTACCTGCGGGTTATGCGGTGCTTGATCGGACGCCTTCGCGGGCAAGCTCGCTCCCACAGTGATCTCGGTCATTCACAGATTCTGTACACAACAAAGATCCTGTGGGAGCGGGCTTGCCCACGAAAGGGCCACCTCGGTTTCATTGAGAGCATAGTCAAGTCAGCCCACATCAATACAAGCCAACCATTCTCAATCAGACACATTTCGCGACGCATTCAAATGTATCTGGACGGCAAGGCCCTTTCTCGCTGGCTCGCGCCTGCCGTTGGTCGAACCAATTACCGAGCGTTTGTTCACCCAGCTAATATTTCTCATGGTGTGTATCGTGTGTATAAATCGGTCGCTTACGCCCTAAAGTGACCCGCTCTTGCTGTCGAACAGGGCGAAGGAAATGCGTAGTCGGGAAATGATCAGGATGATCGAGGAGGATGGTTGGTATCTGGTTGCAGTGAAGGGCAGTCACCATCAGTACAAGCATTCGCGTAAGCCGGGTCGGGTGACGATCAAGCATCCGGATTCAGACCTTCCCAAAGGGACGATCAACAGCATTTTGAAACAGGCGGGGTTGAAATGAAGCCCGTTATTGGAAGTGAAAGTCCTTTTATGGACACGTCAGACGAAGGATTCACGTTTATGAAATTCCCGGTCGTTTTGCACAAGGATGCCGACTCGGACTACGGAGTGATTGTCCCGGATGTACCGGGGTGCTTCTCCGCAGGGAGCACGGTAGCCGAAGCTTTTGAAAACACTCAGGAGGCTCTGGCCCTGCACTATGAGGGGCTGGTGGCTGATGGTGCACCGTTGCCCCGAGTTCGGGACATTGATGCACATCTCGACAACCCGGATTATGCGGGTGGAATCTGGGGTGTCGTCGACTTTGATATCACTCCCTATTTCGGCAAGTCGGTACGCTTCAACGCCACGTTGCCCGAGCAACTGCTGGAGCGTATTGATCAAACAGTCAGGCGTGATCAACGCTACAGTTCCCGCTCCGGATTTCTGGCCGCCGCTGCGTTACGCGAATTGTCGGCATAACCTGTAGGAGCTGCCGCAGGCTGCGATCTTTCGCTTTTAAATGCCAGAATCAAAAGATCGCAGCCTGCGGCAGCTCCTACAGAAGCATGTTCGTCAGGTGCTCTCGCGCTCGATCAACTGGCACTGCAACAGATTCAGCCGCTGCACATCATCGCTCGGCAGCACCCCGAGACTTTCCAATACCCGCGTTGCCGCCAGCACGCCGATCTCCAGTGCCGGTGGCTTGATCGTGCTCAGGCTCGGCAACAGCATCTCGGCGAACGGGTAATCGCCGAAGCCGAGCACGGCGCAGTCTTCGGGAATTCTGAGGCCTGCGCGTTGCGCGGCGAGCAGGCCGCCCGCGGCGAGGTTGTCGTTGGCGAAGATGATCGCGTCGGGGCGGGGAGCGGCGTTCATCAGCGCTTCCATCGCTTGCTTGCCAGCTTCGAACGGCGCGCGGTCGGCGTCGGGGGCGAATACCCAAGGCTCAAGGCCGAACTCGCGCACGGTGGCGGCATAACCGTCGCGACGTTCGAGGGCACTGAGGTCACCGAGTGCGCTGTTCTGCACGAAGGCGATGCGGCGATAGCCTTTGTCATGCAGATAACGCGCAGCGCTCACGCCGACTTCATGGTGCGAAAAACCAATCTGCATCGGCTCGCGATCCGGCTGGTAATCCCAGGTTTCGATCACCGGAATCTCCGCCTCGGCGATCAGCTTTTCCGTGCCCGAACTGTGGAAATGACTGGTCAGCACCAACGCGGCCGGCGACCAGCCAAGAAATGCGCGCACGGCGTTTTCTTCCTGCTCGGTGCTGAAGTAACTCGACGCCAGCAGCAGCTGATAACCGTGGCGGCTGAGGGTGTCGCTGAAGCCCTGAATGGTGTTGGCAAAAATCGGCCCGGAGATGTTCGGAATCACCATGCCGACGATTTTGCCCCGCGCCGAGGCCAGGCCGCCGGCCACCAGATTCGGCACGTAACCCAGCTCGGCCACCACCGCCGCGATCCGCTCGCGGCGCTCGGGCGAGACGGTTTCCGGCTGATTGAAATAGCGCGATACGGTAATCGCCGAGACGCCAGCCTCGCGCGCCACTGCATTCAGGGTCACGCGTCCGGCGCCACGGCGTTTGCGGGGCTTTTCCTGGCTCAAGGCTCAATCCTTCTTAAAAACCAAAACGCATATAAAAGTAATTTTTCAGTATTGGACGCTCTATGCCGAGCTTGCCAATACTGGCGATGTTAGCGCTAACAAGGCGCATTGTCTGCTACTCGCTCGAGCGAATGCCCAAGACACCGATTCAGGCGCTGTCGTCGCAGAATGGCAGCGGTTCAGGACCAATTTCGAGCGGGCAACCATGCACAGCACTCCTGGGGCGACACACAAACTGGCGCAATCGATTCGCGCCGCTGGCTGGATTTTTACCGGGCTGGCGGCGTTGCCGCTGCCCACGGCTTTCGCCGCCGACAGCCGCGAACAAGAGCCGACCCTCAAGTCCGTCACGGTCACCGCCACTCGCCGCGAAGAGTCGCTGCAGAAGGTTCCGGTGGCAGTGTCGGTGATCGACGGCGAACAACTGGAACGCGATAACCGTAACGGCGTGGCAAGCATCGTCCAGCAAGTGCCATCGCTGAATTTCCGCACTGGGGCGTCGAACAAGGACACCTCGTTGTTTGTGCGGGGCGTCGGCACGATTTCCACCTCGCCCGGCGTCGAGCCAACGGTGGCCACGGTGATCGATGGCGTGGTCTATGCGCGTCCCGGTCAATCGACGCTCGACCTGCTGGATCTGGAGCGCGTCGAAGTGCTGCGTGGCCCGCAAGGCACGCTGTTCGGCAAGAACGCCTCGGCCGGTGTGCTCAACATCACCAGCAAGGCGCCGACCAACGAGACCCACGGTTACATCGACCAGTCGTACTACAGCGGCAACGAAAGCCGCACCCGCTTCGGCATTGGCGGCAGCCTGATTCCGGATACGCTCAAGGGCTCGATCAGCACCCTGTTCGGCACGTACGACGGCAACGTCGATAACCAGCACAACGGCCAGGAGGTCAACGGCTACAACCATCGCGGGGTGCGCGGCAAACTCGAATTCGCCCCGAACGACGACGTCACCTTCACCTTGATTGCCGACTACATGCAGTCCCACGACGACGGCCCCAACGGCGTGGTCAGCAAGTCGCTGACCCCGGCCTTCGCCAACGCGCTGAGCCCGGTCTACGCCAGCAACCACAACCGCGACATCAACACCGATACCCGCAGCCATGTCGAGGACACCAACAAGGGCCTGTCCGGCCAGCTCGACTGGCAACTGGGCGATTACACACTGACCTCGATCACTGCGTGGCGCGGCTGGGACAACACCCAGTATCAGGATGGCGATCGGCTGAGCACGATCACTGCAGCGTTCCCCGGCACCGCCGACAAGGGCGATCTTTCCTTCGACCAGTACTCGCAAGAGCTGCGCCTGGCCTCGCCGAAAGGTGAGTTCCTCGAATACGTTGGCGGCCTGTTCTACATGCACGGCAAGGATGACGAGACCTACCAGCGCACCCTGACGACGCCGACCAGCGTCAACCGTGGCGTGGCTGACTACAGCACCACCAGCGACAGCTACGCGGCGTTTGGCGAAGCCACGCTGAACTTCACTTCCGACCTGCGTGGCATCGCCGGCCTGCGCTACACCCACGATGATCTGGAATACGCTCACCGCCGCGTCTCGACCTCGGCGACCACGGTCAGCGGCATCCAGCCGGCCACCCGCAGTTCCGGTTCGGTGGACGAGGACGGCTGGTCCGGCCGGCTCGGCGTGCAGTACGACCTCAGCGATGCGGTCACCACGTACCTGACCTATTCGCGCGGCTACAAAGGCCCGGCCTACAATGTGTTCTTCAACATGCAGCCGCGTGACACCGAAGCGCTGAAACCGGAGACCTCGAACACTTGGGAGGCGGGTATCAAGGCCACCACCTGGAACAACCGGCTGACCACCAACCTCGCCGTGTTCCACAGCGACTACGACAACTACCAGGCAAACTTTTTCGACACGGTCGCCGGGCAAGTGGTGACGCGCCTGATCAACGCCGGCAGTGTCAGCACCGAAGGCGTCGAGCTCGATTACGCCTTGCAGGCGACCCAGCAACTGAAGATCTCCGGTGCGCTGGCCTACACCCGTGCGCGCATCGACCAATTCAGTTGCCCGGCCGGTGCGGCAGCGTCCTGCAACGTCAATGGCAAGCCGTTGCCGTTCAGCCCCGACTGGAAAAGCTACGTGCGCGCCGACTACAGCATCCCGCTGGACAACGGCCTGGATATCGAACTCGGCACCGACTACAGCTGGCAGAGCGAAGTGCAGTACGACATCAGTCAGAACGCCGACACCAAACAAGGTGCGTACGGCCTCTGGAACGCCAGCGTAGCGCTCGCCGATTACAGCAACGGCTGGCGCGTGGCGCTGCTGGGCAAAAACCTCGCCGACAAGTCCTATTCACCCCTGCTCGCCAGCGGCGGCAACTACATCTATCGCGCCGTGCCACGGGATGACGAGCGCTACTTCGGCGTGCAACTGCGCAAGGATTTCTGAGATGAGCAGACAACTGAAACTCGGCGCGTTTCTCATGGCCACCGGGCACCACGTCGCTGCGTGGCGACACCCGCAGGTACCGGCCAATGCCGGTCTGGATTTCGCCCACTACAAGCGTCTGGCGCAGATTGCCGAGGCGGCGAAGTTCGACACGCTGTTCGTCGCCGACAGCGTCGCCGCGCCGACCCAGGACATCGCCAGCCGCATGGCACGCTCGGATCACTTCGAGCCGCTGACTTTGCTCTCGGCCCTGAGCGCGGTGACCGAGCACATCGGCCTGATCGCCACGGCGACCACCAGCTACAACGAGCCGTATCACGTGGCGCGCAAATTCGCCTCGCTCGATCATCTGTCGGGCGGCCGCGCCGGGTGGAATCTGGTGACCTCGGACAACGCTGCCGAGGCACTGAACTTTGGTCGCGACGAGCACATCGGCCACGCCGAGCGCTACAGCCGCGCCCGGGAGTTTCATCAGGTGGTCACCGGGCTGTGGGACAGTTGGGAGGATGATGCGTTTGTCCGCGACAAGGCCAGTGGCGCTTATTACGACCCGTCGAAGCTTCACGTGCTGGATCACGTCGGTGAACACTTTCGGGTGAAAGGCCCGTTGAACGTCGCACGCTCGCCGCAGGGACAACCGGTAATCGTGCAGGCCGGCTCATCAGAAATCGGGCGTGAGCTGGCGGCACAAACTGCTGAAGTGGTGTTCACCGCGCAGACGTCGCTGGACGGTGCGCAGGCGTTCTACGCCGACCTCAAGGGACGTCTGGCCAAGTACGGACGCAGTGCCGATTCGCTGAAAATCATGCCGGGAGTGTTTGTCGTCGTCGGGCAGACAGAAGCCGAAGCGCAGGAAAAATGTGAAACGTTTCAGCAATTGGTCGAGCCGGAGGTTGGCGTGGCGTTGCTTGGGCGTATGCTGGGCAACTTCGACTTGTCGAAGTACCCGCTGGACGGACCGTTGCCTGAGTTGCCGCTGACCGACAGCGGCCAGCAGAGCCGGCAGAAACTGCTGACTGAGCTGGCGGGCCGGGAGAACCTGACCCTCGCCGAATTGGGCCGCAGGATTGCTGGCGGACGCGGGCATTACAGCCTGGTGGGCACGCCGACGCAGATCGCCGATCACTTGCAGGCGTGGTTCGAACAAGGCGCGGCGGATGGCTTCAACGTGCTGGTGCCGCACCTGCCGGGCGGTCTCGAAGACTTCGCCCATGGTGTGGTCCCGGAACTGCAACGGCGTGGGCTGTTCAGAACCGAGTATGAGGGCCGAACCTTGCGCGAGCACCTCGGCCTTGCCCGACCGCAAAACAGATTTGTGTAAACACCCTGTGGTGAGGGGATTTATCCCCGATGGGTGGCGAAAGCCACCCCCAAATCTGTATTCAAATTCGCGATTTTTTTTGGGACGGCTACGCCGTCCATCGGGGATAAATCCCCTCACCACAAAGTTGAAATTCACCCTCAATTTGCTGTTAATCAAACAAGAGAGGATTCGATGACTTACACCGCTGCCGAAAACCGCTACGACTCCATCCCTTACCGCCGCGTCGGCCGCAGCGGTCTGGTGCTGCCCGCGCTGTCGCTGGGCCTGTGGCACAACTTCGGCGACAGCACGCCGATCGACACCCAGCGCGCCCTGCTGCGTACGGCGTTCGACCTGGGCATCAACCACTTCGACCTGGCCAACAACTACGGCCCGCCATACGGCAGCGCCGAAATCAACTTCGGTCGTCTGCTGCGCGAAGACTTCAAGCCGTACCGCGATGAGCTGATCATCTCCAGCAAGGCCGGTTGGGACATGTGGGCCGGCCCGTACGGTCAGGGCGGCGGCTCGCGCAAATACGTGCTGGCCAGCCTCGACCAGAGCCTGCAGCGCCTCGGTCTGGACTACGTGGATATTTTCTATTCGCACCGCTTCGACCCGGACACCCCTCTGGAAGAGACCGCCAGCGCCCTCGCCACCGCCGTGCAGCAGGGCAAGGCGTTGTACATCGGCATCTCGTCGTACTCCGGGGTGAAAACCCGCGAGATCGCCGCGCTGCTCAAGGATTGGAAGGTACCGCTGCTGATTCATCAGCCGGCGTACAACCTGCTCAATCGCTGGGTGGAAAAAGACCTGCTCGACATCACCGAAGAACTCGGCACTGGCGTGATTGCGTTCACGCCGTTGGCCCAAGGTCTGCTGACCGACAAATACCTCAACGGCGTGCCGGCGGATGCGCGGGTCAATCGTCCGGGCGGTGGTTCGCTGCAGGCGTCGCACTTGTCCGAGGCCAACATTGCCCACGTGCGTGCGTTGAACGAGATCGCCAAACGTCGTGGCCAGAGCCTGGCGCAGCTGGCATTGGCCTGGACCCTGCGTGATCCACGGGTAACTTCGGCGCTGATCGGTGCGAGCCGGCCGGAGCAGATCATCGAAAACGTCGGGGCGCTGAAGAATCTGAGCTTCAGTGCTGAGGAACTGGCGGAGATTGATCGCTTTGCCCAAGAGGGCGGGATCAATCTGTGGGAGAAGCCTTCGACCGCTGAATAAGTGACTGGCGCCGAATTATTCGGCGCCTGCTCTGACGCTTTCGCGGGCAAGCCCGCTCCCACAGGGTTCCAGTCGTACACAAAGTCTGTGAACGGTGCTGTACCTGTGGGAGCGGGCTTGCCCGCGAAGGGGCCAGTTCAGGCAATGAGGAAATCGGGCCTCATTTGAAGAACGGCACATCCCCCAATACCGTCGCCCGTTGCATCACCCGCCGCGCCGGACGGTAATCATCCACCGCGTAATGCTGGGTCACGCGGTTATCCCAGAACGCGATGTCGTCCTGCTGCCAGCGCCAGCGAATGGTGAATTCAGGCCGCGTTGCGTGGGCGAACAGGAATTTCAGAATCGCCGCGCTTTCGGTGTCCGACAGTTCGTTGATCTTTGAGGTGAAGCCTTCGTTGACGAACAACGAACGGCGCCCGCTTACCGGGTGCGTGCGGATCACCGGGTGTGACAACGGTGGGTTCTTGCGTCGTGCCTCTTCCCACTGTGCCAACGCTTCGGGCGTATTGCCGTAGCGCTCCAGCGGAAACGAGCGGGTGAAATCGTGGGTCGCAGTCAGCCCTTCGAGCAGGGTTTTCATCGGCGCCGACAGCGCTTCGTACGCGGCGATCCCGCTGGCCCACAACGTATCGCCACCGAACTCCGGCAGCAGCTTGGCGCTGAGCACCGCGCCCATCGCCGGCGTTGGCAGGAAGGTCACGTCGGTGTGCCAGATCGCGTTGTCGCGCACGTCGGTGACGGCGGTGTCGAGGATCAGCACCTCGGGCTGCTCCGGCACGTTCGGGTAGATCGGATGGATGTGCAGGTCGCCAAAGTACGCCGCGAAACGCGCCTGTTGCGCAGGCTCGATCGGCTGGTTGCGAAAGAACAGCACCTGGTACTTGAGCAGCGCCTGCTCGATGGCATTGCGCTGTTCCAGGTTCAACGGCTGGCTGACGTCGACGCCGCTGATCTGCGCGCCGAGGGCCGAGCTTAAGGGGGTGATGGTCAGGCTGCTCATGATGGTTCTCTTCAATTCCGGGTAACCGCGCCCCTGTAGGAGCTGCCGCAGGCTGCGATCTTTTGATTTGTTTTTTAAAAGCAGATCAAAAGATCGCAGCCTGCGGCAGCTCCTACACGGGAGGATTCACAAATGCTTTAGTGGGTTTGGCCGTGCCACGGCACCAGTTTGCGCTGCAGGGCGCGCAGGCCCATTTCCATGGCGAAGGCGATCAGGGCGATCACCAGAATCCCCAGCACCACCACATCGGTGACGAGAAATTGCGCAGCCGACTGCACCATGAAGCCCAAACCGCTGGTGGCGGCGATCAGTTCGGCGGCGACCAGGGTCGACCAGCCAACGCCCAGACCGATGCGCACACCGGTGAGAATGTCCGGCAGGGCGCTGGGCAAAATCACGTGGCGGATCAACTGTGCGCGGGTCGCACCGAGCGACTGAGCAGCGCGCAATTTCGCCGGGTCAACGGTGCGCACGCCGGTCGCGGTGGCAATGGCAATCGGGGCGAAAATCGCCAGGTAGATCAGCAGCACTTTCGACAACTCGCCGATACCGCACCAGATCACGATCAGCGGCAGATACGCCAGCGGCGGAATCGGCCGGTAGAACTCGATCAACGGATCAAGCACACCACGGGCAATACGGTTGGCGCCGATGGCGATGCCCACCGGCACTGCGGTCAGAATCGCAAAACCCAGACCCAGACCGATGCGGCTCAGGCTCGCGCCCAGGTGCTGCCACAGGGTCGAATCCATGTAACCAGTGGTCGCCAGCAACCAGCCTTTTTGCAACACGGCGGACGGTGGTGGCAGAAACAGCGGCTCGATCAAACCGCTGGCGGTCACCGCCCACCAGATCACCAGTAAGGCGAACAGGGTCAGCAAGCTGATCCAGCGGGTGCTGAGGCTGCGCCGGACTGGAATCGCTACCGACGGGGTTTTCACTGCGGGGGCGGAAACGTCGTAACTGCTCATGCGCGCTCCTGCCGTTGCACGGCGCTGCGTTGCGAGAACACTCTGCTCAACACGTGCTCGCGGGTTTCGATAAAACGCGGGTCGGATTTGATCGCTCGCGCCGACTCACCGGCGGCGTAGCGCTGGCCGAAATCCAGAGGCAGACGCTCGACGATCTGCCCCGGATTCGGCGCCAGCAGAATCAGGTCAGTGGCGAGGAATACCGCTTCTTCGATGTCGTGGGTAATCAGGAACACCGGTTTTGCAGTGCGCTGCCAGACTTGCAGCAACAGCTCCTGCATCTGCTCGCGGGTGAAGGCGTCGAGGGCGCCGAAGGGCTCGTCCATCAGCAGCACGCGCGGGTCGGCCGCGAGGGCGCGGGCCAGGCCGACGCGCTGTTTCTGGCCGCCGGAGAGTTGCCAGATACGACGGCTTTCGAACCCTGAGAGATCAACCAGCGCGAGCATTTCCCGGGCGATCTTTTCGCGCTTGTCCTTGGCGATACCAGCCAGTTCCAGACCGAACGCGACGTTGGCCAACACATCCTGCCAGGGCAGCAGCGCGTCATCCTGGAACACCACACCACGTTCGGCGCTCGGGCCTTTGACCGGCACGCCGTCGAGGGTGATGCGCCCGGCGCTGGGTTCGACGAAGCCGGCAATCAGGTTCAACAGCGAGGTCTTGCCACTGCCGGACGGGCCGAGGGCGACCAGCAATTGCTGAGGCCCGAGGGTCAGGGAAATGTCCGCCAGCACCGGTTCCGGGCTGCCCGGGTACTGTGCGCTGATGCGCTCCAGCTGTAGCAAGGCCATCGCAGTGAACTCCCGATCAGTTAGTGATGTATTTGGCGCTGACGTACGGCGCGTAGTCCGGCAGTACGGCTTCGACCTTGCCTTGCTCCTTGAGGAACGCGGCGGTGTCGGTGATGGCTTGGGTGGTCGGCGCGCCGAGGCTGTTCACTTGATCAGCCGCCAGCGGGTAGACGTTGCCTTGCAGCAGCAATGGAATGTCGCTGGCCTTGGCACCGGAGAGCTTCACCAGCTTGTCGACGTGGGACTGGTCGGCGAGCCAGGCTTTGGGATCCTTGCGGTAATCGGCGTAGGCGTCGAGGGTGACCTTGGCGAACGCGGTGACGATTTCCGGGTGCTTCTCGGCGAAGTCCTTGCGCACGATCCAGGCATCGAAGGTCGGCGCGCCGAACTTGGCCAGTTCGCCGGAGGTGATCAGCACTTTGCCGTCTTCCTTGGCCACACCGAGGGCCGGATCCCACACGTAAGTGGCGTCGATATCACCGCGTTTCCACGCGGCGATGATCGCTGGCGGGGCGAGGTTGAGCACGGTGACTTTCGACGGATCGATGTTCCAGTGCTTCAGCGCGGCGAGCAGGCTGTAGTGACCGGTGGACACGAACGGCACGGCGATTTTCTTGCCGACCAGATCCTGCGGGGTCTTGATCCCGGAACCGTCGCGAGCGACCAGTGCTTCAGCGGCGCCGATCTGGGTGGCGATGAGGAAGGTTTCCACCGGAACTTTGCGGGTGATCGCAGCGGTCAGCGGACTGGAACCGAGGTAGCCGATCTGCACATCACCGGAAGCAATGGCAGCGATGATGTCCGCGCCGTTGTCGAACTTGCGCCAGCTGATGTCGGCTTTGGTGGCTTTCTCGTAGGTGCCATCGGCCTGGGCGACTTTCGCCGGGTCGACGGTGGTCTGGTAAGCGACGGTGAGGTCGGCGGCCTGCACCAGAAAGCTCGCAGCAGCCAGAGAGGCCACGGCCAGCAGGCGAAGCGGGAAATTCAGTTTCATGGGGAGTGCTCCAAATCAGGCGACCGACGATCGGCGTGAAAGGAGACTAAATGATCTAAGAAACTAAAAATAAATAACTTTTTAGACTTAGCTTATGAGCGGAAAAATCTAAAGATCAAAAGATCGCAGCCTGCGGCAGCTCCTACATGGGATAGGCGTACACCCTGTAGGAGCTGCCGCAGGCTGCGATCTTTTCAAAGGCGGCGCTTAGTTGCTGATCGCCAGAATGCTCGCCTGATACGACCCGACAAACACATCGAAATCGCCCACCTCGTTCTGTTCAAGCTCCGCCTGTTGCGCCAGCGACGAACGCGCCAGTTCTTCAAACTTCGCCTGCTCATCCGCCGTCAACGGCTCGCGGCGGAAGAACTCGGCGTGGGCCTGGCTCTGACGCAGGGAGAATTGCGCAAAGCTTTCCTTGTGCTCGGCCATCGCGGCCAGCACCTGCGCCGACGGGGTCAGAGACGGGTCGCTGACTTTGGCCAGTTGCGCATCCAGCGCCTTGCTATGCGCGTCGCCGCCGTGGCTTTGATCAAGCAACGCCGCCAGCGGTGCGATTTTTTCCAGCAGCTCGGCTGCCCAGACCTTCAGCTCGACCGCTTCACCGTCACGCTGCAATTGCAGCCCCGGACGCCGGCCTTCCTTGACCACGCTGAGGAAGTTCGAAGTGGCATTGCCGCACGAAGTGTTGGTCAGCAGCGGACTGTCGTTCAGCGCGCAATACAGCAGGAACGCATCGAGGAAGCGCGATTCGGTGACGTCGATGCCCATCGGCAGGAACGGGTTGATGTCCAGGCAACGCACTTCGACGTACTGAATGCCACGGGCCATCAGTGCCTGGATCGGACGCTCGCCGGTGTAGGTCACGCGTTTCGGGCGGATGTTGGAGTAGTACTCGTTTTCGATCTGCAAAATGTTGGTGTTGAGCTGAACCCACTCGCCATCCTTGTGCGTGCCGACTTCCACATATGGCGGATACGGCGTGGCCACCGCCTTGCGCAGGCTGTCGGTGTAGCTCGCCAGATCGTTGTAGCACGGCGTCAGGCCAGCCTGGGCGTTGCTCTGGTAACCGAGGTCGCTCATGCGCAGGCTGGTGGCGTACGGCAGGTACAGCGTGTCCGGGTCCAGCTGTTCCAACTGGTGCGAACGGCCGCGCAGGAAGCCTGCGTCCAGCGCCGGCGAGGCACCGAACAGGTACATCAGCAACCAGCTGTAGCGGCGGAAGTTACGGATCAGCGCGATGTAGGACGACGACTGGAAATCGCGGTCGGTGCCGACAAAACCCTCGGCTTCGCGCAGCAGCGGCCAGAGCTTTTCCGGCAGGGAAAAGTTGTAGTGGATCCCGGCGATGCACTGCATGGTCTTGCCGTACCGCAGGGCCAGGCCCTTGCGGTAGACGTATTTGAGCTGACCGATGTTGGAGGTGCCGTAATAGGCGATCGGGATGTCTTCCTCGGCCGGCAACGGGCACGGCATCGACGGACTCCACAGGTACTGGTTGCCGAGCTTGCTGTAGGCAAAACGATGAATCTTGTCCAGGCTCGCCAGCGTATCGGCCGGGTCGGGCAGGGCAGGGGTGATGAATTCCAGCAGCGACTCGGAATAATCGGTGGTGATCTGTTCATTGGTCAGCGCGGAACCCAAGGCTTCCGGGTGCGGCGTTTGCGCCAGACGACCTTCACTGGTCACGCGCAGGCATTCACGTTCGATACCGTGGAGGCACTGTTCGAGCAGAGAGAGGTTGGCGCGCTCGCCGAGCAGAGCCAGGCGGCGGTTGAGAAGTTCGCTCAATTTGGATTCCTTCACGCGTCAGTCGCCCCAATATGGGGGTGGGCAGGACGGTCTACAAGGGTGAAGTTGAAACTGGCGTTTTCGCCTGGTTTTCTAGCCGGTCAGCCACACACATAAACTGTAGGAGCTGCCGCAGGCTGCGATCTTTTGATTTTGTTTTTCAATAGCAAGATCAAAAGATCGCAGCCTGCGGCAGCTCCTACAGGATTCATTGCGCCGAAATTAACTCAAAATGATGAACAACATCTACAGGACAGCGAACGTGCCTTGCGCTTTTGCGACCAGTTTGTCGCCCTGCATCACGTCGGCCTCGACCACCAGCGTGCGACGGCCCGGATGGATCACCCGCGCCGTGCACAGCACCTCGCCGTCGGATACGGCGCGGATGTAGTTGATCTTGCACTCGATGGTCGCGCTCTGCTGGTCGAAGCCGTGGGTGCTGGAACAGGCCAGCCCCATGGCGATATCCACCAGACTGAACAGTGCGCCACCGTGCAATTTGCCGCCGCGATTGCGCAGTCGCGGTTCCAGCACCAGGGCGACTTGCGCCACCCCGGTTTCCAGGCTGTGCAGGCGGCAGCCCAACAGCTGGAAAAACGCGCTCTCGACGAGCCCGGCCGGAATCTCCATCAGCGTTTCTTCAACTGCTTGGCGTTAGCGAACAGCGAAGCCATGGCGTTGTTTGCCGGTGCGGCTGTGGCCGTTTCCTTGCGTGGTGCGTTGTTCGACGACTGGCGCGGTGCCGAGCCTGGACGCGAACCGCGGGCACCGTCGATCTTCTCGCCCGGGGTATCACTCATGCGCATCGACAGGCCGACGCGTTTGCGCGGGATGTCGACTTCCATGACCTTCACTTTCACCACGTCACCGGCCTTCACCGCTTCGCGTGGGTCCTTGATGAACTTCTCCGACAGCGCCGAGATGTGCACCAGACCGTCCTGATGCACGCCGATGTCGACGAACGCGCCAAACGCGGTCACGTTGGTCACGACGCCTTCGAGGATCATCCCCAGTTGCAGGTCTTTGAGGTCTTCGACGCCTTCCTGGAACTCGGCAGTCTTGAACTCCGGACGCGGGTCGCGGCCGGGTTTTTCCAGTTCTTGCAGGATGTCGGTGACGGTGGGCAGACCGAAGGTTTCGTCGGTGAATTTCTTCGGATCCAGACGCTTGAGGAATGCGGCGTCGCCGATCAGCGAGCGAATGTCACGGTCGGTTTCAGCGGCAATGCGCTGCACCAGCGGATAGGCTTCCGGGTGCACAGCGGAAGAATCCAGCGGGTTGTCGCCATTCATGACGCGCAGGAAGCCTGCGGCCTGTTCGAAAGTTTTCTCGCCCAGACGCGCGACTTTCTTCAGCGCCGCACGGGTCTTGAAGGCGCCGTGCTCGTCACGGTGAGCGACGATGTTCTGCGCCAAAGTCGCGTTGAGGCCGGAGATCCGCGCCAGCAAGGCCACCGAGGCGGTGTTCACATCGACACCGACGGCGTTCACGCAGTCCTCGACCACCGCATCCAGACCGCGCGCCAGCTTCAGCTGCGACACGTCGTGCTGGTACTGGCCGACACCGATGGATTTCGGATCGATCTTCACCAGCTCGGCCAGTGGATCCTGCAAGCGACGGGCAATCGACACCGCACCTCGGATCGACACGTCCAGGTCCGGGAATTCCTTGGCCGCCAGCTCGGATGCCGAGTACACCGAGGCGCCGGCCTCGGAGACCATGACCTTGGTCATCTTCATCGCCGGGTATTTTTTGATCAGCTCGATCGCCAGTTTGTCGGTTTCGCGGCTGGCGGTGCCGTTGCCGATGGCAATCAGGTCAACCGAGTGCTTGGCGCACAGGGCGGCCAGGATCGCGATGGTCTGATCCCACTTGTTGTGCGGCACATGCGGATAAACCGTGGCGTGATCGAGCAGCTTGCCGGTGGAGTCGACAACCGCGACCTTGCAGCCGGTACGCAGGCCCGGGTCAAGGCCCAGGGTCGCACGCGGGCCGGCCGGCGCGGCCAGCAGCAGGTCATGCAGGTTGTGGGCGAAGACGTTGATCGCCTCGGTTTCGGCACTGTCGCGCAGTTCGCCGAGCAGGTCGGTTTCGAGGTGGGTGTAGAGCTTGACCTTCCAGGTCCAGCGCACCACTTCACCGAGCCATTTGTCGGCCGGGCGGTTCTGATTCTGGATGCCGAATTGCTGGCCGATCATGCCTTCGCACGGGTGCATGGTGCCCGGCAGCTCTTCGCCGACTTTCAGCGCGGAGCTGAGGATGCCTTCGTTGCGGCCACGGAAAATCGCGAGTGCGCGGTGCGACGGCATGCTTTTCAGCGGCTCGTCGTGTTCAAAGTAATCGCGGAACTTCGCGCCTTCTTCTTCCTTGCCAGCGATCACGCGGGCGCTGATGGTCGCTTCCTGCTTGAGGAAGTTACGCAGCTTCTCCAGCAGACTGGCGTCTTCGGCGAAGCGCTCCATCAGGATGTACTTGGCGCCTTCCAGCGCAGCTTTCACGTCGGCTACGCCTTTCTCGGCGTCGACGAAGCGTGCGGCTTCGGTTTCTGGCGACAGATTCGGGTCGTTGAACAGGCCGTCGGCCAGCTCGCCGAGGCCGGCTTCCAGGGCAATCTGGCCCTTGGTGCGGCGCTTCTGCTTGTACGGCAGGTACAAGTCTTCGAGGCGGGTCTTGGTGTCGGCGAGTTTGATATCGCGCTCGAGGGCGGGGGTGAGTTTGCCCTGCTCCTGGATGCTGGCGAGGATGCTGATGCGCCGTTCGTCGAGTTCTCGCAGGTAGCGCAGACGCTCTTCCAGATGACGCAGTTGGGTGTCATCGAGGCTGCCGGTGACTTCTTTCCGGTAACGGGCGATGAAGGGAACGGTAGAGCCTTCATCGAGTAGCGCGACGGCCGCTTCGACCTGTTGCGGGCGTACGCCGAGTTCCTCGGCGATGCGGCTGTTGATGCTGTCCATAAAACCACCTGACATAGTGTGAAAGCAGGCTCGCAGGCACGGAAATAAAGGCCCGGAGTCTGGTTGAGCGGCTAGAAAATTGCCGCTGCCTGGGTCAAAAGGCTCCCCATTGACCCGTGAAATCGAACAATTACTGCGGCCACCGCGAAAAAAGCCCGGCCACCTGCGGTAACGATTCAGACGTTGCCTGGCACAAAACGCCGCGCATTATAACCAGCGTTCTGTCATTCGGGGGTGTAGCAGTCTGTAGGCACAAACCCCGGTTTTCTGGCAGTGAAGGAAAAATCTGCTAACAATGCACACGGTGCGTATAACGGCAGCTACGCCATAATGCGCGCCGAGCTAAAAGGAGCATCCAATGAGCAGCACTGCAAACAATGCTGAAGGCGAAAAAATTCTTATTGTTGACGACGATCCGGGGCTGAGCAGCCTGCTGGAACGCTTTTTCGTCAGCAAGGGCTACCGCGCCCGTGCCGTACCGAACACCGAGCAAATGGACCGCCTGCTGTCGCGTGAAGTGTTCAACCTGGTGGTCCTCGACCTGATGCTGCCGGGCGAAGACGGCCTGACTGCGTGCCGTCGCCTGCGGGCCGCGAACAATCAGATTCCGATCATCATGCTCACCGCCAAGGGCGATGAGATGAGCCGCATCAAGGGCCTGGAACTGGGCGCCGATGACTACCTGGCCAAGCCGTTCAACCCGGACGAGCTGATGGCTCGGGTCAAGGCTGTTCTGCGTCGTCAGGCCGCACCGGTGCCAGGTGCACCGGGCAGTGAAGACGAAAATGTCACCTTCGGTGATTACGTGCTGTCGCTGGCGACCCGCGAACTGAAACGTGGCGAAGAAGTGCACATGCTCACCACCGGTGAGTTTGCGGTGCTCAAGGCGCTGGTGATGAACGCGCGTCAGCCGCTGACCCGCGACAAACTGATGAACCTGGCCCGTGGTCGCGAGTGGGATGCCCTGGAGCGTTCCATCGATGTGCAGATCTCCCGTCTGCGCCGGATGATCGAGCCGGATCCGTCGAAACCGCGCTACATCCAGACGGTCTGGGGCGTGGGCTACGTGTTCGTGCCGGATGGCGCCGCCACCAAGTGATCGGCGATTTGTAGGAGCGGGTCTGCGCAGATCGGGTTGATCGACCCTCTGCGCAGACTCGCAATCCGCAATATGCGAGCATGGCTCGCTCCTGCAAGTGTGTAACGGTTATCGATGAAAACCCCCGTCTGGTTCCCCCAAAGTTTTTTCTCCCGCACCCTTTGGCTGGTGCTCATCGTCGTGTTGTTTTCCAAGGCGCTGACCCTGGTTTATCTGTTGATGAACGAGGACGTGCTGGTGGATCGCCAATACAGCCACGGCGTCGCCCTGACGCTGCGTGCCTATTGGGCGGCCGATGAAGAAAACCGCGCGAAGATCGCCGATGCCGCGACGCTGATCCGGGTGGTCGGCGCCGGTGTGCCGGAGGGCGAACAGCACTGGCCGTACAGTGAAATTTATCAGCGGCAGATGCAGGCGGAGCTGGGCGCCGATACCGAAGTGCGTTTGCGCATGCACTCGCCGCCGGCGCTGTGGGTGCGTGCACCGAGCCTGGGCGATGGCTGGCTGAAAGTGCCGCTGTACCCGCATCCATTGCGCGGCCAGAAAATCTGGAACGTGCTTGGCTGGTTCCTCGCCATCGGCTTGCTGTCCACCGCCTCGGCGTGGATTTTCGTCAGCCAGCTCAACCAGCCTTTGAAGCGTCTGGTGTACGCCGCCCGACAACTGGGTCAGGGCCGCAGCGTACGTCTGCCGATCAGCGACACACCCAGTGAGATGACCGAGGTGTACCGCGCCTTCAACCAGATGGCCGAAGACGTCGAACAGGCCGGTCGCGAGCGCGAGCTGATGCTGGCGGGGGTCTCCCATGATTTGCGCACGCCGCTGACCCGTTTGCGGCTGTCGCTGGAGCTGATGGGCGACCGCAATGACCTGACTGACGACATGGTCCGCGACATCGAAGACATGGACGCGATTCTCGACCAGTTCCTCGCGTTCATTCGTGACGGTCGTGACGAGTCGGTGGAAGAAGTGGACCTGAGCGATCTGGTGCGTGAGGTGGCCGCACCCTATAACCAGAGCGAAGAGAAAGTGCGCCTGCGACTGGAACCGATCCAGCCGTTTCCACTGCGCCGGGTGTCGATGAAACGCCTGCTGAACAACCTGATCGGCAACGCCCTGAACCATGCCGGCAGTGGCGTCGAGGTCGCGGCTTATGTGTCTGGCGATACCAGCGCGCCGTACGTGGTGTTGAGCGTGATGGACCGTGGCGCGGGGATTGATCCGTCAGAGCTTGAGGCGATCTTCAACCCGTTCACCCGTGGCGACCGTGCCCGGGGTGGCAAAGGTACCGGGTTGGGGTTGGCGATTGTGAAGCGGATTGCTTCGATGCATGGCGGCAATGTCGAGCTGCGCAACCGTTCCGGTGGCGGGCTGGAAGCGCGGGTAAGATTGCCGTTGGGGTTGATGTTGCCGCGGGATGCTGTTTAACCGTTGAAAAAGATCGCCGCCTTCGACAGCGCCTGCAGGGTACGGATTCCCATGCAGGCGCTGTCGAAGGCGGCGATCTTTTGCTTTTAACCCTTGCCCTTGGTGCGAGTCATATTTGGCCCGCCATTCTTCTCAAGGTGTTCGATGATGATCCCCGCCACGTTTTTGCCGGTGGTGGTCTCGATACCTTCCAGGCCCGGCGACGAGTTCACTTCCATCACCAGCGGCCCGTGGTTCGAACGCAAGATATCCACACCCGCCACCGCCAGGCCCATGACCTTGGCCGCACGCAACGCGGTCATGCGTTCTTCCGGGGTGATCTTGATCAGGCTGGCGCTGCCGCCACGGTGCAGGTTGGAGCGGAACTCGCCCGGTTTGGCCTGACGTTTCATGGCTGCGATCACCTTGTCGCCGACCACGAAGCAGCGGATATCCGCACCGCCGGCTTCCTTGATGTATTCCTGAACCATGATGTTCTGCTTCAGGCCCATGAACGCCTCGATCACCGATTCGGCTGCGGTTGCGGTTTCGCACAGCACCACACCGATGCCTTGAGTGCCTTCCAGCACCTTGATCACCAGCGGCGCGCCGTTGACCATGTCGATCAGGTCGGGAATGTCGTCCGGCGAGTGAGCGAAGCCGGTGACCGGCAGGCCGATGCCGCGACGCGACAGCAGTTGCAGCGAACGCAATTTGTCCCGGGAGCGGGCAATGGCCACCGACTCGTTGAGCGGAAACACCCCCATCATTTCGAACTGGCGCAACACCGCGCAGCCATAAAACGTTACCGATGCACCGATTCGCGGAATCACCGCGTCGAAGCCTTCCAGCGGTTTGCCGCGGTAGTGGATTTGCGGCTTGTGGCTGGCAATGTTCATGTAGGCGCGCAAGGTGTCGATCACGACCATTTCATGCCCGCGCTCGGTGCCGGCTTCGACCAGGCGACGGGTGGAATACAGACGCGGATTCCGCGACAGCACAGCGATCTTCATGCAACACCTGTGGAGGAGGTAGATACCGGGAACACCGGCTTGTCTTGTACATATTTGATGCCCGGATTGACCACCAGTTGGCCGTCGATCAAGGCTTTGGACCCGAGCAACAGGCGATAGCGCATGGACTTGCGGCAGGCGAGGGTAAACTCGACCTGCCAGACCCGATCACCGAGGGCCAGGGTGGTGCTGATCACATAGCGCACCTGCGCCTGGCCGTTGGAGCTTTTGATGGTTTTGCGCGTCACCAGCGGTGCTTCGCAACGCCGATGACGCAACTGCACCACCGTGCCCAGATGCGCGGTGAAACGCACCCACTTCTCGCCATCGCGTTCGAACGGTTCAATGTCGGTGGCGTGCAGGCTGGAGGTGCTGGCGCCGGTGTCGATTTTCGCCCGCAGGCCCGCGACTCCCAGATCCGGGAGCGCCACCCACTCGCGCAGACCGACAACGGTCAAATGGTCAAATGTCTTCAAAAAAATGCTCAACCGTGGCAACCGCTCAGCCCGCAAGGGCCGGGTTCGCGGTATTCACGCAGAATAAGGGTTAAAAGGCGACAGATTTCTATGGCCCGGATCGCCGATGCCTCAAGCGGGTGTCGGCTGGTGCGCATTGTAATCCGCGGCGGCGTCATTCATGGCACGACAGAAACGGTAGTACAGTTCATCAATATTTCAGAATGAGGAAATTCCATGGCACAAAAAAGCGAAGAGGACGACAAGGTCCGGCTCGACAAGTGGTTGTGGGCGGCGCGCTTTTATAAAACCCGGGCGCTGGCCAAAGCAGCCATCGAAAGTGGCAAGGTGCACTGCCGAGGGGAGCGCTGCAAGCCTGGCAAAGAGCCACGCATTGGCGATGAATTCGAGATTCGTACCGGTTTTGAAGAGCGCACGGTGAGGGTCGACGCCTTGTCGATCGTGCGTCGCGGCGCACCCGAGGCGCAGACGCTGTATTCCGAGACCGAGGCGAGTATTGCCAAGCGTGAAGCGGCAGCGGCGATGCGTAAGGCCGGGGCGCTGGGCGTGAGCACTGATGGCAAACCGAGCAAGAAGCAGCGGCGGGATCTGTTCAAGTTTCGTGGCAGCAGCCACGAGTAGTGTGCGACGAACACACTTGTGGCGAGGGAGCTTGCTCCCGCTGGCGGCCGAAGGACGCCCTGTACAGGCGAGCACGTATTTCAAAATACAACTGCATCGACGGGTAAAGCGACTGCTACGCAGCCGAGCGGGAGCAAGCTCCCTCGCCACAGGTCTTCACACAACTGTCAGTTCGCGGCAGACACCACACTCATCCGCGAAACCACCGGCAGCTTGCCCAGCAGATTGAAAACCGGCGCAGTCACCTTCAGCCAGAAGTTGGCGGCGTGATAAGCGAATGGTGTGTAGTAACCCCAGCCCAACGCCCACACCGCCAGCAGCATGCCGCCGATGTAATCGTCCTGGCCCCAGTGCGCGCCGGCCACCAGACGCGGCAGCATGAACAGCAGTGCCAGGCCCCAGACGGTCAGGAACTGACCAACAGTACGGCTGAACACGCCCATGAACAGTGCCCAGATCAGCAACACCGAAGCGTGGTCACCGGGGAAGCTCTGGCTCGAGCGATCCTTCAGCTCCCAGGCTTTTTCCAGGTGCGGGAAGTAATCACTCAGGTGCACCGCGCCTTCCAGCACCATCGACGGGCTGCTGTGCTGCCAGTCCATGTAGTCGGCGAATTTGGAAAACAGCGCGCGAATCACCACCATCAACAGCAGGATCGAGAAAAATCCGAAGAAGGCGCGACGCACATCAATCGCCTTGAACACCCAGTCGCCCTTGATCAGCAGCGTCAGCAGGATCAGTCCGACGATGATGTCGAACGGGCGCAGACTTGCAATTGCCCAGATGTGGAGCCATATGGGGTTGCTGGCCAGTGGTGCATTGAGTGAGCGGAACAGCCACTCGTCGAAAATCACACACAGCATTTGGCCCGTAGGCCATAACCAGAAAGCCAGTAGCGCCAAGGGCACTACGTTACACAGAACCAGCCGGCCGAGGTTCCACCTTGATTGGAACAAACCCGGATTGTTCATAAAATGCCTCCCATGGCTTAGCGCTGGCACCAAAAAGGGTGCCAAGAAGCGCAAATTTTCACGTCTTGTAACCATTTTGTCACCACATTCAGATACCCAAAATTATGACCGACCTAGCGGATACCGATTTCACCCAACGTTTCATCTTCGATGACAGCGACACACGCGGCGAACTGGTTGCGCTTGAGCGCAGCTACGCCGAAGTCCTCGCCAAGCACCCGTACCCGGAGCCGGTCGCGCAATTGCTGGGCGAATTGATGGCGGCGGCCTCGTTGCTGGTGGGCACCCTGAAATTCGACGGCTTGCTGATTCTGCAGGCGCGCTCCGAAGGCCCGATTCCGCTGCTGATGATCGAATGCTCCAGCGAGCGCGAGATCCGTGGTCTGGCGCGTTATAACGCCGAGCAGATCGCCCCGGATGCGACCCTTGCCGACCTGATGCCGGGCGGTGACCTGACCCTGACCGTCGACCCGACGATCGGCCAGCGTTACCAGGGTATCGTCGATCTCGACGGTGAAACCCTGTCGGAATGCTTCACCAATTATTTCGTCATGTCTCAGCAGGTTGGCACCCGCTTCAAGCTGTTCGCCGACGGCCGTCGTGCCCGCGGCATGCTACTGCAGCAACTGCCGGCCGACCGTCTGAAAGACGAAGAAGAGCGCGCCGCCAGCTGGCAGCACATTACCGCGCTGGCCAGCACCCTGAACGCCGATGAATTGCTCGGCCTGGACAACGAAACCGTCCTGCATCGTCTCTACCATGAAGAGCAGGTGCGTTTGTTCGATGTGCAAAACCTGCGCTTCCGCTGCAGCTGCTCGCGGGAGCGCTCGGGTAATGCGCTGGTCAGCCTGGGTCTGGAAGACGCGCAGGCACTGGTGGCTGAACGCGGTGGCGAAGTCGAGATCGATTGCCAGTTCTGCAACCAGCGTTACGTGTTCGATGCGGCCGATATTGTTCAATTGTTCGCTGGCGCAGGCGTCGACACGCCGTCAGATACCCGGCACTAAAACGGTTCAGCGCAGGTAAATTCACTGCGTAACGACGGAATTTCGCCGTTACGACGGGAGGACCCTACTCTTTTTGGGCTTTTCTGGCATAATCCGGCCCACTTTTTTCGCGGTAGTAGTGCACGACTTTCTACTACAAAACGTTTGGAGCACACTCGGCCACTGGCCGACGGGGAACCTCATGACGCAAGCCAATAACGCCGTGTACACCGATCTGAGTGTTGATGATCTGGTAAAAGAAGCCCTGCAACGCGGTGAGGGCGAGCTTGCCGATACCGGCGCTCTGGTTGTTCGCACCGGTCACCGCACCGGCCGTTCGCCAGTCGATCGTTTCATCGTTGAAGAGCCTTCCACCCAGGCCGCTATCGCTTGGGGCCCGATCAACCGCAAGTTCCCGGCCGACAAGTTCGACGCGCTGTGGGCTCGTGTCGAGGCGTTCAACAACGCGCAAGAGCACTTTGTTTCCCACGTGCATGTAGGCGCGGCTGAAGATCACTACCTGGCCGTGAAAATGACCACCCAGACTGCCTGGCAGAACCTGTTCGGTCGTTGCCTGTTCATCAACCCGGCCCAGTACAACCCGGCCGGTCGTGAAGAGTGGCAAGTGCTCAACGTGGCCAACTTCGAGTGCGTGCCTGAGCGTGACGGCACCAACTCCGACGGTTGCGTGATCATCAACTTCGCGCAGAAGAAAGTGCTGATTGCCGGCATGCGTTACGCCGGTGAGATGAAGAAAGCCATGTTCTCCGTGCAGAACTTCCTGCTGCCGGCCGCTGACGTGCTGCCAATGCACTGCGCTGCCAACATCGGCGAAGAAGGCGATGTGACCCTGTTCTTCGGTCTGTCGGGCACTGGTAAAACCACCCTGTCGGCCGATGAAAGCCGTTACCTGATCGGTGACGACGAACACGGCTGGGGCGAAGGCGTTGTCTTCAACATCGAAGGCGGTTGCTATGCCAAGTGCATCGACCTGTCCGAGAAGAACGAGCCGGTCATCTGGAAAGCCATCAAGCACGGCGCTGTGCTGGAAAACGTGGTCATCGACGACGCCAAGCACGCCGACTACGCCGATGTCAGCCTGACCCAGAACAGCCGCGCGGCCTACCCGCTGGAGCACGTTGCCAAGCGTTCCGCGAAGAACCTGGGCGGCGAGCCAAACGCGGTGATCTTCCTGACCTGCGACCTGACCGGCGTGCTGCCGCCAGTGTCGATCCTCAACGAAGAGCAAGCGGCCTACCACTTCCTGTCCGGCTACACCGCACTGGTGGGCTCGACTGAAATGGGTTCGGGCAGCGGCATCAAGTCGACCTTCTCCACCTGCTTCGGCGCACCGTTCTTCCCGCGTCCGGCTGGTGAATACGCCGAGCTGCTGATCAAGCGCATCCGCGGCTTCGGCTCCAAAGTCTACCTGGTCAACACCGGCTGGACCGGCGGCGGCTACGGCGTCGGCAAACGCTTCAACATCCCGACCACCCGTGCCGTGATCGCCGCGATCCAGAGCGGCGCGCTGATCGGTGCCGCCACCGAGCACCTGGACACCATCAACCTCGACGTGCCACTGGCCGTACCGGGCGTTGAAACCAACCTGCTCAACCCACGCAACACCTGGGCTGACAAGGCTGCCTACGACGAAGCGGCCAAGGCCCTGGCCGGTCTGTTCATCGAGAACTTCAAAAAGTTCGAAGTGAGCGACGCGATCAAGGCGGCGGGTCCTAAGTTGTAAGACTGGTTTGTCGTGAACTGAAAAGCCGCCCTACTAAGACTTATACCGTAACGGTACATAGTTCAGGGGCGGATAGCTCAGAAGCCAACCTGGTCAAGGGTCTGGCCCATCTGAGTTAGCGATGTATCGCTACATCAGAATGCATCGTTACTTTCAAGCGCCGGCGGCAACGTCGGCGCTTTTTCATTGCGACGGTCAGTCGTCAAGCACCTTGCGAATCGCACGGGAGCCGGTAGGCATTGCATTGCTCCAACCAATGAAGTTGCGAGGAGCCAAACGTGCTGAAGTTATACAAGACCCATGCAGGTGAAGCAACGAAGTGAAACGTCAAAGCTCGCTCGCCGACGCCGGACAGGAGGATGAAGGGTAACAGTGGAAGGCAATTACGGTAGTAAGTCAACTGACTGCGATGGACAAGCACTGGGCGAGTTGGGAAGCCTCGGTGGTTTATAGGAAACTTAGCGAATTTATTTTTTAAACATAAATTCACGAACTATTCGATATCGCCCGTCCCTGACCAGGTCCTGATACTTGGCGGCGGTTATCCTTGTGCCGCCGCATTTTTCTTGGTCATGAATGTAGTGACAAGTGTAGCGCTGCTCTTTTCGTCGACCTTATTTCATCATCATTTTTCACCGGAAGGTCTCAGTGGAATAGTTCAGCCTGACGACCTCGGCGGATCCTACGTCCACAATACGTGAGAATTTTAAATTCAGATCAACGAGCAATTTGCTGTCGTCGCGTTCTTTAACGCTTGTTTCAATAAAAGTGCCATCAGGGAATATTTGAAACGAGACATCTTTGAATGCGTTGTCTGCAACTAGGATTGAAGCACCCGCAGCTACCGGTGCTACGAAAACCCTAATATCATTAAAGTTACAGATGTAGCCATTCCCCAGCCCATCGTACCGTTGTATACGCAGATCTTCAGGCCGGGTGAGATCACTGCGGTAGCCAGACTGCTGCCATTGCCAGATCCATTCTGGACGTGTGGCATTATCAAGTATCAGTATGGGAGTTGCTCCTTGCTCTACAATCAGGGCAGCCTCTGCCTTCAACGCTGACCAGTAAGCTTCAGCGTCGGGTACGAAAAGGTCGCGCTTATTGCATTTTGATAAAACGTCCGCTATCAAGACGGCTCCTACATGCTGGGCAAGAGTGTTTGCCCAAAAATCACTTTCGTTAGAGGCCCGCTGGTCCATCTCAGTCCTTGTGAGTTCACCCTTGCGGACCTGGTTCATGTTCAATATAAAATCTTCACCTGGATCGCCGATTATGTGGACACTACTGAATAAGTGTAGGGGAAAAGCGCCAGTTTTTTTATCAAACGCCTTGCTTGAAGCATATCGAGAGATTTCTAACAGTCTTTCTGGATCAACTGGCTCCGCCACTAAGGCCTCTGATCTCATCGTTTCTACTATTTCATTCAAAGACTCAATGCTGCGTCTAACGTTCGCAATGCCCTGTGTTGCATTTATTGATTTATTCATGAGAAATAGTAAGGCTGGGAGCACTTGTTGGGATATCTCCACGTCATCGTCAAGATGCTTTAACCAACCCTTTATTTTTTGACGGAGTATTTCGATACTGCTGTACCGGCTTGATAGCCACACACTCACTTGGCGCTTGAGGGACTCTGGAACCTGCGAGTCAGTATCTGACATAACCGCAATTAAGAGAAGCTGTTGTCTCTGTAGAGAGTCGAGATCGTCAGCACCAAAACCAGAGTAGACCCGAGAACTGACCATATCAGGTCCTTCTTGGCGCTTAATCCGCTCGATGAACTGGCTTAATCGTCCAGCGTAGCCGCTACGCAGTCGCCCATTTGCAGCGTACTGGCGAAACTTTGCCTCCATATAATCCGAGCCTGTTAAAGCTGCGAGTGGGTTATCACTCCTCCCTCCCGTCCGCCATTGCTTACCCATCAGCATGCCAGAGGCTATCTCTAGAGCTAAAGACTCGTTCGGATTTATCAGAACATTGCTCTGCGCCGATGCCAGCAATAATTCCACAACGAGTATTTGAATATCCGTCCAATAGTTTTTGACCACCGCAATTAGTAGTCCACGCTGTAATGTTTTTAGATTTCCTCCACTCCAGCTTATTACTTGGTCGGTAATATCCAGCTGAACGGCCAATATATCCCATTCAAAATAAACATCCTCGAGTGTCGAATACGTCGTCTTACCTAACAGACCAATGGGTTCCTGTTCGTAATCAAAGGTCCCCCACCATTTGCTAAGAACGTCAGCCATCCATTCTGCACCAGTGCGATCTCCGCGTGCGACAGCCGCTAATAACATCCTAGCTGTTTCATCGATATGGGTTGCGTTTAGCCGAGCGAGAGTCCCCGCCATCGACCACTCGAAGTCTTTTGACGCATCAGGTACTTTGCAGAGGGTTGTCCTCGCGTTTTCCCAGCCACCAGCAAAAGACGAGATTACTTCCTCATAAACGCGAAAGAGGGGAGGTTGGAGAACTGCCCTCTGGTTGTGCCCATGCTCCATTGCCCCTTGCTCTTCAACTCTTTTAACCCACCATTCGCCCAGCAGATGCATCATCAGAGGCAGCAACTCCAACAAATTTTCTCTGATCTCCACTGGAGATGAATTTAGGTTGGCCCCTGCCAGGTGCTGCACTAGATGACAAAGACGCCTCAACGGTCGTGTGTTTCGGGGTATTGAGTCGATCGCAGCGGAAAATATGGATCTGTAAGACTCAGTCCAACGTTGATGGAGTCGTCGTCCAAAGACGTGCTGAACGTCTGGTAATAAAGCCCAACTCCCGACTATGCCTTCGTCATTTATTGTTAGGGACGCACCTATCAAAAGCTCGTGTATGCCCACAAGAGAGTCGTATGCGCGCTCGAAGGCTTCGACATCTGCTTCGCTGGCCGCCAGCTTGGCGTCAGTCTCAAGCTCTACAAGTATCGATTTGACTTGAATTCCAAAACGCTCTCGTGCAATTGGGCGGAACACATATGCAAAGCGCAAAAGTCTGCGTTGCCACCAAGCTAATGGGGGGCCAAAGTCGACTGTCGCCAACGAGAAAGACTCATGATAAATACTGCCAGGCATCATCGGAATAGTTAAAAATGGATTGTTACGTCTTGAAAACGGCTGGTTGTTAGTCGATGGTGGCCACTTTCGCGCAGAGTGCATCCACGTTGCTACCACGATTCGAAGCAAGATTAACCTAACGTTTATGAGCCGCAATGGCGTCGGCACATTGTATGTACTCTGGTTTTCACCATCGCTCATTCCGAATCTTCCGAGCAGTACTGTCGGTCCTTCTGGACGCGGCCCATCGTATAAGCGCGGCGCAGGAACCCAACCTTCGCGCTGCGCTTGCTCCAGTACTTGAAATAAATTTAGTCTCTTCACGTCCCGAGGCAGCGCCACCGAAACCGCGTAGCGTTGAATAACTTGTTGCTGGACTTCCGGGCGTAAAAATTCAACCGTCCGAAACAAGAAGTAGGTTGTCAGTGCAGCGTTCAATAGAAACCAAGCACCATCAAGCGCGACCCATATCGGTAGGGATTGTGCTCCATAGAAAGGTATCAACAGGTATTGAGCCGCCATGACCAATACCAAGGCTAGCGAAGAAAGACCTGCTGCAAGTGCACCTGAGTCAAGTATGTAAAGATGAACGAACGCCTCCGCTGCAGGCCGTCGTTGCAGAAACACAGTCACAAACGCGATGACTATCGGGTAGACCAAGGCCGCTAACGTTGCTTGAACTGTCCATAGTGTCGAAAAATACGTCAGCTGCTCGGCGGCCTGCCATTTCAACCAGTCAGGTGTCATCCATTCGGAAGGTAAGACGTGAGCGAGAATCCAAGAACATCCGATCAACACGAATAAAGACGCTGAAAAACGCACGGGGTGCTCACCTGCGAACTGGAGCTGTTTTCCCAGATAAGAGGGCGACAATTGTTTCCGATGGCGGTTAAATTTCTTCCATTTTTTTTCGTCTTGGCGCACGACACGCTCAATAGACCAAGGAGTGTCAAAGCAACCAATAATAAATTTTGTCAAGCAATGTGCTGAGTTAGAGGCATAACGGTATTTCTTTCTTATTGCTTGCAGTTTCGATTGGACTGTCTTGATTGCCAATTGGCGATATGCCTGGGAGCATTGAAGCAGATGCTTGATCAACTGATTCATCGCGGTTGGCGTCCTTATTTTTTGATCCAGAGGCTAAATTTTGGAACCGTTCATTTTAAAGCTGTCGTTTTGCCCTTCTACCGCCACACGCAAGACCTAACTCCTTGAGTCTATCCAATCGCTTCACGCATAGTGCTGGAATAAGCTCACCCCTTTTCATCAGCGAACCGTGACTGAACGGCATGGGCATAACGAGCTGGATCAACCCTATGGGGCAATCAGCCTGACATACCTGTCTAAAAAGCGCGTGGTCAGCCTGAGCATAGTTGGGCCGTCAAAGGATCTGCGATGAAGCGCTTGACCTCCCGCCGCAGAAAAAACTCCCGGTTGCAGCTATTACAATCGAACCCCAATCCAGTAGCAGCTTTTCCAGAAAACCTCACATCTATTACCGTGGCGCCAGAACGTTGCCTTGCGACCTTTGGGTCGCTCTGTCGCTCTGTCGCTGGCTCTCCGAAGACTTTGCCGTGAAGCGCAAGATGCGTTTTGCATGGTACTGGATCTCGCCTACATCCCATGCTAAATCACGGTATGGCTTTCACATTAGCGAGTCAAAAAAATACCCCTCAGAGAGGGGTATTAATGTAGTAACAGCCTGAAAAGGCCCTAACTATGTATTCCCGGGTGGGGGGAATAATCTAGGGGCGGCTTTTTTGTGAGTCATGGCTTAGCTGTTGTTATCGGTTTAACTGCCATTATTCCCGCAGAATTTTGCTGCAGGTTTTTCCCGTCGCATCGATCACCACCCCACCGGCCTCAACGGATATGCCGGTATGCCGCCAAGTCCAGCACGCTGGTGGTCAGCCCGCTATCCGGCGCGTAGATCCCGCCCTTCACCGACGAGAAAGGCACGCCTTTGCTGCCCAGCGAAACGTAGCGTTCGCCTTGGTCCAGTTCGGTGAACCAGGTGTAGGAGTACTTTTCCATGGCCTTGTATTTCGCGGCGTCCCTGACCATCGCATCGCCGCATTGCTTCAGGGCGGCGTCGCTCAGGTTCAGGGTGTTGGTCAGCGGGGTGCCCCAACGCTTGAGGCAGGCTTCGGCGAAGTGGCGCACGAACTGGCCGGGTTCGGCGAGGACCTTCGGGCCGGCGTTGCCGTCAGCGGCAGCGTTGCCGACCAGGGTGGCGTGGCGGCCGGGGATCGGGAAGATATGCGTGCGCGTACCGGTAGCCGTTTGCGGGATAACGCAGCTGAAACCTTTCGAACGCTCGTCGCGGGCATAGAAGCCAACGTACTCTTTGACGTTGCTGTTGAGTTTGACCCGATGTTCCTGGAAGTTGCCGATGCCGGGCACCGGATCAATCGCGAGGATCTTCACCGGAATGCTTTTCAAAGTACTGTCATTGAACATGGCGTTGGCCAGCATATGGCAACTTATACCGCCTCGACTCCAGCCGACCAGGTTAACCTGAGTGGGAATAATGCCGTCCTTGCGGAAGGTTTTAATGATTTGCTCCTGCAACTTCTGCTGGGTCACGCTGCGTTCTCCGTAGTTGTATTTACGCCAGAACCAGGAGCCTTCGATTTTTACATCTTCAATGGGAATACCGGCCGCTTTGAGACGGTTGTATTCCGCTTCGGTCAGTTGTTGGCGTTGCCAGTCGCACTTGCCTTTGATGATGTTCATTGCGTGCTGCACGTTTTCCTCCCAGCCCTTGCCGAACAACGTGCCGCTGAGACCGTAGTCGGCAGATTTGGTGAACAGCTCATCGGCCTGCAGATTACTGGAGCCGGGGCCGTCGACGACAATCCATTCGGCGAACTCGCGGCCAGTGTGGTGCGAAGCGAGAGTGGACACCAACTCACCGTTCCAATAGTTGCTGTTGCTGGTGTCGAACTTGGTGGAACCCGTGCCGCAAAAGAAAATAGTCAATGTACTCATAATGTTGCTCTTGAATGAATTAAGAGCAAGCAGGCTAGTTTTTTATATTGCGGATATGAAGTGGTTAGTTGTTGCGTTGTTTGTGCGCGTGATTTTATAAGGAGTTTGCAATTTGAAGTTTTGCTACTTCCAGAAGTTCGCAGCCATCTTGGGTCAATAAATACAAGGCGTTGACGATGTTCGGGATGTCTTTGACATCGGCCTGTTTGAAACACAAACAGTAAAGAGTCTCCAGCAAATCGCTGGCGGCACGCAGGCGTTGATGCGCAGCGTCGAGCAGTTCGCCGTGGCTGGCTTGAGTATCTATGGTCAGCACCGGATGATCGCCGTCGGTGCTTTTGAGCGGCCGATAACGATTGGCCAGCGGGTTATGCATGTTCATGTTCAGACGTGTCCTGTACGAAGTCGCTCCAGTGGTTGCAGCCGCGCCGGCCACTATAGAAGTGCGTGGCAAGGGGTCACAAGACCGCCGTGATGGACGGAGTTCGTAGGGGTTTTTCCGAGACTCGGGCAATTGCCCTACAAGGTTTTGCAGCTTTTTCGAGGTAAAACCCTTAGCGCAGAAATTTCCCACGGGATTCACAGGCGTTTCTTGAGAATCCTCTGTATGGTGCGCGCCAGAAACTGTAGGACGTTTCCAAACGTCCGATGCGCGCTTAAAGGGAATTGAGTATGCGGTGGCTACGAATAGCCTCGATTTTATTACTGTGGACCAGTGGTTGCCGCTTGGCCGTATCCGCAGACGCTGGCAACGGCTGGATGTTTGTCGATCTGCAACGCACTGGCTGGCCCGACGCGCTGTCCAGCCAGGCCCGCATCGATACTGCTTCACGTGCCGAAGTGTTGATGTTCGCCAAAGTCCTGTTGGCGAGTGAAACGCTGGATGCTGGCGCACTGCAACGGCAACTGGATGTGCCGCATGTGCGGCTCAAATCGATCCGGCAGGTGCGCGCGGGACTGTGGGAGCGTTTGCTGGGCATTTATCGCAACGCCAGCCAGGACTGTGGCGAACAGCTGTTCTGTGCACGAGTGCGCAGTGTGGCGGACCTGCGACAACTGGCGGCGGCGTTTACCGGCGATATCAGTCCGGCCCATGCACAGTGGGCGAGCAAGAGCCAGGGTGTGCATGAACAGGAACTGAATGCGCAACTTCGGGTAGCCGTGCTGCGTCCCTAGCCCGTCGTTGCGACGAGACCTAGGTGACTACGTGATCTGCAGTGGCGCGCATGGCGAGGGGCGGAATGTCATCGGGGAGTTGCATGCATCCGCCCAGCAACAGCGATGCGAGCGTCAGGGTGAGGAGCAGTTTCAGTCTGTCGGACATGTTTATTCCTTGAGTTGATCCACGGGTGTCGGCCGTCCTGGCACGACGCTCGTTTCGTGGATGCGGCGCACGTTACCTGCCTTGCGGTCAGGCCGGCGAGAGGCAAATTGTTTCCTTTGTTTGATCCGGTGGCATCCGCCCCGGCGCTGTATCATTCCGTATCGAATTGACCCCGACCTTTTCTCGACTCGCTGTGATCGCCCGCTAGGCTGTTGGCATCACAGCGGTCAACGGAGTGACAGCGCATGCACCACACCCTCGAACAGGTTTTCGGTTATCCACAGTTTCGACCCGGGCAGGAAGCGGCAATCAGCGCTGTATTGGCCGGGCGCTCGGCGGCGGCGATTTTCCCCACCGGGTCCGGCAAGTCACTGTGCTATCAAGTGCCGGCACTGTTGCTGCCGCATCTGACCCTGGTGGTGTCGCCGCTGTTGGCGTTGATGCAGGATCAACTGGCATTCCTCAAACGTCACGGTATCAGTGCCGGCAGCATCGATTCGGCGCAAAGTCGCGATGATGCCAGTGACGTGATGGCCCGCGCCCGTTCGGGTGAATTGAAGATTCTGATGATTTCGGTGGAGCGTCTGAAGAACGAGCGTTTCCGCAACTTTTTGCAGCAGGTGCCGATCTCGTTGCTGGTGATTGATGAAGCACACTGTATCTCGGAATGGGGCCACAACTTTCGCCCCGACTATCTGAAGCTGCCGGACTATCAGCGCCAGTTCAACATTCCGCAAACCCTGCTGTTGACGGCTACGGCGACGCCGAAAGTCGTCGCCGACATGCAGGCCAGATTCGCCATCGCCGCCGCTGATGTGGTGACCACCGGCTTCTATCGACCCAACCTCAATCTGCTGGTGGAACCGGTACGCGGCGAGGACAAGCGCCGGCATCTGGTGGAGTGGATGAGCGAGCGTCCAGGCCAGCCGGGCATTGTCTACGTGACGCTGCAGAAAACCGCCGAACACATCGCCGAGCATCTGGGGCGCAACGGCATACAGGCCCAGGCCTATCACGCCGGTTTGCCCAATGATCAGCGCGAGGCGATTCAGAAGGAATTCATGGCCGGGCAGTCCAATTGCATCGTCGCAACCATTGCCTTTGGTATGGGGATCGACAAGAGCGACATCCGCAACGTGGTGCATTTCGATCTGCCGAAATCCATCGAAAACTACAGTCAGGAAATCGGTCGCGCCGGACGCGACGGGCAGCCGTCGGATTGCCTGGTGCTGGCCAACCGCGACAGCCTCAACGTGCTGGAAAACTTCGTCTACGGCGATACCCCGGAGCGTGAAGGAATTCGTTGTGTGCTGGAAGAAATGCAGGCTGCCGCAGCCGAAGGGCAGTGGGAGTTTCTGCTCGGGCCGCTGGCCGATCAGAGCAACATTCGCGCGTTGCCGCTGAAAACTCTACTGGTGCAAATGGAGCTGCGCGGTTTGATCGCGCCGCGCTATGCCTATTACGCCGAATACCGTTTCAAATACCTGCTGGAGCCGGAAGCCTTGCTTGAGCATTTCGACGGTGAGCGCAGGGATTTTGTCGCGGCCATCATCCACACCTCCAGTCGCGCACGCACCTGGGCCACGGTGAATTTCGAAGCGATGTACACGCAGTATTCGGCTGAGCGCAACCGGGTGGTGAAGGCGCTGGATTACTTTCAGGAGAAGGGCTGGGTCGAGCTTGAGAGCAAGCAGATGACCGAGGTCTACAACGTGCTGCACAGTGATTTCGACAGCGCTGTTTTGAGCGCCGAATTGCATGCGTATTTTACCCGGCATGAACAGGCTGAAATAACGCGGATTCACGCCATGCTCGATCTGTTCGGCACTGAGCGCTGCCTGGGCCATCGCCTGGCCGAACACTTCGGCGATCACAACGCCCCCGAGCGATGCGGGCACTGTTCGGTGTGTCACGGTGCTATCGCGCGCCTTCCGGCGCCTCCCGAGTTGCCAGCGCTTGTGGATAAAAACTTCGCGGTGCTGTGCGGTGATTTTATCCACAGGCACGAACAGCACACTGGCAGTGTGCCGACGGCGGAGCGGCTGACGCGGTTTCTGTGCGGGATAAATGTGCCGTTGTTCACCAGGTTAAAGGCACGGACGATTTCGGGGTATGCGGCGCTGGAGGAGTATCCGTACGCCGAGGTTCGCAGTTGGGCTCAAGAACACCTCTGATATGTCGGCAGTTCCTGCAGTGTGCGGTTTCAGGGCGATTGGGGGTTATCCATGCGCTGAATGTTGCTCATCACGGGAATAAACTTCAAAAACGTCCGGTGCCTGACTATGGTGAAGGCTGTCTTTGGATCGCCAACAAGAGAACAACATGAGCCAGACATCCTTCGATATTCAGCAAGCTGCCGTGATCGGCGCGGGCACTATGGGCCGCGGCATTGTCATGTGCCTGGCCAATGCTGGCATCGCCGTGCAGTGGGTCGATAACAATCCACAGATGCTTGAACAGGCACTGGCGACGGTGGCCGACACCTATGCACACAATGTGCGCCAGGGCCGGATCGATCAGGTCGAAGCCGACGCACGCCTTGCCCGGATCAGCGCGGCGGCGGATTACCCGGCGATCCGCAATGTCGATCTGGTGATCGAAGCGGTATACGAAAACCTTGAGCTCAAGCAGAAGATCTTTCGCGAGCTGGATGGCCTGCTCAAGCCTGAGGCGTTGTTGGCGAGTAACACTTCGGCGCTGGATATCGACGCGATTGCTGCTGCGACTCGACGTCCGTCGCAAGTGCTCGGCCTGCATTTCTTCAGCCCCGCGCACATCATGAAACTGCTGGAAATCGTCCGTGGAGCACAGACTTCGCCGCCTGCACTGGAAGCGGCGCTGGCGCTGGGCAAGCGCATGGGCAAGGTCAGTGTGGTGTCGGGCAACTGCCACGGCTTTATCGGCAATCGCATGCTGCATCCGTATGTGCTGGAGGCGCGCAAGATGCTGCTTGAGGGCGCTTATCCACAACAGGTGGACGCGGCGCTGCAGGGGTTCGGTTTCGCCATGGGGCCGTTCCGCATGTATGACGTCGTCGGTATTGATCTGGAATGGCGCGCACGCGAGCTGGCCGGCAAGGGGCAGGATGCGCCGGAGGTTCAGGTGGACAACCGTTTGTGCGAGATGGGCCGCTTCGGGCAGAAATCCGGCAATGGTTATTATCACTATGAGCCGGGCAGTCGACAGGCCGAGCCTGATCCCGAAGTCGATGCACTGGTGCTGCGGGTCAGCGAAGGGCTGGGCTTCCAGCGCCGCGCGATCGGTCCGGAGGAGATTCTGGAGCGTTGCCTGCTGGCGCTGGTCAACGAGGGCGCAAAGATACTTCAGGAAGGCATTGCCGGGTCGGCCCATGACATTGATCTGGTGTACCTGAACGGCTACGGCTTCCCGGCCGACAAGGGCGGTCCGATGGCCTGGGCGGATCAGCAGGGGCTGGCGGACATTCATCAGCGCTTGCTGGCATTGCAAACGCGGCAGGGTGATCAGTGGCAACCGGCGCGCTTGATTGGCGAGCTGGCGGCTCAGGGCAAGGGGTTTGCCGAACGCTGATTGCTAGAGCCACCACGGTTTCGCCTTTAGACTGCTCGCAAAACTTCCTGGATCAATGCTGATGTCCAACCCGATGCCACAACGCTCCGATTACCCGCATTTCCAGCCGGTCACCACGCGCTGGCACGACAACGACGTCTACGGGCATGTGAATAACGTCACCTATTACAGTTTCTTCGACACTGCAGTGAATACCTACCTGATCCAGGTCGGCGGCCTGGATATTCATGACGGCGAGGTGGTGGGGTTTGTGGTCAGTTCGGCCTGTGACTACTTTGCCTCGATTGCTTTTCCGGACTTGATCGAGATCGGCTTGCGGGTCGGCAAGCTGGGCAACAGTTCGGTGCAATACGAACTGGCGTTGTTCAAGGTCGGTGAAACTGAGGCCTGTGCGGCGGGGCGTTTCGTCCATGTATTCGTGGACCGGACGAGCAATCAGCCGGTGCCGATTCCAGGCAGATTGCGTGAAGCGCTGGAGCGTCTGGTGGTTTGAACCAGAGCAAAAAAAATCGCAGCCCAAGGGCTGCGATTTTTGCTTTCCCGCTTAACGCAACGGATTAGTCGCGATAGTAGCGGTGATGCTTGCGGTGACCATAAGCGTGGCCACGGCCAGGATGACGGTCGCGGTAGTAGCGACGGTCGTCGCGGCCGCGATCGTAATGACGATCTTCGTCACGGCTTTCGTTACCCATGTAGTTGCCCAGCGCGCCACCGGCGCCGCCACCTGCTGCGGCGCCGATCAGGCTGCCGGTGGTGCCGCCCATGCTGCGGCCGACCACGTTACCGCCGGCTGCGCCCAGCGCACCACCAATGGCCGCTTCGCCACGGCTGTGCTTGTTGGCGCCGACCGCGCTACCACCCGCGCCGCCCAGGGCTGCGCCAATGGTTGAACCTGTATTGCCGCCTAAAGACTGACCGACGACCGAGCCAAGAACCCCGCCCAATGCGCCGCCCACACCTGCTTCGGTGGTGCCTCCGGCAGAAGCGAAGCCACTGACCAGGCCAAGGGACAACAAGAGAATCGAGGAGAACTTCATAGAGGAGCCTCAAAGGGATGACGGCGCCGATCCTGAGGCTGTGTAACAAGGCTGACAATCGAAATCCGACGAATAACACGACTTGTATACAATTATGCAAGTTGCTGTTTTGTATGCGGAACTTAAGCGATTTTCGCCGGTCTTTAGCTACTTCGGACAGGCCGTTTTTGAGAAAAAGCGGCCTTTTTTGTGGGCGTTCGAAAGCTCCAGGAAACTGAGACTCACACAGATTCTGTGGCGAGGGAGCTTACTCCCGCCGGGCCGCGAAGCGGCCCCAAAAAATGCAAAACGGAGGGAGTCCTGCGGCCTCCAGCGGGAGCAAGCTCCCTCGCCACAGGGCCGCGAGCTCAAGCGGATTTGGCCATGATCAAACCCGTCTCGCTCGCCGCCTCAAGGCGGATCGCAATGAACTTCGACGTCGGCGTATGGCTGCCATCGCCGGTGCTCTCCAGCGGCACCAGCGGATTCACTTCCGGATAGTAAGCCGCCGCCTGACCCGCCGGAATATCAAACGCCAGCAAGGTAAAGCCCTTCACCCGACGTTCACGGCCATCGTCCCACAGCGACACAATGTCCGCCTTCTGCCCGGGACGGAAGCCCAGACGAATGATGTCGGCCTCGTTGGCGAACAGTACGTCGCGTTGGCCCTTGACCCCACGATAACGGTCGTCGAGGCCATAGATGGTGGTGTTGTACTGATCGTGGGAGCGCATCGATTGCAGGATCAGGTCCGGCAGTTGCCCGGTGGCGCGGGTGCGCTCGTGCACCAGATCCTTGGGCAGCCGGTTGGCGCGGAAATTGGCCCGGCCCGACGGGGTGTTCCACTTGCGTGCGCCAGCACTGTTGCCGAGGTAGAACCCACCTGGATTCTTGACCTTCTCATTGAAGTCCTTGAAGCCTGGAATGGTATCGGCGATCAGGTCGCGGATGCGCCCGTAATCGGCCACCAGCCAGTTCCAGTCCACCGGTTTGCTGCCCAGCGTGGCGGCGGCGATCCCGGCAATGATCGCCGGTTCCGAGCGCATCTGGTTCGACAGCGGCTGCAACTGGCCATTGGAGGCGTGGACCATGCTGAACGAGTCTTCCACGGTGACTGCCTGCGGGCCTTCGGTCTGGATGTCGATGTCGGTGCGGCCGAGGCACGGCAGGATCAGCGCGTCCTTGCCGTGGGCCAGGTGGCTGCGATTGAGCTTGGTGCTGATCTGTACCGTGAGGTCGCAGTTGCTCAGCGCCGCGAAGGTGCGCGGACTGTCTGGCGTGGCCTGGGCGAAGTTGCCGCCCAGACCGATGAAGACCTTGGCGCGGCCCTCGGCCATGGCGTGGATCGCCTCGACCACGTTGTGCCCGTTGTCACGCGGCACCTTGAACTGGAAACGCCGCTCAAGAGCGTCGAGGAACGTCACCGGTGGGCGCTCGTTGATGCCCATGGTGCGGTCGCCCTGCACGTTACTGTGACCGCGTACCGGGCACAGGCCGGCCCCGGGTTTGCCGACGTTGCCGCGCAGCAGCATCAGGTTGGCGATTTCCTGGATGGTCGGCACCGAGTGACGATGCTGGGTGATACCCATCGCCCAGCACATGATCACACTCTTGCCTTTGGCGTACATGCGCGCCGCTTGTTCGATTTCCACAAGGGTCAGGCCGGACTGCGCGACGATCTGCTCCCACGGCGTGTCATCCACCACGCCGAGATAATCCAGCACGTTGGTGCTGTGGGCATTGAGGAAGTCGTGATCGAACACCGCAGGTTCACCGGCCTTCTGCGCATCGCGTTCCCACTGCAGAAGAAACTTGGCCATGCCGCGCAGCACCGCCATGTCGCCGCCCAGTGCCGGACGGAAGTACGCGGTGTTGGTCGGTTTGTCGCCATTGGTGAGCATTTCCAGCGGATGCTGTGGATGCTGGAAACGTTCCAGACCGCGCTCTTTCAGCGGGTTGATGCACACCACTTGTGCGCCGCGCTTCACGGCTTCGCGCAGCGGTTCGAGCATCCGTGGGTGGTTGGTGCCGGGGTTCTGGCCCCAGACGAAAATTGCATCGGCGTGTTCGAAGTCGTCGAAGGTGACCGTGCCTTTGCCGACGCCAACGCTCTGCGCCAACGCCACGCCGCTGGCCTCGTGGCACATGTTCGAGCAGTCGGGGAAGTTGTTGGTGCCGTAGGCACGCACGAACAGTTGATACAGGTACGCCGCTTCGTTGCTGGCGCGGCCCGAGGTGTAGAACTCGGCTTGATCCGGGCTCGACAACGCTTGCAGGTGCTTGCCGATCAGGGCGAAGGCGTCGTCCCAGGCGATCGGCTTGTAGCGATCGGTCTGGGCATCGTAGACCATCGGCTCGGTCAGGCGGCCCTGGTACTCAAGCCAATAGTCGCTCTGCTCCAGCAACGACGTGACGCTGTGTTTGGCGAAGAACTTGCCATCCACTCGACGCTTGGTCGCTTCCCAGTTCACCGCTTTGGCGCCGTTCTCGCAGAACTTGACCATGCCGCTTTCCGGCGAATCGCCCCAGGCGCAGCCCGGGCAGTCGAAGCCGCCGTTCTGGTTGGTCTTGAGCATCATGCGCAGGTTTTTCAGCGCGTTGTCGCTGGTCAACCAGGCCTGAGCCACACTGATCAGTGCACCCCAGCCGCCGGCAGGGCCCTTGTAAGGCTTGTAGCGCGGGACAGGTTTCTGGTCGGCTTGATGATGTTGGCTCACGCTTGGTTCTCCATCGCTGGGCTATAGACCCGCGGCGCATTCTTCTGCGGCAGGTGGATGAGATTGAGGTTGTGGCGGCGGGCCCATTGCACGGCAAGGCCGGTGGGCGCGGACAGGCTGACCAGCGTCTGGATCCCGGCGCGCAACACTTTCTGGATCAATTCGAGACTGCACCGGCTGGTGACAATCGCCAGGCCGCCGTCGGTGGAAATCTTCTGGCGGATCAGCCCGCCAATCAGCTTGTCGAGGGCGTTGTGCCGACCGATGTCTTCACGGCCCAGCAGCAATTCACCGCTGGCGTTCATGAACACTGCGGCGTGTACCGCACCGCAGTGCTGGCCGAGGGGCTGGAACGCGCCGATGCGCTGGCGCAGACCGTCGAGCCATGCGGCGGGCGGCAGCGGTGCGCCGGGCAGGACTTGCAGATCGGGCAGGGCTTGCTCGACCGCTTCAACGCCGCACAGACCGCAGCCGCTGGTGCCGGCCAGTTGTCGGCGCTGTTGTTTGAGGTTCCAGAAGGCGCGGTTGGCGATGGTCACTTGCGCGTATTGCGCCGAGCCGGCGCCAGTCAATTGCAGGTCATAAATGTCGCTGGCGTCTGCGATGATGCCGCTGCCGAGGCTGAAACCGACGATGAAATCTTCCAGATCCGTCGGCGTCACCAGCATCACCGCCTGACTGATGCCGTTGTAGGCGATCGCCAGCGCGACTTCCTCGGCGAGCGCGGTGCTGGCCGATTCCACAAGGGGCAGATCGCTGTAACTGTAGGTCTGGCTGGCGGCGGGCGCGGGCGTTTGAAGTGCAGGCGCCGCGCAAGTGGGGCGCTTGGCGTTCATGGCATCACCGACGGATTGATCAACGCTAAGACTAGGCGCGGCAACTTGTCGCGTCTAATCGCTACTGTCGATCTATTGATAGACGCCGTCGATCAAGCAATGCGCCGCGATCTGCGGGACGCGCGCCAGCCGCTTGAGCCAGCGGCGGAGCCGGGTCATTGGTCGGGCTGGAACCGGGTCCGGCAAACGTGGTCTAGGCTTGGACGTCTGGAATCCAAATCAAGGAGTGTGCGCCATGAGTCTGTTGAGCTTTGTGAAAGAGGCCGGTGAGAAACTGATCGATCTGCTGACCCCTGGTAATGCCAATGCCAGCGAGCAGTTGAAGGAACACATCAGCAAGGTCGGGCTGGGCAATCCGAATGTTCAGGCAACCGTGGATGGCGACAAGGTCACAGTGACCGGTGAGGTAGCGAGCCAGGAAGAGAAGGAAAAAATTCTGCTGGCGGTGGGTAACATCGAAGGCGTGGGCAGCGTTGATGATCAGATCACCGTGACCGGTCCGGTTGTGGCTGCAGCACGTTTTGTAGTGGTGAAAAAGGGCGACACCCTCAGCGCGATTTCCCTGGCGGTGTATGGCAACGCCAACCAGTACAACAAGATCTTTGAGGCCAACAAACCAATGCTCAAGGATGTAAACAAAATCTACCCGGGCCAGACCCTGCGTATCCCCGAGTAACACAACATCCTGCAGGCGCTGCCGAAGGCTGCGATCTTTTGATCTTGTTTTTTAAACAATCAAAGTCAAAAGATCGCAGCCTTCGGCAGCTCCTACAGGAAATCAGAGTCCCTGAATCAAATCGCGGTAATCCTCAACCGCCGCAAACTCGGCCGTGTCCTTCGGCCCCTTGCGACTGTCCGGCTCTTTCACCGCCAACAAATGCGTCACACCAAATTCCCGCGCACTGCGCAGAATCGGCAACGTATCGTCGATGAACAGACTGCGCGCCGGATCGAAACCGATATCGGCCTGCAAGGCATCCCAGAACTGCGGGTTCTCTTTGGGATAACCGTAATCATGTGAGCTGATCAGCCGTTCGAAATAGGGCGCCAGTTCGACTCGCTCCAGTTTCAGCGACAGTGAATCGCGATGCGCATTGGTGATCATGATCACCCGTTTGCCGGCCTCTTTGATCGCCTGCAGAAAGGTGTCGGCATCCGGACGCAGCGCGATCAGGTGCGCGGTCTCCCGTTTCAGTTCACGTACCGAAAGCTTCAGTTCGGTGCTCCAGAAATCCAGGCAGTACCACTGCAGCTGCCCGGCATGGCGCTCGAACAACGGCTGCAGTTCCATATCGGCCAGGGCCCGGCTCACTCCGTGCAGATCGGCGTAGCGTTGTGGCAGGTGTTCCAGCCAGAAGTGGTTGTCGAAGTGCAGGTCCAGCAACGTACCGTCCATGTCCAGCAGGACGGTATCGATGTCAGACCACGGTAAAGAAGGCATGGCAACGTCTCGAGCGGTAGAAAGATATCCGACACAAACAATCGGGAAAGCCGCGTTATAGTAGCGCGTTCACGCCAAGGAGCTTTGCATGCGCCAGAAACCCACTGTACTCGCCCGCGAGATTGTCGCCACCAGTCGCCTGTTTTGCGTCGAAGAACTGAAGCTGCGTTTTTCCAACGGCGTGGAACGCACCTACGAGCGTCTGGTGGGCAAAGGCGCGGGCTATGGCGCAGTGATGATCGTGGCAATGCTCGACAGTGAACACGCGGTGCTGGTCGAGGAGTACTGCGGCGGCACTGATGAGTACGAATTGTCCTTGCCCAAAGGCTTGATCGAGCCGGGCGAGGATGTGCTGGCCGCGGCCGAGCGTGAGCTCAAGGAAGAGGCCGGTTATGGCGCTCGTCAGTTGGAGCATCTGACCGAGTTGTCGCTGTCGCCCGGTTACATGAGCCAGAAGATTCAGGTGGTACTGGCCACCGACCTGTATGAAGAGCGTCTGGAGGGCGACGAACCCGAGCCGATGCGGGTCGACAAGGTCAACCTGCGTGAGCTGGCGGCGCTGGCGCAGAATCCGCAATTTTCCGAAGGTCGCGCCTTGGCGGCGTTGTACCTGACCCGCGATCTGCTGGGGCAGCGCGGGTATTTTCAGTCATGAGTGAGATATCGATGAAGTTTCCCCATCCGTTAATGGCGCCAGTGGTGACGTTGGCCTTGCAGGCTGGCGAGGCGATTCTGCCGTTCTGGCGCTCTGGCGTGGAAGTCACCGCCAAGTCCGATGATTCACCGGTGACCGCAGCGGACATGGCCGCGCACCACGTGATCGTCGCCGGGCTGGCCGCGCTGGATTCCAGTATTCCGATTCTGTCCGAGGAAGACGCCAACATCCCGCAGAGCGTGCGCGCCGGGTGGCAGCGCTGGTGGCTGGTGGATCCGCTGGATGGCACCAAGGAGTTCATCAGCGGCAGCGAAGAATTCACCGTCAACATCGCCCTGATCGAAAACGGGCGGGTGGTGTTTGGTGTGGTGTCGATGCCGACCAATGGCCGCTTCTATGTCGGCGGTGCCGGTCTCGGCGCGTGGCGTGGGGACCAGGGTGGTTCGCCGGTGGCGATTCAGGTGCGTGACGCGCTCGCGCCCGGTGAAGCGTTTACCGTGGTGGCGAGCCGTCGCCACTCCAGTGCGGAGCAGGAACGTCTGCTCGCCGGTTTGAGCGCCAGCCTGGGCGAGTTGCAACTGGCAAACATCGGCAGTTCGCTGAAGTTTTGTCTGTTGGCTGAAGGGGCGGCGGATTGTTATCCGCGATTGGCGCCGACTTCGCAATGGGACACTGCGGCAGCGCAGGGCGTGCTCGAAGGTGCAGGCGGCGAGGTGCTGGATCTGCAGGGCGAAGCGTTCTGTTATCCAGCGCGGGAATCGCTGCTCAATGAGTTCTTTCTGGCGTTGCCGGCGAAAGCGGCTTGGCGTTCAAGACTGTTGGAGCTGGCTCGCTCCTGAGATCAAAAGATCGCAGCCTGCGGCAGCTCCTACAGGGGATTTCGCATCTCCCTGCAGGAACTGCCGAAGGCTGCGATCTTTTGTTTCAGCGGTGCAGAACATATTGCCCGCTGAACGTCACAGCATCTTCATCACTCCCGGTGTTGACGATTCGCGTATTGAGCGTCAACCGTGCGCGCCCATAGCGCTGATACATCGCCAGAAACTTCTTCCAGACGGCTGCCTGCGGGGCCGGGCAAATCGCCGTGGCGTCGCCGGTCACGGGCAGCGGATAGCTGATCTGGCCTTCCTGAATCACGATGTGCCCGTCTTCAATGCCTTCTTCCTTCAGGCGCAGGTGCAGCCAGCCCCAACCCGCCAGCACCGCGCCGCAGTAGAGACTGCCGCCGAACATGGTGCTCTTGTGATTGACGTTCGGCTCCAGCGGCAAGTGCAGACTCAACTGCTGCTCGTGCCAACCGAGGACCTTGAGGCCCATCTCGCGGGTCAGGGGAATGTCGTGATGCAGCACCGATTCCAGATAGCGACTGTCGCGGCTCATTCGGCTTCGTCTCCATGGGTGTTACTGTCGGCGAAATTCAAGCCGTGCTTGCGCAGTTTGTCGTGCAGGGTCTTGCGCGGAATGCCCAGGGCTTCGGCGAGGCTGCGCACCGAACTGTGGGAGCGCGCCAGTTCGGCGGCAATCAACGATTTCTCGAAGTTTTCCACCTGCTCGCTCAGGCCGCCACTGATGACTTCCACGGCGCTGCCGCCGCCTTCACTTCCACTGTTGTCCAGCGCCAGCTCCAGACCGAGGGCGAAACGCTCGGCGGCGTTCTGCAGTTCGCGCACATTGCCGGGCCAGGTGTGGCGCAACAGCAAGGCGCGTTGCGCCGGTTGCAGTTCGTGCGGCGGCAGGCCATGGCGGGCGCTGGCTTCATCGGCGTAATGCTGGAACAGCACCAGCGCATCTTCGCCGCGTTCGCGCAGTGGCGGGATGCGCAGCGGCGCCACGTTCAGGCGGTAATACAAGTCGGCGCGGAAGCGTCCTTGATCGGCGGCTTGCCGCAGGTCTTCCTTGGTCGCGGCGATGACGCGGATGTCCAGCGGGATCAACTGATTGCCACCCAGACGTTCTACAACCCGCTCTTGCAGCATGCGCAGCAGTTTCACCTGCACGTCCATGCTCATGCTTTCGATTTCATCGAGGAACAGCGTGCCGCCGTTGGCGAATTCGAACTTGCCGATCCGGCGTTTCTGCGCGCCGGTGAACGCGCCCGGCTCATGCCCGAACAGCTCGCTTTCGACCACCGATTCGGCCAGCGCCCCGGCATTGATCGCCACGAACGGGCCGTTGCGCCGGCTCGACAAATCGTGCAGCGCACGGGCCACGACCTCTTTGCCGGCGCCGGTTTCACCGAGAATCAGCACGTCGGCCTTGGTCGCCGCCAGTGCGCCGATCTGCTCGCGCAGGCGCAGCATCGGCGCCGAATGGCCGACCAGTCGCGCGCTCAATTCGTTACGGTCGCTGAGGGCCAGACGCAGGCTGCGGTTGTCCAGCACCAGCCGACGCAGGGCGAGGGCGCGGCGCACGCTGTCGAGCAGGGCATCGCTGGCGAACGGTTTTTCCAGAAAGTCATAGGCGCCGGCCCGCATCGCCTGCACTGCCAGCGGCACGTCGCCGTGGCCGGTGATCAGCAGCACCGGCAGCTCCGGATCCTGAGCGTGCAATTCGCTCAACAGTTCCAGGCCGTCCATGCCTGGCATGCGGATATCGCTGACCACCACGCCGGGCCAGTCACGCTCCAGTTGCGCGGCGAGACCTTTGGCTTCGGACAGCGGAAGGATTTTCAGGCCGGCGAGGTCCAGGGTCTGGCCGAGGGCCTGACGCAGGTGCGGATCGTCGTCGATCAACACCACCTGAATGCGATTGTCGATGGTCATGCACTTCGATCCTCGGACGGTTGCAGGCTGACCCCGGGTGCACCGGCGCGCAGCCGCAGGGTGATCAAGGCGCCGCCTTGCTTGTGGTTGGCGAACGACAGTTCGCCGCCGAAGGCGCGCATCAGGGTTTCACAGATCGCCAGCCCCAGACCAAGGCCCTGGGTGCGGGTCTTGGTGGTGTAGAAGGGCTCGCTGGCGCGGCCGAGGGCCTCCATGCAAAAGCCCGGGCCGTTGTCGCGAATGTACAGATTGACGCCTTCGGCCGTGGATTCGGCACTCAGCCACAGTTTGCGCGGCGGGCCTTTTTCGGTCAGCGCATCGAGGGCGTTGGCCAGCAGATTGCCGAGCACCTGGCGCAGTCGGGTTTCCCCGGCCTCGACCCACAGGGTGGCGGCGGGCAGGTCGCGGATCAGCTCGACTTCCATGCTGCGGCGCCGCTTGGCCAGCAATGCCAATGCATCATCCAGCGCCGGTTGCAGGGCGACGCTTTCCGGAGCATGACGGTCGCGGCGGGCGAAGGCACGCAGGTGGGCGATGATCGAGGCCATGCGCCCGGTCAGTTCGCTGATCAGTTTGAGGTTGCCACGGGCGTCTTCGGTGCGTTGGTGATCAAGCAGCACTTCGGCGTTTTCCGCGTAACTGCGGATCGCCGCCAGAGGCTGGTTGAGCTCGTGGCTGATGCTCGCCGACATCGTGCCCAGTGCCGAGAGTTTGCCGGCCTGGACCAGATCGTCCTGAGCCCGTACCAGCTCCTGCTGCGCCTGTTCGCGCTCCAGCACTTCCTGCTTGAGGCGGCGGTTGAGACCTTCCAGATCGCTGGTCCGCTCCGCCACCCGGCCTTCGAGTTCACGGCGGGCCTTGGCTTCGAAGGCAATACGTTCCAGGTAATGTCGACGGCGCTGCATCATCAAACCGAGCAGGAGCATCACCACCAACAGCGTGGCGCCACCGATGGCGACAACGGTGCGCACCGGGCGATCGATCAGCGTGCGCGGGGCAAGGATGCTGACGCTCCAGCCGGTTTCGGCGATGTTCACGGTCTGCGTCAGCCAGGCGTTTTCGCTGAGGTTCAGCGGACGCGGCTCGCGGGTCGGATAGGGCAGGATCGCGGTGATCGCCGAGCGCTCGGTGTCGCTCAACGTCCGGGTTGATCGGAAACGCCACTCCGGGCGCGAGGTGAGGATGACCACGCCGTTATGGTCGGTCACCAACAGTTGTTCCGGGGTTTTGCCCCACAGACTTTCGGTGTGATCGAGGTCGACCTTGATCACCAGCACGCCGATGATTTTTTCGCCATTGCGCACGGCGGCGGCGAAGAAATAACCGCGTTTGGCCGACGTAGTGCCGAGGCCGAAGAAGCGTCCCAGACGCCCAGCCATGGCTTCGCTGAAATACGGACGGAAAGCGAAATTACGTCCGACGAAACTGTCGTGTTTGTCCCAGTTCGACGCCGCCAGGGTCTGGCCGCTGGTGTCCATCAGGTACATGACTTCGGCGCCGGTCTGTGCGGCGATGTTTTTCAGCAGGCGGTTGGCATTGCCCTGGGTCACGCCGTCGTCCGGTGCGCCGAGTACGGCGCGCAGGGCTGGCAGGTCGCCGAGAATCTGCGGCAACACTTCATAACGGTGCAGGGTACCCAGCAGGTTGGCGACGTAGAGGTCGAGGGTCTGGCGGTTTTGCCCGGCCAGTTCACTGCGGTAATAGCGCTCGGCCAGATGCTCAAGCGGCCATAGCAGCGGCGCCAGACACAGGGCCAGCAGAGCGAGGCTGCGCCAGCGGGGTCTGCGGGGAAGGGTAGGTTTCATGAGCCGGATGCGCCTGAGTGAACAGGCGCATTATGCCCAGGCTCAGGCGAAGACGTCAGCGTCCTTGAGCAGCGCGCCGACCTGATCCTTGGCCGACAGCTTCGGCGCTTCGTCCAGTTGCCAGTCGATGCCCAGCGCGGGGTCGTCCCAGCGAATGCTGCGCTCGGACGATGGATCGTAGTAGTTGGTGGTCTTGTAGAGGAATTCGGCGAATTCGCTCAGTACCACGAAGCCATGGGCGAAGCCTTCCGGCACCCACAATTGGCGGTGGTTCTCGGCCGACAGGCGGACGGCAACCCATTTGCCGAAGTGCGGCGAGCTGCGGCGAATGTCCACCGCCACATCAAGCACTTCGCCGGCAGTGACCCGAACCAGTTTGCCCTGGGTATTTTGCAGCTGGTAATGCAGACCGCGCAGCACGCCTTTTTGCGAGCGCGAATGGTTGTCTTGCACGAACTGGGTGTCCAGACCGGTCGCTTCCTGGAACGCCTTGGCGTTGAAACTCTCGTAGAAGAAGCCGCGCTCGTCACCAAATACCTTGGGTTCGATGATCAGAACACCGGGCAGATCGGTGGTGATTACATTCATGAGGTTTTTCCAGATAGGTGTGAATGGCCGACATTCTTGCGCAAAGTGCCGGCGGATGCGAGCGCTTGAATATCTCCGGTCGGGGGTTGCGCATCGTCTGTAGCAATGGCGATATAGGCGCCTAATAAAATTTCAGGGGTCGTCCCATGCCGCTTGCCACGTTGATTCATCGCGCCAGTTTGCCCAGCCCACAGGTCTCTGAGGCGCAGGCCCGGCAGTGGTTGGCGGAGCATTACGGGCTCAGCGGCACGTTACAGGCGCTGGGCAGTCAGCAGGATCTGAACTATCGGGTCGACAGTGAACTCGGGCGCTTTGTCCTGAAAATCTGCCGCGGCGACTATGCACTGGTGGAGTTGCAGGCTCAGCATGCAGGCCTCAAATACCTTGCCGAACACTCGTCAGTGCACGTACCCCGGGTGATCCCGGCCAGCAATGGCGCGGATCTGCTGTCGCTGGACTCCGATGGCGAGCCGGTGCATGTGCGGCTGCTGGACTACATCGAAGGTCAGCCGCTGACGCATCTTGATCACTTGGGCCACGATGTGGTGGCCGGTTTCGGTCAGCTGTGTGGCGAGATGGATCTGGCCCTGGCCGGCTTCGATCACCCGGGCCTGCAGCGCACGCTGCAATGGGACGCGCGCCATGCCAGTGCGCTGATCAGCCACCTGCTGCCGGTGATCAACGATGAACGCCAGCGCGCACTGATCGCAGGCGCCGCCGAGCAGGCCGAACGTCGCTTGCAGCCGTTGCAGGACAAGCTGCCGGTGCAGGCGATCCACATGGACATCACCGACGATAATGCCGTCTGGCAACGCGATGCCAAGCGTCATTGGCAATTGCAGGGCGTGATCGACTTCGGTGATCTGGTGCGCACCTGGCGCATCACTGACCTGTCGGTGACGTGCGCGGCGCTGCTGCACCATGCTGGCGGCGATCCGTTTGTGATTCTGCCGGCGGTGCAGGCCTATCACGCGGTCAATCCGCTGCAACATGAAGAGCTGCTGGCGTTGTGGCCGTTGATCGTGGCGCGGGCGGCGGTGCTGGTGCTCAGTGGCGAGCAACAGGTCAGCATCGATCCGGGCAACACCTATAGCCGCGACAACCTTGAACATGAGTGGGAAATCTTCCACGTAGCGACTTCGGTGCCGCTGGCGCTGATGGAGGCGGCGATTCTCACGGCAGTCGGCCAGCCGCTGCCGGCCATTGGCGGTGAAAGTTTCGCGCCGCTGCTGCCGGAACTGGTCGGGCGGGAGTTTGCGCTGATCGATCTTGGCGTCCTGAGTCCGCACTTCGAAGCGGGCAACTGGGAGCAACCGGGCATTGATCAACGGTTGCTGACCGAAGCCGCTGCCGCGCATGGTCTGGCGGCGAGCCGTTACGGACAATATCGCCTGTCGCAGACGCGACCGGACAGTGCGGTCGAGCCCCAGACGTTCCCGCTGCACGTTGAGTTGCGCGTGCCGCAGGGTTCGGCGGTGGAAGCGCCGTTTGCCGGTGTGCTGCATCACGCGGCTGACGGTGTGCTGCAACTCGACGGACCCCAGCTCAGCGTGCGCCTGTGGGGTGTGAGCGCCTCACTGCACAGTGGCGCGGCACTGGTCAAAGGTCAGGTGCTGGGGGCGGTCGATGGCCCGTTGAAGGTGCAGTTGAGCCGCGTTGCGTCGCTGGATGCGCCGTTGTTTTGCAGCCCTTCGCGCGCGGCCGCGTGGCAGGCATTGTGTCCTTCGCCAGCCACGCTGCTCGGGCTGGCCTGCGATGCCGAACCGGAGCTGGACGCCAAAACCCTGCTCGAACGACGTGACGCCAGTTTCGCCCGCACGCAAAAACATTATTACGTCGATCCACCGCGCATCGAGCGTGGCTGGCGCAATCACCTGATCGACATGCAGGGCCGTTCCTACCTCGACATGCTCAACAACGTCGCAGTGCTTGGCCATGGTCATCCGCGCATGGCGCAGGTGGCGGCGCGGCAGTGGTCGCTGCTCAACACCAACTCGCGCTTCAACTATGCGGCGGTGGCGGAGTTTTCCGAGCGTTTGCTGAAACTGGCGCCGGAAGGCATGGACCGGGTGTTTCTGGTCAACAGCGGCAGTGAGGCCAACGACTTGGCGATCCGGCTGGCGTGGGCCTACAGCGGCGGCCGCGACATGCTCAGCGTGCTGGAGGCCTATCACGGCTGGACAGTCGGCGCCGATGCGGTGTCGACGTCGGTTGCCGACAACCCGCGAGCGCTGGAAAGCCGTCCGGACTGGGTACATCCGGTGACCGCGCCGAATATCTATCGTGGCGAATTCCGTGGCCTGGATTCTGCGCCGGATTATGTACGCAGCGTCGAAACGCAACTGGCGCATATCGCCGCGCAGGGGCGCCAACTGGCCGGGTTCATCTGCGAGCCGGTGTATGGCAACGCTGGCGGTATCTCGCTGCCGCCGACTTATCTGAAACAGGTCTATGCGCTGGTGCGGGCCCAGGGCGGGGTGTGCATCGCCGACGAAGTACAGGTCGGTTACGGGCGCATGGGCCACTTCTTCTGGGGCTTCGAAGAGCAAGGCGTGGTGCCGGACATCATCTGCATGGCCAAGGGCATGGGCAATGGCCAGCCGCTCGGCGCGGTGATCACGCGTCGGGAAATCGCCGAGGCGCTGGAAGCTGAAGGTTATTTCTTCTCGTCGGCCGGCGGCAGTCCGGTGAGCTGCCAGATCGGCATGGCGGTACTGGATGTGATGGAAGAAGAAAAGCTCTGGGAAAATGCCCGGGTGGTGGGCGGGCATTTCAAGGCGCGCCTGGAAGCCTTGATCGATAAACATCCGCTGGTGGGCGCGGTGCATGGTTCGGGTTTCTATCTGGGGGTGGAGCTGATCCGCAACCGCGAGACGCTGGAGCCGGCCACCGAGGAGACCACGCTGTTGTGCGATCGCCTGCGCGAGCTGGGGATCTTCATGCAACCGACCGGGGATGACCTGAACATTCTCAAGATCAAACCGCCGATGGTCACCTCGCGGCGCAGTGTGGATTTCTTTGTCGACATGCTGGATCGGGTGCTCGAGGAAGGCCTCTAAACCAGACCCCTGTAGGAGCTGCCGCAGGCTGCGATCTTTAGATTTTGCTTTTGAAAAACAAGGTCAAAAGATCGCAGCCTGCGGCAGCTCCAACAGGGATTCGGATTTATATCGATAATTGTTGTTGGATTTTCGATGCTCGGTTGGTTGTTAGCTTTTAATGCCGATATTTATCGGTTATAAAGTCGCCATTGCTTCGCAACCCCCTCGACGGTTCCCAGGAGTCCTGATCCGATGACCACCTTGAAAAGTACCCCGCGTGACGATGGCTTCTACATGCCGGCCGAGTGGGCGCCGCAGACCCAGACCTGGATGATCTGGCCCGAGCGTCCGGACAACTGGCGCCTGGGTGGCAAGCCGGCGCAAGCCGCGCATGCGGCCGTGGCCAAAGCCATCGCACGGTTTGAACCAGTGACGGTCGCGGTGTCGGCCGGTCAGTACGAGAACGCTCGTGCACGCCTCGATGTACCGAATATTCGGGTGGTCGAGATGTCCAGCGATGACGCCTGGGTGCGTGACAGCGGCCCGACTTTCGTCATCAACAACAGCGGCGAAGTGCGCGGTGTGAACTGGGATTTCAATGCCTGGGGCGGGTTTGAAGGCGGTCTGTATTCGCCGTGGAACCGTGATTCGCAGGTCGGTGGCAAGATCCTCGAAATCGAGCGCAGCCCGCGTTATCGCACCGAAGGTTTCGTGCTGGAAGGCGGCTCGATTCATGTCGACGGTGAAGGCACGCTGATCACCACCGAAGAGTGCCTGCTCAATCACAACCGCAACCCGCATCTGGGCCGTGAAGAGATCGAAGCGGTGCTGCGTGACAATCTGGCGGTGGATAAGATCATCTGGTTGCCGGATGGCCTGTTCAACGACGAAACCGACGGCCATGTGGATAACTTCTGCTGCTACGTGCGCCCGGGCGAAGTATTGCTGGCGTGGACCGACGATCCGCAGGATCCGAATTACCCGCGCTGCCAGGCCGCAATGAACGTGCTGCAAAGCAGCACCGATGCCAAGGGCCGCCCATTCACGGTGCACAAGATGCCGATTCCGGGACCGCTGTACGCCACCGAAGAAGAGTGCGCCGGTGTCGATCCGGTGGACGGTACGCAGGAGCGCAACCCGTCCGTGCGCCTGGCGGGTTCCTACGTGAACTTCCTGATCGTCAACGGCGGCATCATCGCGCCGAGCTTCGACGATCCGATGGATGCGCCTGCGCGGGAAATCCTGCAGAAGCTGTTCCCGCAGCACGAAGTGGTGATGGTGCCGGGCCGCGAACTGTTACTGGGCGGCGGCAATATCCACTGCCTTACCCAACAGCAGCCAGCCCCGCACAAAGAGTGAGTTGAGACGTAACAGCCTGAGTTGATTAATAAATCACCCGGGCTGCAAGTTTTTTGCGATGGGTGCGAAGAAGCCCGCGGTCCTGCTGGACCGCGGGCTTCTTTGTATCCGCCTGTCGACAGATCGGAAACCTTGGCATAGCTCTTGTATCGGATAACGCGCACTAGGGAGGGGGGGAACTTCAACAGTTCTGTCATATACCTTGGATAACTTAGCCGCTCACGAACGGGGAGAGAGCGCTGAAATGAACGCCGAAGTGAACGTAATCAGCGAGCGGAATTTGCATCCCATGGTCGTAAACGGCGAATCGCTCCAGATTGTCGCGCACTTTTTGAAGTCCAATGGAACGCGTCAGATCAGGGAACCTGATCCGCGCCGGATGATGATTGAGCGCTATCCCGCTGACCTGTTCAGCGAGGCCGAACTGGAAGCGTTGTGGGCTGTGATGCAAGGATAAGAAAAACAACAAGGATTGGTAAAAGCGCTGCCGGGATGGCAGCGCTTTTTTATGGAAAACCGAAAAGATCGCAGCCTTCGGCAGCTCCTACAGGGAAGCACACCACCCCATGCAGGAGCTGCCGAAGGCTGCGATCTTTTGATCCTGCTTTTAAAAACTGTAGGTACCGGTCATCACCACGCTGCGCGGTGCGCCTGGCTGGATCTGATATTGGCTGGTGGCCGAGGCGTAATACTCGCGGTCGGTGATGTTGTTCAGTGCCGCGCGCAAGTCCCAGTCCTTGAAGCGGTAGCCGAGCAGCGCATCCCAGCGGCCATACCCCGGCAGCACGGTGGTGTTGGCGTTGTCGGCATAACGCTGGCCAACCAGGGTCAGACCGGTTTCGCCGTACCAGCCCATTTCCGGTTTCCAGGTCAGGAACAGGCTGCCGTTGTGTTTGGCTACGTTGTTGACGCGTTTGCCTTCCAGGCCGTTGTTGTCCTTCTCGATGGTGGTGTCCTGCACGCCGACGCCACCGCGCATGTACCAGTTGCCGACCAGTTTGCCGGTGGCGGTCAGCTCCACCCCCCGTGAGCGCTGAAGACCGGTCATGACGGTCAGGGTCGGATCGTTCGGGTCGCTGGTGCGGCGGTTGTAAAGTTCCAGGTCGTAGACCGCCAGAGTGGTGCTCAAGCGATCATCCAGCCAGTCGCTTTTCACGCCGATTTCTTTCTGTTTGGTCAGCTCCGGACTCAAGTCGTTGCTATTGCCGGCAGCACCAGGGGTGATGCCGATCAGGCCGCCGCCGACGGGCGAGAAAGTCTTCGACCACGAGGCATAGAACGAATGATTCTGCAGTGGCGTCCAGACAATCCCGAAGCGCGGGCTGGTGCTGTGGCTGTCACGATCCTCAGTGAGGTTCTTGAGCTGGTTGGTCGACTCGATATCGAACGTGTCGTAGCGCAAGCCGGCCAGCAGTTGCCATTGCTCGTTCAGACGCAACTGATCCTGTACGTACACCGCGCGGCTTTCGACTTCGGTGTGACTGTCGCTAAACACCTGCATGCTGCCGGTGTGGCGGAGCTCGCGGTTGGGGTTGAACAGGTCAAGGGAAGGCACCGGCTGCGCGCCCTGGGTCCTGCCGGTCGCGGCGTTGTACAACTTCGGATCGCGGCGCTGGCTGCCGATCTCGACGCCGGTCAGCAGGCGATGCTCAAGGCCAAAGGTATCGAAACCGCCTTCCAGTTCGAGGTTGTTATAGACGTTGCGGGTGGTCAGATCCTGCTGCCAGTGCTGGCGCGCAACCTTGTTGGTTTTCGGATCGAAGCTGGTCAGGTAGGTGTTGTCGAAATCGCTGTCGAGCTTGAATACCCCCAAGGTCTGGCGCAGCTGCCAGTTGTCGTTGATCTCGTAGGTGAGTTTCGAACGCAGGGACTGCGCCTTGTCGTCGATGAAGTCGTGATCGTTGCCGTAAGTGGTCTCGCGACTGACGCCCGCCGGGCGGCCATTCACACCGGGAATGCCGCGATCCGGGGTGCGGTTGTAGCGGCTGTATTCGTATTGCACCAGCCAGTTCAGGTCCGGAGTCAGCTGCCAGCTCATCGACGGCGCGAACAGCTGGCGATTGCCGCTGACGCCGTCGCGGAAGCTGTTTTCATCCATATTGCCCATGTTCAGGCGCAGGCTGAGGTTTTCGCTGGGGTCGGTGCTGAGGTCGGCGTACAGGCTGCGCAGGTCTTCGCTGCCGCCTTGGGCTTCGATGGTCGAGCGACGGCCGAACTCGGGCAGCTTGCTCACGCGGTTGACGATCCCGCCCTGGCTGCCACGGCCGTAAAGTACCGCCGCCGGACCTTTGAGCACCTCGACCCGCTCGATGTTGTGCAGGTCGCGCTTGTACTGGCTGTCGTCGCGAATGCCGTCCAGATAGAAGTCGTTGCTGGCGTCGAAGCCGCGGATGCGCAGGCTGTCGAAGCGCGTGTCGGCGCTGCTGCTGACGTTGGGAATGCCGCTCAGAGCATCGCCGATGTCGTTGGTGCCGTAGTCGGCGACGTTCGAGGTCTTGATCGAGTCGATGGCCTGCGGCACATAACGCACCGGGGTCATGGTGCGGGTCGCAGTGGTGCTGATCTTGACGCGCGGGTCCTCGGCTTGTTCTTCGGCGCTGATCGCCGTGGCGGGCAGTTCAGTGGCGGAATAAGCAAAACCGCTAGACAGAACCGCAGACAATCCAAGGGTGACGGGCGTGAGGCTGAACGGGGCAGGCATGGAAAAGCACATCCGAAAGAGTAGGGAAATTCAAACGCGCGAATGGTAATGCTTTGCATTTGCTGCCGTTATTTATTCCTGAGAAGTTCCCCTGACAGATTGTTTCAATTTATGTCGATTTCGATACAACCTGATCAGGTAATCCATTCGACCGATTCTCGGAACAGTCTGAGAGCCATTCCGGCGTTTTTCCCCAACACGCGTAGGAATAGTCTGCCGGCATCGAATTTTCCTGATTGGTTGCCGGAGTTCTCTCATGATCCTTCACTACATATACGATCCATTGTGCGGTTGGTGCTACGGCGCCAAACCGCTGGTGCAAGCGGCACAGCAAGTGCTGCCGGTCATTGCCCATGCGGGCGGAATGATGAGCGGCGCGAGCCGTCAGCGCGTTTCGCCGCAACTGCGTGATTACGTCATGCCCCACGACCGGCGCATCGCCGAATACACCGGGCAACCTTTTGGCGAGGCGTATTTCGAAGGTCTGCTGCGGGATCAATCGGCGGTTTTCGATTCGACGCCGCCGATCGCAGCGGTGATGGCGGCAGAGTCCATCGACGGCCGTGGCCTGCAATTGCTTGAGCGTTTGCAAACGGCGCATTACGTTGAGGGACGGCGGATTGCCGATGAATCCGTACTGTTCGAACTCGCCAGTGAGTTGGGCTACGCCGAGAACACCTTTGCGGCTGCGTTTAAATCCGTTGATACGACAGCGCATGTGAAAGCCAGCCGCGCACTCTTGGCGCAACTGGGCGGCCAGGGTTTTCCAACATTGGCGCTGGAGCAGGACGGGCAATTCACCCTGATCGACATCAGCCCATGGCTTGGCAAGCCGCAGTCTTTCGCCGACTGGTTGGGACAAGCGGCGGTCGCGGTTGAGCCGGGGCAATCCGCCGCGCAATGCGGTCTCGACGGCTGCGCGTAATCGAACTGGATTCACTGGCTGAGCGCATTTCCGAGCAATTCGCTATCGCAAAATTTACGATTCTTAGACGATTTTTACCTATTTAAAGACGATTCTTGAAATTGACACATTATTGAGGGCGCGGCTACGATTCGGCCCAACGCCTGTGGCCAACCGCCATGACTCAAGAATAATAAAAGGGCCCGACACGGTTTACCGTGGGCGGGTCTTTTTGTATCGGGGTGAAAAAAGAGTGCAATAGCGCCGTTTCAGCCGTTCGACACAGCGCGTTTCAACCCGTAATAAGGAAAACAAAATGTTGAACAAGCGAATCAGTCTGATCGCACTGGGGATGTTGAGTGCCACACAGGCCATGGCTGACGGCCAGGCCGAGTCCAAGGGTTTTGTAGAAGACAGCAGCCTCAAAGTGCTGCTGCGCAATGCCTACATCAACCGTGATTACAAAGACGGCAACGCGGACAAATCCGAGTGGGGCCAAGCGGCTATCGGTACGTTCTCGTCCGGCTTCACCCAAGGCACCATCGGCGTGGGTGTCGATGCTTTCGGCCTGTACGCCCTGAACCTGGAACGCAGCGAAGATCGCAGCGGTGCCGGCGGTATCGACTTCTTCAAACGTGGCGACAGCGGCAAGCCTGCCAATGACCTGTCCAAGGGCGGCGCTGCGGTCAAATTCCGTCTGTCCAACACCGTGCTGACCTACGGTGACCAGATGCCGGCCCTGCCGGTGCTGAACTATGACAATTCGCGTCTGCTGCCGGAAAGCTACACCGGTACCTTGATCACTTCCAAAGAGATCAAAGGCCTGCAACTGGACGCCGGTCGTTTCACTGCCGAGTCGCGCAAAAGCGCTGAAGGCCGTGACAGCGGTGGTCTGAAGGCGATCAACGTGTTGGGCGGTAGCTATCAGTTCACCGAACAATTCAAGGCGGCGCTGTACGCTTCCGACGTCGAAGACGTGCTGAAGAAGCAATACGTGAACGCCAACTACGTGTTCCCGATCGACAAGGATCAGTCCCTGACCCTGGACTTCAACGGCTATCGCACCAAGCTGGACGACTCTTACGTCCGCGAAAGTGGCGCTACCGGTGATGACAACAAGATCTGGAGCCTGGCAGCAACGTTCGCCACCGGCCCGCACTCGTTCACCGCGGCGCATCAGCGCTCCACCGGCGACAGCAACCTGGGCTACGCTTACGGCGGCTATCAGAAAGAGCAAGGTCGTGTCGGTGACGGTGGCAACACCATCTACCTGGCCAACTCCTACTGGTCGGACTTCAACGCCGAAGACGAGCGCAGCTGGCAGTTGGGTTACGGCCTGGACTTCGGCGCATTCGGCGTACCGGGTCTGAGCTACAACTTCGCTTATGTGCGTGGCGACAACATCACCACCTCCACCAGCGAAGGCGGCACCGAGCGCGAGATTTTCAACCAGGTCAAATACGTCGTACAAAGTGGTCCGGCGAAAGACTTGAGCGTGAAATTGCGCAGCTCGATCCTGCGCGTGTCGCAGAAATCCAGCGAGTACAACGTCAGCGGCAACGAGTTGCGTGTATTCGTGGATTACCCGATCAACATCTTCTGATGAACGATCCGGTGTAAGAAACATGAGAAAACCCCGACTGGCTCGGGGTTTTTTTTCGAGGTCTTTTCTGCGAAAACCGGAAAAAACCCGTGTTTTTGTCACGTAAAAGTGGTTTTCAAGCGCCTTCAAGTACCGTTTCAAACAGGGCTTTAAATGCCTGAAATTCTTTCTCATGGACGCAAATTCTCCACCTAATAGATTAGGCCGCTCAACGCAGCGGAGAATTTGGTAATGATCGTTTTGAACAGAGAAGTGGGCGAATCGCTACGGCGCGACAAATATGTCAACGTCCAGGGTGGTGACTTCAATCTCTACGGTCATTTTGCCGACTTCGTCAGACTGACCAAAAGTTGGGAAAACATGGAGCCAGACAGTTACTACGGTCAGGCCGAAGCCGGCATGCGTTACCGTCGTTACAGCGACTTTGAATACAACCCGAAAACACGTGAGCTCAAGCAACTCGAGCATCGCGCCTACGTGCAGTCCAAGGAAAACAACGCCTACGTGGGTGGTGTTGTGCGGCACTTTCAGGACTTCTCCGATGAAGTGATTAATTCGCCGGTGATGCGCAGCCTGATCGACACCGATTTTGAGGTGTACAAAAGCGTGCTGCCGGAAGAACTGCACGATGAAATCTGGCAGTGCCAGATTCATCAGATCCGCATCGAGATCAAACCCGGCAAGCAGCTGGAAATCACCCCGGAAGGGATTCACTGCGACGGCTATCCGTTCAGCGGTGTGCACTTCTGGGGGCGCAACAATGTCGAGGGCGCGGAGAGTCGTCTTTACGACATCCACGAGCATCAATTGGCGTCGACCACCTACCAGGAAATTCTCGACACCACCTACTTCCTTGACCGCGACATGCGCCACTACGTGACCCCCGCGCGCAACACCCACACGCATGCCATGGCGTACCGGCAGATTCTGGCGATTTCCTTCTCGCGGCCCGGGACCGCTTTCGACATTGTTCGCTAATCAGATCACCCCAATCGACGGCGTCGAGTGCTCGACGCCGGTGGTGCTGCGACGTGCCACCGCCAAGGACGCGCAGCGCATGGAGCGCTTCTTCCGCCAGTTCGACGAAGTGTCGTTCTGCGAATGGCAGGACGCCAAATGCCTGCGCGGCGTGTTGATCCAGAAGACCACCACCGCCTATCTGGCCTTCGACGTCGCGGGCGAAATCGTCGGTGCGGTGCTTGGCGGCATGCTCGGCAGTCGCGGCACCATCAACCACTTGGCGGTCAGCCCACGCTATCGCAGCCAGGGCGTCGGCCAGCGGCTGGTGGAAGCGGCGTCGTCCGACATGAAACGGGTCGGTGTATTACGGATGTTTCTGTTCGTCGACGATGCTAACCTCGCGGGCAAGCGATTCTGGACTGCCCAGGGTTTTTGCGAACCCCACGGCGAGCGGACATTTGAGAGGGATCTATGAATGAAACGTCCGGCAGTGCGCCGCTGATGGCTGCCCATCAGCCATCGCGCACGTTTGCCGAAGCCAGCCCGGTGGTGGCCGGTTACTTCACGGTGTCATTCGTGTTCGGGCTGATGGCGGTCAATGCCGGGCTGCCGATGTGGCTGCCGGTGGCGATGTGTTTATTCGTCTACGCCGGCGCTTCGCAATTTGCCGCGCTGGCGCTGATCTCCAGTGGTGCGTCGCTGACCACCATCGTATTGACCACCTTCCTGATCAATGCGCGGCACATGCTGATGTCGGTGTACATGGCCAAGGCCCTGCGCGCACTGGGCCTCAGTCGCATGGAACGCTGGGCCTACGCCGGTGGACTGACCGACGAATCCTTCGCGTTTCACAGCGTCAAACTGGGCACCGGCGCGCCGGTCAACATCCGTTACCTGATCGGCTTCAACCTGTTCTGCCACACCTCATGGGTGCTGGGAGGATTGTTGGGCGCTGTCTGCGCGCAATATGCGTCGCACCTGATCAAATATCAGCTCGACTACGCGCTGACCGCGATGATGCTCTACGTGCTGGTGTCGCTGTGCAACACCCGCAACAAACTCATCGCCGCCGCGGCTGCCGTCGTCTGCATGGGCGCGCTGAGCCTGGTCGGCACTTCGCCATTCAATGTTTTCATCGCCACGTTTGTGGGCTGCGGAGTGGGTGTATGCCTGACCAAACGTTCCTGATTCTGGTGGTCGCGCTGATGATGGCCGTGACCTTCCTGCCACGCGCGCTGCCGCTGCAAGTCAACACCGAGCACTGGCCGCCATTCGTTGCGCGGGCGCTGGAATACCTGCCGGTGGCGATCGTCGCTGCGATCAGCCTGACACCCTTGTTGATCAAGGATCAGCACATACAGCTCGATCGCCCGGAATTTTATGCAGCCATTCCGACGTTGCTATGTGCGTATTTCAGCAAAAACCTCTTTCTCAGTGTGGCGGTTGGGACGGCTGCGTACATTGCGCTCGGCTCGTTCATGTAGCGGCAGATCGACCACGTCGTTCAGGGCCTGGCCTGACAGGTTCGGGTTGTTCACCGCCAGACGCACTTCGAGAAAATCCTCGAAACCGGGGAAGATCGTCAGGCCGTTCTTTTGTGCGGCCTCACGCGACACCATGCCGACTGCGTCCATCTGCGTGATCAACGACAGCGTCAGGGTCTCGCTGCAGGAATAGACCATGCGCTGACCGTTCTCGTGATTGCCCAGTCCGGCGTCGAGAAAGCGCAGAAAGCTGTGGGAATACGGACAATCTTCCGCAGGACGCACCTGAAACTTGTTGCCCAGCAACGTCAGTGGATCGTTTTCCTGCCCGCAATGGGCACCGACCACCTGCACCTGCACATCCGGCAAAACAATACTCGGCAAACCCGGCCGCTGCGGGCCGATCAGCACCGCGAGGTCAAAGTCCTCATTCTTCAGCTTGCTGAGGTTTTCCATCGACTCGGCGTAGCTGAATTCCATCTGGTAATCGGGAAACACCTCAATCAGGCGTCCGATCATTCGCCGGTTGAAGTCAGACGACAACGTGTTGTTCAACGCGACCTTCAACGTGCGCTGGCCAGGCACCTTGAGCGCCTCGACCTTTTCTTCCATCTGTCGCGTGGCAATCAGCACTTTGTCCATGTAAGGCGTTAGCTCGGTGCCTTGCGGCGTCAGCGTCAGCCCTTTGTTGGAACGTCGAAACAAGCGGAAACCGAACTGCTCTTCGACCTTGCAACTGCGCGGCCAGGGCCTGCACAGTCAGGCACGAATGCTCGGCTGCGGCCGACAACGAGCCGGTCTGCACGATGCGCATGAGGTTGCGTAAGGTTCTGCTATCCATGGGTAATGCCCTCTGAAGTGGGCTGGGTATTGTTGTTTACGAGACTGCCGATCCGGCGTCATATGCCGGCTATATTCCAGCACCTGAGCATAGTTGTCGCGGATTTAGTAGCGAATTGATGTCCCTGCCGATGGCTGGAAGCTGACACAGGATCGGGATTTTTGATGACGTGGGGGTGATTGGGGTCAAGAAAAGTGCGTGGTTTTGGTGCGTGGGACATTTTTTCGAAGAGAAACAGCTTACATCTTCCGGGGTTTTTCCCTGCGTTACGCGCAGATAGGTCTCAGGAAAAGTAACGATTCAGCTGATAGCACCTACCTTGTCAAAGGAGTTGAAATGGTCGTCTGGCATGCGAGCCATGGCGGTAGATAACCACCTATCAACTTCGCGTTGACCGACGAAGATCCCACCGACAACAATGCAGAGGTAGCGCTTATGTAGCTACAAAATCACGATGAGGTAATGGAAATGGCTGCACTACTGAAAACTACCGATGTGCGCTGCCGCATTGATGAGGATTTGAAAGCGCGTGCCACTGAAGTCTTGAACGCTTGCGGGCTGAGCATTAGCGACGCCATGCGACTTTTTCTGCGGCAGGTTGTTGCCACTCAGGGGCTTCCCTTCGAGGTGCGAGTTCCATCAGAGAAAACGGCCCGCGCAATGATGGAAGCACGAGAAATCCGTCAGCGTTTCGACTCGATAGACGACATGCTGAGGACTGCTGATGGCGAAACCGGAGAAAACGCAAAAACGCGCTGATCGGCCTAAACAGTGTGCGCAGACTTCTGAATTCAAGAAGTCTTGGGATCGTTATAACCGCGCCGGAAGGCGAGACATGAACGACGTCCGGAATGTGATGGCGATGTTGTTTTTGGGGCAGCAGTTACCGGCAGAATATCTGGATCATGCGCTGACTGGAGATTGGTCTGGATTCCGCGAGTGTCATATCGGTGGCGATTTTCTGATGATTTACGAGAACACGCGCCCAGACCTGATCACGTTTGTGGATCTAGGGAGCCATTCAGAATTGTTTAAATAGCGCAGAAATACACCGGCCGGGCTTAACTCCGGCGTCTATGCGTTGATAGTTACGATTGTTCGTTTGTGTATCAAAACTAAAAAAAATTACAGTTACGTACTAGTCTTCAGCTAAGACAAAAAATCAGGAGGCGTCTATGCCTACCTCATCCCCAGCCCTCACCCCGCGTGAACAACTCGACGTCCCCGAAGCCGGGCGCGTCGCGCTGAAGTTTTTCTTCAATCTCATGGAGCGCTGGGGTTGCAACGCCGAGCAGCAGCGCACGCTGCTGGGCGGCGTCGGCAACACCACGTTCTATAAGTACAAACACCTGCCGCCGAACATTCGCCTGCCGCACGACACGCTGGAGCGTATCTCGTACCTGATGGGCATTCACAAGGCGTTAAGCATCATCTTCAGCAACAGCCGTGAGCGCGCTTACACCTGGGTCAGCAGCCCCAACACCGCTGCGCCATTCAATGGTCGAACGGCGCTGGATTACATGCTGGCGGGGAGGGTGGTCGACATCGCCGACGTGCGCCGTTACCTCGACGGGGTGCGCGGTTGAAGGCCCCGCCGCTGGCTGAGCCGCAATGGCCGAAGGCCTACCGGATCGTCAACAGCAGCTTCCCGCCGATTGCGCTGTTCGAAGACGTGCTCGACCCCGAAGACCTGGAAATCGCCTACGCGCTGGAAGCGCTGACCAATGATCGCCTGATCGAACAGGCCGGCATCCTCGCCCGCGTGCGCCCCGAAGACCGGCTCTCCGGCCCCGGCTCAACCCCGGTGATGGCGGCGTTCACCCACATCGGCAAAAGCAGCCGCTTCACCGATGGCACCTTCGGCGTCTACTACGCCGCCAGCAGCCAGGCCGCGGCCATCGCCGAAACCTGCTATCACCAGGAGCGTTTCCTCGCGGCCACCAGCGAGGCGGATCTTGAGTTGACCATGCGGACTTACGTCAATCGGGTGGTTAAGCCGCTGCATGATGTCCGTGATGGTTTTGCACATTTGCATCAACCCGATCCGGAAGCCTATGGCCCGTCACAGGCGTTTGCCCGACAACTGCGCGAGTCTGAATCGTGGGGAATGCTCTACAACAGCGTGCGTTTGCCGGGCCACGAATGTGTCGCTGCGTTCCGCCCGCCGGCCGTGTCGATTCCGAAGCAGGGTAAGCATTTGCGTTATGTGTGGAGTGCGAGTCAACGCAGGATTTCGTTTGTGTTTGAGATCAGTCAGGTTTGAATCGCAAAAAGCCCTCGCATCAACGAGGGCTTCATGTGGGTGATTACATCTACGGCTTGTCCGGCGGCGCATCCATCACTTTCACGACATCATCGATCAACGCCTTGCTTAACTCCTGCAGATACTGGGAGGCGTAAGCGTGAAGGTCAGGATCGCGAGAGACTGTGGAATCTGCAGTCAGTAGCTTGGAGATGTGAAGCAAGTGTGAGGCGTGCGAGAGGGCGGCGATTACTGGCACACCACGATTGGTGCGGAACAGCGCTTGATTGGCCTGGAAGGAAAAGTGCGTGAGGCCTGGGGTTTTCAAATCGAGGTAGTGGGTCATTTCGCTTCACCTGCCGTGGTTAAGGAAGTGGAGTGAGGTGACCGGTGCCATTGCTAGGCGGATTACGGATGGATCATTGGCATTCATTTGTGAACTCCCTGTATCAAATGAGAGCTGCCAATTCGTTATCAGGCGAATGGGTGGCAGCTATGCGCGGGCTGATAAACCGGAGATACAGGAACCCGGCAGACCCGAAGGTCTCCCACGCACAGCCGCCATTGCACGGTAATGCAGACACAAAAAAGCGCCGGCAAACGTGAATTGGGGCGCTGGTGCGCCTGTATCTTACCCGGGTTATCAGGCCCGGTCGCTGAATTGGCAGCGACGAGCTGAACGGTAGCTTTGCGAGGGGCGAATGAGCAACGGTGGCTAGCAGTGGCTTCTCGTTACAACAGATTTCACAAGTCTTCGCGCCATGCATTTCGTCGATCTGTCCCCATAAGCGTTTATGGTTTGTTTATACGGCGTAGCCGTATAGTTCGGTTCATGTATACAATCATCGAAACGGAAATGTTCAAGCGCTATGCAGAGGCCATATGGGGTGATGGTGAACGCCATGAATTCATCAATTGGCTTGCTGCAAATCCTCTGGCTGGTGATGTCGTGCCTGGCAGTGGAGGTTTGCGTAAGGTGCGGTGGACTCGTAGCGGCATGGGCAAGCGAGGCGGTACACGCGTCATTTATTACAACACGCTTTCTGAAGGCTCGATTTGGTTGCTCATTGCCTACACCAAGGCAAAGCTCGACAACTTGCCCGTAGCCTTCCTTAAGCAACTGAATGAGGAAATCAGCGATGGTCGATGAACTGGAGCAATTCCAGCAGGACTTGCTGGAATCTGTACGTCAGATGAAGGCCGGAAAGGCCGCGCGCGTAACGCAGGTGCCGCTCTCTGCGGCAGCGGAAGCACGTGCCAAAGTGGGCGTTTCACAAAGTGCGTTTGCCAAACTTATCGGTGTGAGTCTGCGCACATTGCAGGATTGGGAGCAGGGTCGCCGTCAGCCGACGGGTGCGGCGCAAACTCTCTTGCGGGTTGCAAGTCAGCATCCGGAAGCGTTGCGGGATCTGCACCCTGCTTGATACCACTTAAAGCCTTTTGGCTGACTTCTGCTACAGAAAACAACGAAGCCCTTGCATTTCTGCAGAGGCTTCGTTTTGTATGGCGTCGGCACTAAAATCGTAAAAAAGAATTAAGGCTGCGACTCTCTATTAATTGATAAACGTGGCCTGCCCCCCAATTTTGCCGTCCCCCAATTCTGCCAACAGGTTGGACACCGTTCCAAGGCTCAGTTCTTCCAGAACAGCCCAGGCGGGTGGCAACTCGGGATGGGAATAGGTTGATCTGTAGAATCGAAAATAGTTATCGCGCATGCGATTTTCAATTCGCCGCTGCTGGATCTGATCTGCTCGGCTGCTCTTTTTTATACGGTCAATCTCACGTCCAAGTTTGTTGCGCTCCTTGCTCAGTTGATCTCGCAGGGGCCGCAATAAATCAGAATGTGAGTATGACGAGGAGAAGATTGACGCCTCAGCTATCCATTCAGGCCCGTACTTAGGGCACATGTGGTTGCTGATAGTCGCTCGTATGGCGACTTCCACACGTTCGATAGCATCCATGGTAATGCGGCGCAACGAACCGTCGAAACGATAGATGTCGACGACTGCTTTTAGAGTGCTACCAGGCTTGAAGGTGTGTTCAGGGTTCGTTTCCTGAAAAGGGCGCATGTAGGGGCTCAGGCGAAACAGCGTGACCACTTCAAGGAAACACATGGCGCGGTCGTCGTTTGCGACTTGTAGGCCTCGTTGCTTTAGCAGTTCCAATTGCTGTTCTACGCTGAGGGCCGGCTTGTCGAAGGGCCTCATGTAGTTTTCTCCGGGCAAAAAAAAACCGCACGATTTGAGCTTGCTGACTGGGTCAACCTAGGCTTGGCGGGTGTGTTGGGGTGCATTCTAGGTGGGTGCGAGAGCCCGTCAATGTTGGGCTGATGTGAAATTGTAACGGCTTGAAGCACAGGGGACGGAGTTTGAGATAAGGGGCCGCAGGTCTGGTCGCAGCAATGTGGAAACCTCTGCGGAGTCCAAACGCCAGAAACAACAAAGCCCCTGCATTTCTGCAGGGGCTTTGTTTTGTATGGTGCCGGCACCAGGAGTCGAACCCGGGACCTACTGATTACAAGTCAGTTGCTCTACCAACTGAGCTATACCGGCGTGTGGGCGACGATTATAGCGATTGGGTGGGTTCTGTAAACCCCTGAATTCAGACTATTTTTACGCAGGTGCTGGATCAGGCTTGGCGTGAGCGGTGTCTCCGGGTTTTTAGCCGCAAGACTGGAGTTCCACGAGATCAAGCCAGACTGAGCGTGAGGGCAGAATTTCCGCACAGTTCAAGCACCCATTTCCCCGTTTATGTCCTTTTGATTGGAAGCTTATGCACAACGGATCGGCGCGACCTTGGCGTTGCAGTGGATTTTGTGGACACGTTCTCATTTTGTGCGCAAAGCCCTGTTTTACAGGTTTTTTATCAATATGAACAAAAAATGACCAATGCTGTTTTGGTCATGCAATGGCCGTGGATATTGGATCCACGGGAAAACCATCAACAGAGTTATCCACAGGCTGTAAAAGTTTCAGGCGCGTTCGGCCAGCAGCAGAAAATTACGCGGCGTCAGCGAGCTGTCGCAGAAGGTGCCGAGCCGTACGAAGTATCCCCGTTCGTTGAGGAAAATGGCTCGATCAAGATTCAGCCAAAGCTCCAGCGGCCGTCGGAACAATCCGCGCAGTAATTCCAGGTTGCGAACTTCGGCCAATCGCTGCCAACCGGCAGCTTCCAGTGCCTGCCAATCCGGCGTACCGATTGTGGATAACTCTTTCAGCACTGCCAGGTCGCGGCAGTAATCGGCGAAAGGTTTGTCCACCCAGGCATTGGGCAGGGACGGGGTGGGCAGGTATTCGTCTACTCCGCGCACTTGTCGTTGCAGCAGATCAAAGGCCAAACGTCGCGCCATGGAGGTGTCGCGCTGACGTCGGACTCTTGCACCGGCGGTGACGGTTTCGCTCATGGGCAGCGCCAGATCTTCGAGCGAGAGCTGTAGGGCGGATCGCAAACCCGCTGAGGACAATGCCCGATACTCGCTGCGATTAATCCGGTTGTAACAGCACGGGGCGATGGCCATCTGCTGACATCCGGCCGCGCTTGCCAGTTGCATCAGGCGCACATGCAAATCACCGCAGGCGTGCAGGGCGACCGGGGTGTGGTGAGCGCTCAGCACGGTTGCCGCATCTGTTGCGAGCACATCCTGCTCGACATGCAGGGCATGCAAATGATGACGCTGACTCAGAGCCTGACCGCTGGCGACCAGCGCCGGATCGTATTCAACACAGGTCAGCTGTTGCCCGGCGCTCAACAGGCGCCGGCCCAAATGCCCTTTGCCGGAACACCAGTCCAGCCAATGCGTTGGCGGCGAGGCGAAAGACAAACGGCTGCCGAACGCTTCGATCTGCTGCCACTTGCGTCCCGGTACGTCGACATTCAATCGATGGCCTGCAGTTTCCAGCGCATGTCCCGGCAACTCACCCACTGCGCTCAGCTCAGCCGACAACGCCGCCAATGAGGCGAACGGCTCCGGGGCATCGGCGAGATCGGCGGGATGATTATGTGCACGCTCTGCATCTTCCAGCGATCGTCCGCGTAGCCACGAAGCCAATTCGGGGTAGGCGGTTTCCCATGGAAGCGAAAGATGAGTGAACGGACGAGGTTTCCACAGCGCCTGATGCGCCGTAAGAAAATCATCCAGCGCGGTGAAGCGGGCGAGTAGGGCCTCGCCCGTCAGCACGTGGGAAGTTTCAACGCCCTTGGCAGGCATCGACGCGCAGCCAGCGCTCCAGCAGCTTGAAGCCGCGCACCAGCACGTAGGACATCAGCAGATAGAACACGCCGGCGGCGAAGAAGATTTCCACCGGCAGGTAGGTGCGCGCGATGATCGTGCGGGCCATGCCGGTCAGTTCCAGCAGGGTCACGGTGCTCGCCAGTGCGCTGGCCTTGAGCATCAGGATCACTTCATTGCTGTAGGCCGGCAGGCCGATGCGCGCCGCACGCGGCAGCATGATGTAGAACATCGCTTTGGGCTTGGACATGCCCAGTGCTCGCGCCGCTTCGATTTCGCCCGGCGGAATCGCCTGGATCGCGCCGCGCAGGATCTCGGCGATGTACGCCGCCGTGTGCAGAGTCATGGTCGCGGTGGTACACCAGAACGGATCGCGCAGGTACGGCCACAGCGCGCTGCTGCGCACCGCATCGAACTGCGCCAGGCCGTAATAGACGAGGAACAGTTGCACCAACAGTGGCGTGCCACGGAAAAAGAAGATGTAGGCGTAGGGCAAGGCGCGCACGTACCACAGCTTCGACGAGCGGGCGATGCCCAGCGGAATCGCCAGCAGCAGGCCGGCAATCACGGCAATCGCCACCAGTTCGAGGGTCAAAGTCGCGCCCTGCGCCAGTTTCGGCAGCCACTTGATGATCACTTCCCAGTTCATGAAGCGCTCCTCGCAAAGCCGCGAGCGGCGCGTTTTTCCAGGAAGTGCATGCCGGTCATCGCCAGCACCGTCAGGCCGAGGTACATGACTGCGGCCACCAGATAGAAGGTGAACGGTTGTTTCGACACGGTCACGCCGATCTGCGCGTGACGCATGATTTCTTCCAGGCCGATTACCGAGACCAGCGCGGTGTCTTTCATCAGGATCATGAACAGGTTGCCCAGGCCGGGCAGGGCGATGCGCCACATCTGCGGCATGATCAACTTGGTGAAGATCCGCCATTTCGACAGGCCCAGCGCCACGCCGGCTTCGCGATGGCCCTTGGGAATGGCAAGGATTGCGCCGCGAAACACTTCCGTGGCGTAGGCGCCGAAGCACAGGCCCAACGCGATTACACCGGCGGCGAAGGCGCTGAGTTGCAGGTCGGGGTTGCCGAAAAACTCACCGAGGCTGCGCATCAAGTTGACCGTACCGAAATAGATCAACAGCACCCAGAGCAATTCCGGGACGCCACGCACCAGGGTCGAATAAGTGCCGCCAAGCCACTGCAGCGGCTTGTACGGGGAAGTCTTGGCCAAGGCGCCGAGCAGACCGAGCACCAGTCCCAGGCACAGGGCCGTCAGCGCCAGTTTGACGGTCATCAGCGCACCGGCAGCGAGGGCCGGGCCGAATCCGTAGAGGTCGATAATCATGGATTTCTTTTCAAATCGCGGCAGGCAAGGCCGGGAGCCGGCGCCGTCGGTGGATGGCGCCGGTCCCGCAGGTCAGATCAATAGATGCTGAACGGGAAGTACTTGTCGTTGATCTTCTTGTAGGTACCGTCAGCGACGATTTCCTTCAGTGCGGCGTTCAGCTTCTCGCGCAGCGGGTCACCTTTGCGCACGGCGATGCCGATTTTGTCGCTTTCCACAACCGGGTCGCCTTTGAACTCGTAGGCCTTGCCTGCATCGGTTTTCAGCCAGTCGTAGTTGGCGTACTTGTCGGCGAGGATGGCGTCGACACGACCGGAGGTCAGGTCCAGGTAGGCGTTTTCCTGGGTGTCGTAGAGTTTGACTTCGATATCGCTGCCGTAAGTGTCCTCAAGCCAGGTGCCCGCGAGGGTGGCGCGCTGGGTACCGATGATCTTGCCCTTGAGCGAATCCTTATCGGTTTTGAACTCTTTATCTTTCGGCGCGATGAACTGCAGCTTGTTCGAGTAGTACGGGTCGGTGAAGTCCACCGCGCCCTTGCGCTCTTCGGTGATCGACAGAGAGGACACCAGGAAGTCGAACTTCTTGGCGTTCAGCGCAGGGATGATGCCGTCCCAGTCGGAGGTGACCACCGAACACTCGACTTTCATCTTGGCGCACAGGGCGTCGCCGATGTCTTTGTCGAAGCCGACCACGTTGCCGCTGGCGTCTTTGTTGTTGAACGGCGGGTAAGCCGCTTCGATGCCCATCTTCAGGGTCTCGGCCATGGCCCCGGCGCTGAATGCGAGGGTGACGGCGGCGGCCAGGAAGACCTTTTTAAAATTCTGCATGCATGTTGCTCCGTTAGCGGTTGCTGGACATGAATTGTTTGCAGCGCGCCGAAAGCGGGTTTTCGAACACCTGCTGAGGCGATCCTTGCTCTTCCACCAGCCCCTGGTGGAGGAACACCACTTCGCTGGAAACCTGACGGGCAAAGCCCATTTCGTGGGTCACCAACAGCATGGTGCGGCCTTCTTCGGCCAGTGCGCGGATGACACTAAGTACTTCCTGAACCATTTCCGGGTCAAGGGCAGAGGTGGGCTCGTCAAACAGAATCACCTTCGGCTGCATCGCCAGCGTGCGGGCAATCGCGGCGCGTTGTTGCTGACCACCGGACAATTGCGACGGATAGGCGTGGCGCTTGTCGGCGATGCCGACCTTGGCCAGCAGCGCTTCGGCGACCTCGATCGCCTCGGCCTTGCTCTGGCCGAGCACGCGGCGCGGGGCTTCGATGATGTTGTCGAGCACGCTCATGTGCGGCCACAGATTAAAATTTTGAAATACAAAACCAATCTCGGAACGCAGGCGGTTGATCTGCTTGCCATCCGCGGCAACCAGTTCGCCGTTCTTGGCGGGCTTGAGCTTGAGTTCTTCCCCGGCCACCAGAATCTGACCCTGGTGCGGGTTTTCCAACAGGTTGATGCAACGCAGGAACGTGGACTTGCCGGAACCGGAGGAACCGAGGATCGAGATCACATCGCCGTCGCGAGCGGTCAGCGAGATGCCTTTGAGCACCTCAAGCTGTCCGTAGCGTTTGTGCAAGTTGCGGATTTCAAGCGCGGGCGTGGCCTCAGCCATGTGCGTTCCTCATATATGTTGCGCTCCTGCTGTTGGCGGGCCTTCCTGGCGAGGCGGCCAAGCTAGCATAGCGTTTCAATGGCAGCCAACAGCGCTACGGGCGGTAAGCGGATGGCGTGTGGCGGGTTGTCGCATCGGCACAGCAGACTGTCGCCCCATCAACAACCGAACGGGTGTTTGAACGTGCAAACCCGTGGGTGTTGCGTAAAAAAAGGCGCGATGTTGCCAGCTTTGGCGGGGTGTTGGAAGCGCTATCCGGCCGAACGTTCCTGATTCGCCCTTTTATTGTGCATCCCACACTTTTTCAGTGTGTTTCTGGTGCGTCTGTTCGCTTGAAAAGTGAGTCGCACAGTAACGCTCTGGCGAATTGCCATTAATTTTAAGGACTTGCGATGACTGTCCGGTCGCGTTCAAAGCCGCGGGCCAGCAGAGTTTGAAACATTTTGGCGCATTTATTGCGTGCAGAATCTGGAACGCCCTGTTGGTTTCTTTTTACGAGAAGGAAAACCAGGCAGGTCGGACGCAATCGCTTTCCTCGCAAAGGTAGTTCCGATGAGCAGTACCCCAAGCTCCAATGGCCTCGAACAGGGGCTCAAACCGCGTCATGTGACCATGTTGTCGATCGCCGGTGTGATCGGCGCCGGTCTGTTCGTTGGCTCCGGCCACGCCATCGCTGCCGCCGGCCCTGCCGTGCTGCTGGCCTACGCCGCCGCCGGTACCCTGGTGGTGCTGGTGATGCGCATGCTCGGTGAAATGGCTGTCGCTTCGCCCGACACCGGCTCGTTCTCCACGTACGCCGACCGTGCCATCGGGCACTGGGCCGGCTTCACCATCGGCTGGTTGTACTGGTGGTTCTGGGTATTGGTGATTCCATTGGAAGCCAACGCTGCCGCGACCATCCTGCATGCCTGGTTTCCGAGCGTGGAGATCTGGGCCTTTGCCTTGGTCATCACCATGTTGCTCACGGTGACCAACCTGTTCAGCGTGAAAAACTACGGTGAGTTCGAATTCTGGTTTGCCCTGATCAAAGTCCTGGCGATCATCGGCTTCATCATCCTCGGCCTCGCGGCGATCTTCGGCTTCCTGCCGAACAGTCAGGTCAGCGGCGTTTCGCACTTGTTCGACTCCGGCGGCTTCCTGCCAAACGGCATGGGCGCGGTGCTGGGCGCGATCCTGACTACCATGTTCTCGTTCATGGGTACCGAAATCGTGACCATCGCGGCCGCGGAATCGAAGAACCCGGGCAAGCAGATTTCCAAGGCCACCAACTCGGTGATCTGGCGGATCGGCCTGTTCTACCTCGTCTCGATCTTCATCGTTGTGGCCCTGGTGCCGTGGAACGATCCTACGCTGGCCAACCTCGGTTCCTACCAGACCGTGCTTGAGCGCATGGGCATTCCGAACGCGAAAATGATTGTCGACATCGTGGTTCTGGTTGCGGTCACCAGCTGCCTGAACTCGGCGCTGTACACCTCGTCGCGCATGCTGTTCTCCCTCGGCAAGCGCGGTGACGCACCGGCGATGTCGACTCGGGTCAACAAAAGCGGTACGCCTTACTGGGCTGTCATGCTGTCGACCGGCGCGGCGTTCCTCTGCACCTTCGCCAACTATGTGGCCCCGGCTGCCGTGTTCGAATTCCTGCTGGCCAGCTCCGGCGCCATCGCATTGCTGGTGTACCTGGTGATCGCGTTTTCGCAACTGCGCATGCGGAAACAACGCATGGCCCGCGGCGAGAAAATCGTCTTCAGCATGTGGCTGTTCCCGGGCCTGACCTACGCGGTGATCATCTTCATCGTCGCGGCCCTGACCATCATGCTGTTCCAGGAAGCCCACCGCGTGGAAATCCTCGCAACCGGCCTGCTGAGCCTCATGGTCGTTGCCGCCGGCCTGCTGGTGGCACGCCGCCGCAAGCTGGAAAACCGTGGTGCGGTGGTGTTGAACTGATCCGCAACGCGTAATGCAAAACGGCCGCTGTCAGTGATGACGAGCGGCCGTTTTTGTTTGTGCTGCCGGTGGCGAAACATCGCCACATATCCGTAATCAGCTTTGTTCTCGCAAGAGCATAAAGTCTGAGCTGCCTTTCTCTTCGTCGAACCATTCATCCCAAGTTGTTTCCTTGGGAGTTTTAACGGTTTTGCTTTGGAGGGTCGCAGCTGAGTCTTCTGATTTCGGCAATTGTCCATCCTTGCATGAAGCTGTCTTCTTCACCTGACCTCCTTTTTTGATCGTGCGTGAATGTCAGGTGCAAAAAGTTACTCGGCTTTGGGGGCGCTGTCCTCCAGCGACTTGCCGTAAGTATCCAGCGCAATCCCGAAATCGGTGATGAATTGTGGCTCGGTCAGCCAGGCCTGGGCGGTTTCGATGTCCATGCCGTCGGCCCACATGCGGTAGTCGATCAGCATGTCGGCGGCCAGGTGAGTGGCGGCCATGCCTTCGTTCTCGGCGTTTTCCATGTCCAGCAGCTCCGGATGGTCAACGATGATGAACGCCAGTTCGCGCAGCAGGGTCAGCAGCATTTCGTTGCGACTGACGGCTTCGGCGTCGCGCATTTTGCTGAACATCGCCAGGGTGTATTCCGGGATCGGCTCGTCCAGATGCCCGAGGTTGTCGTCCTGGTCCAGCGGTTTACGGCCGACCATGCGGATGTGCTTGGCTTTGGCCTTGGCACGTTTGGCGCGTTTCTGTTGCTTGTTCAGGGATGCCATGGGAACTCAGTTCTTCTGTTGGGTGTGTGCGGCGATCGCGTCGGAGGCCGCCACATAGTCGGCCTGGAAGGCCGGGGATTCGATCCACGCCAGGGCACCGGCTTCGTCGGTTTCTTGCGACCACTGGCGATACTCGATCAGCGCGGCGAGGATGAAATCCATTGCGCCTTCTTCGCCTTCCTGCTCGTAGACCAGTTCCAGCAGCGGGTCTTCGAGGAATGCGCTGCACATGGCTTGCTGGCTGATCTTCTCGGCGTCGATCATTTTCTTGAACAGCTCGGTCAGGTCCACCGACTCGAAGTCGATACGGTCATCGTTCGGGTCCAGTTCGAGCGGCGCCTCGGCGCGTTTGGTGCGGTTCTGCTTGGCCTTGGTCTTGGCCCGGGCGGCGCGTTTTTGCTGCTTGTTGGCGGAGGCCATGGTGTGTTCCATCGTGCGTTGAGAGGGCTCAGCTGCGTGGCACTGGCCGCCCGGGTGCAGCGGGTGGCAGTTCGCCGGTTTGCAGCCAGGTCAGAGCGATGGGCCATAGTGTGGCTTGGTATGCGCTACGAAAAAAGGCGAAATGTCCGACTTGTTGTTCGCCGATGTCCTGCGGCTCGATGCGCAAGTGGGTTTTGTGCGCATGGCTGAAGTAGTCGAGCAGGCGTTCGATGGCAGGGATCGTACCGTACGGGTCGTCGCTGATGCTGATCGCCAAGGTCTTTGCGCGGACGTTGGCGAATGGCAGGCGGCCGCTTGTCTTCAGCAGTCGGCGGCCGCTCGGACGCTGCTCGTAGCGCGCGGCAGGCGTGCTCCAGTCGCGTACGACGCCTGCTGGCGTGTCCTCCAGCCAGCCAAGGCGTTTGCCCGGGAAATAGCCACAGAGGCGCGTCAGAAGCGGCATCAGCACATGCCATTTGCCGAACATGCGCCAGCGCTGTTCCGGCGCATAGTCACGCCAGTAAGCGAACTGTGCACCGACCATCACCAGCCGACGAATGACCTGCCCGGACTCGCCCAGTCCCGCCGCGCAACCGCCGAAACTGTGGCCAACCACATCGATTGGCTGGCCGGGGAGCTCTCGTTGCGCGCGCTTGAGCATCGCCTCGAAATCCAGCGCGCCCCAGTCGGTCCATGAAGCCTCAAGGCCTCTCAGGGTTGCCGGACGCGATTCGCCGATGCCTCGGTAGTCGTAGGTGATCACGTCGAAGCCGTTGGCGAACAGGTAATCGGCGAAGCGCGAGTAATGTCGGCAGCGTACCGAGGTGGCGGCGTTGATGATGACTACCGGGCGTTGCGCATCGGGCAGGGCGTGACGCCAGGTGAAGCCGCCGAGCATAAAGCCATCGGCGGCAGCTTCTTTGAAAGGTTCGCTCACGGTTGCTGTGTCGGGCGTAAACGCGGGACTGCGTGAATTCATATGGACTTGGCCTTGGCGAAGACGGATCGAGAATGAGCCTCAACGCCGGGCTGCGCAATCACTCGGAACGCAGTGCGTTCCGGATTGAAGGTTGGCGACTCTGTAAATTCGAGCCGCAGTGCGTCTCGAATTAGTCCCTTTCGCACCCTGGCCAAGTGCCAATCATTCTAAAACACGTACTTCCCTGGCCGGATCAAATAAGGAGTAACGGTTGGGCTCTACAAGAGCCCGGGAGTCGTCATCATGAAACGCGTTCTTTCATTCCTGCTGCCCATCGCGGCGGTGGCGGCATTGGCTTTTCCGGCGATGTTGCAGGCGGCCAATCTCGACCCGATCGACAGTGCCGGTGTGCAAGTCCAGCAACAACAGCAAAACGGCATCAACTACCTGTCCGGCGGGATCGGCCTGGACGAGTCAAAAGCCATTCAACAATCCACTGGTTACAACCTGCATATGACGTTCGCGGTGGGCGCGCAAGACCAGTACACCGCTGATGTCGATGTGGTGATTCAAAAGTCGCCGGGGCAGACCGTACTGACCCTCAGCCAAACGGGTCCGCTGCTCTACGTGCAATTGCCACCCGGTAAGTACACGGTGGTCGCCACGCGCAATGGCGAAACGCGGCGTGACGTGACAGACGTTGGCAGCGGTACTGCGCGCAATCTGGTGTTCCATTGGAATGACGCTGGATAACGTTGGGTGTAATTGAGCGTCGAGGCGCGGGTAAAATCCCGCGCCTTCCTTTACCCCCGCCTGCGCTTGGCCTTCTGCTTGTCACCGGGCTCGCGCGCCATTCGGTGAATCCACAATCCGATCCAGCCGACGGCTATCAGGAACAGAGTGCCGACGCACTGCGACACGATCTCGAACCAGAACATTCGGGGTTGCTGCGCCAGGGTGTAGGTATGGCGTGGGCCGGATCGGTTCCAGGTGGTGATGGAGCCGCTCATCAAACTGTGGATGATCAGATAAGTCGACGCGGCGATGAGGAAGGTGATCAGTATGCCGACCAGTATCATCAGCCAGAATGCAATCCGGCTCTGGCGATAGGGTGGCGGATGGGGCAGGGGCACGCGGGTTCTTTTCTGGTTCATCGAGCGGATGACCCTCTTCCATAAGGTGCGGCCAAAGTAGCGCGGATCGCCTTTGTTCGAAACCCGTCGCGCATTTGCGCAGCCCAGGAAAAAGGCTGGAATGAGCCAGCATCAAATCGCAGGCATAAAAAAACCCTGAATCTTGCGATTCAGGGTTTTCGGTATTTGGTGCCCAGAGACGGAATCGAACCGCCGACACGGGGATTTTCAATCCCCTGCTCTACCGACTGAGCTATCTGGGCAACGGGGCGCATTAAAAGGGTTTTTCGGATTTACGTCAACGACTTTTTTAAAATTTCTTAAATTAATTCCGTCGCTTACGATCCGACCCCCGATTTTGCAGGTTTACTCTGCAGGCGGAACGTAACCTTCGGCCTTGGCGTATTCCTCGCCGGAGAAGTACTTGTCCATTTCGCCCTGAAGGTATTTGCGGTCTTCGGCATTCATCATGTTCAGGCGCTTTTCGTTGATCAGCAGGGTCTGGTGTTTCTGCCAGTCAGCCCAGGCCTTGGCCGAGACGTGGTCAAGAATGTCCTGACCTTTGGCGCCCGGGAAAGGAGCGCGTTCCAGCGCGGGCAATTCTTCTTTGTACTTGCGGCACATGATGGTGCGGGTCATGACGACTCTCCTGCGTTCAATACGGCGGCCGCGCGCTCGAGCAAGGTTTTGACCGGGGCAGCAAGGCCCAGGCGCGGCGGGGTGGCGAGGTTATACCAGAGCCAGTCGGCCTCGGCCACGTGATGGGTGGCCTCCTGTACCTGAACCAGCCAGGGTTCGATGGACAGCTGGAAATGGCTGAAGGTGTGAACGAGGCTTGGCAGCGCCTGCTGCTCGCCCATGGTCAGCGAGTGCTGATCGGCCAGATGTTGCAGGTCGTCGAGATCGTCGAGTTCCGGCAGGCTCCACAAACCGCCCCACAGACCGCTGGAGGGACGGCGATAAAGCAGGATCGCGCCGTCGCCATTGGCGAGCATCGGCATCAGCGTGCGTTTTTGCGGTATCGCTTTGCGCGGTTTGGGGATCGGGTAGCGCGTCTCCAGCCCGAGCATATGCGCCTCGCAACCCTTTTCCAGCGGACACAGCAGGCAGCTGGGTTTGCTGCGCGTGCACAGCGTGGCGCCGAGATCCATCATCGCCTGGGTGTAGGCGTTGACTCGATCATGCGGCGTGAAACGCTCTGCGTTGGCCCACAGCTGTCTGGCAACCTTCGGTTCACCCGGGTAACCCTCTTGCGCAGTAAAACGCGCCAGAACGCGTTTGACGTTGCCATCGAGGATCGGCGCGCGCAGGCCCATGCTGATGCTGGCGATGGCGCCGGCGGTGGACAGGCCGATGCCCGGCAGATCTGTCAGCTTTTCGACGTCCCGCGGAAATTCGCCGCCGTACTGGCTGACGACGATCTTTGCGGTCTTCTGCAAATTGCGCGCGCGGGTGTAGTAACCCAGCCCCGTCCACAGATGCAGCACTTCGTCCTCCGGCGCCTCGGCCAGCGCTTGCACCGTTGGCAGCGCGGTCATGAAACGGTCGAAGTAATTGAGCACGGTGCTGACCTGGGTCTGCTGCAACATGATCTCCGACACCCACACCCGATACGGGTTGATGTCCTGCTGCCAAGGCAAATCGTGGCGGCCGTGGCGGTCGAACCATTCCAGCACCGCGGTGGAAAACTGCTCCGCTCTCATCGCTTGAACAGCCCCTTCAATGCGTTTTTCAATTCCGGGCTGACCTTGTCGCCGAGTTTTTCATCGATCTTCTCGCTGAGTTTGTCTCCGGCCATTTTGGTCGCGACCTGGCCGAGGCGTTCGTTATCCACACGGCAGGCCTTGGCGCCCAGCTCCAGCGGACCACGGCAGCGCAGCGGCCACTCGATGCCGACGAATTTCTCGCCGACCTGACAGGCCGGATCCGGCATGGCGCTGGTATCGCCTTCGACGATGATGCCGACGCGGTAATCCATGCCCAGCACGCGCAGGTCGATGTCGCCGTCGCCGTTGACGGTCATGCCGGGGATGCGCACCTTGAGGTCCGGGTTGCTCGCCACGCCGTTGCGCAAGGTCAGGTTGCCCTTGAGTTCCTGGAACGGTGTGTCCTTGCCCCGTGGCTCGCCGCTGAGGGTTTTGCGGTTAAGCGTGGCGATGCCTTTGCACAGTTGCTGTTCAAGGTTGGCGTTGAGCAGCACGCCGTTGTTGATCACGAAACTGGCGTTGCCGTTGAGGGTTTCGATCAGCGCCTGCTGGCTGTTGCCGCTGCCGGTGAGACTGCTGGTCAGTGTGACCAGACCTTTGACTGGCGGGTTCTTGCCCTGGCTTTCGAGGATTTTCTCCACCGGCACGCGGTTGATCCGGGTTTGCAGATTCAACACTGGCGCGCTTGGACGCACATCGAGGGTGCCCTTGGCTTCGAAGTCGCCGTTGTACAGCCCGCCGCGCAGGTTTTCCAGGGTCAGCAGGCCGCCCTGGCCGGTGGCTTTGAGCGCGGCGTTCTGGATCGGCAGTTTATCGAGGGTCAGTTGGCCGAAGCTCAGATCGGCATCAACGTCGAGTTTGGCCAGGCGCTCGACCGGCAACAGGCGCTCGGTGCTCCAGGCGCTTTTACTCGGCTTGTCCGGCAGCGGTGTGCTGCCGGCGCCGGCCATGGCATCGGCTTCGGTGCTGGCGACTTCGGCCTGACGCACTTGCGTGGCGTTTTTGGCTTTTTCCGATTTCGGCGGCAGGTAGCGGTCGACATCAAACGTGTCAGCCTTGAGGATCGCCCGCAGCGACTGCTTGGCGAAGTCCTCAACGGCAATGCGTCCGCTGAAGCTGCTGTCGTCGAGTTTCAGGTTGATGTTGTCGAAGGCCACGCTGGTGGGCGTCGCGGCCACGCGGCTGACCAGCTCGACCTTGCTCAGGCTGCCGGGCGCCATCGCTGGCAGTGTCTGGCCGATGCTGTCGACGAACTTGGCCAGATCGAACTGGGCGATCGAGATACCGCCAGTGATCTGCGGAGTCTTGTCGAGGTCGTTGGCTTTCAGCTCACCCAAGGCGCGCAACTGGTTGGCAGATATCTTGATCCCGGTCCATTCGGCGACGTTCGCTGCCTTGTCCAGCAAGATCTGCCCTTGGGCGGAGAAGGTCATGGCCTTGCCCTGCAGCGGGTCGCCAGTCAGTTCGCCGGACAACTTCATGTCTTCGAACTTGTAACGTTGCAATGCACGCTCGATGCGCAACTCGCCATTGAGTTCGGTACGCACGCGCAGCACAGGCTGATTGGTGCTGAGGAACGCCGTGGCTTTCAGCGGAATGTTGGTCGAGTCGTGTACCGCACCGGTGCTCAGCTGGATGCTTTCGGCGCTGTACTGTTTGCCGGTCTGCTCGTCGTTGTATTCAACCCGGGCGTTGTTGACGGTCAGGCTGTCGATGTCGAGGCGGATCGGCTGCGGCGGTTTTTCCGGCTGGGCGGAGGCCTCTGCGACAGGCGGGCTGGCTGGCGCAGGGCTGCCGGCAGGCACGGCAGGAGGCGGCAGCTTGCCGATGTCTTCCCAGTTGCCGTGGCCGGACTTGTCGCGTTTCAGGCGCAGGTTCAGGCCTTCGACACGCACGTCGCTCATCTGCACTTCGCGGCGCAGCAATGGCAGCACGCGCACGGACAGGCCAAGCATTTGCAGATCGGCATACGGCTCGGTCGGATTGATCAGGGTGGCGATGCTGGCTTCATGCAGTTCCAGGCCAAGCCACGGGAACAGGCTCCAGCCGATATCGCCATTGAGCGTCAGCTCGATGTGGGCCTTGTCGCGGGCTATCTGGCGAATCTCGTCTTTGTAGTCGTTGGGATCAAACAGGTGGGTCAGGGCGAAGCCCGCCGCCACAATGATCAGCAACAGCCCGAGAAGTACCAGACCCAGGATTTTGCCGAACGCTTTCATGGGCGAGTCCTTGTAGTTAGTCGAATTCGTAATTTAGCCGGGGAGTATAGCGCTGGATCCGCCCGGTTCGGGGCGCAGTCATGTCGCGAGGACGTCCAGCGGCACTTGCAATTTGATGGCCAGCGCCTGGATTTCAAGGTGCCCGGCCGGTGCGCGCAGGCGTAGTTGTGCACCCGCTTGCGACGCCATTTTCTGCGCTTGGTTCACCAGACGCTCGGCCACCCCACGGCGCCGGGTGACTTTTCGTACACACAAATGTGACAAATACCAAACCCGGTCGTGCCTTGTCAGGCGAGCTGCGCCCAGCAGGCGATCATTGAAACGTCCTGCAATCAAAGAGCTGTCAGCCAGGCTGTTTTCGATCAGTTGAGCGTCCCCGGAATACGGTGCGAACAGCCATTGCGGGGCGTCCCGATAGATTTTCTGCAGATCCTGTTGATCCTGGTAACTGGCATCGTGCAGCGCTTGGACAACGATCGGCATGGCTTTTTCCTGTGGGGGACGAGATCAGATGACATGAAAAAGGTGATATCAGTTTGGTTTTTCTGTCACGTGCAAATGGTAACCTTCGCCGGTTCGTCCGTCCTTCTGCGACTTAACGTCGCGCCTTCAAGGAGCTTCACCCGAAAAAACGGTCATGCCTGCGTGCATAAAGGCCGAGGGTGGGCAGTGGCTGGCGAACCATACTAATAATTGGGGGATACACAATGAGCACGAGCATCACGGCGGACGGCCTTCGCGCCGACCAGCCTGCGTTCCTGTCCAAGGAACGCATTATCGCCAAGCCCGGTTTCAACCGTTGGCTGGTTCCACCGGCCGCTCTGGCCATTCACCTGTGCATCGGCATGGCCTACGGTTTCTCGGTGTTCTGGTTGCCGCTGTCCAAGGCGCTGGGCGTCACGGCTCCGGTGGCTTGCGCACCGGACATGAGCTTCATCGCTCAGGTCTTCTCTTCGCAATGCGACTGGCCGATCTCCATGCTCGGCTGGATCTACACCCTGTTCTTCATCTTCCTCGGCTGCTCGGCCGCGATCTGGGGTGGCTGGCTGGAACACGCCGGGCCACGCAAGGCCGGTGTGGTTTCGGCGCTGTGCTGGTGCGGCGGTCTGCTGATCTCGGCACTGGGGATTTATACCCACCAGATCTGGCTGATGTGGATCGGCTCCGGCGTGATCGGCGGTATCGGTCTGGGCCTGGGCTATATCTCGCCGGTGTCGACCCTGATCAAGTGGTTCCCGGACAAGCGCGGCATGGCGACCGGCATGGCGATCATGGGTTTCGGCGGCGGCGCGATGGTCGGTGCACCGTTGGCGACTGCGCTGATGAGCCACTTCGCTTCGCCTGCCGGAGTCGGCGTCTGGCAGAGCTTCGTGGCCATGGCCGCGATCTACTTCGTGTTCATGATCGGTGGCGCGCTGGCCTACCGCGTGCCGCCAACCGGGTGGAAGCCTGAAGGCTGGACCGCTCCGGCGAAAAAAGCCTCGAACTCGATGATCACTCACCGTCACGTCCACGTGAATGTGGCGTGGAAAACCCCGCAGTTCCGTCTGGTGTGGCTGGTGCTGTGCCTGAACGTATCGGCCGGTATCGGCATCCTCGGCATGGCTTCGCCACTGCTGCAGGAAGTGTTCGGCGGCAAGCTGCTGGGCGTTGACGTGCCGTTCGGTCAACTGGACGCCGGGCAACTGGCTTCGATCGCCGCGATTGCTGCCGGCTTCACCGGTCTGCTGAGCCTGTTCAACATCGGTGGCCGCTTCTTCTGGGCCTCGTTCTCGGACTACCTGGGTCGCAAAAACACTTACTTCGTGTTCTTCGCCCTCGGTTTTGCCCTGTACGCGCTGATCCCGAACATGGGCCATCTGGGCAACGTAGCGCTGTTCGTGGCGGCGTTCTGCATCATCCTGTCGATGTACGGCGGTGGTTTTGCGACCGTTCCGGCGTATCTGGCCGACCTGTTCGGCACACAAATGGTCGGTGCGATCCATGGTCGCCTGCTGACCGCCTGGGCTGCGGCCGGCGTGCTCGGTCCGGTGCTGGTGAACTACCTGCGTGAGTATCAGTTGAGCATCGGCGTTGAACGCGCGGCCGCTTACGACATCACCTTGTACATCCTCGCCGGCCTGCTGGTGCTGGGCTTCCTGTGCAACCTGCTGGTGCGTCCGGTGGCCGACAAGTACTTCATGACCGACGCCGAACTGGCCGCCGAACAGGCGCTGGGCCACGACAAAGGTGCTGATGCAAGTACTGTGCTGGAGTGGAAAGCCGCGCCGGGCAGCAAGCCGCTGGCAATCGCCGCGTGGCTGGTGGTGGGCATTCCGTTGGCGTGGGGTGTGTGGGTAACCCTGCAGAAGACGGCGGTACTGTTTCACTAAGTATGGGTAATACGCAGTACCCCTGTGGGAGCGAGCCTGCTCGCGAAGACGGACTGTCAGTTGCCATAAGTGTTGGCTGACTCACCGCATTCGCGAGCAGGCTCGCTCCCACATTTGTTTTCGGGGTGCCTGTAATGGCTTGTATGGACATGTCTACCCGCGACAGCCGGGGCTTCTGTCCGTCAGGCATATCACGTCGCGTGTTTCTGTTTCGGCCCCGCGTGCCTATAATGGCTGCCTTTTTCGCCCAATGATTTTGCGGAGCTGGTGATGGCCGAACGTAAGGCGTCTGTCGAGCGCGACACTCTGGAAACCCAGATCAAAGCCTCGATCAACCTTGATGGCACCGGAAAGGCCCGATTCGATATCGGTGTTCCTTTTCTTGAGCACATGCTGGATCAGATCGCCCGTCACGGGTTGATCGACCTGGATATTGAATGCAAGGGCGATCTGCATATCGACGACCACCATACCGTGGAAGACGTCGGTATCACCCTCGGCCAGGCCTTCGCCAAAGCCATCGGCGACAAGAAAGGCATCCGTCGCTACGGTCACGCCTACGTGCCGCTCGATGAAGCGCTGTCGCGCGTGGTGATCGATTTCTCCGGCCGCCCGGGCCTGCAGATGCACGTGCCGTACACCCGCGCCACTGTGGGCGGCTTCGACGTCGACCTGTTCCAGGAATTCTTCCAGGGCTTCGTCAACCACGCGCTGGTCAGCCTGCACATCGACAACCTGCGTGGCACCAATACCCACCACCAGATCGAAACCGTGTTCAAGGCATTCGGCCGCGCGCTGCGCATGGCCGTCGAGCTGGATGAGCGCATGGCCGGGCAAATGCCATCGACCAAAGGCGTTCTGTAATGCAGACGGTTGCAGTTATCGACTACGGCATGGGCAACCTGCACTCGGTGGCCAAGGCCCTCGAGCACGTGGGCGCCGGCAAGGTGCTGATCACCAGCGATGCGGACGTGATCCGTGAAGCCGACCGCGTGGTATTCCCGGGCGTTGGCGCGATTCGCGACTGCATGGCGGAGATCCGTCGCCTCGGTTTCGACGCGCTGGTGCGTGAAGTCAGCCAGGATCGTCCGTTCCTCGGCATCTGTGTCGGCATGCAAGCCCTGCTCGACAGCAGCGAAGAGAACGACGGCGTCGACTGCATCGGCCTGTTCCCGGGCGCGGTTAAGTTCTTCGGCAAAGACCTGCATGAAGACGGCGAGCATCTGAAAGTCCCGCACATGGGCTGGAACGAGGTGCAGCAGAAGGTCAGCCACCCGCTGTGGCACGACATTCCGGACATGGCGCGTTTCTACTTCGTGCACAGCTACTACATCGCCGCCGCCAACGCGCGGCAGGTAGTCGGTAGCGGTCATTACGGGATCGATTTCGCTGCCGCGCTGGCCGATGGCTCGCGTTTCGCTGTGCAGTTCCACCCGGAGAAGAGCCATACCCATGGCCTGCAATTGCTGCAGAACTTCGCCGCGTGGGACGGTCGCTGGTAAATGGCTGCCAGGAAATCCAAGCCGCCGATCCTGACCCTCACTCCCGAACAGGAGAGCGAGGCCAATCGCAAGATTCAGCGGTTCATGGAGGATCGGTTCGAACTCGACCTGGGTTCGTTCGAAGCGGCGGAAATTCTTGAGCTGTTTACCCGCGAAATTGCTCCGCACTATTACAACAGGGCGATTTTCGATGTGCAGACCCACCTCAAAGAGCGGTTTGAAAGCATCGAAAGCGACCTGTGGGCGCTCGAGAAAAACTGATTTTCGAGCCAAGCTGAACATTCAAATTTGAAGGTTTGCCAGATGCTGATTATTCCCGCTATCGATCTTAAAGACGGTGCCTGCGTACGTCTGCGCCAGGGCCGCATGGAAGATTCCACAGTGTTCTCCGATGACCCGGTGAGCATGGCTGCCAAGTGGGTGGAGGGCGGTTGCCGCCGTCTGCATCTGGTCGATCTGAACGGCGCATTCGAAGGCCAGCCGGTCAACGGCGAAGTGGTGACCGCGATTGCCAAACGCTACCCGAACCTGCCGATCCAGATCGGCGGCGGCATTCGCTCGCTGGAAACCATCGAGCACTACGTCAAGGCGGGCGTGAGCTACGTGATCATCGGCACCAAAGCCGTTAAAGATCCGGCGTTCGTTGCTGAGGCCTGCCGCGCGTTCCCGGGCAAGATCATTGTCGGCCTGGATGCCAAAGACGGGTTCGTCGCCACCGACGGCTGGGCTGAAATCAGCACCGTGCAAGTCATCGATCTGGCCAAGCAGTTTGAAGCCGACGGTGTGTCCTCGATCGTTTATACCGACATCGCCAAAGACGGCATGATGCAGGGCTGCAACGTACCGTTCACCGCTGCGCTGGCTGCTGCGACGAAGATCCCGGTGATTGCTTCCGGCGGTATCCACAATCTGGGTGACATCAAGTCGCTGCTCGACGCCAAGGCGCCGGGCATCATTGGCGCAATCACTGGCCGGGCGATCTACGAAGGCACCCTCGACGTCGCCGAAGCGCAAGCTTTCTGCGATTCGTACCAAGGCTGAGGACTGACCATGGCGCTGGCCAAACGCATCATCCCTTGCCTGGACGTGGACAACGGCCGGGTCGTCAAAGGTGTGAAGTTCGAGAACATCCGCGATGCCGGCGATCCGGTGGAAATCGCCCGTCGTTATGACGAGCAGGGTGCCGACGAGATTACCTTTCTCGACATCACCGCCAGCGTCGATGGCCGCGACACCACGCTGCATACCGTCGAGCGCATGGCCAGCCAGGTGTTCATTCCGCTGACCGTGGGCGGCGGCGTGCGCACCGTGCAGGACATCCGCAACCTGCTCAACGCCGGTGCGGACAAGGTCTCGATCAATACCGCGGCGGTGTTCAACCCGGAATTCGTCGGTGAAGCGGCGCAGCATTTCGGCTCGCAATGCATCGTCGTCGCTATCGACGCGAAGAAGGTCTCCGGCCCGGGCGAAACCCCGCGTTGGGAAATCTTCACCCACGGCGGGCGCAAGCCGACCGGTCTCGATGCAGTCGAGTGGGCGAAGAAGATGGAAGGCCTCGGTGCCGGTGAGATCCTGCTGACCAGCATGGATCAGGACGGCATGAAAAACGGCTTCGACCTCGGCGTGACTCGCGCGATCAGCGATGCGCTGGGCATTCCGGTGATCGCTTCCGGCGGTGTCGGCAACCTGCAGCATCTGGCCGACGGCATCCTCGAAGGCCACGCCAGCGCGGTGCTGGCGGCGAGTATTTTCCACTTCGGCGAATACACCGTACAGGAAGCGAAAGCGTACATGGCCAAACGCGGCATTGTGATGCGCTAAACCGTACAGGCCAGTGGACAGCATGGCGTACCCAAGGCACTCTTGGGCACGCCATGGATTCCGGTAGCCCGACATGATCAAACGCCTGCTTCTTGTTCTCGCCAGTGCTTCTGTGTTGTTGCTCAACACGGCGCGGGCCGAAAACAGTCCCGACACCGATCTGGTGCTCCTCACCGAAAACTTTCCGCCCTACAACATGGCGAAAGACGGCAAGAATTTCGCCAAGGGCGAGAACATCAACGGCATTGCCGCCGACATCGTGCGTGAAATGTTCAAGCGTGCCGGGCTCACCTACAGCCTGACGCTGCGCTTTCCGTGGGAGCGGGTCTACAAACTGGCATTGGAAAATCCCGGTTACGGTGCTTTCGTGATGGCGCGCCTGCCGGATCGCGAAAACCTGTTCAAGTGGGTCGGTCCGATCGGTCCGGACGACTGGATCATGTTGGCCCGGGCCGACAGCAAGATCACCCTCGAAACCCTCAGCGATGCGCGCAAATACAAGATCGGTGCCTACAAGGGCGACGCAATTGCCGAGACCCTGGCCAAGCAAGGCTTGAAGCCGGTGGTCGTCCTGCGCGATCAGGACAACGCGAGAAAACTGGTCAACGGCCAGATCGACCTGTGGGCCACCGGTGATCCTGCCGGGCGTTACCTGGCGCGGCAGGACGGGGTCACCGGTCTCAAGACCGTATTGCGCTTCAACAGCGCCGAGTTGTACCTGGCGCTGAACAAGGACGTGTCGGATGCAACGGTCGCCAGGCTGCAGGCGGCGCTGGATCAGATGCGCAAGGACGGTGTGGTCGACGAAATCATGGGGCGCTATCTGTAGCTGTCGGCAACGCTTTGTCCGCGGCTTCATGAATGCATTCGTGCGGCGGATACTGCAGCAGTTCCAGGCTCTCGAACTGGGTGTAACCAAGGTTGATCCCCGCTTGCGAGCCATCTGCACGAAGTAGCTCGTAGAAGCTTTCCTGCTGATAAGCCGCGACAAATTTGCCTTTGTCGGCCATGGCGAGGACGTGGCTGATGAACGGTGTCAGCCAGCCGCTGGTTGAGGTTTCGCAGTGCGTGAACTGGCGGTCGAGTCTCGCCGAGAATGGCAGTAACGGATGGACGTCGCCCTTTGTTGCCCAGGCGCTCACAAAACTGATGGCGGTAACCTGGGTGAACAGGCGCAGCACCTTCGGATTCTGCAGCCGTTGCGCAGTCCACTTGAATGCCCGCGCCTTGTCGCCCGTATTGTGTCCGCTCCCGACCAGATAATACTGGTCGGTTCTTTCCAGGCGATAGAAGGGCGTGGTGCGTAATTGTTCGAGCGGTGACAGGTCATCCTTGACCACGAACCACGGAAGTTCCACCACTTGAGCGAGGGAGGCCGCTCCGTTGGTTTGCGGAGCGTCCGCTGCGCGGAGCGCCGGCAACACTGGCGATGATTTGATCAGCGGCGCGATCTGCATCCGCAAGGCAAAGACACTGACCTCGGCCTGTGGTCGGTTGAAGCTGTCTGCCGCAACGAAGGTGCCGGGTGCGAAGTGAATGTCTCCTGGCGGTGCGCTGGGCGGCGTGACGCTCCAGGCGCTGAAACTTTGCCGTGCACCGCTGCCCTTGTCGCTCCAGAGCATATTGCCGACCGTTGAAGCGATCACCAGATCGGCCCGGACGCAGCGCACGCTACTGAGCAGTGGCTTGTCGTCGCCGCTGGAGCAAACCTGGCCCAAGGCAACGTAGCCGGCCGGGGGCAGCGGTCGCCAGACCGTGCAGTTGGTTTTGGCGCCCGAGCCGGTATCTTTCCAGACTTGTTCAAAGTCGAGGGGCGCGCTGAGGGCTCTGGCTTTTGTCGGGTCGGTCTCGCGCTCGCTGACAACGGCCACGATGTGTTTTGCGTTGATGTTGTCGTGGCTGCCCACCACGACATCGCCTAACGGAAAGTAACCCGGCAGCATCTCGGGAGAGGGGGTCGGGCGCCAAAAGCTCCCGGGTGCCGCTTTCGATCCGCTGCTGTCCCAGATGCGCTGGAAATCAGTCGTGAAGTTGATCAGCAGATTGTCCAGCGTGATCGGTTTTGCCTGTTGCGGGACGCCTGCGTCCTTCTCTTCGGTATTCATAATCAGCCCTGATAGTGAAAGACGACTCGGGAAGAGTCGTCACGGTTGCAGGGCTCACTATCCGGCCGTGAGCGGGCCGTTTGGCGGTAATTATGTATAGCGGGCGAGGCTGTTCAACGGTAGACGCCGTCCTTGCCATGGGCGGCGGTGGCGCGATTGCTGCGCACGCTGATCATCTGCTTGATGTCGATCCACTCGATGCCTTGTGCCTTGAGCTTCGGCAATTCACGTTCCAGTACGGCCAGGGTCTGCGGATACGGGTGACCGATCATCACCGCCGAACCCTGCTTGCGCGCCAGACTGATGGCGGTCTGCAGTTGGGTGAAGATGGCGGCTTCGGTGCGCTCGTCATCAAGAAACACATCCCGCGAAACACTCGCCAGATCGATCTTCTGTGCCTGTTGCGCCGCCACGGTCTGCGCACTGGTGCGGCTGTCGACGAAGAACTTGTGCCGGCGCTGCAACTCACCCATCAGCCACGCCATCGCCAGCGGCTGAGCGGTCATGCGACTGCCCATGTGGTTGTTGATGCCAGCGGTGTAGGGGACCATTTTGAAGGCGGCGTCGAGGCGCTTTTGCAGTTCCTCGAGCGGCAGTTCGGGATGCCAGGCGTAAGGGCCGGTGGCCGGGTCCATCGGCATGTGCAGAATCACGATCTTGCCGGCGCGATGGGCTTCGCGGGCGAATTCGGTAGCGTGCGGGGTGTCGGGCATGATCGCTGTGGTCACCGGGCCGGGCAGGGCCAGCACGCGGCGATCCCGGGGCAGGTTCTGCCCCAGGTCGTCGATGATCAGCGTCAGGTAGGCTTTTTGCGAGGTGGTCCTGGCGGGTTCCGCGTGAGCAGCACCCGCCAGACAGCACAGCAGGACGAAGAGCAAACGCAACGACATCCTCAACGGCCAGACGTGATGCTCAGCCCTTTGAGCAGGCTTAGCGCCTGGGCCAACTGGTAATCGTCATCCTGCGGCATGGCCTTGGCCTTCGCACCGGAACCGGACGGCTTGTCCGCGCCGCCGTTGCCGTTGCCCAGGTGACCTTGCAGGTCGGCTTCCTTGAAGTAGTCGCCGTCGGCTTCGTTGGTGATCTTGGCCTTGCGCACTTCGATGTCCGGGACGATGCCCTGGGCCTGGATCGAGCGGCCGTTCGGCGTGAAGTACAGTGCCGTGGTGATCTTCAATGCGCGGTCGTTGTTCAGCGGCAGCACGGTCTGCACCGAGCCTTTGCCGAAACTGGTGGTGCCCATGACCACGGCGCGTTTCTGGTCCTGCAGGGCGCCGGCGACAATTTCCGAAGCCGAGGCGCTGCCACCGTTGATCAGCACGACCATTGGTACCGCTTCGCTTTCGTCCTTGCCGGTGGCGGAGAAGCGCAGTTCGGAGTTGGCGATCCGGCCTTTGGTGTAGACGATCAGGCCTTTCTTGATGAAATGGTCGACCACTTCCACGGCGGCCTGCAGCACCCCGCCCGGGTTGTTGCGCAGGTCGAGGATGATGCCGTTGAGCTTCTTGCCGTTATCCTTGCGCAGCTTGGCCAGGGCCTTGGAGACCTCTTCGCCGGTCTTGACCTGGAACTGGGTGATGCGGATGTAGCCGTAGCCCGATTCCAGCAGTTGCGCCTTGACGCTCTTCACTTGAATCACGGCGCGGGCCAGAGTCACGTCGAACGGCGTACCGCCATCGCGCACCAGAGTCAGGGTGATTTTCTGGCCGATCTTGCCGCGCATCTTGTCCACGGCTTCGGTCATAGTCTGGCCACGGGTCGGCTGGCCGTTGATCTTGACGATGAAGTCCCCGGCCTGAATGCCGGCCTTCGACGCCGGGGTGTCGTCGATCGGCGAGACGACTTTGATGAAACCGTCTTCGGAGCCGACTTCGATGCCCAGGCCGCCGAATTCACCGCTGGTGCTTTCCTGCAGTTCGGTGAAGTCTTCAGGGCCGAGATAGGCGGAGTGTGGATCGAGGTTGCTGAGCATGCCCTTGATCGCGTTTTCCAAAAGGGTCTTGTCGTCCACCGGCTCGACATAGGCGGCCTTGATCCGGTCCATCACCTCGGCAAAGGTGCGCAACTCTTCCAGCGGCAACGGTGCCTTGGCGGTCGCGGCAGTGCCTGCCGGAGCGACGGCCGGGGCCGGTTGAGCGGCGAACGCCAGAGGCGCGCCGATCACCAGGGCGATCGTCAGGGCCAGCGAGGTAAGGCGGGACAAATGCAGCATGTCGAACGAACTCCTGAATTAGGCGACGCGCTTATCCTTGCGCGTGACACCATTGCGCCGGATCACTCGGGTGACCCTGCTGACGAATTGCGAAATACAGCGCTGGTGTGTCCTGACCGCCACTGTTACCCACAGTGGAGATCGACTCACCGGCTTTTACCACGTCACCGGCCGACTTGAGCAGCGTCTGGTTGTGACCGTAAAGACTCAGATAACCATTGCCGTGATCGAGGATCACCAGCAGCCCGGCGCCACGCAACCAGTCGGCGAACACCACGCGCCCGCCGTGTACGGCATGCACCTGGCTGCCGGCGGCGGCGCTGATCATCACGCCATCCCACTTGGTGCGGGCATCGTCGCCACGGCTTTCGCCGAAGCGTGCCAGCAATCGACCATCAACCGGCCACGGAAGTTTTCCCCGGGTTGCAGCAAAAGGGCCACCGAAGGTCTCGCCGCTGCTGGATACCAGCGCGCCTGGCGTTGACTTGACTGGTTTTCGTGGGGCGTCGCTGGTGTCAGCCTGCGCCTCACGCAAACGCTTTTTTTCCGCTTCCTGCTGGGCGATCAGCGCTTTCTGCCGCGCTTCTTCTGCCTCACGGGCCTGACGGGCCAGGGTTTCTTCAATGGTTTTAAGGACTTTAGACAGGTCTGCCTGATCCTGCTCGCGGGCGGCCAGTTTCTGGTCGCGGGCTTTCACGTCATCGTTGAGCTTGGCGAGGACTTGCTGGCGCTCCTTGCGGACTTTTTCCAGTTCGTCGCGCTGGCTGTCGAGGCTGCTTTTCTGCACCAGCAATTGCGCCTGCTGCGTGGCGATGTCTTTTTCGACATTGGCCAGTTGGCGCAGGGTTTCGTTGAAGTTCTTCAACTGCTCCAGGCGGGCCTGGCTCAGGTAATCGTAATAGGTGAGGGTGCGGGCGAATTTCTCGGGATTCTGCTGGTTGAGCAGCAGCTTGAGGTATTCCTGACGGCCGTTCTGATAGGCCGCGCGGGCCTGGATGGCGATCAGTCGCTGCTGTTCAGTGCGCGCGCTCTGGAGTTTTTTTTTCTCCGCATCGAGTCGCTGCAGCTCGGATTCGCTCTTCTTCAGCTCTTTCTGCAGGGCATCGACCTGTTTCTCGAGCTTGCCCATCTCGGTTTCAGTGCCCTTGAGCTCTTTCTGCACACCGGATTTTTCTTCCTGCAGCTTGCCCAGCAGCTTTTTCAGCTCGGCAATGTCCTGACGCGTGGCATCCAACTGCTGTTGGGTTTGCGCGCGCTCGTCAGCGAAGGCCGGTTGGAGCAGGCAGGTCAGAGCGAGGGCGATCAGGACGCGGAGCATAGAGGCGGGCGGCACCAGGGTAATGGACGGCCTAGTATGCCCGCCCGGGGCTGCAAAAAAAACGCCCAATTGGGCTTGTGTGATAACTGGAGCGCCGCAGAGGCCCATTTCCATTTCGTAAACCCCATAAACCACTGTGGGAGCTGGCTTGCCAGCGATGGCGTCTGCACATTCAACATAGCTGTTGGCTGTCAGATTGCTATCGCTGGCAAGCCAGCTCCCACAGGGTTTGGCGGTGTTTGATCTGGTGAATTACACCAGAATCGAGGTACCCGTCATCTCCGCCGGTTTTTCCAGGCCCAGTAGCATCAGCATGGTCGGAGCCACGTCCGCCAGTACGCCGCCTTCACGGACCTTGAGGTCACGCTTGCCGACATAAATGAACGGCACAGGCTCGGTGGTGTGCGCGGTGTGCGCCTGGTGGGTTTCTTCATCGGCCATTTTTTCGACGTTGCCGTGGTCAGCGGTGATCAGCGCTTCGCCGCCGACTTTTTCCAGCGCCTCGACGATGCGCCCGACGCAGGTGTCCAGGCATTCCACGGCTTTCACCGCAGCGTCGAACACGCCGCTGTGGCCGACCATGTCGCCGTTGGCGTAGTTGACCACGATCACGTCGTAACGCTGGTGTTTGATCGCATCGACGATACGGTCAGTCACTTCCGGCGCACTCATTTCCGGCTGCAGGTCGTAGGTGGCGACTTTCGGCGACGGGATCAGAATGCGCTCTTCGCCTGGGAACGGTTCTTCACGGCCACCGGAAAAGAAGAAAGTGACGTGTGCGTATTTTTCGGTTTCGGCGATGCGTAGCTGGGTCTTGCCGTTTTTTGCCAGGTAGTCGCCAAGTACATTTTCCAGGCTGCCCGGAGCGAAGGCGGCCGGGGCCGGGATGCTGGCCGCGTATTGGGTCAAGCCGACGTACTGCACTTTTGGCTGGCGCGCGCGCTCGAATTCCTTGAAATCGTCTTCGACGAACACGCGGCTCAGCTCGCGGGCGCGGTCGGCGCGGAAGTTCATGAACACCACGGCGTCGCCGTCTTCAACCTTGACCGGCTCGCCGATGGTGGTGGCTTTGACGAATTCGTCGCTTTCGCCACGGGCGTAGGCAGCGTCGAGGCCTTCCTGAGCAGTGGCGGCGTTGAATTCGGCGTTGCCGTCGACGATCAGGTTGTAGGCCTGTGATACACGGTCCCAACGGTTGTCGCGGTCCATCGCGTAGTATCGACCGATGAGGCTGGCGATGCGCCCCTTGCCGAGCGCCTGGAACGTCGCATCGAGCAGTTCGATCGACGAAGCGGCGCTCTTTGGCGGCGTATCGCGGCCATCAAGAAAGGCGTGCAGGTAGATTTTTTCGGCGCCGCGCTTGAATGCCAGTTCGGCCATGGCGATCAAGTGATCCTGGTGGCTGTGCACGCCGCCATCGGACAGCAGGCCCATGAAATGCACGGCTTTGCCGGCGGCCACGGCTTTATCGACAGCGGCGCAGATGGTCGGGTTCTCGAAAAACTCGCCGTCGCGGATCGCTTTGGTCACGCGCGTGAAGTCCTGATACACCACGCGCCCGGCGCCGAGGTTCATGTGGCCGACTTCGGAGTTGCCCATCTGGCCGTCCGGCAGACCGACGTCCATGCCGCTGCCCGAGATCAGGCCGTTCGGCACCGTGGCCCACAGACGGTCGAGCACAGGCTTCTTCGCCGCATACACGGCATTGGATTCGTGGCTGTCACTGTGACCGAAGCCGTCGAGAATCATCAGGACCAAAGGTTTAGGCGTGGTAGTCATGGAATCCACTCGTGGCTAATAAAGAAGAGGGCGATGGAAAAGGGAGTGGCAGTTTAAAGCGAAGTTCCTGCGGCGTCACCGCCGGACGGGGTTTGGCCCACCATAGTGGCTGTGTATACTGGCCGACATTTTAACGCCCTGGAACCTCCTTCGATGGTTGCTCACCTGATTGAATTTGCCACTAACCACTACATTCTTGTCGGTATCTTCGTCGTACTGCTGGCTCTGCTGCTGGCGCACACGATGCAGGGCGGCGGTAAAAGCCTGAGCACTGGCGAGCTGACCGCATTGGTCAACAAGGACGCAGGCGTGGTGGTGGACATCCGTCCGGCGAAAGATTACGCCGCCGGTCATATCGTTGGCGCGATCAACATTCCTCAAGACAAGCTGGCTGCGCGTGCCGGTGAGCTGGAAAAGCACAAGGCCAAGACCATCATTCTGGTGGACGCCCTGGGCCAGACCGCTGGTACCCACGCTCGCGAGCTGATGAAATCCGGCTTCACCGCCGCCAAGCTGTCCGGCGGGATCTCCAGCTGGAAAGGCGACAACCTGCCGTTGGTGAAGTGATATGAGCGAAGTCATCGTCTACTCCAGCGATTACTGCCCTTATTGCATGCGAGCCAAGCAATTGCTCGCGAACAAAGGTGTGGCCTTCGAAGAGATCAAGGTCGATGGCAAGCCGCAGGTTCGTGCTGCCATGAGCCAGAAGGCCGGACGCACCTCCGTGCCGCAGATCTGGATCGGCGACAAGCACATCGGCGGTTGTGATGATTTGTATGCCCTGGAGCGCGCCGGCAAGCTCGACGCGCTGCTCAAGGCCTGAACGGCTGCACCCACGTACAGCAATCCCTAAAAGACCCAAGATCAGAAAGGATCTGAGATGACTGACCAACAGAACACTGCAGCCAGCGAAGAAGAAACCGCACCGCAATTCTCCTTGCAGCGCATCTACGTACGCGATCTGTCCTTCGAAGCCCCGAAAAGCCCGGCGATCTTCCGCCAGCAGTGGGACCCGACCGTCGGTCTGGACCTGAATACCCGTCAGAAAGAACTGGAAGGCGATTTCTACGAAGTCGTGCTGACCCTGTCCGTGACCGTGAAAAACGGCGACGAAGTGGCCTTCATCGCTGAAGTGCAGCAGGCCGGTATCTTCCTGATCAAGAACCTGGACGCGGCTTCGATGAGCCACACCCTGGGTGCGTTCTGCCCGAACATCCTGTTCCCGTATGCTCGCGAAACCCTGGACAGCCTGGTGACCCGCGGTTCGTTCCCGGCCCTGATGCTGGCGCCAGTGAACTTCGACGCCCTGTACGCGCAAGAGCTGCAGCGCATGCAGGCTGCGGGCGAGACGCCGACCGTTCAATAAGCGGTTTGAGCGACAACGAAAAAAGCGCCGTAACGGGCGCTTTTTTCTTGGGTTGGAATACAGACTTCATGACTTCATGTAGGAGCTGCCGCAGGCTGCGATCTTTTGATCTTGATCTTCAAAAACAGGATCAAAAGATCGCAGCCTGCGGCAGCTCCTACAGGATCGGGTGGTTATTTGAAGTCGTTCTGCCGCCACGCTTCGTACACGGCCACCGCCACAGTGTTGGACAGGTTCAGGCTGCGGCAGCCTTCACGCATCGGCAGGCGCAGACGCTGCTCGGCGGGCAGGGCGTCGAGCACTTCCGGTGGCAGGCCACGGCTTTCCGGGCCGAAGATGAACGCATCGCCCGGGACGAACGCGGCATCGTGAAACGGCCGCGAGCCCTTGGTGGTGAAGGCGAACAGCCGTGGGTTGCCGAGGCTCTCCAGGCAGCTGGCGAGGTCGGCGTGGCGCTGCAACGTGGCATATTCGTGGTAGTCGAGTCCGGCCCGGCGCAAGCGCTTGTCGTCCATCTCGAAACCCAGCGGTTCGATCAAATGCAGGTGGCAGCCACTGTTGGCGCACAGCCTGATAACGTTGCCGGTGTTCGGCGGAATTTCTGGTTGAAAAAGGATGACGTGAAACATGCACGGCTCCGCAGGTAAAGATGACGCGCATTCTACGCCGCCAGCCGACCCGCGTTCGAAACTATTCCCGCGGGTGATCGGTTCGCTGGCGATTTTCGGCTTGATGGTCGGCTTGATGATCGGTCGCCTGACCACGCCGGACCCGAGCGTGCTGCAGCAGGTTGACGTGACCGCTGACGGCCTGGTGGTGTGGTTCAACAATGAGCCGAAGCTGCACGGGGAGATCATCGACGGTACCGTGGCCTTGTTGTTTCAGGCTGAAGGCCGCGCGCAGAAGGGCCAGCTCAAGCTCAATGGCAAGGATGTGAACTGGCGTACGCGAGTGAGTGACGGTGGGCTGTTGTTGACAGTGCTGGCGGCGCGGCCGCTGCAAGGGGAATGGGCCGGGAGCAAGGTCGATGACCGCTGGCGGCTGGAGATCCATCTCCGGGAGCAATAAAAGCGGGAATCCCCGGCCTGCCTGTACCGGGGTTCCCAAAACGGGGTGGACTTCGCTGAGAGCGTCGGTCCGGTGTAAAGAGGGAACCCCCGGCCTGCCTGTACCAAGGATCCCAAAAGGGTGGGTTCGCCGCGTTGCGGTTTGAACCCGGTGTAAAGAGGGGAATCCCCGGCCTGCCTGTACCAAGGCCCCCGAAACGGGTGGTGAATCGAATCACCTGTGAGGGATATTGCAGGCGGCGTGCCAGTTTTAGTATTTCGAAACAGAAAAAAGCTTCAGATGCACGAAAGCCCCGTAAATCGGGGCTTTCGTGCATCTGCTTGGTTGGAGCTTTGAACCCGGTTGGTGTTTTTTTGATCAGTGAGATATGCCCAATTGCGGTTCGCCGTGCCTTGTGGCGGTGCACACAAAAAAAGATCGCAGCCTTCGACATCTCCTGCAGGGCTATACATTCTCTGCAGGAGCTGCCGAAGGCTGCGATCTTTTTGCGGACGATTAGAGGAGGGGCTTAGCCCTCATCCCCCTCATCATCTTCCCCGCCATCCACTTTCATTCCCAATTCCTTGATCTTGCGCGTCAGGGTATTACGCCCCCAGCCGAGCAATACCGCCGCATCACGCCGGCGTCCGGCCGTGTGCTTCAGCGCGGTCTCGATCATGATCCGTTCGAAAGCCGGCACTGCGCTGTCGAGCAGGCTCGACTGGCCACGGGCCAAGGCTTGATCGGCCCACTGACGCAGCGCCTGCTCCCAATTGGTCACCGGTGCCGAATCCTGCGGCAGGCTCAGCAGTTCCGGCGGCAGGTCACTGATGTGCACTTCGCGACCGGAGGCCATCACGGTGATCCAGCGGCAGGTGTTCTCCAGCTGCCGCACGTTGCCCGGCCATGGCAGGTTCTTCAGGTATTCCTCAGTCTCGCTTTTCAGCAGCTTCGGTTCCACCGCCAGTTCTTGCGCGGCGCGGCTGAGGAAGTGTTTGGCCAGGGTCGGGATGTCTTCGCGACGGTCCGACAGGCGCGGAATGTGGATGCGGATCACGTTGAGGCGGTGGAACAAGTCCTCACGGAATTTGCCGGCGTGCACCAGGGTTTCCAGGTTCTGGTGGGTCGCGGCAATGATCCGCACGTCGACCTTGACCGGCACATGCCCGCCAACGCGATAGAACTCGCCATCGGCCAGCACCCGCAGCAAACGGGTCTGGGTATCGGCTGGCATGTCGCCGATTTCATCAAGGAACAGCGTGCCGCCGTCCGCCTGTTCGAAACGCCCGCGACGCAGGTTGGCCGCGCCGGTGAACGCGCCTTTCTCGTGGCCGAACAGCTCGGACTCCATCAGGTCCTTGGGGATCGCCGCCATGTTCAGTGCGATGAACGGCGAGGCCGCGCGCGGGCTGTGGCGGTGCAGGGCGTGGGCCACCAGTTCTTTACCGGTGCCGGACTCGCCGTTGATCAACACCGTGATGTTGGAGTGGCTCAAGCGGCCGATGGCGCGAAACACTTCCTGCATCGCCGGTGCTTCACCGATGATTTCCGGGGTACGGGTCAGCGCGGGTACCACTTCCAGGCCTTGCTGTTCCTGCGCATGCTGATTGGCGCGCTTGACCAGCGACACCGCCTCGTCAACATCGAACGGCTTGGGCAGGTACTCGAACGCTCCGCCCTGATAGGAGGCGACGGCGCTGTCCAGGTCGGAGTGAGCGGTCATGATGATGACCGGCAACCGTGGGTGCTGTTCGCGGATGCGCGCCAGCAGATCGAGGCCACTGGCGCCCGGCATGCGGATGTCGGAAATGATCACATCAGGCTGCTGACGGGCCAGACGACTCATCACGCCATCGGCGCTGTCGAAGCTCTGCGTGGTCATGCCTTCCTGCTGCAAGGCTTTTTCCAGAACCCAACGGATAGAACGGTCGTCATCGACGATCCACACGGTTTCACTACGGCTCATGTCGATGTGGCTCCTTGTTCCAGTGGCAGAAAGATCGAGAACGTGGTGTGGCCGGGGTGGCTGTCACACTCGATCAGGCCCTGGTGCTGGCTGATGATGTTCTGGGTGATGGCCAGGCCCAGCCCGGTACCGTCCGGGCGGCCGCTGACCATGGGAAAGAAGATGGTTTCCTGAAGTTCCGCCGGGATCCCCGGGCCGTTGTCGATGATTTCGATCTTGGTTACCAGGCGATGGCGGACGTGGCCGATGGTGAACTGGCGCATGGTCCGGGTGCGCAGGCTGATGCGCCCCAGACGCAGCTCGTTCTGGCTGCTGATCGCCTGCATCGCGTTGCGCACGATGTTCAGCACGGCCTGAATCATTTGTTCGCGGTCGATCAATACGTCGGGAATGCTCGGGTCGTAGTCGCGCACCAAAGTGATGCAGCCCTGGCTTTCCGCCTCGACCAGTTGGCAGACGCGTTCGAGCACTTCGTGGACGTTGCACAGCGCCAGCGATGGCAGCTTGTTCGAGCCGAGCATGCGGTCGACCAGATTACGCAGGCGGTCGGCCTCTTCAATGATCACGTTGGTGTAGTCGCGCAGGCTGTCTTCCGGCAACTCGCGGGCCAGCAATTGCGCGGCGCCACGGATGCCGCCGAGCGGATTCTTGATCTCATGGGCCAGACCGCGCACCAGCATTTTGCTGGTTTCCTGCTTGGACAACTGCGCCTCTTCCTTGGTGATCCGCAGCAGGCGGTCACGCGGGTGCACTTCCAGCAAGAGCATGGTTGCGCCGTTGCTGAGGATCGGCGTCACCGCGTAGTCCACGGTAAGGGTCTGGCCGGTGAGGGCGGTGAGCATCGCTTCGCGCTTGGTGAACGGGTGCGCCTGTTCGACTGCCTGACGCAGCGAGTTGAGCGCCTCGGTAGACTCGGTGAACAACTCGCTGATGAACTGCCCATGGCTGCGCTGGCCGCTGATGGCCAGCAGCATCTCGGCCGCCGGGTTCATGTACTCAAGGCGCAATTCGGCGTCGAGCAGGATGGTAGCGGTGGTCAGGTTGTCGAGCAGCAAACGGTGGATTGCGTCGCTAATAGTCATCGGAGCCTCTTTTGGGGGCGGAGCGTGCGCAAGAAGCAGGCGTCGTTAAACGGAAAATGCAAAAACCAAACCAAGGCTCCGAAAAGAAGCGTTCGTCCCCTGAAACAGGCGTTTGACGCTCGCTTGCGTGGCGCCAATGTGCTCAGGGCGTGAAGTTTCGAACCAAATTGGGTTGAAATGTGAGTACGGTGCAGTCTTATGCACCAATATAGTGCGCAAAGCTGAACAGCGTTAGAAGAAGCGCAGGAAGGGATTTTTTTCTTCGGCGGGTTTGTCTTTCAATGGGCATTCCGGGCGCACGCCGTAGTCCTCGCTGACGCAGGGTTTGACTTGGCGTTTTTGTGCCAGCGAGATGCGCAGCATGTGGAACGGCTGGTTGGCGGTGCGTTCGACGGTGCGGCCCTGCTCATCGAGGATTTCCACTGACAGGTTATGGCTGCCGCGATCAATGTTGCTCAGCGGGAAAACAGGACTCAGGCCCGGCTCGCCAGTGGCTTGTCCGTCCAGCAGCAGGCGATAGCGGTGACCCTGCTGTAGACCCGGTTCGCTGGTGACGCTGACGATCACCTCGCCCGCGCTGCTGCGAAGGGTCGCGTCCGGCTCGGGGATGAGGATGCGCAGCATGTCGTAGTGAAACAGCGGTTGTTCCGGGGATTTTTTTGCGGCGTTGATCGGCGCAGCGACCGTGGGGTTGGCCGACATGCGGTTGCTGGTTGCGATGGGAACGCGCTTGGCATTGCCGCGCGGCTGATCGGTGTAGACGCGATTACCCTGCGCATCGACGTAGGTGAAGACCTCCGCCGAAACGGGCAGGGCCAACAGGCACAGGATCAGCCAGAAAATCTTCATGGCTTGTGCACCCGCTGCACGGTGAACACCACTGTTGGGCTCTGCTGGATGATCGTTTCGCCGTCGATCACCTGCACCGCGAGATGATGCTCGCCGCGATCGACATTCACCAGTTGCAGGATTGGCACATTGCTCGGCTGGCCGTAAGGCGCGTCGTCCAGCACCAGCCTCAATTGGTGTGGCGCCTGCAGGCGCGGCTTGATCAGCACATTGACAGTGAAGGTGCCGTTGTTGGCGCGCAGCGCTTCTTCGCTGGGCAGGCCGGTCAGCTCCAGCACCTCGTAGGCGCTGCGTGCAGATGGTCGGTTGTCGGTGCTGGTGGGCGTCGCTGAGCCCGATGCTTGCGGCTCGACGCTGTTAAGTGGCGGCAACTCAAGCGGTTGCGCTTTGACGCCGTCCGGCGAGTGATCGCTGTAGACCGTGTTGCCGTTGGCGTCGGTGTACTTGTAGATCTGCGCGGCGGCGGGCAAGGCGATCAACAGCAGAATGTAGAGAAAGGTGCGACCCATGAAATCGACCGGGAAAGAAAGCGATGGGGTGCAGCATAGGTCAGGGTGCGGCGGTTGGCCCAGCCCGGGACATATCCGGAGATCATTCAGACGCCAAAATCCCCTGTGAGAGCGAGCCTGCTCGCGAAGGCGGCGCATCAGTCGCCATCCCCGTCAATGACCCACCGTATTCGCGAGCAGGCTCGCTCCCACAGGGGATTTGTGTAGCTTCATAAATCGTGGGCAATAAAAAGGCCTCCCGAAGGAGGCCTCTTTTTGTCACGCCGCGTGGCGCGGCGCTACCGGATCAGCAGCTGTAGTACAGCTCATATTCCAGTGGGTGTACGAAGGTACGGACCTTGATTTCTTCTTCGGATTTCAGCGCGATGTAAGCGTCGATGAAGTCGTCGGAGAATACGCCGCCCTTGGTCAGGAACGCACGGCCCTTGTCCAGCTCTTCCAGGGCTTCTTTCAGGCTGCCGCAAACCTGTGGGATTTCTTTCGCCTCTTCAGGCGGCAGGTCGTACAGGTTTTTGTCAGCGGCATCGCCAGGGTGGATCTTGTTCTGGATACCGTCCAGACCGGCCATCAGCAGTGCTGCGAATGCCAGGTACGGGTTGGCAGCCGGATCCGGGAAACGAGCTTCGATACGACGGCCGCGTGGGCTGTTGACGTAAGGAATACGGATCGAGGCGGAGCGGTTGCGAGCCGAGTAGGCCAGCATTACCGGCGCTTCGAAACCTGGCACCAGACGCTTGTAGGAGTTGGTGGCCGGGTTGGTGAAACCGTTCAGGGCCTTACCGTGCTTGATGATACCGCCGATGAAGTACAGGGCGGTTTCGGACAGGCCGGCATAGCCTTCGCCAGCGAAGGTGTTCTTGCCGTCTTTGGCGATGGACATGTGTACGTGCATGCCCGAGCCGTTGTCGCCGTACAGTGGCTTCGGCATGAAGGTCGCAGTGCGGCCGTAAGCGTCGGCAACGTTGTGGACAACGTATTTCAGGGTCTGAACTTCGTCAGCTTTTTTCACCAGGGTGTTGAACTTGACACCGATTTCGTTCTGACCGGCAGTCGCCACTTCGTGGTGGTGAACTTCAACGGTCTGGCCCATCTCTTCCAGTGCGTTGCACATGGCAGTACGAATTTCGTGGTCGTGGTCGAACGGCGGAACCGGGAAGTAGCCGCCTTTGATACCAGGACGGTGGCCTTTGTTGCCGCCTTCGATGTCCTGGTCGGACATCCACGAACCTTGCTCGGAGTAGATCTTGAACATCGAGCCGGAGATGTCGGATTTGAACTTCACTTCGTCGAAGATGAAGAATTCTGGTTCTGGACCGGCGAAGACGGTGTCACCGATACCGGTGGTCTTCAGGTATTCCTCGGCGCGGTGCGCGATGGCGCGCGGGTCGCGATCGTAACCTTGCATGGTCGAAGGTTCGATGATGTCGCAAACCAGGATCAGGGTCGCGTCTTCGGTGAACGGGTCGAGAACGGCAGTATCGTCGTCCGGCAGCAGGATCATGTCGGAGGCTTCGATGCCTTTCCAGCCAGCGATGGAGGAACCGTCGAACATCTTGCCGACTTCGAAGAAGTCGTCTTCCAGCGCATCGCGAGCCGGCATGGTCACGTGGTGCTGAGTGCCTTTGGTGTCCGTGAAGCGCAGATCAATCCACTTGACGTCATGATCTTTGATGAGTTGAACCGACTTCGACATAGTGTCCTCCGGGTGGCTTAGGGCTTGGTAGTGGATGCCCTTAATTTGGGTGATGCCGGCGCAGATACTCTGCCAAGGCAACCTGCCTCACAAGGGAGCAAATTGCATGCCAGTGCCCCAGCATGGGTTTTTTGCCCCAATTTCACGCTTTCGAAGCAAGAAAGCGCCATAAAGGCGAATTTATCGCCCCTTAATGTAGCGCTTCAAATCAGAAATGACCCGTTTTGGTGCAAGTGAAACCTTCTGCATATTAACTGGTTAAACCTTGAGCAATTTCCGCTATAATCCGCGCCCCCCTTTTTCGGCTGGCCCTGCGCGCGCTGTTTTCATGAAACTAATCGTAAAAGTCTTCCCCGAGATCACCATCAAAAGCCGCCCTGTCCGGATGCGTTTCATCCGCCAGCTGGCCAAGAACATCCGCGCCGTGCTCCGCGATCTGAACCCGGCCGTGGTGGTGAACGGTGTGTGGGACAATCTCGAGCTGGAAACCCGCGTGACCGACCCCAAAGCCTTGAAAGAGATGGGCGAGCGCCTCACTTGTACTCCTGGTGTCGCGCATTTTCTGCAGATCGACGAATACCCGCTGGGCGACTTCGACGACATCACCGAGAAGTGCAAACAGCACTACGGCGATGTGCTGGCCGGGAAGATTTTCTCGGTGCGCTGCAAACGTGCAGGCAAGCATCCGTTCAGCTCGATGGACGTCGAAAAATACGTCGGCAGCAAGCTGCGTCGCGAATGCGGGGCGGCCGGAATCGACCTCAAAGACCCGGAAATCGAAGTTCGCATCGAAGTTCGCGACCAACGGTTGTTTGTCATCCACAGCCAGCACAACGGTATTGGCGGTTACCCGCTCGGCGCCCTGGAGCAGACGCTGGTATTGATGTCCGGCGGCTTTGACTCGACGGTTGCCGCGTACCAGATCATGCGCCGCGGCCTGATGGCACATTTCTGCTTCTTCAATCTGGGCGGGCGTGCCCACGAACTGGGCGTGATGGAAGTCGCGCATTTCATCTGGAAGAAGTACGGCAGCTCGCAACGCGTGCTATTTGTCAGTGTTCCGTTCGAAGAAGTGTTGGGCGAAATTCTCGGCAAAGTCGATAACAGTCATATGGGCGTCGTATTGAAGCGTATGATGTTGCGCGCATCGTCGGCCATTGCCGACCGGCTGCACATCGACGCGCTGGTCACCGGCGAAGCGATTTCCCAGGTATCGAGCCAGACGCTGCCGAACCTGTCGGTGATCGACTGCGTGACCGACAAGCTGGTCCTGCGCCCACTGATCGTTGCGCACAAGCAGGACATCATCGACACGGCCAACGAGATCGGCACCGCCGATTTCGCCCGGCACATGCCGGAGTACTGCGGGGTCATCTCGGTCAATCCGAAGACCGCCGCCAAGCGCCACCGTGTTGAGCACGAAGAGAAAGAATTCGACATGGCGGTCCTCGAGCGTGCGCTCGAAAACGCCAAACTGGTGCCGATCGATCGAGTGATCGACGAATTGGGCCAGGACTTGCAGATCGAAGAAGTCGGCGAAGCGCTGGCCGGTCAGATCGTCATCGACATCCGTCACCCGGATGCGGCCGAGGATGACCCGCTGGAACTCGCCGGCATAGAAGTACAGACGATGCCGTTCTACGCAGTGAACGCTCGTTTCAAGGAGCTGGATCCGACTCGCCAGTACCTGCTGTATTGCGACAAAGGCGTGATGAGTCGCCTGCATGCTCACCATTTGCTCAGTGAGGGGCATGCCAATGTGCGCGTTTATCGACCGAGCTAAGTGCCCGGGGCTGTTTGCCTGTGGCCTGCGTCACCGGCCCCCCGACACCGCCGTCAAGCTGTAACGGCCATGCCGGACACTACTGTTAATCGCTGCCAAGACTTGTCAGCAAACCGAATCCTCTGATCGAGATACACAAGTGATCGAAAATCTACGTAACATCGCCATCATTGCCCACGTTGACCATGGTAAGACCACCCTGGTAGACAAACTCCTGCGTCAATCCGGCACCCTGGAGCGCAACGAGCTCAACGACGAGCGCGTGATGGACTCCAACGACCAGGAAAAAGAGCGCGGTATTACCATCCTGGCGAAAAACACCGCCATCAACTGGAACGGCTACCACATCAACATCGTGGACACCCCGGGCCACGCCGACTTCGGCGGCGAAGTAGAACGCGTAATGTCGATGGTTGACTCCGTTCTGCTGCTGGTTGACGCTCAAGACGGCCCTATGCCGCAAACCCGTTTCGTGACCAAGAAGGCGTTCGAAGCCGGCCTGCGTCCAATCGTGGTGATCAACAAGGTTGACCGTCCAGGCGCGCGTCCGGACTGGGTTCTGGACCAGATCTTCGACCTGTTCGACAACCTCGGTGCGACCGAAGAACAACTGGACTTCCAGGTTGTTTACGCTTCGGCCCTGAACGGCATCGCCGGTCTGGACCACACCGCCATGGGCGAAGACATGACTGCGCTGTACCAGGCAGTGGTCGACCACGTTCCGCCTCCGGCCGTTGACCGTGACGGTCCGTTCCAGATGCAGATCTCCGCTCTGGACTACAACAGCTTCCTGGGTGTTATCGGTGTTGGCCGTATCGCTCGTGGTCGCGTCAAGCCGAACACCCCGGTTGTCGCGATCAGCGCCGACGGCAAGCGCCGCAACGGTCGTATCCTGAAGCTGATGGGTCACCACGGTCTGCACCGCATTGACGTTGAAGAAGCAGCAGCCGGCGACATCGTCTGCATCAGCGGCTTCGACGAGCTGTTCATCTCCGACACCCTGTGCGACATCAACACCGTCGAGGCGATGAAGCCGCTGACCGTTGACGAGCCAACCGTTTCCATGACCTTCCAGGTAAACGACTCGCCATTCTGCGGTAAAGAAGGCAAGTTCGTGACCTCCCGTAACATCAAGGATCGTCTGGACAAAGAGCTGCTGTACAACGTTGCACTGCGCGTTGAAGAAGGCGACTCGGCTGACAAGTTCAAGGTTTCCGGCCGTGGTGAGCTGCACCTCTCGGTACTGATCGAAACCATGCGTCGCGAAGGCTTCGAGCTGGCCCTGGGCCGTCCTGAAGTGATCATCCGTGAAGTTGACGGCGTGAAGCAGGAACCGTTCGAGAACGTCACCATCGACATCCCTGAAGAATCCCAGGGCAAGGTCATGGAAGAGATGGGTCTGCGTAAAGGCGACCTGAGCAACATGGTGCCGGATGGCAAGGGCCGTGTTCGTCTGGAATACAACATCCCTGCTCGCGGTCTGATCGGTTTCCGTAACCAGTTCCTGACCCTGACCAACGGCGCTGGCATCCTGACCTCGATCTTCGACCGTTACGCGCCAGTGAAGTCGGGCCACATGTCCGGCCGTCAGAACGGCGTTCTGGTTTCGGTTGAAACCGGCAAGGCACTGACCTACTCGCTGGAAACCCTGCAGGCTCGCGGCAAGCTGTTCGTAGAACACGGCCAGGAGATCTACAACGGTCAAATCGTTGGTCAGAACAGCCGCGACAACGACCTGGGTGTGAACCCTACCAAAGGCAAGAAGCTCGACAACATGCGTGCTTCGGGTAAAGACGAAACCATCGCTCTGGTGCCACCTGTTCGCTTCACTCTGGAACAGGCTCTGGAATACATCCAGGAAGACGAGCTGTGCGAAGTCACTCCTAAGTCCATCCGTCTTCGCAAGAAGATCCTGGACGAAAGCGAGCGTACCCGCGCTGCCAAGAAAGCCAAGGCGTAATTCAGCCCGAGCTTGAAAAAACGCCCCCGGTCGCGAGACCGGGGGCGTTTTTGTTTGTCCGGGATTTGTGCGGGGTTTGTGCTGGCCTCATCGCTGGCAGCCAGCTCCCACAGGGTTTTGCGTCGCACATGAATCTTGTGTACGACAACAATCAATGTGGGAGCTGGCTTGCCAGCGATGGCGGCCGGACAGGGCCGAAAATATCAGGAAAGGTCAGAACTTCTCGATCGACCGCGAATTCTGCACCCGCTCGACTTCTTTCGGCTTGTACGCGCAATACCCCGGCCGCGGGCCGATTTTCGGGTGGTTGCGGCAAGTGTCCGGGCGCTTGTCATAAATGGTGCACAGGCGGCTTTTACGATCCAGGTAGTAGCAATCGTTGTTGCTCATGCGCTGCAGGGTGAAGATCCCCGACTTCTGGTTGAAGCGCTCGACCAGCCCTTCCTTTTGCAGGCGCTTGGCGATGTTCTTCGGCGGATCGCCCAGCTCGAACTCGTCGACCACGCCGATGCGTACCAGGTCCTTGATCTTGACCTCGACCGGCAGGGTGCAGCAGCTGGAGACACAAGAGCCGCACATCGGGGCCGAATATTTGGCCCACGTATCGAGACGGTCGATCTCGGCGGCGGCAATCAGGTTGGGCTTCATCATCGGGGGTTACCAGGCGTGTATGCATCAGGGCGCGCGATCATACCGGGACTGGTGGATTTTTGAACAACCTTTCGCCAGATTTTTGCAAACGCCGTGTAAATGCCATTCAGTCCGGCACGGCCCCTGCATTCATTAGCCCACTCGCCAAGGTAATGCCGGGCGATCTCACCGACTTCGGAAAAACTGCCGAACCTGCGCCTCTACCGTCGGTCAGACCGTCTAGGCTCAGACAATTCCCCGCTCGCTCGAGGTCCTATCGATGACTCAAGAACCACTAGTTCGCGAAGCAGAGGTGGCCGCATTCCGCGATGCCGTCCTGACCAAGCTCACCTATGCGGTGGGCAAAGACCCGGATCACGCCTTTGACCATGACTGGTTCGAAGCCATTGCCCTGGCGGCACGCGACCACATGGTCGAACACTGGATGGACCACACCCGGCAGATCTACCGCAAAGGCCAGAAGCGGGTGTATTACCTCTCGCTGGAATTTCTCATCGGCCGTTTGCTCTACGACAGCCTGAGCAACCTCGGCCTGCTGGACGTCGCCCGTGAAGCGCTGACCGAACTGGGCGTCGATCTGGAACGGATCCGCCTGCTGGAACCTGACGCGGCACTCGGCAATGGCGGCCTCGGGCGTCTGGCGGCGTGCTTCATGGAAAGCATGTCGACCCTCGGCATTGCCGGGCACGGTTACGGCATTCGTTATGAACACGGGTTGTTCCGCCAGGCCATCGTCGATGGCTGGCAGCAGGAACAGACCGAGCACTGGCTGGATTTCGGCAACCCGTGGGAGTTTGAGCGTCCGGAAGTGGTGTACACCATTGGCTTCGGTGGCAGCGTCGAAACCGTCACCGATGCCAGTGGCAAGACCAAACAGGTCTGGTCGCCGGCGGAAACCGTGCGGGCGATTGCCTACGACACGCCGGTGGTCGGCTGGCGTGGGGCGAGCGTCAACACTCTGCGCCTGTGGCGTGCACGCGCCATGGAAGATCTGCACCTGGAGCGTTTCAACGCCGGTGATCACCTGGGCGCGGTGGCTGAGGTAGCTCGCGCGGAAAGTATTTCCCGGGTGCTTTACCCGGCGGACAGCACTGAGGCCGGGCAGGAATTGCGCCTGCGTCAGGAATATTTCTTCGTCGCGGCTTCGCTGCAGGATTTGCTGCGTCGCCATCGCAACATGCACACCTCGGTGCTGACTCTGGGCGACCATGCAGCGATTCAGCTCAACGACACCCACCCCTCGATTGCCGTCGCCGAACTGATGCGGCAACTGGTCGACGTCTACGACGTGGCCTGGGATGCGGCGTGGCAAGTCACCGTCGACACGCTGTCGTACACCAACCACACGCTGTTGCCCGAGGCGCTGGAAACCTGGCCGGTCGGTTTGATGGAGCGCATGCTGCCGCGGCACATGCAGATCATTTACCTGATCAACGCGCAGCACATCGACTCGCTGCGCGCCAAGGGCATTCATGATTTCGACGTGCTGCGCGCGGTGTCGCTGATCGAAGAAGACAACGGTCGTCGGGTGCGCATGGGCAACCTCGCGTTCCTCGGATCGCACAGCGTCAATGGCGTATCCGGTCTGCACACGCAACTGATGCGCAAGACCGTGTTCGCCGAACTGCACAAGCTCTACCCGGAGCGGATCAACAACAAAACCAACGGCATCACCTTCCGCCGCTGGTTGTTCCAGGCCAACTCCGAACTGACCTCGATGCTGGTCGATGCACTCGGCCCGCAGGTGCTGGATAACCCGGAAGAGCGCTTGCTCGATCTGGAGCCGTTCGCCGAGAAAACCACGTTCCGCAAAGCCTTCGCCGAGCAGCGCCTGCACAGCAAGAAAGCATTGGCCTATCTGATTCACGAGCGGTTGGGGATCGCGGTCAATCCGGCGGCGATGTTCGACGTGCAGGTCAAACGGATCCACGAATACAAGCGCCAGTTGCTCAACCTGATGCACACGGTGGCGCTGTATCAGGCGATTCGTGCCGAGCCGGAAGTGGACTGGGTACCGCGGGTGAAGATCTTCGCCGGTAAAGCGGCCGCGAGTTATCACCAGGCCAAGCTGATCATCAAGCTGACCAACGACATCGCCCGGGTGGTGAACAACGACCCGACCGTGCGTGGTTTGCTGAAGGTGGTGTTCCTGCCCAACTACAACGTCAGCCTCGCCGAGAGCATCATTCCGGCGGCGGACTTGTCCGAGCAGATTTCCACGGCCGGCTTCGAAGCGTCGGGCACCAGTAACATGAAGTTCGGTCTCAACGGCGCACTGACCATCGGCACCCTCGACGGTGCCAACGTGGAAATGTGCGAGCGCATCGGCGCCGAGCATATGTTCATCTTCGGCCTCAGTGCGCAGCAGGTTGAAGCGCGCAAACAGAACCACGAGTTCAGCGCCGCGCCGGACATCGCCGCGTCGCACCGTTTGAGCGACGTGCTGCAAGCGATCCGCAGTGGCGTGTTCTCGCCGGATGACACGTCGCGCTATACCGGGCTGATTGATTCGCTGGTGGACTACGACCGCTTCCTGGTCTGCGCCGACTTCGATTCCTACTGGGAAGCACAGAAACGCGTCGATGCGCACTGGCACGACGCTAACAACTGGTGGCGTTCGGCAGTGCTCAACACGGCGCGGATGGGCTGGTTTTCCTCTGACCGGACCATTCGTGAGTACGCCACGGATATCTGGAAGGCACTGGAGTAACTTTTCGCTGGGCTCGATATAATCGGCGCGCCGGAAAAGATCGCAGCCTTCGGCAGCTCCTACACAGGTGTTCACATAACCCTGTAGGAGCTGCCGAAGGCTGCGATCTTTTTGGATCAGGCTGCGCTAATCTTCCCGGATTGGCCTTTGCGCTTAGGGATATCGACCATGCAATGGATGTTCATGTTGATCGGGCTGCTGCTCGGCTGGCTGCTTGATGAGTCGTTCAGCGCCGCGCTATTGGGGGCGCTGCTCGGGCTGGCGATCGGGCAAACGCTGCGCCTTGCCCGGCTTGGCTCGCAGGCCACCGAACAGCAGCGCCAACTGGAGCAGGCCAAAGTCGCCTTGCAGGCTGTCGAGCAGCGACTGTTCCTGCTTGAAGGTGCCGGCGTGCGCACTACACCGCCGAGCATGGCGCCGACTCCGGACGCTGCCGTCGACCCCGTCATCGTTGCCGAACAAGCATCCGCCGCCACCCCTGAGCTGGTCTGGGAACTACCGCCGGAACTCGAACCGATCTCTGCAGTTGCCAGCGAAACCAGCCAGCCGCTGCCGGCCGATGTCTGGCGTCTGGACGCCGTCACCGACGAGCCTGCAGTCCCCACACAACCTGCCGAACCCCGTGGCCCGAACCTGATCGAGCGCGGCATCAGCGCTGCGCGCAACTGGCTGTTCGGCGGCAACACGGTGTTGCGGGTCGGTGTGGTGCTGTTGTTTTTCGGTCTGGCGTTCCTGCTGCGCTATGCCACCGAAGGCATGGTGGTGCCGATCGAATTGCGTTATGCCGGCGTCGCGGCGGCGGCGTTGGCCCTGCTGGCGCTGGGCTGGTGGTTGCGTCGGCGCAACAGCAGCTATGCGCTGATTCTGCAGGGCACCGGGATCGCAGTGCTGTACCTGACGGTGTTTGCGGCGATGCGACTGCATCCGTTGCTTGATCCGTCCGCCGCGCTGGGTTTGCTGGTGGCGGTCACGGTGTTTTCGGCCATTCTCGCCATCACCCAGGATGCTCTTGGACTGGCCGCCGCCGCTGCGCTCGGCGGTTTCGCCGCGCCGATCCTGACCTCGACCGGCGCCGGCAACCATGTGGCGCTGTTCAGCTATTTCGCTCTGCTCAATGCCGGCATCCTTGCCATCGCCTGGTTCAAGGCCTGGCGCCTGCTCAACCTGATCGGATTCGTTGGCACGTTCGGCATCGGTTTCGCCTGGGGGCTGCGTTCGTATGCGCCCGAGTTGCTGTGGAGCACGGAACCGTTCCTGATTCTGTTCTTCCTGATGTACCTGGCCATCGGCCTGTTGTTTGCCCGGCGCAAGTTGCTAGACATGCCCGATGCGCCGGCGGACGGCGATCGCGAGGCGCTGCTGCACTGGTCGGCGCGCAAGGGCGACTACGTCGACGGCACAATGCTGTTCGGCCCGCCGCTCGTGGGCTTCGGTTTGCAGTTTGCGCTGGTGCAGCACCTGGAGTTCGCCGCTGCGTTCAGCGCACTCGCACTGGGCGTGATCTACATGGGCCTGGCCCGGGTGTTGATGGGCGGCCGCGCCTTGTTGCTGGGTGAAACCTGTCTGGCGCTGGGGGTGATTTTCGCCAGTCTGGCGATCCCGCTGGGCCTCGATGCGCGCTGGACTTCTGCTGCTTGGGCGGTGGAGGGCGCGGGGATTTTCTGGCTCGGTCTGCGTCAGCAGCGGCCGTTCGCCCGAGCGTTTGCCCTGTTGCTGCAACTGGGTTCGGCGCTGGCGTTCCTCAGTCAGTTGCGGGTCGGCGAAAGCAGTCTGCTCGACGGCGCACCGTTGGGCGCGTTGATGCTCGGCTTCGCGCTGCTGTTCAGTTTCTATCAATTGCGCAAAGCCTCGGCGGAACAGGCTTCGCCGTGGGAGCGCCAGGGTTTGCCGGTACTCGCGGCGCTGGGCCTGACCTTCCTGTATTTGCTGGCGCCGTTGTTTTTCTTTGTTCAGGCGACAGCGATCAGTTGGGCCTTGGCCGGACTGGTGACCTTGTTTGTCGGCCTGCGCCTGCAATCGCGTACGTTCCTGTTCACCGCGTTCGCCGTGCAGTTGCTCGGCGGTGCGCTGTTCCTGTTGCGTCTGCAAGGCGCGGGCGAGGATTCGGCAGCGGTGTTCAGCGCCGGGTGGAGCGGGTTGCTCAGCGCATCGCTGATCGGTCTGGCGTTGATCGCCGGCATGCTGCTGGCGGCACGGGACGAGATGGTGCGCGGCGATGTGCGGCTGCTGCGCGGCTTGTCGGTGGTGTTGCTGGCGGGGTTGGTGCTGATCAATCTGGCGGTGCTGTTCGTGCTGCCGTGGCAAACCGCGAGTGCGCTGTGGGCGGCGAGCGGCTTGCTGATCATCTGGCTGAGCCTGTACCTCAAGCAGCGCGTGAGTTTTGTTTTCGGCCTGTTGTTGCAGTTGATCGGTGGCACGGCGTTCTTGTTGGCCGGCCCCGAGTTGCTCGGGCCGCTGGCCAGCGAAGGATTGCGGCCGCTGGCCCATGGCAGCTTCTGGACGCCACTGGTGTTGGGGCTGGCCGCGCTGGTCGGTGCCTGGCGTTTGCAACTGGGCAATCATGCCTCGGCGTTCGATGCGCTGGGTTTGCAGCGTCTGTCTGAAGTGCTGCTGGTGTGGGGCGCCGGTTGGTGGGCGTTGGCGTGGTTCAGTGAGGTGCTGCGTTTTGCGCCGTTGAATCTGCAGGCGCCGCTGTTGCTGCTGGTCGCCGCGCTGAGCGTGGCGTTGTGGACGCTGTTGGCGCTGCGCCTGAAATGGCCGGCGCTGGGTCTGCTCTGCACCTTGCTGATCCCGGCGGCGGGGCTGGTGCTGCTGGCGGCGTGGCATTCGCGTTATCACCCGGCGGCGAACTTCGGCTGGCTGGCGTGGGGGCTGGTGTTCGTCGTGCACTTCTTCAGCTTGCGACGCTTGGCGCCGATGTTGCCGGCACGGGCCTTGAGCACGGCGCATGTGCTGGGTTGCTGGCTGCTGATCGGCGTGCTGGCGCTGGAGATGCGCTACGGCTTGCTGCTGTTGTCCGAGCAATACAACGCCTGGCGCTGGCTCGGCTGGGCGATCCTGCCGAGCCTGTATCTGTTGCTGGCGGCGGCTCCACGCAACTGGCCTTGGCCGGTGGCCGCGTTCTCGCGCGAATATCGTTTGTATGCCGCTGCGCCGTTGGCAGTGCTGATGCTGGCGTGGTTCTGGCTGGCCAACGGCTTCAGCGACGGCAATGCCGAGCCACTGCCGTACGTACCGCTGGTCAACCCGCTGGAATTGGGCCTGCTGTTTGCCCTGTTCGGGGTGTACGTGTGGTCGCGCCATGCGGTGACGCAGTTTGCCCTGCGCAAGGATTACGCCGAGTACGCCACGCAACTGGTCGCCGGGGTTTCGCTGTTCGCCTTTTGTACCGCGCTGGTGACCCGCGCCGCGCACCATTGGGCGGGGATCCCGTTCGAGCTGGATCTGCTGCTCGAATCGATGCTGGTGCAGGCCGGGTTGTCCATCGTCTGGACCCTGATGGCATTGGGTCTGATGATCGGCGGGCATTTGCGTCACCGGCGCGAAGTCTGGCTGATCGGCGCGGCGCTGATTGCGCTGGTGGTGGCCAAACTGATTTTTGTCGAATTGAGCAACCGTGGCGGATTGGCCCGGATCGTCTCGTTTATCGGCGTCGGCGTGTTGCTGTTGGTAGTGGGCTACTTTGCGCCGCTGCCGCCTAAGCGTGTCGAAGCCGAGCCGGTGGCGGACAAACCCGTGCCGGATACCGAAGGAGTTTCATCTTGAGTCGCATGCTGAATCTGGGGTGGTTGGCGCTGGGCGTGGTGATGGCTGCCGGCGCGCAGGAAAAACCGGCGGACTTCGCCACGCAGGTGCCGCTGACGGTGAGTGGCAACGGCCCGTGGTATCGCCTCGATCTGCCGCTGAGCGCGCAATTGCAGGCCCGTCAGACCGATCTCAGCGACCTGCGCGTGTTCAACGCTGCTGGCGAGCCGCAGGCCTACGCCCTGGCCCGGGAATCGGCGCAGACCCGCGACGACGGGCAGTTGCATGAAGTGAAGTGGTTCCCGTTGTACAACGCCGCCGACGCCAGCGAGCGGGCGCCGAACGTGCGCGTGCAATCGACCACCACCGGCACGCTGGTGGAAGTGCAGCCGTCAACTCAGTTGGAGGCCGGTGAGGAAGTGCTGCGCGGCTGGCTGCTCGATGCCAGCGCGATCAAGGCGCCGCTGCAGCAGCTGATTCTTGACTGGACCAGCGAGCGCGACGGCTTCCAGCGTTTCAGCATCGAGGCCAGTGACGACTTGCAGCATTGGCAGGCGTGGGGCGAAGGGCAGGTGGCGCGCCTGACGTTTTCCGACGAGCGTATCGAACAGCATGAGGTGACGCTGCCGGGGCAATCCGCGCGTTATCTGCGTCTGCTGTGGGAGGCGTCCACCTCGGCACCCATCCTCACTGCGGTGCAATTGAAAAGCAGCGATCCACGCAACGTGCCGCTGCCGTTGGTCTGGTCGCAAGCGTTGACGAGCAGCAGCACTCAATCCGGCGAGTACACCTGGCAGTTGCCGATGGGGCTGAATGTCGAGCGGGTGCAGGTTGAGCTGAAACAACCGAACAGTCTGGCGCCGGTCACACTCGCGGGCCGCCGCGAAAGCAGCCTGCCGTGGCAACCCCTGGGCAACGGTTTGCTGTATCGCCTGACCCAGAACGGTCAGGATGTGGTGCAGAACGAATTGCAGTTGTACGGGCAAACCGTGCAGCAATTGAAACTGAGCGTGGATGAGCGCGGCGGTGGCCTGGGCGAGCAGGCACCGAGCCTGAAATACGCGGTGCGGGCGACGCAGGTGATTTTCCTCGCGCGCGGTGACGGACCGTACAGCCTGGCGCTGGGCAATCCGACGGTGAAAACCGCGAATCTGCCACTGAGCACGCTGATTCCGGATTTCAAACCGCAGAAGCTCGCGACGCTCGGCAAGGCGACGGTGCAGGGCGATGTGGTCACCATGCCGACCGCCCCGGCCACCACAGCGGCGGTGGCTGAAACCAACTGGAAGAAAATCGGCTTGTGGGCGGTGTTGCTGGTAAGTGTGGTGTTCCTCGGGGTGATGGCGGCGAGTCTGTTGCGCAAGCCACCGACCCGTTCCTGAGAATGGCTGGCGCTGCGCGCCATTCGCTGGCAAGCCAGCTCCCACAGGTTATTGGGTGTACACAAATCAGGTGAACGGCCGAAGTCCTTGTGGGAGCTGGCTTGCCAGCGATGACGGCGGATCAATCAACAAAAATCCTCAAACTGCCGCTATCAACTCAACCACCACCCGTCCCGAACCGGGCTACGCTCAATCCGATGCCTGAACTCTCTCGACCCGATCACGTCTGATACAAGCAATTGCGCCCCAACGCACGTTACCGGGCGTCTTCGCTCGCTAGGTTTTCAGACTCCCTGTAAACTGCGCGGGTTTTTAGCCCCCCCCCATTCCACCGGAGCCGTCCATGTCCCGCGTTACCCTGAGTCGCTATTTGATTGAGCAGACCCGCAGCAATAACACTCCTGCCGATCTGCGCTTCCTGATCGAAGTGGTGGCGCGTGCCTGCAAAGAGATCAGCCACGCCGTGTCCAAAGGCGCCCTGGGCGGTGTTCTGGGCAGCATGGGCACTGAAAACGTCCAAGGCGAAGTGCAGAAGAAGCTCGACGTGCTGTCGAACGAGATCCTGCTCGAAGCCAACGAATGGGGCGGTCACCTGGCCGGCATGGCGTCCGAAGAAATGGACAATGCCTACCAGATCCCGGGCAAATACCCGAAAGGCGCCTACCTGCTGGTCTTCGACCCACTGGACGGCTCGTCGAACATCGACATCAACGCCCCGGTCGGCACCATCTTCTCGGTACTGCGCTGCCCGAACGAATACCTGAGCCAGAACGAAGCGCTGAACGAGAAAGCGTTCCTGCAGCCAGGCACCCAGCAGGTTGCCGCCGGTTACGCGATTTACGGCCCGCAGACCATGCTGGTGCTGACCCTGGGCGACGGCGTCAAAGGCTTCACTCTCGACCGCGAAATGGGCAGCTTCGTGCTGACCCACGAAGACATCACCATTCCTGAAACCACCCAGGAATTCGCGATCAACATGTCCAACCAGCGCCACTGGGAAGCTCCGGTACAACGCTACGTCAGCGAACTGCTGGCCGGCGAAGAAGGCCCGCTGAAGAAGAACTACAACATGCGCTGGGTCGCGGCGATGGTGGCTGACGTGCACCGCATCCTGACCCGTGGTGGTCTGTTCATGTACCCACGCGACAGCCGTGAGCCATCCAAGCCGGGCAAACTGCGTCTGATGTACGAAGCCAACCCGATGTCGTTCCTGGTGGAGCAGGCCGGCGGCGCGTCCACCGACGGTCACCAGCGCATTCTCGACATTCAGCCCGAAGGCCTGCACCAGCGCGTAGCGGTGTTCCTCGGTTCGAAAGAAGAAGTCGCCCGCGCCACGGCTTACCACAAGGAATAAGCCGTGAACGCGCCCTGGCAGCCGCTGCTCGATTGGTGGTTCGGACACGCCGAATCACCGCGCGAGATATCGGCTGAGAAGGGCACGTTGTGGTTCGGCAAGAAAGACCGCCAAGACCTCGAAGCGCGTGAGCGTTTCGGGGTCTTTGTCGATCAGGCCCTCGCTGGTGAATTGACCGAGTGGACGCAACGTCCCGAAGGTTGGCTGGCGGTGGTGCTGCTGCTCGATCAACTGCCACGCATGATCTTTCGCGATACACCCAAAGCCTTTTCCGGTGATCTGCGCGCGCAGAAACTTGTCGCGCAAGGCATTGCGGCGGATTTCGATCGGCAACTGAAGCCGATACAGCGGGTATTCATTTATCTGGTGTTCGAACACTGCGAAAACCTCGCGGTGCAGAACGAAGCCGTTTCGCGCTTTACCAGTCTGCTGGCTGAACAGCCGGAGACCGAGCGGGCGGTGTTTGCCGACAATCTGGACTATGCCGAGCGGCACCGGAAAGTGATTGCACGGTTTGGACGGTTTCCGCATCGCAATGCGGTGTTGGGACGGGAGTCGACGGCTGAGGAGTTGGTGTTTCTCAGTCAGCCTGGGTCACGGTTCTGATTTGTTGAATTCAAGGATTGCCGTTCAACAGTCTCTTCATCAAAAGTGAAGGCAGGCTTTTTCTTGAGTCGGCAATGATATGAACGAAGACGGTTTTTTCCCTGACTTCATAAATGACTCGGTTCATCCCGGAAATGATTTGTCGGTATTGACCAAGATTGAGCTTCTCGATTTCCTCGGGGATTGAACCGGAATAAGGAAGGTCTGCGAGACCCAGAATGGCGATCTTGAGATCAGCGTAGGTACTCTGCCACGTCTGACTCGAGAACTGTTTGATAAGGTAGGTACGGAGTTCTTTGAGATCTGTTTGTGCGGACTGAAGAATAACGACCTTTAAACTCATTGATGGTCGGCCCTGTCCAAGTCCGCGAAAACGTCCTCAGCGTCTCGATACTTGCCTTCCTCAATCTCCCGATTGCCCATTGCCAATAGCTTCAGCAAAGCCATTGTGTCTTCCTGCTCCTCAAAGCTTTTCACGTCCATAACTACAAGCTTGGCTTCACCATTTTGGGTAATGACCAATGGCTCACGGCTTTCAGTGATCGACTTGACGATCTCCGCTGTATGACTTTTGAGGTAGCTGATCGGTTTGATTTGCGATGAAAGCTTCATGTTTGATTCTCGCCCAAATTGAATAGGACTGAGTTTAGTCTTAATTCAGTCCATCGTCAGTGCGAGCTGACCAGCGTATTTCAACTCAAAGTTCAATCGTCGCTAACGCCGTCATCGCCAGCAGCTCGCGAATACGCCAGTCGCAGCGCCTCAGATCCTGAAGCTGCCCACCAGCTGCTTCAACCGCGCCGCCTGCTGTTCGAGATCCGAACAAGCGCGCAAGGTTGCCTGCAGGTTTTCCACACCTTCCTGGTTCAGCGTGTTGATCTCGTTGATGTCGACGTTGATCGACTCGACCACAGCGGTCTGCTCCTCTGTCGCGGTAGCGACCGACTGGTTCATGCCGTCGATCTCGCCGATGCGCTGGGTCACGCTGCCCAGGCGTTCGCCGGCCTGGTTGGCGATGCCGACGCTGCTTTCGCTCTCGCGCTGGCTCTCGGTCATGATGCTCACTGCCTGACGCGCGCCGACTTGCAGCTCTTCGATCATCTTCTGCACTTGCTGCGCCGAATCCTGAGTGCGGTGGGCGAGGTTGCGCACTTCGTCAGCGACCACGGCGAAACCTCGGCCAGCCTCACCGGCGCGGGCCGCTTCGATCGCGGCGTTGAGCGCCAGCAGGTTGGTCTGCTGCGAGATGCTGGTGATCACTTCCAGAATCTGGCCGATGTTCACCGTGTTGCTATTGAGGGTTTCGATGTTGCCGCAGGAGTCGCTGATTTTTGCCGACAACTGCTGCATCGCGTGAATGGTTTTATCCACAACCTGCTGACCGTCGACCGCCAGGCTGCGCGCATCGCTGGAGTGCTGCGAGGCGAGAGCGGCGTTCTGGGCGATTTCCTGGGCGGCAGCGCCGAGCTGGTTGATCGCCGCGGCCACGCTGTTGGTGCGGCTGGCTTGCTGGTCGGAGTTGTACATCGACGAGTTCGAGGCCGCGACCACACGCAAGGCGACTTCGTTGACTTGCCCGGTGGCCGACGACACTTCGCGGATCGAGGTATGAATACGCTCGACGAAGCGGTTGAACGACAGGCCCAGCGCGCCGAACTCGTCGTGGCCGTGGATCACCAGACGCTTGGTCAGGTCGCCTTCACCTTCGGCGATGTCATGCATGGCGCGGCCCATGGTCAGCAGCGGTTGCATCAGCACCCGGATCAGCATGCCGAGCAGGGCGATGATGATCACCACGGCAATGACCATGGCGATCAGCGCCGAGGTGCGGAATTCGCTGAGCATCGAGAACGCGGTGTCCTTGTCCAGCACCAGCGCCACGTACCAGTCAGCCGATGGCACGCCGTTGACGCGGGTGAACGAGATCAGTTGGGTCTTGCCGTCGAATTCGACTTCTTTCAGGCCCGGGCTGACTTTCGGTGCACCGTTCGGATAAGCCTCGGCAAGGGTTTTCAGCACCAGTTTGCTGTCCGGGTGAATCAGGATCTTGCCATCGGCGCTGACGATGAACGCATGGCCGTGGCCACCGAAGTTGAGCGAGTTGATGATCGCGCTGACGCTGGTCAGGTCGATATCCGCGCCGGCCACACCGATCATCTGGCCTTGACGCTGCACCGGGGTGGCGACGGTGATCACCAGTTTGCCCGACGAAGCGGCGATGTAGGGTTCGGTGACGATGGTCTGCTGCGCACTGTTGGCGGCCTTGTACCAGCCACGGGCGCGCGGGTCGTAATCCGGCGCACGGTTACCGGCGGGAACCGAGAACATCACGCCGTCAGCGCCGCCGAAATAGCTGAGCTGGAAATTGCCGGTGTAGGCGGGCAGGTCGATGATGCGCTTGAGGCTGGCCGGCGCGCTGCCGTCGGCGGCGACCTGCTGTGCCAGCGATTGCAGCAACTGGATGCGGCTTTCCAGCCAGGTCTGGATGTTGCTGGTCGTCAGACTCCCCAGCTCCTGCATCGAGGCTTCGGTGCTGCTGCTCAGGGCTTCGCGTTGTCGATAGTCGTTGAACAAAATGAAACAGGCGAACGCAACGGCCACCACGAGGGCGGCAGCCAACAAGATCTTGTGGCTGAATTTCATGTTTCTGGTCATCGAATGAACTACCGCGAAGGGGCTGGTCGAGAAAGGGCGGCAATTTGCCACACTCGGGGGCTTTGCGCTGCTCTTATTTCGACCGCGGTGCGCCAAAGATTAGGCGTCTTTGGTGAAATGCGACGAAATGCTCAATAGCCGCAGAAAGTGTCTGATTTGCCGGTAAATGCCAGACGAGCGGAGTGATAAATAGCCATTTCTGAAGGGAACCAGATGAGGGTTTTCTCTTCTAAGCTTCTGGTTGGCACCATGCCATCCCCCTTCCGCTCCAGGAGTTACTTCATGTCGCTGCGATCTATCGCCCTTCTGACTTTTTGCGTGCTGTTGGCCGCGTGCAGCAAGGTCAATCAGGAAAACTATTCCAAGCTTTCGGCCGGCATGGCCAAGGCCGAGGTTGAGACGCTGCTCGGCAAACCCACCGACTGTTCGGGTGCGCTCGGCATGTCCAGTTGCACCTGGGGCGACAAAAACAGCTTTATCAGCGTGCAGTACGCCGGTGACAAAGTGCTGATGTTTTCTGGCCAAGGCCTGAAGTAAACCGGGGCCAAGCGCCCACGGGAGAAAAATAATGAAGCGGTTATTGTTCGTCCTTTTTGCCGGCCTGGTACTGGCCGGCTGCGCCACTCACGGTGAAGATCCGCTGGCGCCCAAGACGGCTCACAGTGTCAACCTCAAGCGTTATCAGGGTACTTGGTACGAACTGGCGCGACTGCCGATGTACTTCCAGCGCAACTGCGCGCAATCCGAAGCCCATTATTCGCTCAGGCCGGACGGTAATGTCGACGTGCTCAATCGTTGCCTGACCGCCGACTGGCAATGGGAAGAAGCCAAAGGCAAGGCTTATCCACAGGTGCCGGGCAAGACCGACAAGTTGTGGGTCGAATTCGATACCTGGTTCTCGCGTTTGATTCCGGGTGTGGCGAAAGGCGAATACTGGGTGTTGTACGTCAGCGACGACTACAAGACCGCCATCGTCGGCGACCCGAGCCGCAAGTACATGTGGTTGCTGTCCCGCACGCCGACCGTCAACGGTGTGGTGCGTGAGGAGTTGCTGAGCAAGGCGCGTCAGCAGGGTTACGACACCACGCGACTGATCTGGCGAGCGTCGGATCGGCAGATGGCGAAGACTTCGAATTAAAGACCACCACCAATCAAATGTGGGAGCGAGCCTGCTCGCGAAGAGGGCGTGTCAGTTAACGAAAATGTTGCTGATACACCGCTTTCGCGAGCAGGCTTGCTCCCACATTTTTGTTTTGTGTCAGCCTAAAAGTTCGCGCAGAACCTGGGTGAAAGCATGTGCACTTTCCTCTTCGCCTGCATGCCGGCCATCGCGCACCACCCACTGGCCATTGACCAATACATCGCGTACCTGACGATCGCCGCCAGCAAACAACCAGCGATTCAAAATCCCGTCACCACTGGCCGTGGCCAGATACGGATCATTGCCATCGAGCACGATCCAGTCGGCACGTTTGCCGACTTCCAGCGCGCCAATCGGCTGCCCCAATGCCTGGGCGCCGCCGTCCAGCGCCGCGTCATATAACGTGCGCCCGACCATCGGCTGATCCGCGCCATACAAACGGTTGCGCCGCTGGTCGCGCAGACGCTGGCCGTACTCCAGCCAACGCAACTCCTCGACCACGCTGAGCGACACATGGCTGTCGGAACCGATGCCCATGCGTCCGCCCTGCGCGAGGAAATCCACCGCCGGGAAGATCCCGTCGCCGAGGTTGGCTTCGGTGGTCAGGCACAGGCCGGCGATGGCGCGACTCTTGGCCATCAGCGTGACTTCCTCGGGATTGGCGTGGGTGGCGTGAACCAGGCACCAGCGCTGATCGACTTCGGTGTTTTCATAGAGCCATTGCAGCGGCCGGCGACCGCTCCAGCTCAGGCAGTCATCGACTTCCTTCTGCTGTTCGGCGATGTGGATGTGCACCGGGCACTGCTTGTCGCTGGCCGCCAGCACTTCGCTGATCTGTTGCGGGGTGACCGCGCGCAACGAGTGGAAGCACAGCCCCAGCGATTGCGCTTTTTGCTGAGCCAGCAGCGGCTGCAGGCGCGCTTGCAGGTTCAGATAGTTTTCGGTGCTGTTGATAAAGCGGCGCTGCCCGTCATTGGGCGTTTGGCCGCCGAATCCGGAATGGCTGTAAAGCACCGGCAACAGGGTCAGACCGATGCCGCTGTCGCTCGCTGCCTGGCTGATGCGCAGTGCCAGCTCGGCCGGATCGGCATACGGCTGACCGTTGTTGTCGTGGTGCACGTAGTGGAATTCAGCAACCGAGGTGTAACCGGCCTTGAGCATTTCGATGTACAGCTGACGGGCAATCACGCCGAGTTGCTCCGGGCTGATTTTTCCGACCAGCCGATACATCAGGTCACGCCAGGTCCAAAAGCTGTCGTTGGGATTGCCAGCCACTTCGGCCAGTCCCGCCATCGCGCGCTGGAAGGCGTGGGAGTGCAGATTGGGCATGCCCGGCAGCAGCGGACCGCTCAGCCGCTCGGCGCCATCTGCGGTGGAATCGGCCTGGATTCGGGTCAGCATGCCATCGGCACTGACTTCGAGACGTACATGGTTGGCCCATCCGTTAGGCAGCAGCGCGCGTTCGGCAAAGAAGGCGGACATGGTTCAGCACCCCATCGTGTGTTATTTGTATATACATATACAGACGTTTGCCTGCCCGGTAAACTCCGGCAAGCTAGCAACCTTCATCCAATGAACAGGGATCAACCGTGCCGACTCCGCCTCCAGTCTCCCCGTTGGCCGCGAACCTGGGCGACAGTCCGGCGCCTTTGTACGCTCGCGTCAAACAGATGATCACCCAGCAGATCGACAGCGGTAACTGGCCACCGCACTACCGCGTGCCGTCGGAAAGCGAACTGGTCAGCCAGCTCGGTTTCAGCCGCATGACCATCAACCGCGCGCTGCGCGAAATGACCGCCGACGGCCTGCTGGTGCGCATGCAAGGTGTCGGCACGTTTGTCGCCGAACCGAAGAGCCAGTCTGCGCTGTTCGAAGTGCACAACATCGCCGACGAAATTGCTTCCCGTGGGCATCGCCACACCTGTCAGGTGATCACCCTCGAAGAAGAGGCCGCCGGCTCCGAGCGCGCGTTGGCGCTGGACATGCGCGAAGGGCAGAAGGTCTTCCATTCGCTGATCGTGCATTACGAAAACGACATTCCGGTGCAAATAGAAGACCGTTTCGTCAACGCGCTGGTCGCTCCGGAATACCTCAAACAGGATTTCACTCTGCAAACCCCGTACGCCTATCTCAACCAAGTCGCGCCGTTGACTGAAGGCGAGCACGTGGTCGAAGCGATCCTCGCCGAGCCGTCCGAGTGCAAGTTGTTGCAGATCGAAAAAGGCGAGCCGTGCCTGTTGATCCGTCGTCGTACGTGGTCGGGCCGTCAGCCGGTGACCGCCGCGCGTTTGATTCACCCAGGTTCCCGTCATCGTCTGGAAGGACGCTTTCATAAATGAGCAGTGAAGTGAAAGTTTTACGCGCCGAAGGTTACCCGCGCATGCCGTGGAAAAACGGCGGCGGCAGCACCGAAGAGATCACCCGTGATGCGGGTGCTGGCCTGGATGGTTTTGGCTGGCGTCTGTCGATTGCCGACATTGCCGAGTCGGGCGGTTTCTCCACCTTCAGCGGTTACCAGCGAGTGATCACCGTGTTGCAGGGTGACGGCATGACCTTGTGCGTCGATGGTGATGACACGCGTCCATTGTTACCGCTGGACCCGTTTGCGTTCAGCGGCGAAAGCCAAGTGTCCTGCACACTGCTCGGTGGGGAGATACGCGACTTCAACCTGATTTACGCACCGCAGCGTTACCACGCGCGGTTGCAGTGGCTGGACGGTGAACAGCGGTTTTTCAGCTCGGCCTCGACGGTGCTGGTGTTCAGTGTCAGCGAGCTGCTGCAAATGCGGGTCGGTGACAGCACTGCGCAACTGGCCCGACATGATTGCCTGCAGCTGGACGGTAACACCGGTCTGGTTGAAGTCGCGGTCAATGCCGCGTGCTGCGTGATCGAGCTGACGGCGCGCTGATCCAACTCTGGTAACACTCCTGTGGTGAGGGGATTTATCCCCGATGGCGGCGCAGCAGACCTTTTGGGACCGCTACGCGCTCCATCGGGGATAAATCCCCTCACTACAATTGCATTTCAATTCCTGTTTCCCTCAGCGCACCAACTTGTTACCGAACGCCCCAGCGTGGCGCAAAGCCACGGGTTCGTAACGATCCCCCGCGACCTCAATTCTCCCCTGCAAAAAATTTCATCCGCGCCACAACCCTTGTTTCCAGCGCTCTGTAGCCCTGTTCGAGATTTTTCTTGAACGGCTCTTCAGTGAGTTGGCCGCTTGATTGCATATGCTTGTATGTACAAGTAAAGACGTATGCGTATAAGTCCGCAGCGTCCACTGATTCGCTTGTCGCGCATTGAGGCGCGCAGGCTGCTTGCCCACTGCCAGGGTTGGTTTGAATTGATCGCTGAGGAGTCTTTTTCGTGACTGACACAAAACCTACTAAATACCGTGACGTCGAGATCCGCGCTGCACGCGGCAACAAGCTGACCGCCAAGAGCTGGCTGACCGAAGCGCCGCTGCGCATGCTGATGAACAACCTCGACCCGGAAGTGGCCGAGAACCCGAAAGAGCTGGTGGTTTACGGTGGTATCGGTCGCGCTGCGCGTAACTGGGAGTGCTACGACAAGATCGTCGAAAGCCTGACCAATCTGAACGACGACGAAACCCTGCTGGTGCAATCCGGCAAACCGGTCGGCGTGTTCAAGACTCACAGCAACGCCCCGCGCGTATTGATCGCCAACTCCAACCTGGTGCCGCACTGGGCGAGCTGGGAACACTTCAACGAACTCGACGCCAAAGGCCTGGCCATGTACGGCCAGATGACCGCCGGCAGCTGGATCTACATCGGCAGCCAGGGCATCGTTCAGGGCACCTACGAAACCTTCGTCGAAGCCGGTCGCCAGCATTACAACGACAACCTCAAGGGCAAGTGGGTCCTGACCGCGGGTCTGGGCGGCATGGGCGGCGCACAGCCATTGGCTGCAACCCTGGCCGGTGCCTGCTCGCTGAACATCGAATGCCAGCAGGTGAGCATCGATTTCCGCCTGAAAAGCCGTTATGTCGACGAGCAAGCCAAAGACCTCGACGACGCCCTGGCGCGCATCGCCAAATACACCGCCGAAGGCAAAGCGATCTCCATCGCCCTGCTGGGTAACGCCGCAGAAATCCTCCCGGAACTGGTCAAGCGCGGCGTGCGTCCGGACATGGTCACCGACCAGACCAGCGCCCACGACCCACTGAACGGCTACCTGCCGGCGGGCTGGACCTGGGACGAGTACCGCGCCCGCGCCAAGACCGAGCCGGCCGCCGTGATCAAAGCCGCCAAGCAATCGATGGCGGTCCACGTCAAAGCGATGCTGGACTTCCAGAAGCAAGGCATTCCGACCTTCGACTACGGCAACAATATCCGTCAGATGGCGCAGGAAGAGGGCGTGGAAAACGCGTTCGACTTCCCGGGCTTCGTCCCGGCCTACATTCGCCCACTGTTCTGCCGTGGCATCGGCCCGTTCCGTTGGGCGGCGCTGTCGGGTGATCCGCAGGACATCTTCAAGACCGACGCCAAAGTCAAAGAGCTGATCCCGGACGACGCGCACCTGCACAACTGGCTGGACATGGCCCGCGAGCGCATCAGCTTCCAGGGTCTGCCGGCACGGATCTGCTGGGTCGGCCTGGGCCTGCGTGCCAAGCTCGGTCTGGCGTTCAACGAAATGGTGCGCAGCGGCGAGCTGTCGGCACCGATCGTGATCGGTCGCGACCACCTCGACTCCGGCTCGGTCGCCAGCCCGAACCGCGAAACCGAATCGATGCAGGACGGTTCCGACGCTGTCTCCGACTGGCCACTGCTCAATGCGCTGCTGAACACCGCGAGCGGCGCGACCTGGGTCTCGCTGCACCACGGTGGTGGCGTGGGCATGGGCTTCTCGCAGCACTCGGGCATGGTGATTGTCTGCGACGGGACCGACGAAGCGGCCGAGCGTATTGCGCGCGTGCTGCACAACGACCCGGCCACTGGCGTCATGCGTCACGCCGATGCCGGCTACCAGATCGCCATCGACTGCGCGAAGGAGCAGGGGCTGAACCTGCCGATGATTACCGGCGGCAAGTAACACAGATTCCTGTGGGAGCTGGCTTGCCAGCGATAGCGGTGGCATTGCCGGAATAGATATTGAAGGTGCCGACGTCATCGCTGGCAAGCCAGCTCCCACAAGGGTTCGAGTAGGCCCGAGAGAACAATCAAAACAATCCACAGAGGTTGAATCATGGCTGTAACCCCCGATCGTGCAGGTAACAAACCGTTGATCGAAAGGCGTTCGATCGACTACATCCCGGAAGCGGAAAGACACGGTCGTCTGTTGAGCCAGTTCACCCTGTGGATGGGTGCGAATCTGCAAATCACCGCGATTGTTACCGGGGCCTTGGCCGTAGTGCTGGGCGGTGATGTGTTCTGGTCGTTGATCGGTCTGTTGATCGGTCAACTGCTCGGCGGCGGCGTGATGGCGCTGCACGCGGCGCAAGGGCCGAAGCTTGGCCTGCCGCAGATGATTTCCAGCCGGGTGCAGTTCGGCGTGTATGGCGCGGCGATCCCGATCGTGCTGGTGTGCCTGATGTACCTGGGTTTCACCGCCACCGGTACGGTGCTTTCCGGCCAGGCGCTGGGCCAGTTGTTTGGCGTCAGCGACACGGTTGGCATCCTGCTGTTCGCCAGCGTCATCGTCGTGGTCACCGTGCTCGGTTATCGGGTGATCCACTGGATCGGGCGTGTCGCCAGCGTCATTGGCGTGATTGCCTTTGTGTATCTGTTCAGCCGCCTGCTGAGTCAGGTGGATGTGGGCGCCCTGTTGCAGATCCGTCACTTCAGCTGGAGCAGCTTCTTGCTGGCAGTGTCGCTCGCGGCGTCCTGGCAGATCGCCTTCGGCCCGTATGTGGCGGACTATTCGCGTTACTTGCCGAGCAAGGTTTCCTCGGTGAAAACCTTCTTTGCCGCTGGCGCAGGTTCGGTCATCGGCGCGCAGGTGGCGATGGTCCTCGGCGTATTCGCCGCGGCGTCGGCCAACGGCCAGTTCGCCGGGCATGAAGTGGCCTACATCGTCGGGCTGGGCGGCACCGGTGCCACGGCGGCGCTGCTGTACTTCAGCATCGCCTTCGGCAAGGTCACCATCTCGACGTTGAACTCGTACGGCAGCTTCATGTGCATCGCCACGATCATCAGCGGCTTCCGTGGGCATTTGACGGTCACCCGCCTGCAGCGTCTGGTGTTCGTGCTGGTGATTGTCGGTGCGGCGACCCTGATCGCACTGCTTGGCCAGCATTCGTTCCTCGGTGCGTTCAAGTCGTTCATCCTGTTCCTGCTGGCGTTCTTCACGCCATGGAGCGCGATCAACCTGGTCGACTACTACTGCATCACTCGTGAGCGCTATGACGTGCCGGCGCTGGCCGATCCGAATGGTCGCTATGGCCGCTGGAACCTGCTCGGGATCAGCGTCTATGTGTTCGGTGTGCTGGTGCAGCTGCCGTTCATCTCCACCAAGTTCTACACCGGCCCGCTGGTGGCTGCCCTCGGTGACGTGGATATTTCCTGGATCATCGGCCTGGTGCTGCCTGCCGCGCTGTATTACCTGTGCGCGAAAAAATGGCACGGCTCGGTGCCTGATCAACTGATTTTGCCGCTCGAGCAGAACAGTGCTGTACAACCTGAAAAAAGTGGGGCCGGGCGCGCTGCGGCGCAGGCCTGATTGGACGTGGACAGGGCTGGATGCCTCTTGACTGCCGTAAGCCAATTCATGATTAGGAGCGTCGCAATAATGAAATCGAACAAGACCCTGCTCACCACACTGCTGTCCATGGGCCTGCTGGCCAGTGCCGGCGCCACCCAGGCGGCCGGCTGGTGCGAATCCGGCAAACCGGTGAAATTCGCCGGCCTGAACTGGGAAAGCGGCATGTTGCTGACCGACGTGCTGCAAGTGGTGCTGGAGAAAGGTTACGACTGCAAGACCGACAGCCTGCCGGGCAACTCCATCACCATGGAGAACGCCTTGAGCAGCAACGACATTCAAGTGTTCGCCGAAGAGTGGGTCGGTCGCAGCGAAGTCTGGAACAAGGCTGAGAAGGCCGGCAAAGTCGTCGGTGTCGGCGCCCCGATCGTCGGCGCTATCGAAGGCTGGTACGTGCCGCGCTACGTGATTGAAGGCGACGCCAAACGCAAGATCGAGGCAAAAGCCCCGGACCTGAAAAACATTGCTGATCTGGGCAAATACGCGACGATTTTCAAGGACGCCGAAGAGCCGTCCAAGGGCCGTTTCTACAACTGCCCGGCGGGCTGGACCTGTGAGCTGGACAACAGCGAAATGCTCAAGAGCTACGGCCTGGAAAACAGCTACACCAACTTCCGTCCGGGCACCGGCCCGGCGCTGGATGCGGCGGTGCTGTCGAGCTACAAGCGTGGCGAGCCGATCCTGTTCTACTACTGGTCGCCAACCCCGCTGATGGGCCAGATCGACGCGGTCAAACTTGAAGAAAAACCGGGCGTCGACAAGAGCGTGAGCATCAAGGTCGGTCTGTCGAAAACCTTCCACGAACAGGCGCCGGAACTGGTGGCCGTGCTGGAAAAAGTCAATCTGCCGATTGATCTGCTGAACCAGAACCTGGGCCGCATGGCGAAGGAACGTATCGAGTCGCCAAAACTGGCGAAAATCTTCCTCAAGGAACATCCTGAGGTCTGGCACGCGTGGGTCAGTGACGACGCAGCCAAGAAAATCGACGCGGCGCTGTAGGTCGATACCTCCCGGCTAACCGTGAGGCTGGCCGGGAGATATGCCGTCATCGCTTGATTGAGATTTCTGATTGAGAGCCGCTTATGTTTCCCGAAAGCTTTACCTTTTCCATCGCCGACTGGGTCAACGGTTGGGTCGATTCGCTGGTCACCAATTATGGTGATGTGTTCCGCCACATCTCGGACACGCTGCTGTGGGCCATCGTCAACCTCGAAGGCCTGCTGCGTGCCGCGCCGTGGTGGCTGATGCTGGCGATCGTTGGCGTCGTCGCCTGGCACGCCACGCGTAAAGTCGTGACCACCGCCGTCATCGTCGGTCTGCTGTTCCTGGTGGGCGCTGTCGGCCTGTGGGACAAACTCATGCAGACGCTGGCGCTGATGATGGTCGCGACGATCATTTCGGTGCTGATCGGCATTCCGCTGGGGATTCTCTCGGCGCGCAGCAATCGCCTGCGTTCGGTGCTGATGCCGCTGCTCGACATCATGCAGACCATGCCCAGCTTCGTGTACCTGATTCCGGTGCTGATGCTGTTCGGCCTGGGCAAGGTCCCGGCGATTTTCGCCACGGTGATCTATGCCGCGCCGCCGTTGATTCGCCTGACCGATCTGGGCATTCGCCAGGTCGATGGTGAAGTGATGGAGGCGATCAACGCCTTCGGTGCCAACCGCTGGCAGCAACTGTTCGGTGTGCAACTGCCGCTGGCCCTGCCGAGCATCATGGCCGGGATCAACCAGACCACGATGATGGCCCTGTCGATGGTGGTGATCGCCTCGATGATCGGCGCCCGAGGTCTGGGTGAAGACGTACTGGTGGGCATTCAGACCCTCAACGTCGGACGCGGCCTCGAAGCCGGTCTGGCGATCGTGATTCTCGCAGTGGTCATCGACCGCATTACTCAGGCGTACGGTCGGCCACGGCATGAGGTGAGCAAATGAACAACGCAACCGTGAGCAAGATCGAAGTCAAAAACGTCTTCAAGATTTTCGGCAACCGCGCCAAGGACGCACTGGCAATGGTTGGCCAGGGCAAGACCAAGGATCAGGTGCTGAACGAAACCGGTTGCGTGGTCGGGGTCAATGACCTGTCACTGAGCATCGGCACTGGCGAGATCTTCGTGATCATGGGGCTGTCCGGCTCGGGCAAGTCGACGCTGGTGCGCCACTTCAATCGTCTGATCGACCCCACCAGCGGTGCGATCCTGGTCGACGGCGTGGACATCCTGCAATACGACATGGAAGCGCTGCGCGAATTTCGCCGGCACAAGATCAGCATGGTGTTCCAGAGCTTCGGCCTACTGCCGCACAAGACCGTGATCGAGAACGTCGCCTACGGCCTGAAAGTGCGCGGCGAGAGCAAGCAACTGTGCGCCGAACGTGCGCTGTACTGGATCAACACCGTGGGCCTCAAAGGCTACGAAAACAAATACCCGCATCAGCTCTCCGGCGGCATGCGCCAGCGTGTGGGGCTGGCCCGGGCACTGGCGGCAGATACCGACATCATCCTGATGGACGAAGCGTTCAGTGCGCTCGATCCGCTGATCCGCGCCGAGATGCAGGACCAGTTGCTGGAGCTGCAAAAGACCCTGCACAAAACCATCGTCTTCATTACCCACGACCTCGACGAGGCCGTGCGCATCGGCAACCGCATCGCGATCCTCAAGGACGGCCGCCTGATTCAGGTCGGCACCCCGAGAGAGATCCTGCATTCGCCGGCGGATGAGTATGTTGACCGGTTCGTGCAGCGGCGGGCGGCGGTAGTTTGATTTGAGTTTTGCAGTGCATTGACTGGCCTCATCGCTGGCAAGCCAGCTCCCACAGGGATCGAGTGAACAATGAGAACTCTGTGGGAGCTGGCTTGCCAGCGATGAGGCCGGTAAAGCTGCATCAATGTTTGGATGAGGTTGAAGATGTCCCAGGCTGAAAAAATCATCATCACCGGCAACCCCCTGCATTGGCAGGACGTGGTCGCCGTCGCCCGTCACGGCGCGCAACTGGAACTGTCGGGCGAGACCTGGGCACGCATCGAAAACGCTCAGGGCATCGTCCAGCGCATCGTCGAAAGCGGCGAGCGTGCTTATGGCGTCAATACCGGCCTGGGTGGTTTGTCCAACGTCTCGTTGAAAGACGAACAACTCAGCCAGCTCTCGCGCAATACTTTGCTCAGCCACGCCTGCGGTGTCGGCCCGGTGCTGCCCGATGAACAGACCCGCGCGATCATCTGCGCGGCGATTCACAACTACAGCCATGGTAAGTCCGGTATTCATCGCCGCGTGGTCGAAGCGTTGCTGGCGCTGCTCAATCGTGGCATCACCCCGCAGGTGCCGGCGCAAGGCTCGGTGGGTTACCTGACGCACATGGCGCACATCGGCATCGCGCTGCTGGGCGTGGGCCATGTCAGCTATCGCGGGCAAATCATCTCGGCGCAGCAGGCGTTGGCCGAAGAAGGCTTGCAACCGGTGCAGCTCGGCGCGAAGGACGGTTTGTGCCTGGTCAACGGCACGCCGTGCATGACCGGCCTCAGCTGCCTGGCGATTGCCGATGCGACGCGCCTGGTGCAATGGGCCGACGTGATCGGCGCCATGAGCTTCGAAGCCCAGCGCGGTCAGATCGCCGCGTTCGACGCCGAGATCATCGCGCTCAAGCCGCACCCGGGCATGCAGCAGGTCGGGAGCAATTTGCGTGCGTTACTCGATGGCAGTGAAGTGATCGCGACCAGCAAGGGCATTCGCACTCAGGATGCACTGAGCATCCGCTCGATCCCGCAGGTGCACGGCGCTGCGCGCGATCAACTCGAACATGCAATCAAACAGGTGGAAGCCGAACTCAATGGCTGCACCGATAACCCGTTGCTGCTGGGCACGCCGGACAACTTTCGGGTGATGTCGCAGGCTAACCCGCACGGCCAGTCAGTGGCGATGGCAGCGGATCTGCTGGCGATTGCCATGGCTGAAATCGGCTCGATTGCCGAGCGTCGCCTTGATCGCCTGGTCAACCCGCACGTCAGCGGTCTGCCGGCGTTTCTGGTGGCCAATCCGGGGGTGAACTCCGGGATGATGATCGTGCAATACGTCGCCGCCTCGCTGTGTGCCGAGAACCGCCAACTTGCGCAACCGGCGGTGCTCGACAACTACGTCACCTCGGGCCTGCAGGAAGACCACTTGAGCATGGGCACCAGCGCTGCGCTGAAGCTGCACCGTGCCCTCGAAAACTGCACGCAGATCCTCGCCATCGAGTACCTGCTGGCGGCGCAGGCCTTTGAATTTCTCAAGGCGCAGCGCTTTGGCGCGGGCACCGACCGGGCGTGGCGCCTGCTGCGTGAAACCGTCCCGGCCTACGATCAGGATCGCTGGCTGGCGCCGGACATCGCTGCCGCCGCAAGCGTTCTGAAACACCCGGATTCGCTGCACAACGTATTACCGAATCTGCACTGACAATACCCATACCAGCGTGCCAAGGCGTGGATCGTCCACAAGACGAGAAACGACGGATAACGGAATGCTCCGGAGCGACTGGTAGTTAATAACAATGCCTAAACAGGAGCATTTAAATGACTGCGCTGAACCTGATTCCCGGCCAATTGAGCCTGGCCCAACTGCGTGACGTTTATCAGCAACCGGTCAAGCTGACCCTCGACCACAGCGCCTCCGCGCAGATCGAGGCCAGCGTTGCGTGTGTCGAGCAGATCCTCGTCGAGAACCGTACCGCCTACGGCATCAACACCGGTTTCGGCCTGCTGGCCTCGACCCGCATCGCCAGTGAAGACCTGGAAAACCTCCAGCGCTCGCTGGTGCTGTCGCATGCCGCCGGCGTCGGTCAGCCGATCAGCGATGAACTGGTGCGGCTGATCATGGTGCTCAAGGTCAACAGCCTCAGCCGTGGTTTCTCCGGCATTCGCCGCGTGGTGATCGACGCGCTGATCGCACTGATCAACGCCGAGGTGTACCCGCACATTCCGCTCAAAGGTTCGGTCGGCGCCTCCGGTGACCTGGCACCGCTGGCGCACATGTCGCTGGTGCTGCTCGGCGAGGGCAAGGCGCGCTACAAGGGTGAATGGATGGAGGCGACCGAAGCGCTGAAAGTCGCCGGTCTGACCCCGCTGACCCTGGCGGCGAAAGAAGGTCTGGCGCTGCTCAATGGCACTCAGGTGTCCACCGCATTTGCCCTGCGCGGTCTGTTTGAAGGTGAAGACCTGTTTGCCGGTGCGCTGGCAATCGGCGGTCTGACGGTGGAAGCGGTGCTCGGTTCTCGCTCGCCGTTCGATGCACGTATTCACGCCGCTCGCGGTCAGAAAGGCCAGATTGATGCAGCCGCCGCATATCGCGATCTGCTCGGCGAGCGCAGCGAAGTCTCCGATTCGCACCAGAACTGCGAGAAGGTGCAGGATCCGTATTCGCTGCGCTGCCAGCCGCAAGTCATGGGCGCTTGCCTGACCCAGTTCCGTCAGGCCGCCGAAGTGCTGGCCATCGAAGCCAACGCCGTGTCAGACAACCCGTTGGTGTTCGCGGCTGAAGGTGATGTGATTTCCGGCGGTAACTTCCACGCCGAGCCGGTGGCCATGGCCGCCGACAACATGGCCCTGGCCATCGCTGAAATCGGCTCGCTGAGCGAGCGCCGCATCTCGCTGATGATGGACAAGCACATGTCGCAACTGCCGCCGTTCCTGGTGGCCAATGGCGGCGTCAACTCGGGCTTCATGATCGCTCAGGTGACCGCCGCGGCACTGGCCAGCGAGAATAAGGCGCTGGCCCATCCGCATTCGGTCGACAGCCTGCCGACCTCGGCCAACCAGGAAGACCACGTGTCGATGGCCCCGGCCGCCGGCAAGCGTCTGTGGGAAATGGCCGAAAACACCCGCGGGATTCTCGCGGTGGAGTGGCTGGCGGCGGTGCAGGGGCTGGACCTGCGCAACGGTCTGAAGACCTCGGCCAAGCTGGAACAGGCGCGGGCGATTCTGCGGCGCGAAGTGCCGTTTTATGAGAAGGATCGCTTCTTTGCCCCGGACATCAATGCGGCGACCGAGTTGTTGGCTTCGCGGTGTCTGACCGAGCTGGTTCCAGCCAGGCTGCTGCCGAGCCTGTAAGGCCCTCATCGCTGGCAAGCCAGCTCTCACAAATACCTGTGGGAGCTGGCTTGCCAGCGATACGATTTTGAACAAGACGAGGACTTGGGATGAAAACCCTCTGGCAACACTGCCACGTCGCAACCATGGCGCAGGGCGTCTACTCGATCATCGAGGATGCGGCCATCGTGACGTCCGGTGCGCACATCGAGTGGATCGGCCCGCGCAATCAATTGCCCTCTGGCGAATACCCGGCGGTCAACGACCTGCAAGGCGCGTGGGTCACCCCCGGCCTGATCGACTGCCACACTCACACGGTGTTCGGTGGCAACCGCAGCGGCGAATTCGAGAAACGCCTGCAAGGCGTCAGCTACGCCGAGATCGCGGCTCAGGGCGGCGGTATCGCCAGCACTGTGCGCGCCACCCGTGAAGCGAGCGAAGACGAGCTGTTCGCCAGCGCCGCCAAGCGTTTGAAAAGCCTGATGCGCGACGGCGTGACCACGGTCGAGATGAAGTCCGGCTACGGTCTGGATCTGGCCAGTGAACGCAAGATCCTGCGGGTCATTCGCCGGCTCGCCGCGCAACTGCCGATCAGCGTGCGCAGCACCTGTCTGGCCGCCCACGCTTTGCCGCCGGAGTACAAGGATCGCGCTGACGACTACATCGAGCACATCTGCGCCGAGATGCTCCCGGCATTGGCCGCCGAAGGGCTGGTCGATGCGGTGGATGCGTTCTGCGAGTATCTGGCGTTCTCGCCGGAGCAGGTCGAGCGGGTATTCATCACCGCGCAAAAGCTTGGTCTGCCGGTAAAGCTGCATGCCGAACAATTGTCGTCGCTGCATGGCTCCAGCCTGGCCGCGCGCTATAAGGCGTTGTCCGCCGATCATCTGGAGTTCATGGATGAAGACGACGCCATCGCCATGGCCAAAGCCGACACCGTCGCCGTGCTGTTGCCGGGCGCGTTCTATTTCCTTCGCGAAACCCGGTTGCCGCCGATGGACGCCCTGCGCAAGCACAAGGTCAAGATCGCTATCGCCAGTGACCTCAACCCCGGCACCTCGCCGGCGCTGTCGTTGCGCCTGATGCTGAACATGGCCTGCACCTGCTTCCGCATGACTCCGGAAGAAGCCCTGGCCGGCGCGACCATCCATGCCGCACAAGCGCTGGGCATGGCTGACACCCACGGTTCGCTGGAAGTCGGCAAGGTTGCGGATTTTGTCGCCTGGCAGATCGACCGCCCGGCGGACCTGGCCTATTGGCTCGGGGGCGATCTGGACAAACGCGTCGTGCGTCACGGCGTTGAATCAAGTCTGTAGGAGAGCGGTTGTGGATAAGGTTCTGAGCTTCAAACAAGGTCGCGTGCCGTTGCTGATCAGCATGCCTCACGCTGGCGTACGTCTGACCCCGGCGGTCGAGGCCGGATTGATCCCGGACGCGAAAAGCCTGCCGGACACCGACTGGCACATTCCGCAGCTTTACGATTTTGCCGAGGCGTTGGGCGCCAGCACGTTGGCCGCCGAGTACTCGCGGTTCGTCATCGACCTGAACCGCCCGTCCGACGACAAACCGCTGTACGCCGGCGCCACCACCGGGCTGTACCCGGCAACGCTGTTCGATGGCATTCCGTTGTTCAAGGAAGGCAAGGAGCCGTCGAAAGAAGAACGCACGACGTACCTGGAACAGATCTGGACGCCGTACCACCGCACCCTGCAGCAAGAGCTGGCGCGGTTGAAGGCCGAGTTCGGCTATGCGCTGCTGTTCGACGCGCACTCGATCCGCTCGGTCATCCCGCACCTGTTCGACGGCAAACTGCCGGATTTCAACCTCGGCACCTTCAACGGCGCCAGTTGCGATCCACAACTGGCGACGCGACTGGAAGCCATCTGCGCCCGTCACGACCCTTACACCCACGTGCTCAACGGGCGCTTCAAGGGCGGCCACATTACCCGCCATTACGGCAACCCGGCCGAGCACATCCACGCCGTGCAACTGGAGCTGTGCCAGAGCACCTACATGGAAGAGTTCGAACCGTTCCGCTACCGCGCCGATCTGGCAGAGCCGACGCGGCTGGTGCTCAAAGCGTTGCTGCAGGGTTTGCTTGCCTGGGGCGAGAGCCACTACCAAGCCTGAACACAGACCCACAACCCCCTGTGAGAGCGAGCTTGCTTGCGAAAGCATCGTGTCAGTCGATTATGAGATGACTGATTCACCGCATTCGCGAGCAAGTTCGCTCCCACGAGAGGGCGGTGTTCCGTCCGGGTCGCCGCTGTGCAAAACACAGTCGCCACCGTTCATCTTTCCCTCTCGTCGCCTGCGTAATGTTGCGGCCACGGTGCACCAGACACCGACCTGACAATAATCTGCTGCCGCACGAGAACTCCCGAATGAAAAAGCTCTTCACTCGTTGTGCGTTAATCCTCACCGGCAGCGCGCTGTTCAGCGCTGGCGTCATGGCCAATGACGACGCCTCCTGCAAAACCGTGCGCATGGGCGTGGTCAACTGGACCGACGTGATCGCCACCAGCGGCATGGCCGATGTGTTGCTCAATGGTCTCGGCTACGACAGCAAGCAGACCAGCGCAGTGCAGCAGATCATCTTTGCCGGCATTCGCGACAAGCGTCTGGACATCTTCCTCGGCTACTGGAAACCGGCGATGGACAACAACATTGCGCCCTTTCTCGCTGCCAACCAGGTCAAAGTCCTGGACAAGCCGAGTCTGGCGGATGCACAGGCGACGCTGGCGGTACCGGATTACGTGGCGGCGGCCGGGTTGAAAACCTTCGCCGACATCGCGAAGTTCAAGGATCAGTTGGGCGGCAAGATCTACGGCATCGAGCCGGGCAGTGGGGCCAACACCACCATCAAGAGCATGATCGAGACCAACCACTTCGGTCTGAAGGATTTCAAGATCGTCGAGTCCGGTGAGGCAGGCATGCTCGCCGCTGTACAACGCGCGGTGAATCGCAAGGAGTTTGTGGTGTTCGTCGGCTGGACCCCGCACCCGATGAATATCAACATGAAGATCACCTACCTGACCGGCAGCGAAGACGTCTACGGCCCCAACGAAGGCGCCGCCACCGTGTCCACCGTGACCGCGCCGGATTACGCCGAACGCTGCCCGAACGTCCATCGCCTGCTGCAAAACCTGACGTTCACTGCCGCCCAGGAAAGCCAGCTGATGGTACCGATCATGGCGCGCAAGACGCCGCAGGACGTGGCAAAGAACTGGCTGCGTGAACACCCCGAGGATCTGCAGCGCTGGCTGGCCGGGGTCAGCAGCTTCGATGGCAAGGATGGCGTGGGGGCCGTTCAGGCCAGTCTGAAAAACTGATGAGCCATTATCCGCTGACGCCGGCCATGGCGGCCTTCGTTACCCGAACCGAAAGTTTCGTCAGTGATGACAGCAGTCTCGCAGGACTGCGCCAGGCCTATGACGCCATGTGTCGGGCCTTCACCCCTGAACGGCCCGCAGGGCTGGAGGTCGTCGACTTCCAGTTGAGCGGCGTACCGGTGCGTTCCTACCGGCCGCCGCTCAAGCCACCGGCCAGCGGCTGGCCTTGCGTGTTGTACTTGCATGGCGGTGGTTGGGTCGTCGGTGGGCTCGACTCGCACGACTTCATCTGTTTCGAACTGGCCATGGCGCTGGGGGCGATGGTGGTGGCGGTGGATTATCGGCTGGCGCCAGAACATCCATACCCGGCGGGGTTCGAAGATTGCCTGAGTGTCTGGCGCGCGTTGCGCAGCGGGCCGTTCTGGTTTGACCCGCAGAAACTGCTGGTAGCCGGCGACAGCGCCGGTGGCAATCTCGCCGCCGCGTTGTGCCTGGCGTTGCGCGATGCCGACGAGGCGATGCCGGCGGCTCAAGTGCTGATCTATCCCGGCCTTGGCGGTGACGACCGGTTGCCGTCACGCAGCGAATGCGCCGATGCACCGTTGCTCGGCAGCCATGATGTGCACAGCTATCACGCGTTATACCTGCGCGGCAGCCCTCGGCCGGATGCTTATGCCATGCCGCTGCTCGCTGACGATTTCAGTGGATTGCCGCCAGCCTGGATCGCCGTGGCGCAATTCGATCCGCTGCGCGACGACGGCGTGCGCTACGCTGAACGACTGGCCAGCGCCGGCACAGACGCTTCGCTTTATTACGGCGAAGGGCTGGTGCACGGTTGTTTGCGTGCGCGAGGTCAGGTCGCCGAGGTCGACCGGCTCTACGAACACCTGTTGAGGTTCATGGCTGACAAATTGTGACTGCGTGCGGGCATGCTCATTGATGTAAATCGGGTTTATGATGCCGGACGGCAGAATAATAGAAGTCCCCCCAGGGATGACCTCGACCCCTTACGGAGCACGCAATGCAGACATTGTTTCCGCAGATCAAACCCCATGCCCGGCACGATCTGGCTGTCGATGACACCCACACGCTGTACGTCGACGAAAGCGGTTCGCCGGAAGGCTTGCCGGTGGTGTTCATCCACGGTGGTCCCGGCGCCGGTTGCGACGCGCAGAGCCGTCGCTATTTCGACCCGAACCTGTATCGCATCGTCACCTTCGACCAGCGCGGCTGCGGACGCTCCACCCCCCACGCCAGCCTGGAAAACAACACCACCTGGGATCTGGTCGCCGACCTCGAACGTATCCGCAAGCACTTGGGCATCGACAAGTGGGTGCTGTTTGGCGGTTCGTGGGGCTCGACCCTGGCGCTGGCCTACGCGCAAACCCATCCGGAGCGTGTTCACGGTCTGATCCTGCGTGGGATCTTTCTCTGCCGTCCGCAGGAAATCGAGTGGTTCTATCAGGCCGGTGCCAGCCGTCTGTTTCCTGATTACTGGCAGGACTACATCGCGCCGATCCCGCTGGACGAGCGCGACGATCTGCTCAGCGCTTTCCACAAGCGCCTGGTCGGTAACGATCAGATTGCCCAGATGCACGCGGCCAAGGCCTGGTCGACGTGGGAAGGGCGCACCGCGACCCTGCGGCCGAACCCGCTGGTGGTCGACCGTTTCTCCGAGCCGCAGCGCGCCCTGTCGATCGCGCGGATCGAATGCCACTACTTCACCAACAATGCGTTCCTTGAACCGAACCAGTTGATCCGCGACATGGGCAAGATCGCTCATCTGCCGGGGGTGATCATTCACGGTCGCTACGACGTGATCTGCCCGCTGGACAACGCCTGGGAATTGCATCAGGCCTGGCCGAACAGCGAGCTGCAGGTGATTCGCGATGCTGGCCACGCTGCCTCCGAGCCAGGTATTACCGACGCGCTGGTGCGTGCCGCGAGCAACATGGCCCGCCGCCTGCTCGATCTGCCGCCAGAAGAAGCATGAAGGGGCTGCTACAGCGCGTGCGCGGTGCGCGGGTCGAAGTCGCGGGAGAAATAGTCGGCGCGGTGGATCAGGGTTTGCTGGTGCTGGTGGCGGTCGAACCCGACGACACCCGTGCCAGTGCCGACAAACTTCTGCATAAGCTGCTTAACTATCGGGTATTCAGTGACGCCGAGGGCAAGATGAATCTGTCCCTGGCGGATGTGGGCGGCGGGTTGCTGCTGGTCTCTCAGTTCACCCTGGCTGCCGACACCAAGAGCGGGTTGCGTCCGAGTTTCTCGACCGCGGCCCCTCCGGCATTGGGCGAGGAATTGTTCGACTATCTATTCAGCAAAGCGAAACAGATGCATGGCACTGTGGCATCAGGTAGATTCGGCGCGGATATGCAGGTGCACCTGGTCAACGATGGCCCGGTCACCTTCCTGTTACAGACATGAAAGCGCTTGAAACATCTTTTCAAGGGCTTTTCGACTGAAAACAGGCGTTTTTCGCGATAAATACTTTGTTACCCCTGATGCGTTGTCACGCGGGCTACTGGATAATCGCGCGCTATGGGGATCAGCGTTCGCTGGTCCATTTTTGACTTAGGTAGAGACTTGTCTGGATCCGATTGGGGAATCATTTTGCCCCAGCGGAGTCGGAACAATGCTCGCCAACCTGGCATGAGCGGTCTGTACGGCCATTTTTGTCAGCATTATTTCGAGGGCCAGGGAGCCAGAGACAAGGCGCCGCGACGAGTCATAGCCCGCTATGGCGAGGAGCGGCAACGCAGTATCTGGCTCTCTGGAACCGAAATAAGCTGACGAAAATGGCCACACAGACGGCTTGCTGGCCGTTGGTTTTTTGATCTGTTTTCGGCGAGGGTTGCTCGTGATTGTTAGTCCCTGTAATGCAGCAAAAATGTCTGCCAAACGCATGCGAAGTGCCCTGGTAGCGGGTTCGGCGCTCCTGTGCCTGCTCAGCGCCGGCCAGCTTTGGGCGTTCAATCTTGACGATGTATCAGCCAAGGCTAAAGAGCTCGCCGGGCAGAAATTCGAAGCCCCGCGCAGCAACCTGCCGAACGAATTCCGCGACATGAAATTCGCGGACTATCAGAAAATCCGCTTCCTCACCGAAAAGGCTGAGTGGGCCGATCAGAAGACCCCGTTCAAGCTGTCCTTCTATCACCAGGGCATGCACTTCGATACGCCGGTGAAAATCAACGAAATCACGGCGAACACCGTCGAAGAGATCAAATACGATCCGACCCGTTTCGATTTCGGCGACCTCAAGTTCGATCCGAAGGCCACCGAGCAGCTGGGCTACGCCGGTTTCCGCGTGCTGTACCCGATCAACAAGGCCGACAAGCAAGACGAAATCATGACCATGCTTGGCGCGAGTTACTTCCGCGTCGTCGGCAAGGGTCACACCTACGGTCTGTCGGCCCGTGGTCTGGCGATCGACACCGCGCTGCCGTCGGGCGAAGAGTTTCCGCGTTTCCGCGAGTTCTGGATTCAGCAGCCGAAGCCGGGCGACAAGCACCTGGTGATCTTCGCCCTGCTCGATTCGCCGCGCGCCACCGGTGCCTATCGGCTGATCCTGCGTCCGGGCAGCGACACCATTGTCGACGTCAAGGCGCAGATGTTCCTGCGTGACAAGGTCGGCAAACTGGGCATCGCGCCGTTGACCAGCATGTTCCTGTTCGGCGCCAACCAGCCGTCGAAAGTCCTCAACTACCGTCGTGAACTGCACGACTCCAGCGGTCTGTCGATCCATGCCGGCAACGGCGAGTGGATCTGGCGTCCGCTGAACAACCCGAAACACCTGGCCGTGAGCAACTTCAGCGTCGAGAACCCGCGTGGTTTCGGTCTGCTGCAGCGTGGCCGCGACTTCAGCCACTACGAAGACCTCGACGACCGCTACGACAAGCGTCCAAGTGCGTGGATCGAGCCGAAGGGCGAGTGGGGCAAGGGCACCGTTGATCTGGTAGAGATTCCGACCGCTGACGAAACCAACGACAACATCGTTGCGTTCTGGAGCCCGGAAACCATGCCGGAGCCGGGCAAGCCGCTGGACTTCGCCTACCGCCTGCACTGGACCATGGACGAAGCGGCGATTCACGCCCCGGACAGTGCCTGGGTCAAGCAGACCCTGCGTTCGACCGGTGACGTCAAGCAGTCGAACCTGATTCGTCAGCCGGATGGAAGCGTTGCTTACCTGGTCGACTTCGAAGGTCCATCGCTGGCAGCCCTGGCGCCGGATGCCGACGTACGCAGTCAGGTCAGCGTTGGCGATAACGCCGAACTGGTCGAGAACAGCGTGCGCTACAACCCGGAAACCAAGGGCTGGCGCCTGACCCTGCGGATGAAGATCAAGGACGCGAGCAAGTCCACCGAGATGCGTGCTGCCCTGGTCCAGCCAGTGGTCACCGCTGATCTGGCCAAATCTTCGGTACCGGCGTCGAATTCGTCGGTGGCCAAGGCTGACAAGATCGCCGCCAAGCAACAAGAGAAGGAAGACAAGGAAGCCAAGGCCGCTGAAGCCAAACAGGCCGACGCCAAGCCCGCCGCAGATGCCAAGGACAAGGCCAACAAAGACGCCAAGCAGCCAGCGGCTGCGAACGCGGCCCCAGCCACACCGGAATCGGCACCGACTGAAGAAGTCCTGACCGAGACCTGGAGCTATCAGTTGCCTGCCGATGAGTAACTCTCAAGTACAGCCAGAAACTCTGTCGGAGTATCTGGCGCATCTGCCGATGACCGACGAGCAGCGCGCGGAACTCGCGGGCTGCCAGTCTTTCAGCGAACTGCACCAGCGCCTGTCGTCGCCAACGTTCGACGCCCCTGCCGAAGCCGCCCAGGCTTCGGTGGGCAAGCGCCTGACCCTGAGCACCGCAGAGGAACTGGAAGAGGCGGAGATGCTGGTGCTCGACGCCAGCGGCCGGGTCGCCATGAAGGCGACGCCGCCCATCCACCGGACCAAAGTCGTGCCGGAACCCTGGCGCACCAATATTCTGGTGCGTGGCTGGCGCCGTCTGACCGGTCGCACCAACCCGCCGCAGCCGCCAAAAGATGCGAATGTGTTGCCGGCCGCGCGCTGGCGCACCGTCGGTTCGATCCGTCGCTACATTCTGTTGCTGCTGATGCTCGGCCAGACCATCGTCGCCGGCTGGTACATGAAAGGCATCATGCCGTACCAGGGCTGGTCGTTCGTCGATCTTGAAGAGGTCCTGCACCAGCCGCTGCTGCAAACCGCCACGCAAGTGCTGCCGTATGCGCTGCAAACCAGCATCCTGATTCTGTTCGGGATTCTGTTCTGCTGGGTGTCGGCCGGCTTCTGGACGGCGCTGATGGGCTTCCTCGAGTTGCTCACCGGTCACGACAAATACCGTATCTCCGGCAAAAGCGCCGGCAACGAGCCGATTCCGAAAGACGCTCGTACTGCGCTGGTGATGCCGATCTGCAACGAAGACGTGCCTCGGGTATTCGCCGGTCTGCGCGCCACCTTCGAGTCGGTCGCGGCCACCGGTGATCTGGATCGCTTCGACTTCTTCGTCCTGAGCGACAGTAACGACACCGATATCTGCGTCGCCGAGCAACAGGCCTGGCTGGACGTCTGCCGCGAAGCCAAGGGCTTCGGCAAGATCTTCTATCGCCGCCGTCGCCGTCGTGTGAAACGCAAGAGCGGCAACCTCGACGACTTCTGCCGTCGTTGGGGCGGTGACTACAAGTACATGGTCGTGCTCGACGCCGACTCGGTGATGAGCGGCGAGTGCCTGACCAGTCTGGTACGCCTGATGGAAGCCACGCCGGACGCCGGGATCATCCAGACCGCGCCACGTGCGTCGGGCATGGACACGCTGTATGCGCGCATGCAGCAGTTCGCCACCCGCGTCTACGGTCCGCTGTTTACCGCCGGTCTGCACTTCTGGCAGTTGGGTGAATCCCACTACTGGGGTCACAACGCGATCATTCGCATGAAGCCGTTCATCGACCACTGCGCCCTGGCGCCGTTGCCGGGCAAAGGTGCGTTTTCCGGGGCGATTCTGTCCCACGACTTCGTTGAAGCCGCGCTGATGCGTCGTGCCGGTTGGGGCGTGTGGATTGCCTACGATCTGCCGGGCAGCTACGAAGAACTGCCGCCGAACCTGCTCGACGAACTGAAGCGTGACCGTCGCTGGTGCCACGGCAACCTGATGAACTTCCGCCTGTTCCTGGTCAAGGGCATGCACCCGGTGCACCGTGCGGTGTTCCTGACTGGCGTGATGTCGTACCTGTCGGCGCCGTTGTGGTTCTTCTTCCTGGTGCTGTCGACCGCGCTGCTGGCGGTGAACACGCTGATGGAGCCACAGTACTTCCTTGAACCGCGTCAGCTTTATCCGCTGTGGCCGCAATGGCACCCGGACAAGGCGATCGCGCTGTTCTCGACGACCATTGTGCTGCTGTTCCTGCCGAAACTGCTGAGCATCATCCTGATCTGGGCCAAGGGCGCGAAAGAGTTCGGTGGCAAGTTCAAGGTGACCCTGTCGATGCTGCTGGAGATGCTGTTCTCCATGCTGCTGGCGCCGGTGCGGATGATTTTCCACACCCGTTTCGTCCTGGCCGCGTTCCTCGGCTGGGCCGCGACCTGGAACTCGCCGCAGCGTGACGACGACTCCACGCCATGGAGCGAGGCGGTCAAGCGCCACGGTCCGCAGACCCTGCTGGGTTTCTGCTGGGCGCTGCTGGTGATCTGGCTGAACCCGAGCTTCCTGTGGTGGCTGGTGCCGATCGTCGGTTCGCTGATGCTGTCGATCCCGGTGTCGGTGATTTCCAGTCGTGTCGGTCTGGGCCTCAAGTCCCGTGACGAGAGCCTGTTCCTCATCCCCGAGGAATACAATCCGCCACAGGCACTGCTGGCCACCGATCAGTACACCCATGAAAACCGTTGGCACGCACTGAACGACGGCTTTATTCGTGCGGTGGTCGATCCACAGCAGAACGCCCTGGCGTGTTCGCTGGCGACCTCCCGTCACGGTCAGGCCGAGCCGATCGAGTGGCTGCGTCAGGAGCGTGTGCGTCACGCGATCAAGGTCGGTCCGGCCGGGCTGAGCAACCATGATCGCCTGCAACTGCTGAGCGATCCGGTGGCCCTGGCCCGTCTGCACGAGCAGGTGTGGGCCGAAGGTCACGCCGAGTGGCTGGACGCATGGCGGGCCTCGGTGAAAGCCGATCCCCACGCGCCGCTGCTGCCGTTGCGACCGCTGAGCATGCAGGCTCAGCCGGCCTAAGAAAAAGCCCCGCCAATGCGGGGCTTTTTTTAAAAGATCGCAGCCTTCGGCAGCTCTTACAGGGTTATGCGCACACCTGTAGGAGCTGCCGGAGGCTGCGATCTTTTGCTTTTAAAACCCTCCCTGCAACAACAAATCCCCGCAAAAAACCTTGTGCAAACGGACGAGTGCGTTAGCATCCGTCCCCGAATTGGCGCACCCGGGCATTTTTGCCCATCACGGCTGGTTTTCGCGCCGCACATGCAATGGTTTTGGGGACTTGAAGATGAAGAAGTATCTGTCGATGCTGCTGGTCGGCGTCACGGCACTGGTTGCAGTCAATGCGGCGCACGCCGGTGCAATCGATGACGCGGTCAAGCGCGGCACGTTGAAAGTCGGTATGGATCCGACCTACATGCCGTTCGAAATGACCAACAAGCGCGGCGAGATCATCGGCTTCGAAGTCGACATCCTCAAAGCCATGACCAAGGCCATGGGCGTCAAGCTGGAACTGGTCTCCACCGGTTATGACGGGATCATCCCGGCGCTGATGACCGACAAGTTCGACATGATCGGCAGCGGCATGACCCTGACCCAGGAGCGCAACCTGCGCCTGAACTTCAGCGAACCGTTCATCGTGGTCGGCCAGACCTTGCTGATCCGCAAGGAGCTGGAAGGCACCATCAAGTCCTATAAAGACCTGAACACCGCCGACTACCGCATCACCTCCAAGCTCGGCACCACCGGTGAGATGGTCGCCAAGAAGCTGATCGCCAAAGCCAAGTACCACGGCTACGACAACGAGCAGGAAGCCGTGCTCGACGTGGTCAACGGCAAGGCCGACGCGTTCATCTACGACGCACCGTACAACGTGGTCGCGGTGAACAAGGTCGGCGCCGGCAAACTGGTGTTCCTCGACAAGCCGTTCACCTACGAGCCGCTGGCTTTCGGTCTGAAGAAGGGTGATTACGACAGCCTCAACTTCATCAATAACTTCCTGCACCAGATCCACGAAGACGGCACCTACGATCGCATTCATGACAAGTGGTTCAAGAGCACCGAGTGGCTCAAGGACATGGAATAAGCCCGGTCGTTGTGGCGAGGGAGCTTGCTCCCGCTCGGCTGCGAAGCAGTCGTAAACCGGTTGACTCGTTGTACCCGACGTTGCGCGGTGGCTGATTTCAGGGCTGCTGCGCACCCCAGCGGGAGCAAGCTCCCTCGCCACAGAGGGAGCGAGCATCCTGATCGATATGGATTTGCTCTTAGATGAAACAGAAAAAAGCCCAATGGCCCTGGCACGTCCTGACCGTGCTGGTGCTGGTCGGCCTGGCGGGCGCGTTGTATTACGCCACGTCGCTGATGTCCTACGAATGGCGCTGGAACCGCGTGCCACAGTACTTCGCCTATCAGGCCGAAGAGTCCCAGCGCGCCAGTGACATTTCCACCGTCACCGAACTGGTGCGCAAGGGCGGCAGCGCGCAGGTCACCCTGCGCAACGACGCCGGTGACGAGCAGCACCTGACCGTCGACGAAAACAGCCTGCAATTCGCTCAGGGCGACGATGTGGCCGAAGGCGACGTCGTGGGCGTGACCCGGCATTGGGCGGCAGGGCCGCTGCTGTGGGGGCTGTGGACCACGCTGTGGCTGTCGGTGGTGTCTGGGGTACTCGGTCTGCTGATCGGTCTGGTCACCGGGCTGTGCCGCTTGTCGAGCAACCCGACCCTGCGCGACCTGTCGAGCATCTACGTCGAACTGGTGCGCGGCACGCCGCTGCTGGTGCAGATCTTCATTTTCTACTTCTTCATCGGCACGGTGATGAACCTGTCCCGGGAGTTCGCCGGGATCGCCGCGTTGTCGCTGTTTACCGGCGCGTACGTGGCCGAGATCATCCGCTCCGGTGTGCAGTCGATTGCCCGTGGCCAGAACGAAGCGGCCCGTTCGCTCGGTCTAAGCGCCGGCCAGTCGATGCGCCATGTGGTGCTGCCGCAAGCGTTCAAACGCGTGCTGCCACCGCTGGCCGGACAGTTCATCAGTCTGGTCAAGGACACCTCGCTGGTGTCGGTGATCGCGATTACCGAGCTGCTGAAAAGCGGCCGTGAAGTTATCACCACCTCGTTCTCGCCGTTCGAAATCCTGTTCTGCGTTGCTGGCCTGTATCTGTTGATCAACCTGCCGCTGTCGAAAATCGCCAGCCGGCTTGAGCGGAGGCTCGCGCAAAGTGATTGAAGTCCGCGATCTGGTAAAAGTCTTCGACACCCGTGGTCAGGTAGTGCGGGCGGTGGATAACGTCACCACCACAGTGGCCAAGGGCGAAGTGCTGGTGGTGATCGGCCCGTCCGGCTCCGGCAAATCGACCTTCCTGCGCTGCCTCAATGGCCTGGAAGCGTTCGACTCGGGTTCGGTGAGCATCGACGGCCTGCAACTGGCCGACCCGAAAACCGACGTCAACGCCTACCGCCGCGAAGTCGGCATGGTCTTCCAGCATTTCAACCTGTTCCCGCACATGACCGTGCTGGAAAACCTCTGCCTGGCGCAGAAGGTCGTGCGCAAGCGCGGTCAGAAGGAAAGTGAAGCCAAGGCCTTGGCGTTGCTGGAGAAGGTCGGTATCGCGCAAAAAGCCCGCGAATACCCGTCACGTCTGTCCGGCGGTCAGCAGCAGCGCGTAGCGATTGCCCGGGCGCTGGCGATGGACCCGAAAGTGATGCTGTTCGACGAGCCGACATCGGCCCTCGACCCGGAAATGGTCGGTGAAGTGCTGGATGTGATGAAGAACCTGGCCGTGGAAGGCATGACCATGGTCTGCGTCACGCACGAAATGGGCTTCGCCCGGGAAGTGGCGGATCGGGTGCTGTTCTTCGATCACGGCAAATTGCTGGAAGATGCGTCCCCGGCGGAATTCTTCGATGCGCCGAAGGATCCGCGGGCGCAGGCTTTCCTGCGTCAGGTCTTGTAACGGCGGCGTTCTCCCGGACGCCATCGCTGGCTAGCCAGCTCCCACAGTAAATGGGTTGAACACGAACTTTGTGAACGACTGGAAACCTGTGGGAGCTGGCTTGCCAGCGATAGCATCACCTCGGTCCACAGTGAACCGAGGTCGATGGATCACCTCAAACCTTGAACCGCCCCACCAGCATCTGCAGATGCGTCCCCAGCCGCGCCAGCTCAACGCTCGACGCCGCCGTCTCTTCACTCGCCGCCGACGTCTGATCCGATACATCCCGCACATTCAGCACACTGCGGTTGATCTCTTCAGCCACGGCGCTCTGCTGCTCTGCCGCTGCGGCAATCTGCTGGTTCATCGCCTGAATCGCCGACACGGTACGGGTGATGCTTTCCAGCGAGCCACCGGCGCGGCGGGTCAGTTCGACGCTGCTGTCGGTCAGGCTGCGGCTGTTGTCCATGATCGTCGCCACTTGCTGGGTGCCGGTCTGCAGGCCGACGATCAGCTCTTCGATTTCTTCGGTGGACTTCTGCGTGCGCTGGGCGAGGCTGCGCACTTCATCGGCGACCACCGCAAAGCCACGCCCGGCTTCACCGGCACGCGCCGCCTCGATGGCGGCGTTCAGCGCCAGCAGGTTGGTTTGCTGGGCCACCGACTTGATCACGTCGAGCACGCTGCCGATCTTGTCGCTCTCGCGCTTGAGTTCGCCCATAGCCTCGGTGGAGTGGCCAACCTCGGTCGCGAGGCGCTCGATCTGCGCGATGGCTTCACCCACCACTTTGTCGCCTTCGCGGGCCTGCTGGTCAGCAGCGACGGCCGCTTCCGAAGCTTCCTCGGCGTTGCGCGCGACTTCCTGCACCGTGGCAGCCATTTCGTTCATGGCGGTGGCGACCTGGTCGGTTTCGACTTTCTGATTGTTGACCCCGGCGCTGGTCTGCTCGGTGACGGCAGACAACTCTTCGGCGGCACTGGCGATCTGCGTGACGCCGTCGCTGATGCCGCCGATCAGCTCGCGCAGACCTTGGGTCATGCTCTGCATCGAGCGCTGCAACTGGCCGAGTTCGTCGCGGCGCTGCGACACCAGATTATGCGTCAGGTCGCCGGCGGCCACCTGTTCGGCGACTTTCAGGGTCTGGTTCAGCGGAATGATGATCTGCCGGGTAATCGCCCATGCGGCCAGCAAGCCGAAGGCTAAGGCGAGCAAGGTGGCGATGATCAGCATGTTCTTGGCGTGCGCGGCATCGGTGTCGCGCACCACGGTTTGCGATTGCGTGAGCTGCTTGCTGACGTCGAGCAGGATGTCGCCCTGAGCTGACATGCGCGCCAGAGCCTTGGCACTGGCGACCTGCGAGTCGCGGAACTGGCTGACCGCCGCGCGATAAGCCTTGAGCGAATCAGTGGCCTGTTGCAGGTTGGCGATATGCTGCTCGGGTAGCTTGGCCGGCAGGGTTTCGAGGTTTTTCAGGGCGTTGTCGATGGCGTCGAGCGCAGGTTGTTCGGCTTCGGTCTTGCCGCTGTAGGTATAGCCACGCACCTGGAAGCGCGCTTGCTGGATCAGTTTGCTCAGATCGATCACCGCGTTGAACTGCGCAATGCTGTCGCCCTGGAGCATTGATTTTTCCACTTCGGCGACCTTGGCCACGGCGTTGTCGGCGGTGGCGCCGAGTTTGCTGCGGGCGTCTTCACGGTTGGCCCCGGCCTGCACCATCTCGGCGAAGGCGCGTTTGTATTCGGCGACGGCGGCCAGTTGCTGGTCGACTCTGGCGGCATCGGCTGGTTGTTCGATCAGGCCTCGGGCGGTTTGCAGGCCGCTGTCGAGCTTGGTCAGCAGTTCGTTGACCGCGCCCGGGCCTTGTTCGCCGCGACGAGCTTCATAGTCCAGACGGGCCAGACGCAGGTCCTTGGTCAGCTCGTTGAGGCTGGAGATGAAACCGAGCTTGTCACCGCGGCTGATAATGCCGCTCATGCCGGTCCAGCCGGTGAAGGTGATCAGCAGGGTGAGCAACAGCACCAGGCCGAAACCGATACCCAGCTTGCGTTTGACGCTGACGTTTCCAAGATTCTCGGCTAACCAACGGTACATGCGACGACTCCCCTCGGACCACTAATTGGACTTATGGGGACTGTATCGGCTGGGTGATGGCAATCTGTAACCCAATTTGTCCGACACCGCCTTTGTGTAGGAGCTGCCGCAGGCTGCGATCTTTTGATCTTGCTGTTAAAAAAACAAGATCAAAAGATCGCAGCCTGCGGCAGCTCCTACAGAAGAGCGGTGTGTCAGAACAGGCGGGCGAGCAGGGCGGTGACGGCGGTTTCGACGCGCAGGATGCGCTCGCCCAGTTGCACCGGTTGCAGGCCGGACTTGGCAAGCAAGTCGATCTCGTAAGGAATCCAGCCACCTTCGGGGCCGATCGCCAGCGTTACCGGTTCGCTCAACGCGCGCGGGCACGGCGGAAAATTGCCAGGATGGCCGACCAGGCCGAGGGTGCCTTCGGTTATCGCAGGCAGTCGGTCTTCGACGAACGGCTTGAAGCGCTTCTCGATAATGATGTCCGGCAGCACGGTATCGCGGGCCTGTTCGAGGCCGAGGATCAAATTCTCGCGAATCGCCTCCGGCTCCAGAAACGGCGTCTGCCAGAAACTCTTCTCGACCCGGTAGCTGTTGACCAGAATCACCTTCGACACGCCCATGGTCGCCACGGTCTGGAACACCCGGCGCAGCATTTTCGGCCGTGGCAGGGCCAGTACCAGCGTCAGCGGCAGCTTGGCCGGTGGCGGTTGATCGAGGCTGACGCGCAACTCGGCTTCGCCGGCCTCGAGGCGCAGCAGTTCAGCCGAACCCATCAGCCCATTGATGCGCCCGACGCGCAGGCTGTCGCCGACTTCGGATCGATGCACTTCCTGCATGTGCGTCAGGCGCCGGTCACGCAGCACGACGCGGTCGGCCGCGATGAAGTCGGCCTCTTCGAGCAACAGCAGGTTCATGCCTGGGTCGCTGGCGGCTGGTCGTTGTGATCGTCAGCCGGCGTTTCGTCCGGGCGTTCGCGTTTGCTGACCAGGCTGCCGAACAGAATGCCGATTTCAAACAGCATCCACATCGGCACGGCCAGCAGGGTCTGCGAGAAGATGTCCGGGGGTGTGAGGATCATGCCGACCACGAAGCAGCCGATGATCACGTACGGACGGATCTTCTTCAGGTATTTGACGTCGACCACGCCGATCCACACCAGCAGCACCACGGCCACCGGGATTTCGAACGCGACGCCGAAGGCGAAGAACAGCGTCATCACAAAGTCGAGGTAACTGGTGATGTCGGTCATCATTTCCACGCCGGCCGGAGTGGCCGCGGCGAAGAACTTGAAGATCAGCGGGAACACGAAGTAATAGGCGAACGCCATGCCGGTGTAGAACAGCAGGATGCTCGAAACCAGCAGCGGCACGGCGACGCGTTTCTCATGCTTGTACAGGCCCGGCGCGATGAAACCCCAGATCTGGTGCAGGATCACCGGAATCGCGAGGAACAGCGAGACCATCATCGTCAGCTTCAGCGGCGTGAGGAACGGTGACGACACATCCGTGGCGATCATCGTCGCACCGGCCGGCAGGTACTGGCGCAGCGGCGTCGAGACGAAGGTGTAGATCTGCTGGGTGAAGGCGAACAACCCGGCGAAGATGATGAACACCGCCGCTACACAACGCAGCAGGCGGGTGCGCAACTCGGTGAGGTGCGATACCAGCGGCATGTGCTGGTCGTTTTCGGGGAGATCGCTCATGGGGCTCGCGGCGGCAAAGTGGTGTCGTGAGGCGCAGGTGTGATCGGCGCGGCGGTTGGAGATACGTGTTCAACCGAAGTTTCTGTAGCAGTCGGCACGGGGGCTGGCGGCGCTACAGCGGCGGCAGGTGCAGGTGTCGGAGCTGTTACAGCTGGCGCATGAATCGTCTGCTCACCCACATGCTCAACCGGCGTCGGCTCCTGCTGAACCGGTGGCGTGAAGATCTTCCGCGCCTCCTGCTCCAGCGACAGGATGTGTTCGTTGTGCAGTTGCCGGCGGATTTCGTCGGCACCGATTTCACGCTCAACTTCCTGTTTGATCGCGTTGAAGCTGCGCTTCAGCCGGCCGACCCACAGGCCGGCGGTGCGCGCAGCGCCCGGCAGACGCTCGGGACCCAGCACCAGCAGGGCAACGAGGCCGACGAGCAGCAGTTCAGAGAAGCTGATACCAAACATTAGTCAGTGCTCACACGTCTTTGCGGATCGGCTCTTCGACTTTCTGCGCCTGCACGTCGATGGTGTGCGGCGGGTTGGCCTGAGCGGTGGCTTGCGGCTGCACCGGAGGCACCGGTTGCGCAGGCGTTACGGTCGGATCGGCGGCGGGTTTCTCATCGTCGTTCATGGCTTTGCGAAAACCCTTGATCGACTCACCGACGTCGGTGCCGAGGTTTTTCAGTTTCTTGGTGCCGAACACCAGCACCACGACTACCAGAATGACGATCCAGTGTTTCCAGTCAAAAATGCCCATGTTGCTGTTCCTCTCTAAAAATTGTTCAGGCGGACGGACGCGAGGCTTTCTCGACGTGTCCGGACAGACCGAAGCGACGATCCAGTTCATCCAGCACGGCCTGCGGATGCTGCCCCAACTGGGCGAGCATGACCATGCTGTGGAACCACAGGTCGGCAGTCTCGTAGATCACATCGCTGCAGTCACCGCTGATGGCGGCGTCCTTGGCGGCAATAATGGTTTCGACCGACTCTTCGCCGACTTTCTCCAGAATCTTGTTCAGGCCCTTGTGATACAGACTAGCTACATATGAGCTGTCGGCCGCTGCGCCTTTGCGCTCTTCAAGTACCTGAGCGAGGCGGGTCAGGGTGTCACTCATGGGAGGATGTGTCATCAGTCATTTCCTGAGCTGCGCCGGAGCCTGATTTTGTGCAGGGCAAGGCGCGAGGAGTGTAGTTTGGCATTTCAAATAAACGACGAGTAACGCAGCCCTGCACAAAATCAGGCCCGGCCCTCCGGGTTGCCGGCTGAAAGCGCGCCATGCTGCGTTGCAGGCCTTGGCAAGGAAAAGACATTCCCTGCGGCCTGCGCCTTGCCTGGCGCGCTTTCAGCCGGCAACGCAGCTCAGTAAATGACTGATGACACATCCTATTGTCCTGCGGAATAAATGGCGTGCGGGTCTTTCAGAACCGGGTCGACCGTTTTCCAGTCGCCGTTTTCGTAAACGCGGTAAAAGCAGCTTTGGCGGCCGGTATGGCAAGCGATGTCGCCAATCTGTTCGACCATCAGGATGATCACGTCGGCGTCACAGTCCAGACGCATTTCATGCAGGGTCTGTACGTGGCCGGACTCTTCGCCCTTGCGCCACAGCTTGCCACGGGAACGTGACCAGTAGATTGCACGGTTTTCCGCAGCGGTCAGCTCGAGCGCTTCGCGGTTCATCCAGGCCATCATCAGCACGCGTCCGGTCTTGTGATCCTGGGCAATCGCCGGCACCAGGCCATCGGCGTCCCACTTGATCTCGTCCAGCCAGTTTTTCATCTTCGACTCCGACAGCGAACCCGCACTTCAATAGTCGGGTTCAGGCGTTGAAACAGTGTGCCAGCCGATCAGCGAACTGGCTATCGGCGAACGACCAGATACAAGCCGACGGCCACCATGATTCCCGCCGGCCAATGCCCCAGCTCGTTCAGCGGGCCACCGGCGGCGAGGATGGTACCGCCCGCCAGATGCGCACTGCCGAGCAGGCGCAGGAACCAGTCGTCCTTACGTTTGTGCCACGGGGGCGGCGGGTCGTAGGCGTGCGGTTGAGACATGCGTTCGAGCAGATCACGGGCCATGTTGGCCAGGTGCGGCAGCTGTTCGAACTGGCTCTGCACGTTGCCGATCAAGGCTTTGGGGCTGACGCGCTCGCGCATCCAGCGCTCAAGGAACGGCTGCGCGGTGTTCCACAGATCCAGATCCGGGTACAACTGACGGCCGAGGCCCTCGATATTCAGCAAGGTCTTTTGCAGCAGCACCAACTGCGGCTGGACTTCCATGTTGAAGCGTCGCGCGGTCTGGAACAGGCGCATCAGCACCTGGCCAAATGAAATATCTTTTAACGGTTTTTCGAAGATCGGCTCGCATACGGTACGGATCGCCGCTTCGAATTCGTTGAGTTTGGTTTCCGCCGGCACCCAGCCCGAATCGATGTGCAATTGCGCGACGCGGCGGTAGTCGCGCTTGAAGAAGGCGAACAGGTTGCGCGCCAGGTAGTCCTGGTCTTCCGGGGTCAGACTGCCGACGATGCCGCAGTCGATCGCGATGTACTGCGGACTCCACGGGTTGACGGTGCTGACGAAGATGTTGCCCGGGTGCATGTCGGCGTGGAAGAAACTGTCGCGGAACACCTGGGTGAAGAAGATCTCCACGCCGCGTTCGGCGAGCATTTTCATGTCGGTGCGCTGGTCGGCGAGGGTCGCCAGATCCGTTACCTGAATCCCGTAGATGCGCTCCATGACCAGCACTTTCGGCCGGCACCAGTCCCAATAGACTTGCGGCACGTAGAGCAGCGGCGAGCCTTCGAAGTTGCGCTTGAGCTGGCTGGCATTCGCCGCCTCGCGCAGCAGGTCGAGTTCGTCGTAGATGGTTTTTTCGTAGTCCTGCACCACGTCCACCGGGTGCAGCAGGCGGGCATCGGCGGAGATCTTTTCGGCGGCGCGGGCGAGGATGAACAGCCACGCCAGGTCTTGGGCAATCACCGGTTTCAGGCCTGGGCGGATCACCTTGACCACCACTTCTTCGCCGGTTTTCAGCTGTGCAGCATGTACCTGCGCCACCGAAGCCGAGGCCAGCGGTTCGACGTCAAAGCGGCTGAACACGTCGCTGATTTTCTTGCCCAGTTGCTCTTCGATCAACTTGATCGACAGCTGCGAATCGAACGGCGGCACACGGTCCTGCAGCAGCATCAGCTCATCGGCGATGTCTTCCGGCAGCAGGTCGCGGCGGGTCGAGAGAATCTGCCCGAACTTGATGAAGATCGGCCCCAGATCCTGCAGCGCCAGACGCAGGCGCGCGCCACGGTTCAGCTCCAGCGGTTTGCGCGGGAACCAGCGCCACGGCAGCACGTAGCGCAGCGCCAGGAGAAACCAGGGCAACGGCAGCTCGAACAGCAGGTCATCGAGGCGGTAGCGGATCACAACGCGCTGGATGCGCAACAGACGGCGGACGGCAAGCAGCTTCATGCGTTATCGCTTGGGTCGAGGGATCGGGAAAGGCGCTCGAAACGCGCCTCGAGACGTTCCAGATCAAGTTTGATCCGGTCCAGTTCGCTGAACCGCGCTTCGGCTTCGCGCTGGCCGACGAGGGTGCGCGATTCTTCGGCGAGGTATTCGGCGAGGTTCTGGTTGAGGCTGGCAAATCCTTGTTGATACCAGCGCGCGCGGCTGCGCAGGTGACCGCCAATCAGTTGCGTGGCGACCGGGCCGAGCCAGCGCGAGAGTTCGTACTCCCAGTCCAGCTCGAGGTCCTGCAACACGCCGGCCAGTTCTAGCAACACACCGCTGTCACCGTCGAGCTCGACTTCCGGGGCGTGCAGCACCGCGGTCTTGTCTTTGCTCACGGCCAGTTTCACCAGGCTGGAAGCGGGTGCGCGCAGGGTGCAGTCGACGCCGGTTTCCCAGTGTGAAGCGAGCATCAGGCCCTCATCGCTGGGCAGGATGAACAGTTGCAGCGCCGGGCTGCGGCAATCCACGGCAATCACTTTGCCAGTCAGATGCGCCAGTCGCGGCAGCGCCGTGCTGTCGAGACGCAGCACCCGGTTGAGGCCGAGTTCGACGCTGGCGAGCAGCCCGGTGAGCAACATCAGGGCTTGATGCCGCGGTGCAGGGCGACGATGCCTGCGGTCATGTTGTGATAGGTCACACGGTCGAAACCGGCTTCGACCATCATCGATTTCAGGGTTTCCTGATTCGGGTGCATGCGGATCGATTCGGCCAGGTAGCGATAGCTTTCCGAGTCGTTGGTGATCAGCTTGCCCATCAACGGCATGAAGGCGAACGAGTAGGCGTCGTACGCCTTGGACATCAGTGCGTTGGTCGGCTTGGAGAATTCCAGCACCAGCAGACGGCCGCCGGGCTTGAGCACGCGCAGCATCGACCGCAGGGCGTCTTCTTTGTGCGTCACGTTGCGCAGGCCGAAGGCGATGGTCACGCAGTCGAAATGGTTATCCGGGAACGGCAGCTTTTCCGCATCGGCCTGGACGAATTCGACGTTGCCCGACACACCCAGATCCAGCAGGCGGTCACGACCGACCTTGAGCATCGATTCGTTGATGTCGGCCAGCACCACCTGGCCGGTCGGGCCTACGAGGTGCGAGAACTTTTTGGTCAGGTCACCGGTGCCGCCGGCGATGTCGAGCACGCGGTTGCCTGCACGCACACCGGACAGTTCGATCGCGAAACGCTTCCACAGACGGTGCATGCCGCCCGACAGAAGGTCGTTCATCAGGTCGTATTTCGCGGCTACCGAGTGGAAAACCTCAGCGACTTTTTCCGCTTTCTGGCTTTCCGGAACGTTTTTGAAGCCGAAGTGAGTGGTGGGTTCGGCATCGCTGCCTTTGCGCTGATCAGTCATATCGCTGTCACCAAAAGAGAATGCGCGACATTCTAATCCCCAAGCCATGCTTTGTCTTGGAATGGCTAAAGGTAAGATGGGCAACCTTCGGGACGATTTGCCGCAGACGCGGTCAAGATTTACCGACACCCATTCATCAAGCAGGAGTCATTCAATGGCCAAAATCAGTGTTGAGCGTGCCCACAGCCTGGGCAAGGAAGCCGCCCGCGAGAAGGCCGACAAGCTGGCGCAGAAACTCTCTGATCAATATGGCCTGGAGCCGCAGTGGTCGGGCGACACCCTGAACCTCAAGCGCTCGGGCGTGAAAGGCGCGGTGCATGTGGCTGACGATTCGATCCGTGTCGATGTGGAGCTGGGCATCATGATGTCGGCCATGAGCGGCATGATCAAAGCCGAGATCGAGAAGGCGCTGGATAAAGCGCTGGTCTGATCGCGTTTTTTTCTCAATCCCGAATCACTGTGGGAGCGGGCTTGCCCGCGATGGCGTTGGGTCAGATAACGAAATTCTGGATGTGCCGGCCTCATCGCGGGCAAGCCCGCTCCCACAAGGGTTCGTGTTTGTCCTGCAGACTGTTTATGTCAGTTGTTAGGGTGCCGTTTCTAATTTTTCTCCCTACTTTGTGCCTGAGCCCGACACATCTGCGGGCAGTTCCTCAAACCTTCTGCGCGTGAGGTGCACCATGGCCAAAGTCATTCTGAAGAAAAAAATCGACGCTTCGACTTCTGCTCTGAGCGACGTCAAATCCTATGCCCGCAAGATCTGGCTGGCAGGCCTGGGTGCCTACGCCAAGGTCGGCCAAGAGGGCAGCGACTACTTTCAAGAGTTGATCAAGGCTGGTCAAACTGTTGAAAAGAAAGGCAAAAAAGCCGTCACCGAAAAACTTGAAGCCGCCAACGCCGAGATCGATGAAGCCAAGGGTGAAGTCAGCTCGTTCAAAGGTCGCGTCGAAGTTCAGCTCGACAAGGTCGAGAAGGCGTTCGACTCCCGTGTGGCAAGTGCCTTGAATCGTATCGGCATTCCGTCTAAACATGACGTTGAGACACTCTCTGCTAAGCTCGATGAGCTGACGGCATTGCTCGAACGCGTCGCGCGTAAATCTTAAGGAGAACGGGATGGCTGGTAAAAAGAACACCGATAAAGAAGGCAGCTCGTGGATTGGGAAAGTCGAAGACTACTCCCGCAAAATCTGGCTGGCTGGTTTAGGCGTGTACTCGAAGATCGACACTGACGGCAGCAAGCTCTTCGAGTCACTGGTCAAAGACGGCGAGAAAGCCGAGAAGCTCACCAAGTCTGCAGTCGGCAAGAAAGTCGATGCCGCCAAGGACTCCGCTTCGTCGGCCAAGTCGCGCATCAGCGGCGTGAAAGATCGTGCACTGGGCAAGTGGGACGAGCTGGAAGGGGCTTTCGACAAGCGCCTGAACAGCGCGATTTCGCGCCTGGGTGTACCGAGCCGCAATGAAGTCAAAGCGCTGCACAGCAAGGTTGAAACCCTGACCAAGCAGATCGAGAAACTCACTGGTCTGAAGACCCAGCCGGTCGCGGCGAAAACCGCAGCGGCCAAACCGGCCGCCAAAACCGCCGCCAAGCCACTGGCCAAAGCGGCGGCTAAACCCGCTGCCAAAGCAGCGGCCAAGCCTGCAGCCAAAACCGCAGCAGCCAAACCTGCCGCGAAAACCGCCGCCGCCAAGCCGGCAGCAAAAGCTGCAGCCAAACCGGTAGCCGCCAAAGCCGCTGCGAAACCGGCGACAAAACCGGCCGCCAAGCCAGCAGCGAAAACCGCAGCGGCAAAACCGGCTGCCAAGCCTGCGGCCAAACCGGCTGCGGCGAAAAAACCGGCAGTGAAAAAGCCGGCCGCGCCAAAAGCCGCCGCGCCAAAACCGGCCGCTCCGGCAGCCAAGCCTGCAACCCCGGCAACCCCGGCCAGCGCGTCGAACTCCGCCGCTGCACCGACCCCGGTAGCGACCCCGACTGCAGCATCGACTCCGTCGACGCCAACCAGTCAGTCCTGATTTTTCAGGGCAAAACAAAACGCCCGGCCTGTGAAGGTCGGGCGTTTTTGTTTGAAGATCAAAAGATCGCAGCCTGCGGCAGCTCCTACAGAATCGTTGCCAAACCGAAAAATGGGTGGCGAACATGACCAATGTAGGAGCTGCCGCAGGCTGCGATCTTTTGATTCTGGATCACTCGTGATCTTCAAGATACTGCAGGGCCATACGTTCGGTGGCGACTTTCACCGGCGGCAGTAGATGCGGCGCCACCAGCATCATGATCTGGTACACCACCAGCCTGACCTCACCCTCGCGATCGAGTATCCGTTGATAGTCCAGCGAGAACAGCAGGGTCATGGTGATCTGCTCCACCAGTTGCCCCAACGCCTGGGTATCACTGACCAACTGCCCTGCCGCCTTCAACCGCGCCAGCAATGACGCCAGGGTGCGCTTGAGCGCATTGAGCAGATGACGAATGCCTTTGGCCAGTTTCGGCAGCCGCCCGGCAAGGTTCGACAGGTCCTGGAACAGAAACCGGTATTGCGCCAGGCGCTCGACGATCAGGTGCAGAAACAGCCAGTAATCCTCCGGCGCCAGCTCGACGTCCGACGGTGGGTCGAGCAGTGGCGTCAGTTCGTTCTGGAAACGCTCGAACAGGCCGAGAATCAGCGGCTCCTTGCCGTGGAAGTGGTAGTAGAGGTTGCCGGGGCTGATCCCCATTTCGTTGGCAACCTCCATGGTGGAGACGTTGGGCTCACCCTTTTCGTTGAACAGTTGCAGGGCACATTCGAGAATCCGGTCGCGGGTTTTCATCCAGTCTTCTTAGAAAAGTTCGGTTAAGCGTCAGCGCACATGCACGTAGGTGCCGGGTGCTGCCTCCATCGGTGGATAGTTCGGGTTGCCGAGGGTGAACGTGGTTTCGCGCTGGGCGCCGGAGCGTTGCTGAATCCACTCCAGCCACTGTGGCCACCAGCTGCCGTCGACGCGTTTGGCGTCGTAGTACCAGGCGCGTGGATCGCTGCTGAGCTTGCCGTTCTCGACGTAGTTGGCTTTCGGGTTGCTCGGCGGATTGAGGATGCTTTGCACGTGGCCACTGTTGGACAGCACGAAGCGCCGCTCCCCGCCAAGCAACAGGGTCGAGCGGTACACCGCGTCCCACGGCGTGATGTGGTCATTCATGCCGGCCACGCTGAAGCTGTCGACGGTGACTTTCTGCAGGTCGATCGGCGTGCCACAGACTTCCAGCCCGCCCGGATGAGTCAGCGGGTTGTGCTTGAAGAAATCCAGCAGGTCGCCGTGAAATGCGGCGGGCAGACGGGTGTTGTCGTTGTTCCAGTAGAGGATGTCGAACGCGGGCGGTTCTTTGCCCAGCAGGTAATTGTTGACGAAGTAGCTCCAGATCAGATCGTTGGGGCGCATCCAGGCGAAGACCTTGGCCATGTCGCGCCCGTCGAGCACGCCTTTCTGATAGGAGCGGCGCTTGGCGGCTTCGAGGGTTTGCTCGTCGGCGAACAGCGTGGCCGGGGTTTCAATCTGACTGTCGAGCAGGCTGACCAGATAGGTCGCGCTGGAGACGCGTCGCAGCTGCCGCTTGGCTTGCAAATGCCCCTGCAGGGCGGCAATGGTCAGGCCACCGGCGCAGGCGCCCATCAGGTTGACGTCGCGGGCGCCGGTGATCGCCCGGCAGATGTTCATCGCTTCTTCCACTGCTTCGACGTAGGTCGACAGGCCCCATTCGCGATGGCGTACGTCTGGATTGCGCCAACTGATCATGAACGTCTGCAGGCCATTTTTCAGCGCGTACTGGACGAAGCTGTTCTGCGGGCTGAGGTCGAAAATGTAGTACTTGTTGATTTGCGGCGGCACCACCAGCAGCGGCTTGGCGTATTGCTTTTCGCTCATCGACTTGTACTGGATCAGCTCAAGCATCTCGTTGCGAAACACCACGGCGCCAGAGGTGGTGGCGACGGTTTTGCCGACCTCGAATGCCTGTTTGGTGACCTGGCGTGGCAGGCCGTCGTTGTGCAGCAGGTCATCGAACAGATGACTCAGACCGCGCACCAGACTGTGCCCGCCGGAGTTGAACAGCTCCTTGACTGCCAGCGGGTTGAGCAGCGTATTCGACGGTGCCACCGCGTCGTTGAGCAAGGTGAAGGCGAAGTGCGCGCGGGCGCGATCGTCATCGCTCATGTTGCTTTCATCAATCCAGCTCTTGACCTGTTTTTGCCAGGCCAGATAGGCCTGCAGGCTGCGCCGGTAGAACGGATTGAGGCTCCATGCCGGATCAGCGAAGCGGCTGTCGTTCGGGTTGGTCGGGTGCAGGGTTTCGCCGAGCAGCACGCGACCGAGTTGGCCACCGAGTTTCAAGGCGTGCTTCGCGCTGTGAATCGGGTTGCGCAGACCGTGGGCGGCGACGCTGCGCAAGGTCGAGATCAGGTCCCGGCCGCGCAGGCCGGTGATCGCACTTTGTGCGTTGATGAACACGGCGGGGCTGGGCACAACGCCCGTCGCTGGTTTGTCGCGCATGACTCAACACTCCTTCGTCTTCAGGTCAAAAACAAACTCACCGAACCAGAACACCATAGTCGCTGTTACGGGTTGCTGCCCGCGCGGCGTCCTGCCGCGCACTTTGTTCAAAACCCTGCATAAAGCCTGCCGCAGTGATTCAGCCGCCCAGCGGGGTCGGATGCGGATGCATCACCGCGCGCTGGCGTTCCTCCTCAAGGAATTTCATGATGATCGGCGCCACGGCTTCGGCGCGGGTGATCAGGAACAGATGACCGTCGTCGATGATGTGCAACTGGGCGTTGGGAATCCGCCAGGCAAGCATGCGCATGTTGATCAGCGGGATCAGCGGATCGTCGTCGCCGGCCAGTACCAGCGTCGGCTGATGGATCTTGTGCAGCCAGTGAATGCTGGTCCAGCCCAGGCCGGCGAACAGCTGCCAGTAGTAGCCGAGCTTGCCCGCCGAACGCACCTTGGCGGCATGGCTGGCGGCCAGCGTCGGGTCGCGGCGGAAGGAGCCGCCGTAGATCAGCGGGGCGATACGGATCACGTGCGATGGCTGAATGTAGCGCCGCGGACTGGCCATCATCCACAGCACTTTCGGTTTGCCCGGCACCATCACCGCACCGGCGGCGGTCGCTGCCAGCACCAGCTTCTTGCAGCGCTCGGGGTAGTCGTGAGCAAACTGCTGCGCCAGCGCGCCGCCCCAGGACACGCCGATGACGTTGACCTGACCGTAATCGAGGTAGTCGAGCATCCGCGCGGTCAGCTTCGCCAGCCCGGGAAAGCGATACGGCCGGTTGGGCGTCGACGAGCCGCCGACACCGGGCACGTCGAAGGCGATCACTTCCAGATCCGGGTCCAGCGCCGCGACAAATGGAAACACCAGCTCCAGGTTGGCGCCGATGCCGTTGAAAATCAGCAAAGGCGTCAAATGAGGCTTGCCGGGACGTACCGCCGTGCGGAGGGTCTGACCATCCAGGTCGACGGTACGGAAAATGAACGGTTGCGGCATGCTTCAGGCCCTGTGGATTAATTCATCCCGCTCCCTCTGTAGGAGCTGCCGAAGGCTGCGATCTTTTGACTTTGATTCTAAAAACAAGATCAAAAGATCGCAGCCTGCGGCAGCTCCTACAGGGAGGGCGAGGTGTCAGTTACCGCTCATGTACATAAGTGCCCGGCGAGGCCTCGCCTGCCGGATACGCCTTGTTGCCCAGTTTCAGTGGCGCCTTCTTCAGATTGCCCGAGCGCTCGGCCTGCCACGCCTGCCAGTACAGCCACCAGGAATCGGTGTGCTTGGTCGAATTTTCTTGCCAGTCATCGGCATTGGCGGCCATGCCTTCGCTGGTCATGTAACGCGATTTCGGGTTGCCCGGCGGGTTCAGGATGCTCTGGATATGCCCGCTGCTCGACAGCACGAACTCGACCTTGCCACCAAACAGCTGCGCCGACTTGTAGCAGGACTTCCACGGGGTGATGTGGTCGTTGGTGCCGGCCAGCGAGAAAATGTCGGCAGTGACCTGCTTGAGGTCGATCGGCGTGCCGCACACTTCCAGTGCATTGGGCCGAATCAGTGGGTTGTTTTTGAACATCTCGATCAGGTCGCCGTGGAACGCGGCGGGCAGTCGAGTCGTATCGTTGTTCCAGAACAGGATGTCGAACACCGGCGGCTCGTTGCCGAGCAGGTAGTTGTTGACCCAGTAGTTCCAGATCAGGTCATTGGGGCGCATCCACGCGAAGACCTTGGCCATGTCTTTGCCTTCGAGCACACCGGCCTGATAGGAGTGGCGCTTGGCGGTCTCCAGGGTCTGCTCGTCGACGAACAGGGCGACGTCGCTGTCCAGCGTGGTGTCGAGCACGCTGACCAGCAGCGTGAGGGCGTTGACCTTGTTCTCGCCGATCGCGGCATAGTGGCCGAGCAGGGCGGTGCAGGTAATGCCGCCGGAGCAGGCGCCGAGCATGTTCACGTCTTTGCTGCCGGTGATGGCCGTGACCACGTCGACGGCTTCCTTGAGCGCATCGATGTAAGTCGACAGGCCCCACTCGCGCTGGGCCTTGGTCGGATTGCGCCAGCTGACGATGAAGGTCTGCACGTTATTGCGCAGGCAGAAGCGCGCCAGACTCTTGTCCGGGCTCAAGTCGAACACGTAGAACTTGTTGATCTGTGGCGGCACCACGAGCAGAGGGCGCTCGTGGACTTGCTCGGTGATCGGCTTGTACTGGATCAGTTCCAGCACGTCGTTGCGAAACACCACCGCGCCTTCGGTCACGCCCAGGCTCTTGCCGACCTCGAACGCGCCCATGTTGACCTGGCTCGGCATGCCGCCGTTGTGCACCAGATCCTTGGCCAGATGCGAGAGGCCGTCGAGCAGGCTTTTGCCGCCGGTCTCGAAGAAGCGTTTGACCGCCGCCGGGTTGGCGGCGGTATTGGTCGGGGCCATGGCTTCGGTCATCAGGTTGATCACGAAGTGGCCGCGCGCGATGTCTTTGGGCGACAGGCTGCTGTCGTCGATCCAGGAATGGAGCTCCTTGCGCCACGCCAGGTAAGTTTGCAGATAACGTTTGTAGAGCGGGTTCTGACTCCACGCCGGGTCAACGAAGCGACGGTCATCGCTGGCCGGTTGCAGTTCGGATTTGCCGAACAGCACGTTCTTCAGTTCGAGGCCGAAATGGGTGACGTGCTTGACGCTATGGATCGGTTGTTTGATGGCCTGGGTCAGCACCATTCGAGCAGAGGCCAGCAGATCCTTTCCGCGTAGCCCAACGACGGGATTAAGCCCCAGGGTGTTTTCCGAGGCTTGGTACTTCAGGTCATCGTTATTCTTGTTACTCATCTACGACGCTCCATTGTCCTGAGACGAGTACCCGGTTTCAGCTGTGCAGTTCCACAGCCAATGCCAGGTACTACTGCTCGGGTGACCGTTAATTCTGCATAGCTGCTTTACAGTTCATAGAGCACTGCAGGGAACTTGCCAGCTCCATTGGTTACCCGAGTTTAATTTTTTTCGCAAGCAGCCGATCCTCGACCGCCAGGCGCAGCATTCAAACAGATGAATTTAGAAAATGCCCTCTAAAGAGCAAGAGTCTCGGACTAGAGCATCAGCTTGACAATCGACTGGTCCGGATCGCGGGTTTTTCCGGCGGCTTTGAGCTCGGCCAGATAATCGGCCCAGAGTGCGTCATAACGTCGCCCCAGCTCGTAGAGGTAATCCCAGGTGAACAAGCCGCTGTCGTGACCGTCGTCGAAGGTCAGTTTCAGTGCGTAGTGACCGGCCGGTTCCAGGCCGGTGAGGCCGACATTGAGCTTGCCGAATTGCAGGATCGGTTTGCCGTGGCCCTGGACCTCGGCGGAGGGAGAGTGCACGCGCAGAAATTCGGCGGGCAGGGTGTACTCCTCGCCGGACGCGTACTTGAGCGTCAGGGTTTTCGAGGCTTTGTGCAGTTTGATGTCGGTGGGGATCGTGGTCATTGCAGGTCATCCGACTGTGATGAACCCCTGTAGGAGCTGCCGCAGGCTGCGATCTTTTGATTTTGCTTTTCAAGATCAAAAGATCGCAGCCTGCGGCAGCTCCTACAGGGAAGAGTGACCTACAGGATATAACGGGACAGGTCTTCGTTCTGCGCCAATTCGCCCAGATGGCTGTTGACGTACGCAGCGTCGATCAGGATCGGCTGGTCGTCATGCGCGCTGGCCAGGTCGCCGGCACTGAACGACACCTCTTCCAGCAGACGCTCAAGCAGCGTGTGCAGACGACGGGCACCGATGTTCTCGGTCTTCTCGTTGACCTGCCAGGCGATCTCCGCCAGACGCTTGATGCCTTCCGGCTGGAACTGGATGTTCAGGCCTTCAGTCTTCAGCAGCGCGCAGTATTGCTCGGTGAGCGATGCGTGCGGCTCGCTGAGGATGCGCTCGAAGTCTTCCGGGCTCAGCGCCTTGAGTTCGACACGGATCGGCAGACGCCCTTGCAGCTCAGGCACCAGATCGCTCGGCTTGCTCAGGTGGAACGCACCGGAGGCGATGAACAGGATGTGGTCGGTCTTGACCATGCCCAGCTTGGTGTTGACGGTGCAGCCTTCGATCAGCGGCAGCAGGTCGCGCTGTACGCCTTCACGGGAGACATCGGCGCCGCCGACATTACCGCGTTTGGCGACCTTGTCGATTTCGTCGATGAACACGATGCCGTGTTGCTCGACCGCTTCCAGCGCCTTGGCCTTCAGCTCTTCTTCGTTGACCAGACGCCCGGCCTCTTCGTCGCGCACCAGTTTCAGCGCTTCTTTGACCTTGAGCTTGCGGGCTTTCTTCTTGCCCTTGCCCATGTTGGCGAACAGGTTCTGCAGCTGGCTGGTCATTTCTTCCATGCCAGGTGGTGTAGCGATCTCGATGCCGGCCACTTCGGCGACTTCGATCTCGATTTCCTTGTCGTCCAGCTGACCTTCACGCAGGCGCTTGCGGAACAGCTGACGGGTGTTGGAATCGCTGCTCGGGGTTTCTTCGTTACTGAAGCCCATGCGTGCCGGTGGCAGCAGTGCGTCGAGGATACGGTCCTCGGCAGCGTCTTCGGCACGATGACGCACGCGAGTCATTTCCTGCTCGCGGAGCATCTTGATCGCGGCGTCGGCCAGATCACGGATGATCGATTCGACGTCACGGCCAACGTAGCCGACTTCGGTGAATTTGGTCGCTTCGACCTTGATGAACGGCGCGTTGGCCAGCTTCGCCAGACGACGGGCGATTTCGGTTTTACCGACACCGGTCGGACCGATCATCAGAATGTTTTTCGGGGTCACTTCAACGCGCAGCTCTTCAGGCAGCTGCATGCGGCGCCAGCGGTTGCGCAGGGCAATCGCGACGGCGCGCTTGGCATCGTCCTGGCCGATGATATGGCGGTTGAGTTCGTGGACGATTTCGCGGGGAGTCATGGACATAGTAATTGACGGTCCTCAAGCAGAAACAAGCCGTGGCACTTAGGCCGCGTCAGGCTTATTCAGCGAGATCCTGCTCCTCAATGGTCTGAGTGTGGTTGGTGAATACACAGATGTCGCCGGCGATACCGAGGGCGGTTTCGACGATCTCACGGGCCGACAGGTCGGTCTTTTTCAGCAGCGCGCTGGCCGCAGCTTGCGCGTAGGCGCCGCCGGAACCCATGGCAATCAGGCCGTCTTCGGGTTCGACCACGTCACCGTTGCCGGTGATGATCAGCGAGGCGTCCTTGTTGGCGACCGCGAGCATGGCTTCGAGGCGGCTCAGGGAGCGGTCGGTGCGCCATTCTTTGGCGAGTTCGACAGCGGCGCGGATCAGGTGGCCCTGGTGTTTCTCGAGCTGGCCTTCGAAGCGTTCGAACAGGGTGAAGGCGTCGGCGGTGGCACCGGCGAAACCGGCGATGACCTGGCCGTGGTACAGGCGACGAACTTTCTTCGCGTTGCCTTTCATCACGGTATTGCCGAGAGAAACCTGGCCGTCGCCGCCCATGACGACTTTGCCGTGGCGGCGGACTGAAACGATGGTGGTCAAGGGAAGAGTCTCCACGCAGCGGGGCGAAAATGCCTTATGCCCATTCATATGGGGGTGCTGGAGAGGATTTCAACCGGGGGCGCAGAGAGGGGACGAGCGGTGATGAAGGGGTGGTGCAAATCTCTGTGGCGAGGGAGCTTGCTCCCGCTCGGCTGCGCAGCAGTCGTAAACCCGCAATCCCGGTCTGTCTGATGCACCGGATTTACAGGCTTTAGGGGCACTTCGCGCCCCAGCGGGAGCAAGCTCCCTCGCCACAAAGTCCGCCGAACGATTTACGTTCGGCGAGAGGTCAGCGGCTCTGGCGTTGTTGTAACAACAGGTTGCTGAAGCCACTGCCCGCCAGTTGTTTCTGTGCGGTGGTCAGCTGTTCGCGGTTGCTGAACGGGCCAACGAGTACGCGGTACCAGGTTTCATCCTTCACCGTGCCCGACTCAACCGAAACAGCCTGGCCCAGCAGAATGATCTGCGCCCGCACCTTGTCCGCGTCCGCCTCTTTGCGGAACGAACCGGCCTGGAGGAAGAACTTGGTCACCGGCGCCGCTTTCGCCACCGGTGGCGCTGGCGGCGGGGTAATCCCCGACAGCGCAGCCTGCGCCCGCGCGGTATCGATCTTCGCCGCTTCCGCCGGGGTGACCGGCGTGGTTGGCACTTGTGGCGTCGGCAGGGTTTTCTCCGGCACGGCGTCCGGCGGCACGATTACTTCCGATTCCGGCAGCAGGGTGTAGAAGTCGTACTTCGGCTTCACCGGTTGCGTCGGGCTCGGCGGGGTCTTGTTGGCCTCGGCGATCTTCGACGCTTTCTGCTGTTGCGCCTGCTCGACTTTCTCGCGCTTGACCGTGTCGCTGCCCTTGCCCGGCTCCAGTTTCATCAGGAATACGATGAACGCACCGACCGTCAGGCCGATGGCCATCCACAGCCAGCCCGGAATCGGTTGCTTTGCAGGAGCTTGATAACGGCTGGCGCCACGCTTGGGTGCAGGTTTTTTCTTGGCAGCCAACTTACATGCGCTCCAGAGTTTCCAGGCCCAGCAGTTCCAGGCCTTGCTTGAGAGTACGACCGGTCAGCGCGGCCAGGCGCAGACGGCTCTGCATCTGGGCCGGCGTCTCGGCGGCGAGGATCGGGCAGTTCTCGTAGAAGCTGGAGAACAGACAGGCGACGTCATACAGATAAGTGCAGAGGATGTGCGGCGTGCCTTTTTCCGCGACGTTGTTCAGCACTTCGGCGAACTGCGCCAGTTTTGCCGCCAGCTCGTGTTCGTGCTCGGCTTCGAGAACGATCTGGCCGTCGACTTCGCTGAAGTCCTTGCCCAGTTTGCGGAACACACCGGCCACGCGAGTGTAGGCGTACAGCAGATACGGCGCGGTGTTGCCTTCGAAATTCAGCATCAAGTCGAAGTTGAAGCTGTAGTCGCTGGTGCGGTGCTTGGACAGGTCGGCGTATTTCACCGCACCGATGCCTACGACCTTGGCGATGTTGCGCAGTTCGTCTTCGGCCAGCTCCGGGTTCTTTTCTTTCACCAGGTTGTAGGCACGTTCCTGCGCTTCGGTCAGCAGGTCGATCAGCTTCACGGTGCCGCCATCACGGGTCTTGAACGGACGGCCATCGGCGCCGTTCATGGTGCCGAAGCCCATGTGTTCCATTTCCATCGGATGGGTCACGAAACCGGCCTTGCGCGCCACGGCGAACACTTGCTGGAAGTGCAGGGCCTGACGCTGGTCGACGAAGTACAGCGCGCGATCAGCTTTCAGTTTGCCAGAACGGTAGCGCACGGCTGCCAGGTCAGTGGTGGCGTACAGGTAGCCGCCGTCAGCCTTGACGATGATCACTGGCAGCGGATCGCCGTCGGCGTTCTTGAACTCGTCGAGGAACACGCACTGGGCGCCGTTGCTCTCGACCAGCATGCCCGCGGCTTTGAGATCGTTGACCACGTTGATCAGGTCGTCGTTGTAGGCGCTTTCGCCCATCACGTCGGCCATGGTCAGTTTGACGTTGAGCAGTTCGTAGATCTTCTGGCAGTGCGACAGCGAGATGTCCTTGAACCGGGTCCACAGCGCCAGGCATTCGGCATCGCCGGCCTGCAGCTTGACCACCAGACCACGGGCGCGGTCGGCGAATTCTTCGGATTCGTCGAAACGCTGCTTGGCGGCGCGGTAGAAGTTTTCCAGATCCGACAGCTCATCGCTGGTGATCGGGTTTTCCTGCAGGTAAGCCATCAGCATGCCGAACTGGGTGCCCCAGTCGCCCACGTGGTTCTGGCGGATCACTTCGTCGCCGAGGAACTCGAGCACACGGGCCACGCCGTCGCCAATGATGGTCGAGCGCAAGTGGCCGACGTGCATCTCTTTGGCCAGGTTCGGCGCCGACAGGTCGACCACGGTGCGCTGCGCCGGGCCGGCCTTGCGCACGCCAACATGTGCGTCAGCCAGGGCGGCGTCAAGGCGCGAGGCCAGCGCCTGGGTGTTCTGGAAGAAATTGATGAAGCCTGGACCGGCGATTTCGGCCTTGGTGACGTTCTCGTCGGCCGGCAGCGCGGCGATGATTTTCTCCGCCAGATCGCGCGGCTTCATGCCCGCAGGCTTGGCCAGCATCATGGCGATGTTGCTGGCGAAGTCGCCGTGGGTCTTGTCACGGGCGTTCTCCACCTGAATCGCCGGCGTCAGGCCTTCAGGCAACACACCTTCGTTGACGAGTTGGGTGAGGGCTTGTTGGATCAGCTGGCGAATGGTGTCTTTCATGGTCTTCTCTTTCGACCGCAAGCGCGGCGGCGCATCGATGCGCGGGTGGAAAAACTGGGCATTATCCGTTGCGAAGACGGGCTTGCCAACCTTAGCAGGCAGGATGTGGATATGTGGTGACATTAAAAGCAAAAGATCGCAGCCTCTGGCAGCTCCTACAGGGAAACACGCTCGATTCTGTAGGAGCTGCCGCAGGCTGCGATCTTTTGATCTGCTAGTACAAATCGACCGGATCGACATCCAGCGACCAGCGCACCGCCCGCCCGCTCGGCATCTGCTCCAATTCCAGCAACCAGCTGGCGAGCAGTCGATGCAGCGGTGCCCGCGCTGCCGCCTGCACCAACAGCTGCGCCCGATAGCGACCGGCGCGGCGCTCCATCGGCGCCGGCACCGGCCCGAGCAGTTCGATCCCGCCCAGCTTCTGCTCGGCCAGCAAACGCTCGGCGGCGCTGCATGCCTCATCGAGGAAACTTTCGGCCTGCCCCGGTTTGTGCGCTTCGGCACGCAACAGGGCCAAGTGTGAAAACGGCGGCAGTCCCGCAGCGCGGCGCTCGCTCAGCGCCTGTTCGGCAAAGGCGAAGTAGCCCTGCTCGGTCAATTGCACCAATAAAGGATGGTCGGCCAGGTGGGTCTGGATGATCACCTTGCCCGGCTCTTCCGCCCGTCCGGCGCGCCCGGCCACCTGCACGATCAATTGCGCCATACGCTCGCTGGCGCGGAAGTCGCCGGAGAACAGTCCGCCGTCGGCATCCAGAATCGACACCAGCGTAACCCGAGGGAAGTGATGCCCCTTGGCCAACATTTGCGTGCCGACCAGAATGCACGGCTGTCCCTTCTGAATCGTCGCGAACAACTGATTCATCGCGTCCTTGCGCGAGGTACTGTCACGGTCAACGCGCAGCACCGGGTAATCCGGGAACAGAATCGCCAGGCGTTCTTCGGCGCGTTCGGTGCCGGCGCCGACCGGGCGCAGATCGACTTTATTGCACTTGGGGCATTGGCGCGGCGTGCGCTCGACGTTGCCACAGTGGTGGCAGCGCAGTTCGCCGTAGCGTTGGTGCACGGTCATTCGCGCGTCGCAGCGCGAGCACTCGGACATCCAGCCGCAATCGTGGCACAGCAACGTCGGCGCAAATCCACGCCGGTTGAGGAACACCAGCACCTGCTGGCCGGCGGCGAGGGTCTGGCCGATGGCTTGTTGCATCGGCCCGGAAATGCCGCTGTCCAGCGGACGGCTTTTCACGTCCAGCCGCAGGAAACGTGGTTGCCTGGCGCCGCCGGCCCTCTCGTTGAGGCGCAGCAGGCCATAGCGACCGGTGTAGGCGTTGTGCAGGCTTTCCAGCGAAGGCGTGGCGGAGCCGAGGACGATCGGGATGTTTTCCTGCCGCGCACGCACCAGCGCCAGATCCCGGGCGTGGTAGCGCAGGCCTTCCTGCTGTTTATAGGAGCCGTCGTGCTCTTCGTCGATGATGATCAGTCCCGGGTTTTTCATCGGGGTGAACAGCGCCGAGCGGGTGCCGATGATAATGTCGGCCTCGCCGTCGCGGGCGGCGAGCCAGGCGTCGAGGCGCTCGCGGTCGTTGACCGCCGAATGCAGCAGGGCGATGCGTGCGTTGAAGCGCTGCTCGAAACGCGCCAGGGTCTGCGGGCCGAGATTGATTTCGGGAATCAGCACCAGCGCCTGCTTGCCGGCTTCGAGGGTTTCGCGGATCAGTTGCAAATAGACTTCGGTCTTGCCGCTGCCGGTGACGCCCGCCAGCAGAAACGCGTGATAACTGTCGAACCCGGCGCGGATCGCTTCGTAAGCGGCGCGTTGTTCAGTGTTGAGTGGCAACTCCGGTTGGGCCAGCCAGTGTTCATGGCGCACGCCGGGCGCGTGCCGGCGGATTTCCACTTGCACAAGACCCTTGGCCAGCAGCAGGTCGAGGCTGTCCTTGCTCAGCATCAATTTGCTCAACAACTGATGAGCCACGCCGTGCGGGTGTTGCGCCAGCGTCGCCAGCGCTTCCCGTTGCCGGGGCGCACGGGCGATGCGCGGATCATCAAGGCTGGCGCCGGGCGCGACAGACCAGAAGCGCTCCTGACGGGCCTCCGCCAGTTCGCCCTGACGCAGCAGCACCGGCAGCGCCCAGCTCAAGGTATCGCCGAGACTGTGCTGGTAATACTGCGACGTCCACAGGCACAGCTTGAACAGCGCGGGGGGCAGCGGCGGTTCGACATCGAGCAGGGCCAGCGCCGGTTTGAGTTTTTCCAGCGGCACGTCGCTGGTGTCGGCCACCTCGACCAGAATCCCGATCATCTCCCGTCGCCCGAATGGCACCCGCAGGCGCATGCCCGGTTGCAACTGGGCGCGCTGCACCCCGGCCGGGGCCCGATAGTCGAACAGGCGGCGCAGAGGTGAAGGCAGGGCGAGGCGCAGAATGGCGTCGGGCACGCAGGGGGATCTCGATCAGCAGGCGATTAAAGGGACTGTGTACATAACCTGTGGGAGCGAGCCTGCTCGCGAAAGCGGTGTGTCAGGCGGCTGACAGGCTGGCTGATAGATCGTCTTCGCGAGCAGGCTCGCTCCCACACGGACAGCGCAATGGGCCGGGAGCCTAGCAGACGGTCGGTCTCAGGGACAGCTTGCGCGATTGGCATTGTCTGGTAGAATCCGCGGCCTAATTACGTGCGGTATTCAACAATAGTGTTGGGTGGCGGCACGCTAGCCTGAGGAATACACCATGAAAGCTGATATCCACCCGGATTACCCAGTAGTTGCTGTTACCTGCAGCTGCGGCAACAAGTTCGAAACCCGTTCGACCTTCGGCAAAGCCCTGGCGATCGACGTTTGCAACGAGTGCCACCCGTTCTACACCGGTAAGCAGAAGACTCTGGACACCGGTGGTCGCGTTCAGAAGTTCGCCGACCGTTTCGGTGCCTTCGGCGCCAAGAAGTAAGATTGGTCATCCTGGAAAGCCTCTGCGGTTTTTCAAGGCTGATGAAAAAGGCGTCCCTCGTGGGCGCCTTTTTTGTGTCCGCGATTTGGCTGTCCGGCGCCCAGGCCTTCTGCACCGCGCCCAAAGGGCTGAGTAGCGTTGCGGTACAGCGCGTGGTCGACGGTGACACCCTGCGCCTGAGCGATGGACGCAGCGTGCGGATGATCGGTCTCAACACGCCGGAACTGGGCAAGCAGGGCCGCAGTGATGAGCCCTTCGCCGTGGCGGCGCGCAAGCGCCTTGAAGCTTTGGTGGCGGACAGCGGCGGTCGGGTCGGTTTGCTGCCGGGCAAGCAGGCCAAAGACCATTACGGTCGCACCCTCGCGCATGTCTACAGTTCAAGTGGCGCCAATCTTGAAGCGCAAATGCTTGCAGAGGGTCTCGGTTTTCAAGTGGCGGTGGCACCGAATGTCGATCTGGTTGCCTGTCAGCAAACCGCCGAACAGCGTGCACGAACCGCTGGGCGCGGGGTCTGGCGCCAATCGCCTGTACTGAAAGCGCAGCAGATCCGCACTTCGGGGTTCGCCGTGGTCAGTGGGCGTGTGAGCAAGGTTCAGCGCAATCGTGGCGGAATCTGGATCGAGTTGCAGGGCTCGGTTGTACTGCGCGTTGCGCCCAATCTGCTCGGACAATTCGACAATACCCGGTTGCAGTCGCTCAAAGGCAGGCAGGTCGAGGCTCGCGGCTGGGTCGTTGACCGTTCACGGCGTGGCGGGTTGAAACCGGGTCAGCCGCGTTGGCTGCTGCCGTTGACCGATCCGTCGATGCTGCAAAGTGCGCGCTGAAGAAAAATTGTAGACATTTTTTCTATCGATTGTGAACAGTCTAGCCCTTGTGCGCCGTGGCTCTTGGCCCAAAGTCGTAGGACAGGGCGCTTGACAGGGGTGACCGCTCAGTCTTGTGGGGACTTTGCGAGGCGCGTATCCTCGCTGACCAGTCTGTCCAACAGTAAAAAGCGGAATGCCAAAATGTCTGATCTGAAAACTGCCGCTCTCGAATATCATGCCAATCCTCGTCCAGGGAAGCTGAGTGTCGAGCTCACCAAGGCCACTGCTACCGCCCGCGACCTGTCGCTGGCCTACAGCCCCGGCGTAGCTGAACCAGTGCGCGAGATCGCCCGCGATCCTGAACTGGCCTACAAATACACCGGCAAGGGCAACCTGGTTGCAGTCATTTCCGATGGCACCGCGATTCTGGGTCTGGGTAACCTCGGCCCACTGGCTTCCAAGCCGGTAATGGAAGGTAAAGGCGTACTGTTCAAGCGCTTCGCCGGCATCGACGTGTTCGACATCGAAGTCGACTCCGAAAGCCCGCAGGCCTTCATCGACACCGTAAAACGCATCTCCATCACCTTCGGTGGCATCAACCTGGAAGACATCAAGGCGCCTGAGTGCTTTGAGATCGAGCGCGCTCTGATCGAGCAGTGCGACATTCCGGTATTCCACGATGACCAGCATGGCACCGCGATCGTGACCGCTGCCGGCATGATCAACGCCCTGGAAATCGCCGGCAAAACCCTGCCGGAAGCCAAGATCGTCTGCCTCGGCGCTGGCGCTGCGGCCATCTCCTGCATGAAGTTGCTGGTGAGCATGGGCGCAAAAATCGAAAACATCTTCATGGTTGACCGTACCGGTGTGATCCACTCCGGCCGTGACGACCTGAACCAGTACAAAGCGGTATTCGCTCACGCCACCGACAAGCGCAGCCTGGCTGACGCTCTGCAAGGCGCTGACGTGTTCGTCGGTCTGTCCGGTCCGAACCTGCTGAGCGCTGAAGGCCTGCTGTCGATGGCAGCCAACCCGATTGTCTTTGCCTGCTCGAACCCGGATCCGGAAATCTCCCCGGAACTGGCGCACGCCACCCGCAGCGACGTGATCATGGCCACCGGTCGTTCCGACTACCCGAACCAGGTCAACAACGTACTGGGCTTCCCGTTCATCTTCCGTGGTGCCCTGGACGTTCGCGCCAAGCGCATCAACGAAGAAATGAAAGTGGCTGCGGCCAACGCCCTGCGCGAACTGGCCAAACTGCCAGTGCCACAGGACGTGTGCGACGCCTACGGTGGTGCGCCGCTGGAATTCGGCCGTGAGTACATCATTCCGAAGCCAATGGACAAGCGCCTGATCACCCTGATCTCCGACGCTGTGGCCAAAGCCGCGATCGAGACCGGTGTGGCCACCCTGCCGTATCCGAAGAACTACCCGCTGAAAAGCGTGGATGACGTGTTCAACGGCTAAGCCGTTGTAGCGCTTCAACGAAAGCCCCGGCTTGTGAGAGTCGGGGCTTTTTGTTTGGCAGATCAAAAGATCGCAGCCTGCGGCAGCTCCTACAGTTGGCCTTGGTGGCGGCCGATTTCGCGGATCGGCGCCGATTCTGTAGGAGCTGCCGCAGGCTGCGATCTTTTGATCTTGCTTTTAAGCACAAAAAAGCCCCGCGCTTCTCACGAAGGCGGGGCTTTTTGCTTGGGCTGGATCAGAACAGATCGATCGGCGCCTGTTCATCCGCTGGCAGCGGGCTGCCCGGTACGGCACCGTTGCCCAGTTCATTCACCGAAGGCGGCGTGTCTTCGGCCTTGAACAGCTCGAAGTAGGCACCCGGTGTGCTCGGGGTGGCGGCACGGCCGCTGACCGGATCCACTCGTAGGCTGAGGATGCCTTCCGGCTCAGGCTGCACATGCGGCGGCTTGTCCTTGAGCGCGGCCGACATATAGTTCATCCAGATCGGCAGCGCCACGGTGCCACCGAACTCGCGGCGACCGAGGCTCTCCGGCTGGTCAAAACCGGTCCACACGGTGGTCACGTAATCGGCGTTGTAACCGGAGAACCATGCATCCTTCGATTCGTTGGTGGTACCGGTCTTGCCCGCGATGTCGCTGCGACCCATGGCCAGCGCGCGGCGGCCGGTGCCGAGCTTGATCACGTCCTGCAGCATGCTGTTGAGGATGTACGTGGTGCGGCCATCGACAATTCGCTCAGCCACCGCAGGCGTTTGTGGCGCAGTCGCAGCGCCCGGGGCTTCACCCGGAGCCGCGGCGGCGTTGACAGTAATCGGCTGAGGCGTCGGCGCGGCGATGCCATCGGTCGCCGAGCCGCCCTGTGGCACGGTCGGCGGGTTGGCGACGAACAGCGTGTCGCCGTTGCGGCTTTCGATCTTGTCGATGATGTACGGGGTGATTTTGTAGCCGCCGTTGGCGAAAGTGCTCCAGCCGGTAGCGATCTCCATCGGGGTCAGGGTCGCGGTGCCCAGCGCCAGCGACAGGTTCGGCGGCAGGTCCTGCTTGTTGAAACCGAAGCGGGTGATGTAGTCGATGGTCTTGCCGACACCCATCGCCTGCAACAAACGGATCGACACCAGGTTACGCGACTTGTACAGCGCCTCGCGCAAGCGGATCGGGCCGAGGAAGGTGTTGGTGTCGTTCTTCGGCCGCCAGACTTTGTCCAGGTACTCGTCGACGAACACGATCGGGGCGTCGTTGACCAGGGTCGCGGCGGTGTAACCGCTGTCCAGCGCAGCGCTGTAGACGAACGGCTTGAAGCTCGAACCCGGCTGACGCTTGGCCTGCAGGGCGCGGTTGTAGTTGCTCTGTTCGAAGGCGAAACCACCGACCAGCGAGCGAATCGCGCCGTTCTGTGGATCCAGCGACACCAGCGCGCCTTGCGCCTGCGGGATCTGGCTGAACTTCAGCGAATTGTTCGGCTGACGCTGCACGCGAATCAGGTCGCCGACCTGCGCCACGTCCGACGGCTGACGCGGTGCGGCGCCCATGCTGTTGGTATTGAGGAACGGGCGCGCCCATTTCATGGTGTCCCAGGCGACGTGCTCTTCGCCGGTACGGGTCAGCACCTGCAAGCCATTCTTGTCGACCTGGGTGACGATGGCCGGCTCCAGGCTGCTGATGGTGCGCTGCTTGGTCAGTTCGGTGGCCCACGCTTCGTGAGTCTTGCCCGGCAGGCGCGACTCGGGGCCACGGTAGCCGTGACGCTGGTCGTAGGTCATCAGGCCTTCGTGCAACGCGGTGTTGGCCATTTCCTGCAGGTTGCTCGGCACGGTGGTGGTGACGCGGAAACCTTCTGTATAGGCGTCGCTGCCATAGCGGCCGACCATTTCCGCACGGGCCATCTCGGCGATGTACGGTGCGTTCACTTCCGGGGTCGGTACGTGATAGCTGGCGTTCAGCGGCTCGTTGATCGCGGCGGTGTAGTCGGCTTCGGAAATTTTTCCAAGCTTGTACATGCGGCCGAGGATCCAGTCGCGGCGTTCCTTGCTGCGCGCCGGGTTGGCCAGCGGGTTGAAGCGCGACGGGGCTTTTGGCAGGCCGGCGATCATTGCCATCTGCGCCAGGCTGACGTCGCGGATCGACTTGCCGTAATACACCTGAGCCGCCGCCTCGATGCCATAGGCGCGGTTACCCAGATAAATCTTGTTTACGTACAGCTCAAGGATCTCGTCCTTGGTCAACTGCCGTTCGATCTGCAGGGCCAGGAGAATCTCGGTGGTTTTGCGCGAGAAGCTGCGTTCGCTGGTCAGGAAGAAGTTCTTCGCCACCTGCATGGTGATGGTGCTGCCGCCGGACTGGATGTGCCCGCTTTTGACCAGTTGGGTCGCGGCCCGCATCAGGCTGCTCGGATCGACGCCATAGTGGTTGGCGAAATTGTCGTCTTCAGCACTTAGTAATGCATTTATGAAATTGGGCGGAATGTCGGCGAAACGGATCGGAGTGCGGCGCATTTCGCCAAATTCTGCGATCAACTTGTTGTCGCTGCTGTAGACCCGCAGCGGAATCTGCAACTGAATGCTTCTCAGCGCCTCCACAGACGGCAAACCCGGACTAAGGTAAAGAAACGCGCCGCTGAGACCTAAAAGCAGTCCGCAGAAAACGGCGACGATGGACCAACCGAAAAATTTCAGCAGACGAATCAAGGCTTTTGGGCATCCAGGGCAAAGAATGAATGTGGCGACAGGGTTCCGGTAACACACGGAACAGCCTGGGCCGGCAGTAAAAAGCGGAAAAAAACGCTGGGCATTATAAGCACTTTTCTGCTGGGGGCGTCATTTGCGCTTCTGTCAAGGCGGGGTGAAGGAACGCAATGCGTATTACAGAGTCCGTAACTCACGGAAAGTCATAGGGAATTGGTAGTGCTGGGACTCTTCAATAAAAAGACCAATGCGTTACTGGGGATCGACATCAGCTCCACTTCGGTGAAGCTTTTGGAACTGAGCCGTCAGGGTGACCGCTACCGCGTCGAGGCCTACGCGGTTGAGCCGCTGCCGCCCAACGCCGTGGTTGAAAAGAACATCGCCGAGCTCGAAGGCGTGGGCAATGCCTTGTCCCGCGTGCTGGTCAAGGCGCGGACCGGCCTCAAAAGCGTGGCGGTGGCGGTGGCCGGTTCAGCGGTGATTACCAAGATCATCGAGATGGATGCCGGGCTGACCGATGACGAACTGGAAAACCAGCTCAAGATCGAGGCCGATCAATACATCCCCTATCCGCTGGACGAGGTCGCTATCGATTTCGAGGTCCAGGGTGTGTCGCCGCGCAACCCGGAGCGGGTCAACGTGCTGCTGGCCGCCTGTCGCAAGGAGAATGTCGAAGTGCGCGAGGCAGCGCTGGCGCTGGCCGGGCTGACTGCGCGCGTGGTCGACGTCGAGGCCTACGCGCTGGAACGCTCGTTCGGCCTGCTCGCCACTCAATTGGCCGCCTCGCAGGAGCGCCTGACTGTCGCCGTGGTGGACATCGGCGCCACCATGACCACCCTCAGCGTCCTGCACAACGGCCGCATCATCTATACCCGCGAGCAACTGTTCGGTGGCCGGCAACTGACCGAGGAAATCCAGCGCCGCTACGGTCTGACCGTCGAGCAGGCCGGACTGGCGAAAAAGCAGGGCGGTCTGCCGGATGACTATGTCAGCGAGGTGTTGCAGCCATTCCGTGACGCCCTGGTGCAGCAGGTCTCGCGCTCATTGCAGTTCTTTTTCGCCTCCGGGCAGTACCATTCTGTCGATCATATTCTGCTGGCCGGCGGCACAGCCTCGGTACCGGGGCTGGATCGCCTGATCGAGCAGCGTCTGGGCACCCCGACCCAGGTCGCCAACCCGTTTTCCGACATGTCCTTGAGCAGCAAGGTCAACGCCGGGGCCCTGGCCAGTGACGCGCCGGCCCTGATGATCGCCTGCGGGCTCGCGCTCAGGAGTTTCGACTGATGGCGCGGATCAACCTTCTCCCCTGGCGTGAAGAGCGCCGCGAAGAGCGGCGCAAGCGCTTCCTGCTGATTCTCATCGGGGTCTTCGTCGGCTCGGTGGGCGCGGTATTTATCGCCGATCAGGTCTTCAGTACCGCCATCGAGCGGCAGGCCGCACGCAATGCCTACATCGGCAAACAGATTGCCGTGGTCGACGAACGAATCAAGCAGATCAGCGAACTCAAGGCACGGCGCCAGCAACTGGTCGAGCGCATGCGCATCATCCAGGACTTGCAGGGCAACCGGCAGATCAGCGGGCGGATCTTCGACCAACTGGCGCGCACGCTGCCGGACGGGGTGTATTTCACCAGCGTGAAACTGGCCGGCAAGACGCTGTCGATCAGCGGCGCGGCGGAGTCGAACAATCGCGTTTCGGAGCTGATGCGCAATCTGGACGCCTCCGACTGGTTCGACGCGCCGAGTCTCAATGAAGTGAAAGCGACGACTGCCGGTCAGGTGGACCAGGCCAACGTCTTTCAGCTGACCGTTCGTCAGACCCAGCCGGCTGTGACGGAGGGCGACAAATGAAACCGTCCGAATGGCTGCAAAGTCTGCGCAATATCGACTTCAACGATCTGGACACCAGCAATATCGGCTCCTGGCCGGCCGCGGTGAAAAGCATCGCGGGAGTGTTCCTGGCGGTGCTGGTGCTGGCGCTTGGCTACAACTTTTTCATCAGCGACATGGAAAACCAGCTGGAAGCCAGGCGTCAGGAAGAAGACACCTTGAAAGAGCAATTCGCCAGCAAGGCGCGCATGGCCGCCAACCTGGAGTTGTACACCCAGCAGATGAAGGAGATGGAAAACACTTTTGGCGTGCTCCTGCGGCAGTTGCCCAGCGACACCGAAGTCCCGGGATTACTCGAAGACATCACCCGCACCGGGCTGGGCAGCGGTCTCGAATTCGAAGAGATCAAACTGCTGCCGGAAGTGACTCAGCCGTTCTACATCGAGTTGCCGATCCAGATCACCGTCACCGGGGCTTACCACGACCTTGCGACGTTCGTCAGTGGGGTTGCCGGGTTGCCACGGATCGTCACCTTGCACGATTTCGAACTGGCACCTGCCAGCCCCGACGGCGGGACGAAGCTGCGTATGAACATCCTCGCCAAGACATACCGCTACAACGACAAGGGGTTGGACAAATGACCCCGATTCGTTTTTTCGCCCTGTCAGTGCTGTTGTTCGGCCTCAGTGGTTGCGGCAGCAGTGACGAGTTCAGTGACCTCGACGCTTACATGAACGAAGTACGTCTGCGGCCGGCCGGCCGGATCGAGCCGACGCCGACGTTTCATTCCTATCCCACGTTCACCTACAGCGCGGCCAACCTGCGCAGCCCGTTCTCGCGTCAGGTGCGAGTCGATCTGGCCGGGCACCAGCGCGGCTCGCGTAACGTCAAACCCGACCCCAACCGGGTCAAGCAATACCTCGAAGGCTTCAACATCGAGCAGTTTGAAATGGTCGGCACGATCTCCAATGCTTCCGGCTCCTTTGCGTTGCTGCGTGGGGCGGGCGGTGTGCATCGGTTGAAAGTCGGCGACTACCTGGGGCGCAACGATGGGCGCATTGTCGCTATCAGCGCCACTCAGGTCGATGTGGTCGAGATCGTGCCCGACGGCGAAGGCGCCTGGCTGGAACGTCCGCGCACCATTCCTTTGAAAGAGCACTCATAGTGGAAGTCGAACAATGAACAGGATTTTCTCCACCCTCGGTTTTTCGCTATGGATAGCGCTGCTTTCACCGATGGTTCAGGCGGCCAGTCTCCAGGCGCTGGATGTTGCGGCGTTACCGGGTGACCGTATCGAGTTGAAGCTGGCGTTTGACGGCCCGCCACCGCAACCCAAGGGCTACACCACCGAATCGCCGGCGCGAATCGCCCTGGATCTGCCGGGTGTCGCCAGCCAACTGACGAACAAGACCCGCGATCTGGGCAGCGGCAACGCCCGCAGTGCGACAGTGGTCGAAGCCAGCGACCGTACGCGTCTGATCATCAATCTGACGCAACTGACGCCGTATACCTCACGGGTCGAGGGCAACAATCTGTTCGTGGTGGTCGGGCAGGGTGCCAAGCCTGCTGCGCCAAGGCCTGCCGCTGCTGCGCCGCGACCGGTTGCGGCTCCGGCGAAGGCTTACACCCCTGCCGCCAAAACCATTCGTGGCGTCGATTTCCAGCGCGGTACTGCAGGGGAGGGGAATGTGGTCATCGACCTTTCCGACCCGACCATCGCCCCCGACATCCAGGAGCATGACGGCAAGATCATTCTCAGCTTTGCCCGCACCCAGTTGCCCGACAGGCTGCGGGTACGCCTCGACGTCAAGGACTTCGCCACCCCGGTGCAGTTCGTCAATGCCGCCGCCACTGGCGATCGTGCGGTCATCACCGTCGAACCCAGCGGCACGTTCGACTATTCCACCTACCAGACCGATAACAAGCTGACCGTCAGCATTCGCCCGATGACCGTCGATGATCTGCAAAAGCGCAATGCCGACCGCAACAGCTACAGCGGCGAAAAGCTTTCGCTGAATTTCCAGGACATCGACGTGCGCTCGGTGCTGCAACTGATCGCCGATTTCACCAACCTCAATCTGGTGGCCAGCGATACGGTGCAGGGCGGGATCACCTTGCGTCTGCAGAACGTGCCGTGGGACCAGGCGCTGGACCTGGTGCTGAAGACCAAGGGGCTGGATAAACGCAAGATCGGCAACGTGTTGCTGGTGGCGCCGGCCGACGAAATCGCCGCCCGCGAACGCCAGGAACTGGAATCGCAGAAGCAGATCGCTGAGTTGGCACCGCTGCGTCGCGAGCTGCTGCAAGTGAACTACGCCAAAGCGGCGGACATTGCCAAGCTGTTCCAGTCGGTCACCAGCGCCGAAGCGAAAATCGATGAACGCGGCTCGATCACGGTCGATGAACGGACCAACAACATCATTGCCTACCAGACCCAGGATCGCCTCGACGAACTGCGGCGGATCGTGGCGCAGCTGGACATCCCGGTGCGTCAGGTGATGATCGAAGCGCGGATCGTCGAAGCCAACGTTGATTACGACAAGAGCCTGGGCGTGCGCTGGGGCGGTTCGATCCAGAACAAGGGCAACTGGAACACCTCCGGGGTCAGTAACGGCACCTCGACCACCATCGGCACACCGGGCAGTACCAGCACCAACTCGCCGTTCGTCGACATGGGCACGGTCGGTAACACATCCGGGATCGGCATCGCTTTTATCACCGACAACGTGTTGCTCGATCTTGAGCTGACCGCCATGGAAAAGACCGGCAATGGTGAGATCGTCTCCCAGCCGAAAGTGGTTACCTCCGACAAGGAGACCGCGAAAATCCTCAAAGGCACCGAGATTCCGTACCAGGAAGCCAGCTCCAGCGGTGCGACGTCGGTGTCGTTCAAGGAGGCTTCGCTGTCGCTGGAAGTGACGCCGCAGATCACCCCCGACAACCGCATCATCATGGAGGTCAAGGTCACCAAGGACGAACCGGACTACCTGAACAAGGTGCAGGATGTGCCGCCGATCAAGAAGAACGAAGTCAACGCCAAAGTGCTTGTAAACGACGGTGAGACCATCGTGATTGGGGGCGTTTTCTCAAATACTCAAAGCAAGGTCGTAGATAAGGTGCCATTTCTTGGCGATGTGCCGTATCTTGGCCGCCTTTTCCGGCGTGATGTGGTTTCGGAGAAAAAATCCGAGCTGCTGGTATTTCTCACTCCGCGTATCATGAATAACCAGGCGATTGCTGTGAGTCGTTGATTCTGTGCGAAATTTGATTCTTGTAGGACCGATGGGCGCTGGAAAAAGCACCATCGGCCGGTTGCTGGCCAAAGAGCTGCGCCTGCCGTTCAAAGATTCCGACAAGGAAATTGAACTGCGCACGGGCGCCAATATCCCGTGGATCTTCGACAAGGAAGGCGAGCCCGGCTTTCGTGACCGTGAGCAGGCGATGATCGCCGAGCTGTGCGCGTTCGACGGCGTGGTGCTGGCGACCGGTGGCGGCGCGGTGATGCGTGATGCCAACCGCAAGGCCCTGCACGCGGGCGGACGGGTGGTGTATCTGCACGCCTCCGTCGAGCAGCAGGTCGGGCGTACGTCGCGTGATCGCAATCGACCTTTGCTGCGCACCGCCGATCCGGCGAAAACCCTGCGAGACCTGCTGGAGATCCGCGATCCGCTCTATCGGGAGATCGCCGATCTGGTGGTGGAAACCGACGAACGGCCACCGCGCATGGTGGTGCTCGATATTCTCGACCGTCTGGCACAGCTTCCACCCCGTTAAAGCGCCGCCCGAAATGCGCTATCCTCGGCGTCCGGTCACCGCCGTCGAGGTTGTGGCGGATGGCGTGCGAGCGGCGTCACATCCGCTAAAGGTCGCGACATCCAATAATTCAAGGCAGGACGCCTGCTTCCATCTTCACTGTGGGGACACATGCAGACACTCAAGGTCGATCTAGGCGAGCGCAGCTACCCGATTCATATTGGCGAAGGTTTGTTGGATCAGCCCGAGTTGCTGGCGCCGCATATCCACGGGCGGCAGGTGGCAATCATCTCCAACGAGACCGTTGCGCCGCTCTATCTCGAACGTCTGACCCGCAGTCTTGCACCGTTCTCGGTGATTTCCGTGGTGTTGCCTGACGGCGAAGCCTTCAAGAACTGGGAAACCCTGCAACTGATCTTCGACGGCCTGTTGACCGCCCGTCATGACCGCCGCACCACGATCATCGCCCTCGGCGGCGGGGTCATCGGTGACATGGCCGGTTTTGCCGCCGCCTGCTACCAGCGCGGCGTCGATTTCATCCAGATTCCTACCACACTGCTGTCCCAGGTCGATTCGTCGGTGGGTGGCAAGACCGGTATCAACCATCCGTTGGGCAAGAACATGGTTGGCGCGTTCTATCAGCCGAACGTCGTGCTGATCGATACCGCATCGCTGAAAACCCTGCCGGCGCGTGAGCTGTCGGCCGGTCTGGCCGAAGTCATCAAGTACGGGCTGATCTGCGACGAGTCGTTCCTGAGCTGGCTTGAAGAAAACATCGACGCCCTGCGCGCACTGGATCAGAAGGCCCTGACCTACGCCATCGAGCGTTCCTGCGCGGCCAAGGCTGCGGTGGTCGGTGCCGATGAGAAGGAAACCGGCGTGCGTGCCACGCTCAACCTCGGCCACACCTTCGGCCACGCCATCGAGACCCACATGGGCTATGGTGTCTGGTTGCATGGTGAGGCGGTCGCCGCTGGCACCGTGATGGCGCTGGACATGTCCGCGCGCCTGGGCTGGATCAGCGAACAGGAACGTGATCGCGGCATTCGTCTGTTCCAGCGTGCCGGTCTGCCGGTGATCCCGCCGGAAGAAATGACCGAAGCCGATTTTCTCGAACACATGGCAATTGATAAAAAAGTGATCGACGGTCGTCTGCGCCTGGTGCTGCTGCGCCGGATGGGCGAAGCGGTGGTGACCGCCGATTATCCGAAAGAGGTTCTACAGGCCACGCTGGGAGCGGATTACCGCGCTCTGGCTCAGCTTAAAGGTTAATAAGATTCCGATGACTAGTTTGCATGCCGACGAGGCGTTCCTCGGCCATTTCCAGTTAAGTCACGACCCTTTCGCGCCGCGGGTGCCGGGCTTCAAATTCTTCCCGGCCCAGCGCAAGCCGGTGCTGGGGCAACTGCACCATCTGGCGCGTTACAGCCAGTTGCTGCTGGTGGTCACTGGCCCGCAAGGCAGCGGCAAGACCCTGCTGCGCCAGGCGCTGGTAGCCAGCACCAACAAGCAATCGGTGCAAAGCGTTGTGGTATCGGCCCGTGGAGCGGGCGATGCCGCCGGCGTGCTGCGTCAGGTTGCTCAGGCGCTGGATGTTGGGCAGGCCGAGGTCGGCGCGATTCTGGCGCAAGTGGTGCAGTTGGCGCTGACCGGGCAGGAAGTCTATCTGTTGGTGGATGACGCCGAGCAGCTCGACGAATCTGCGCTCGAAGCGCTGATGGCGCTGGGTGCCGGTGCACCGGAAGGGCGTCCGCACGTGTTCCTGTTCGGTGAATCGTCGCTGATCGCGCAGCTCGAGGCCTTGCACCTCGAGGAAGAGCGCTTCCACGTCATCGAATTGCAGCCGTACACCGAAGAAGAGACCCGCGAATATCTCGACCAACGGCTCGAAGGTGCGGGCCGGGGTGTCGAACTTTTTACCGCGGATCAGATCTCTGAGATTCACGAAAGCTCGGAGGGTTGGCCTGGCAACATCAACCAGGTCGCTCGCGATGCACTGATCGAAGTCATGATTGCCAGCCGCTCTGCGGTCAAGCGTCCAAGTATGGGGTTCAACATGCCGAAGAAACACGTATTGGCGATTTCCGCCGTCGTTGTGGTCGCGGTCGCCGCCGCCTGGCTGATGCCGGGTCGCAACAAGGCACCAACCACCGGCGCACCTGCCAACGAACAGGCACAACTGCCGTTGGGCCAAGGCGCCAAGGGTGGCGCGCCGAACGTCGAGTTCGCCGGCAATACCCAGCCGATGCCGCTGCCGCTGGTCGGTAACTCGCAGCCGGTGATGCGCGGCCCGTTGGCTGAGGCCGCAGGCGGCATCACCGAAGGTGACGATGGCGTGCCGGTCGAAGGTTCCAGCGCAACGCCGCCGACCGTAACGACTTCCGCGCCACCGGCAGGTGTTCCGGCCGGTCCAGCGCCGACGCCAGTGCCTGTTCCGGCGGCCAAGCCGACCCCGGCACCGACTCAGGTCGCCACCGCCAAGCCTGCTCCGGCAGCGCCAGCGGCCAAACCGGCCCCGGCGCCGGCCAAGCCTGTTGCTGCCGCCAAACCGGCCGAGAAGCCGGTTACCGTGGCCAAGGCTGCCGGTGGCAGCTGGTACGCCGGTCAGCCGACCAGCAACTATGTGGTGCAGATCCTCGGCACCAGCTCCGAAGCGACCGCGCAAAACTTCGTCAAGGAGCAGGGCGGCGAGTACCGTTATTTCAAGAAAGTCCTCAACGGCAAGCCGCTCTACGTGATCACCTACGGCAACTTCGCCAATCGTGATGCAGCCGTTTCTGCCATCAAGGCCTTGCCAGCGAAGGTTCAGGCTGGTAAACCTTGGCCTCGCACTGTCGCCAGCGTCCAACAGGAACTGGCAACAACTCGCTGAAGATTCGGCGGCCTTACCCAGGCCGCCTCTCCAAGCACCTCAAAATTTCTACAAGTGCGCGCCGCCCCTACGGGTCGCGTGCCTTGTGGTGTCTGCGTCACAGTAGTCTTTGAGTCGTTGCAGTCAGAATTAAAAAAAGTTTTGACTAGCACAGCAGATCGCTTTAAACCTTTCACAAATGCGACATGAATTTGCGACATTTCGTCGTCAAATTTGTGAGCGTCTGTGTCGCTGTGTACAATGACCACCCTTTTGCCCCCGCAAAGCCGGCGTACGTTCGGCGCGGCAAGCAAGTGGTTGAATTGAAAAGAAATTTGCCTCGTAAAGAGGCAGCCTGGTGAGAAAGTGTCTATGAAAGCAGGTCTGTACCAACCAGATGAATTCAAGGATAACTGCGGTTTCGGCCTGATAGCCCATATGCAGGGCGAGCCCAGTCATACCCTTTTGCAAACGGCCATCGAGGCCCTGACCTGCATGACCCACCGCGGTGGGATTAATGCCGACGGCAAGACCGGTGACGGTTGCGGTCTGCTGATTCAAAAGCCTGACGCGTTCCTGCGGGCGATGGCCCAGGAAAACTTCAGCGTCGAGCTGCCCAAGCAATATGCCGTGGGCATGGTCTTCTTCAATCAGGATCCGGCCAAGGCCGAAGCCGCTCGCGAGAACATGAACCGCGAGATCCTCGCTGAAGGCCTGCAACTGATCGGCTGGCGCAAAGTGCCGATCGACACCAGCGTCCTCGGCCGCCTGGCCCTTGAGCGTCTGCCGCAAATCGAGCAGGTGTACATCGGCGGTGAAGGCCTGAGCGATCAGGACATGGCGGTCAAGCTGTTCAGCGCCCGTCGTCGCTCGTCGGTGGCCAACGCCGCAGACACCGACCACTACATCTGCAGCTTTTCGCACAAGACCATCATCTATAAAGGTTTGATGATGCCGGCCGACCTGGCCGCGTTCTATCCGGACCTGGGTGACCAGCGCCTGCAAACCGCAATCTGCGTGTTCCACCAGCGCTTCTCCACCAACACCCTGCCGAAATGGCCGCTGGCCCAGCCATTCCGCTTCCTCGCGCACAACGGCGAGATCAACACCATTACCGGTAACCGCAACTGGGCGCAGGCCCGTCGGACCAAGTTCACCAACGATCTGATGGATCTGGAAGAACTCGGGCCGCTGGTCAACCGTGTCGGTTCCGACTCCTCGAGCATGGACAACATGCTCGAACTGATGGTCACCGGTGGCATCGACCTGTTCCGTGGCGTGCGGATGATCATTCCGCCAGCCTGGCAGAACGTTGAAACCATGGACCCGGATCTGCGAGCGTTCTACGAGTACAACTCGATGCACATGGAGCCGTGGGACGGCCCGGCTGGCGTGGTAATGACCGACGGTCGTTACGCGGTGTGCCTGCTCGACCGTAACGGTCTGCGTCCGGCGCGCTGGGTCACCACCACCAACGGCTTCATCACCGTTGCGTCGGAAATCGGCGTCTGGAATTACCAGCCGCAAGACGTGATCGCCAAGGGCCGTGTCGGCCCGGGCCAGATCCTCGCCGTGGACACCGAAACCGGGCAGATCCTCGACACCGACGCGATCGACAACCGTCTGAAGTCCCGTCATCCGTACAAGCAATGGCTGCGCAAGAACGCTCTGCGCATCCAGGCGACCATGGAAGACAACGACCACGGTTCGGCGTTCTACGACGTCGATCAGCTCAAGCAATACATGAAGATGTATCAGGTCACGTTCGAAGAGCGTGATCAGGTGCTGCGTCCGCTTGGCGAACAGGGCTACGAAGCCGTGGGTTCGATGGGCGACGACACGCCGATGGCCGTGCTGTCGCAGCGCGTGCGCACGCCATATGACTATTTCCGCCAGCAGTTCGCGCAGGTCACCAACCCGCCGATCGACCCGCTGCGTGAAGCGATCGTGATGTCGCTGGAAATCTGCCTCGGTGCCGAGCGCAACATCTTCCAGGAATCGCCGGAGCACGCCTCGCGCGTGATCCTCAGCTCGCCAGTGATCTCGCCGGCCAAGTGGCGCTCGCTGATGAACCTCGACCGCCCGGGTTTCGAGCGGCAGATCATCGACCTCAACTACGACGAAAGCGTCGGCCTCGAAGCGGCGATCCGCAACGTTGCCGATCAGGCTGAAGAAGCCGTGCGTGCCGGGCGTACCCAGATTGTCCTGAGTGACCGCCATATTGCTCCGGGCAAGCTGCCGATCCACGCTTCGCTGGCCACCGGCGCGGTGCACCACCGCCTGACCGAAAAAGGCCTGCGCTGCGACTCCAACATCCTCGTGGAAACCGCGACCGCCCGCGATCCGCATCACTTTGCGGTGTTGATCGGTTTCGGCGCCTCGGCGGTCTATCCGTTCCTGGCCTACGAAGTGCTGGGCGACCTGATCCGTACCGGTGAAGTGCTGGGTGACCTCTACGAGGTGTTCAAGAACTACCGCAAGGGCATCACCAAAGGTCTGTTGAAGATCCTGTCGAAGATGGGCATCTCGACCATCGCGTCCTATCGCGGTGCACAGCTGTTCGAAGCCATCGGTCTGTCCGAAGAGGTGTGCGAGCTGAGTTTCCGTGGCGTGCCGAGCCGCATCAAGGGTGCGCGTTTCGTCGACATCGAAGCCGAGCAGAAAGCACTGGCCACCGAAGCCTGGAGTCCGCGCAAGCCGATCCAGCAGGGCGGTCTGCTGAAGTTCGTCCACGGTGGCGAATACCACGCGTACAACCCGGACGTGGTCAACACTTTGCAAGCCGCCGTGCAGCAGGGTGACTACGCCAAGTTCAAGGAATACACCTCGCTGGTGGACAACCGTCCGGTGTCGATGATCCGTGACCTGTTCAAGGTCAAGACCCTCGATACGCCGCTGGACATCAGTGAAGTCGAACCGCTGGAGTCGGTGCTCAAGCGCTTCGACTCCGCCGGTATCTCGCTGGGCGCCCTGTCGCCGGAAGCTCACGAAGCCCTGGCCGAAGCCATGAACCGTCTCGGTGCGCGTTCCAACTCCGGCGAAGGCGGCGAAGACCCGGCGCGCTACGGCACCATCAAGAGCTCGAAAATCAAGCAGGTCGCGACCGGCCGTTTCGGTGTCACTCCGGAATACCTGGTCAACGCCGAAGTGCTGCAGATCAAGGTGGCTCAGGGCGCCAAACCGGGCGAGGGCGGGCAACTGCCGGGCGGTAAGGTTAACGGGCTGATCGCCAAGCTGCGTTATGCAGTGCCGGGCGTGACCCTGATTTCGCCACCGCCGCACCACGACATCTACTCGATCGAAGACTTGTCGCAACTGATCTTTGACCTGAAACAGGTCAACCCGAAGGCGCTGGTCTCGGTGAAACTGGTAGCGGAAGCAGGCGTCGGCACCATCGCCGCCGGTGTGGCCAAGGCCTACGCGGACTTGATCACCATCTCCGGCTACGACGGTGGTACCGGTGCTTCGCCGCTGACCTCGATCAAATACGCGGGCGCTCCGTGGGAACTCGGCCTGGCTGAAACCCACCAGACCCTGCGCGGCAACGACCTGCGCGGCAAAGTCCGGGTGCAGACCGACGGCGGCCTGAAAACCGGCCTCGACGTGATCAAGGCCGCGATCCTCGGCGCCGAAAGCTTCGGCTTCGGTACTGCGCCGATGATCGCGCTGGGCTGCAAATACCTGCGTATCTGCCACCTGAACAACTGCGCCACCGGCGTCGCGACCCAGAACGAGAAGCTGCGCAAGGATCACTACATCGGCACCGTCGATATGGTGGTGAATTTCTTCACCTACGTTGCCGAAGAAACCCGTGAGTGGCTGGCCAAGCTCGGCGTGCGCTCTCTCGAAGAGCTGATCGGTCGCACCGATCTGCTGGAAGTCCTCGAAGGCCAGACCGCCAAGCAGCATCACCTGGATCTGACCCCCCTGCTGGGCAGCGATCACATCCCGGCGGACAAACCGCAATTCTGCGGCGTTGAGCGCAACCCGCCATTCGACCAGGGCCTGCTGGCCGAGAAAATGGTCGACATGGCGACGTCGGCGATCAATGACCTCAGCGGCGCCGAGTTCGACCTGGACATCTGCAACTGCGACCGTTCGATCGGTGCGCGGATCTCCGGCGAAATCGCGCGCAAGCACGGCAATCAGGGCATGGCCCATGCGCCGATCACCTTCCGCTTCAAAGGGACGGCCGGTCAGAGCTTCGGCGTGTGGAACGCCGGCGGTCTGAACATGTACCTGGAAGGCGACGCCAACGACTACGTCGGCAAAGGCATGACCGGCGGCAAACTGGTCATCGTGCCGCCGAAGGGCAGCGTCTATCAGACTCAGAACAGCGCCATCATCGGCAACACCTGCCTGTACGGCGCCACCGGCGGCAAGCTGTTCGCCGCTGGTACTGCGGGCGAGCGTTTCGCTGTGCGTAACTCCGGTGCCCACACCGTTGTGGAAGGCACTGGCGATCACTGCTGCGAGTACATGACCGGTGGTTTCGTCTGCGTCCTGGGCAAGACCGGTTACAACTTCGGCTCTGGCATGACCGGTGGTTTCGCCTACGTGCTCGACCAGGACAACACCTTCGTTGACCGGGTCAATCACGAACTGGTGGAAATCCAGCGGATCAGCGGCGAGGCGATGGAAGCCTACCGCAGCCACCTGCAGAACGTGCTGAACGAGTACGTCAAGGAAACCGAGAGCGAGTGGGGTCGTGAACTCGCCGAGAACCTTGATGACTACCTGCGTCGTTTCTGGCTGGTCAAGCCTAAGGCTGCCAACCTGAAATCGTTGCTTTCCAGCACTCGTGCCAACCCGCAGTGATATGCGCCTGAAGAGTTTGATGAGGTTTTAACAATGGCTGAACGTCTGAATAACGACTTCCAGTTCATCGATGTCGGGCGCAAGGATCCGAAGAAGAAACTGTTGCGTCAACGCAAGAAAGAGTTCGTCGAGATCTACGAACCGTTCAAACCCCAGCAGTCGGCCGACCAGGCCCACCGCTGCCTGGGTTGCGGCAACCCGTATTGCGAATGGAAGTGCCCGGTGCACAACTTCATTCCCAACTGGCTGAAGCTGGTGGCCGAGGGCAACATCCTCCAGGCTGCCGAGCTGTCGCACCAGACCAACACCCTGCCGGAAGTCTGCGGCCGGGTCTGCCCGCAGGATCGTCTGTGCGAGGGTGCCTGCACCCTCAACGACGGTTTCGGTGCGGTGACCATCGGTTCGGTCGAGAAGTACATCACCGACACCGCGTTCGCCATGGGCTGGCGCCCGGACATGTCCAAGGTCAAGCCGACCGGCAAGCGTGTCGCGATCATCGGTGCAGGCCCGGCGGGTCTGGGCTGTGCTGACGTGCTGGTGCGTGGCGGCGTGACCCCGGTGGTGTTCGACAAGAACCCGGAAATCGGCGGTCTGCTGACCTTCGGCATTCCCGAGTTCAAGCTTGAGAAGACCGTGCTGAGCAATCGGCGCGAAGTCTTCACCGGGATGGGCATCGAATTCCGCCTCAACACCGAGGTCGGCAAGGACGTGACCATGGAGCAACTGCTCGCCGAATACGATGCCGTATTCATGGGCATGGGCACCTACACCTACATGAAGGGCGGCTTTGCCGGTGAGGATCTGCCGGGCGTTTACGACGCGCTGGACTTCCTGATCGCCAACGTCAACCGCAACCTGGGCTTTGAAAAGTCGCCGGAAGATTTCGTCGACATGAAAGGCAAGAAGGTTGTGGTGCTCGGTGGTGGCGACACGGCGATGGACTGCAACCGCACCTCGATCCGTCAGGGCGCCAAGTCGGTGACCTGCGCCTATCGTCGTGACGAAGCGAACATGCCCGGCTCGCGCAAAGAGGTGAAGAACGCCAAGGAAGAAGGCGTGAAATTCCTCTACAACCGTCAGCCGATCGCGATCGTCGGTGAAGACAAGGTCGAAGGCGTGAAGGTGGTCGAGACCCGTCTCGGCGAACCGGACGCCCGTGGCCGCCGCAGCCCCGAGCCGATTCCGGGCTCCGAAGAGATCATCCCGGCCGACGCCGTGGTTATCGCCTTCGGTTTCCGTCCAAGCCCGGCACCGTGGTTCGAACAGTTCGAAATCCAGACCGACAGCCAGGGCCGCGTCGTTGCGCCTGAGCAGGGTCAGTACAAGCACCAGACCAGCAACCCGAAAATCTTCGCCGGTGGCGACATGGTGCGCGGTTCCGACCTGGTGGTGACGGCGATCTTCGAAGGGCGCAATGCGGCTGAAGGGATCCTCGATTACCTGGGCGTCTGATCAACTTCCAATATTGGAATGCAATACCTGTGGGAGCTGGCTTGCCAGCGATAGCATCACCTCGGTCAATCTGACAAAACGAGGTGTCTGCATCGCTGGCAAGCCAGCTCCCACAGTGCTTTGTGTTACTGCAAAAATTTGCATTCCAGCGCAATAAATTGACCCGATAGACAAAAGGCTGACCTGCATCCGTGCCTTTTGCGTCGCGCTCTGAGAAAATGCCCGCACTTTTTTTCCGGATGCCGACATGACTGCCCTGAAGAACGACCGTTTCCTCCGCGCCCTGCTCAAGCAACCCGTTGACGTCACCCCGGTGTGGATGATGCGCCAGGCCGGCCGCTACCTGCCTGAATACCGCGCCAGCCGTGCCCAGGCCGGTGATTTCATGAGCCTGTGCATGAATCCGGAATTCGCTTGCGAAGTCACAATGCAACCGCTCGACCGCTACCCGCAACTGGACGCGGCGATCCTGTTTTCCGACATCCTCACCATTCCCGATGCCATGGGCCAGGGCCTGTACTTCGAGACCGGTGAAGGCCCGCGCTTCAAGAAAGTCGTCAGCACCCTGGCCGACATCGAAGCGTTGCCGATCCCGGATCCACACAAGGATCTCGGCTATGTGATGGACGCAGTCAGCACCATCCGCCGCGAGCTGAACGGCCGTGTGCCGCTGATCGGCTTCTCCGGCAGCCCGTGGACCCTCGCCACCTACATGGTTGAAGGCGGTTCGTCGAAGGACTTCCGCAAAACCAAGGCGATGCTCTACGACAACCCGCAAGCCATGCACCTGCTGCTGGATAAACTCGCGCAGTCGGTCACCAGCTACCTCAACGGCCAAATCCAGGCCGGCGCGCAAGCGGTGCAGATCTTCGATACCTGGGGTGGCAACCTGTCGGCGGCGGCGTATCAGGAATTCTCCCTGGCCTACATGAAGAAAATCGTCAGCGGCCTGATTCGCGAACACGACGGGCGCAAGGTGCCGGTGATCCTCTTCACCAAGAACGGCGGCCTGTGGCTGGAAAGCATCGCCGAGGCCGGCGCCGACGCACTGGGTCTGGACTGGACCTGCGACATCGGCAACGCCCGCGCCCGTGTTGGCGACAAGGTCGCGCTGCAAGGCAACATGGACCCGACCGTGCTCTACGCCAAACCGGAAGCGATCCGCACCGAAGTCGGGCGCATTCTGGCCAGCTACGGCAAGGGCAGCGGCCACGTGTTCAACCTCGGCCACGGCATCACCCCAGAGGTCGATCCGGAGCATGCGGGCGCGTTCCTGCGTGCGGTGCACGAGTTGTCAGCGCAGTATCACGAGTGATCGACGCCCGATAAAAAAACGCCCGGCCAATGCCGGGCGTTTTTGTACAAGATCAAAGGATCGCAGCCTGCGGCAGCTCCTACATTGGGATTCGCGTTTCCCTGTAGGAGCTGCCGCAGGCTGCGATCTTTTGCTTTTAAGCTTTCACACCACCAAGTGGCGGCAACTTCGCCAGTTTCAACGCCACCAGCAGTGCCACCAGCAACAGCGCACCAATAAACAGGCCGATGCCATTCCAGCCGCCCAAATGCCAGAACACCCCACCCGCCGTCCCGGCAATGCTGGAGCCTGCGTAATAACTGAACAGGTACAACGACGACGCCTGGCCCTTGGCCTTGGTCGCGCGCCGGCCGATCCAGCTGCTCGCCACCGAGTGCGCGCCGAAGAAGCCGAACGTGAAGATCAGCATGCCGATGATCACCAACAACAGCGGTGTGAACATCGTGAGCGCAAGGCCGGCGAACATCAGTGCGATGGTTGCCCACAGCACTTTACGGCGCCCCAGTTTGTCCGCCAGCGAACCGATTTTGGCCGAACTGTAGATGCCCGACAGGTACACCACCGACAGCAAGCCGACGAACACCTGATCGAGGTTGTAAGGCGTCGTCAGCAGGCGATAGCCGATGTAGTTGAACAGAGTGACGAACGCGCCCATCAGCACAAAGGCTTCAAGAAACAGCAGCGGCAGGCCGGCATCGCGAAAGTGCATGGTGAAGCCGTCGAGCAGGCTGCGTGGGTGCAGCGAGCGTGAGCGGAAGTTGCGCGATTCGGGGAGGATCTTCCAGAACACCGCTGCCGCGACCAGCGCCAGGCCGCCGATCACCAGCATCGCCGTGTGCCAGCTGACGAAGTCGATCAACACCCCGGTAATCAAGCGTCCGCTCATCCCGCCAATCGCGTTGCCGCCGATGTACAGGCCCATCGCCAGGCCGATGTGCTGCGGGTGGATCTCTTCGCTCAGATAGGTCATCGCCACCGCCGCCAGGCCGCTCAGCGACAGCCCGATCAGCGCGCGCATGATCAGCACGCCGTGCCAGCTCGGCATCATCGAACTGGCGATCGTGCACAACGCGGCGGCGAACAGTGCCGCGACCATCACCGGCTTACGCCCGACGCGGTCGGAGATCGGCCCGGTGATCAGCAGACCGAAGGCCAGCATGCCGGTCGCCACCGACAGAATCAGGCTGCTCTGCGCCGCGTTGATTCCATACTCGTGGGACAGCAGCGGCATCATCGGCTGCACGCAATACAGCAAAGCGAAGGTCGCGAAACCGCCGCTGAACAGCGCCAGCACTGTGCGCATGAACATCGGCGTGCCTTTTTCGATGTAGATCTCCTGCAGCTCGGCGATCACATCGTCCGCCGCGGCAGGCGGAACTTCATGGGCAAGAGGGGCGGCGGCGGTTTTCACATCAGACCTCGGAGGGCACGGCCAGGCAGGCAATGAAAAAATCATATAGCTGGCTAATGTTTCTATCCAATATATTGTTCGACCTGTTTGATAGCTTTAACGACCTAATGGGGTGTCCATGGAATTGCGTCATCTGCGCTACTTCATCGCCGTCGCCGAAGAATTGCATTTCGGCCGCGCCGCACAGGTGCTGGGGATCTCCCAGCCACCGCTGAGCCAGCAGATTCAGGCGCTGGAGCAAGAGGTCGGCGCGCGGTTGTTCGAACGCACCAATCGTCGGGTCGAGTTGAGCGAGGCCGGCCGATTGTTTCTGCAGGAGGCGCGGTTGGTGCTGGCGCAGGTCGACAAAGCGGCGGACGTCGCCCGGCGTGCGCAACTCGGTGAACTGGGCGAATTGAAAATTGGCTTCACCTCGTCAGCTCCGTTCAACTCGACCATTCCCCAAGCGATTTTTTCCTTTCGTCAGCGTTTCCCGGCAGTGCACCTGAACCTGCGGGAGATGAGCAGCACCATGGTCGCGGACGCGCTGGTGGATGAATCGATCGAAGTCGGCATCATGCGTCCGCTGGGTTTGCCGGATTCGCTGAGCGTGGTTGAGCTGATGCGCGAGCCCTTGGTGGCGGTGCTCAGCTCCAAGCATCCGCTGGCCCAAGGCAGTGAAGAGGGGCTGTTTCTGTCGGCGCTGGCGCTGGAGCCGTTCGTGTTCTTTCCGCGCAGCTACGGCAGCGGGCTGTATGCGCAACTGCTCAGTCTGGCCCGCGATGCCGGGTTCAGCCCGCATTTTGCCCAGGAGGCCGGTGAGGCGATGACCATCATCGGATTGGTCGCGGCGGGGCTTGGGGTTTCGGTATTGCCGGCGTCCTACCAGCGGATGCGCATCGACGGCGTGGTCTATCGACCGCTGCTCGATCCGGAGGCGGTGTCGGCGGTGTGGCTGGTGCAGCGCAAGGATCAGAAGTCGCCGATGGCCAAGGCGTTTGTCGAACTGCTTACACGCAAGGTTGAGCCTTCAAAAGCTTGATTGCTGCGCAATCAAATCGCGAGCAGGCTCGCTCCCACAGGGCAACGCATTGCAAGGTGGGAGCGAGCCTGCTCGCGAAGACGCTCGCCCGAACACCGCATATTTCAGGGCAACCGCACCAGATCCCCCTTCAACGCCACCCGCGTCACAAACACCCCGGCCCGACACTCATAGGTATTCAAATCCTTGCGCACATGCTGGTCGTAATAGCTGACGATATTGACCACCGCATTCGCCCCGACCCGCTTGGCGTCGGCCTGCAACTTGATCAGGTTCGACTGCAGCACCCACTCGCAGGAATCGTGATCGCTCTTGTTGAAGCCGTTGGTGCGCAAATCACTGACCACATCCCGGCGCAACAACTGCTGCGTGCCCTGCGGCCCGTTGCCGATCAGATAGAACTTCACACTGCCATCCAGCCGCCCGGCGCGAATCGCATCCGAAAGCACGGTTTCGAACGGCATGTACATCAGGTTGGTGGCGTGGCTGGCGCTGGGCAATAGCCCGAGGAGCATGGCGGCGATCAGGGCTTTCACTTGCATGGTCATCTCCTTGACGGTGAAAGAGAACCGCGAGTGCTTGATCGATGGGGGCTCGCCGTTCCGGCAGGCGTTGAATGAGGGCCTGTTGAGCGAGTGTAGATGCAGAAATGGAGACAACGCCTTGTGGCGAGGGGGTTTATTCCCGATCGGCGGCGCAGCCGTCGTAAAACCAGTGAACTCGGTATGCCTGATGCTCCGGGTTCTCAGGTTTCGGGGCCGCTACGCGACCCATCGGGGATGAATCCCCTCGCCACAGGATTGGATTCACTCAGTCAATCAACGTGGGCCAAATCCCCACGCAACGCCACGCTCGACACCACCAGGCCGGCGCGGCACTGGAATTTTTCGGTGTCTTTGTACAGGTCGCGCTGATCGACGCTGGCGATGTTGATCACCGCGTTGGCGTCGGCTTTTTTCGCGGCGTTTTGCAGGGTGGCGAGGGCCGACTGCAGGGCCCAGAAGCAGGCGTCGGTGTCGGATTTGTTCGAGCCGTTGGTCTTGCGGCTGCTGCTCACGGTGTCGAGTTTGCGCACCTGTTTCGGCAGGGTTTCGCCGGCCAGGTAGAACTTCACGCTGCCGTCCAGCAGGCCGGCGTCGGTGGCGCGTTTGACGCCCTCGCGAAAGCTCAGGTAAGTCGGCTCGTCGGCGCCTTGCTTGACGATGCCCAGGTCGTTGACGAACTCGATGTCCGGGTTGATCGACAGTTCCTTGAGCACGTTGTCGCGCAGGCGGTTGACCCAGCGGTTGTAGTTGCCGTGGATCTTGCCGTCCTTGGCGTCGAGGCCGTAGCTGCTGCGGTAGTCGATTTCAAACGAGGTCGGGCTGAACGGGATGTCGACCTCGGCGTGGTGGCGGCCGCGTGCCGTGATCGCCGCTTTGATCATGCCCGGGCGAACCGACTGCACCACCCACTGGCGGTCGTTGAGCGCGGTGACGATGGCGCGGCTCATCTGCGCCTGGGTGAATCCGAGGTTGGGCGAAAATTCTTCCTTGGCGTTGTAAACCGGTTTGCTGGTGCAACCGCCGAGCACCAGGGCCAGGGCCAGGGCCAGCAGGGCGGCGATGCGGTGAAACTGAGTCATTCCCTTCACTCCAAACGTGTTGCGGTCAGTGCCAGCGGCGGAAAATCAACGAGGTGTTGACGCCACCAAAAGCGAAATTGTTGTTCATTACGTAGTCGTGATGCATCTGGCGAAATTCGCCGCGCAGGTAATCGAGCTTGCCGCAGTGCGGGTCGACCTCGTCGAGGTTGAGCGTGTGTACATACAAGTCGCGATTGAGCATTTCGATGCTGAACCACGACTCCAGCGCGCCGCAGGCCCCCAGCGTGTGGCCGAGGAAACTCTTCTGCGAGCTGATCGGCATGTGTTCGCCGAACAGACTGCTGGTCGCCAGTGTTTCGGCAATGTCGCCCTGTTCTGTAGCGGTACCGTGACCATTGACGTAACCGATGGCATCCGGCGTCAGTCCGGCGTCTTCCAGCGCCAGCTCCATGGCGCGGCGCATGGTGACCTGTTCCGGGCGCGTGGTGTGCTGGCCGTCGGCGTTGCTGCCGAAACCGACGATCTCGGCATGGATGCGCGCACCGCGAGCCAGCGCATGTTCCAGCTCCTCGAGCACCAGCATGCCGCCGCCTTCGCCGATCACCAGACCGTCGCGGCCCTTGTCGTACGGACGCGGACTGGTCTGTGGCGCATCGTTTTTCAGGCTGGTGGCGTAGAGCGCGTCGAAAACCATGGCTTCGGTCGGGCACAACTCTTCGGCGCCGCCGGCGAGCATCAGCGGCAGCCGTCCGAACTTGATCGCTTCATACGCGTAGCCAATGCCCTGACTGCCGCTGGTGCAGGCGCTGGACGTCGGGATCAGGCGCCCGGTGAGGCCGAAGAAGATGCTGATGTTGGCCGCGGTGGTGTGCGGCATCATCCGCACGTAGGAGTTGGCGTTGAGGCCTTCGGCCACCGAATTGAGCAGCATGTTGCCGAAGGCCTTGATCTCGTCGGTGCTGCCGGTGGACGAACCGCAGGCCACGCCCATGCGCCCGTCCTTGATCGATTCATCGCCGAGCAGGCCGGCGTCGGCCAGTGCCTGTTCTGCCGCGCCTACGGCCAGCCGCGAGACCCGGCCCATGCTGCGCAGTTGCTTGCGGGTCCAGTGCGCCGGGACGAGAAAATCATCGATCGGCCCGGCCAGACGGGTGTTGAGTTCGCTGAACCGGTCCCACTCGTGCATGCGGCGAATGCCGCTGCGGTTGGCCGCGAAGTGGCCGGCGATGGTCTGCCAGTCGCTGCCAAGCGAAGTGATGCCGGCCATGCCGGTGACGACGACGCGCTTCATCAGCACAGGCCTCCGTTGACCGCCAGGACCTGACGGGTGATGTACGAGGCTTCCGCCGACATCAGGAAATTCACTGCACTGGCAACCTCTTGCGGGGTGCCCATGCGTTGTGCGGGGATCATTTTCATCAGTTCTTCCACCGGCACGTTTTCATCCAGCATCGCTGTGTCGATCAGGCCCGGTGCGACGCAGTTAACGGTGATTTTGCGCTTGCCCAGTTCGATCGCCAACGCCTTCGCGGCGCCGATCACTCCGGCCTTGGAGGCGCTGTAGTTGACCTGGCCACGGTTGCCGATCAAACCCGACACCGAGGTGATGCAGACGATCCGACCAGCGGCGCGACGACGGATCATCGGCATCATCACCGGGTGCAGGACGTTGTAGAAACCGTCGAGGTTGGTGCGCAGCACCACGTCCCAATCGTCATCGCTCAACGCCGGAAAAGCGCCATCGCGGGTCAGGCCGGCGTTAAGCACCACGCCGTAATAAGCGCCGTGGGTTTCGACGTCAGCTTCAAGGATGGTTTTGCAGGCTTCGCGGTCGGCGACGTCGAATTGCAGGATGCGTGCGTGACGGCCCAGCGCTTCGATCTCGGCCTGCACCGCTTGCGCTTCGGCAACGCCGCTGCGGCAATGCAGGACGATGTCGTGCCCGGCCTGCGCCAGACGCAAGGCAATGGCGCGGCCGATACCACGGCTGGAGCCGGTGACCAATACGGATTCAGTCATCGTTCGACTCCCTGTGTTGTTCAAGATATTGGCTGGGCTGCGGCGGGCGGAACACGTTCAACCGTGCGCTGGCCTCAATGCCGGGGGCGTTGATATGGCATTCGAAAACACCCATGCCGTTGTCGTCTTCCAGCGAACGGATGCCGTGGATGGTCAGTTCGCTGCCGGCCGGAAACGCTTCGACGTTGCACTCGAATTTACGCGTCCCGAGGAGGAAACCCAGCGCGACCGGGTTGCCTTTCTGTCGTGCGTGGCAACCGGCGAAGGCGGCTACGCTTTGCGCCATCAACTCGATGCCGACCCACGCCGGCAGGCTGCCGTCTGGCAGGTTGAACAAGCCGTCGGGCTTGACGGTGAGGCTGGTGTGGATCTGCTCTTCGTCGAAGCTGAGGATGCGGTCGATCAGGATCATGTCGCCAGCGTGGGGCAGCAGTTCGGCGAGCGGCCAGTCATTCATGGAGCATCTCCGATAATCAGGCTGACGTTGTTGCCGCCGAAGGCAAACGAGTTGCTCATCAGGTAGCGGGGTGCAATGGACGACAGGCGTTCGCTCGCGGTCACCCACTTCAGCGCCGGCAAGTCAGGGTCGGGCTGGGCGTCCCAGACGTGGGGCGGCAAGGCTTGTTGCGGGTTGTCGGCGCTCAGGCTCAGCCAGCAGAACGCTGCTTCCAGCGCACCGGCCGCGCCGAGGGTGTGACCGGTCATCGGCTTGGTCGACGAGCAGGCCACGCCGTCGGGAAACAGTGTGGCGACTGCCAGACTTTCCATCGCATCGTTGTGCTGGGTCGCAGTGCCGTGCAGGTTCAGGTAGCTGATGTGCGCCGCTTGCAACTGTGCGCGGCTCAAGGCTTTCTGCATCGCTTGCAGGGCGCCGCGACCGCTCGGTTCCGGCGCGGAAATATGGTGCGCGTCGGAGCTGGCGCCGCTGCCGAGCAGGGCAATGGCCGGGCCGTCGCTGCGCTGCTGGCTCATCAGAAACAGCACTGCCGCTTCACCGATGTTGATGCCGTTGCGGTTGGCCGAGAACGGATTGCAGCGCTGGTCGGACACCGCTTCCAGCGCGCTGAAACCGTTGAGCGTCAGTTTGCACAGGCTGTCGACCCCGCCGCACAGCACCACGTCGCACAGGCCCAGATCGAGCAGGCGCTGTGCGCTCATCAACGCCCGCGCACTGGACGTGCAGGCGGTGGAAATCACGTAGGCCGGGCCGCTGAGTTGCAGCCAATCGGCAAGAAAATTCGCCGGCGCGCCGAGTTCCTGTTGCCGATAGTCGTACTCGCCAGGGAACTGCTGCTCGCGAAGGTAGTGCGCCAGCCCGCGGCTGGCCTCGTCGATCCCCGAGGTGCTGGTGCCGAGCACCACGCCGATGCGCTCGCGACCATACGTCTGGATGGCCCGGTCGATGTCCTCGCGAATCTGCAGCGCGGCTTCCAGCAGCAGTTGATTGTTGCGGCTGCGCTGGTCGGCCAGTTCGGCCGGAATGGCCGCCAGCTCACCATGCACCGCCGCCACAGGCAATTCACGCTCGGCAACCCAGCCGGACTCGCGGCGCATGCCCGAGCAGTCACCGGCAAACAGGTTCTGCGCGACCTGTTGCTTGTCGCGGCCCAGCGCGCAGATCACGCCGAGGGCATTGAGGTAGGCAGTCATGGCGTCGGTTCACCGAGAGGAGAAACCCGATAGTGCGGGCCTTGGGGCAGATTCAATTGGAAACTCAACGGTTGTGCATAACGGATCGTCCAGCGCGGCGCCAGCGTGCGTTGCTCGCCCTGCTGCTGCGCGGTGGGGTAAGTGCGTGCCAGTTCGCCGGACGGGGTCAGGGCAAACAGCAGCGCGGCAAACAGCTCCCGGGCTTCGGGATTGGGCGGCAGCAGCCCGTCGGCCTGCCAGCGCCCGTCGATCAGTTGCTGACGGGCCTGGGGAATGCCCAGCGGATCCATCATCGACCAGCGGATGCCGGGGCCTTCGCGCTGGATCACCAACAGCCAGTCCTGACGCTGATCGGCCTGTTGGCGTTCGATGTGCAGTTGCAGCGGTAACGGCAGCGTCGGGTCGCTCGCGGGCAGCGGGGCCTGGCTGGCGCAACCACTCAGCAAAGCAAATGCCACCAAAATCAGCCATACCGCAAACCTTGTGGGAGCTGGCTTGCCAGCGATGGCGGCGGCACATCCAGCATTTTGGTTAACTGACACACCGCTATCGCTGGCAAGCCAGCTCCCACAGGGGTTTAGCTGTGCTGATCGAAAGTGGTACATCAGATGGATTCCTGCAATGGCTTGCGGGCGACAACGTTCACCAACGTTTCCTCACGCTCGCCAAACGGCTTCGGCCGGCGCAATCCGAACCGTTCCAGCAGTCCGAAATCCTTCGACCGGCTCCACCATAAATACGGGTACGAGACATTGCGCTCGCCAAACTCGAAACCCTGCTGGCGAATCATCTCCAAGTACTGCGCCGCGCTCTTTTGCACCTGCATCGGATGGCGGAACAGCCAGCGGATCACCCAAGTATCAATGTATGCCTCGGTGGACTCGGCGAACAGCAGATAACCACCCGGCTTGAGCACGCGGTAGAACTCGGCGAGGGCTTTTTCCTGTTCGACCAGGTGATGAAAGGTCTGGTGGCAGAACAGCAGGTCGACACTGGCATCGGCCACATTGAGCGTCGCGCAGTCGCTGCCGATCAGCTCGACGTCGAAGCCCTGCCGCGCCGCTTCTTCGGCGCTCAATTGCAGGCTGTGCGGGTCGGCGTCGACGCCGATCAGACGCTGTGGGGCGAAGGTCTGGCGCAGATGGCGGAACGATTTGCCCTGACCGCAACCAGCGTCCAGCAGCACTGGATTGGCCGGCAGCGACTCGCTGAACAACCCGCGCAAGTCGTTGATCGCCACGCGCAACACATGGTGCTGCCAGGTGTGGCTGCGCAGGAACCAGAAACCGAAGCGGGTTTCCTCGACGTAGCTGTCGCTCAAGTAATTCATGGGGCGTCCTTTGCACAAAGTTCGGAAATCATCTTCAACCGGCGACGCGCTTCGCTGACGAACGGGTTGCGTTCATCCCAGGCGTAACCGGCGAGGATCGAGCAGATCATCCGGCGGATGTCTGCCTGGCTGTCTTGATAAAAAATCACGTCCTGGAAGGTACCGGCGTACCAGCCCTCGACATAGCAGCGGAAGGTGTCGACCCCGCGTTTGAGCGGTTCGGCGAACTCGCGCTGCCAGTCGACGGTTTCGCCCTGCAACTGCCGGTGCAGGACGGCGGCGGCCATGCTCGCCGAACGCATGGCGATGGTCACGCCCGAAGAGAACACCGGGTCGAGAAATTCCGCCGCGTTGCCGAGCAGGGCGAAGCCCGGACCGTGCAGGGTTTTCACATTGGCCGCATAACCGCCGAGGGTGCGCGCCGGGGTGTCCCACACCGCGTTGTTCAATACAGCGGCGAGGCTCGGCGTTTCGCCGATGAAACCGCGCAGGCAGGCATCCAGATCGCTGTCGCGCCCCTTGAAGTGTTCGGCAGCAGCCACCACGCCCACCGAGCAGCGCCCGTTGCTGAACGGGATCGTCCAGAACCAGATGTCGCGGTACTCGGGATGAGTAGTGACGAGGATCTTCTCGCGGTCGAAGGCCGGGTTATCGATGTGATCTTCAACGTGGGTGAATACTGCCTGGCGCACCGGGAAATTCGACGGCGCTTCCAGATCAAGCAAACGCGACAGCACGCGCCCGTAACCGCTGGCGTCGAGCACAAAGTCCGCTTCGATGCGGTACTCGCTGCCGTCTTCGCGCAGCACGTCAAGCTGCGGTCTGGCCCGGTCGAAATCGACGCGGACGATGGCATCGCCGTAACGGAATTCGGCACCCTGCAATTCAGCCTGATCAGCCAGCAGCTTGTCGAAATCGGCGCGTTGCACCTGGAACGTGGTCGGCTTGCCCGCGGTGAAGGTGTCGCTGAAATCGAAGGCGCTGTAGCGCTCGCCCCAAGCGAAGGCGGCACCGGTCTTGCGCTGGAAGCCGGCGGCGTTGACGGCGTCGAGCATGCCGGCCTCTTCGACGAAATCCAGGCAATGGCTGAGCAGGCTTTCACCAATTGAAAACCTTGGGAAATGCTGGCGCTCGATCACCAGCACATCGTGGCCCTGGCGCTTGAGCAACGCGGCGGCGATGGCCCCGGACGGGCCCGCGCCAATGATCACGACCTGACGGGATTCCATTTCAACGATTGGCACGTGAGCTCCCGGGCGCAGTGGCGCTGGTTTTCATAGGCGCGCGGTGCAGGCCGATCAGGGCCGGCAACAGCGTCGCGATCAGGCCCATCAGCATCAGCGCGAAGTACAGCGCCGGGCTGATGAGCTGTTGTTGCAGCAACAGGTTGAGAAAGACGATTTCGCTCAGCCCGCGAATATTCAGCAACACGCTTTCGCGCCAGCGGCTGGCGCCTTCGAACGATGCACCGGCCCAGCCCAGCCCGAGCCAGTTGCCGAGCAGTTTACTGGCAATCGGCAACAGCAGCAGCGCCGCCCATTGCACCGCGCCGAGGCTGGCCAGGGCGCTGTGCACGTCGATCTGCACGATGCCGAAGGTCAGGATCAGCGGGATCGCGATCCACGTCTGCAAGCGGCTCATCCACCGCGCCGGCAATGGCAGCACCAACGGCACTTTCAGCAAGGCCATGCACAGCAGATAACCGATGCCGAAAATCAGCGCGTTGAGTTTGTAATGTTCGGCCAGCACCAGCAGCGCAAAGAAGCCGAGGCTGTAGGTCAGCGGTCGGCGCACGCGCAGCAGATGCAACAGCACTGGCACGCAGGCCAAGCCGAGTGGCAGCAACAAGCTGCTCAGATGCAGACTGCCTTGAGCAAGGCCGAACAGCGTCCAGCAGGTCAGGTCGATGAGAATTGCGGTCTGCACCAGGCGCCGGGTGGCGGCGGGCGGATAGTCGATGTGGCGCAGGTACAGGTACAGCACCGGGATCGCGGTGATCGCGAACACCAGACCGATCGCCAGCGAGTGCAGCCACGGTTGCGCCGGCAGCAGCCAGCAGGCGGCGGCCAGGCCGCAGGCGAACGGTACAACAAAACTCGGCACGGCGATTTTCACGCTCTGGCGATCCAGACGCAGGTCGATCACATCACTGAGAATGTGCCCGAGCAACAGCGCGAAACTCAGGCTGTAGAGGTCTTTCAGCCACCCCGGCGCAATCAGTTCGGCGCCGCTGAGCTGCCAGTCCGGTTCGATCCAGAAATACATCAGCAGCGGCAAACCGAAGCTGGCCAGCAGCAACTGGCTGACGATCGGGATCAGGCCGAAATGCCGACCGACATGGGTGGCCACAGCGAACAACGCCAGGGCCATCAGCCAGAAGCTGACGACCATCACGCTGCCGGCTCCACGATGGTGACGCGGTGGACGTGACGTCCGGCCCACGGCGCGAGAATGAAGCTGAAGGCCAGACCGAGGCTCACTGCCAGGCCAAAATTGCTCACCGCCGGCGTACTGGAAACGGCCAGCAGACCGAACGACAGCCAGGTCGTCAGCGCCGCCAACAGGGTGCCCAGCAGACTCACTGCCGCACCGCCAACCTGCTCACGCATGAGGATCGCGTAATCGACACTGATCGCCGTCACCAGCAGCAGGCCGAACAGGCTGAACAGGGTCAGTGGCTGACCGAGCCAGCCGAGGCTGGCCAGGCTGCACAGCGCCGCCAGCAGCGGCAGGGCGACGATGCGCAACGCGCCGCCGAAGCCGAACGGCACGATCAGCACCAGCACGATCAACACGCAGGAGGCGAGTTTCAGTTCGGCGGCGCTGATCTGGGTCGCGGCGAATACATTGTTCAATTCACCGAGCCGATCGACCAGCATCACCCCCGGCAAGTCCAGCGCCTGCACTCGCAGCAGTGACGGATTGTTCAGGCCCTGCAGGCTGGTCATCGCCGCCACGCCGTCTTCGGTCGGGCCGAGCCACAGCGTGCGGTAAGGCTCGCCCAACGGCCCGGCCAGTGCTGCGTCGATGTCTTCGGCAGGCAGGTTTTGCAACTGCTGCAACTCGGTTTGCAACGCCGCGAGCGGTACGCCAAGGTCGAGCAACGGCTGCCAGTATTGAGGCAGTTTGCTCAGCGCTTCGCGCACTTGCTGTTGCTGGCTCGGCGGACTGAGCAGTTGGTCGAGGGCCAGATAGCCTTGCAGCTTGTCGAGGTTGACCAGTTGCTGCAGACGCTCGCTCAACGCGGCTTGACGCTCCAGCAATTCCTGCTGATTGGCGCCGCGCACGAGGAAGAACTGGCTGGTCGGCTGATAACCGGTGATGCGCGCGATGGTCTGGGCTTCATCGGTCAGGCGTTGCGGCGCACCGACCCATTGGCGAATGTCGTTTTTGCTTTGCAGCTGCACCAGACCGCCAGCGCAGAAGGCGATCAGCAGCGCCAGCAGCACCGGGGTGCGCACGTGTTCGAGCAGGTTTTCGCGCAGTTGCACCAAGCGCTCGGCCAGGCGCAGCGGCCATTGCGCCGGTTGCAGCTCAACGTTTTTCAGCAGGGCCGGCAGCAAGCACACCGCCGACAGGTAAGCACCGAGCAGGCCGGCAGCGGAGAACACCGCGATTTGCGTCAGCGCCGGGAAGGGCGTCCAGGCCAGTGCCAGATAACCGATGGCGCTGGTGATCAGGCTCAGCGTCAGCCCGGACAGGGTCAGGCGCAGCGCCGGCCAACTGCGCCACGGCTTGAGGCTCCAGCTTTTCGACAGATAGTGCAGCGGGTAATCCACCGCCACGCCGATCAGGCTGGAGCCGAGCACCAGCGTCATCACATGCATGTGGCCGAACACCGCGACGCAGGCCACCGCGCCGAACAGCATGCCCACCAGCACCGGCACGAACGCCAGCAGCACCCGCCAGCGGCGGAACGCCAACAGCAGCAACAGCAGAATACCGAGGGTGGCGCCGCCGCCGACCCAGGTCATTTCGCGGGTGGCTTGCTGCTGACCGTTGGCGGCGTACAGCAGACCGCTGGCGGCCAACAGGTGTACATCGGATTTCGCTGCTTGCTCGCGACTGTGCTGCAGCAGATCGGCGACTTTCAGCGGCAGGTTCATATCGAAGGCATTGCCGGTGGTACGCGCGCGCAGCAGCACCCAGCTCTTGCCGTCGGCATCGGCGACCAGTGCGCCGCTGCCGATGTCCAGTTGCACCGCACCGTGTTTCGGCTGGCTGTTCTGGATGCGTCCGGTCAGGCCCAGCCAGTCGTCCTGGCTCGGTACCAAGGTGAAACCGTTGAACGGGTCGAACAGCGCCTGCACCCGTTGTTGAATGAACGCATCGGGATGCTCGGTCAGCAGTTGCCGATCATCCGCCGAGAGCATCGCCAGCCGCCCTTGCAGCAGTTGCGTGCGCAGCGCCGGCAGATCCGCCTGCAGGTTCCACTGAACCTTTTCGAACAGACCGCTGGATTGCCATTGCTCGCCGAGGGTTTGCGCCATGGCCAGCGCTTGCTGGCGATCGGTGTGCCCGACCAGTACCAGCATTTCCCGATTGAGCGGTTCCTGCATGCGCTGTTCGGCGCGCAGTTCGAGGGCGTCAGGGTTGGTCCCGGGCACCAGCTCCATGAGGTTGGCCGACAGTGGCGCACCGTCGCGCCACTGCCACCCGGCCAGCGCGACGACCGCCAGCAGCAGGATCAGAAACAGCCACGGCAGCCTGCGCTCACTCGGCAAAGTCATGTTGCTCCGCTTCGCTCAACGGCTGGTTTGCAGTGCTGTCCTGCATGCGCAGCACGGTGCTGTCGCCCTGGGTTTCCAGCAGTTCGATGGTCTGTACCAGCTCGCCACCGTTGATATTGATCTGATTGAACACTTGCTTGAGCAGCAGCGAACGCGGGGTCAGGGTGAGTTTCCACTGCTGTGCGTCGCCGCTCAGGGCCAGTTCGAAATCCCGCTGCAAGCCGCTGCTGTCACCTTGCAGCACAGCGAGGAACAAGCGGTTCTGTTCGGCACCGGCGCTCTTGTTCGGCAGCAACTGCCAAGCGTTGCCGTCACGACGGGCGATGCCGTTGGCGGTGATGCGGTAATCCTGTTGCAGCGGGGTCTTGAGCAGCCAGAGCAGACCGTGGTTTTTCGCCAGCACGAAGCTGCCCTTGCTGAGCAACGGCTGAGGCAGCGCGCGCAGGTGCTTTTCCTGAATGAACTGGCCGTGGATCACTTCTGGTTTCGCCAGTTGCTCGCTGAGCTGCTGCAGGTCGAAGGCGTTGGCCAGCGTCGACACGGCGAGCAGCGCCAGCGCGCCAAGGCCTTTGCAGAACAGGTTCATCGCAGCATCCTCTGCACCGCGTCGGTGAACACTTTGGGGGAAGCCAGTTGCATTTCGCGGCTGCTGATCTCGACCGCCACCTGCACCGAGCTGGCACGGGTCAGGCGCTCGCCGGTCTGCAGGTCGGTAATCAGATAATTGATCTTCAAGCGGTTCTCCCACTCCACCAGACTGGCGCGCACGTTCAGGCGCTGGCCGAACACCGCGCCGCGCACATAACGCAGTTGCAGGTCGATGATCGGCCACGCGTAACCGGACTCGGACATCTGCGTGTAGTTGTGGCCGATCTGGTCGAGCAGCGCGCAGCGCGCCACTTCCAGGTATTTGACGTAATGCCCGTGCCAGACCACATGCATAGTGTCGACGTCAAAAAACGGCACGAGGATTTCCGTGTCGGCGTGCAGCACTCCGGCGCTACGCATGCAGCCTCCAGTGTTGCTCGGCGATACGTTGCAGGCACAGGCGCAATTCGCCTTCGAGTGCACGGTCTTCGATGACCGGCGGGAAGTCCTTGGCCAGCTCTTCGTGCATGGCGGCCAGCGAAGGTGGCAGCGCACGCGCGTCTTCATCACGACCGCGCAACCACACGCCTTGATTGGCCGCGAGCAACGTGGCGGCGGCGACCTGCTCGGTCAGCTCCAGCACGCGGATCGCGTCACGGGCGGCGATGGTGCCCATGCTCACCTTGTCCTGGTTGTGGCACTCGGTGGAGCGTGAGAATACGCTGGCCGGCATCGTGTTTTTCAGCGCTTCGGCAGTCCAGGCACTGGTGCCGATCTGCACGGCCTTGAAGCCGTGATTGATCATGGCGCGATCCGCCGGAGCACCGGACAGGTTGCTCGGCAATCCATGGTTGTAGCGCTCGTCCACCAGCAACGCGAGTTGTCGGTCGAGCAGATCGGCAACGTTAGCCACCAGATTTTTCAGGCTGTCCATGGCGAATGCGATGTGCCCGCCGTAGAAGTGCCCGCCGTGCAGCACGCGCTCGGCTTCGGCGTCGATGATCGGGTTGTCGTTGGCGCTGTTGAGCTCGGTTTCGATGAACGAACGCAGCCAGTTCAGACTGTCGGCCAGCACCCCGAGCACGTGCGGGGCGCAGCGCAGCGAGTAGCGATCCTGCAGGCGATGCAGCGGCGCGGTCGGCGCGTCAATTGCCAGATCCTTGCGCAACCACGCGGCGACTTGCATCTGCCCCGGATGTGGCTTGGCGGCGAACAGACGCTCGTCGAAATGTTCCGGATTGCCTTGCAACGCGACCACGTTGAGCGCGGTGATGCGTGTGGCCAGTTGCAGCAGATAGTCAGCGCGGGCGAAGGCGAGGCAGGCCAGACCGGTCATCACTGCGGTGCCGTTCATCAACGCCAGCGCTTCTTTCGGGCGCAGCACCAGCGGCGTCCAGCCGAGTTCGCGATGCACGTCGGCAGCCTGGCGACGCTCGCCACGGAACCACACTTCACGCTCGCCGGACAGGGTCGCGGCGACGTAGGACAGCGGCGTCAGATCACCGCTGGCGCCGACCGAACCTTCTTCGGGGATCAGCGGCAGGATGTCGTGTTCAAGGAAGGCGTGCAGGCGCTCCAACAGTTCGATGCGCACCCCGGACACGCCGTGGCACAGCGACTGCAAGCGCGCTGCCAGCACGGCGCGGGTGGCCTGGGCGTCGAGCAGCTTGCCCAGCCCGCAACCGTGGAAAGTGTAGAGATGACGCGGCAATGCTTCGACGTGATGCAGCGGCACCGCGACCACGCAGGAATCGCCGTAACCGGTGGTCACGCCGTAGATCACGCCTTCCTTGTCCAGCAGCGAATCGAGGAACCGTGCGCCCTTGGCGATGCGCTCGCGGTAGGCTGCGTCGCTCTGCAACTGCACGGGCGCCCGACGGTTGGCCAGGGCCAGCACGTCTTCGATGCGCAAAGGGCGTTCGCCGAAGGTAACCGGCTCATGGGTTGGCGTCGTCATCGGTCTTCCAGAAAGGGTAAAAGTTGAACCATTGGTGCGGGGCTTGGAGGCAATAGTGACTCAGGCGCTGCGCATAACGGGTGGCCCACTGATGAATGACCTGCTCGCGCTCGCGGCGCGTCCACACCACGCTGTCGGCAAACGGTTCGAGGGTCAGGCGATAGTGGCCGTCCGGTTGTTTCAGGCACATCAGCAGGTTGACCGGGCATTTGAGCAAACCGGCCAGCAACCAAGGGCCTTGCGGAAACGCTGCCGGGTGGCCGAGAAAATCCACGGTGACGCTGCGCCCGCCGTGCAACGGCACGCGGTCGCCGGCAATCGCCAGCCATTCACCGCGCTCCAGGCGTTCGTGCAGTTGCAGCATGATCACCGGGTCCAGTTCGCTGACCTGAATCAGGCGCAGATTGGTCGCCCCGGCCTCGCCCAGCAAGCGGTTGAACTGCTCGGCGTGCTTGGTGTGCACCAACACGTTCATGGTGACCTTTTCGCCGATCTCGGCCAGGGCGCGGCACACTTCGAGGTTGCCCAGATGCGCGCCGACCAGCAGTTGCCCGCGACTGCCGCGCAGCTGATTGCGCAGCAGTGCCGGGTCGATGATTTCGATCTGCTCGATGCGCAGCTTGCCGTTCCACACGTCGAGCTTGTCGAGCAGCGAATCGGCGAACGCCATGAACTGGCGGAACACGCGCCAGTAGCTCGGGCGCAATTCGCCGCGGTTGCTCCAGTCAGCCAGCCGTTGCTGGTACTGCCAGGCACTGTTGCGCGCGGTACGGCCGAACAGGAAGAAGTACAGGACGATGCCGTACAGCAGCGGACTGAGCAGGCGTCGGCCAAGCACTTTGGCGGCGACTGCGGTGAATTTCATCAGCAGGAAGCTGCCGCGCTCTTCGCGGTCGGCCCAGTGTTTCTTGTCGGTCTCGACGCTCATGTGCGCCACCGGCGCCAGAGGATGACGGGCAGGCGCAGCAGCATGCCGAAGAACAGCCGGGTGTGCATGCTGGAAATCAGCGCGTTGTCGTGGAACAGGCGGAAGTGCGAGACGCCATCCAGCGGGTAATGCACGCTGGTCTGCAGCCAGCGCATCGGCTGGTTGCGCCACGCCAGGCGCACGAGGATGTCGGAGTCGAAATCCATGCGCTTGCCGACTCGTGCCGAGTCGATCAGCGCCAGCGTCGGGGCCAGCGGATAGACGCGAAAGCCACACATCGAATCGCGGATCTGCAGCGACAGCGTGTTGATCCAGACCATCACATGAGTCAGATAACGCGCGTACAAGCGGCCCTTGGGCACGCTCTCGTCGAACAGTGGATAACCGCAGATCATGGCGTCCGGGTGGGCGCGGGATTCCGCGACGAAACGCGCGACGTCGTGCAGGTCGTGCTGGCCATCGGCGTCCACTTGCAGGGCATGGGTGAAGCCCAGACGCGCTGCTTCGCGCAGGCCGGTCATCACCGCGCCGCCCTTGCCCTGATTGAGGGTCAGGCGCACCAGATGCACCTGATCACGCTCGGCCAGCGCATCCAGCACGCGCGCGCAGGACGGGGTGCTGGCATCGTCCACCAGAATGCACGGCAGGTCCTGGGCGAGCAGGGCGTCGACCACGGTGCCGATCGCGGTTTCATGGTTGTAGACCGGAATCACGGCGCAAGGGTTATGCATTGAACACATCCCCACTTTGGCGAGGGAGCTTGCTCCCGCTCGAGTGCGCAGCACTCGCTCGCAGTTTTGCGTGGACCGGGTCTGGGGCCGCTGCGCAGTCCGGCGGGAGCAAGCTCCCTCGCCACAGGTTATGCATCGGCGGCTCCTAGCAGGATGCGGCCGCTGGAGCAGGTCGCGGTGTCATTGCGGTAGGCGAAATACAGCTTGCCGCGCTCGGGATCGAAGCGCAGGTGCAGTTGGACTTCATCGCCCGGGCGCACCAGTTGCTGGAATTTCAGCACTTCCATGCCGGCAAATTTGCCGGGCGGGTTGAGCAGTTGTCGGCCGAGGTTCAGTGCCCATTCGACTTGCACCACGCCGGGCAGCACCGGGGCTTTGGGGAAGTGACCGCTGAAGTAGGCCAGATCCGGTGGCACACTCAATTGCAGGCTCCACTCGCCGTCGGTTTCGACCTGTTCCAGCACTTCTGGGGCTTTCGGCCGTGGCGCCAGCAACCGTGCTTCGATGTCGGCCTGGGGCAGCTTGCCCTGGCTGTTCAGCGGCAGTTGCCGCACCAGGCGCCAGCGTCGGGGCAAGGCCAGCGCTTCGCAATGCTGGCTCAGGTGCTTGCGCAGGGCTTCGGTCAGGCTGCGGCGGCCGTGTTCACGCAAGGCAAACAGGCCCGCGTCGCTGAGCACCAGCAGGGCGCCAAGTACCGCGCGGCTTTCTTGAACCACGCCCAGCCGTGCTTCGGCGACCCAGTCATGGGCGACCAGTGCCTGTTCCAGCATCGGCAGCGAAATGCGCTTCTCTTCGAGTTTGACGATACGGTCCAGCCGACCCAGCAGCTCGAAACGCCCGTCGGCAGCGATGCACGCAGCGTCGGCGGTGTGTTCGACATGCCCCGCCGGCAAATAGGGGGAAGCGATCAGCAGGGCGCCGTCGCTGTCTTGGCTCAGTTCAACCCCGGCGAAGGGCTGCCACAGGCTGGCGCCTTGGCGCCAGGCGATGCCGCCGGTTTCCGAGCTGCCGAGGATTTCGGTCGGCCACTGTTGCAAGCGTTGCTGCAGGCTTTGCGCCGCGTCTGCGGGTAATGCGCCGCCGGAGGAAAACACCCGGCGCACGGCACTCAGCGCCGGCCAGTCGAGGTTGTCGCCCATGCGCTTGAGCAGCGCCGGGCTGCCGACCCAGGCGAAGGCCGGATGCTCGCGGCTGGCGCGTTGCAGATCTTCCGGGAACGCCAGTTGTCTGCGCGCGAACGGCCTTCCGGCGCACAGCGGCCACAGCACGCGAAACAACAAGCCGTAGATGTGCTGAGTGGCGACACTGCCGATGATCCACGCTTCACCCAGATCCGCGCCCCACAGTTGCTCCAGGGCTTCGACCTCGTTGGCCAGTTGGCGCAGGGTCTTGTCGATGCGCTTGGGCTCACCGCTGGAGCCGGAGGTGCACAGGCTCAGGCGGCACTGGTCGAGATCCAGTTCGACGCCGGGCAGGGCAGGCTGCAACAGATCGCTCAGGTGTGAATCATCGGGGTGATCGCTCAACCACATATCGACTTCACTCGACCAGCGCTGGCGGGTCTGCGCTTGCAGGTCCGCGGGCAACAGGACGCTGACGCCGGCGCGCCAGGCACCGAGCAGGGCGATGGCGAGGTCGGCGGCATCTTCCAGATGCACCGCCACGCGCTGCACGCCGCGTGCTTGCAGGCCGGCGGCAATGCTTAGCGCCTGCTCGCGCAGTTGCGCATGGTCGAGGGCCGGGGTGTCGGTGATCGCTCGCCCCGGCAGGGCCTTGAGCAACAGTTGCTCAAGTTTTATCCAGTTCATTTACGGCCTCTTACCCGTTGTCGTATCAGCCATTCAATGGCAAACATCAGGCCGATCAATCCGTAGGAGATCAGGCCGGTGTACAACATCCACCAATGCAGCGGCGCCCACAGGGTCAGGAGCGCGGCGCACAAACCGTTGCAGAAGAAAAACACGCTCCAGGCCACGGTGACCTGACGCGTGTAGCGGATCGCCTCGGGCGGCAGTTGCGGCTCGCGCAGTCGTGCCAGGCGCTCGACCATCGGCGGGCCCCATTTCAGGCTCAGGCTGAACAGCACCAGCATGAAGCCGCTGATCAGCACCGGGTACCAGCGCAGCAACAGCGGACTGTCAAACAGCGCCAGCAGCACGCAGAACACAATCGCCACGCAGGCCATCCACAGACTGCCTGGCTTGCGCTCGCCAGTCAGGGCGCGCGCCAGCCACAGGCTACCCAGCAGCAGCCCGAACTGCCACGGGGCGAAGTGCTCCATGCCGAAATACACCGCAAAGGGGTACAGCAGCCCCGCCAGCAGCAGGCCGAGGCCGATCAATCGGCTCATGCGGCCGGTTGAACCAGACGGTAGACCGCCTCGACCACGTCACCGACGGTGCGCACCGACTTGAATTCCTCGGCGGCGATTTTCTTGCCGGTCTGGCGTTTGATGTGATCGATCAGATCGACCGCGTCGATGCTGTCGATCTCCAGATCCTGATACAGGTTGGACTCCAGGCTGATGCGCCCCGGATCCAGTTCGAACAGCTCGACCAAGGCATCGCGCAGGGTGTTGAAAATGTCGTCACGAGTTTGCATGGTCCGGTCTCAAGCTGCCTGTTTTGCCGTGACGAATGCCGCAAGGCTCGCCACGTTGGTGAAGTGGTTACGGGTGTCTTTGGCGTCGGCGTCGATCTTGATGCCGTATTTTTTCTGGATCGCCAGACCCAGTTCCAGCGCGTCGACAGAATCCAGACCCAGGCCTTCGCCGAACAGTGTCTGTTCGTCACCGATATCGTCGACGCTGATGTCTTCGAGGCCCAGGGCATCGATGATCAGCCGTTTGATGTCGCGCACCAGGCCAGGGTTATTCAGATCGCTCATCTTCGGCGAGCTCCTTAATGAAGTAAGAGTGCAAATAATCGTTGAGCTTGCGCGAGGCCTGCGGTGCCGGGCCTTGCGTGGCGAAAGTCTGTGGGTCTATATCGGCCCCGACACGAAAACTGAAGTGCACGCGGCGGTGGGGGATCCGATACCAGGGTTCGGCCTTGGTCAAGGTGGTCGGATTGACCTTGATGACCACTGGCGTAAGGATTTTCGCACCGCGCAGGGCAATCGCCGCCGCCCCCCGATGAAAGGCGGGCGCCTGACCGGGCTGTGTGCGCGTGCCTTCGGGGAAAATGATCAGGGTCTGGCCGTTTTGCAGGGACTCGGCCGCGGCGTCGAGCATGTCCATGCTGCCGTCATTGCTGATGTATTCGGTGCGGCGCAGCGGGCCACGGGTGAACGGGTTTTCCCACAGGCTTTTCTTCACCACGCAATTGGCCTGGCGCACGAGGCCGATCAGGAACACCACGTCGATCAGCGACGGGTGGTTGGCGATGATCATTTGCCCCGGGCGACCGAGTCGTTCCGCCCCTTGAATGTCATAGGTCAGCACGCCGGTGCGGGCCATGAAACGGACGAAAAACCAGAACAGCCGACTGACGGTCTGCCGTGCGCGCTGCCGATGTTGCAAGGCATCGCCGGGCAGGCAACCGAGCAGCGGAAACACCAGCAGGCGCAAGCACAACCCGCCCAGCCCGAACAGCGCGAAACTTGCGGCAGTGGCCAGGAGGCGCCAGTAGTAGGCGTCGCGGTTTTTCTCGGTCACGGGTTGCGTTGCCAGGTCCATACACGATTTTTCCAGGCATGTTGGCAATGGGTTTGCTGACCGAGCAGGGTTCGCAACAGGTTCAGTGCGTGTGGCCAGTGCGCTTTGGACACTGCTTCCTGGCCGCTGTTCAGGGTCAGCCGCCAGCCGGTACCGGGGGTGAGCAGCAGACCGACCGCATAAGGGAACGGCACGTCGTCGATCCACTGCGAATAGGCTTGGGGCGGCTGTTCTTCGGTGATGATCAGCACCACCGCCGGAGCGCCTTCATCGAGCAGGGCGGCCGCTTCGAGAATGCCATGTTCCAGGCCATCGCCCGCGGCCGCAAGGGCCGTCATTTCGCTGGTTTCGCCGCGCATGATCGACCACAGACCGATGATCGCGTTGTGCACCGACAGGCTGAACTGCGTCGGCGACAACGGCTCGTCCTTGGCCAGGTCACTGAGAATCTCGAAGGTGCGCGGGGTTTCGCCGTGTCGTGAAACAAACACCAGCGGCAGGTTTTCCCGTCCGTCGGCCAGCGGCCAGCCGACACTGAACGCCATCCGCGCCAGACGGCTGAGGCGCCGGCGCTGCATGGCGGGCAGAAACGACACATCGGGCGCGGCATCGCTGTCCGGGAGTACGACCGGTTGTCGGCTCCAGGCCTGCCACGCGTCCACGCTGTCGAGCCCCGGGGCCCATGCGCGCCATTGGGCGATGTTGAAGTTGATCACGGATGTTCATCCCGCCCCTGCGGGCTTTTATATGACGCTTTGAGTCGCCAAAGCCGCGGCTGACCTGATGTGGCGCTTGGCGCCGGGTGGCGCGCATTATCCCGGTGCGACGAGTGTGTAGCAAATGTTGGTTACGTTTTGCGCAGCAAAATGTACCGAGTGGTCCGCAGAAAAACTGTCACTTGGCCATTATCCGGACCGTGCCGGATTTGTCTGTCGGGCCTGTCAGCGCACACGGCAGGTTTTTGCCCTCTGTGCCCGCTGATTTTTGCACCTGACTCTGTAGTCCGCGTCGTTGAAGGTAGCGAAGCGCACGCACAGGCAACTACACTCGGTCATTCTTTGATACACGGAGGTTTTGTCATGCGGCGCGTGGTGTTCAATCAGAAAGGTGGTGTGGGCAAATCCAGCATTGCCTGCAATCTGGCGGCAGTGAGTGCCAGCGAGGGCTATCGCACGCTGTTGGTCGACCTCGATGCCCAGGCCAACTCCACTCAGTATCTGACCGGGCTCACTGGCGATGACATTCCCATGGGCATCGCCGACTTCTTCAAACAGACCCTGTCTTCCGGGCCGTTTTCGAAGAAAAACCAGGCCGACATCTACGAAACCCCGTTCGACAACCTGCACATCATCACCGCCACCGCTGAACTGGCCGATCTGCAGCCCAAGCTTGAGGCCAAGCACAAGATCAACAAGCTGCGCAAATTGCTCGATGAGCTGGACGGCGAATACGACCGGATTTATCTCGATACGCCGCCAGCGCTGAACTTCTATGCGGTGTCGGCGCTGATCGCCGCCGATCGGGTATTGATTCCGTTCGATTGCGACAGCTTCTCGCGTCAGGCGCTTTACGGGCTGCTGGCGGAAATCGAAGAGTTGAAGGAGGACCACAACGACGGCCTGGAAGTCGAAGGCATCGTGGTCAACCAGTTCCAGGCCCGGGCCAGCCTGCCGCAGCAGATTCTCGATGAGTTGATTGCCGAGGGCTTGCCGGTGCTGCCGGTGTATCTGAACAGCTCGGTGCGCATGCGCGAGTCGCACCAGGCCAGCACCCCGCTGATCCACCTCGACCCACGGCACAAACTGACGCAGCAGTTCGTTGAACTGCACAACCTGCTCGAAGATCACTGATTTGCGGATGGCGCCCCACCCTCCTGTGGGAGCGAGCCTGC
>Ga0209426_1000049_pt1 | contig 223452 bp, 247 predicted proteins | sample Deesub1362B_J571_FD_187697 | JGI IMG/M metagenome (GOLD analysis project Ga0209426, IMG submission 187697) | Deep oceanic, basalt-hosted subsurface ecosystem from Juan de Fuca Ridge flank, Pacific Ocean, CORK Borehole 1362B_J2.571 (SPAdes)... ...
TTGAACCTTCAAGTGTTCAGGAAGCTAAAGATTTTACAAAGCTTTCCTTCGAACTCTCTGAAAAATTCAACTTGCCTTTTCTTCTCAGAACTGTTACCCGTCTGAATCACGCCAGCGGCATAGTTGAGCTTGGTAGAATTCCTGAAAAGAAGATAGAAAAGGTGGACTGGCAGAGGAATCCGAGAACCGACGTTATACTGCCTGCCCACGCAAGGCAGCTCAAGCCACTCTTATTCAAAAAACTTGAAAAGCTGCAGAATTACTTCTCAAAATCCACAATAAACTGGGTGGAACATGGGAATGGAGATAAGGAAAATAAGGGCATCATAGCCAGCGGATTGAGTTATGTCTATGTAAAGGAGGCTCTGAAGAGGCTGAATGCCGGCCTTCCGGTTTTGAAGATTTCATCCATGTATCCCATTCCAGAAAAGCTCATAGCAGACTTCATATCGGAACTGGACTCCGTTGCCGTGGTTGAAGAAGTTGACCCCTTCCTTGAGACCCATGTCAGGGTGATAGCTGCTGAATATGGCGTTGAAGTGACGGGTAAGATGAATGGTGTATTCCCCCTGCATTATGAAAATAACGTTTCAAGGGTTGAAGAAGGGGTTGCAAGATTCTTGGGCATTAAATCTTCCGTAAATTGCAGTGAAGCGCTTCAAAAAGCCACAGAGATTGCAAAACTCGCCCCTCCCCGCCCTCCAGTGCTGTGCCCCGGCTGTCCCCACACAGCCAGTTTCTATGCCATAAGGAAGGTGGTCAATGAGATCGGCGATGCTTCCATGCCCAGCGACATAGGCTGCTACACCTTAGGCATCAACACGCCACTTGAAGCAGTTGACATAACCATCTGCATGGGCGCTAGCGTTGGAGTATCCAACGGTCTGAGTTATTTCCTGAATCAGCCAATCATCGCCACCATTGGTGATTCTACCTTCTTCCATGCTGGCATACCTCCGCTGATAAATGCAGTTTACAACGGCAACAGGTTTGTTCTGGTGATACTTGATAACCTGACCACTGGTATGACAGGTCATCAGCCCCATCCAGGGATGGGTGCTAAAGGCTGCGGAGAGGAAGCCAAGACCGTCAGGATAGAGGACGTAGTGAAGGGAATAGGTGTTGACTTCGTTGAAGTTGTGAACCCATACAACATATCAAAGATGGAGGATGCCCTTCACAGAGCTCTGAATCATGACGGTGTGGCAGTCATCATAGCCCGTCAGAAATGCGCCATTTTGTGGACAAGAGAGAGAAAAAGAAAGGGAATCAGAATTACACCCTTCTATGTTACAGATAAATGTAACGGCTGTATGAAATGCGTTGCAGAGTTCACATGCCCAGCAATATATGTAGGGGATAGAATGGAAGGGGGTTTGAAGACACAGATCGATGAGGTGCTCTGCGCTGGTTGCGGAGTTTGTGCAACGGTGTGTCCAGAGAGAGCCATTAAGGCTACCAAAGCCAGATAAAATTTATTCGGAGTAAATCTCCTTTTTTATTTCATCCATCACTTTGATTATTTTTTCCTCCAGCTTTCTGGCATCTTCAAGTAGTTCCCTCACACCCATTTCGTCAATCTCCTGAAACTCGGGATGAGTGCCGATGAAATCGGATAGATTGATTACTGCTGTTCTGATATCTCCAAAGCAGTCGTTCAGGACTCCAAGCATAAGCATAAGCCTAGATTTTCTGTCAAACAACCCTCTACCTCCCTGTCCAGATTTGCACAATCAGCCAATCATCTCAAGCCAAGGAGTTCTTCAAGCGCCGCCCTCACATCTTCAGCTTTCACAACTCCACTTGCTAGGAGCACGCCATCAGCCCCAAGATCCATGGCAGTCACATAATCCTCGTGTTTGCCTATGCCTGCACCACACAGAACCTTCACGTCGCTATTTACATTCTTTGCTGCTTTGACAGAGTTCTCAACCACTTCTGGCTCAGCCTTTGAAACAGGAATCCCACTTCCTATGAGCTCTGGAGGCTCAACCGCAACAAAATCTGGAGAGAGTGCTGCTGCTGCAGCGGTTGTTGCCACGTTATTCGTGCACACAACACTTGTAAGGCCAAGCTCCTTGAACTTCGACACCAGAAAGTCAATGTCTGCAAGCCTGAGGCGGCGTTCGCTGTGGTTGATGAGGCTACCCTTCACGCCCTTCTCCTTTATCATCTCCGCCGTCACCCTGCCGGTGTGGCTACCATAGCCTACAGCATCAACGTGCTGGGCATATACATCGATGTTCACCCTGTTCATGATTGTTGTCAAATCGAGATAGTTAGGGGCTATTGCCACATAATCATCTACCCTTGAAGCCACATCTTCGGCTATCTTGGCCAGCTTCAATGCATTCTCCCCAAAACCTTCCTTATAGGCCTTAAAATTTATTATAACCACACCTCTATCCTTTCCCAATTTTATCACCCCATTTTCGGTAATAAATTATAAAAAGTTCAGAAATCGGTCATTATCCGGAACTGATCGGTGTCAGGCTTCATGTAGTCTAGGAATCTTCTTGCAGCCCCTTCCACATCCTTTGCCCTTGTTATCGCTCTTCCCACCACAAGGATGTCTGCTCCAGCTTTGACTGCTTCCTCCATGTTCTCAGGTCTCAAACCACCTGCAACCGCAACGAGAACTCCGAATTTCTTTATCTTTCCTGCCAGCTTCCATGGAGGTTCTGCTACTCCCTCCGCATCAATTGCTCGATGCAATTCCACCACATCTGGCTTTACACCGGCATCCACGATTTTTCGAAGCCTATTTACCGGGTCTTCCACGTTCAGCATATCAATTATGCTATAAATTCCTGTTTTCTCCGCTTCCTTTACTGCCCTCACAATTGTCTGGATTGGAGCAAGGCCAGAGATGACAACGGCATTTGCTGTTGCATCGGCAGCCATTCTTGCTTCAAGATTCCCGGTATCCAAGGTTTTCAGGTCGAGAACGAAGAAAGAGCCAGGTTTAACCTCTCTGAGCTCCAGTATGACTTCTGCCCCATATCTCTTGGCAAGCGGTGTTCCCACCTCGTAAATTATGTGGTCGCTGTCAGGAATGAGGTTCATCACCCTCTTCACCTCTTCGATATCCGGTATGTCGATGGCTATCTGGAGATATGGCGGGTCCCAGAGCTTTGTCATCTTTCTACCAACAAGAGGATGGGCACTGCGATCTTTTTCGTAAAGAACAGTCTCAACATCCGGGAAGCCCTGCATTGCTCTGCGTAAAGCCAGCTTGGTTGCTCCGTAGTTGTAGTAGAAGACCTTATGCTTGTTTTTGGCCTTTGGATGAATAAAGACGCTGACAATGACAAGGAGCTCATCAGCCTTATCTTGGGGGATTACCCCCTCTTCCACAGCATCTGCTATTGCCTTCGCAACAGCCATCTGTGCAACACCAAAAATGAGTTCAGCTTGAAACATGTCCTTGACGGTAACCTTCGGAATTATCACGGCGGGCGGCTTTGTTATGAGGTTTGGCCTTATGACTGCAAGAAGAGGTGTGTGTCCGGCGGATAGCTGGCTTAGAGCGTTTGCAAAAGCAGCTGCAACAGGACTGTTTTTGTCACCAATCATAAGATCGATATGAGCAACCTCATAACCCTCGCCTATAAGCGCCTCACCTATCCTCATCTCCATTGACTTCAACCTCCCAGTTGAAAGAAGAAAGGAAGAATAAAAAACTTTGGATGTATGTTGATATTAGCGTCCATTCCGCGGGGTTCTGCAGTATGCTCTGCAGTGAAGACAAAGATTTTCTGTATTGGGCTTTGATTTGCCTCATAGAATGTGCATAGTATTAGTACTATTATATATAACTATATTATTCTAATCGAGCTCCTCTTCAGTCTCAATTGCTCCTTTTTTGTCCCGATTAATTTAAAGCATGAAAAATTAAGGAAGGGTAAGTGGGGTTTAAGAGGTTTAACAATCTAAGGACTCTGCAAGAAAGTGAATTTAAAAGCGAATTTCGGAAAAATCTAGGATAGAAACATAATAGAAACATATATGATTGATGAGTTTTATATCATCAGTCCAACCTTAAGGAGGGGAAGATATGTGAAAGAGAGCTTTGAAGATAAGATGGCATCCTTGAAGGGCCTTTCAGAGGAAGAAATGGCCAAAAGACTTGAGAGTATGAGGGATGTCTGCAAATCGTATTGTGGAGAGTGTCCGAGTTATACTGGGACAGGTGAAAGCAGTCTTGTGTTCTGTGCTATGGGTAAAAGTTCAATTATTACTGAGGAGAAAGGCTGCCTCTGCCCATCCTGCCCAGTCACGGATATGATGTCCCTTAGGTGGAAATTTTACTGTATCAGAGGGAGTGGGAAAGAACAGGCAGGACTTGGGGGAGGAGAGTAGCTGAGATAGATGAAAGAAACTTGAAAGATAAGAATGTTCGCCATAGATTCCCACATCCACATAGGCCCTTCACATGCTCTGGGCATACACGTGAGTGTTGAAAGGGTAAAGAAAGAAATGGAAAATGCTGGAGTTGGAAAAGCTGCTATTATGCCTTTTCCATCGTATGCGGAGAATGGAGATGAGGCAAACAGAATGGTTCTTGAAATATGCCGGAAGCATGATGAGTTTCTTCCCATTTTCTGCCTGAACGCACATTTACCAAAGCCAAGCAGCGAATTTGTGGCAGTTAAATGGCACTGGGTTGGTGGTGTGTCAGATTTATCTTCCAATTACAGAACTCTGGAAAGGGAAGATTTGCCGAAGTTCGTGGATTATGTAGCTGATCTCAGTCTCCCCTTGATTTTTGAGGAAGAGCTGGATTTTACAAAACAATTCGTGGATAAATTCCCGGAACTGACTTTGATTATCCCTCACCTGGGGGGTCTTGGCGGTGCGCCCCTTGATTTCCTCAGGACTTTCAGGGAACACGATAATATTTACTTTGACACGTCTCTGGCGTCTCCGGCAACTATCATGAGGTTTGTTGAGGAGGTTGGTGCTGAAAGGGTGCTCTTCGGCTCTGATGTGCCCTTTGGCAGCATAGAGAGTGAAATTCGGAAAATATGGGAGTTAGAGCTTGTAAGGAGGGAGTTGAGACTTTTACTGAAGGAGAATGTTGAGAAGCTCTTCAAAGTGAGATAGCTCTTTCCCAAACTAAAAAGTTAAAAATTAAAATCTAAATCAAATCTGCCTTATTACTCCCTTTCCACCTACATTGATGTCCCCAACATAGCCCTCATCGCCTTTCTTGAACGACGGCAGCAAATCGAATTCTCCGCCTATCCTTATTTCTCCTCCCTTCATGTCTCCTCCCGCAAATCCACAGCTTCTGTGGATTATAATGACACCATTGGTCATCTCTGTACCAATAAAGTCTCCTGCATCTCCCTTTATCTCTATCTCACCACCAGCCATCTTTTCTCCAATGTAATTCCCAGCATTACCTTCAATTAGAATCCTTCCACCGCTCATACCCTTCATATCGCCATAATATGCGCATCCAACAAGGTTTCTGGCATTTCCCTTGACGACGATTTCTCCACCGCTCATCTCAGCTCCAAGCCAGTCGTCTGCATCACCTTCAATCTCTATCCTTCCACCCTTCATGTAAGCACCGCAGTGGGCGCCTATACTACCCTTGACAATGATTTCTCCGTCCTCCATCCTGGCTCCAATCCACTTCACTCTACTGAAATCTCCTTCCAACACCAGCTTCTTATCGTCACCTTCCTTCGTTATCTCAAAGAGCTCCCCTAGGCTCACTTGCTCCCTGCCATGATATACCTTAAACTTGGATGCCTCCTCTACACTCATGGTAGCAAGCTCAGGTGTGATTTCAGCCTCAACAGTTACGGCGAAATCAGTCTTGGGCTTGAGCACCATCATGACAATCACCCCACCACTATTTTCTCAGGAGCTCTCAGCCAGGCTTCCTCAACGCCGTAATTGTAGCGCTGGATTGTGTAATAATGGGTGAAGTAGTCATCAAGATCTTCCTCTATGACTTCCGTGCTCACCTGAGACATTGCATCTATCCAGTAAGTTCTTCCCCAGACTTCCTGTACCAACTCTCCATCCTTGACCACGATCTCTCCACCCTTTATGGTGTAAATGGGCGTAGAAAGGGCTTTTTCCACCACTTCATACTCAGTGCTGGGGTCAACCTCCAGCGGATTGAGGTCATAGATGGCTATATCTGCATCTCCTCCCACGCCTAAATGACCCTTGGTCTGCAGACCGAGAATTCTTGCAGGCAGTGCCCTCGTCATGTGAATGGTTTCCTCTAAAGTCTTCTCAGCATCTATTGACGGCAGATTTGTTGCCTTCTGAATGTAGGGGCTGGCATTGGCAATCTCTTTCTCCCTCATCTTGGCACTCATCAGCATGGCCATTATATAGGGATACTTGGTGTACGGCCCGCCATTGGGGAAGTCTGTGGAGATTACAACCTTGTCGCTATCCGTAAGCAGACCGAGCTCAAGCCCTATCGCCCACTGCACCGCATGAACAGGATTCTTGGGCAGATAAACCAAGGGTATTATACCAGCTCCCGTCTCTAGCTCCACGTCCTTGTTTATCCACTTCGCTCCCAGAAGCTTGTGCAAGTTGAACTGGAATGGTGCGTCGCCCGTCATGGCTGTTGCATGACCAAATACAGGCTGTCCCATGTCAATTGTGATGTTATCCGCTTTATTCACAAACTTTGCAATCTCATCTGCTCCGCTTCCAACATCCCTCCATGAAGAACCGCTGTAGGAGTTGAACTGCACATGGGTTACATGCAGGACCTGCCTCTCATCATTCTTGAATCCGCTGACAAGCTTCATTGTCTCAATGGTTGTTTCGTAGTTACCTGGCACGCCAAGGCGGTTGCAGTGCAGATGGACGCTATGGGGCAGATTGAGCCCCTCTGTTGCTTTCACAAGCTCAGTTATTATTTCCCGGGGTGTTACATTAAAGTACTCTACAGGATCATCAAGGCTGGTAACATTACCTCCATACATCCATTTCTCAACACCGCCCGGATTGACAACCTTGACACCGAAACCCTTTGTCCGCTCGATGGCCCAAGCAATCAGAGCTTTCATCTTCTCAGTATCTTTCTCGGCAGTATATTTGAAAACCAGGTGCCAGTTCCCGAAAACCGGAAGCATGGCCTTGTCGATAACAGGAATTGAATCGAGCTCCTCATGGGTGTGAAGGCTTCCAATTGGAGGACTTGCAGCTTCGAAGGAAGTTGTGTAACCCATTTTCGCGTACTCATATCCGATGGCCGGAGAGGTTAGAAGAACTCGTCCCATGGAAGTGCGGAGCTTCCCTGCTGTCTGTCTGACTATTCTCATCTCCTCTGGTCTCATGGTTCTGCCGGAGTTTATCTTGCTTCCAGCAATGTGAGCATGCATATCAACGCCGCCAGCCACAACCAGCTTGTTGCTTGCATCAATAACTTTTACATCTCCCTCAATTTCGCTTTCCTGTACAATTTTCCCACCTTTAACGAAAATATCCATTTTCTCGGCTTTGATCCCATTTTTCGTGTCAATTACTATACCATTCTTAATGTGAAGATTCATAATTCCCATAATTTCACCCCTAACTGAATCCCATTCTCACTTCTACCCTCTTAAGCATCTCGTGAAGGATTTTCTCGTCGCTCCAGTACTCGCTATCCACCACCTTCTTTACTCTCAGCGGAATCCCATCCATTCTGTATGCCGTCCCTTCAGCCTCTATTCCTGTAATAGCAGCAGGAATAACCACTTTGGAGATCAGAGTGGTCATATTGGGGAAGGGGTCGATCTGGATGACTGGAATACTCTTAAGATGTTCTACAGCCTTCTTTGGCAGATGAGCAACTGGGTCGCTGGCAACTATAAGGGCTGCGTCGCAGTCCCTCCTGAGTAAAGCTTCGCTTACTGCAAATTCTGCAGGAGAGAAGCGTGGGTAGCCTCTGCTGAAGTCTATGGCGTACTGGTAGCCCACCTCCCACGCTGGAACCTCACCAGCTCCAACAACGTTATAGTGACCTCTCATGGGCCAGATTATCCACCTCGTGTAGCGGTTGAGGAGCTGGATCAGCTTGACCGCATTCTCTATGTTCCTGTCCCTCCCCCTTGACTGCGTAATGCCCAGACCATAGAGAATTGCACCGTATTTGGCGTTCTTCATCGTTTCAGCCAATTCAGCGAGCTTTGAAACGCTGACCCCTCCAACTTCTTCAGCCTCAATCTCCTCACCCTTCACCAGCATTCTCAGAGCCGAGAATATTGCGTAATCGTAACCGGGCTTGATCTGGATGAACTCATCAGCAAGTCTGGCAGACTTTGTCTTTCTGACGTCAACAACAATAACCTTCCTTTCCTTCCTGTCTTTCACAAAAAAGCCCTTGGCAGTAACAGAATATCGGGTTGGATGGCGTGGATGCGCCTCCATGGGATTGCTGCCCCAGAAGACCACTACATCGGCTCTGTTCTTGACTTGCCCTAGAGTTCCTCCAGGCAGACCCTCTTCAATGGTTGAGAGAACACCAGGGCCATGACAAACGCTGCTGCACTGGTCATAGATACCGCCAAGCTTTTCGGTCAGAATGACACCGACTCTTATTGCCTCATTCACAGTTGACGCCCATCCGTAGAGGAGGGGCTTTTTCGAGTTCACGAGAATATCTACGGCTGCATCAATGGCCTCCTCATAGCTTACAGCTTTACCATCAATCATGGGTGACTTAATTCTCTCTTTGGCACTGAATTTGGACATGCCGAGAGCACAGAACTTCTTGCCCTTGTACTGCTGGGTATCAAACTGGACATCATCACAAACACTTCCGCAAAAGGTGCAGACTACATTTTCCATTTATCCCACCTCAACTCATCAAACACACTATATCAGATCCTCAATTCTCTTAACTTCCTCATCTGTCCTGTCCACTATCGCTTTAACTCCTTTAAACCTCGGCATTCCCGTGCCGTCTGTGTCATCGCTTATTACAGCATTGGCGTAAGGACCCATGGGGATAAAGATCATGCCTTTCGGCAAATCTCCAATTCTGGCAAATACCACCACTTCCCCAAAATCAGACTTTATTTTCACCCTATCTCCCTCATTCAAACCCAAGGCCTCAAAGTCATCCTTGCTCAGTTCGCAATAGCTTACAGCCTTGAAATATTCTTCACTGAGCTTTTCTTCAACCGTTCTACCCTGATCAATTGTCCTTCCCGTAATTATCTCCACTTCAATTGGCATAAATGACCCACCAGAAATTTTTAAAAAGTCGTTCAGGAAGCTATTTAACCGTTGTGATTTTTTCTGATTCGTTATTTGTCGGCTATCCGTCGATTATCCGTGAGCTATTCATTCCTTATTATCAATTTTCGACATTCAAGAAGTAGCCAACTAAAGCCTTTTTAAAAAGATAACAAACCAGCATTATAATAAAAGCAGCATTACATCACAACCCTTATTAAGTATCCCGAATCTTTTTTCAATCCATGGAGAAACTTCAGAGAAGCAGAAAGGACAAAATCATAGCCGGTGTTTGCGGTGGGCTGGCAAAGTATTTTGGAGTGGACTCAACCCTTATAAGGCTTATTTTTATTGTGGGTGCTTTTCTGAAGGGAATTACGATTCTCATCTACCTAGTCCTTGCCATCATAATGCCTGAGGAGGATGCTGAGGAGGTCAGAAAGGTTAGAGAGGTTGGAGAGGTTAGAGGGGCTGGAAGGGTTGAAGAAAAAGAGGTAGTTAGTGGAGTTGTTGACTCTGAATCTCCCGAAGTTTCTGAAGGCTCTAAAGCCCCTGAAAACAAAGAAGAAGAGCAGTTAGAGGGCAGAAAGAAGCTGTTGGCTTACGCTTTAATCCTGATAGGTGTCCTGTTCTTTGTGAAAGATATTATACCCTTCTGGCTTAGTGATTCCCAACTATTCGCAGTAATTTTAATCCTTATTGGAATTGGCCTCTTGGTGAGTAAGAAATGAGGAAGGTTGTAGGGGCTCTGCTGGTATTACTGGGAGTTTTTCTGCTGCTTGCATCAACAGGAGTTGTGAAAGAGCTGATTTCCCAACATGCCAGCACTCTTTACAAACTCTATCCCCTTGCAATATCCCTGATTGGTCTCGCAATTCTTACAAATGGTGTGCTGAGGGGAGTGTTTGTTATTTCTGCTCTCATAATTGCTGTGATATCAATCGCAGCATATACTTACACCATTGTGGACATGTCCACAATCAAGGTCAGCGACAGCTCGATAGAGTTCGGAACTGGAGACGTCTTCATCAGTTGGATGGAGAGAGAAGGAGCGATGGTTGTAAGCAGCAATTCCACAGAAATCAATTTTGGAGCTGGCAGCGTCACCATTGAACTTCCGCCACATGCCGTGAATGTGTCTGTGAAGGGAGGAGTGGGTGAAGTCATAATCATAGTCCCTGAGAATGTGAAAGTTGACTTTAGAGGGAATGTTGGAATTGGAGAAATTGAGGGGCTTGAGAAAGTCAGAGAAGGCGAGATTACGGCCAGAGTTATCTGTCAGCTCGGAATAGGAAAAATAGAGTTTGTTAAAAAGTAGATCCTACTCGACCTCACTTACTCAGAACACCTTCTTTAACTGCAAGCCTTTCAATCTCATCTCTCAGCTCTTCCAGATTGTCCATGAGTTCTTTCCATATTTCAAATGGCATTTCTCCTTCAAGTTTTCCCCTGAGCTCTCTGAGACGGAGTTTTATCCTTCTGACCTGATCAGAATAAATTTCCTCCTTTTCGGTTCCATAAAAAATGTTACCTAGCGTCCCTATTGCAGCACGAAGAATTCTAATCCTTTCTTCAACGCTCCCACTGTAATCAAAGGACTCTATAAGGGCTGAGAGGTTTTCGCTCAGAGTGGCCATGAGGCTGAGTTTCACTTAAAAAGTAAAAATACTTTGCTGTACTTGTTTTTCTTATCTTGATAGTATCTCAATATTTCTTCATTTACCCTGCATCACAAAATCATGGAATCACCTGTATGCTCCCCGAGATTGAATAGGGTGAGCCGTTGTACGTCACCACCCCCGAAAACGAAACCGTACCGTACATCCCGTCAACATTGGTTATTTCAATCTCCAGACTCCTTGGAACCTGAGTAACAATGCTCTGAGGTACTATCTGACATGAATATTAGCTGTCCGGGGTGCTCAATAACAGGTATTTCAGGTAAATTCAGGGGCTCAGGTGTTTTTGGAGCTAGAACCGGAGTTGATGTCTGCATCTGGCCTGGAGAAGGGGCCGACTTCTGGGCGCAACCATCAGCAACAGTGCCAGAAAGATTGCTGCTATGACGTATGCTCTGAAACTCATTGTCTCTAAATATAATCTAGAGTCATGTATATTTTTTGTAGATTGTAAAAAATAGCAGGAAAATTTTTATTTTTTAAAATCAAGTTGGTTTGGGTGATAATTTGGCAGACATAACGGTGTATGCTCTCTCAACATGCCCCTACTGCAAACGAACAATAAAATTTCTTCAGGAAAAGGGAGTGGATTTTGAGGTTATTTTCCTAGATGAGCTGGAAGGTGATGAGAGGAAGGAGGTCATAAAAAAGGTGCATGAGATTTCGGGAAGTTATGCCGTTCCATTGATTATAAAAGGGGATAAGCACGTTCTTGGATACGACGAAAAGGCCATTCAGGAGCTTCTGGAGGGTTAAAATGACTCCTGAAGAATACTACAATATTCTGGAGAAAGTTGCAGAGAGAAAAGGTTGGCACCTCAACCCCGATAAAGAGCTTGTGCTTGAATTAGCTGAGGGGCTTCTGAAGAATAAAGAGCGCTATGGCTACGCAAACTGCCCCTGCAGACCTGCAACGGGAGATGTTAAGAAAGATAAACCGATAATATGCCCTTGCGTTTATGCTGAGGATGACATCAATGAATACGGCAGGTGTTACTGTGCCCTTTACGTGAGCAAAGAAGTGGCTGAGGGAAGAGTTAAGCCTCCTGCTGCAATACCTGACAGACACTTTGAGAAGTATCTGGAGGATTAAAGATTAAAATGGCCTTCGATTTCTCCCAATTCCGACATTATTACTGAAGATTGCTGAAGTCAAGGCCACGGCATCTACAACATTACAATATTATGTTAAAATATAAACTTTGGTTATTCTAAGCTTAACCCGTCCACAGCAAAGCTAATCAAAACTAAGAAACCGATTATAAAACCGACTCGCTTCCAAACCTAAACATTAATTTATGACAAAATTCCAACCAGATGCATGACTCTGAGAAAAAACCCTGCAACCAGCTGGCTCGAAAGCTGCCAGCCTGAAATCGGAGAAGGAACTTTTGTTGACCCTGCTGCAGTGGTTATAGGGAAAGTTGAAGTTGGAAAAAACTGTTACATCGGCCCTACCGCCGTTTTAAGGGGAGATGAGGGGGAGATCAGGGTCGGTAATGGCTGCAACATTCAGGATGGAGTCATTATCCACGCCTTGAAAGGTAGCAGCGTTAATGTTCACGATAATGTCTCGCTGGCTCACGGCTGCATAATCCATGGCCCCGCTGAGATAGGCAATAACAGCTTTGTGGGGTTCCGAAGCGTAATTTTGAGGTCCAAGATAGGTAAAAACTGTTTCATCGGGCATGGATGCATCATCATAGGAGTCGAGATACCTGATGGCAAGCTTGTGGAGGATGGAATGAAGATTAAGACCCAGAAAGACGTTGAAAAGCTCAGTGATGTTGGAGAAGAGCAAAAGGAGTTTATGGGAGAGGTTAGAGAAGTAAATCTGGAGTTTGCCAAAGCTTACTCTTCGTTGCATTCATTACATTCTCCATGATATAATTCCATTATTCAGCATCTGATGCTCTCGAATCCTAAGCTCACCACATCCTCCCCTCAACGAATTTGATGCTCACAAAGCCAGCAAGCATTGAAATTGAGATGGCGGTAATCAGAAAATCAGCATCAGGCAAACCATTGCTCAGAATCCATACGACGCCATTTACGGCGCACACAATTACGAAAGTTACGAGAAGGCTAAGCAATGCGCCACCCATCAAATAATAGGGAAACTCAACATTCCTGTGCTGAATCAGGACAGAGAAGATGATGAAAAGGAGGGAAAACACCAGTAGCACGTAGGGTGGATTCATAAAAAGCCTGAATGTGAGGAGTATAGCATAGAGACCATACCACCAGAGAAAAATCAGAAGGCCAAGAATGACTGAAAGAGCAATGTGAGCTGCGAGCTTTCTGCGAAGCCCTTCAAGAGGCTCCATGGGGGCAATTATAATCCATCAAATATATATCTTTCTGCTCAACAATATCCAGCCTTTAAACTCTGTGAACTCCGAGAACTCAGAACCGAACTCAGAACTGATAAATCAGAAAACCAGGATTTCAAAAACCAAGAGAGTATCTGGGAGCTTTAAAAGCTCCACCATTTCCCTGGATATATCCTTTGCCGCCTTATCTGCCTTTATGGCGAGAGTTCTGCTGCAAACATAATAGCTTTTCCTGACTACAATATCAGTGGGATGCGAAAAATCTGAAGGGGCTCCAACAGCATGTATCTCCTCTCCAACTCCGTAATCCGGGAGTTTGAGTATAATTTTGAGCTCCTTCCCAGCCCCGAGTTCCTTCTTGATCTCCTCGGAAAGCTCTGATATGGATTTATCAGCCTCAACACCAATCACGCAGTCTGCCTGCCGGGATATGCTGCTCTCCTTGGTAATCTGAAAGGTGTTGTAGTGTGACGCTGTAATATTGGGGTGGCCTCTTGCTATTATTTCTTCTTTCAAAGGCCTCGGCCTCAAAGTTATTTCCACTCCCTCCACTCCTGACTCTCACTGCAAACCCTGACCCATTCGCAATCGGAGCAGACTTCTTTCTTCCAGTTACCTATGGTACTTTTTAGCCTTTCCCTGACCTCATTCCAGCTCACTTTATCTCCAGGTTTAAATTTCAGGAGAGACAGGGCGAGGGAATCTATTCTCCGAATGTAGTCCTCTCCGTAGGTGCTGCACCCTTTCTGCAACCCCTGCCATCCTGGACATGCCTTGCAAACGTCATCAAAACCTTCTGAGATTGTAAATTTCTCACTGGACAGAACTGAAAAGAGAGCTTCCACAAACTCCTTACTGTAACCTTCTCCTTTAAAAAAATTTAGGCATATGAGGTGATGTCCCCTTAAAAAGGGCATATTACCTATTATCTGGTTAAAGCAATTCTGAGCTTCTCTGGATCATACTTCCAGTCAGCCGGTAGAACTCCCTTTTCCTTGTAGTAGTTACTGAGCCTCCATATCTTTGCCTCTATAAGCTGGAGCCCTCTCTTGTTGTGATAGTCTTTCTTGTGCTGATTGATGTGCTGTCTCAGCCTGATGGCTTTCATTATCAGAGACTTAAGGTCTTCCGGCATTCCAACCTCGCTTTTCTCCCTCAGTATCTGAAGGATTTTCTTTCCAGTCACTTGCTTAACAGAAGGAATGCCATAGCGATCTCTGAGAATCATCCCGATCATGCTTGGCTCGTAACCTTCTTCGTAAAGCTCCAGAATTTTCTTTTCTACTTCTTCGGGATTCATGTCTACCCATTCTGGAGGAGAATCACGATAAACCCTTTTTGATCCTGAGCTTCCCCTTCTTCTTGCGTGCATCCTAGCCATGTTAGCACCACCTGAAAGGGCAAAGGATGGTTAGCTTAAAAAGTTTTCTGAGAGCCACCTCAGAAAGTTCTCAAGGGCTCTTCTTCTGTGGCTGACTGCATTCTTTGCTTCCCCCATCTCCGCAAAGGTTCTGTCTCCGTAGAGAAATATTGGGTCGTAACCAAATCCCTTCTCACCTCTCATCTCCTCTGCTATCTCTCCCTCAACCCTTCCGACGAACGTATGGATTTCGCTACCATCATAGAAAGCTATTACTGCTTCAAAGTATGCTTTTCTGTTCTCTACCCCATCCATCAGCTTAAGAATCCCCGGATTGCCTATAGTTTTCAGAACATAGGATGAGTAAACACCTGGGAAGCCGTTAAGCGCTTCCACGAAGAGTCCGCTGTCCTCGATGAAAAAAGGCTCTCCTATTGCTTTCGACAGTGCCTTGGCACTCTTAACGGCTATTTCCTCAAGTGTGTCTCCCTGAAATTCGTCATATTTCATTTTCAGCCATGCCACCTCTATACCATAAGAAGAGGCTATTTCTCTCGCTTCTCTGAATTTCCCCTCGTTGGATGTTATAAAATTCAGTTTCATTTTTCTTCCTCCTTTCCCCCCATTTCTCTAGTTTTTAATTTTTAATCCTCCAGCACTCCATCATCGTCCATTCCTGACGAATTCAACCAGACCCATCAATCCTACCTTGTACATTCTCAGAATTATGTCTGAGCTGGAATAATACCTGCACAAGTTTCTGTAATCCTCATCCACCTCCAGCAATTTCGCATGGAGTTCCTCAACTCCCCCACCAGCTTCAACAACCTCTTCTGCCACCTGAACCCACAACTTCTTTTTCTCTATAGCTTTATCCAGATAATCATCGGCCTGGCTCATTCCAAAATGGGTGAAGCCGATGTACAATGGGTTCAACCCTTCAAACCTTTCTAGGCTTTTTACGGCTAGGTCGAGCCTAAAAGGCGGGGGAGTGGTGGGTATCAGATAACCGTCCATGAACATACCTGCCGCATCTCCCGGAAATAGTATTCTGCTGTTTTCTAGGAAGAAAGCTGCATGATGGGGTGCGTGGCCAGGAGAATGGAGAACTACCAACTCCTCTCCGCTCAAAGTTACCTTCAATCCATCTTCAGCAGCTATTATGCGATTTGCCTCAACGGGTAATGGCTGGCCGTAAATGTCGGCGAGGCTGCCGAGGATGGAGCTCGAAACTTTCCATAACTTCGACGGGTCTACGAGATGTTTCACTCCCAGAGGATGAGTTATGACCTTGGCTTCAGGTAATTCTTTTAACAGAGCCCCGGATGCTCCTCCGTGGTCAAGATGGATGTGGGTGACTGCAATGTATCGAACCCTGTCCTTTCTCACTCCAATCTCATCCAGAGCTTCCAAGAGCGTTCTATAAGTGGAGATTGGGCCAGCCTCAACAATTGCTGCACGCTCAAAGTCCAAGATGAAGCATGAAATTGCTTCTTTCTGACCTCCAACCAGAGTGTCAACGCAGTAAACGCCATTATTAACTTCGTAAATTTCCATGGAGTTGCATCTGTGATGAGGTTAAAATTTTTGTGGGGAGAAACGATGGCGACTGTGGCTAATGATGCTGACCCCAGCATAAAGGATATATAACAAACTCCTGCATTAAGCAGACGTTGCGGGTGATGGCGTCCACCCTTAACCGCCGTTAAGGCTGATGACGCCTGTTCTGCACGCTGGAGGTGGGTGATGATCCCGCATGTTACTGGATTGTTATTTGAAGGATTAGGAGAAGCGAGAGATACAGACATCAAAAAGCTGAAGAATTTCGTGCTTTCCAGAAGAGCTGCAGACGGGGGCTTTGCCTTCTGCAAACCATTGCCATCTTCTCTGCCTGAGACCTACTACGCAGTATATGTGCTGAAAGCCATCAGTGCCGAAATATTCCGCAGAGAAGAGCCTGTGAAGCTCCTCAATGGCAGTATAAAGATTGAACCATACGCCATATTCTACACATTCAACTGCCTGAAGCTACTGGAGGAAAAATTATCGGATTTGAGTAGCTTCCTACTTAGAAGACTTAAGGAAATTCTCGAAAGGTTTACCCAGCCTTCGCGAATCATAGATTACTATAGGGGCACTACAGCCACGTACTCCTTCAACCTGCCCAGCATACTGAGAGAGATATGCATCATCTCGTGCTCCCTGAGATTGCTCGGCAAAAACATCCCGGATGACGTGAAAGATTTCGTAGAAAAGTTCAGGAAAGAGGGAGGATTTGGGGTCAGTTCTCCAAGCCTTCAGGAGGTGTATTACTGCCTTTACATCCTCTACAACAGAATTGAGGAAGGCAATGATGTCATTTCTTTCATCAGGCAGCACGAATGCCCAACAGGGAGTTTCACAAAATCTCCTGGAGGTTACCCGCCATACCTGGAAGAGACTTACTACTCCCTTTTATGCCTTAAAGTTCTTGGATTTAGGTATCTCGCCCATAGATGTCGTAAAATTCTGAAATACATTGCATCTCTCCAGATCGCTAATGGTGGTTTTAGAAGGAGCATCTACGGGGGCATCTCAACTCTGGAAGATACCTATTACGCGATTGTAAGTTTGAGGATTCTGAAGGAGATGCAGATGGTGAAAATCTCAGGCGAGGGGCAAACATGAGTAATTTGCTGCTGATAGGCATCGGTGGCTTTCTGGGGGCAGTGCTAAGATACCTCATTGGCGGATGGATTCAAAATGGTGTTTTAGACTTTCCTCTGGGAACTCTTGCAGTAAATGTCATCGGCAGCTTCATGCTGGGTCTGATAATGTATCTCTCGGAATATGAAGGGTTTTTCAGCACTGAAATGAGGACCTTTCTGACAATAGGATTCGTGAGCTCATTCACCACAATGTCCACATTTGGCTACGAAACTTTCAGATTTCTTGAACAAAAGGAAATTGTTTTATTTGCCTTAAATTTAGTGGGAACCGTTACTCTCTCACTGCTGGCCGTGTATCTGGGTAAAGTTGTTGCTATTGGATTGTGGAGGCACTGAGATGGAGAAAAAGGAGGAGGAAGCTATCCTCTTGAGAATATTCATCGGTGAATCAGACAGATACGAGGGTAAACCCCTTTATAAATATCTTGTGGAGATGTTTAAAAAGGAAGGTCTGGCTGGAGCCACAGTTTTGAGGGGTATCTATGGCTACGGAAAAACCAGCAGAATACACACAACGTCCATACTTCGGCTCTCAACGGATTTGCCTATCGTGATAGAAGTTGTTGATAAAAAGGAGAGAATAGACAAGATCAAGCCGAGATTGATGGAGATTATTGGCGAAGGAATCGTTACTGAAGAGAAAGTAAAGATTATACTGTACAAAGGAAACAAAATGAAGATTGAATCAGAAAGTTCGGATATGTGAATGTTTGAGCCAGTTATGAATCCCGTTACCTCATACTTCCCAAAGCCCTTAAGGCAGCATCCCTCATAACTTCAACTGGGGGCTCCATGCCAGCCCATATCTCGAAGCTCTTGGCACCCTGATGGACGAGCATTTCAATCCCGTAAACCACCCTGCAACCCCTCTTCTTGGCTTCTTTTATCAGAAGAGTTTCCATTGGATTGTAAACGGTGTCAAAAACCGTGACCCTCTCAAGAAGGGCTGGAGGAACGGGAAGGCGTTCTTCAAACCCCTCCATCCCCAGCGGAGTGGCGTTGATAATCAGGTTTATCCGCCCCCTTAACTCGTGAAGCTTGTCAAAGTGGATAAAAGTGCATGGCCCAAATTTCCTGAGGAAATTAGCAAGTTCTATGCCTCGCGATGGTGTTCTGTTTGTAACAACAAGCTTTGCTCCCACTCTTATCAGCCCGTAACCTATAGCCTTAGCCGCTCCTCCTGCTCCCACAATCAGGGACCTTTTTCCTCTCGCCTTGAAGCCTGCTTCCTCAAGTGCTTTCATTGCACCGTAAACATCGGTGTTGTAGCCAGTCATGTCGTCCAGCTTTATGGTATTCACAGCCTTTATCGCCTCAGCCTCTTCCTTCAGACGAAGATATCTTGCAACGGTTTCCTTGTGTGGAATTGTGACGTTTAAACCTTTGAATCCCAGAGCCCTAGCACCAAATACTGCATCCCTCAAATTCTCAGGCAGAACATCGAAAGCCAGATACGCTCCTTCTATCCCTAGCTCCTTCATTGCTGCCTGATGCATTGCTGGAGATACACTGTGGGCAACGGGATGCCCTATGAGGCCAAGAAGAAGCATGCAATCACCTCAAGATTATCGAAGAGACATTAACTTCCCTCTTATCCTCTCAAGCCTGTTGAATCCACTTCTGAAAAAGACAGCAGGAAACTGGGACCTGAAAACAGCCACTTCGTCGTCATTCCCAACTTCCAAAATTTTCTGTCCATCTGAAATTGCTAGAGCGTTTCTCTCTTTGGAAACCTCAATTTCGATTCTCCTGTCATGTTTTATTACCCACGGCTTCCAACCCAGCCTAAAGGGTGCAACAGGAACGATGAGGATTGATTCCAGATATGGGTCGATTATGGGACCCCCTGAAGATAGGGCATATGCTGTAGAGCCGATGGGAGTTGCGAAGAGCATTCCGTCGCACCTCATATCTTCTATCTCAACACCATCCACGGATACCTTCAACCCTATCAAACGGGCGGGAGTGTTGCTGAGGAATGCTACTTCATTCAACGCCCTCATCATGACTTTTCCGTTTATTTCAGCCTCAATCCTCATGAATTCTTCGATTTCCCATCTATCTATAATCCCTGGCAGGATGTCTCTGAAATTTTCAGGGTTTGCGTGGGTGAGCAACCCAATTCTTCCAGTGTTAATTCCGAATATCGGAGGACACTTCAGTACTTCTTGGAGAATTCTGAGAATTGTACCATCTCCTCCAACTGAAACTATGAAATCGTAACCTTCTAGGCGTTTATCAGGAATGTGAAAGATTTCAGCTGAGCAGATACTCTCCTCGATAAATTTCCTAGCTTCTTCAGCAATTCCAATAGAGTCATATTTATAAACTACCGCAGCCTTCATTTCAAGATCTCCAGAAGCCTGTTATGCAGCTTCTGATTCGCAATAACCAATTTGAATCTCTCATCCATGCTTATTCTTTTCTGCCAGATCTCTCTGCCCTCATGGTCGCTAACAACTGCTCCTGCCTTTGATGCAATGTATATTGAGGCTGCAACGTCATAAACCCTCAGCAATCCTTTCCCACCATTGTTTCTGATGTCTATGAAACAGTCAAAAGAGCCGTCTGCCACAAAGCATATTTCTAGAGCTGCACTGCCGAAAATTCTCACTCTTCTGAAGCCATAATCTCTCGTGGGGTAGTACATAATGGCGTTGCAGTTTATACTCTCTCTTTTGGATACCTCTATCTGCTCCCCGTTCTTATACGCCACCTCATCGGCGTACCATTCATCTCCAGTTGCAAGATTCGTTACGTATCCGAAAAAAACATCCTCCAGTCTTTGGCTTGAAGAGAAGCACAGAGCAACGGAGTATATTGGAACTCCTCTCGTTGCATTGAATGTACCATCAATTGGGTCTAGAGCAACCACTGTATCTCCTTTACCTGTAACTCCAGCCTCTTCACTCACTACCGTCAGATTGTACTCCGTCAGAACCCTTATCGCCGCATCCTCTGCTACCTTATCTATGAGCTTCGTGGGCGTTCCATCTTTCCCCATACCTACCTCTTTTGCTGCAGCTCTTCTGCCAGCTAGTGGCTCAACAGCCCTTCTGACTTCTTCTGCTACATGCCTTGAAATTTCAAGAGCTTCTTCGGGCTTCATCATTGTCCTTTATAATCCTTCATTCATCGTCCTACATCAATCATCAATAAAAAAGTTAAATGTCAAGATTGTAGCGTTTAGCATTCTCATCAGCAATCTTCTGGATCATCTCCAATATTTTCTTTCCTTCAGGATGTCTGAAGAGATGTCTGAAACGCCTCTGAGGCTTTAGATACTCCTCCACTGGTTTTCTGTCCTTTATCTTCCTGACCTTAACCAATTCGCCGTTTTCAAATTCCACAATAGGATATAAGGCAGTCTCAACTGCAAGCCTTGCCAGCGGAACCGCATCTTTGCCCTGAATACCCCACCCTGTAACGCAGGGGCAGTGTATCTGAATGTACTTGGCCCCCTCAAATTCAACGGCCCTTTTTACCTTTCTGCGAATATCCATGGGGAAGGCGACGCTGGCTGATGCAACATAGGGGATGCCGTGGGCAACTGCAATGCTCACCATATCTTTCTTCCTTCCCAGCTTCCCGGGCATTATCTTTCCTGCCGGTGTTGTGGTTGTGTTGGCTCCTGGTGGCGTCAAACCACTCTGCTGATTTCCGGTGTTCTGATACGCTTCGTTATCTAGGCAGATATAGAGAACGTCATGATTTCTGTCGAACATGCCGGAAAGCGTTCCAATACCAATGTCAGCCGTTGCTCCATCTCCTGCGAAGACCACTACATGACCTTCATCCTTCCTGCCAAGGGCTTTTAAAGCTGCCTCAATGCCTGCAGCGACCGCTCCGGCATTTTCGAAGAGGGAGTGGATGTAGGGCACGCCCCAGGCGCTTCTGTTATACATGGAGCTTATAATCTCTAGGCATCCTGTGGAATTTGATACGAAGACTTTCCCTTCAAGAGCTTCGAGAGTGTTGCGCACGGCTATGGTCAGCCCGCATCCCGGGCAGGCACCATGACCGGGAGCAAAATACTCGCTCATGGAATCACCTCTTCATACTCGTGAATTCCTTCAAACCTGAACCCGGGCTTCACTTTACCCTCATAAACCTCGGATATTATCTTCACCATCAGATCTCTCGGTACATCTCTTCCACCAAGCCCAACAACGACGGTGTGGATTTCCTTGCTTGTTCCGTAAAGTGCACTTTTAACCTCAAGCGTTAAAGGCCCGTCAGAGCCGAGAGACAGTGCTCTTTCCAGCACAATTACCTTGTCAACGTTCTCAAGAGCTTTTCTGACTTCATCAGCAGGGAATGGGCGGAAGGTCCTGATTTTCAGAACTCCCACTTTCTTACCCTCTTTTCGCATCTCCTCAGCAACGTCTCTGGCCATGCTGACAATAGAGCCCATTGCCACAACTGCAACTTCAGCTTCGTCATAATCTGTAAACGTATGCCCACCATAATCTCTTCCAGTAATGCTGCTCCACTCCTTCATGGCCTCCTCAATAACCTTTCTGGCCCTCTCCATTGCATCGTGCATGATGGCTCTGAACTCCATGTAATACGGAGGTGGAGCATAGGCACCGAAGGTGAGGGGCTTCTTGGTTGTCATCTTTACCGGCGGATCGTAGGGGGGCAGGAAGGCATCGATTATCTCTTGTTCCAGCAGCTCAATTGGCTCATAGGCATGGGTGAGCTTGAAGCCGTCCATACACAGCATGAAGGGCAGCATGACCCTTTTATCTTCAGCTACCCTGAAAGCAACGGGAACTAGGTCATGGGCCTCTTGGTTATTCTCAACGTAAACTTGAATTATGCCAGCATCTCTCATTGCCATGCTGTCTTGGTGGTCGTTCCAGATGCTCAGCGGAGCGCTCAAAGCTCTGTTGGCAACAACCATCACGATAGGCAGCCTCATGCCTGCTGCGTTGTAAAGGACCTCACTCATCAGGATTAAGCCCTGAGAGCTTGTGGCTGTGAATGTCCTTGCTCCCGCAGCAGAGGCTCCAACCAGAATGCTTGCTGCTCCAAATTCGCTCTCAGCCGTTATGTACTCGCAGTTCTCCAGCTCTCCCTCAGCATGCATTGCAGCTAGGTTTTCCACGATTTCAGTCTGAGGAGTTATAGGATAAGCACAGATGACGTTGGGCTTGCAGAGCTTAACAGCGTGAGCGATTGCGTAAAATCCTCTAACAACTTTCCTCATATCAGCACACCTCTACCTTATACAGCTCCTTAACCTCCATCTTTATGGCATCAGCGGGACAGACTGTGAAGCATACCCAACAGCCTTTGCAGTAGTCGTAATCCGGTACAGCCACCTTCTTGCCCTCTTTCTCCACTACCTTGATGCAGCCGTCAGGGCAATAAATCTCGCAGTTCTTGCATGCAGTACACTTCTCCTCATCAACCACCGGGTATTCGGTACCCCAGTCCCCGGTTTTCATATTCTTCGACACCAGGGGCTCGGTTACTCCGCCAAGCCCAATCTTAACCTTCACCATTTACAAACCTCCTTCATGTACTGATACGCTTCTTCAACCAGTTTGATGTTTTTCTCTGCTAGGCTCTCATCTTCAAACCATTCCTTAATTGTTCCCTTAAGGGTTTCGAGCTTTACGATGTTGGTTGCACCTACTAAAGCTCCCACCATTGCGGTGTTGGTGATTGGCCTTCCAAGGTGTTCCATGGCCATTTTTGTTGCATTTATGGAGTAGACTTTCACATCAGTATTCAGGTGTCTCTTCAAATCCTCACTCCCTTTGGGGTAGTTGGCTATCAGCATTCCATCTTTTTTAATCCCTGCCAGAACGTCAACAACGCCAATAAGCGAAGGGTCCATCACTACCACATAATCGGGATTGTAAACTTCGTCTCTCTGAACGATAGGTTTATCGGAGATCCTTAGAAAAGATGCAACTGGTGTTCCTCTTTTCTCAGCACCGAACGTGGGAAATGAGAGAGTGTAATATCCTTCCTTGAAGCCTGCCACTGCAAGAAGGTCTGCAGCCGTTACAGCCCCCTGGCCACCCCTTCCGTGAAACCTAACCTCTATCAGAATATCTGATCCCTCCCGAGCTTTTTCCAGCAATTAATAATCATGCTTAAAAAGTTTGCCTAAGCTTCGACGAACATGTATTCTTGATTCAGGCAATTGCTGTATCTATTGGTATCAAATTCAGCCTAGCCTCAGACTTCAAACAGAATGATTAATATATAAAGAAGACTTGATTTTGATAGAAACAAACAAAGGAAGGGAGGTCGAATTATGGGCATTGTGGTGGCGATAGATGAGTCTGAGCGGACTGAGAGGATAATAAAATTTGCTGTAGAGGAAGCCAAGCTGAGAAATGAAAAATTACTCTTTATCCACTCCCTGTTTGGTGGGGACAGAACGACTGAAGAAGATGTCCAGAAAGGAGAAGAACTTCTTGCCAGAGCTGCGGATGGAGCCGAGAAGGAAGGAGTTGAATATGAGACGCACCTCTTGGTAAGAGGTAAAGAGCCTGGAGACGACATAATTGAGTTCGCAGACGAAGTTGGAGCATCCATGATTATTATAGGGGTCAGAAAGCGCAGACCTGCGGGAAAACTGCTTTTTGGTAGTGTAGCTCAGCATGTGATTCTCCATGCTGAGAGGCCTGTAGTTTGTATAAAATGACTTTAAAATGACTTAAATTTGGTTCTCTGATTTTTTTATTACTCTTCCGCGGATACAGTACAGATACAGTACAAGTACGATTCTAATACAGTTATAGTGTGGTTCTCACACCAGAGTTTGTTACGACGGGTTCTCACTTTCTCTGTGTTTGAAGATAGCTACTTTATACTTTATCCTCACTCAGCTTGGAATATTGATTTAATTGATGAAACTATGAACTGCTTCTGAAACTTTGGAAGAGCTGAGAAAACTTCTCCAACTTCTCTGGGCATTTCCAAAGATTCAGACTCCAGCAATCTCACTGCAATTATTCTTTTATCTTCCGGATATTCCATTACTAAGCCATATATCGCTTGGAGGACCTTATCCAGATTCATTGAAGCTGCCACTTTTTCCAGAGTTTCATATCTGATTTCTCTCTCTACTTCTCGGGATACTTCTTCCTCCATTTCCAGCAAAGTTTTAAGAATCACAAAATAGATGTTTAAAAGCTCCTCCTTTGACCATTTTGTTATGTTGCTCAGAATTATACTATCAATCTTCTCCTGAATATCCTTCATTCTGTGAACAACATACATTAGCTCCTCAACACTCTGGCTGAACTTGTATCCTTCACCTCTTCTCAGTTCAAAAACCCATATTTTGCGGAGGGTCTCGTTTATGGTCTGGTAATCGAGTTGCAGGAACTCCATGCGAGTCCGAAACATCTCCTTCACGTCATCATCCGTTGGCAAAACCACGTCATTTATTATACTGGATACCTCAACAAGACGTGTGAAAACCAGATAGAATATTGGGTTGAATATGTTCCAGGTTTTTTTCAGACGTTTTATCCTGTTAATAAAGTTCTCATCAAATACTTCTTTTACTTCCTTCTCAACTCCCTCAAGTCCGCCAACTCCATCAATTCTCACTCCACTCCCCCCACTTCAAATACTGAAAAATGACGGTGTAGGTCTCTGGAGTCTCTCAATTTTAATCATTCGTCCGACGATGCTTCAAATTCCAGTATGAACATAGCCTATTTATAAAGTTTATAAAGTACAATAAAAAGTTTCAAATTGATTCATCCTCGAAATAACCTTCCTCTTCTTCGTCATCAAACCCGAATTCGTCCTCTTCCTCAAAATCCTCCTCTAAATCCTCTATCTCAAATTCCTCATTAGTCTCGAGGAAAAGGAATTTGCCCTCCTGAAATATCATCACTGCTCCACAGAACTCGCAACTTGCCTCCATACCCTCGTAGAGGTCCCTGAGCTCTATCTCCTCACCACAAGCCGGGCACCTGATTATTTTCATTAACACAATCCGCTGAAACCTCAAATTTAAATGTTTCCCTACTGGGATGGGGTGAGTCCCTGAATTGATTTCCGAATTATTTCTTCGGAATTAGTTTTTCTGATATAATTCTCACCAGACCCTGTCATGGTATATCCTAAATTGTCTTAAATTATTTCAAATCCCGATTCACATCCCAAGTGCAGGATTGAACAATTCTCGGAAATTGGATTATAAAGGGTTAAAAGCACTCACAGGCACATCACAATATCTGCAATACAACCCTCCTCTTTCTTTTTCTGGTATCAAAATTCACCACAGCTATCTGCTGCCAGGTTCCCAGCATCAGCTCTCCGTTGCTGAAAGGCACAACAAGGCTTGGCCCAACTATGCTTGCCTTTACGTGACTTGAGCCATTGTCATCGTTCCACGTCTTGTGATGCTCGTAATCCTCACCGTATGGAGCAATTTTGTTCATAATGCGAGGAAAGTCCTTTTTCAGCCCCGGCTCATATTCGATTGTAGTTATGGCGCCGGTTGAACCGATGCTGAAGATCAGCACCGCTCCGTTTTCCTTACCACTCTCTCTAACGAATTCTCTCACCTCATCAGTTATATCAGCCATTTCATCCATCCCCAGTTCAACTGTTATCTCTCTAATCATCTTCAACCCTCCTGGTTGAGTTTAACCCAAAGTTTTAACCTAAATTCTGGATACTTCGGGACCTATTAACACTTGTTAATCCTTATTAACAGTTCCATTTCGATGGGGGCAAAAATCTATGCAGTTTAGACTTCAAAATAATACAACCAAAAATGAGAAATAGATACATGCTTAATAGTGTACAATGGATTACATATTCGAGGATGTAATTGTAAAACCTTCAGATGCACCCAAATACGTGCTCGATGGTGTGGAGATAGATATCTGGTCTGAACCCTACGAGTTGCATCACTCAAAAAGCATTTCTGAATACGTAAAGGAGAAGATTCTTGAATATGACAAGGAGGGGCTGGACCCATTCCACGAGATAGTGGGGAAAGCTGTGGAGAAGGAGATGGTGAAAAACGCCCTTCTGAGCGCTTCAAGCGTTCTTTTTGTTGGTAAGAAGGGATATGGCAAGACAACTTTTTCCAAATCCATCCTCAAGCTTCTTCCAGAGAAGCTTCTCGCCATAAAAGGCTGCAGAATCCACGATGATCCGGTTAAACCAGCATGCTTCTCCTGCAAGAAAAAAGTCATGGAAGACGAAGTTGTTGAGCTAACCTGGGTGCCCAGAAAGTGGATAAGGGTGCCTGGCGACCCCATGATGACCACTCGCCAGCTGATAGGCGGGATAAGCATTCAGAAAATAAAAGAGGGGTACGAACTTGACCATCCGGAAGTTTTCACACCTGGCAGGGTTCTGAAGGCCAACAGAGGCATAGCTTACTTTGATGAGCTCGGCTCAATTCCTTCTGCACTTCAAACCATGCTCCATGAGCTTATTGAGGAGAAGCAGATAACAACGCCCGAAGGGGACATCGTACCGCTTCGAATCGACGCCTTATTCATAGCCTCCACCAACCCGGCAAACTATAGGGGCACTTCAGACATCAAAGAGCCTCTGATGGATAGAATGGAGGCTGTTCCGATAGGCCCGCCAGAATCACTGGAAGAGGAGATTCAGATAGGGCTGAAAAACATGTCCCTCAAAGACGGAGCAGAGCTTCCAGAGTGGCACCTTAAGATAATTGCTAGGACTGTTAGGTACGGCAGAATGAAGGATAAGTGCCGTTATGCTGCACGTATTGAAGTTGAGCCATCATGCAGGGCCACAATAAAGCTGTTCGACCACGTCAGAGCGGCAGCAACCAGAAAAGGTAGGAAAGCAGTCATGCTTTCTGACTACGGTAAGAAATTTGAGGTTATGAAACTTGGACTGAGGAGCAGGATGGAACTGGATTATGAAGATGGTATCAGCAAGGATGAGGTTATTGAGAGGCTAGTGGAAGAGGCCGTGAACAGGACGTGCGGCGAAATCTATTCGGGAATACTTCCGGATGAATTCCCACCCATGATGGAGGAACTCAGTGAGGCGGGGGAAATAAGTGTTTATGAGGATAACCCTAGAGAATTCACCAATATCTGGAAACAGGTCATAATACTCAGTAAAACTCCAAATCAAGTAGAATCAGCTTTTGAGATAATCCTAGAGGCAATATCCAGATGCACCGGGCTGGTGGAAAGGATTGGAGATGGAGTTTATGAATGCAAAGCCTGAGTGCATAGCCTGCAAAGAAGATTTTTTTGATGAGAAGTTTGTATCCGACCTTCTTTACTCTATCTTCAATCCCTACCACAGAGACACTGGCAAATTTGATGTTCAAGAGTTTCTTAAGAGCAAGATAAAGGATAAGGAGCTTCTTGAGAACTTCGATGTTTTTTCAGCCATTTTCAATGACATGGTGAAGACTTTTGGATATGCTGAATCTCTATGGATGGACAAGTTTGAGGAGTACAAAGAGGCGAGAAAAGAGGTCTGGGAAGAAATCAAAGAGATGCTTTCTGAGGGAAAGCTCAGTATTGATGACATAAGCATCAGTGAGCTTGTTGACAACCTTTACGAGGAAATTCTCCGGGATCTGATAGAGATGGGCTACATAGAGGGAGTCATCAAAAAAATTCACCGCAAAAAAGTAGTGTTCAGCTCTGTTGCAGAGGGAATGATCGGTGAGAAGGTTCTTGCTAGGGCAGTTGAAGACATGGAGGAGAAAGGCATTGGAGAACATGAAGAAGAGAGAGCTGGCCTGTCTCCATTCCCGGGTTACGAAATCACAGATTATGATGCGATGATGCATACCTTTGACATGATAGATATCCAAGAAACGCTGATAAAAATTGCCAAGAAGAACTTTGATCTGGAGGAGTCAGATATAGTGGTCAGAAAACCCAAAAAGAGCGGGAAGAGAAATTACGTGATGCTGATAGACACAAGCGACTCCATGAGAGGTCGCAAAATAATTGGAGCGATAGAGGCGGCTTTGGCCTTAAAGAGGGCGATAAGAAAAGGAAGCATGGATGAGCTGGTAACAATAGCCTTTAATCACAGAGCTGAAAGGATAAGAGAAGGAGATCTGCCAAATCTGGATGCGAAAGGCAGAACTGATATCGGGCTCGCCTTGAGAAAAGCCCGTAGGGAGCTGAGGGGTTGTGATGGCAGGGGCGTCGTATTTCTGATTACAGACGGTGAGCCTACCTCCAGCTACAATCCATACCTCAGTCCCTGGCGCTGTGCTCTGATGGAAGCCAAGAAGCTGAGGGACGTTGATGCCTATCTCCACATACTCATGCTGGGCAGAAATGCCAGATTTCTGGAGCTCTGTCAGATGATGGTGAGGGAAGCTGGAAGAGGGAGCATATTCTACTTTTCGGACCCTCTAAGGCTGAAAAATTATGTATACAGGCGTTATCAGCGATTTCAGTCGAAATGATGTGGTGACAGCTTTATTTCATCTTCCCATAGTTCTGCATATCCTAACCTGTCCCTGATGATCAGATACGCCATTTCTGGAGGTATGGCACCCACTTCTGTTATTATCAGATCTATGTAGTCTCTAGGAGTGGCATCGAAGGCGGGGTTTCTCACCTTAATTCCCATCTCCAGAAGCTCCCTTGGAGCAACTTCCTCACCACTCCTCTCTTCAATCTCAACCAGCTCACCCAGCAGAGTTTTTGGGCTAAATTTATAGGTCTCAGCAGCAACTATAAAGGGAACTCTTGCCTCCTTAGCAGCGAGAGCAATCTGAGAAGTACCAATTTTGTTTATAAGCGCGCCATTCACTGTTATTGTGTCTGCCCCCACGATCACGTAATCAACATCCTCGATGAAGTATCTGACGGCGGAATCTACTATTAGAGTCACATCAATCCCCAATTCCTTCAGCTGCTTAGCTGTAAGATGCCCCTGGAAGCGGGGTCTGGATTCTGTTGCAAATACTGCAGCGACTTTCCCCTGCCTGAATGCCTCGCTGATGATAGAAATGGCAGCAGATGAGTTGCAGTGGGTCATTATGACGGCATTATTCTTTATCCTCTTTGCTCCAATTTCTCCAATTTTCTTCTGGGCTGTGTCCACCCACTCAATAAATTCGTCTGCCCTCTTCTTCACACACTCCAGCTTTTCTGCATCACTTTCGTCACTTCTCAAGCTTTCACACCTCATAACGAAATTTATGGCGTTGTAAAGGCTGACTGCAGTTGGCCTAGTCTTCAGCAGCCTTTCTGCAGCCCATTTAATCTCTTTAAAGCTCTTTACATTCTCGGCACATAGCTTTAAGGTCTCTGCAGCGAACTTTGCTATTCTAGCAGCTCCCCTGATCTCCATCCTCTCTATTTTCTGTGCAGCCTCCTCAATCATTCTTGAAACATTAGCAGCGCCCATTCACTCACCTCCTTAAAGCTGCCAGTAATGCAGCCCCCTTTGCAACAGCAAGGGGGTCCTTTATCACCACAAACTCAGGTTCAAATTCCGGCATCAAGTATTTTCCAATCCCTATCCTAAAGTCTCCATCTTCCAGCAGGGAAGAAATTCTACCACCAAAAGCCACGCATTCAGGGTCAAGAATCATTATCGCCGAAGCAACTTCACGGCAAAGCACGTCAAAGCCCTCGTATCCTAGCAGTTCTGCTCTGTCAAGCTCCTTTCCGAATTTTTCTTTTATTTTCCATCCGCTGAAAAAAGTTTCAAGATGGCCGACGCCACCGCAAACACACTTCTCACTTCCACCAGCATAAACGTGCCCGATCTCTCCAGCGAGACCATGTCCCTCGTAAAGCTCTCCATTAATAACGATTCCTGAACCAACACCGGTGCCAAGGGTTACTGCAAAAACGTTGTGGAATCCGGTGATATGGGCAGCATAGAAAGCGAAGCAGTTGGCATCATTTAACATCCTATACTCGAATTTTGCCAGCTCTTCCAACTTCTGGAAATCTGGGAGGTTGGGTGCCCTCAGAATTTTTCCTCTGCGCACCCATGCAGCTATTCCAAAAGTTACCCTGTATGGCTGGAGCTTATCAAGTAAATCCACCAGAATTTCAGGTTTGCTGATGACCTCTGCTGTCGATAATGTAGCGATGTGGAAAAAATCGCCATTGAATCCCACGATGTCTGTAAAGGTGCCACCCACATCAATACCTATGCTTTTTGCCTCATTCATTTCATCCACTTCGTCCATCTCTTCTCTCTCCATCTTTCCACCATTTTCACATTTCTTCAAAATACCCAAATTTATTTTCTGCGAAATGACTAATAACTCTGGGGGGCTGATGAGATGGTGGAGACTATGAAACTCCTTTCAATGGAAGAGGGCGAGAAGGCAGTAAAACTGGCTCGAAAAGCAATAGAAACTTATCTGTCCAGTGGTAAGGTTATTGAGGACAGATTTGATGGCATTTTCGCTGAAAAGAGAGGTGTTTTTACAACCCTCAACAAGCACGGAATGCTGAGGGGTTGTATAGGCTTTCCCTACCCCATCAAAAGGCTTGATGAAGCGATTATCGAATCAGCTATCGCCGCAGCCGTAGAGGACCCACGTTTCCCCCCAGTGAGACAAGAGGAGATGAAAGAAATCGAAGTTGAGGTGACAATTCTTACACCGCCGGATAAAATAGAGACCGATCCTGTAAAGAGACCAGAACATGTTGAGATCGGGAGACATGGCCTGATTGTCAAAAAAGGCTACCGATCAGGTCTTCTTTTACCTCAGGTTGCAGTTGAATATGGATTCGATGCGGAAGAATTTCTGACACAAACATGTCTGAAAGCCGGCTTACCCCCAGATTCATGGTTACTGAAGGATTGCGAAGTTTACAGATTTGAAGGACAGATTTTCAAGGAAGAAGAACCGGGGGGACGGGTTGTAGAGGTAGATATACGCTCATGCTCCATTTAACTTCCTCAGAACCTTTCCAGCATACTGTCCTACAAAAAACGCTACGAAAAATAGGGGAATATAAGAGAGAGGATACCCTGAGAGAACTCTAACAAGAAAAACAAATGGTACAGGAAGGTGAATGGCAAGAAACCACTCCTTAGAGAACTTCTTTGTTCCAGCTCTCCAGTATCCAAAAGGAATGTTGAGAAGTATAACAAATGCCAGATGGAAAGTTAGCCAAAGCATTTGCAGGTGTGGATGAATGCAAAATATAACTTTAGCGGAAAAAAGTGGAAAAAGCGGAAAATCTCTTCGTGCAAAAATCAAAACATTTTTCAAGGGTAGCTTAAGACCAACTCCGGTGATAAAATGCTGATTTCGGGTAATGAGTACCGAGAGCGGGTGGAATCGTACGATAGGGCAGTATATGTCAGGGGAAGCAAAAGTAACCTTTCTCATCCAAACCTTCAGCCTGTCGTGAATGCGATAGCTTATACCTATGACCTTGCATTGGAAAAAAGCTTCAAAGTGAATTCTGCCATCTCGGGGGAGGAAGTAAACATCCTCAATCATGTTATAACTTCTAGGGAGGAGCTGATGCTCCGTTACGACTACCAGAGGCTGCTTAGCATGAACCTTGCTACATGTAATTACCGTTGCACCGGAAGCGATGCAATAAACGCCCTTTATGCATCCCTTGAAGGAGAAAGCAAAGAAAAACTTGAGAGAATTCTGATAGAAATTCAGAAAAAGGATTTTGCATGTACTGCTGCATTAACAGATCCGAAAGGAGATAGAAGCAAAAGACCGGTGGAGGAAAAGGAAATGTACGTTCGCGTTGTCAGAGAAGATAGTGATGGAGTATATATAAGCGGAGCAAAGATCCACCAGAGTGGTGCATTTGCAGCAGATTTAACCTTTGTTCTTCCAACCCAGACCTTCAAGGAAGGGGAGGAGGATTTTGCCATAGTCTTTGCAATTGAAGCAGAAGATGATGTGAAATACGTGCTCCAGAACACAGGATACCAGGCTCTTTTCAGAGAAGAGGGAGAGGTGGAGAAAGGAAACCCCGCTTACGGCGACAGAATAACATGCATGGTTGTATTTAATGAAACATTCATTCCTTGGGAGAGAGTGCTTATCTACAGAGACTTGAAAGCCATCAGAAACGTTCTGACCCATTTCGCCTCATCCCATCGCTGTGTGGGAGCTGCATGCAAGGCTGGGTTCATCGACTCAATGGTGGGTGCTGCAAGCCTAATGATGAAGGCCAATGGGCTTGAAAAGGCTCCAGCTCTTCGTTACAAACTTGGAGAGATGATTGCTGCCAGCGAAGCTGCCTACGGAATAGCTGCAGGCGGAGCATTTAAAGGGAAAGCTGCAAATGGAGTGTGGCTCCCGAATCCTCTCATAGCCAACGCTGGAAAAGTGATAGGTGTGGAAGGTATGGCCAAAGCTATGCTTAACTTATCAGAAATTGCCGGTGGCATACCCGTTACAGCACCCTCAGAAGACGATCTTAAATCGGAAATTGGTGAACTGGTTGCGAAGTACCTCAGGGGCAGCAAATCCTTTACACCAGAGCAACGGCTGAAGATAATTAAATTCATTGAGTTCTGGCTGACCAGTTCCCACTTCGTTGGGGCAGTGCATGGTGGCGGCTCACCTTCCGCGGCCCTCATATTCCTGCAAATACTGGCAGATATTGAATCAAAGGAGGAAGCGGTGAAAAGAAACATTAACATCTTGGACATCTGACATGAAGGTGCTGATTGCTGGTGGTGGCCCAGCGGGAAGCTTGGCTGCCCTGAATATTGCGGAAAGTGGCAGTGCAGAGAACTTAGAGAAGAACATAGAAATAACCATAGTGGAAGAGCATGCTTCAGCAGGTTTCCCGGTTCAGTGCGGAGGGCTGATAAGTGAAGACTGCTTCATTAAACTACGAAGATTCGTCTCTGACAGGAGTAGGCTCAACAATATCAAGGGTGCCTTTTTCTTTTCTCCAGATGGCAACTACGTGGAAGCTGTTGGTAGAAGTGGAGCAGTGGTGGTGGAGAGGAAGGTGCTGGACACAGAGCTTCTCATGGCGGCATCCGAATACTCTGAAATCAGGGTAAAAACAAAGCTTGTTTCTTTCAATGGCGAAAAAGCCAGGCTTGAAGGTGTAAAGACAGAATATCTTAGCTACGACGTACTCATAGGGGCAGACGGAGTAGCTTCGACGGTTGCAAAACTTGCAGCCTTTCCGCACCCCTCCTATTTTTCTGCAGTCCAGATGGAAATCGCATTCGAACCTCTGGATGAGAGATTTGTAGAGCTGTATTTCGGCAGGAGTTACTCAGATGGTTTTTTTGCTTACTCAATTCCTGTTGACTGTGATACTGCCAGAATCGGGGTTGTTTCAAAGCAGAATCCAGAATATTACTTAAAAAATCTCATCACAAAGCACCCTTCAGTCTCCGAACGGGTTAAGAGGAAGATTACTGAGCTGAACGCAGGAGCAATTCCAGTCGGTCTGATAGACTTCGTTAAGGGGAATATAGCTCTGATTGGTGATGCTGCCGGCATGGTGAAGCCATATACTGGTGGTGGGATTTACTATCATCTGATTGCTGCTGAAAGGCTGGGCAAACACTTCCCGAATCTGGAAGAGTACCAGAAATCCTATAAAAAGGAGCTGGGAAAGGAATACGATGTAGGTATTAAAATAGCGAAGCTCTACTCTTTGTTAGACGATGAGGACTACAACTATCTTGTGAAGGTTGGCAAAGAGATTGATTTTTCCGAATTACACATGGATAGACCTTCAGGAGTTCTTAACCTGGTCCCCAGCATTTTAAAAATTGCCTCGAAACCATCTTTAATCAAAAAAATGGCCAGAGCATTTTTCAGATCTTTCAAATCTTCTTACCCCTGACTCTATCGACATCAAATTTTGCTTTCTGGGAGATGTGCATAACCGCTAGGGTTCCTGCCATCACCGGGTCGCTAATGACGAGATCAGCCACTCTCGGAACGCTTCCAAACATGCTAAGAGATATGACCGGAATTCCTGCTTTCTTCAGCTTCTTAACCTCTTCAGTTATCCCCCCACCCATCAGACCACCTGCCAGAACCAGAACCTCTGCCCTGTGGAGTCTCGCAACGGCTCGCACCGCTTCTGCCAGCTCCTCCTCTCCCACAACGGGCATGGTGTCAACACTTATCCTCTCCCCTCGCAAATTATGTCGATCGGCTTCGCTTATCGCACCCATTGCAACCTGAGAAACCAGAGCTCCGCCGCCAAGCACGATGACTCTTTTGCCGAAGATGTGTTCAAAAGGCCTCTCTTCCTGCATTTCGATGACTGTGTCAAGGCTGGAGATTTCTTCTAACATCTTTTCGAATTCTCCACCTTCAACTTCCAGATATATCAGAGCATTTCCAGCATGCTCTCCATGCTTTATTATAAAAGTCTGGGCAAACGTGATGTTTCCGTTATGATTGGCTATGATAGCTGTGATATCCCTCAAAACTCCGATCTGATTCTTTGCGATAATCTGAATGCCCCTCAGCATGCTAGAATTTGGCTCCAGTAAGTGTTTTTGTTTCTATAACTCCATCTACAGACCTTATTTTCTTTACGACAACCTCGCTGAGCTCTTCAAAATCTTTAACTACCACTTTAGCAATCAAATCGTACTCGCCAAAGAGTGGATACAGTTCCTCAACTTCCTTGAGTTTCGCCAGCTTTTCGTACACTTCCCGCTCCTTTCTAGGGGATACCTTAATCAGCACAAAGCCCAGAGCCATCGAATATCCTTATGCCGGAAACTAATTAAGCTTTTTGGATAACAAAAGAGTTATATTTCTTCTTTATTACTTTCTATTATGGGAGACACAACAATCATTGTGATTGGCGTCCTGATTGGATTCCTTTTTGGCATGACAGGGATTGCAACCCTGTTCAACCTGATGAATGAGGCACTGAGTGAGACTGCGGCGCAACTCAGCCAGATAGGTGCTGCATCGACCCTCATACTGCTTGTAATAGCACTGATTCTGATAATAAAGGTGAGAATACTGTCGTCCCTGATAGTGGGTGCAATTATCGGGGCGGTGCTGAACACAGTGCTGGAAATGAATGATATTCATATTGTAAACGATGTGTTCTCAGTGATTCTGAAATCCCTTGGCATGTAATTTATTATCTTTTTTCGATTTCTTCCATCGCCCTAACCCTCTCTAGAAGCCTTTCCCAGTAGATGCTCATTTTTATCACCCCTTTTGTTGAGTGAAGGCGTCAATATATTTACCTTGAGAGTGGAGCGAAAGTAATAGGCTACCCTAAGATGTTGTTAAATTTTTGTCACATAGGGGCTCCTAAATCCCCCATATCTTTTTTATCCCGCCCACTAAGCCCCTCCTCCTTCTCAGAGCTTCATTGGTATTAAAATAAAAGGATAAAAGAAAGATTCCTCGCTGTTTTGTTAAATAAATGTGTCAATAAAATGGCAATAAAAATAAAATAAAAAATTAAAATGTACTCTCAATATACTTCACCATATCCTCGACCACCAGTGGAGCAACATCTGGTAGCATTTTCGGCATCAGATTTTCCATTACCTTCGGCATCAGATCAGGCATCTGATCCTTCATGTGCTCCGGCATTGGGACGCGCTTCTCCACTTCTTTCAGCATGTCTGGCATGACTTTGGGCATAATCTTCAGCATCAGCATGGGCATCATTTTCGGCATTAGCGGTTTCATCGCTTTCAACATCCTAGCTTTCTTGGCAAACTTCATCATTGCCTTCATGCTCCCCGGCATCGCCTCAATCATCTTTGGCATCAGGGCCTTCATCAACTCCGCCATATTTTTGGGCTGCATCAGAGCTATCATGGCATCAAAGGTGGTCCACATGCTCAGACAGTAGTCTGTGGGGTCCTGAAATTCGACACCACAAAGTCCGCTAATGAAGGCTGCCAGATCCTTTACAGGCACATTATAGCCATTCTCTTTGCTTGCAACCCTCAGCTGGAACTGGCAGCACGGGCAAACAGCCAGTATAATATCTGCCCCAGCATCTATTGCCTCCTTAATCCTCTTTCCGCCAAGGTAGTTTGAAGTGGGGCGTGGCTCGCCAATCCTTGTCAAAACACTTCCGCAACAAAGAGCATTCTCTCTGTTGTGCTCCATCTCCACAAATTTCACGCCAGCAGCCCTTATTAGCTCCCTTGGTGGTTCGTATATGCCGCCAGCTCTGCCAAGGTGACAGGAGTCGTGGAATGTGACAGTAATATCAGACTCCGAAAATTCAGGGATTGCACACTCTCCGCTCTTTATCTTCTCAGCCAGCACCTCTGTGTAGTGCTCCGCTTCTATGTCGTATTCGATGCCAAGTTTATTGGCGAATTCTTTGTAATAGTGGTGCCACACAAGCCAGCAGGCTGGACAGGATGTTATCACCTTCTTAACCCCTCGTCTTTTCATTTCCTCTATGTTGTGCCTCATTATTTTCTCAAAGATGTCCCATTTTCCGGCTACAAGCATTGGAATTCCGCAGCAAGCCTCATCTGTGCCAAGATACTGAAATTCAATTCCAGCTTCGCTGAGCAGCGTTACGGCAGCTTTGGCTATATCCTGTTCCACGAAGCTTGCGGTGCAGCCTGCAAAATAAGCTACATCTGAGTTTTTACTCAGATTGTCTTTCACCCTTTCATAGAGGTCTTCATCTCCGTAAAGCCAGTCTGCCCTATTCCTTCTGTAGCCAGCCCATATATTCAAATTGTTCTCCAGGCTTGCTGCCATAATCTCGAAGGGCGGAAAGGTCATGAAGTTTCGTTTTCCTATCAGGTAATCCCTCATAAGCTCCCAGTTTTCAAGAACAGGAATGGCAAGCTGACAGTTGATGTTGCACTTCTCACAGGTAGTGCAGAGCAGGAACTTGTTCACCATGTCCTGATCGAATTCCGCCTCGCCCTCAATGACCATCTTCAGGAAGTAGAACTTACCTCTTGGCGAGGTACTCTCCCATTTCTTTGCGTCATATTCCGTGCAATCCTCCACGCAGTATCCACACTGAGCGCATGCGTATGCAAACCACTCCACCATGCCCGGAAGCCCTCTACCCTCCCCATTTTCATACTTTTCCGCATATTCAATGCTCCCCGCCAGAGATGATGCAAAACTGAAGTTCTCGGCAATGCTTATGAGTCTGGCTGCTATTGAAGGGTCGACGACTTTCCCAGGATTGAGTATGCCTCTTGCATCCACTTCTGCTTTGAATCTCTTCAACGCTTCAACTCTCTCCCTGCCAAGCACCTTCTCAGCCTTATGGGCGAGGTAGAGTCCAGTAGAATAAGGCCTGCCTCCAAGCTTCTCGGCAATTTCGTTGAATCTCAACGCAAGACTCCAAGCCATGGAGTAGTCCCATCTTCGCTCATCATGGGGCACAAAGCCCAGCAGAACGATCTCTCCGCCCTTAACGGCGAATCCTTCAAGCAAGTACATGTGCTTTCCTACAACTTTGCCGAACTCATCAATGAACTCCGCCAGCTTTGATGCTGGAATAACGGCTTCCATTGGAATTAGGCTCGGTCCGAGCCTCTTTATCCGCATTGGATTGAAGCGCTCTTCCCATTCATGCTCAGCAATCTCATCATCCAGTCTCTCTCCCCCAGATCCTTCTGCAATCTCCGTAATTCTTTCAGATGAGTCAAAATGAGCAACAATTGCTATGAATTTCTCCGGCAGTGCTGGAATTTCCTCAATGGGGTGCCCGTGATGAGTTTTTGGCGGAACCCGGCTTTTGAGAAAAGCTCCGTCGGGATTTACGAAAGAAACACTCCATACATTTGCCTTCCCCTCTTGAAGCCTCTCAATGAATATCTGGAGGGATCCGGCATCATCAAAAGCGAAGGCCTCAATCTTCTCCTCGTGCAGCTTTCTAACCTTCACTCCCACTTCTACAATTATTCCGGTTGTACCGCACGCCCCGCTAACCAGTTTCAGTTCTTCTCCCCTCAGCTCCCTTATCTCACCATCTAGCAGCAGAATCTTTGCGTATTCAACGTTCTCCGAAAACCAGCCGTAGGTAAAGCTTCCTATCCCGGCTCCTTCCTGGGCCAGCCAGCCGGCAACAGTTGATGAGGGATAGCTTGTTGGATAGAGGCGCAAAGTTAGACCCTTTTTTCTCAGCTCTTCGTCCAGCCTCTTCCATACAACCCCCGGCTCAACAACTGCAATCATTCTCTCCTCATCGATCTCGATTATTCTGTTCAGAGCCGTAAGGTCTAGCACTATTCCTCCTTTAACAGGTATAACTCCTCCATAGCCGGAAGTGGCTTTTCCTCTGGGAATCACAGGAATGCTTCTCTTTTTTGCTATCTCAAGCACTTTCTTCAGCTCTTCCACGCTTTGCGGTTTCACGACGATGTCCGCTGTGCCCAGAAACCTCCTGAAGGGTTTTGGAGGGGTACCAACGTCATGAGAATACAGTTTTCTCTCGATCTCGTCACTGGTAATCATTGTTACTTCTCTTCTCAACTCATCGAACAGAGAAATTTCCCCCATGATAATTGTTATGTGGAGTTATAGTAAAAATGATTCAGGGCTTGTGTTAACGGCGTGCAATATCGGAGTAGTTATTTTAAATGTTGTTAGATAATTTGCATCAAGTGTAAAATATTAAATCAGCTTGGAAGCAGACATCAATTTGAAATTTCCGGCACATAGTAGACATTATAAAGACTGATATTGATTGTGACTGCTTATGCACTTGAACACTTGAAGTGGTAAAGTTGGCCTGTTAGAGTCGTGTGGAGTACTATAATGGCGATTGACGGATAGAGGTGATAGGATGAAGCATTAATTACGGTATTCCCGCTACTTGCTCTCCTACTTGCATATTTTACGGCTCTGAAAAAACTGGAGAGGTTAGAGACAAAGAAGTTAATATCTCTAGGATACGGGTAGCTCCGTCTCTCGGTGAATGCATCCCATCTTTTGCGGAATGAGTATATCATGTTAGTAAAAAGACCCCGAATACTGCTTCTGAACTATACGACTGAGACCATCACGCTGGAGAAAGGGATTTACTGTTCAACCCTTCAGGTGGAGAATGACAGGAAACTGACGAAATCGTGTCCATCATAAGACCCGATGAACCGGTCATTTTGCTGAATGGAACAATCAGAAACGATTATCCGCAGGAATACTACGTAATGCTGGAAGCTTACGCCTATAATCAGTAATGAAATAGATCATTCCCAAGTGGGTGGTGCTCCCGGGACGACAGTGGAGAAAGGAGTGGTTTTGAAACTTCAAAGTGGGGAAGAAGGGGTTTTGTGCTGGTAATGAAATATGATCAAGATTCTTGTGGGTTTGAGTGAATCCATCTCGCCTTAATGATTTCTCTCTGCTCCCCCTCATGCCCGAGAAATTATAAACAATACTTTCACTCCAGCCACACCGTGTCATCCGGCTTCCACCCGTATTTGAAAACCAGAATTCTCACAAAATCGCTCTCAACGAAGTGGATGCTTTTTGGCCTGCAGAGGAGGATGTCTCCTGCCTTAACATCCCACTCTTCATCCCCAATCCCCAGCCTTCCTCCTCCATCCATTATAACAAAAACTTCTGTCTGATTCAGGTGATAGTGCTTCCCCACTTTCCCTCTGATTTCCACGATCTGGACGAAAGAGTCGGTAGCAATGTCAAAAACCTTCATAACTCTATAATTCCCTCTGTCCTCCCATTTTCCGCCTTTAAATTTCACCAACAACCCTCCTCAACTCTTTTACCCTGCCAAGATAAAAAACGTCATCTTCGATGGCGTAAACCTCCACATCCTCAACATCCGGCAGCAGAGGTGAGAGGAAGAAGTCTATTGAAAGAACATCACTACCTGAAACGATGGGCGAGAATGCAGGCAGCACGATTATCTCTTTCCCCCTATCTCTGTAACGCAAGTAACAGGGGAAAGTGTAAATGCCACCCTCGTATCTGACTCTGACCACAGGATGTTCGTGACCCATGATTATTTTACCTGCTTTCATACTGTCAATCTCCTTGTGGCCATGGACAACGGTGTAACCCCCAATTTCAACGCTCTCTACCAGCTCTATGCCGCGTTTTGCAAGAATTGCAGCAAGGAAGTTGTCGTGGTTTCCCCTAACAGCCAAAATTTCAAGTTCGGAGAAATTTGACAGGAATTCCTCAACATCCTCCCACTCATAGGGCATGTTTCTGCTGAATTCGTGCTTGAAGTCACCAGCTATCACCAGCCTTTCGATGTCATACTTCTCAACGATTTCTTCGAAACTTTTGATTACTTCTCTGATCTGAACCCTTGGCAGAGCAAAGCCCCTTTCCTGCAGCACGCTCTCCATTCCCAGATGTAAATCGGAGATGATAGCAGTGCTGCCGATTACAACGGCCTTCTCAGGGGTCAGCTCAACACTGCTAACCTTCATGTGGCTATAACCTGCAGTATTTTTTCGTGTATCGCCCTAATCACTTTCCTTCTATCCTCCATGAGCACTATATCCTCCTCACCAAGCACATAGATGTTCAGAGCGAAGGGGCTTGGATATGGAATCCTGACAATATCCAGTTCCACTTCCCTATTAATCTTCAACAGAAAATCAAGGGCATTTCCTATATCCATTGAATCCTCGATTATCTCCCGATATGTCTCTTTGAGAACCGGGAAGTCATCTCCAAAATTCCTCTTTATAACTCGAAGCAGCGTATCAGCACTCATCTGCTGCCTCCACACGCTCTTCTCCCTGCCCAGATAGTTGCGGAGAACCATCATTGATCTCACTGCTACATGCCTGAACCTCCTCCTCAGCATCTCCGTCTTCTCCAGGCTTTCTATCAGCTCTTCCCTGAAGTTCTCTGTGGTGAAAAGGGCCTTTATTTCATCATTGGTCAGGGTTCGGTTGCGAGGCAAAACAAACATGAATCCGTTGTCATTGAGAGCTATCTGGACATTGCACCCCTTCATTTTTCCAACTCTGAATGCAAAGACTCTTGATAGAGCGCTGTTGGCCCTTCTGCCCACCAGAGTGTGGAAAACATAATAATGCCTTCCTTCAGCCTCAAATTTCTCGACGACAAGCCTTCTGTCAGTTGGGATGGAGCTGAAAAGCTTCTGCTCCTTGAAATAGTTCTCGATTGCCCTCGCTGCCCCTTCATCAATTCCGTAGTTCTCCATTAGATAATCGACGCAGCTATTTTCGCTGCCATCCTCTTCAAGTAGCTCCTCGATGGTTCTTCTGAACTTCTGAATCCTCAAAGCTAAATCATAGCTAAGAGGTAACTGCTCTGAAAACCAGCTTGGGACTGTGGGCTTCTCTCCCGGCACCTCTTCAACAATTATGCTCATCCCCTTTGATTTCAGAAAGCGAAAGGTTCTGCCAGCAAGCACGAAAATGTCGCCCTTCAGCAATCTCTCAGCGAATTCCTCCTCCACTTTTCCAACCAGCCTTCCTTCCTTCGTTATGACACTTATGGCAACCTCATCGGGAATTGTGCCGACATTCAGGTAATAGATCGGTCTTATGGTTTTGCCTCTCCTCCCGAAAACCCCCTCCTCCTCATCAAACCATATCTTTCCATACACCTTTTTCTTTTCAAGCTCAGAGTAACTCCCGCTCAGATATCTCAGAACAGAAACAAACTCCTCTTTTGTGAGCTCTCTGTAGGGATATGCTCTCCTTATCAGAGATAGTGCCTCGTCAACGCTCCATTTCTTTTCTATAGCCATCCCGACAATGTGCTGGCAGAGAACATCGAGAGGCTTCTTGGGTATGCTTATCCTGTCAAGCCTCCTCTCTAGCGCCTCCTTAGCCAGAACTGTACATTCAACAAGGTCATCCTGATCAACCACTACAATTCTGCCCACGCTTACATCATGGAGCCTGTGACCACTTCTGCCAATGCGCTGCAGAGCCCGGTTTATGCTTTTTGGTGAACCAAGAAGGATTACCAGATCAATGTAGCCAATATCTATCCCAAGCTCAAGGCTGGTCGATGAAACAACACATCTGAGCATTCCATTTTTGAGCTCTTCCTCCACCTCCAGCCTCACTTCCTTTGAGAGAGATGAGTGGTGAGCCTTTATGGGGAAATCGTCTCCGAGCTTCTTTTTCAGGTGGAAAACCACTCGCTCTGTGGCACTTCTTGTATTTGTGAAAATCAGGGCTGTTCTCGCTTTTTTCACCATTTCTGCCAGCAGAGAGTAGAGTTTCTCGCTGATTTCATCTGCTGATGCTGCAAAAAAGTCATCGATGGGTGAAATAACTCTGATATCTATTTTCTTTTCGAAGGTCACGTCTGCTACAACACAGCCCCGTTCCTTTCCGTTTCCACCACTTCTCCCACTTCTGCCATCTTCAAACCCCACCAGAAATCTGGCAACCTCGTCGAGAGGTGCAATGGTGGCGGACAAGCCAATCCTTACCATCCTGCCTTCCTGAGTCCCCTCCTGAATTCTCTCAAGCCTCTCCATGCTGAGCGCAAGATGGCTTCCTCGCTTGTTCTCAGCCAAAGCGTGCACTTCATCAACTATCAGATATCTTACGCCTGTAAGGGATTTGGAGAACTTGGGTGAACAAAGAATTATCGCGAGGGTTTCAGGGGTGGTGATAAGGATGTGGGGCGGCTTTCTCATCTGCTTCTGCCTTTCAGATGCATCAGTATCCCCTGTCCTCACTGCCACCCTTATAGGCTGCAGCTTTATCCCCTTTTCTTCTGCAATCCTGTATATTCCCTCCAGTGGTTCCTGAAGGTTTCTTCTGATGTCGTTGTTGAGAGCTCTCAAAGGTGAGACGTAAACAACATAAACTTTATCTTCAAGCTCCCCTTTTTCAGCAAGTTCAACAAGCATGCTTATTGCCGTGAGAAATGCTGCCAGAGTTTTTCCACTTCCTGTTGGGGATGAGATGAGAACATTATTGCCCTTATATGCCTCCACAATGGCATATCTTTGCGGAGGAGTGAAGGAAGAGAAGTTTGAGAGGAACCACTCAGCTACAAGAGGGTGGAGAGTTGAAAGAATTTCATCATCATCGTAGGGCCTGCCCTGAACTACACCCTGAATTATTCCTGATGCTACCTTGGAGGCCATCATCAGTATTTCAAACTAGGGGTTTAAAACCCATCGCCCTTACTGGGTTATACCTCAAATGTGGATTTTCGTGATCCCACACAAAATCAGAGTGAAACCTTCAAAGGCCTATGACATGCTACATAATGCCCTTCTTCAACCTCCACAAGCTCCGGCTCAATCCTGCTGCATTCTTCAGCAGCAAAAGGACAGCGGGGGTGATACCTGCAACCCGATGGTGGATTTCTTGGGTCAGCAATGTCCCCCTTTATCTCTACTCTGAACTCCTTCTTTAAGAATGACGGAACTGCAGAGATCAGAGCAGCAGTATAGGGATGAGAAGGTCTGTAAATGATGTCTTTTGCACCTCCAATCTCCACTATCTTCCCCAGATACATCACCGCTATTCTATCGCCCACAAGCTTTGCAACAGAAAGATCATGGGTTATGAAAAGCATTGAGAGCTGATATTCGGTTTTAAAGGACATGAGGAGGTTAAGAATTGCTGCCCTCAGTGAAACATCAATCTGAGAAACTGGCTCATCAGCAACAACAAACTCTGGCTTGAGAATCATGGCTCTGGCAATGGCAACCCTCTGCCTCTGACCTCCGCTGAGCTGATATGGAAAGCGGGTGTAGAACTGCTCAGCCGGAACTAACCCAACCCTGTTCAGCATCTGTATTGCCATTTCTCTGGCTTCCTTCTTGTCTGCCAACTCGTGGATGAGGAGAGGGTCCTCAAGATGTTCCCCAATTCTCATTTTCGGGTTAAGGGATGCATAAGGATCCTGAAACACAATCTGCAGGTGCCTTCTGATCTCCTTCAGCTTTTTTCCATGAACTTTGGAGATGTCTTCACCTTTAAACAGTATCCTACCATCTGTAGGTTCCTCAAGTCTGACAACTATTCTTCCGGTGGTTGTTTTTCCACATCCGCTTTCACCAACGAGGGCGAGAACCTCGCCTTTCTCCATCTCAAATGAGACACCATCGACAGCATGAATGTATTCAATACCTCTGGAGAGTAGAACCTCAATCAGCGATTTCTGGACAGGGAAATATTTTTTCAGGTTTTCCACTTTCAGTATGCTTTTCATTTCTCACACCCCGTGTCTCTTTACCCCCATCTGCCTCATTTGTACAGCCAGCATTTCACCGTCCGTCCATCCACTTCAAGAGTTGGTGGCTCTTTTTCTTTACAAATCCCCATTGCCTTCGGACACCTAGGCTGAAAACGACAGCCTGATGGTGGGTTAGTCAGATCCGGTGGGAATCCGGGCATAGGTTTGATCTCTCTATCAATCCAGATATCAGGAACACTCTGAATCAAACCATCGCTGTAGGGATGCAGCGGCTCCTCAACCAGCTTTTCTGCATTTCCAAACTCTACAAGCCATCCAGCATACATCACAGCTATTCTATCGGCTCTGTCAACAGCCAGAGAAAAATCATGAGTTATAAGCATGATTGCTCTTCCCTCTTTTCTCAAATCGTCCAGCAAATCCATTATCTTCTCCTGAACAACAACGTCCAGAGCCGTTGTCGGCTCATCAGCAATGAGGAGTTGTGGGTTCAGACTTATCGCCATGGCTATCATAATCCTCTGCCTCTGACCTCCGCTGAGCTGGTGGGGATAGTAATTCACCCTGTCTCCAGTGAGTCCAACGCTTTCAAGCAGCTTAGCTGCTTTCTCCCACGCCTCCTTTTTGTCCATCTTTTCATGCTCCATTATTGTCTCCACAATCTGATCTCCAATTTTTTCCAGAGGATCAAGGCTGGTCATGGGGTCCTGAAATATCATTCCCACGTCCTTACCCCTGATTTTCCTCATCTCTTCCTCAGGAAGCTTCAGAATATCTCTTCCATTGAAAATTACTTGCCCATTCACGATTTTACCCGGAGGAAGAATGAGTCTAATAATGGAGAATGCTAAAGTAGATTTCCCGCAACCGCTCTCGCCCACAACACCAATGAACTCTCCTCTATTTATGGACATAGAAACATCATCAACTGCTCTCAGCACACCCCTTCTTGAAAAGAAGTAAGTTTTCAGGTTTTTAACTTCCAGCAGCACTTCTGCTCCTTTCATCTTGCTCATCTCTCTCCCCTCGGAGCATAGAGCTCACTCAATCCCTCACCTATCAGAGCAAAGCCCAGAGCGAGAATCATGACCATCATACCTGGAAATGTGATCATCCACCAGTAGCCAGCTGGCAAATATGGCTTCCCTGCACTGAGATCGTAACCCCAGTCCGGTGTTGGAGCAGTCACTATGAAGCCAAGAAAGCTCAGACCTGCCTCAGTAAGAATGGCATCGGCCACACTGAGAGAAAAGACAACTATTATAGTCGTTACTATGTTGGGTAGGATGTAGCGGGAGAGGGTCTTGAAATGCCCTGCCCCCATAGCTTTGGCCGCCTCGACAAAAAGCCTAGATTTTATGGAGAGCGTCTGCCCCCTGATCATCCTGAAATAGGTTGGTACATACACGACAGAGATGGCTACCATTGCATTCAGAATACTCGGACCCAGAACAGCGGCAATGGCTATAGCAAGAATCAGGCTTGGAAAGGCATACATGCTGTCCATTAGCATCGAAAGGGTTCTATCAAGCTTTCCACCAAAGTAGCCGGAAATGAGGCCAAGGGGCACTCCTATGCTCATTGAGAGGAGTGATGCGGTAAAGACAACCATTAAAACGACCCTTGAACCGAATATAACTCTGGAGAGCACATCCCTGCCCAGATTATCTGTTCCCATGGGATGTTTGAGAGATGGCGGTGCCAGTACATCCCCTGTGGATTTTGTGGGATTGTATGGTGCGATGAACTCGGCAAGTAAAGCCAGCAGCAGTACAAAGATGACGATTGCCAATCCTGAAATTACCATCCATCTTCCTTCTGCCTCCGGTATTAGCGGTTTGAACAGCCTTCTGGCCAGAGTTTTTACTTCTGCATTCTCCATATTCTCTCCTCTTTCTTTTGCATCTTACTCAGCCCACACCTCTCAATACCTAATCCTAGGATCAAGCAGTGCATAAATTATGTCTACTATCAAGCTGATGACGGCAACAAACAGGGCGTAGAAAACTATGGCTCCCTGAACTGATGTATAGTCTCTGTACTGTATCCTTTCCAGCAGAAACGTTCCCATACCAGGCCAAGAGAATGTTGTTTCGGTAAGGACTGCTCCTGCAAGGAGAATGGCAAACTGCAAACCCATCAGTGTGATAACCGGTATGAAAGCGTTTTTCATGGCGTGATATGCTATTCTCGACCTCCTTATCCCCCTCGCTCTATATGCAGTGATAAAGTCCTGATGTAGCACCTCAATCAGATTGTTTCTGACAATTCTGGTGTATGCGCCTGAAAGTACCACTCCAAGGGTGAGGGATGGGAGGAATAGATGGAGAAGTGCACTGCTTAAAGCCTCGCCATTAAACGTAAGAATACTGTCAAGCACGTACAATCCAGTTATCCTCTCAGGCTCCATTCCCGGTGCTATTCTCCCCCCTATTGGAAATATGTGCATATACACTCCAAAAAGCATCTGCAGAAGCATACCAAACCAGGGGATGAAGAGAGTGTATGCCACGATACTGTAAACCCTCATGGAAGCGTCCAGCTTTGATCCTCTCCTGAAGGCAGCAATGGAGCCGGTTAGAATGCCAAGAAGAACGCTGATGGTGAAGGCGAATATTGTGAGCTCAAGAGTTGCAGGGAAGCGGTCTGCAATCTCGTTTATAACCGGTCTCTTGCCCCATATCATCGACCTACCAAAATCTCCTCTGAAAATGTCGTAGAGGTAGCTGACATACTGCACCAGGATGGGTTTATTAAGCCCTGCCTCTTCCCTCATTTTCTCCAGAACTTCTGGAGGAACTTTCTGACCCACCATTGCTGCTATAGGGTCTCCTGGCAGGATTCTGAGAATGAAGAAGACGAGAGTGAGGAGTATTATTACTGTTGGCAGAACAAGCAATGCTCTCGTGATTATATACGCCTTCAGGGACGACATTTGACTTTTCAAACAGAGATTGACTTAAAAACTTTACTTAAATGAAAAAATATTAAAAAATTTAAGATTTCCAGTAGAGCAGGTAGTACCTGAATATCATTGTCGGATCAAGCGTTATGCCGCCAATGTCCTTCTTTGCCACCACAAACAGCTTACCCTGTATCAGAGGCACTATGGGTGAATCTTCAGCTAGGATATCTTGAGCCTGCTCGTAGTACTGCGTCCTCTCTGCCTCATCGGTTGCAACTGATGCTTTATCAAGCACCTCATCCATTTGCGGGTTGGAGTATCCGCTTCCAGTCCATTTGTTGCTTCCAGACCTCAGGAATGGCGTTGTATAGTCGTCTGGGTCAATGTAATCTGGATACCAGCCTAGTAGTGACACCATCATGGCACCTTTTCTCAGATAATCCACGTAGGTTGACCACTCGGCACTCTTCAACTCTACTTCAATGACGCCTGTCGCTTCGAATTGCTCCTTGAGAACTTGAGCAAGGTCCTTCTCAGTGTCACCATAGTGGGTTGGAGTCCACCAGAGTTCAAGCTTCAGTTTGTTGTTCTCATCGTATCCAGCCTGCTTCAGCAAGCTCTTTGCCAGCTCGATGTTTCCATCACCATATTTGTCAGCAAACACGGGCTTGTGGCTCCACATGCCCTTTGGTATCAGGCTGTAAAGGGGTTCAACAGTTCCCATGAATACTCTCTCAGAAATATCCTTCCTGTCAACCGCCGCCGCTATTGCCTGTCTTACGAGTTTCTCATTTGTGGGTTCCATCACGGTGTTAAGGACGAGATATCTAATGTAGGCTCCTGGAACCTCAAGAACATTCAGATTGGGGTTCTGCTTGAGAGATGCAAGGTCGACTGGGGTCAGCGTTCTCCAAGCTATGTCGATGTCACCCTTCTCAACAGCAAGCCTGAGGGTTGTGGCGTCGCTGTAAAACCTTACAATGATTTTCTCAGTCTTAGGCTTCTCTCCGAAGAAGTACGGGTTGGCTTCCAGAATCAGCTCCTGATCTCTCACCCACTTGGTAATCTTGTATGGGCCTACACCGCCAGCAGTCTGATCGCTGTCGATCTCATTTGGCTTATAGTTTGGATGCACGGGGAAGTACGGAGGTGTTGCCGTCAGAGCCAGGAAGTAGGATATGGGCTTCTTCAGCGTGAATTTGACGGTGTAATCGTCAATGGCCTCGACATTCTCCACAAAGTCTGTTACAAGCCATGCCGGATCGCCGTTGATCTCCATAACCCTCTTAATGGACCTGACAACATCCTGAGCTGTTAAAGGTGTGCCATCAGCGAATTTAAGGTCTTTCCTGAGCTTGAAGATGTAAACCTTGCCTCCATCTTGCACTTCATATGATTCTGCAAGGTAAGGCTCGAGTTCTGTTGTGCCGGGCTTGTACCTCATCAGCCCACCCATCATATTGTTCATAACTTCCCAGGTGAAGAAGTCGTAAGCATTGCTGGGGTCCAAGTCGGTTACCTTGTCTGTTACACCAATAACAATGGCTTTGACCTCTTTAGGAGTTGCTTTTGGAGTTTCTTTTTCGGCTGGGGTAGGAGTTGCTTTGGGCTTCTCCTGCTGTGCGCAGCCACTGAAGGCAATAGCGACTGCAATCAATGCGATGGCAAACAATTTCAGAATGGTTTTCCTTTCAGTCATACTATGTTCACCTCGATAGGTAGAGGCCGCTAATTATTGATAAAATTTACTGAATGACAATTCTAAAATTGATTTTAATTTAATGCGATTCTCTTTTCAGTTCCTGCTTTAATTATTCGATTATAGTTATTCTGATGGCTCTCTCGTATTGTTTAATTTGAAGTTCACAACCTTCTGGCGATTTCCTCAGCCATCTCCATGGTTTTAAGTTTACCTCCAAGGTCTGGTGTTGTTTTTCCTTCGGCCAGAACAGCCTCAACAGCCCTTTCAATCTTCTTAGCTTCCTCAATGTAACCAAAATGTCTGAGCATCATAGTGGCAGTCAGTATCATTGCTGTAGGATTTGCAATCCCCTTTCCAGCTATATCAAAGGCTGCTCCATGTACCGGCTCAAATATTGCGTGCCTCTCTCCAATGTTTGCCGAAGGAGCCAGGCCCAAACCACCAACAAGCCCTGCAGCAAGGTCTGAAACGATGTCTCCAAACATGTTTGTTGTGACGACAACATCGAAATGCTGGGGGTTCGTGACCATGTACATGCAGGCAGCATCAATATAGTAGTCGTTGCTTTCTATGTCAGGATATTCTGATGCCACTCCTCTGAAAATGTCTCTAAATAGTCCACAGGTTTTTCGCATGACATTGGCCTTGTGTAATGCGGTAACCCTTTTCCGCCCCTCCTTTCTCGCTAGTTCGAAAGAATAGCGGATAATCCTCTCCGATGCCTTGCGGGTGATGATACGGGTAGCAATTGTGACACCATCAACCTCATATTCCAAGCCCTTGTAAAGGCACTCGGTGTTCTCTCTGACAATGATCATATCAACGTCATCATAAAGGCATTTCACACCCGGAAATGATTTTGCGGGCCTAATATTTGCAAAAGTTTCTAGTTCAAATCTCAGTTTCACGATGACATCGGCAGCAGTCTCGCCAGCAGCACCGAAGAGGACCGCATCATTCTTCTTCGCTTCCTCAAGTGTCTCATCAGGTAAAGCTTTTCCGTACCTCTTTTCAGCATCATCTCCAGCATCCATCCAGATATAGTCAAAGGGCAGATCAAGCTCCTCAAGAACAAGCATGGCAGCATCCATTACTTCCCTGCCAATTCCATCTCCGGGAATAACAACAATCCTTTTCATATCTCTCCCCTGTAGATGGATTTGCTGAACTCCACAAGCCCGCCTTTTTCGATTATCTTTCTCAGGAAGTCGGGAAGTGGATTGAAAGTGTAGGTTTCATCTCTGGTTTTGTTTATTATGAGGTTATTTTCATAGTCCACAAAGAGCTCGTCTCCATCCTGAATTCTGTCAGCCTCTTTACACTCAAGAACCCTAAGTCCTATGTTTATGGCGTTTCTGAAAAATATTCTAGCGTAGCTCTTTGCTATCACTGATTCAATACCTGTTGCCTTCAGAGCTATGGGGGCATGCTCCCTGCTACTTCCGCAGCCAAAGTTCTCGCCTGCAACAACAAAATCCCCCTCTTTGACTTCTTTGGCAAATTCAGGGCGGATGTTTTCAAAAACATGCTTTGCCAGTTCCTCGGGGTCATTTATGACAAGATACTTTCCTTGAATTATAACGTCGGTATCGATATCATCTCCAAATTTCCAGGCTCTACCCATGCACCTCATGCAGAATAGATGCCTTAAAAATGTTATCGAATGGCACATTATCTCAGAATAAAAGTTTGTTATAGCATTAACATAGCATTAATAGGGTATTAATGGGGGTATGTGTTAATAGGGCGCAACAGGAATAATTGACCCCTCAAATGACTACTTTCAAGGCCCTCTTTACTTCACTCCGTACTTCACTCCGCTCAGCACCGCCAATTCGAATTATATTTTGTCCATAACCAAACAGAACGTTTTACACTTAACCATAACTCAAACATTTGGAAGATTAAGCTGTAATAATTTCAAACTCCTGCTAAATCTCATCGCTCATCTTTTTATTCGAGAAAATTATTATACAAGTCCTTAATTTTCACCTCCTTGTTTTGAGGAACAGAGTGTTCCCAGTTTTATCTCACAGTTGTGCCCTGACAAACTCTCTAAAATCTTCATAATGACGCCATAAAGATGTTCAATCAGCAAATAAATCCCATAATAAAAGTCGGGCATCTTTTTAAATGAGTTACATTATTTGGGGTTCCTGACACTATTTAAATAAGGGAAGGGGTAAGAAAGCTTTAAGTTTGTGAAAGAGGGAATATTAACGGGTGTTCAAATCAGACTAATTATAAGGAAAATTTTATTTAAGAAAGTACTCCTAGTAATGTTGGATAAATCCCTGACTGGACTGCAGTTGCTGTTGGCGATGCCATTTTTCAGGAAAGCACTACTTGTAGTTCAAGCTTCTTAGCGAGGGCGGTAATCATGTAGTATTTGATGATGTTGAGCCCTCCTAAACGTTTTGCCAGAGAAGTGGAGGTAGGAGAGGCGATAGTGGCATCAATTCTATAATCAAACTAACATAATAAAGATGGTTAATACCCTAACTAATGTCTATGTTCCTTTACAAATTCGACAATTGGTCAATACTCCAAACTACCTTGGCAGTCTAAGTCCAGTTCGTTTCCTGTTTTTCCATTCTCAGGCTTCAATAAGTGGTGTAAAGCAGAAGTTTTTACTGTCGATACAATGGTTCTAGTAAGTGAAATGGTTACTGAGATGATTATAAGGTTTCAGTAAAAGTTATGAATATCATTATACAGACACATTTACTCAAAAATTCCTTTGTTATTAAGATACGTGAGAGTAGGTAGTGGCGTATTAATTATATTATTGATTATATATAGTAGTCTTTACATTCATAACATAATGTACGACAAAATGAACTGAACAACTGATAAACAGTTTCCTTACTGCTCCTTTACGGTTCATGCAAAGTCTTATTGTTCTGATTGTTTAATTATCCTGATATATAATATCGATAATACCAAATTTCAATAATATCAAAAAATCCTAAAAATCAATATCTTAAATCCAGAACTTCTCTATCCTTCTCCAGCTTTTCTACCACTTTTATTTCATTAGGTGAAATAAGAAGTGCAGATCTCAACACCTCCTCCAGTTGTCGAATGTCAACCTCTTCTCTCCCCTCCACTTCAACCTCTAGATAGTCTGTCCCCTTTTCCGTTCTTTTTATCACTGCCCTGAATCTGCCGGTGAGCCCTGGAAATCCTTTGAGGACGAGGTTAAGCTGGGAAGGGTAGAATTTGACTCCTTTAACTTTGTACATTTCATCGGTTCTCCCAAAAACACCTTTCGGCATCGTCACAGTTTTCCCGCACTCACACTCGAACCTCTCTATCATGCTCAGGTCGCCGGTTCTGAACCTCTGCATGGGCATTGCTTCCTTGTTGAGGTGAGTGACAACTATCTCTCCTCTCTCCCCATCTTCCAGCACCTCTCCGGTATCGGGGTCTATTATCTCCACGTAGCAGAACTCATCCACTATGTGTAGCCCATTCTCGTATTTACACTCGCACGCAATTGGTAAGCATTCAGCCATTCCGTAGTAATCAACCATTGTTGCCCCACCAAAAGCCTCCTTAAGCTGCTCTTTGTACCCTTCTATTGATGAAAAAGGCTCACCGGCAGCTATCAGCAATTTTATCCCCTCAAGCCCTTCATTTGCCAACTTCAAGGCGAAACTTGGGTTTGAAATCAGAACAGTTGGTTTGGCGTGTTCGGCAATTTCAAGGGCTCTCTCAGTAGAACCTGGGCCCAAGGGAACGACTTTCGCTCCAAGCTTCTCCATTCCACCGTGGAAATTGAGCCCGGCAATGAAGATGTGGTAATTGAAGGTGATAAGTGCAATATCTGCCCTCTCAACTCCAGCCCTGATAAATGCTTGGGCATTTGCGGTATCAATTGCTTCAATATCTCTTTTTGTCTGGAGGATCGGGATTAACCCCTTACCTGAAGGGGAAAAGTTTATTCTCACCACATCATCTACCATAAATCCACCAAAGGGATCAGATTCAAAAGCGGCCTGCAAATCTTCACGGGTTGTGAAAGGAAGCTTCTGAAAATCCTTCTCGCTTTTGATATCCTCAGGTTTAATGTTTGCTTCCTCAAATTTCTTTCTGTAAAATGGGTGCTGGTAATTTCTGGCCAGTTGACTCCTCAGAATATCAAGCATGCCCATTAGTTTATTTCTTCGTATTTTAAAATTTCGAATCCTACCGATAAATCATGTAATAAGGCATTTATCGAAATATTTAAGTAGAATTAATCATGACAAAATATAGAAGGAGGGAAGTAGATGTTTACGAGAAGGCAGTTCTTGGTGATAGTGGGAGGAACAACTCTTTCAGCCCTTTTGGGAGGGTGTGCAGGTCCGCAGGCACCAAAACCAACACCCACACCAACTCCGACACCGACTGGAGCAGCAACACCCACACCAGCAAAGAAATTTGTTATACCGGCCCTCTTTGATCTCTCAGGGCCGACATCTGGAGTTGGTGTACCGTACTCACAAGGAGCGCAGAACTGTACGAGATGGATTAACGAAAAAGAAGGAGGAATACCAGGAGTAGGCCAGATAGAGCTTGTGGGTACTGATTATGGATATAAGATTCCAGAGGCTGTGTCTGTTTACAACAGGTACAAATCTCAGTACAACCCAGCCGTAATAGTCGGATGGGGTACTGGCGATACCGAGGCCCTCTCAAAGAACGTGGCACAGGACAAGATTGTTTACATATCTGCAAGCTACTCATCTCACCTTGATGACCCATCTAAGACACCATACAACTTCTATCCGGTAGCGAGTTATTCAGATCAGGCAAGAGCAGCAGTTATGTGGATGAAGGAGTGGTGGGACAAGGAGGGAGAGAACAGAAAGCCAAGGCTTGTGTGTGCCTATGACTTCAACTCAGCCTATGCAAGAGCTCCTATAAAAGCAGTCAAAGATCTTGCCCAGAGTCTGGGCTTTGAAATCGGATCTGACCAGAATGTGGGCTTAAGAGCTACTGACACATCTTCCCAGGTACTTGCTATGAAGGATTTTGGTGCTGACTTTGTGTGGTTTGGAAATACTGTCGGTTCGGGAGCAGTCATAGCCAAGGACATAAAGAAGTTCGACTTGGGTGCGATTCTTGTTATGAACCAGTGGGGGCATGATGAGAACCTGATAAAGCTTGCTGGCGAGGCAGCTGACGGGGTTCATGGTGCCACCGGCCACTATTACTGGGGATTTGAGAGTGAGGCTCCCGGTCTGAAGACCCTCAGGAAGTCAATTGAGGAATATGGGCCTGAAGAATTCCCAGCATCACCATTCATAAGAGGATGGCTCAACGTGAGAACGGCTGCTCTGGCTTTGAAGGACGCCTATGAGAAGTTTGGCAAGATAACCGGAGAGAACGTGAAGAAAGCCATGGAGACTTGGAAGGATAAAGAGATCGAGAATGGCATCTCTCCACCTGTCACATATACGCCCACTGACCATAGACCCACCACCAAAGCGCTAATCCTGAAGATAGAGAATGGTAAGTACGTGATGGCCAGTGATGGTTGGGTTGAAATCGAGAGGAAACCCGAGTGGCTTGGCTGGTAAGTGGCTGGTAGAATCGGCAACATCAAAACAACCGAGGAGGTAGCTGGAAAGTGTTAATTTTGAATAATGTAGAGGTTACTTTCGACCCTTTTATTTTAGTTGTAAAAGGAGTGTCAATGGAAGTTCCAGAGGGTAGCATAGTTGCCATTCTGGGGGCCAACGGGGCTGGAAAGAGCACGATTCTGAAGGCAATTTCTGGAGTAATAAGGATGGAGAGGGGCAGAGTTAGCCATGGATTCATTCAGTTTAACGGGAAGAGGATAGAGAATCTTCCGCCTGAAGAGGTGGCTAAGCTTGGCATAATCTATGTGCATGAAGGAAGGAGCGTTTTTGAGGAGCTGACGGTGGAAGAGGATTTGCTTGCAGGACTTTACGGCAGGAGATCTCTTGATCCCAAAGATGCATTGGAATTTGTCTACAATTATTTCCCTCAACTGAAAAGAAAGAGGAAGCTCAAGTCAGGTTTGCTGAGCGGTGGAGAGCAGCAGATGCTGGTAATTGGCAGAGCTCTCATCTCCAAGCCTGATGTTTTACTTCTTGACGAACCGTCTCTTGGCTTAGCTCCCAAAGTTGTTACTGAAGTTTTCAGGACAATCAAGCAGATAAATGAGTCGGAAGGGTTGACAGTTGTTCTAGCTGAGCAGAACGTCAGAAAAGCCCTTGAGATTGCGGAGTACGGATACGTCATTGAGGGAGGTAGGGTTGTGCTGCACGGCACAGCAGAGAAACTTATCAGGAATCCAGATGTACAGAACTACTACCTTGGTATAGGTGAGGCTGGAAGAATAAGTTATCAGGATGTAAAGTCGTACAAAAGGAGGAAGAGGTGGATTTCTTGAAGAATGTTCTGGAAGTGAGGGATGTCCACCTCAGTTTTGGAGGTATTATAGCGCTTAACGGAGTTAACCTTCAGCTTAGAGAGGGGGAGATTCTTGCATTGGTTGGGCCGAACGGATCAGGAAAGACTAGTTTGCTGAACTGCATTTGTGGATTCTACAAACCACAAAAAGGCTCGATTATCTACAAGGGCAAGGATATTACAAAAACTCCCCCTCACGTCAGAGCAGAGATGGGAATTGGCAGGATTTTCCAGACTCCCTATATCTTTCACGGTACAGTTGTGGATAACATAATGGTGGGATATGTTACAAAAAACAGGAACCTGATGAGCCTTTTAACGTCCAAATCCACCGTAGAAGCAAGAGAACTTGCTGAGGAGCTCATAGAATTTGTAGAGCTTGAGATTTACAGAAACAGTCCTGCACATGGCTTGCCAATGGGTATCAGGAAGCGCATAGAGCTTGCCAGAGTCCTCATGTGGAACCCGGATACTCTGCTACTTGATGAACCCACTTCTGGCCTGAGCATTGATGAGAAGAGGGACATGGCTAGGTTTATACTTGAGCTCAACGAGGTTCACGGAAAAAGCATCCTTCTGGTGGAGCATGACCTCTCCTTGGTGCATGACATAGCCCATAGAGCTGTTGTGATGGATGCTGGTGTTGAGATAGCCGAAGGAACTCCTGAGGAGGTTGTAAACAATCCGGAGGTTATAAAGGCGTATCTGGGTGAGTAGCATGGAAACCACGGAAAGTCTTCCAGCATGGGTTAAGGAGGCAATAAATACGGTTCCAGAGGGAATTGAGACTTATATTTACGGAGAAGACATAGAGGTGGAAATCCCATCTTACGATACTTTCCCCAAGCTGCTATTGAAGAATTCCAAAGAGATAGGGGGCAAGACGGCTTTGAGGGAGAAAAAACATGGGATATGGAAGAGAATAACGTGGAGAGAGTACCTTGAGAACGTCAAAAAGCTATCTCTCGGCCTACTTGCTCTAGGATTCGAAGAAGGGGACAAAATTACCCTGATAGGAGACAACAGGCCGGAATGGCTCTACACATACCTTGCAGCGGAGGCTGCCAAAGGTGTGCCCTTCGGCGTGTATCAAGATAATCTTGCAGAGCAGCTCTTGCCCCTCATAAACAACAGCGGCTCGAGGTGGATCTATTGCGAAGATCAAGAGCAGACGGATAAGGTTCTCAGCATTCTTGATGAAATTCCAGAAGTCAGCAGGATAATAGTCAAGGACTGGACTGGCATGTGGAGGTATCGAGACAACCCCAATCTCATAAGCGTTGATGAAGTAATGAAACTTGGGGAGGAGCTGGACAAAAAAGAGCCCGGCCTTTTTGAGGAGAACGTAAACTCACAGAGTAGAAAAGACATTGCGTGCTTTGCCACATCATCCGGCACCACGGGAGTACCGAAATGTGTTATGCTGAGCTACGAGAACATGATGTTCATGGGTCTCGCCTTACAAAAGGTTGTTTCCATGAGCATAGAGGAGGACTACTTCTCATTCCTGCCTTTGGCCTGGATAGGAGAGCAGATGATGGTGTTCTCATGCGGCCTCACCACTGGTTTCAGGGTGAACTTTTACGAGGAGCCCGAAACTGTCAACAGGGATCTCAGAGAGCTTGGCCCAACCATAATGTTCGGCCCGCCGCGAATATGGAGAGATATGCTGGCTGAAGTGCAGGTAAAGATTGCAGATGCTGGATGGTTAAAACGGAAGGCTTTTGATCTGGCAATGAAAGTGGGATACGGTTGTGTTGACAGGGAATTTAAGGGGGAATCAATACCATCTCATCTCAAACTTGCCAGAAAGATCGCTTATTTCATTGTTTTCAGGCCTATTCTTGACAAACTGGGGCTTAAAAGGATAAGGCATGCCTTCACCGGAGGAGCTCAGGTGTCCGTGGATGACTTCAGGATGCTTAGAGCGATGGGCGTTAACATGAAGCAGATCTATGGCCAGACTGAGATTTCTGGCATTTCATGCCTGCATAGAGATGGAGATGTTGATCCTTGGACGAGTGGAAAGCCGCTGCCGAGAACGGTCATAGCCATCACTAAGCGGGGAGAAATAATCTCCAAGAGCCCGGCAGTGATGCTGGGCTATTATGACAGACCCTATGAAGATGAAGTGGTCAATGGATGGCTTTACTCAGGAGATATGGGAATGGTGGATGCTAAAGGACATCTCGTCGTCATTGACAGGCTGGCTGACGTTATAACTCTTCAGGATGGTACAATCGTATCACCACAGCACCTTGAAAACAGGCTGAAGTTCAGCCCGTACATCAGAGAAGCTATGATTCTGGATAACGGGAGGCCATACGTAACAGCCATCCTGAACATCCACTTTGAAAACGTTGCCAAATGGGCAGAGGACAACAACATCCCCTTCACTGGCTATGTCGATCTATCTCAGAAGCCTGAGGTCTATGATCTACTTGAAGACGCTGTGAAGGAGGTGAATAAGAATCTTCAGGAGTCCATGAAGATAAGGAAGTTCATCTCCCTCTACAAAGAATTTGATCCCGATGACGAGGAGATGACCAGAACCAGAAAACTCAGGAGAGGCCTCATCAGGGAAAGGTACAGAGAAGTTATCGAGGCTCTCTACACCGATGTAGATGAGGTAGATTTCGTTGGTGAGATTAAGTACGAAGATGGAACCAGAGATCAGGTTAAAGTAAAAATGAAAATCAGGAGGGTGGAGTAATGGTTCTTCTGGAAATGATTGTTATGGGTCTTGCCGCAGGAACGATTTACGGCGTTATGGCCCTATCTTTCGTTCTGATTTACAGGGTGGGCAAGATCGTCAACATAGCAGTTGGTGACATGGTTTTGCTTGGAGCCTATCTGATATTCGCCTTCTCAGGCCTCGGACTGGTGGAAGATCCAGTAATCAACCTTATTCTTGGACTGATTCTAGCATCAATATTCGGACTGGTGATAGCTGTGGGAACTGAAAGGTTTCTCATGCGACCTCTCTACGGACAATCAATCCTATCGCTTATCATGATGACTGTAGCTCTGGGAATGATACTGAGAGGTGCCACCATCGTCAAGTGGGGAACCGTTCTGAGAGTATTCCCGGGGCAGCATGAAGTGTTTCCACCTATTCCATTCACCATAGGCCCTATTGAAATCCCGTACGTATATCTCTGGAGCATAACAGGAGCATTTCTGATATTCGGCTCATTCCTGTACCTCTTCAGGAAAACCCTCTTCGGATTTGCAATGAGGGCAGTATCCCTTGATCCTGAAGCTGCAGCCACCCATGGAATAAGCATCAAGAAAATCTACACCTACACTTGGATGATAGCCTACGTTGCCGCTTTTCTGGCGGGACTAGTACTGGGTGCCATCAATGGGATAACTGTAATAGTATCATATCTCGGCCTGGCAAGGGCTTTACCTGCTGCGCTGATTGGCGGGCTGGACAGCCCGGGCGGTGCAATGCTTGGAGGGCTTTTACTCGGCCTGATAGAACATACTGTCGGAACGTTCCTCAATGCCTACATTCCGGGCATAAGAGCCATCATTCCCTACATCGTTCTGCTGGTGGTCCTGATCGTGAAGCCCTACGGCCTCTTCGGAACTGTAAGGATTGAGAGGGTGTGACAATGGAAGGGAATGAGATTGTGAAAAGGAAAGGAGAGATGAGAGGGTGAAAACATGGGAAGCTCAAGGCCATGCGGTGTAATAAAGGAGAGTTACGCAGCTGACATGTCCTTCTTCGAAAAGCCGTTCCATTACTGGGCAATTGGCTTACTTATCCTCATCCTGGTCTTGCTGCCCTTCATGGCTCCAGAATTCTATCTTAATGCCATACTGCTGATTGCCATATTTGGTATTACCATAATGGGCCTGAACCTTCTGACTCAAGCACACCTCTTCTCAGTCATGCACGCAGCCCTCATGGGCATCGGGGCCTTCACCACTGCCTTCCTCTCGCAGCAGCTTCCTTTCTTCCTGACAATACCAGTTGCTGGCCTCATGGCTGCTGCTGTTTCAGTGTTCTTTGGTCTGCCATCTCTCAGGATTAAGGTGTTCTACCTTCTCTTCTCCACCACAGCAGCTCAGTTCATCATTGAGTGGATTCTCAACTGGATAACGAGGGATATACCTGGAAGCGCCGTTTACACTGCACCTTTGGGTTTAATGGGTTACCAGTTCGGTGTTTTGGAGCAGTACTACCTGTATCTGTTCATAACTGCCATAATGGCCTATCTGATTGCCCACATCGGCAGGACTCCCCTTGGAAAGGCAATGGTCATGATAGGCGAGAAAGACTATGCTGCCCAGATACAGGGCGTTGATCTGCTGAAGTTCAAGGCGATAGCTTTCGCCATATCCGGTTTCTACGCAGGAGTTGCAGGCTCCATGTGGAGCTACATGCTCGGCCTTGTGACGCCAGAACATTTCCCCTTCCTGATGTCATGGGAACTGCTTGGCGTGGGTGTAATCGTTGGTGGGCTTGGAAGCTACGTCTGGGGCTCAATACTGGGTTCGGTGATGATCATAGTAGTCACACAGGTGACGACTGAGCTTGTCACTGTCCTTACGCCCTACATGCCTTGGCTCGGTGCATCTGCCTTCGGACTGAGGGCCATATTCTACGGTATAATCATAGCAGCCATCCTGATCCTCGAACCGCAGGGGCTGGCAAGCCTGCTGAGGAAGGTGAAGAGGTACTTCGATCTCTGGCCATTTTCTTACTAACTTTTTCGACTTTTTTAATTCTAATTTATCGAATTGGATAAACTTTTTTAGCCCTCCCACCCAGCCCCAGGCTTCATTCATTATAATATTGACCTCGTAAGCTTTTCTGGATACTTCCCGGGCAGGCAAGTTTTTGATTAGAAAAGCGCAGAATGACACAAAAATCAGATCCTTCTAACCCTCAAATCCAGCACGTATCTGTTCACTCGGGGGGCATAATTCCCGCATTCCCGCAGCAATTCAACCTCAATCTCAATGTCGTGCTCAGAAAACAGCCTTTTTACCCTCTCAGGCAGCTCTTCCTCCTCGTCCTCTCCTGCAAAGGTGTAATAGTGGATGTATCCTCCATCCCTAACTTTCTCTGCCGCAACATCCACGAAGTTCTGGGCGATGTAGGGGGAAGGCATGATGATTCGATCGAACAATCCCGGCAGCTCCGGCACAACTTCCCTCACGTCTCCCTCAACGACTCTTACCCTGTCGGCAACCTTGTTCAGCTCAACATTCCTCCTGAAGTACTCGACGGCAACGGGATTAATCTCAACTCCCACTATCTCCTTCGCCTCAGATAGTCTTGCAATGACAATTGCGTATGGCCCAACACCAGCAAACATAACAAGGGCCCTCTCTCCCGATCTCACAAGCCTAGCAATCCTCTCCCTCTCTCCTGAGAGCTTCACTGAATAATACACCTTGGTAGGATCAACATAGAAGCGGCAGCCGTGCTCTTTCGCAATTGTCTCTGTTTCGTTGCCGTAAATAGCTTCATATCTTGCCACCCTGAAAACACCTTCCACCTCTCCCACCTTCCTGAGAATGGTTTTGACGTGCTTGTGCTTCGCAAGTATGGCCTTCACTATCTCATCCTTCAGGTGAAGGACATCGTCAGGTATATCTATAATAACAATATCACCTATGATCTCGAAACTCCTCCTTATCTTCGCAAGCTCCTCTGGCTTTGCCTTTCCCTTGAGCATCTCTCTGAGACTCACATGAGCAATTTGATTTCGGGGTCTTAAATTCCTTGTGCAGTGCAATGCTTATGCATTCAATGCATCGCTGAATTTTTAAAAGAGTAAACCATTTCATGACCATGATTGAAAGAATCCACAAAACTCTGAAGGAAGATCTGGAAAGGATAAGGACTGAGAAGCCATTAATCCATCACTTAACCAATTTCGTAGCCATGAACGACAGTGCAAACATAACCCTTGCCATCGGAGCTTCGCCGGTCATGAGCCATGCTCATGAAGAAGTTCAGGAGATGGTGGCTGCTGCATCAGCCCTCCTCATCAACATCGGGACTCTCGACGAATACTGGATTCAGAGCATGCTTCTTGCAGGCAGGAAGGCTAATGAGTTGAATATTCCGGTTTTGCTTGACCCTGTTGGAGCTGGAGCCACGAAGCTTAGAAGTGATGCTGCCAGTAACCTCATGAATGAAGTTAATTTTACCATCATAAAGGGGAATTACGGCGAGATTCTGAGTCTGGCAGGAGGTGAGGGGGCGGTTAAGGGTGTGGATTCAGCATCTGAAGACTTTGATGCAGAGCTCCTGAGGAATTTTGCAGAGAGAATGAACGGCGTTGCAGTTGCAACTGGCAAATATGACTATTTCTCAGATGGCAAATCTGTATTCAGGCTGGAAAACGGGCACGAGCTACTCGCATCAATTACTGCCAGTGGATGCATGCTGGGAAGCGTTATTGCATCTTTCATGGCGGTTCAGAGCGACGCATTGCTGGCTGCCATTGAGGGCGCTGCATGCTACGCCATCGCCGGGGAACTGGCAGCAGTGAAGAGTGCAGGAATGGGCAGCTTCAGGACAAACCTGATGGACGAGGTTGCAGCACTTAATGCAGAAACAGTTTTGGAAAGAATGAGGCTGGAGGAGGTTTTATGAGCTTGAAATTAAAGCTCAGAGAATCCATTGGCCTGTATTTCATCACAGACGCTGGCTTCGGGAAAACTCATGACGAGCTGGCAGAAGCTGTTCTGAAAGCTGGCGTGAGGATCATCCAGTTCAGGGAGAAGAAAGCATCCACAAAGAATATGGTGGAGACCGCCAGAAGGATAAGGAAGCTCTGTGACGAATACAACGCTCTCTTCTTCGTCAACGACCGCATAGATGTTGCCCTTGCATGCTATGCTGATGGTGTGCATCTTGGCCAAGAGGACATGCCCGCATCTATCGCAAAGGAAATCTTCGACGGGTTGATTGGCGTCTCGGCAGAAAATGGGGAAGAAGCGATCAGGGCAGAGAAAGATGGAGCAGATTATATCGGCGCTGGCCCGGTTTTTGAGACCACAACGAAAGAAGATGCTGGGAGTTCTATCGGCATCGAAGGCCTCAGGAGAATCGTTGATGCTGTAAGCATTCCCGTGGTGGGTATAGGTGGTATAACGAAACACAATGCCCAGCTTGTACTGCAAATTGCAGATGGGATTGCTGTCATTTCTGCCATAGCAGCTTCAAGCAATCCTGAAAGAGAAGCAAGGGAACTTCTGGAGATAGTTGAGAAATTCAAAAAAGAAAAGGATTAATACCCTCCAGCCAATTCGCTTTTGGGTGAGGATAATGTCAAAGGTCCGAATTGTGGATTTAACGCTCCGTGATGGGCATCAAAGCCTTCTCGCAACTAGGATGAGAACGAGAGACATGCTTCCAATTCTCGAAACGTTTGATGAGGCAGGCATTTACAGCTTTGAGATATGGGGTGGGGCAACCTTCGATGTTGCCCATCGCTTTCTGAACGAGAATCCCTGGGACAGGCTGAGGGAGATAAGGAAGCGTGTCAAAAACACCCAGCTCCAGATGCTGCTTAGGGGTCAGAATCTGGTAGGCTATCGCCATTACAGCGACGATGTGGTTGAGAAATTTGTTACGAAGACTGTGGAAAATGGACTGGACATCTTCAGAATTTTTGATGCTCTCAATGATGTGAGGAATCTGGAGGTGTCTATTAAAACCGCCAAGAAGCTTGGAGCTCATGTTCAGGGAGCCATTTGCTACACAATCTCTCCCGTCCACACTATAGAGAAATATGTTGAGATTGCCAACCAGCTGGCTGAGTTGGAAGTGGATTCGATATGTATAAAGGATATGGCAGGATTACTATCTCCTAAAGTCTCCTACGAGCTGGTGAAAGCTCTGAAGAAAGAAGTTGGGCTTCCCATTAACCTCCACTCTCACTACACCAGCGGAATGTCCTCCATGGCCATGATAAAGGGTGTTGAGGCCGGAGCAGATATGGTTGACACCTGTATGTCTCCCATCAGCATGGGAACATCTCATCCACCCACAGAGAGCATGGTTTATGCTTTGAACGAGCTAGGTTATGATACCGGCGTTAAGCTGGATGTTCTGCTTGAAGTAAGAGAGTACTTCATGAAGCTCAGGGAGAAGTATGCCGGATATCTCGACCCCCTCTCAACCATTCCTGACACCCAGGTTCTCGTTTATCAGATTCCTGGTGGCATGTTCTCCAACATGATTGCCCAGCTCAAGGAGCAGAATGCCATGGATAAGCTGCCAGATGTGCTGAGGGAAGTGCCGAAGGTGAGGGAAGATCTGGGCTATGTGCCCCTCGTTACACCAACCAGCCAGATCGTCGGAGTGCAGGCTGTGATAAATGTCCTTGTGGGTGAACGGTACAAAGTTGTGACTAAGGAAACTAAAGACTTGGTTAAGGGTATGTACGGCAGAACTCCGGCTCCGATAAAGGAGGAGATAATCAAAAAGATTCTGGGTGATGAGAGACCTATTGATGGCAGACCAGCCGATTTGCTTGAGCCAGAGTTTGAGAAGAGGAAGAAAGAGCTGGAGGAGATGGGACTTAAGGTTTCAGATGAGGATGTGCTCATCTACTGCCTCTTCCCGCAAACGGGTCTCAAATTCCTGAAAGGGGAATTACAGGAAGAGCCCTTCCCTGCTGCTGGAGGAGCGGTCAGCGGCACGTTTGAGGTGGAGATCGAGGGGAAGAAGTACAAGGTTAGTGTGGCACCTCCTGAGTGAAGGGATATGGCAAGTACTGCAACCATCAATCCAAAAAAGGTGGTTTCGGATTACAAGGATGTTACCATAGGTATCTTTGGCTCCCACTCAGCCAAAGAAATAGGGATGGCTGCAAAGGCTGCCGGCTTCAGAACAGTAGTAGTGGTTCAGAGAGGCAGGGATAAGCTTTACACAGTCTACAACAACCATCTTTACGACGAAGTCATAATGCTGGACAGATTTTCCGATCTTCTAAGAGAAGAGGTGCAGGAAACTCTCATAGAGATGAACACAATCTTCATCCCGAACAGGAGCTTCGCCGTTTACGTGGGCTATGATGGCATAGAGAACAGTTTTGAAGTGCCCATTTACGGCAATCGCTTTTTGCTCAGAGCAGAGGAAAGAGATAATCCCAGAGGTCAGTACTATCTTATGGAAAAAGCAGGAATAAGGTATCCGAAGGAGTTCAGCTCTCCTGAAGAGATAGACAGGCTTGTGGTGGTGAAGGTTCAGCAAGCTAACAATCCTCTTGAGAGAGCCTTTTTTTATGCTGTCTCTCCTGAGGATTATTACAGACAGGCTGAGGAGCTGCTGAAAGCAGGGATAATAAACGAAGAAGGGCTTGAAAAAGCCAGAATTGAGGAGTATGTACTGGGTGCCCGCTTCAACGCCAATTTCCACAGCTATTCCATTAAGGATGTGTTCGGAGACTTCGACTTTGTTGGCTTTTCAGACAGGAGGCAGGTAAACCTTCAGGGCTTCCTGAACCTCCCGGCGAAAGAGCAGCTAAAGATAAACGTTCCGGTTAAGAACGAGGAGATAGGCCATTTTGGAGTTACAATGAGGGAGAGCAAGCAAGAAGTGGTTTATGAGTATGCGGAAAGACTCATAAGAGTGTGTGAAAGAGAGTATCCGCCGGGCATCATTGGCATGTTCGGTTTACAGGGGGCAATGGCCTATGGCGTTGATGATAAGCTGGAATTCGTGGTGTTTGACATCTCCTTCAGAGTGCCGGGAGATCCAGCGATAGGCCCCACATCTCCTGAAATGAGGAACCTGAGCCTGAAGCATGGCCGGAAGATAGAAGATCCGCTGGATTTGACAATGATGGAAATAGAGGAGGCTCTTAAGGCGGAGAGGCTGGAAGAGATCGTGACCTGATTAATTTTTCATTTTACAACCTTTTTACCATATACTCAAAACCCTTCCTGTATCCCAGCTTTCGGTAGTACTCTCTAACACCAACACCGCTTATTACGGCAATCCTGTCGAATTCTCGCTTAGCTATTTCCTCTGCCTCCTCAACCAGCCTCTCACCAAAGCCGCGATGCTGAAACGCTTTCTCATCCTTCTCACCAACAGGTATGGCTTTTCCATACACGTGGAGTTCTCTGATAATGGCAGCATCCTTCAGAACAGGTATGAAGGGCTCATCTGGAAATCTGAGCCTTATAAAACCGATGAGAGCGTCAAAGTCAGGAAGTTCGAAGCTGATGAAGAACTCCTTTCCATTGCTCGCCTCGTATTCAAGAATTTTCAGCTCCGCATCACCGGCTTCAAATTCCTTGTCCCTGAGCCTGTGTCCAACCTCTCTGCACCGAATGCATCTGCAAGTGTAGCCAAGTTCCTTCAGCCTTCTGTGGACGAGCTGCCTGATGTTTCCCTTATCAAGGCCTATTGCTCTGCCTACCGGGATATCTCGCTGTATTCGCTGGACTCTCACATATGATGGTAGGAATTTCTTGGCCTGAGCAATGAGTTCTACCACCTCATCTGTGGAGTAAGGCTGATATTCGCCACTCTTCCACATTTCGTAAAGCTGCGTCCCCTCAACCACAAGAGTTGGATAGATTTTCAGATAATCTGGCCTGAAATCAGATTTATCGAAAAGTTCTTTGAACATCTTCAGGTCTCTATCAAAATTGCTCTTTGGCAAACCGGGCATGATGTGGTATCCAACCTTGAATCCTGAATCTCTCAAAAGCTTGGTTGCTTCAATAACTTCCTTCACGCCGTGACCCCTGTTGATAGCATCGAGAACATCATCGTATACGCTCTGAACGCCCAGCTCCACCTTCGTCCCCCCGTAACGAAGCATTTCCAGTATATGCTCCTCTTTCGCATAATCTGGGCGGGTTTCAAAGGTTATACCGATACATCTCGCTTTAGCCCGCTCATTCCTCCTTTTGGCCACTTCCAGGCTTGAGGTCTGCCTGACTTTTTTCACACATCCAAAGGCATTGAGAGCGTTGAAAATTCCAAGCATGAAGTCATCCCTGTACTCTTTTTCTCTCGCAATGAAAGTCCCTCCCATGACTATCATTTCAACCTTGTCCACGCTGTGGCCGATCTCGCTTAGCTCTCTGAGTCTGGCGGATACCTGCTTATAAGCATCGTACCCATGCTGCCTTCCTCGCTGTGCAGCAGGCTCAAAACCAATATAGCTCTGAGGTGTACCCTTCTCCACCCCTCCGGGACATGGAATACATTTGCCGTGGGGGCAGGAGGCAGGAGATGTCATTACGCTGACAACAGCTACACCAGAAATTGTTCTGACGGGTTTAAGCCTGAGGACATCTCTTAGAGTCATCTCCGAATCTATACCAGCCTGCTTCCAGCACTTCAGAATCTCCGCGTCTCCGGGTATAGTAGATAGGCGGTACTTTCTGGCGACCTCTCTTTTAATCTTGGCTACCTCTTCCTTACTCCTAACTTTCCTTCTTATCAGCTCTTTGGCTATTTCTATGCAGACCCTCTGCATCTGATGTACCTGCATTGAAATGTAGGGTAGGAATGAAGGGTATAAAAACTTACGGTGGCTGATGGACTCAGGATGGGTTAGGAACACTTTTCTCTCGCGTATCTAACCATGCCCAGAAGAGCGTTGTTGATGTAGTAGTCTTCCCTCTCTTTTATGTCATCATCCAGCAGGCTGAACTTGGATATTAAGTCGTCTTTATCCATCAGAATTTTTCGCACTTCCGCAATAATATCCTGATCACCCATTTCAATATGTTGACATGTGAAGCTGAGAACCGTGTCAAACCAGAGCTTTTGCTGGTTAAGATATTCTTCAATCCGCTTTTTCGCATCTGCCATTCCAAAGTGCCCGTAGCATATGTGCTTTGCACCGACTCCCATGAGCTTTCTGGCAGATTCTTCAGCAACCTCATAGATGTATCTTGGCGGTGTTGCCGGTCTAGCGTAGTAAGTATCGTGGCCGAGCTGCTCTGAGAGTTCTTCGAATCTGTGGAAAACTCCTGCCGCTTCTCCAGCAAAAAGGTATTTCTCGAACACGTAGCTCTGGTGGTGGACTGCATGTCCGGGAGTCTTTATGATTTCAATCTCACTTCCAGCGAATTCTATTACACCTCTGTGTATGTTCTCAGCAGGTACGGGTTTTATCTCCCCGTAAACATCCACAATACTTTTCCCGAGAACCTTTCTGCTCCCTTCCATGAGCTTCTCAGGATTGATTAGGTGCTTCTCTCCCTTTTCATTTACCACGACTCTGGCGTCTGGATAGAACTTCAGCAAATCTGCTGTACCACCTGCGTGGTCAATGTGTATGTGGGTGAGCAAAATGTATTCAACCTTCTTAATGCCGAGGCTGTCAAGGCCTTCCTTCAGCAGGGGTATGGTGGACGCCGGGCCTACATCTACCAGAACTGCACTGCTGCCTTCTTTAATAACCCAAGTGCTGGTAAATCTCCTGTAGCCTGTCATTTTTTGAGGTAGGTCAATGAGAAAGAGGTCATTGAACTCATCTATGTCCATGGCCTCCGTTTCCGAATTCGATTTTTAAATGTTGAGATTTTGGAATTTTTGGATTTGGAATTCTTGAATTATACCTTACAAAGCCAGTAATGCAACCCACTCAGAAAGTTATTAATTCATGATATTATTTTGTATGCAATCATGGATATAATTGTCAGAAAAAGCCAGATAGATGGAGCTGCAACTCCTCCACCCTCAAAAAGCTATACCCATCGCACCCTCTTTGCAGCTTCCCTTTCCCCCCACTCTCTGATTAAAAACCCCCTTTCTGCAGATGATACCCTATCCACCCTCTGGGCCTGCAGAAAGATGGGAGCTTTCTTTGTCAGAAATCGCGACTTTCTATATTTCACAGGTGTGAAGCAAATCAACAGGGGCTACTTTTACTGTGGAAACTCCGGAACGACTCTCAGAATTCTGATAGGGCTGACAGCAGCATCCAAAGACTGGAAACCGGCAATTCTTGACGGAGATGAATCATTGAGAAAAAGGCCGAATTTGGAGCTTGTAAAAGCATTGAATTCTCTTGGTGCTGTTGTGGATGGTAACTTCCCACCTGTGAGGGTTTCAGGAACTTTTAAGGGGGGTGAAGTAGTCCTTAAAGCAGAGAGTTCTCAATTTCTGACGTCTCTGCTTATGAGTCTCCCCTTGGCTAAGGTTGATTCTGCCATCAGGGTAACGGGTCTGAAATCAAAGCCATACATAGACATCACTCTCCACGTTCTCCAGCAGGCCGGGATTGAAGTTGAAAAGGAAGGAGATACCTTTTATGTACAATCTGAGCAGGATTACAGACTTGCTAAATTCTTCATCCCTTCAGACTTCTCTTCTGCCAGCTATCTAATAGCTGCAGGATTGCTGGCAGGGAAAGTGGAAATAACAGGCATGTTTGACTCCAAGCAGGGCGATAGGAGAATTGTAGATATAGTAAGGCAGATGGGTGGAAAAATCAGATGGGACAGAGAGAAGGGGGTTATAACTACAGAGAAATCAGAGCTGGAGGGGATAGAGGTGGACTGCTCCGACACACCTGACCTCGCCCCTACAATTGCCGTGCTGGGGGCCGTTGCAAAGGGAAGAACGGCAGTAGTGAACGCCCCTCACCTGAGGTTAAAAGAGGTGGACAGGATCAAGGGAGTGGTTGATAATCTCAAAAGGCTTGGAGTGGAGGCAAAAGAGCTACCTGACGGGTTTGAGGTTGAGGGTGGTGAGGTTAAGGGTGGCGTTGCTGATTCACTGGGAGATCACAGGCTTGCCATGGCATTTTCCCTTTTGGGACTGGTGGCTGAAAGGGAAGTAATCGTGAGAAACTGTGAGGCTGTCAGCGTATCCTTTCCGAAATATTACGATGTGCTGAGAAAAATTGGTGCGGATGTTGAATTTGTTTGAGAATTTGTTTGAAGTATATTAAACCATCAAATAAAAAACTCCCCATTTTTAAAGGCTGGTGTGGCTCTGTCCCAGAAATAGTTGAAAAGGTCTGTTGCGAACTTTATGGCTGTTGGAGATGATGAAAAGGTATCCTTTGTGAAATCATAGCTCCCATTGCTTTTATGGAAGTTGAGAGTCATGTATTTCTCGGTGACAGTCAGTCCCATGTATGTTGGTTCATCAACTACTCTTATTTCGAGTTTCTTGAGTTTGTTGAACGGAAAGTCCTTGTATCTGTTGAGAAGGATTTCTAACACTTCTCTAGTTGTCAAACTTCTGACAAGTTGAACGTTTTCCATAATATGGAGCATGAAGTGGAGATAATATTCTATAAAACCCAGAGCATCGCTTTCTGATATAACATTGACATTGTTGCTCTGCATTATAATTTCGTCTACCCTTCTCTGGAGCTCTTCCAGACTCTCTTTTGTTTCGAGAAATTCAACTTCCTTCAGTTCCCATAGTCTGGGAATCAGAGGCGATGGGATTCTAATAATATGATCTGAAAAGAAGCTGCAGAGCTTTTCTATGACTTCTGTACTTTCCTCAATCTTATCAAGAAGGTGACAGTACATCATACCTTTATCCGTCAAGTTATTGCCCTCAGCGATTCCTCTCTCTCTGAATAGTTTGAGAGTAACTGAAAAGGTCGAGGGCGGTATATCTGTCTCTCTGCCATTGAGCAGACAGTAAAGAACGTCTCTTTTCCGTCCACTGAAAATTTTGAAGATATCTTCTAGGTGCATTGTTGGATTTATGGTTAAGGTGAATTTAACTTTTTCCAGTGACGTGAAAATAAATCTTAAAAATGTTTTCAATGAAAACGTTATTAATTCTTTCCCGAAAGAAATGTCTGATGACTGGAAATACCTTTGGAAAACTCTTCAGGCTTACCACCTTCGGAGAGAGTCATGGAAGGGCGGTAGGATGCATTGTCGATGGCTGTCCTGCTGGTCTGGAGCTGAGTGAAGAGGATATACAGAAGGAGCTTGACAGGAGAAAACCAGGAGGGTGGCTGGCATCTCCAAGGAAGGAAAAAGATGAAGTCAGAATTCTTTCGGGTGTTTTCGAGGGGAAAACTCTGGGCACGCCAATAACTATGATGGTGGAAAACAGAGATGTTGATTCAAGGCCATATGAGGAGATTAAAGATATTTTCCGCCCGGGTCATGCCGATTACACCTACTACGCCAAGTATGGGATCAGAGACTGGAGGGGGGGTGGAAGGGCGTCTGCCAGAGAGACTGTTGCGAGAGTCGCAGGCGGGGCTATTGCAAAGAAACTTCTGGGAATGTTCGGAATCAAGGTGGTGGGTTACACCAAAGAGGTAGCAGGAATAGAGTGTGATGTCTCTGGTTTAACCCTAGATGAAATTGCATCTAGGGCAGAGAAGAGCGACGTGAGGTGCCCTGACAGCGAAGCAGAGAAGCAGATGGTGGAGAGGATCGTTGAGGCAAGAAAAGAGGGAGACAGTGTTGGGGGGGTTGCTGAAGTGATAATATCCGGTGTGCCCCCCGGACTGGGTGAGCCGGTATTCTGGAAGCTCGACGCATATCTTGCCTTTGCCTTCATGGGTGTTCCTGCAGTTAAGGGAGTTGAAATAGGCTCAGGCTTTAGAGCGGTTAAAATGAAAGGCAGTGAGCACAACGACCGGATGAGGTGGGAGAAAGGCATCAAATTTCTCAGCAATAATGCCGGAGGTGTGCTTGGAGGCATCAGCACGGGACAGGATATAATTATTAGAGCTGCCATCAAGCCTACAGCGAGCATAGCGAAGGTTCAGAAAACCGTTACACTTCATGGGGAGAATGTGGATATTTCTGTGAGGGGCAGACACGACCCCTGCATAGTTCCCAGAGCTGTTCCTGTGCTGGAAGCCATGGCAGCGCTGGTTATAGCTGATTGCATGATGCTTCAAGGCCTGATACCGAGATTCTTGGGATAGTCCTGCATGCAAAAATATTTAAATAGCTCAGTGTGAAGGGCAAAGGAGCGGTGATAACGATGATCTGGCAGGGTAGAAGCAGGAGAAGTTATACAGGCAAGCTCCTCAAGGCTCACAGAAAGAAGAGGAAGTATGAGTTGGGCAGAGTTCAGGTGGAGACCCTTATAGGCGAGAGAAAAATCAAGAAGGAGAGGGCAAGAGGCGGTAACATCAAGATAAAGCTGGTCAGGGACATGTACGCCAATGTCTATGTACCGTCTGAAGGTAAGGTCGTCAGAGCTGAGATAAGGAATGTTGTCAGCAATCCTGCCCATGTACATTATGCAAGGAGAAACGTCATTACCAGAGGGGCCATAATCGAGACAAGCCTAGGTAAGGCGAGAGTTACCAACAGACCCAGCCAGGAAGGAATAATAAATGCTGTTCTGGTTGAGTAGCTATTAATTATTTTTCGGCGTTTTATGAAATTTTTATGAACTCTGATTACTTTAACTTTTAATCTGAAATCAATCTAAATTCAGAGAAGTACTTATCTAATTGTAGTGATCCGCTCACAGACTTAAGGCTTCGGATTCAGGTGTTATCGAGAGTTTCTTGGACTATTCTCTAATCTTTCCTCTTCCTAACGAAATAAAGATTCCAATAAAGCAGAGAATAGAAAAAATGGCAAACGATATTTTCGTGCTTTCAAGTAAAAGTTGATACGTGGCAGGAGTTATTTCAGCCTTTCCGATGTAGGTGGAGAATATAAACATCACTATTGCCATGCTGAACATCTGACCGAGCAGACGCATTGTGCCGAGCGTTGCAGAAGCAATTCCGTAAAACCTTCTTTCAACTGAACCCATGATGGCGTTTGCATTGGGAGAAGTAAACAGAGCGAAACCGAAACCCAGCAGCATCAGAGTTGGTACTATAATTGAAAGGGGAGTATTTGCATCCAAATTGAAGAAAATCAGCAATCCTACAGTTATAATGGCCATACCTGCTGATGCAACTGTTCTTGGCTCGATTCTGTCAGAAAGCCATCCTGCCATAGGTGACAGCAACGCCATAACAACGGGCTGGGAAATCAGTATAAGGCCAGCCTCCTGCGGACCAAATCCCTTGATATACTGAAGATATAGGCTAAGAAGAAAACCCACAGCGAATGTAGCGCTATAATTAAGCAAAGCTGCAAGGTTTGAAAGGGTGAAGGTTGTATTCCTCCTGAACAGGCCTATTTCAAGAACTGGGTGCTTAGTTTTGCTCTCCCATATTAGAAAAGCGGAAAAGCTCAGGATGCTGAGAATTATCAGCGGTTCCATGAACTTGACCTCAGTGAGACCAAAGATCAGGGAGGAGAGCATGATGCCATAGATGGCAGAACCGATAAAATCGAACTCCTCTCCTTCGGCCTCAGCCCACTCTCCTTTCAGCTCTCGTAGCATTAGGAGGATTATTACTCCCAGAGGGATGTTTAGCAGAAATATGCTCTTCCATCCAAAATGCTGGGTCAGAACCCCTCCAAGGAATGGGCCGAGGCTGAGGCCGATATAAACTGCTGCAACATTAATCCCAAGAACCTTCCCCCTCTCATCCGGCGGATATACTGATGTGAGTATGGCCATGCCTGTCCCGAATATCATAGCACTTCCAATTCCCTGAAGGGTTCGGGCAGCGATGAGCATTTCAGCGGAGAATGATAGCACAGCAAAGAGAGAGGCAATTACAAAAATGAAAATTCCTAAGCCAAACACCTTCTTTCTTCCCTTTATGTCAGCTATTCTGCCTGATGGAACCAGAAAAACCGCAGCCGAAAGCAGATAGGATGTGGCTATCCAGCCAAGCAGGATAGCATCCATCTTTAACTCACTGGCTATTGCTGGCAGCGCGATGTTTACTGAGGAAATTGTGAAGGGTGTGAGAAATGAGGCCATTGTTGCAGCCAATAGTGCCGCCTTTTTTACGTCCATGTCACCCCCTCACTAGTAACTGATTTCACAACATTTGAAGATAAAATTGTATCGGTAACCGATAATTTTAACTATTTGTAAAATTAGCTTTCACCATGCAGAAGCTCAGCGAACACATCTATTTTGTTGAAGGTGAGAATGGTGGTAAATATCCATTCTGCAACTGTTTGCTGATAAAGGATGAAAAAAGCTGTTTGATTGACACTGGAGCTGGGAGAACACTCAAAGAGCTAAAACTGGATACCTCGGACTTCATCCTGAACTCACACTGGCATGAGGATCACATAGCCTATAACGGTCTGCTGGATTCCAAGATATGCGTTCATGAGCTAGATGCTGAAGCTGCAGAATCCTTCGATGAGTTCAAAAGGAGGTACGGTTTGCCAGATGAGCTTGTGAATCTGTTCATAAAATTATGGTTTGAGGAAAGGTTTAAGGAAATTGCCTTTTCAGGAATAGATGTTCGCTTCGGCGATGGGGAGGAATTTGAACTAGGTGAGACCGTTGTAAGAGCAATCCACACTCCTGGCCACTCCGCTGGCCATTCTTGTTTTTTAATTCAAAACGGAAATTTCAAGTTGATATATCTTGGAGACATCGATCTCACGTCTTTTGGCCCTTGGTATGGCTGTTTGGATTGCAATGTTGAAGAGTTTGTAGAATCGATAACCAGAGTGATGAAAATCGTTGATGATGAGGAGGTTGAATTGGTTATTTCCAGCCATAAGGGAGTTGTCAGTGGGAAGGAGAAAATTGTAGAAGGTCTAAAGAGCTATCTTGAGAAGATACAGGAGAGAGAAAACAAAATTTTGAATTTGCTATCTTCTGAAGAGAGCAGCGAGAATCTGGTTGGGAAAGGAATAGTCTACTGGAAATTCCCAGAACCCCAGGAGATTTTCAGGCATTTTGAAACGGTTATGGTTGAGAAGCATCTGGAAAGACTGGTAAAGAAGGGTAGGGTAGCAAGGTTAGGGGATGGGTTTGTTAGGATTTAAGAAATTATAACATAGGAATTATTTTAATTAAATATATAAAATAAATCTAAATTGATGAAGCTACGGGATGGAGGAGGGGCTGAGTGGGATAAATAATTGACAAAGTGATAGAGTAGCTCAATCTGTCAAAAAAGCTCACGATCTCAGCGCATTTAGGAACTTTCTGATTCTTTCCACACTTTTAACTCCGTTTTCTTCAACACCTGATGACACGTCAACCCCTACAGGTTTGACGAAACTTACAGCCTCTTTCACGTTCTCAGGAGTTAAGCCACCTGCAAGTATCACTGGCAGATTTGCAGCGACGATTCTACTGACTCTAAGATCATGCATTATTCCTGTGCCGCATCCACTGTCCAGAAGGTAGTAATCTACATCAAATCTCTCAGCAAACCTCAAAATTGCTTTTGCATCTCTCTCAGGATTCGTTGAGCTTGCTGGAACAGTAACGGCTTTTATAATCAGCCCATCGAAGTCAACATCTATCTCCGCCTCAGTATGGATCTGCAATCCTGCAGGTTCCAGAGATGCAATTTCCTGATAATCTATGAGAGCAGTGCTGTTTGAAACCAAAATAACGTTGTCAAAGCATCCAATTATCTCTGCTGCTCTTTCTAGGCTTACACTCCTTCTTGAATTGCTCTTTACAACGACTCCTATAAAGTCTGCTCCTTCAGCTTTTCCAGCTTCTCCAGCCATTTCCACCATTTCTGCCTCTTCAATGCTTTTTATTCCGCAAATCTTTACCAACATATTCTCTCACCCAGTTACTGATTATTCTCATCCCGTGAGGTGTCAGAACGCTCTCAGGATGGAACTGAAGGCCGATGACGTCTAACTTCCTCGATTCGATGGACATCACCACTCCATCATCAGAGACGGACGTGATGCTGAATCCCTTTGGAACTCTTTTAATGGCAAGTGAATGGTAGCGACCTGCAAGAAACGGATTAGGGAGGTCTCGAAAAACGCCCTTTTTTCTGTGGAAAATTCTGCTCTGCTTTCCATGGACAGGCTTCACCCTCCCAACTTCTCCGCCATAAACTTCAGCAACAATCTGGTGACCCAGACAGATTCCAAGAAGCGGCTGAAACTCCGCAGCAACTTCGGGAGAATTACCGGAATCCTTACCGAATGGCTCTCCCGGACCAGGAGATATGATGACGCCATCAGGATTCAGCTTTTTAATCTCCCCAAGTGGAGTTGAGGATGGAATAACCTTCACTCTGTCGAAATACGAAACATACTCGGCTATATTCCAGACGAATGAATCCTTATTGTCTACTATCACTATCATATTTCACCAACACCTTTGTTACGATCAATCCCCAGGGCCTTCAAAGCTGGAAGCATCTTCCTCTCTGTCTCGTGAAACTCCTTCACTGGCTTCGAATCGGCAACGATTCCAGCACCACTTCTTACTACCGCTTTACCATTTCTGAACTCCACCATTCTAATTGCTATGGCCATGTCGGCGTTTCCGTTGGTGGAGAAATATCCCACACCACCGCCATAAGCGCCCCTGTTGCTCCTCTCGATCTCTGAAATAATCTCCATGGCCCTGACTTTAGGTGCCCCGGTAAGAGTTCCGGCGGGAAAAGCAGCCTCAATGCCCTGAAAGTGCGATGTTGTAAGTTCTCCTGTAACGGTACTCTCTATGTGCATGACATGGGAGTACTTTATAACATCCATAAACCTCTCCACCTTCACACTTCCTGCTCTGCACACCTTTCTAACGTCGTTTCTGGCCAGATCAACCAGCATCGCATGTTCAGCCCTTTCTTTCTCGTCATTCAGCAGCTTGGCAGCAAGCTCATCATCTTCTCTGCTATTATCACCCCTCCTGATGGTTCCGGCGATAGGGTTCACTATCATCTTTCCATTGAAGATTGATGCGAGGGTTTCAGGAGATGCGCCACAAAGCGAAACATCATCGAACTCAAGCAGAAACATGTAGGGACTGAGACTTACTTCCCTGAGCCTTAAATAAGCCTGAAATGGGCTGAGATTCGTCTCCACATCATACTTCCGGGATATGACCACCTGAAATACATCTCCAGCATAAATGTGCTCCTTCGCTTTCTCAACCATCTCAAGGAATTCATGGGATTCTGCATCACATGACGCAATGTGGGATTCGGGCTCAAATGTTTCAAGCTCAATCTTTCTGGCTTTTCTGATGATGTTCTTACAATCTACATCTTTCCCACTGAAGAATACATGTCTTGCAACGTGATCCACTATGAAATAGCTGGTATAATATCCGAACACTGAAGGCGTTTTGACTTTCATTCCAATGTAGGGATGAGCAGCATCATATGCTGCAAATCCCACAAACCCCCCTGAGAACCTTCTGTTTCCATGTGACATTTTTTTCGTCCTGCTGCTTATTTCATCAACCATTTCGCCCATTTTATCCTCAAGCTCCCTGAAAAGAAGCCCATCCTTCACTTCAACCACAAATTCGGGGGCGAAGCCAATGAAGGTGTAGCGATGTCTGCCTATTTTCTCCTTGGTTTCCAGAATGAAGGAGTAGCCTTCTTCTCTGACGGCTGCATATAGCTTTACGGGATCAACGTAATCCAGCTTTTCCATGTCACCCGTATCCTCCATATCCTCCATATTTCCTCAGTTCTTCCAGCTTTTTAACTGCAATTCCATTGTCGATGAGATTCTTGGCCACCTGATATCCCTCTCTGAAATCAGAGACTCTTCCAGCAGCGTAGAGGGCTGCAGAAGCGTTCATCAGGATGAATTCCCTATCGTATCCTTTCCTTCCTCTGAAAACTGCCTCAATTCTAGCTGCACTCTCTTCACTGCTGCTGCAAACCACTCTGGAAACCCTGAACTCCTCCACTCCGAACTCGGAAGGTGAGATGGTGTAAACTTCAACCTCTCGCTGCCTTTCAACCTCCGCCACCAGCGTGTAGCCTTCCGGGCTCACCTCATCCAAGCTTGAACCAACTACCAGCCCTTCTATGCCTACAATCTGCATTGCCTCTCCCATCATCTGAACGACTTCCCCTCTGCATCCTATAATCTGTCTATCAGGCAGTGCAGGATTGCAGAGAGGGCCTAGGAGATTAAAAATAGTTTTAATTCCGAGTTTTCGTCTGATGGGCATTATTCTGGAGAGGACAGGGTGGTATAGAGGGGCGTGCAGAAAAACGTAGTTAACTGCTTCGAGCATACCTGCAGCTTTTTCAGGAGGTGGAACAGGAATTCCCAGCCTTTCAAGGACATCTGAGCTCCCACTGCTTGACGTTACGGCTCTGTTACCGTGCTTTGCCACTTTCATGACAGAAGAAAGCAGGATTGAGACTGCTGTGCTCACGTTTATCGTGGAGCTGCCGTCACCACCAGTTCCACAGGTGTCCAGCTCTGCTTTGGCATCGATCCTCACCATGTTCTCTCTCAAATACTCTGCAAATCCTGCCAGCACCTCTGCATCGTAGCCCCTCGCTTCCAGAGCCGCCAGCATTGCAGCAGCCCTTATTTCGTCGGAAAGCACAAGCTCATTGATGAGATTTTTTGCATCATCAAAGTTGATTTCACCGTTCACAACAATTTCTAGCATCTTAATCCCATCCATCATTTATACACCTATTTATACCTCCACAAACCTTCTGACCTCTTTTTCGGGGTTTGGTGCAAGCATGAAGTGCGTTCCTATAAGTGCGGCATCGCAGTAGCTCAAAATGGCTTTTAGATCTTCAACACTCCTTATTCCGCTCATTCCTACAATAAATTCGCATTTCTCCCTCATTAGAGGTGATAGTCTTAGGCTTATCCCAAGATCCACGTTCTCCGGTGATAGAATGTCCCGATTATTTATCCCTCCAAGCTCCAGACTATCGATGTATCTAAGCTCTTGGTGGCTGTGAATTTCCACAAGGGCATCAAGACCACATTCTTTTGCTAGGTCGACGAAGTCCATGGTTTCCTCTTTCAGGATTTTGGCAATGAGCAGAATTGCATCAGCCCCCGCCTTAGCGGTCACCTCAACTTCCTTCCGATTTCTCACGAAATCCTTTCTCAGAACCGGAAGCCCGGTAATGCTGCATATCTCTTGAAGAGATTTCAGGCTGCCTCCAAAGGAAGGTGAGGTGATATATGAGATTGCACACGCTCTGCCACCTTCATATGCATCAACGAGCTCACTAATGCTTCTACCATTCAGCAAATCGCCGAGGGTGGGCGATACTGCTTTTATTTCCGCTATTATCGCATTTCCTTTTTTACGACACTTTTTCGCATTTTTGAGGAATCTTCCCATATTACAGGTATGAGCTTGAAATGTGTATATAACTCTTTCGGTATAATATATGCAATATAAATATTTGTTAAATTAATCAACTTCCAGCATTCTATCAGATTTTAAAGTATGTTTTTTATAATGAGCTTCTTTGAAAAACTTTTATAGGTTCTTAGAAAACTGAAGGTATGCAATTCGGGTGGAACCCGTGCATTGAGCTGGAAGGAAAAATGCACTCCATAATAAAAGATGCTTTCTGGCTCAGGAGGCACCATTCTGATTTCACAATCCTAGAATTCAGCATAGACTATCATGTGGCTGCCAGATTGGATAAAGTGTTCAATCCGGATGTTAGGAGGGCTTTGAAAAATTTCATAACTGAAAATGATTTCCAGCTCTTTCTGCATGTTTTATATTCGGGCAAAGGCATTCGGCCGGGGAATGAGGATTATCTGGATGAAGCTAATTGGATTGCGGAATTCTTCTCTTTCGCTGAACCTTCACTGATTATTCTGCATTCCGGCAGGAGAGCTCGGAGAGAAATTGATGAATTTCTGGATTATGTAAGGGATGCCCTGAAATCCATCCCTTTTGGGGCTGCAGTGGAAGTGGGAAGAAAAGGCTTTTTTCCGGCAAGCTTTGAAGAACTCGAAGTGTTTGCTTCAAGAGTGCCTGTTGTTCTGAACACATCTCTGCTCTGGGCAATGGCAGAATTCAGCGAAGAGAAGCTTGAAGCTGGCCTTGCAGAAGCGAGAAACTGGATGGTGGAAAGCATTCACTGGGGTGGGAGTAAAAGGAGGGGAGGAGATAAAAGAGAGCTGCACAACCTCCCCCTTTCAACTCCCGGTTTCCCGCTGGAAAGATTTGCTTCACTCCTCAAATGTGAAAACAATGTGCTGGAAATTGTGGGGGCGAATGTAACTAAAATTAATGAAGAACTTAGAGCCTTAAAGGCTGCTCTAGGATTCTAAAGCTTCTAAAGCTCTAAACAGAAAACGATAAGTATCTTCGCCTATTGTCGGTGTTATTAATTATTAAGGGTGATGACATGAGGCTGCACGAGTATCAGGCGAAGCAAATCTTTTCTGAACATGGCATACCGATTGCAAAGGGTGAAGTTGCTACAAGTGTGGATGATGTGCGCAAAATTGCTGAAAAACTCGGTGGCAAGGTCGTTCTGAAGTCTCAGGTTCTTGTAGGTGGGAGAGGCAAGGCAGGAGGAATAAAGCTGTCCAATAGTGCTGAAGAGGCTGAAGAGCTTGCCAGAGAACTTTTCGGGAAGGTCATTAAAGGGCATCTGGTCAGCAAAATCTATGTGGAGGAACAGCTTGCCATTGATAAAGAGATGTACGTGGGCTTCACGCTGGATAGGAGTAGAAAGGGCTTCACACTGATAGTCAGCAGTGTTGGCGGTATGGATATCGAGGAGATAGCTGCAGAGCATCCCGACAGAATAGCCAGCGTAACAGTCGATCCCATATACGGCCTCTGGGATTACCAGATAAGAAATGTGCTTTACGCTGCTGGTATGCCAAAGGAGTATTTCAAACAGGTTACGGCCATAATAAAATCCCTTTACAGCATTCTTGTCAAATATGAGGCTGAACTTACCGAAATCAACCCCCTTGTGGTTACAAAATCTGGAGAGATGATTGCTGCTGACGCAAGACTCAACATCGATGACAATGCGTTATACCGCCACAAAGAGCTTGAGAAGCTGAGGGATTACACTGAAGTGAATCAGCTTGAGAGGATAGCCGACGAAAAAGGCCTGAATTACGTCAAACTGGACGGAAATATTGGTGTTATTGCCAACGGCGCAGGTATGTCAATGGCAACCATGGATCTGATCTATCTTGAAGGCGGGAAGCCGGCCAACTTCTTGGACATAGGAGGGGGAGCCAGCAGTGAAGTGGTCAAGGAAGCCATAAGCACCATTTTGATGGATGAAAACGTCAAGGTCATCTTCATGAACATATTTGGCGGTATAACTAGGTGTGATGAGGTTGCCAACGGCTTGGTTAAGGCCTTTTCAGATATGGAAGTTTCAACGCCTATTGTGCTGAGGCTAGCTGGCACGAATGAGGAGGAGGGCAGACAAATCATTCAGAAGTTCGTTAAGAAAAGCGGTATAGGCATTTATGTTGTAGAGACAATGGAAGAAGGAGCGAAAAAAGCTGTTGAACTGGCGAGGTGAGCTTATGGCCATTATTGTTGATGAAAACACAAAGGTGGTTGTTCAGGGAATAACAGGCTCTCAGGGGTCTTTTCATGCGGAGAGAATGCTGAAGTACGGGACAAGGATAGTTGCCGGCGTTACACCTGGCAAAGGAGGCAACACTGTTCTTGGCGTTCCGGTATTCGATACGGTGAGGCAGGCAGTAGAGGAGAGAGGAGCCAATGCAAGTGTAATCTTCGTTCCAGCTCCCTTTGCTGCCGATGCAGTTATGGAGGCAGTGGATGCTGGTATCGATGTTGTGGTGTGTATAACAGAAGGCATTCCCGTCCACGATGAGCTGAAAATGTACAAAAGAGTTAGAGCAGCGGGAGCAACTCTTATTGGCCCCAACTGTCCCGGGATAATAAGCGTCGAGAAAACGCATCTTGGCATCATGCCCACGCAGATTTTTAAGCCCGGAAAGGTGGGGATAGTGTCTAGGAGCGGTACGCTAACTTATCAGGTGGCGTATAACCTCTCAATGCTTGGAATTGGTCAGTCCACGGTTATCGGAATCGGTGGAGACAGAATCGTTGGTCTGAGCTTTGTTGACGTGCTGAAGCTTTTTGAGGAGGATGATGAGACGGAAGCGGTTGTTCTGATAGGTGAAATTGGTGGCACTGATGAAGAGGAAGCAGCGGAATTCATTGCGGGGAGTATGAGTAAGCCTGTGGTTGGGTACATAGCTGGCATAACTGCCCCTCCCGGTAAGAGGATGGGTCACGCCGGAGCAATAATCGAAGGTGGTAGAGGGACAGCGGAGTCAAAGATTAAGGCCCTCAACGAAGCTGGCGTTGAGGTGGGAAGAACCCCCATGGAAGTTGCTAAAATTGTGGAGAAGGTGGTAAAGAAGGAATAGATGGGACAGAAGGGAGAGCTATGAGGGTGCACCACGACATAGTAATAGTTGGGGGCGGTCTTGCCGGTTTAAGAGCAGCCATTGCAGCTGCTGAGAAAAGCAAAAAGCTCAGCATAGCACTGATTTCAAAAACATATCCGATCAGGTGCCACAGTGTGTGTGCAGAAGGTGGGACTGCTGCTGTACTGAGAGAAGGGGATAGCTTCGACCTTCATGCCTGGGATACTGTCAAGGGTGCGGATTTTCTCGCTGATCAGGATGCCGTCGAGTTTTTCGTCAGAGAATCGCCCAAGGAAATCCTCAGGCTTGACAACTGGGGATGTCCCTGGAGCAGGACTGAAGATGGCAGGATAGCCCAGAGAGCATTTGGTGGGCAGAGCTTCAACAGAACTGTTTTTGCTGCCGACAGGACAGGTTTCCATGAAGTTCACACGCTTTATGAAAGAACGCTGATGTACCCCAACATAGTTCGTTATGATGAATACTTCATGACCAATCTGGTTATCGAGGATGGAGCCGCCAGGGGGATAATTGCCATAGAGCTGAAAAGCGGTGATCTGGTTCTCTTTGAAGCGAAAGCAGTCATCCTGGCCACTGGCGGTGCAGGAAGGCTTTTCGGCTTCACAACCTACAGCCATCAGGTTACTGGCGATGGAATGGCGATTGCATATAGATGCAGAGTCCCGCTTAAAGACATGGAGTTCTTCCAGTTCCATCCTACTGGTTTGGTGCCTTCAGGCATTCTGATGACTGAAGCATGCAGAGGTGAAGGCGGTTATCTGAGAAACAAAGACGGAGAGAGGTTCATGGAGCGCTACGCTCCGGAACGCATGGAGCTGGCCCCGAGAGACGTTGTGGCAAGGTCAATGTGGAGGGAGATAATAGAGGGAAGGGGAATAGAGAGCGAATACGGCCCATATATAGCCCTTGACCTAACCCATCTGGGGGAGAAGAAAATTGAGGAGAGGCTACCATTAATCAGAGAGGCAGCAAAGAAGTTTGCAGGCATAGACCCGGTTGAAGAACCTATTCCTGTCAGACCAGTTGCCCACTACACTATGGGAGGGGTTCATACCAACATGTGGTGTGAAACGCCAGTTAAAGGGCTTTACGCCACAGGCGAGGTAGCTTGCATTAGCATTCATGGAGCCAACAGACTTGGCAGCAATTCAACTGCTGAATGCCTAGTTTTCGGCAGGGTTGCAGGGGAGAAAGCTGCAGAATATGCTCTGTCGACAGAACTGAGACACGTGGATGACGACATTTACAGAGAGGAGGAGAAGAGGATATTTGATGAGTTCTTGGGCCGGAGTGGGGATGAGAGCCCGTATCAGATAAAAAAGGAGCTGAATGAGGTTATGGATAGCAGCTTCTGGATTTTCAGGGATGGCAACGGGATGAAAGAGGGTTTCAAGAAGATTCTGGAGCTCAAGGAGAGGTACAGGAATGTCGAAATTGCTGACAACACGAGAAAGTTCAACACCGATATGATTTACGCCTTTGAAGTTGGCTTCATGCTTGATCTGGCAGAGGCGGTGGCTGCGGGGGCGATTGCAAGAACTGAAAGCAGAGGAGCTCACTACAGGCTGGACTATCCAGAGAGAGATGATGAGAACTGGCTCAAGCATACCCTCGCTTACTACACTCCCGATGGGCCAAAGCTGGAGTACATTCCTGTCACAATAACGAAATGGCAGCCGGTGGAAAGGAAGTATTAGCGAGGTGTTAGCGAGGGGTGGTTTGATGAAGGTGATCTTTAACATCCGCAGGTTTGACGGCGAAAAAGACTACTGGCAGAGCTTTGCAGTTCCAGTTTTCAGAGGGATGACTCTTCTAGAAGGTTTATTCTACATCAAGGAGAATCTGGATGGAAGTCTCGCTTTCAGGGCTTCATGCAGGATGGGTGTGTGCGGAAGTTGCGCTGTGAAGGTGAACGGAAAGCCAGTTCTGGCGTGTGAAACCCAGATATCTTCTGTGAATTCCTCAAAGCTGGACATAGAACCTATAGATAACTTCAGAGTGATAAAAGACCTTGTTACCGACTTTGAAGGCTTTTTCAGGAAGCACGAGGCTGTTAAACCCTACCTTATAAGGAATGATGATAACTACGAGAATCCGGTTGAGCTGATTCAGACACCGAAACAGATGAAGAGCTACTATACCTTCAGCCTCTGCATAAAGTGTGGAGCGTGCTACTCAGTATGTCCCGCAGCGGCAACAAGAAGTGATTATCTCGGCCCCGCTGCAATAACTGCTGCATGGCGCTTCATTGCGGACAGCAGAGATGAGGGAAAGGAAGAGAGGTATGAAGCGGTGTGTGGAGACAACGGTGTCTGGAGATGCCATTTTGCTGCTGAGTGCAGCGAGGTCTGCCCGAAAAAAGTTGAACCTGCCAAAGCCGTCCAGAAAATGAGAATTCGAACGGCTCTGCACGCCATAAAGAAGGTGATTTTATGAGTGTGGCTGATTGGTTCAGAGTCAGGGGGAGAAGTCTTCAGAGCATATCGTTCAGCCTCCACAGATTGACGGGTTTAGTGCTATTCATTTATCTGCTGATGCATCTCAGCTACCTCACATCTCTGAAGCTCGGAAAGGAGGTTTATGAATCGCTGATAGCCACCACAGTCTCTCCAGCTTTTCTGCCATTTGACATACTTCTACTTCTCGCCACCATCTTCCACGGAGTCAATGGGATTAGGGTTGTTCTCAATGAGTTCGGTATCGGTTATGAAGCTCGGAAAGCAATGCTGTACGCAGCCTATCTTATCACAGCAATCCTGTGGATAATTGCCAGCGTTGCCATGTACAACTTCGTGGTGGGGGTGAGATAAATGGATGAGCTTGAGGGGATGCACACTAGGCGTGTGCTTGAACCAGCGGCATGGATACTCCAGATGGTTTCCGGATTGCTCTTGGCTGCGCTGATTGCCATCCATCTTTATGTGACCCACTTCTCAACCCATGACGCATTGGCTTACGAGAACGTAGTAGAGAGGTTCAGGGATGCAGGCTTCAAGGCAATTTACACACTTCTACTCCTTGCGGTGACATTCCATGCATTCAATGGTGTAAGAGCAATAGTTCTGGACACCGATTTTGGTGCAAAGAACAGGAGAGCTGTAAACTGGCTTCTAATGCTCCTGTTCGTTGCCGCCTTTGCTTACGGGATATTGCTGATGAGTTCTGTGTAATGCAAAAATATTTTTAACAATTCATTTTTAACTATAATCTTCTGCTCGAACCATAGCTAGTGGATTGTTGGCTGCTAAGCATAATTAAACATTTACTAGGTATCAGAACGGGAGGAGCCAGAACTCTCAAAAATTTCTCTGGCCCAATCAGCCAGATAAACCTTGTAGGTTTTCCCGAATTTTTCTCTGACAATCAGGTCTTTTTCCTCAAGTTTCTTCATGAGTGTTGAGAGCTTGGAATGGGAAAATCCTGTCCTGAAGTGCAGGGAATCTTGAGTTATACCTTCATTTTCGCCAATTATCTCAATAATCATGGCTTCATCTTCGCTCAGAAGCTTCTTGAGTCTGTCGGGAAGACATGTGCCTCCGGACTTCTCTGCGGGAGGGTAAGATGCCTCCACCTCAGTTTCTTGGGCTTCTTCAACCTCACCCTTCAAATATGGATACAGGAGAAGAAAAACAGCAGCTATCAATATTATAGTGTTCAGTGAGGAGTTCATATGCATCGGCATGCTTGGTAGAGAGAGAACTGCAAACAAAACCAGGACTATTGCGATTATCTGAAGTGTACGGTCGTCCATCCTGCTTTACCTCCTATATAATAGCGTTAAAGAATTATATAAAGAATTTGGAAGTTATTCCTCAGGAATTTCTATGGCTCCTTTGTCGATGAGCTTCTGAACTTCCTTGGGATGTTTACCTTCGACACTCACACCCATGGAAACTGCGGTCCCCAGCACTTCTTTTACCGCTGCTTTCAGCGAATACGCCAGCATCTCGCCTTTCTTCATCTTTGCAATCTTTATAACCTGATCCATGCTCAGATCACCTACGAACTCCCTGCCAGTTTGGTTGCTGCCTTTCTCCAGCTTGAGCTCCATTTTGATCAGCGCAGATGTTGGTGGAACACCCACTTCAACATCAAAGCTCTTGTCTTCGTGGACAATTATCTTGACTGGAACTGAAAGGCCGTCGAAGTCCTTTGTCAATTCGTTTATCTTGTCGACAACCTGTTTTACGTTCAGGCCAAGAGGACCTATTGCCGGTCCTAATGGTGGGCCTGGAGAAGCCTTACCTCCGGGAACTAGTACTTCAACCACTTGCTCCATTTTCACACCTCCTCTTCTTTCTTGTCTATAATTCTCACGTGATCAGCTTTCACAGTTACGGGAATCGGCACAACAGCTTCCATAAGCTCAACCGTTATCTCGTTCTTGGCCTCATCCACCCTTTTGACAATGGCCAGTTCACCTCTGAAAGGTCCTGAGACAATTTCTACGGTGTATCCCTCTTTTATCTGCTCTGCTGCTTTCTTTGGAGTTAGAAAGTGCTCAATCTCCTGAAAAGTCACTTCTCCCCTTACAACGCCCTTAACGTGGGGGACGCCCTTAATAGCCCTCAGCAAGTCCTCCATACCTTCAGCTTCTACAATTATGTACCCCTTCATCTCCTTAGGGGCGAGTATGGAGTAGACTCCAAGCTGATACTTTTTCACAGCCATCTCCATGAGATTAGCCACGACTCTTTCCTGATTTGCTGTTGTTTTCACTGCGAAAAACCTGCTCATTTAAACGCCCCCGGAAGAACGTCTAATATCAAATAGATAAGAAAGCCTAGAAGACCAATGACGAACATCATTCCTATAGCTACCTTCGTTGTCATGGAGAACTCCTCTCTATCTGGCTTCCTTGTCATCTTCAGTACGTTGTAGTATTCTTTGAGCTTTTTCTGGATATCCATGTTCATGAAACCAGCCATCAGTGCAGGGATTTTAAACTTTACCGCTACTTCACGAAGTCAATACCATATCGTCTGGTGATTGGATAACCTTTCTTGCCCAGTATCTGGGGGGATTTCACGCCGGTTACAATAAGCAATGTCCTTATAGTGTTCTCAAGTTCAGGATCAACCATAGCACCCCAGATTATCCTGGCATCCGGGTCTATCTTGGTGTAGATCTCTTCGACAATGCTCTCTGCCTCTTCTATTGTCATGTCCGGTCCTCCCGTAACGTTGACCAGTGCTGCTTTCGCTCCGGTTATGTCTACATCCAGCAACGGGCTCTTCAGGGCTTTTCTCACACTTTCAGCAGCTTTGTCCTCGCCACTAGCCTCACCCAGCCCAATCATTGCAACTCCACCCTTCTCCATAACTGTTCTCACGTCAGCAAAGTCGAGATTTATCAGAGCTGGCTTGGTTATCAGCTCGGTGATACCCTTTACCGCCCTCATGAGTATCTCGTCAGCTACTTTGAAGGCGAGGGGCATGGGATAGTTGGGAACAACTTCCAGAAGTTTGTCGTTGGGGATGACGATGACTGTGTCAGTAACTTCTCTGAGCCTCTCAAGGCCAGCTTCAGCATTAGCTCTTCTTATAGCTCCTTCAGCGCTGAATGGGAAGGTCACAACAGCAATTGTAAGAGCTCCAGCGTCCTGAGATGCTTCAGCAACCACTGGAGCAGCTCCAGTACCGGTTCCACCGCCAAGACCACATGTTATGAACACCAGGTCAGAACCTTCAACAGCCTGCTTTATCTCCTCTTCATTCTCTCTGGCTGCCTCTTCGCCAATCTGAGGAAGGCTTCCGGCTCCAAGCCCTCTTGTCCTCCTCTTCCCTATAAGGAGCCTCTTGTGTGCCTTTGTATAGTATAGGTGCTGGACATCGGTGTTTATGGCAATAAGCTCCGCACCATCGATACCCTCTTCAAACATTCTGGTAACGGTGTTGCACCCGCTACCTCCAACACCGATTACCCTGATGACTGTTTTGAGCTCATGCAGCATCTGAAGTATTTCATCCTCGACATTCTCTGCAGGAGCCCTGTGTTTCTCCATCTCTGCCCGTGCAAGTGCCTCCTCTACAAGAGATTTCATAATCATCTCTCCTTTAAATGACTCTAAAATTTTCCGGGTGGAATAGTATATAAATCTTTGTTTCCAGCTTTTGATGATGTTGATTTCAGGAAAACTGCTTTACAGGGGAGATATCATCGAAGCGGGCCTGAGAATTGAGGAAGGAAGGATTAAAGAGATATCAAAAGGCATTGATGGTCGGAAGATTAAGGGTCTGATACTGCCTGCAGCCATAGATGTTCATGTTCATCTGAGGGATTTTGAGGAGAGGGATAAGGAGACAATTAAAAGTGGCTCTCTCTCTGCACTTCATGGCGGAGTATGTCTTGTTGTGGATCAGCCCAACACGAATCCATTTATTGATTCGCCAGCGGTTTTTAAAAGGAGGGTTAAGGAGGCATCGAAAAAGAGCTATGTTGATTACTCTCTCAATCTAGGGCTCACTTCAAATAATGTTGCGAATATTCGCCAGATTGTGAATGAGATTCGAAGCAATTTTCCAATCCATGCCATCGGCGAGATATTCCTTCAGCATTCTGATGCCAGATATCAGGTGAGCTATGAGGAGCTTGGAAAGGCAAGGAGTATGACGGACGTTTTGCTGACCGTTCATGCAGAGGATCCGGCTTATGTGGAGGGGAATGATATCCCGAACTTCCTTTTCAGGAAGGAAATGGCTGAGCTGGAGGCAGTTAGGAATGTCGTTAAGCTTGGCATTCACATATGCCATGTTTCACTTTACGAGTCTCTTAAGCTCGTTCATTCCTCACCCTCAACCGCTGAAGTCACTCCACACCATCTGCTCCTCAGCAAGGAAGATTTTGACAGGCTCAAAGGCTTTATCAATGTGAATCCGCCTCTCAGAAGTAGAGGGAACGCAGAAATGCTCCTGAAAAATTTCAACATGTTTGATATACTTGCATCTGACCACGCCCCTCACAGAGAGGAGGATAAACTTAGAAGTGCTTCTGGCTTTCCGGGCGTTGAAACAATGTATCCACTTATGATGAGTTTAGTCAGAAATCATGTGATCGGGCTGAATGATCTGGTGGAGAGGATCGCCATAAATCCGGCGAAAATCTTCGGATTTCGTAGCTATGGGGAGATAGAGGTAGGAAACTTTGCAAATCTTGCTGTGTTCGATTTCTCTGATGTCAGAATCATAAGGGCTACTGAACTTCATTCATTATGCCAGTGGACGCCTTATGAAGGCTTTGAGGCCATTTTCCCTCACACTGTGATTCTGAGGGGAGAACTGGTACTTGAAGGTGGAGAGGTGCTGATTGAACCGGGCTTTGGAAGCGTGGTTTGAGTCCTATGATGTCTATGACGTTTATGGCCGGTGTTGCTGACATTGCCTCAATTTTCAATTTTGCCAGCACAACTCCATCAATGCTGGTGCTATCCCTTGCGATCATCCTAGACCTTCTGATGGGAGAACCACCGTCAAAAATCCATCCAGTAGTCTGGATGGGGAAGTTAGCAGGCTTCATGGATAGAATTTACCCGAGAAGAGGGAGGACTGACGTATTTGCCGGAGCTCTGGTGCTGTTAATTGTAATTTTTTTCGCTCTGGGAATAACATTTGCTGTTAATCTCTTACCCTTCTCCCTCTCACTGATTGCTGAGATTTACCTTGTATTCTCCAGCATATCCATCAGAAGTATGGCGGAGCATGCTTTGAGGTGTGTGGGCCAGAATGTAGAGCAGAATAAGCAGAATAGAGTGAGAAGAGAAGAGGTGGCGATGATCGTTAGCAGAGATGTTGAAAAGCTCAGTGAAGCGCAGCTTTCCAGTGCTGTCATCGAATCCACAGCCGAGAACTTTGTTGATGGCCTTTTTGCTCCCATCTTTTACTACGTCATCCTCGGATTGCCTGGTTTGATGCTCTATAAAGCCGTCAACATCTGCGATGCAATGCTAGGCTATAAAAATGAGAAATATAGGTATTTTGGGATGGTCTCTGCAAGGGCAGATGACATTCTGAACTTCATACCTGCAAGACTCTCTGCCCTTCTCTTTATTCTGCTGAAACCCTCCGCCTGGAGGTGCATTACTCGGTTCAGAAAAGTAAAGCTGAACGGTGGCTATCCCATGAGCGGTATGGCAGCGTTGCTAGGAGTGAGGCTTGAAAAGCCAGGTGTATATGCTATAAACTGCGGAAGATTGCCGGGACCAGCAGATATAATCAGGGCAGTCAGGTATTATTACATTCTTTCGGCATTAGCCCTCTTATTTGCCTCTTTTCTCCTCGTATCCCTACATCTTTTCAAGGGGCTCTATACCTAAAAGTTCCAGACCATTCCGTAGCGTTACGCGTGTGGCATCCACTATTGCCAAGCGGTGCATTCTGTATTCACTCTCAGCCTTCAAGACTGGGTGATCCTTGTAGAAGTCGTTGAAGGTCATGGCTATGTCCAGAACGTAGTCTGCGAATACATTGGGGCGGAGTTCCTTAACTATCCTCTCCACTATGTAGGAGAATTTGGAGAGCAGAACCACCAGCTTTCTTTCCATCTCATCGCATATCTCTGGATTGAATTCGAGATCTGGCATTCCTGCTTCTACAGCCTTCCTCATGATGCTGCATGCTCTGGCATGGGCATACTGGATGTAGCTTGCTGTTTGCCTCTCAAAATCCAAAGCTTGCTTCCAGTCGAATACCATTGGCTTTTCAGGGGCAACCTTGATAAAGTCGTATCTGATGGCTCCAACAGCTACCGCTTTAGCAACCTCCTTTTTCTCCTTTTCGCTGAACTCTCTCTCCCTTATAATTTCATAGGCCTCTTCGTAAACTTTCTGTATCAGCTCGTCTGCTGATATGAACTTGCCTCTTCTTGTACTCATGGAACCTTCTGGCAGCGAGACAAACTCGAAAAAGACGATTTCTGGAGGTTTGAGGTTGAGTTTCTTCAGGATGTCGCCCAGCTGCCTCCCATAAAGCTTGTGGTCTGAGCCAAGCACGTTGATGCTTCTTTCAAAATTCTGGTTTTTCCAGAGGTGGTAGGCAATATCTCTGGCAATGTAAAGCGTTGTGCCATTTTCTCTTCTGACCACCACTTCCTTCTCGTAACCCAGATCAGAGAGGTCTATTTTCCAAGCTCCATCCTTTACAAGCAATCCCTTCTCCTCAAGCTCTTTCAGAACTTTATCCACATATCCGTTTCTGATGAACTGGGATTCCCAGACGTAATCATCATGCTCCACATTGAGCATCTGGAGAGTTTCTGTTATCCCCTCCAGAGCAGCGTTCACAACTCTTTTGAACTCTTCAACAACCTCTCCCCTGCCCTCTTCATACTCAACCATCAGCCTTTCCGCTTCCGCATCCAGCGAAAGGTCTCCTTCTAGGTCTCTGTTTATGGCTATATATGCTTTGGCAACTGCGTGATCAGGCTTTTCCTCCTGCTTCTCATCACCAAGCCCGTACTTCCTAACTCCAAGAACTGCAAGGGCCACCTGTCTTCCCATGTCGTTGACATAGTAGTGGGTGGTGACGTTTATGCCAGCCTTTCTGAAGATTCTGGCTAGGGTATCGCCGATAATGGAGTTCCTGATGTGGCCTATGTGCAAAGGCCCATCGGGGTTTGCCGAAGTATGCTCTATCAGTGCCTCACCACCAAGCTTCAGCCTTCCGTAGTTCCAGTCCTCATCCAGAATAAGATCTATGGTGTCTTCAAGAAACTCGTAGCTGACGTTGAAGTTGATGTATCCGTTAACCGCCTCGGCACTCCCGATGTAGTCATAAATCTCTAAAGCCAGATTTGAGAGAATTTCTTCAGCCACCTCTTGCGGACTCCTCTTCTCCTCTTTTCTCTCCTTTGCAATCTTAAATGCTCCTGTGTATGCAAGATCAGCGTGATCACTCTCTCTAACAAACCTCTCCTCGCAGCTCAACGCTTCAATAACTTGCTTTCTGAATTCCCGGAACATGGAATCACCCTACATTACATCAGGATGTTGTACATATCCAGCCTTGCTTCAGCCTCATGCATCTTCTCATGCAACTCTTCCAGGAAGTTTTTCATCATCTCCGCTGCTCTCGCCTTGCATTTTCCACACAGCAGCCTTCCCTCCCTGCAGGCTGACTCAATCTCCCTCAACTCCTCATCATCTTGAATCAGGTGGATAGTGTATAATTCAAACACCACACAGATTTCCGGTTGTCCGCCGAGCTTTCTCTGCTCCTCTGCTGTTGCTCTACCGCCGGTGAAGGCCTTCATAACCTTGTTCCTTGCCTCCTCTGGTCTCTCCAGCAGCGATATGAAGCTTTCAGGTTTTGAAGAGCTCATTTTCCCTCCTGTAAGGCCGGTGATGAACTTGTGATAGGTTGAGGCGGGAGGTATGAAGGCGAAGCCTCCAAGCTCCAGCTCGATCTCCCTGATTTCCTTCTCAATCTCTCCATAATCCCCTTTTATGTCCAGGTGCCCTTCATATTCAACGAATTCGAACTCAAGATGTTCCCTGGCTCTGTTCAGGTACTCCTCTCCCTTCCTGCTTCTTAACCTTGCTCCGCCATCAATCCTTTCCAGGGCAAAGATGTTTGCTCTGGCTGCAAGGTCTCTGGTAAGCCTTAGATGAGGGTCTTGGTCGGCGCCTACAGGTACCACAGTGGGCTTTGGCCCACCATACTCTTTTAGCTGGGGATGTAGTATGTCTGCTGCCTGAACTGCAGTAACTATCATTTTTGAGAGGGTCGTTTCGGAATTAAAGCCATAGATTGCCTTCAGCTCACTCCAGTTCACCTCGATGCCCAACTCAAAGGCTAGGTCTTTAACAGCGGTGTGGGCAGACTGGAAGTAAATCAGGCTGTTTTCGTTCAGACCTAAAGCAATTATGGCTTTGACGTATTCCAGCCCTATTTTCTTTGTTTTTTCCCAGCTGAGGTTTCTCACAGCATACGCCTCCATGTCAGCAATCCCCACGAACGCCATACCGCCCTGGCTGTTGTGCCAAATTATTTCATCCATGGTCATTTTGTGACCGAGATGGGGTAAGCCTGAAGGCATGAAGCCCGACATGACTGCAAAGGTCTCTCCCCTATTCATGGCATCAACTATCCTGCTATAATCCCGATGCCCGAAAATGACTCCCCTCCTCATGAGAGGATGAGGATCTTTTATGAACGGAAGAAGGGTGGAGAAGTCTTCCATCCCGAATTCCTTGATGAGCCTGCTGTAGTCAATAACCCCTTCAACTTCCCAGGGGGTAACCTTCATTTCAGAGATTTCTGCTCCACTTGTATTCTGTTCACGGTTCATAGCCAAAGCTGAACTGGAAAGAATTTATAAGATTTTGCTGTTTGGGCGAAATAGTTTGGGCGAGGTAAATAGATTGTAAGAGTCGTAAAAGGTGGTAAAAACAAAGAGTTAAAGCCCCAGAACATCATCCATGCTATACATCCCCGGCTTGTCAACCTCAGCTATCCATCTGGCAGCTCTTATGGCTCCCCTTGAAAATGCCTCTCTGCTCTGGGCTCGGTGAGTTATCTCGACCCGCTCACCCATGCCAATGAAGTAGACTGTGTGCTCTCCCACAACATCTCCACCTCTGACGGCAAACACTCCTATCTCATCCCCTCTCAGCGCCTCACCTTCCCTGCCGAATACAGTCTCTCTTTCACCAATCACCCTCTTGATGACCTCTGCTGCCTTTAATGCAGTTCCGCTGGGGGCATCTCTCTTGAAGCGATGGTGTATCTCCACTATTTCCACATCATACCCCTTCAGTAGCTCTGCAGCCCTCTCGATGAGCTTCCAGAAAACGTTGACGCCAACACTGAAGTTGGGGGAAAGTACAATAGGAATGTCCTTGGAAATCTCCTCGATTTCCTCCTTCTGCTCCTGGGTGAAGCCAGTTGTGCCGACAACAGCCTTAACACCCTTGTCCTTGGCAGCCCTAAGAACGTTAAGCGCCCCATCAGGGACACTGAAGTCTATTACTATGTCTGCATCCAGCTTTTCTAGGTCTGAGGCACTGGTAATGGCGACACCAAGCTTTCCAACCCCTGCAACCTCTCCGGCATCCTCTCCGATTCTAGAAACATCAAATGCCTGAACAAGTTCGAGCTGGCCATCCTCAGAAACATTCTTTACAATCAGCCTCCCCATCCGTCCGGTTGCGCCATTTACAGCTACCTTGATCATGGGTGAAAGTTGCTTTTATAGGATAAAAAATTGCCGTCTAAGTGGATGAGCTCGGATGAGTTTTAGATGAACTAGTGAGCTAGATGAGCTCCAGCGATCCAAGAACCGCCTTCAGCTTCTCAGTTTTCTCCTGACTCAGTTCAACCAGCGGAAGCCTCGGCTTTCCGGCAGCGAGACCCATAAGCTCCAGAGCCTTCTTGACGGGTATTGGGTTGGTATCTATGAAAAGAATGTCATAGAGCGGCATGAGCTTGTAATGCAGCTCCTTTGCCTTCTTAATATCTCCCTCTTTGAAGGCCTTGAACATCTCTTTCATGAGGTGGGGCGCAACATTTGCTGCCACGCTGATAACTCCCTTGCCTCCGATAAGGAGGATTGGGAGAGTCATGAAGTCATCGCCCGACAGGACGATAAAATCGTCGGGAGTTCTCTTTATGATCTCAGCAACCTGCTTCAGATTGCCGCTGGCCTCCTTAATGCCTATAACTCTCTCAATACTGGCCAGCCTTTCAACAGTTTCAGGTGTCGTGTTTATTCCGGTTCTGCTGGGAACATTGTATACGATTACCGGAATGGAGATAGCATCGCTTATGGCCTTATAATGCCTGAAGAGCCCTTCGGGATTGGGCTTATTGTAGTAAGGAGTTACAAACATCGCAGCTGTTGCTCCGGCTTTTTCAGCCTCTTTTGCCAGGAATAGTGCTTCTCTTGTGGAGTTTGACCCGGCTCCAGCGATAACGGGAACGCTGGCAACATCACAGACATATCTAACCACTTCTACATGCTCCTCATGGCTGAGGGTTGCTGCCTCACCGGTGGTGCCTGCCGGTACAACAGCATCCACATACTTCTCCAGGTAATCCAGATTCCTAGCTATCCCTTCAAAATCTACATCGAAATTTTCCTTAAAGGGTGTTACAAGGGCGGGAATTATGCCCTCAAACATCCACCAACCCTCTGTTTACTCTTCTTGTTATATATCCAGCTACCCTATTCCTGATTCTCTTGCTGGTTATATTTGTGAACTGGGCAACTAGCTCTTTATTCTGCTTAAAGTCTCCAGTAAATGTATCTGGATACCTCCTCAGCAGCTCCAGAGCTATTACCTTGATGTAAGCAGGTTTTACCGTACCCATAGCAACACCTCCCTGAGAAAAGGGACTATGTATCTTATTTAAGCTTTGCGTGTAGATAAATTACAACTACTTTACAACTACCCTGCCCCTCCCTTAAGCTTTTTCAGCCCACCCACCTAGCTCCTCCTCCATCCCTGATCTTCATTTCAAGTTTTGATAATCATCAGAGTATACTGTCTGTATGAAGCTTGGAGACGAGTGGAGGGATAAATGTTGAAATAGGGAAAGCAAACGCTAAAAAGCAGCATTAGCTTAAACATTAAAGCCAAAATAAAAGGTGGAAGCCCCGAAGCGGGCAGTTTCAGGTTTGAGCTTTAAGACGAATGTTTTAGACAAACATGACACCTTTAACTTCAGGAGCACCTCTGATATCTTTCTTGAGGACTTTTTCAACTGCTCTCAGGAAGTCATCCATTGTCACACTTGTGCGCTCTTCGCGTATGGCGAACATTCCTGCTTCTGTGACTATTGCTTTGATATCTGCACCGCTTGCACCTTCTGTAAGCCTTGCCAGTTCGTTGAAGTCGACGTCATCGCTGACCTTCATTTTTCTGGTATGGATCCTGAATATCTGGATTCTGCCTTCGATGTTGGGCATCGGGATCTCTATTATTCTGTCAAATCTTCCCGGCCTTAGTATTGCCGGATCCAGGATGTCTATTCTGTTCGTGGCACCTACGATCTTCACGTCACCTCTTGCATCAAATCCGTCCATTTCTGCTAGGAGCTGCATGAGGGTTCTCTGCACTTCCCTGTCACCGCTTGTATCGCTACTCGTTCTTCTTGCTGCTATTGCATCCAGCTCATCGATGAACAGTATTGTGGGTGACTTCTCTCTCGCAAGCTGGAAGACCTCTCTGACAAGTCTGGCACCCTCGCCTATAAACTTCTGGACGAACTCACTGCCGACAACTCTTATAAATGTTGCATTTGTATGGGTTGCCACGGCTTTCGCCATGAGAGTTTTTCCTGTTCCTGGTGGGCCAAAGAGGAGAACGCCCTTTGGCGGATCAATGCCAATTTCTGCAAACAGCTCTGGCTTCAGCAGAGGAAGCTCGACAGCCTCCCTGATCTCTTCAATTTGCTTATCAAGTCCACCTATGTCTCCATAGGTAATCCCCGGCTTCTCCTCAACTTCGAAGCCGTATACCATTGGATCCTTGGGTGTTGGGAGGACGCTGACCACTGCAAGAGTCTGCTGATTCAACGCAACCCTTGCACCGGGCTTAAGCTCGTCTGGATTTATATATTGAGAGGTGTGAACAACGAATTTCGGGCCGGTTGAGCTTTTCACAACAACTTTCCCATCAGTAAGGATGTCGGAAACAGTTCCGACGATTAAAGGTGGTGAGCGTAATCTTTCAATCTCGCTTCTAAGTCTTCTAACTTCACGTTCATATCTTATTCTTTCACTTTCAACGAATCTTTTTTCATCTTCAAGGCGGCGATAAAGTTCTTTAAGCCTTCTATACTCTTCTTCAAGCTGCTTTAACCTGTCAAGCAAGTACTCTGCCATATCCACATTTTCCTTCATGTCCTTGAACTCAACTTCGTCACTCCCCACTTCGGGACCTCCAAATATATTTAAATTGCAACTACTATAAGAAGTTATTGGAGGTTAGAAAGTGGAGTGCGAGGTCTGCGGAAAGGAAATAAAGGGAAAAGGCTTCAAAGTCATTGTAGAAGGCAGCGAAATTACAGTCTGCCCCTCCTGTAAAGATTTCGGCACTGAAAAACCTTTTGAGAGAATACAGCAGCGGGGCATTTCTGTTGTGGTAAAGAGAAAATCAAGACCTGGTAAAATAGAGTTTACTGAGGAGCTTCTAGAGAACTACAACCAAATAGTGAGGAGAGAGAGGGAGAAGAGGGGATGGAGTCAGGAAGATCTGGCTAAAAAGATTCAGGAGAAAGCCACTTTGATAAAGAAGATTGAAAATAAAGAGCTTGCACCTGAACCTGAAGTCATCAAAAAACTGGAGCGACTTTTCAATATCAAGCTCACCGAGAAGGTTCCGGAAGTTAAGGTGGAAACAAGGAAGTTTGGTACTCCGACTCTGGGCGATGTAGTTGTGATAAAGAGGAAAAAGAGCTGAAGAGCTGTATTAAGAGCTGAATTCATGGGCTGAATGAGCTGATGATAGCTGAAGAAGTTGAGAAAGCTGCAAAGCTTATAAAAAAGGGCATCCAGCGGGATGCAATTCTGAAGAGGATCAGGGGATATTCCCCTCTTACAAAAGAAGATATTTTTGAAATTGCAAAGGCCAGAATACGAGCAGCGGGAAAATTTGGTGAGCTCACAAATAAGCTCTTTTTTGATGAGGAAGGTCTCAGATATGCGACTCCTGAAATTGTGGCAAGATACAGAGCAGATCGGCTTAAATGTGGAATAATAGCGGATGTTAGCTGTGGAGCTGGAGCCCAGCTAGTCTTTTTTGGACTGACGTGTGAAAAAGTATACGGCGTTGAAATCGACAGGAAAAGAGCTTTCCTTGCCATGCTGAATGCAAAGCAACTCGGCCTTGGCAATGTGGAAATTATTGTGGGGGATGCCCTTGAAGATGCCACCATCAGAAAAGTTTCTGATGCTGAAATAATATTCTCAGACCCTGCCAGACCGCCAAGCGAAGAAATCAGGACTATGGAAAATCTATTCCCAAATCCCCTGAAAGTTTATGAGAAATATAGGGAAGTGACTTCGGAAATGGCCTTCGAACTCCCGCCTCAAATGCCTCCTGAAAGGGTTAAACTGAGTGGACTAAGTGGTGAGAAGGAGTATGTCTCTCTGAATTTCAAACTCAACCGCATGGCTCTCTATACAGGTGAGCTGGCAGAACATGATGTTTCAGCAGTATCTCTGCCTTCTGAGGAGAGGATTACCAGTGAAGACGAGAGAATAAAGCTTGAGAGAGGGGAACTGAGAAATTTCCTCTACGAAGTTGATTATACTGTTGTGAAGGCATCGCTCCTCGAAAACTTGGCTGGGAAACTTGGCTTTGATGGCATACTCGTTGAGCAGGACAGTCGGAGAGTTCTGCTGTCGAGCAATGAGGAGTACAGCAGCGATTTTCTGAGAAGGTATGAGGTGCTGGATGTTGTGCCCTTCTCTACCTCTGAAATAAACAGAAAGCTGAGAAAGCTGGGAGCGAGGAAAGTAACCCTGAGGTTCTCTTTAAGCCCTAAGGAATACTGGGAAGTGAGAAAGAAGATGGAAGAAGGTTTAAAGGGTGAAAAATGGTTTTATCTGTTCAGGATAGGGAAAAAAGGTGTTATAGCTGAGCCAATCAGATAGCTCTCCAGCGTGTGCCTTTAGGCGTGTCTATCAACTGAATACCCCTCTTTCTGAACTCATCTCTTATGGCATCCGCCTTCTGGAAGTCTTTCATCTTTCTAGCCTCTTCTCTTTCCCTTATCTGTCTAACATCTTCTTCGGAGAGAATGGGGACCCTTTTGTATTTCTCGAAAAGACCTAGAATGTTGCAGAGGCGGATGAATGTATGGAAAGCGTTTTGCAGCGATTTCTTGAAAATTCTAGAAGTGCTGCCTGAAATCATGCGGTTTATGTAAGTTGAAGCCTCATGGAGGATAGCCAGAGCTTTTGGCGTGTTAAAATCGTCCTCCATTGCTTGGACAAATCTTTTTTCGTACTCATCTAGGTTTATTGTTTCACCAGTTTTCTCGCCATCTTCAGCAAATTCTCCAAAAGTTTCCATGTATGCAAGCTCCATGTCCATGAGCTGAACAGTGTTGAGCAACGCTTCGTAGGATCTCTTTGCCCTCTCCATGGCGTCTTGGCTGTAATCAAGGGGGGTTCTGTAGTGGGCTGAGAGCAGAAAATAGCGGAGGACTTCACCTCCAAACTTCTCCACAACATCTCTTATCCTTACTATGTTTCCAAGGCTCTTGCTCATTTTCTCCCCTTCAATGGTGACAAAATCATTGTGAATCCAATAGCGGACAGGTTCAACTCCGTAGAGGGCGTAGCTCTGTGCCCTCTCGTTTTCATGATGAGGGAAGATTAAGTCTTTCCCGCCTCCATGGATGTCAAAGGGGGTGCCTAGGTATTTTGTTGAAAGCACGCTGCACTCAATGTGCCACCCCGGCCTCCCCTCACCCCAAGGAGAATCAAAGACTGCTTTAGCCTTTAAATCATCATCTTTTGCAGCTTTCCAGAGGGCAAAATCCTTCACATCTTTTTTGCGAGGGTCAGGTTCAATTCTGTGTCTGTTCAGCTCATCCAGACTCATTCCAGAAAGCTTACCGTAGGTCTCGAAACTGGGAACGTGGAAATAAACGTCTTTGCCATTCTCGGACCCAACCTCATAAGCATATCCTGCCTCCACGAGCTTCATTACAGCCTCAATAATTTCCTGGATGTGCTCTGTAACCTTCGGATGATATGTCGCTCTTCTGACGTTAAGTTCCTCCATATCTTTGAAGAATTCTTCTATGAACTTATCAGCTACCTCTTTCTGTGTCTTACCCTCTTCAACAGCCCTCCTGATTATTTTATCGTCAACATCGGTGAAATTCTGGACATAGATGACTTTGTGGCCTTTATACTCCAGAAAGCGCCTGACTGTGTCGAAGAAAACAGCACTTCGGGCATGACCGATATGGGAGTAATCATAAGCGGTTATGCCGCAAACATACATCTTAACAGTCTCATTAAATTCAATATCCTCGTATCCTTTTTTTATGGTGTTGTAAATGCGCATGGAAAAATGCCTGAATCACTCTTAATTTTATTTTCGGATTTATCAGATTTATCGGGGAATTATCTGAAAATACTCCAGATCAAAATCCAGTAAGCTTTTAAAATGAGAATAGCTAGCAAAATTGTGGAAAAAATCAGGAATGCAATTTCAGAAAGAGTCCACAATGTAAGGATATACTGCCAGATGACAGATATAGCTTCTATTTCCAGAAGGTATTTCGTTATCGGGTTCTTTGACGGGGTTCTTACGATTCTCGGGATGGTGATGGGAGCTCATTTAAGTGGTAAATCGTCTCCTGAGCTTATACTTACAGCAGGGGTTGCCACGGCTCTCGCACTCGGCATATCAAGTGGCTGGGGCGCCTATGAGGCAGAGAGAGTGGAACAGACATTAGAAGCAGATGAAAAAAGGAAAATGCTGCTTAGGGATACAAAAGGGTGTACAATTGATAGAGCTCACGCGTTTGCAACTTACGTCAGCTCTATTGTTCACGCTATAGCTCCAATTCCGGCGGCGATAGTTCCTCTCTCCCCGTATCTTTTCCTCCCACCTGACGAGGCCTTCAAAGCAACAATGCTCGTAGGTTTCTCCCTTCTGTTTTTAGTGGGGACGATGATGGGTAGAATAGCTAGACGAAACATCCTAATTTCTGGGTTGAGAATGGTTATTGCCGGATTGCTTACCCTCGCTCTGGTTACACTTTTGAGTCCAAGCCACGTGGTTTAATTGGATGTTGAGAATCGCAGTGCCTTAATCCGCCTTCACATTTCTTAGTCTTTATCCCCTCCACCCTGCCCCTCCGCCGTCCCTGAGTTTCATTAAACATATTTGCCTATTTGTCACTAGGTAAAAACTCGTAAAAACCCTAATCAACATCTCAAAATCAAAAATAAAAAGAAAAATCCGGAATTTAAGCTTCCTGGGTTAGCTCCACACAGTATTTCTGAACAACTTCCTCGCTGTCGGGCTTTGTGAGCAGTGAGACGACGATGAACAGCAGGAAGCCTGCTGGAATTGCCCATACTTGGTGTGGTGTGACCAGCTTTGTGCCAAGCACGTCGTTCAGGAAGAACCATGCGTGGTGGCCCAGCACGTACTTTGCCTTCAGCCAAGCGTAGAGGTGGAGCACGAACATAACAATTGCTGTAACCCAGGTGGCAGTTCTGTTGGCGCGCTTCCACCAGAGACCCAGAATCAGGCTAGGACCAATGGATGCTATGATGACAACGAAGGCCCATCCGCTGAGGTCAAGGACAAGAGCTGGCGGGTTGAAGGCTATGAACATACCTACTAGCAGGAAGACTACTGAGACTGTTCTTGCCACCATCACGGGGTCCTCTTTGGCTTTTTTGATGCCAAGAAGCATGTCGAACCAATCTCTTGTGACGATGGTGTTGACCACCATTACCCATCCGGCAGCTGTTGACATGGCTATGGCAAGACCTCCAGCCACCAGAATGCCCAGAATTATTGGGTTGTTTAGGGCTTCAACTGCAGCAATCATTGAATAGTCGGTTACGGTTCCAACTCCGTAAGTTTTCTGAATGGATGCCAGCACAAGAACTGCCAGAGGCTTCTTTAGCTCTGCAGCCTTCGCTGCAAGCTCCGGAGTAGCCAGTGGGTGGTATTTCTCGATCATAACCTTTGAGGCTGCACCTATAATCTGAAGTGCAACGTAGAAGATTCCAGCGAAGAGGGAAGTCCAGAATATACTCCTTCTGGCAGTCTTTATGTCCATGGTGGTGAAGAACCTAACGACTGTATATGGCATGGTTGCGAAACCGAAATGCCAAACGAAATACCATCCCATAACTGCAAGCCAGGTACCCACGAAGGGGTGGGGCGGAGCAGCATCACTGGCAGTGTTGAAGAACTTGGGGTTGTTCTCAAGGATTGCCTGATGTAGAGCACCAAATCCTCCAAGTTTTATTGCTATACCAATTGCTGCAACAACCGCTGCCACAGTCATCAAAGCTGCTTGAAATGCTGCGTTCCAGCTTGTGGCAATCATTCCTCCGTAGTAGACGTAGAATACGACGATGAGGGTTCCTATTATCACTCCGTAGATGTAAGGCAGCTTCAGAATTGCCAACAGGAACAGCGCCATACCCACGATTGACAGGGTTATGTAGAGAATGGCTCCGAAGACAACTATGAGTCCTATAACCCATCTCAGCCTCTGGTCGTTGTACCTATCAGCATAGTAGTCTGCAAAGCTTGTCGGAGCGTATTTACGCAGTGCGGCAGCAGTCAGCAGCGTTGCAAGGGGCATTCCTGCGATGATGGCCATCATTGCCCACCAGAACGGGTAGCCGAGGATGAACACGAAAGCTGGAAGTCCAAGCATGGAAGCTGGGCTAAGATACGTTGATTCAAGAGCCAGTCCGTTAACGATGCTACCTATCTGCCTTCCTGCGAGGTAATAATCTGTTGCACTCTTCATTCTCTGTTTAGAATACCAACCTATGGCTATAACACCGATGAAATACAGAACAGTTATACCGGCAACAATAGGATCTACCACAACAACACCTCCTAACGACCCTCTATTAGCCAGCTCTATTCTCTTCTGCCTTCTCTGGTATGTAGAAGTAAATGAACGCCACAATCGTCGGTATCAGGAAGGTCCCTATAAGTCCCGCGTATATCGTTGGAGCCAGAACTCCTCCACCAATATCCAAGTGGTTTATTCCCGCAATCGCCTCTAGGGCCCACATCAGAAATGTGTACCCGTACATCACCAATACTCCAAGCCAAAACACTTTAGGCGGCCATGGCATTACATCACCTCGTCCTTCACGACAAATAGTGAACTTTTAAATTTTTCTATTTGTAACTTATTGTGCTTATAAAAATCATAAAAATTAGTTTGTATGACTACAAATGTCAAAAAATTTTAGCATAGCTTCTATATGCCTGAAGAAGTTTTATTAGTTTGTCAAACGAATTGACACCATATTTCATAAGGCGTAGAAGTTGGATTTGAAAGATCTGGGCTGTTACAAATGCATCTGCTAAAGCGTTGTGTCTGTAAGGAATCTTCACTTCATACTTCTCAGCAAGCCTGTCAAGGCTGTAGTCGCTTAGAACACCTCTTTCACCCAATCTGTCAGCTAGCCATTGCTCGATTTCTGCAATATCCAAGTGTTTGAATTCTATTTTAAATCCGGTTTTTTTGAGGTGCTTCCTAAGAAAGCTGGCATCAATTTCAACTGCATGGCCAACGATAATGCTGTTTTCCAATCGCCTTACAATTTCCGGAGCTATAGAATCGAACTCAGGGGCGTTTTTCAAAGCGTCGGGGGTGAGTCCGTGGATGTGCATGGCTTTGACTTTACCCTCTGGTTTCAAAAGGGTGTAAAACGCATCGTAAGCGTGGATGCGGGTACCAGTCATGGGCACTATTGCAATGGCCAAAATCTCATCCTTTCTGGTGTTCAGCCCCGTGGTTTCCACATCAACAACCGAGAACTTGGTTTCCCGAATACCGGTCATATCCCATCCACCCTGAATCTGGTCCTAAGATACCGCTGAAATTCTGAAATTATCTTGAACGACTCCTTGAGGAGTATAAAGCTCAATTTGTCCAGCTCGGATGATTTTAAGAGGTTATTTTCCTCAAAAACCTGATGTTTGAGTCTGAGATCCTGAATGAACTCAAAGGATTCCCTTAAAGCATGGCTTCTTTCCCTTCCCATAATCTCTGAGGCGTATTCCAACCTCTCCACTGTATTTGTTACACCCAGCAATCCCTGCTCCACTGCGAGAACCCTAACGCCGTTAATAATAGGATATATACCATGCTTTTTGAGGTCAATTCCCTTTTCTATCCTCTTTATCCCGAAAAATCCAAGCGGGGGCTCTATGGATGTGGCATCTATGGCGAGGAATCTCAAGGCCTGGTTTGTTACACTTTCCCTGACATCTTCAAGAAGCTCTTCGTAAAGGGATATTTTGCCATAAATGGGGCGCATGTCTAGGAAGATTGAAAGGTAACGGACGTGTTCCGGTGTTGGCTCATCAAACCACTTTCGAAACATTTTTCTCCAATCATCTAAGTGGTAACACCATTTTTCAGCCATGTATCCTGCCTCACACATTGGAATGCCTGCCTCGCTGAGTATTCTGTTGACATGAGACGCGAACTCTTTCATGGATTCCAGATCTGAACAGATCAGCGCATTATCCTGATCAGTTGCGATAATCTGTTCTTTTCTCCCGTTACTACCCATGCTGACCCAGACAAAGTCGTCTTTGGTACCAGTTTCAGTTAAAGCCATCTCTATTGCCCTTACTGTGAGAGTATCATAAACTGAGTTAATGAGTCTGGAAAGCTCATGGAAGTGGAGACCTTTATTGGAGAGCTCTGAAACGGATGATTTTAGTAGCTCAATACCTCTTTTTAGGTCTTCAACATCTCTTGCTTTTTTAATTCTCCTGTAAACAGCTATCAGTAATGCAGTGGGCTCGAATTCAGATAGGATATCTTTACTGGAAATCACTCCTTTCATTTTTCCCTTATCTGTTACAACAAGATGATCGATTCCACTTTCCACGAGTTTCACATATGCTTCAAAAACCGGAGAGGATTTTTCAATGCTTATAACCGGGGATGACATGTACTCCTTTACGAGTGCGTTTGTTCTCCCATCTACAACCACCTTCTGGAGGTCATGATCTGTTAGTATGCCAACAGGATGGAATTCTCTATCAACAATTACTACTGATCCTACTCTGTTCTCCATCATCTTTCTGGCAGCGTCTATTATGTTATCTTCAGCACTGCAAACAACAGGTTTCTTGTGAATAATTGATGCAACGTCTTTTAAAAGAACCCTTTCCCCCGCATCGCTGGCTGTTTCATTGATTATATCCATGAAGCTCCTAAATTTTTTTGTCACGAATGTGCTAAAGAAAGAAGAAAACCTCTGATTCCTTTTGAACACCTCTTTGAACGCCTCCTTTCCGAACATGTAGCAGACAGTATCTTCAATAGCAATGGCGGAAAAGCTGGATGGAGTGTCGGATATGGTTGAGATCACTCCAAAAAGTTCTCCCTTTCCAATATGGTCAACCATTTCTCCATTCTGATAGATACCTACGGAGCCTGAGAAAATTAGGTAAACGTATTTCGAGATCTTTCCGGCATTAAGAATAACTTCTCCTTCCTCAAATATCTCTACTTCAAGATTGCTGAGAAGAATATTCAACTCATCTTCCGAAAGAAAGGAGAAGGGTTTTATTCTTTTTAGAAACTCCTTGGGAGGAATCATGTAAAATCTGTATTAAACTATAGATTATAAAAATTTACCCAAGTATCTGCCTCGATATCAACAACTTCATGATCTCCGAAGTACCTTCAGCAATATCAATTATCTTGGCATCCCTGTAAGCCCTGTCCGCTGGAGTCCCTGCTATGATCCCATACCCCCCGTGTATCTCCACAGCCACATCTGCAGCCCTCTTAACCACTTCAGCAGCCTTGAGCTTGCACATCGCTCCCAACACAGTAGCGTCGCCTTGATTCGCAACCTCAGCCGCATAATACACCATCCTCCTCAAAGCCTCAATGTCTGTGGCAACCTCAGCCAGCATAAACTGTATCGCCTGAAAATCCGCAACCCTCTGCCCAAAAGCCTCCCTGCTCTTCGCATGACTTATCGCAATCTCCAAACACTTCTCAGCAATCCCAAGCCCCATGGCAGCGAAGGGTATCCTGTTGGGAGCCAGAGTTCCAAGGGCAACCCTCATCCCCTTTCCCTCTCCTACTAGCACATTCTCTGCGGGCACCTCTACATCCTTAAATGACACGGTTGAGAGTCCACTCCCCCTCATTCCTGAAGGTTCCTGCTTTGTAACCTTTATTCTATCAGATTTCTCTACTATGAAGGCTGTCAGCCCTCTAGCACCTTCTCCTGTTCTGCCTATCACTATGAAAACCTCTCCAAAGGCAGCGTTGGTAATGAAGGTCTTTGTCCCATTCAGGATGTAAACATCACCCTCTTTTCTCGCCTCAAGCTGGATAGAGCTGGCAACGTCACTTCCTCCTCTCGCTTCAGTTATCGCCAGTCCTCCCACGCTGTCTGATGTAAGCTTCTTCAGCCACTTCTCCTTCTGCTCCTCATTGCCAAAAAGTCTGATAGCATCCACACCCATGTTGTGCACAACAACACTATGCGCCACACCCCCAGAAACCTTCCCAAGCTCCTCAGCAAGCCTACTTGCCTCAACGTAACCCAGTCCAAGCCCACCATATTCCTTTGGTGCAAAAACTCCCATGAGGTTACTCTCAAAGAGTTTTTCAAGAACAGACTTATCCATCTCGTTATTTCTGTCAATCTCTCCCGCCTTCGCCGCCACAAACTCCGCAACTTCTTTAACAGCCTCTTCAAATGCAGCCATGATTTTTAAAACAATTTTTTGGTATAATATTCTTTCGACAGGGTGTAATCTTTTTTGGTATCAGGACGATCTGTCCGGAGTTATCCAAGGGTATAAGGGGTTATGGACAATCAAACAGCATGTAAATAGCAGATTTAAATAAGTTTTATATAAGAGGGGAAGGATTGCCATACATGAAACTACTCGCAATTGTAGGCACAGAAAGAAAAATCGGAAACAGCATTCTTGCAGCAAAATACATCTCCAAGCAGCTCGGTTCTGATCTGGAAATTCTCAGACTGACAAAAATGGACATTCAGCCCTGCAAGGCCTGCTATGCCTGTCTTTTTGGAGAGGAATGCAAGATAGAGGACGATGTGAACGACATTCTAAAGAAAATCGATGAAAGTGATGCAATTCTAATAGCCTCACCGGTATATATTTTGGACGCAACATCAAAAATCAAGGCTCTCATGGATAGGGGATTCATGGTTCTGCCATATCTGGAATCGTATTCTAAAAAATCCTGCATCATTCTGACCTTCCACGGCTTCAAGGACATGGTAGGATGGGCATCAGCAACTCACCTCACCCTTGCAAGGTTCTTTGGGTTCAATGTCCTTGCCAATCTCGAGGTTAACGCTGCCCTGCCAGCGGAAATCTTTGTGAAGGAGGAGAATCTTAAGAAGCTGGACCTCGCTGCAAGACTTCTGAAGGAAGGTGGAAGGCATAGAGAGCCGGATCAGTGCCCGGTATGCTTCGGCACCATTTTCAGGATTGAGAATGGCAATCTGGTTTGCCCGGTATGTAATTCAACGCTTGACTTCCAGCTCAACGTCATTGAAGCCAGCAACAGGTTCACTGCCGAGTGGTTCGTCAAGCACTTCGGAGAGGAGCTCAGAGGCCTCAAGGAGAAGTTTATTGCTGAAAGGGAGAAGCTGATGGAGGCTGCGAAGATAGTTGAGAGTTAACTTTGCAATATTATTTCCTATTTATCGACCTCAAGAATATTAGATTCATTTTTTTGCCCACCCACCTAGCTCCTCCTCCATCCCTGAACCTCATTTGGATTGAGTTGATGAATTCAGAATTGAATTGAGCAGATTTCAAATTTTTGCTCTCTTTGATTTCTTTTGGTACAACGTCACCCGTTATATCTCCAACCAATAAGTTTAAATAGTATGAAAAGTATGATTTGAGTGATTTGAATGAATTGTTTGAGGTGTCAGAAATGGAACTCGAGAAGGGTAAATATGTATTCGGAATCGTGAAAGTGGGGGAGAGGGGACAAATAGTCATACCAAAGGAAGCTAGGGAAAAATTCGACATAAAGCCGGGAGATAGCCTGCTAGTTCTAGGAGATGAAAATAAAGGAGGTATAGCACTTGTTAAAGCTGATCTGATGAAGAGTTTCGCCTTGAAAATACTGGAAGGTTTAGGACACATAAAAGAGACATTCAAAGAGGGTCAAGGAGAGTAAGATAGGAGAATAATAATATGTCTAAATGATAAAAAATTCCAAAGGCTATAGTGATTCAGGGTCATATCCCAGTACGGCAGTCCACCACCATCTGGCCATATCAGCCAAATCCTTACTGAAAACACCGCTCAGCCTGTATTCTCCATTCTTTATGGTTATCATACCGGCTCCCAGCAACTTGTTCCTCATGGAGTAAAAGGAGGAACGAACCATATCCAGTTCTTCCATAACCTTTTCCCATTCATCAACTCTAAGCGGCTTTCCGCTTTTTTGCCTTTCCTCAACGATGCTGATGAACTTTACGGCTTTCATTGCCACATCTTCTTTCCTGAATAGTCTCCTCATAAGCTCAAGGAAAGGGTTCTTTGACTGGGAAATTCTGGCGTTTGCGGCGCTTCTGACAATAATGGATGTGGCAGTCCTCGGAGCCTCGCTTACCTTCATATTACAACATTTGTGAGATGAAGGATAAAAATGTTTTTACCTCATAGAAGAGGCCGAAATTAAAGCGGAATCCGAAAGAATTTCAAATACTAGGGTTTATGAAAAAACAATGAAACCAGTTATAGGTGTCATCCACCTCAAACCTCTTCCAGGAGCCCCCATGCACGGAGACTTCTCTGAAGTTCTCGACGCTGCCATGAAAGATGCTAGGGCGCTGGAAGAGGGAGGGGTTGATGCTCTGTTAATTGAGAATTTTGGAGACATGCCTTTTCTCAAAACTGCTCCACCTGAAACCATTGCCTGCATGACTGCTATTGCGAAAGAAATTGCCAGAGAAACCTCCCTCCCTTTCGGCATAAATGTCCTGAGAAATGATGCCGTTGCAGCCCTTGCTATTGCAAAAGCTGTGAATGCAGACTTTGTCAGAGTCAATCAGCTCATATTCCCATCTTTCATGCCTGAAGGGTTCATGGATGTTGATGTTGGCCAAATTCTCAGATATAAGAGGCAGATAGGCTGCAGAGCCATGATTTTTGCAGATGTCAGCGTGAAGCATTCCGTTCAACTCGCAACTCTCCAGCACTTCGCCGAGAACTTCGAAAGGAGCTTGGCGGATGCAGTCATAATAACCGGCTCATCAACCGGCTCTGCTCCCGATATTGGGGTTGTATCTCAAGCGAAAAAGCTTTTCAAAGTCCCAGTGCTTGTTGGAAGCGGCGTCAACGCTGAAAACGTTTCAGAATTCATGAGGCTGTGCGATGGCATAATAGTGGGGACTTATTTCAAAAAATCTGGAAGAGTTGAGGTTGATAGGGTCAGAAATCTCATCAGGATTGCAAAAGGTTTTTAAACATTTTTAGGTCAGTCTAAAAATGTGAAATGCCACTCATGCTGTGCAGAGAAAATGGATGTAACTGGTGTTAAACACAGAGTACTGCTGGTTGGCAGTCCAAATGTCGGGAAAAGCATGATATTCTTCCATCTCACAGGGAAATATGCCACAGTATCAAATTATCCCGGTACAACCGTTGAAATTGCTAGGGGAAAAATCCCAGAGCTTGATGCTGAGGTCATCGACACTCCGGGCATGTATTCTCTCATGTCCATAACCGAAGAAGAGAGGGTTGCCAAAAAAATGCTTTTTGAGGGAGATGCTGTCATTGTTCATGTTGTGGATGCAAAGAACATCGACAGAATGCTCCCCTTCACCCTACAGCTAATTGATGCAGGGTTCAACGTCATTCTCGTCCTGAATGCCATGGATGAGGCTGAAAGGGCAGGTCTGGTTATAGACATCGAAAAGCTCAGAAAAAGGCTGGGGATACCAGTAATTCCCACAATTGCCATCAAAAAGAAGGGAATAAGGGAGCTGAAGGAAGAGCTTACAAAGACCTTGAAAGAACCGAAGTCATCAGAAACGAATGCACCAACGGATGCATCGAATCTGCCAGTTACACCAGAGGGTGAAGAACATGGAAAATGGATTCTGAACTCCAGTCTGGAAAAGAGCATTCAGAGAATATCGTCGGTTCTTTCAGGAGAGCATTCTGTGAGCAAAAGGGTATTGGCGTTGCTTCTGCTTGCGGGCGATCCAGATGTGGAAAGCATGCTGGAACCCCATGAGCTGGATATGGCCAAAAAAGAGCTTGAAGAGTTAAGGGTAAGATATGGCCAGTCTCCAGCTTACCGCATCGCCATGGAATACGAAAAACTTGCCGAGAAAATACTGGAAGGCATCGTATCTCAGCGTGAAGTCAGAAGGAACATCGCTGACAGGCTTGGAGAACTCACGTTAAACCCTATCTTCGCAATTCCCATGTCTCTGCTGACTCTCTACGCCCTCTACCTCTTTGCCGGAGTGATTGGAGCTCAAATTCTTGTGGACGCCATAGAAGGATGGTTTGAGCAAAACATCAATACAGCCCTCAACGCTTGGCTGGAAGCAAACGTTCCAAATTACTGGCTGAGAGAACTTGTGGGAGGGGATTACGGAATCATAACCCTCGCCTTCAGATATGCCATTGCTATTGTCCTTCCCGTGGTTACTTCATTCTTCTTGATCTTCTCCATCATTGAGGATTCTGGATATCTACCTCGGATGGCCTTTCTGCTGGATGGACTCTTCAAAAAAGTGGGGCTTAGCGGGAGAGCAGTAATTCCTCTGGTTCTTGGTTTTGGGTGCGGAACCATGGCAACCATCGTTACCCGTGTCCTCGAATCCAGAAGGGAAAGGATGATTGCAACCCTTATGCTTGCTGTAGCCATCCCATGCTCAGCCCAGCTTGGTGTGATAATGGCAATAGCTCCTGATTTCAGAGCCATTATGCTCTGGGCTTTCTTTGTTTTTGGTGTCCTTCTAACCGTGGGCTTTCTTGCCTCGCAATTCATGCCGGGAGAAAAGCCGGTGTTTTTTATGGAAATTCCTCCCCTTAGAATGCCCTCAGCAAGGAATGTATTCATGAAAACCTTTACCAGACTCGAATGGTATTTCAAGGAAGTTTTGCCTATATTCGTAATTGCCAGCATCCTCATCTGGGTTGGTAGAATCACCGGGATTTTCCAGCTCCTTATATCAGTACTGAGTGTTCCGGCAATGGCAATTGGTCTGCCGGCAGAGTCAGCAGTGGTCTTCCTTTACGGATTCTTCAGGAGGGATTACGGAGCTGCAGGGCTATATGACATTGTGGGGCAGGGAATCATGGACTACAGACAAATTGTGGTAGCCATGATTAGTCTTACGCTATTCGTTCCTTGCGTGGCCCAGTTTGGGGTTATGATCAGGGAGAGGGGCATCCCCTTTGCAGTTTTGACCTTCACAATCTCAGCTCTGGTGGCATTCGGCGTAGGTTATTTAGCCAGCATAATCCTTTCAGCAATGGGGGTATAAAATTGAGAGAAATGAGAGAAGGAGAATTGCGAGAAGTGGGGGAAGAGAGGGAGGAGATTGAAAATTCCCTCAAAAACATCTGGATTGCGGAGTTTGAGGAAAACAGGCATATAGGCAGAGGAGAAGTGGAAAAGTTGGATGAGTTGCTGAAAGATGGTTTTGTGGAAATTAAAGGCGACAGAATCGTGCTGACAGAGAAAGGAAAGGACATGGCAGAGAGAATAATCCGTCTCCACAGGCTTGCAGAGAGGCTTCTTCTCGACGTACTTGGAACAGCAGAGAGTTCCGTAGAGCAGAATGCATGCAGGTTTGAGCACTTCCTGAGCAGGGAGGTGGAGGAAGCGATCTGCACACTTCTCGGCCATCCTGAAATATGTCCTCATGGGCGGCGAATTCCCAAGGGCAAGTGCTGCGAGGAGAGGGAAGAAGAGGTAAAAAGAGTGATTTACAGGCTGAGTGAGTTGAATCCCGGAGAGGAAGGGGAGATAAAGTACATAGCGGGAGATGAAAGAATTCTGAAAAAGGTTATAGCAGTAGGTTTGCTGCCCGGTAAGAAAGTGAAGGTCATTCGAGTCTTTCCCGGAGCCATCATACAAGCAGGCAACACTCAATTTGCGGTGGATGAAGAGATAGCAGAGACAATCTACGTTCTTAAAATTTGAAGAGTAGTGAAATGTAGAGAAATTACGATATGATGACCTTAAGAGGAAAGCACTCCACAGTTTTCGTGAAAGAGGGTGTTGCCAGAAAGGTTTTTCACCCGGAGTTCAGGTTTAATTTCTGGAAGGAAGCGAGGTTTCTGGCAGCTCTCCAGCCCTTTCATTTCGTCCCTAGGCTTTATGCCATTATTCCCGAGAAGCTAATCGTGGAAATGGAGTTTGTGGAGGGCGAAACCATAGGAGAGATCATACGAACTGGAGATGCAGACGAGATCAAATTTACAGCCCTCAGAACTGCTGAAATATGTAGAACCCTAGACATGCTCGGGATACAGAAGGAGGAGATGAACCATCCTGACAAGCATGTGATTGTGAGCTGGAGTGGTGAGAGTACAAAATGGAGTCCGGAATGTGTAAATGTGAAGCTGATTGATTTTGAAAGGTCGAAGGAGAGTGGGAAGCCATCAAACCTGACTCAGTTCATTGTATACCTCCTCAGGAAAAGGATCGTCGTTAATCGAAAGGATGAGATAATATCTCTACTGAAATCGTACAAAGCAACCTATTCTGAGGAGGTATACCGGAAAATTATCAATCTTTTGATGGAAAGCTTTAAGTAGTAGGAAATAAGAGGCTGAGAAATTAGATTTGGAGGTGGATTTAGTGGATTTTGAAAGTAGACCTCCCGTGGAGGTCGGAGACGTAAGAAGCGTAAAAATTGAGGCATTGGGAAGCGGCGGTGACGGAATTGCAAGAATTGGTGGATTCGTAGTGTTTGTTCCAGGAACCAAGGTTAATGATGAAGTGACTGTAAGAATTACCAAGGTTTTGAGAAAGTACGCTTTTGCAGAAGTGGTTGAATAAGTCAGGGTTTTGTCAGAGTTTTGAAATTATCTCGGAAATTCTGGAAATTTGTTCCTCCAGTTCTTTTATATCTTTTTTTAACTTCTTTATGTTCAGTTCGGTTCCCTCCCTCAGTACGGCGCCATACTGGGTGGGTTCGATTATTCCTGACTGCTCCAGAACTCGAAGCGAGTATCGTACCTTGTGACGGGGCATGTTCAGAAGTTCAGCCAGCTTGAAGATTCCTATGGGTTGATTTGATTTAACTGCCTCGAGAACTTCCAAATGCCTCAGGGCTATTTCAGCCTCCTGTTTAAGCTTCCTCAAAACCATGCCTTAATGTTCATATCAAAATATTAAAATGTAACTACTCAACTTCTAACCTTTAAGCCCTCACGACTCCTTTCTGACTCCGACATTCACATTACTTCACTCAACTTCTGTGCGGGAGAAAAGGAACGAGGAGAGCAGAAGAAACAAGAAGCAGCTCAGAAATATTACTGCGATACTAAGAATTGGATTAAAAAAGGCATATCCTGTTGTGCTCCATCTCAGCGCATCAACTGAGTACGTCAGGGGATTGAGCATGGCTAGGGCCTCTACAAAACTAGGCAGCTCGCTTAACGGGAAAAGAGCACCTGACAGGAAAAAGATAGGGAAAACAAAGAAGTTCACAACTATCTGGAACCCGTGGATGTCCCGCATTACAGTTGAAATGGCAATTCCTATGGATGTGAAGGTGAGAGCTGTAAGGAAGAGCAGCACAGGGAAAAGAAGAAGATTGTTTCCAGCTGGTCTGAATCCAATAAGCATGCTGACAGCCACCATTATCAAACCCTGCACGAAGGCTGTTGTTGCCCCTCCAAGAGCTCTGCCCAAGGCAATAGAGAATCTGCTTGCTGGAGACACCATTATTTCCCGCAAAAATCCAAACTGCCTGTCCCAGACTACTGAGACTCCTGAGAACACACCGGTGAAAAGCACCACCATTGCTGCTATGCCGGGAGATATGAAGCTCACGTAATCTATCTCAACTCCCGGAAACTCAACCCGTCTGAAACCCAGGCTGAAGAAAGCGAGAAAGAAGAAAGGCATGCCTATGCTGCCAAAAACCCTGCTTTTAGCCCTCAGATACCTTTTCAAATCCCTCAGCCACAAGACGTAGACTGCATCAAGTTCCCCCATGCTCATCCCCCGAAGTTGAGTCGCCTGAAAGAGTTATGAAAACATCCTCCAGCGTGGGCTTTCTGATTTCGACTCCTTTCACATTAACGTCTCTTAAAGTCCTCAGAACCTCCATAACCTCTGGAAGCACAGCTGAAGCGCTTTTTACATGTATTTCTATAGCATTGCCATTCAGGGAAATGTGGGTGGCTAGGCCAGTGAGGCCGTCTGAAACTGCCTTAAGCCTTTCGACGTTTATATCAGAGCTTTCAAAACTCAGAACTATGATTTCCTCTCCAATTCTCTCTTTCAGCGACTGTGGTGAGTCTAATGCTACTATTTTTCCATTCCGCATGACTGCAACCCTGTCGCAGAGTTTCTCAGCCTCCTCCATATAGTGGGTTGACAGTATTATTGTTACATCCTCCGAAATCTCCTCTATGTGCCTCCATATGGTTCTCCTTGTTGCCGCATCCAGACCGAGGGTAGGTTCATCGAGAATCAGGATGTCGGGAGAATGCATTATTCCTCTTATAACCTCAAGCTTTCTCTTCATCCCACCGCTCAGCTTTTTCACCTGAACGTTTCTGTAATCTTCGAGATTGACGAGTTCGAGCAGCTCATCAATTCTGCTCCTCCTCTCGTTAATGCCCATTCCATAAAGCCTGCCGTGCAAGTCGAGGTTCTCAAAGACTGTAAGCTCAATATCTAGGGTTGATTCCTGAAAAACAACTCCGAGCTTCTCTCTTACCTTTTTTGGGTCCCTTCTAACGCTGTACCCCTCCACAAATGCGTCACCGCTGGTGGGCTTCAGAAGAGTGCAGAGTATTTTCATCGTCGTCGTCTTTCCAGCCCCATTGGGGCCAAGCAATCCGAAAATCTCGCCTTTTTCCACTGAAAAGTTTATAGAATCAACTGCCACTATATTGCCAAATACCTTCACGAGATTCTTTACTACCACAGACATTTCAGCGGTGGAGGTCCTTCTCTTCCACTCCTACAACCGCTAGAAAAACGTTTGCCTTGACTGTCATTTCAAAATAGTTTATATCTGGCTCGAGAACAGCAAATTTCTTGGGGATAGGTATGCAAAGCCTCTCTCCTGAGCAATAACGGTACCTCCCATGTCTGTCTACCACAACCCTGACCCTGCTAGGGCGCTTCTTGTTTACGACGATAAAAATATTGCTTCCGTTGTTCTGTCTGACGATTTCCATAAGTTTCTCTGCGTTGTATTTTCTAAAGAGGCAGCGACAGATTTTTTCGGCAACGTAATTATCTACGTGAATTTCTGAGGAATCCTCATCCATAACCTCGAGCTCCAACATTCCATCATCAATTGGATAGGTAGGATATAAGCCTTTTCCTCTTTTCTATTCTTCTTTTTTACAATGTCTGTAAAATTACTATTGGTAATTAATCCTGATCGCTTTTCATCCTTTTAGGCCTCCATCTGCCTCCAAAGCCTTTTCCTATGAAATAAGTTTCTGCACTTCTTTTCCTTGACGCTTGTGGGGAGTGAAATTTTTTGAATCTAAAATAGGGCTTTAACTCTCTTTGAAACTTCCCGGTCTCCTCTCCCTGAAAGATCTTGACAACAAAATTTCCACCTGGCTTTAGAACTTCCTTAGCTATGTTGAATGCAGCCCTTGCCAGCTCGATACTTATAAAGTGATCCATTGACCACTTTCCGGTTATTTTAGGTGCGGCATCGCTTATCACAACGTCAAACTCGCTTCTAACCTCTTTTATCTTTTCAAGGGTCTCTTTCTTTGTTATGTCTCCTCTGATGAACGTTACACCTTCAATGGGGGGCATCGGGTTGATATCCACAGCCACCACTTCTGCACCGAGCTTTACTGCTACCTGACTCCATCCACCCGGAGATGCGCCGAGATCCAGAACAGAGTACCCTTTTTTGATAATTCCGAATTTGCCGTTTATCTGCAAGAGCTTGAAGGCTGCTCTGCTTCTGTAACCTTTCTTTTTTGCCTCCCAGTAGTAATAGTCCTGCCTGTCGTCAACTCTCCTGGGCTTCATTCAATCACCCTTAATCACTCTGACAATTACCCTTCGAGTTCTTGGACCATCAAGCTCCACGAAGAGCACCCTTTGCCAAGTTCCCAGCACAGGACTTCCACCATCCACCAGAATGACGATGCTGTTGCCCAGCAATGTGGCTCTCAGATGAGCATCAGCATTGCTGTCAATAATATCATGTTTGTATCTGGCTCCACGCGGAATGAGTTTTTCCAGCATCTTTTCAAGGTCTTCCAGTAAACCTTTCTCCCCCTCGTTAAGGATTATGGCTGTTGTGGTGTGGAGCGAATAAACTATGACAATTCCGTTTTGGACACCACTCTTCTGGACTTCTTCTACAACTTTATCTGTAATATCCACAATTTCAACCCGCTTACCGGTTCTGATTTCTATCATATTCATCATATTCATGGAACTCTGACGAAGTACTCTTTAAAACCTTCGTGCCCTTCGTGCCCTTCTAGCTTCTGCAGTCTAATCTCTCCAAAATCTATTCTGCGAATATTTTCTCCAATCCTTGTTACTATCGCAATTTCCTTTTTCTCAAAATCTATGGATTCAAGCAGCCCCATTCCTAGGTATTTGTCTCCATATAGTCCAACCAGGAGGCCTTTAAGCTCTTCAATGGACACAAAATTTACTTCTTGGACTTCAAAGATCTCGCAAAGGCTTTTAATCACGTTCGGCGAGGGCTTCTGAGGCGTTGAAGTGAAGACATTCAGAAAATCATATCCTCGTTCAGCATAAACAACAGAGTCAATAATCCCTTCCAGATTTATTTCTTCTCCGCTGAAAAGAGAAGTGTTTCCCAGTTTGACTTCCCCGGCCTCTCCAGCCTTGAAGACTCTTATGAAGCTGTCATTCAACTTCTCCCTGTATATCTCCCCCCGAATTTCACATCTCAGCTCTCTGCTCCTCCTTTTCACCACGAATGACTCAACCTGTATTGTGTTAAAATCGTCCAAGTAATATGGTATATCCCCAAAGCATGCAATTACTTCAGGTTCAAGAATCTCCAATTTTGCAAGCTTGTAGTCTCTCGCCTTCCTTCCTCTCACCCAGCCAGTGGAGTCAAAGATTGCTTTGTCACCTCTTCTCAAGTTCTTCAGTTTTGAAATGGCCTTCAGGCACAGACTTTCCCTTCCTGCAGGAGAAATGCTACCGATGAAATATCCATCATGCATCTGGAGCTGAGAGATGTGGAGAACTCTGTTGTTTGTGAAAGCGTATCCCATAGCACCGGGATGTGCAATGTCGCTTTGCCCTATATCAAAATCGAAGACATCTTTGCTTCCATCCATCCTGTTTACAAGGAAAGTGGCAAGGCTACTCTTTCCACTGTCCACGTCTCCGAAAATGAAGATGCTGTTGAAGTCTGACTTCGCCAGTTCCTCCCAGCTCTCCGGAATGGTGGAACCGTTGAGCCGGATGTAGTTACCTGAAATTCTGATAAGTGATTTTTCCAGAATTAAAATTGGGACGATTCTGCCCTTTGGAACCCTTAGCCTCTCCACGGAACAGCCAAACACCTCTGCTCTACCCTCTATCTCAACATTGGCCTTGCCTTCCACAAGAAGGGTTGAATTGGGAGTCTCTTCAAACTCCGTCATTGCTCCATCTGGATCATTACTCTCCTTAACTCTGGCTGGGCATCCATCAACTTGGTCAGGTTATAATCACCCATTATGGAGATGCTTAGACCGTCCATGTTCTTTACATAATTGTAGGCGGTCTGATTCCCTCTTATGAAGAAAACATTTGGCTCGGTGAAGTGCATGGCAACGACTTTTTCGTAATAACTGCCGTTCATGCGGTAGGCAACGGCATAGAAGTCCACGGAGACATTTCCAGACAGTATATTCTTCAACACATCTCCTTTGAATACCAGCATGAATTCAGCATAGCCTATCTGCGATGTGTAATTGATTATGTCATTGGTCTTTTTGCCTTCGTACACGTCTATAGCGTCGAGAACAGCTGGATATGTCCCTAGCAAAATCGGAGAAGTCTGGAAAACAGCAGCATATGGGCCATTGACACGAACTTCAAACCCATTATAATTTTCCTTGTCAGTGTAGGTGAAATAGGCTTTTTTTCTGCCGATATCTATCATGTAAAGAGTGTTACCGTCTGTGTAGTTGTACGATACCACCATTTCTCTGATAGATGCACCAGATGAGAGGGTAAAGTGCCTGAAAACTTGATCTTTAAATACATTTTTCAGGTAGGCGTTTGCGAGAATCATGAGGCTTGAATTTGGTGTGAAATTGAAATAAATAATCTCATCTCCACCTGTATACTTCAACAGCTCGGTTCCATCTCCCAGCTCAGCTTTTATCTCTCTTCCTGGAGAAGTGCCACCTCTGAAAGCGTAAGCGAGAACTGAACCAAGCATGATCAGTGCTAGAAGGAATGCGAGAAGTCTTGCTGATTTGTTCTGCATTCTGTCCACCATGCCTCTCCCTACAACCACTGGTAAATAAAATTTGTCTGTATTCTAGCAGAAGTGACCGAAGTGATTAGATGATGACATCAACCTGGCACGGATTAATCTCTATATTGAGGGTTGAGGTAAAATTGTGGGTATGGGCCGGTAAGGGTCAAATCACCAGTCATTGATCTCATGGAGGGTTTAATTTCATGGAAGGTTATCCTCACCTCTGAGCTCCGAAACCCTATCCTGCAGCATCCCGTTTATTTCCTCGAAAATTCTCTTCACCCTTCCCACGTCTAATCCCATTTCCAGAGCTAAGCTGTTAACTTCAACCAGATCAAAAAGTTTCGCACCACTCCTCTCCACTCTTTCATCCAACGCTTTCTTCAGCAGGTTCAGGAATTCCTCTTCCATATATGCATGTTGGACTACGACATAGTTATTGATTTCGAATTAGTTTTTCGTATTGGATTCCAAAGTCCAAAAAGCGCAAAAATTATATCCTGAATCCCGCAGCATCTTCGGAGGTGTTATCATGCCAGCTGTGGTTGATGCTGAAAAATGCACTGCATGTGGGACATGCGTAGATGAATGTCCTGTTGGTGCCATCGAGCTTGAGGATGTGGCTGTAGTAGATGCAGACGCATGTACTGAGTGTGGTACATGCGTTGATGTCTGCCCAAGCGACGCCATAACCCTCGAGTAATTCTTTTTTCCACTACATCTTTTTTTCACCACAAATTTTTTAATTGGCTGACGTAATTTTTTGGGGGAGACTTCATGGGAATCATACTCAGTCTGAAAAAGAGGTTCGGGTTTATTTTCAGGTGGATATTCAAGAAAGACAAAATGCGTATCGGTATTTACGGCCCACCGAATGCTGGGAAAACGACACTGGCAAACAGAATTCTCAGGGACTGGACGGGCGATGTTATAGGCTCGGCAAGCGAAATCCCTCATGAGACGAGAAGGGCGAGGCTGAGGGAAGGTGTAAAGATCGAGGTTGACGGGAAAAGCCTGACCCTTGACATCGTTGATACTCCAGGGCTGGCAACGAAAATAGACTTCCACGATTTTCTAAAATTTGGTCTGACTGAGGAGGAAGCGAAAAGGAGAGCGAAAGAGGCCACTGAGGGTGTTATAGAGGCAATAAAGTGGTTAGATGACCTTGATGGCATACTGCTGGTTATGGACTCAACAGAGGACCCGTACACCCAGGTGAACGTTACGATAGTAGGGAACATCGAAGCGAGGAACCTGCCTCTGCTGATAGTCGCCAATAAAATTGACCTTCCAAATGCATCGCCAGCCAGAATAAAAGCAGCATTTCCACAGCATCCCGTTGTCCCCATTTCTGCACTGAAGGGTCTGAATATAGACAGCCTATACAAAGCCATGGCTGAGAGGTTCGGGTGATGGGGATGGAGGGGGTTCAGCTTAATCTGATATCCAAGGAAAGGCTGGACAAAATGCCTTCCATGGAGAAGTTGAGGATGATTCTGGACAGTGTGAAAGAGGGCAAAATAGTGGTGCTGGAAAGCGGTTTGACGCCGGAAGAAGAGGCAAAGCTCATCGAGCTCACAATGCTCGAAATAGACCACGAAAATTTTGTGGGGATAGAGGTGGAGTCTTACCCCCACAGGGAGAAATCACTCTTCAGCAGGATATTTGGCAAGAAAGGAGGGAGGTTGACAGTTATCGGGCCTGCCAATCGACTGAAAACACTTTCCAAGCAGGAGGATTTAATAACTGCTCTGGTTCAGCTTGGTGAATAGATGGTAGTAGTCGGGAGGAGCTGGGAGGAGTTAGGAGGAGTTGTTTAGGGAGAGAATTAAAATTTTGGTGAAAAATAATGCCTCATCAATGCACGAAATGCGGAAAGGAGTATGCAGACGGAGATGTTCGCATACTCAGCGGATGCGAGTGCGGGAACAACAGGTTTCTCTACGTTTCCAAGGTTAAGAGGGAAAGAGAGGAGCAGGTAGAGGAGATCAAGGAGCAGCTTTCAGAGATGGGGATTGAAAGCGTCAAGATTCTGGCTCCGGGTATGTATGAGATAAATCTAGAGAGAATTCTCGAGCGGGATGAGATTGTTATTGCGCTGCAGGAGGATGGGAGATACGTCATCCACCTCCCCTCTCTTTTGAGGAGAAGGAAGAAAAAAGGTAGAGAGGGAGGATGAATCTGTGCTCGGTAGAGCCTGAACCACAACGAATTTCACTCTTTCTACAGTCCTCCACTTATCTTTTAGGACTAATTTTTAAGCCCCCTCACCCCCAATCCTAAAAGCTTCACAATTTTATCAATCATCAAATACTCCTTCAGATAAACTCTATAATCCATTCTACCATTCACTTCAATCACACCAATCCTCTTTAACCCCCTCAGATGGTGATGGACGGGATTCAAATTCATATTCAGGGCTGAAGGTACGTCTTTAGAAGTCATGCTTCCATTTCTGTTAAGCAATTCAACTATTTTCCTCACCCACCCCTCTCAGATGCCCACTCCATCAAAGGTCTCATGGCATCTCTTAATTCAACCCCATTCTGAGTCAGTGAATATTCCACCCTTGGTGGTATTTCTGGAAAAACTTCTCTGTTGATTAGTCCAACCTCTTCTAATTCCTTCAGTCGATCTGTCAGTGTTTTGGGGCTTATGGCTCCCAGATTCTTCATAATTTCTCCAAACCTCAATTTTTTGTGATTACCTATTGTGGCAATGATTTGAAGTGCCCATTTTTTACTGATGACGTTTATAATACCCTCGGTTGGGCATAAACAGACCTCATTTCTTTCTTTACTTGTGCCGAGACAGTGAATTCTACTTTCATCTTCCATAGCAAGTCACTTTTTCTTTACTTCCTATATTACTATAAACTTGATAATTTAAATACTTTATTATTAATAACTACTACGGAGTATAAAGTTTTGGAGGTGAAAAAATGTGTGAAGAATGCATTACACCACAGCCCCGCAGAAAAATTAGGTCTCCATATTGTGGGTGTGGCTGTTTGGCAATCAGGCGATTTCTGACGCCAGAGGAAAAGATAGAGATGCTAGAGGACTATAGAAAGCAGTTACAAAAAGAGATTACAGGTGTAGGAAAAGCGATTGAGGAAATAAAACGAGAGATGAAATGATGTTGGTATTGGGTGGAGTTTACGCTCTATCCTATTTTTTGGTGATGAGGAGTGGGGAAGGTGTTTGAGGGTGTTTGAAGGTTATTATCCAACAAGAGGGTAAAAATGAATGTAAGTAATTCACCTAACTACGAAATGGTCACATCTATTAGCGACTGCTGTATGCTATGATTACAATACACGTCGGCCGCAATAAGATTATTGCACCGAAATTGGAGCAAATGGCAACCCAGAAGTCATCAAGTACTTTATTCCTAAAAACCGTGACTTCCCACACCATCATGGAATACTTTTTATACCCACTTTGTGACCCCTTTCCGAATGAAGGTGGCTCTTGGCGGAACCTTCGAACCGCTGCACGAAGGGCACAAGAAGCTGATTGATATTGCAATCCAGCTGGGCGGGAAAGACATAACCATCGGCATAACTAGCGATGAAATGGCTAGGATGCGAATAAGGAGCGTTCTACCTTTCGAAATAAGGGCTGAGAATGTGAGGCAGTATGTTAAGAGGAAATACGGCTTTGAGCCGCAGATAGTTAAGATCACCAATCCCTTTGGAAAAACTCTTGAGAGAGATTTTGAATACCTCGTTGTCTCTCCTGAAACCTGTGAAATGGCCATGAAGATAAATGAGAAAAGGAGAGAGCTTGGAAAGAAGGAGATAAAAATTGTGAAGGTTGACTTCGTTCTTGCCGAAGACGGCAAGCCCATCTCTGCTACCAGAATAAAGAAGGGAGAAATAGATCGGTACGGAAGGCTAATATGAAGGTCGTGAGAGTCGTTGTGGGCTCCACAAACCCCACCAAAATTGAGGGGGTAAAAAAGGCTTTTCTGCAGTATTTTGGCAGTGTTGAGGTTGCTGGAAAGGAAGTTGATAGTAACGTCTCTTCCCAGCCCTTTGATGATGAAGTAATTAGAGGAGCCATTAACAGGGCGAAAGCTGCCTACAGCAGCGAATATGACTTTTCCGTAGGAATTGAGGCAGGTCTATTCAGAATGAAGAGCACTATAACTGGATTTATTGACTTTCAGGTCGCTGCAATTTTTGATGGGGAAAAGATCAGCATAGGCTTCGGACCTGGGTTTGAGTATCCGCCTCAAGTCGTACAGAGCGTTCTGAAGGGCAAGGAAGTTGGAGATGTCATGGATGAAATCACAGGTATCAAAGACTTGGGAGAGAAATTCGGAGCAATTTACGTCTTGACGAATGGTATTATTTCTAGAAGCGAGCTCTCCAGAATTGCAGTAACCATGGCTCTTATCCCATTCCTCAACAGCCATGACTACTTTTAGCGTCATAACTCCCTTTGACCCTTGGAAGGGGAAGCTCTGCACATGCCAGCAAAAGTACTCATTCAATCCTTACACTGGATGCATGCATGGCTGCCTTTACTGCTATGCAACTTACATCCCAAACTTCTACCGATTGAGATTGAAAGAGAGATTGCTGATAAGGCTGGAGAAAGACCTGAAAAAGCTGCCTGAGAATTCGGTCATCTCCATGTCCAACAGTAGCGATCCATATCCACCCGTGGAAAAGCAGCTTGGAATTACCAGGAAATGCTTGGAACTCATAAAGGAACACGATTTTCCGCTGCTAGTCATCACGAAAAGCGATATTGTAGCTAGGGATGCAAAGTTGCTTTCCGAGATGAAATGCGCTGTGAGCATAACCGTGACGGGTTTCCGTAACGCTGGGATAATCGAGCCGGGAGCACCAGCAGCGGAAAGAAGAATTGAGGCTTTGAAGGCTATGGCAGAACATGACATTTCCACAATTTTGAGGTTTGACCCCATTATTCCCTTCATCAACGAAGATGAAGTGGAAGAAGTTTTATCGAAATGTGACTTTGTTGACCAGGTTGTCTCATCAACTCTGAAGCTCAGGAAAGACTCATTCAAAAGGCTATCCAGCACCTTTCCTGACTTGACCCCAAAATTCAGGGAACTTTACTTTATCAGGGGTGAGAAGATTGGAAATTCTTTCTACCTTCCTGTAGAGCTGAGAAAACAGTTGTTGGGGAGGATTGCACAAATCTGCGATAACATGGGAGTTCCCTACTCCTTCTGCAGAGAAGGTTTTAAATTTAAAGCAAGAAGTTGTGATGGTAAAGACTTGATAAATTATTCATAAAAAACAAGATATTTTTATTAAATGAATCATATGGAAAGATTTATTAAGAAAAAATGTCATCATAATAATCGGGATGAGGGTTATTGGCAAGTACTACAGACTTCTCGACAAGTACCTTCCAGAAGGGGATGTAACTCTTATTGAAGAATATGGAATGATTGAGGATGAAGAGCTTGTTGAAGATTACTGGATTTACAGGCCCTTTGTCAGGGCTGAGATTGTAAAAATTCTAGATTCAGAAGAATTGAGATACAGAGTCATGGAACCAACCCTCACGGTTGAAGAATTCGGTGTGCTTGAGGAACTTTATAAGGACATAGGAGATGTTTTGATTCTCAAAGACCTCACTATAGAGATTGAAGCAAAAGAGAAAATTCTTCTTTCAACTTTTAAGGATTTAATTGGCGAATACGGCATCGAACTCGATCTTATATTGCAATGCAAATATGTCTATTATCTTTTCAGAGATTTCCTTGGTTTTGGACCTATAGATGCTGTGCTGAACGATCCATATGTTGAGGACATACACTGCGATGGTTACGACATTCCCATTTACCTCAACCACAAAAAGTACGGGAATATTGCAACGGACATTAGATTCAGCGAGGAGGAGCTCGACAAGTATGTCCAAGCTCTGGTTCAGATGAGCGGGAAGCATGTGAGCCATGGTAATCCAATTATCGATGCAACCCTGCCTGATGGGAGTAGGCTTCAGGCAACTTATGGTATTGAAGTTACGCCTCGTGGCTCTTCATTCACCATAAGAAAGTTCACAGAAGAGCCTCTCACACCTGTGGATCTGATAAGGTTCGGCACCTACACTGCAGAACAGCTGGCGTATTTCTGGCTTGTTGTAGAACACAAGCTCAACCTGATGGTGGTTGGTGAAACAGCCGCTGGAAAAACAACAACGCTTAACGCCATCCTGATGTTCCTGCCCCCGGAAGCGAAGGTGGTGTCAATAGAGGATACCAGAGAGATAGCCCTCAAACATGAAAACTGGATTGCCGGAGTTACGAGAGAAGCAGTAACGGGAGATGAAAGGGAAATAAGTATGTATGACCTGCTGAGGGCCGCTCTGAGACAGCGACCGGACTACATCGTGGTTGGTGAAGTAAGGGGTAAGGAAGCCCAAACACTTTTCCAGGCCATGTCCACCGGGCATGCAGCCTATGCAACACTTCATGCTGGAGACATCCACCAGACAATTTACAGGCTTGAGACTGAACCGCTGAACGTGCCAAGAAGCCTGATACAGTTCTTGGACGTCATTTCCATTCAGACCCAGTGGACTAGAGAGGGGATAAGGAAGAGGAGGGCAAAAAGTGTTTATGAGATACTTGGCATAGATCCTAATGACAAGAATCTCCTGATAAATGAGGTTTATCGCTGGAACCCTTACACTGATGAGCACTATCCACTCAATCCGCTGAAAAAGCTTGAGAAAATCTCGATCATTAGGGGAGAAGATGTGGGCCAGACCATGGAGGAGCTAAACAGGCGTGCAGAATTTCTGGAATTTCTGAACAAGCTCGACATCAGAGATCTCAGAAATGTTACTTCCATGATTCACGCCTATTATCGTAACCCCTATGAGTCTTTTGATGTAATCATTAAAGAGGGCAGGAAATATGAGAAGGCTGAAGCAAAAGCCTGATGAGTTGGAAAAATTAAAAGTTTATGTACCCACTGCTCTCATCAGATATTACAGAAAAGCATACGAGAAAAATCCAGGGAAGTTCAGAGATCTGGAGAGATCGCTTGTAAGCGCCAGAATACCTGTTACAGCTCCGAAATATGCTGCAATTGTTACCTTTTATACGCTCCTCGTTTCTCCTCTGCTTGTCATCGCATCTTTATGGATTTCTGATGTGATTTATGCTGCATACACTTCTCTTTCTAGTTTATCCATTGGTGTGGGGTTTCCGATTGATAAATCAGCATTGGAGAGCGCAGTAAAATTCTCTTCAGAGATAATAGCTTTTATCCTCCTCTTTTATTTCCTCAGAACGGCATTGTTGAAGTATCCTTCCCTTTATGCTGCCCAGAGAAGGAGCAAGATAGATTCCACGCTTCCTCATGTTGTGAATATAATGCTGGGGATGGCGAAAGGCGGCAGCTCACCTCTTGAGATTTTCAGGACGATTGCTCAAGAAAGGGCAATTACCGGAGAGGTCGGAAAGGAATTTTCGATTGTTGTAAGGGATGTTGACTTTTTCCATAAGGACATCATATCTGCTCTTCGCAGCGTCGCCAATACGACACCATCTTCCAAACTCTCTGAATTTCTTGAAGACCTAATTAGTGTGCTGGAGGGTGGAGGGAGGCTGAGCGAGTTCCTCCAGTTCAAGTCATCCCACTACATAGAGGAAAGGGAAAGGTATCACGAGATCTTCCTGAATTCCATGGGTGTGTTGGCGGAAATTTACGTGTCGGTATTCGTTGTGGCACCCCTCTTCGCTCTGATTATCTTTGTGGTCATGGGAATGCTTGGAGAGGAAATCGAGAGACTGATGATGGCAATGGTGTACATTTACATCCCCGCTGGGGGAATTGCTTTCCTCTGGCTGGTGTATTCAATGGTAAAGGGTGAGAAAGTTGAGTGGACGGCTGAGAGACTCAGACCTATCACAATCAAGGCTAGGGTTGTGGAAGGTCAGCGGGAGCCAGGTTTCAAGGTCAAAACGGGTTTGGTGGCCCTAATCTTAAGAACATTTATACGGCTCAGAAGAACACTTAATCTCTCTCTATTTCTCTACAAGCCCGAGTATCTCCTTTACATAACAATACCGGTATCTCTTGCCTTGCTAGCCCTTAGCTTCAACCGGTTGAAGTATGAAACCATTCTGATAGCACTTTTTGCCATCAACGCCTTTCCGTACACCATTGCAAATGAAATCCGGAGTTTCAGGGTGAGAAGACTGGAAAATGAGCTTCCGGAGTTCTTAAAGCAGCTTGCAAGCCTTAATGAAAGCGGTCTGACAATAGTTGCCGCCTTAAGAGTCCTTTCCACAACAAACTTGGGTGCGCTCACCAGTGAGGTGATAAACATAAGAAAAGATATTGAGTGGGGAAAGCTTGTCACAGAAGCGCTTCAGAGGTTTGAGGCACGTGTTGGCAGTGCTGTGGTATCGAAGGTGGTATCGATTTTGATTAAAGCTCTAGAGTCGACAGATAACATAAAGGCTGCTCTTTTCACGGCTGCAACAGATGCTGAGATGTACCTTGAATTTAGAAAGAGGATGAGCAACGAGATGTTTGTGTATACCATCATAGTTTACATGACTTTCGCGGTCTTTCTTTTCACCATCGTTGTCCTTTCAGAAAATTTCATCAATATATTTACGAAGATTGAAGCTCCCCAGACGTTTACTGGAGCAAGTTTCACCCTTCCAGATGTGGAAATGCTTACAAGGCTCTTTTACCACACAACACTCCTTAATGGGTTCTTCAGCGGCCTTGTGGCGGGAGTAATGGGGAGTGGGAGTGTTAGAGCCGGTATAAAACACTCCCTGCTTATGGTGGTGGTTTCGTTGATTGTATTCCATTATTTCTTGGGGGTGAGTTTATGAGAAATGATGGGGTTTCACCCCTCATTGGCATGATTCTCGGCTTGGGTATAATTGTAGGTTTTATTGGAATCGTTCAGAACTTTTTCGTTCCAGAGTGGATGAAAGCTGAGGAGTGGGATCATTACGAGCTGGTTTCTTCCGAATTTTCATATCTTGCGAAAATAGTAGCTCTTTCATCAAGCACTGGAAGTCCTAATACCGTTACCATTGATATGGGGGTTAAACATTCGGATTATCCTTTTCTGTTAACCCCACCCGACACTGCAAGCTTTATAAAAGTTAGGGAACTTTATATTAATATCACATATTATGAGATATTCCCTAATAGGAGTATTGCCTTAAAACCAAAAACGCTTGTGCTTAACACTTCAGCCATCATTCTTAAACCCGATTATGTCTATCTGGATGATGTGGAGTTCACTTATGAGCATGGTTATGCCTTCAAGAGATATAGGAATGCGAATGTAACTCTAACGGATCAAAACATGTTCATAGGAGATACTGTGAACATCTACATAATCAACACAACCTTTGACTCTCTGGCCACAACCCAGCCGTTAAACTTGGTTTTTTCACCGCTATCCTATGGAGGAGTCATCAGCGTTGCAAATGCCACAATCCAGTTTGAGTCTCTAAACCCCAGTTATTGGGAAAGTATTGGAGCCGATGTTACTGGCAATATTGTTGAGGTTAATGTTACAAATGCTCGCCTGAAAATTGCTACAATTATGGTCACTTCCAGTGGGAGTAACATAACAACAACATCAGATATCTCGCCACAACTAAATGAACTTGTACCTCTATCTTCACAACTGAATCTCTTCGTTGGTGAGACTGAGAAGGTTGAAGTGATGGCAAGAGATCAGTTTGGTAATCCGATTACCGGTATAACAATTAATGCGTCTATCTCAGGAAATATAGGAAATTTTGATGGAAGTTTTGCGACTTCAGAAAAGACGGATGCAAATGGAATTGCAACGTTTTATTTCACAGCTACAAACGAGGGTCTCGGTACATTAAATTTCGAAGCAGAATCAAAGCAAGCATCACTTCCTGTAGAAGTTATTGACGTTAATACCAGTGTTGAGAAGAAATGGGATCAAGATAAATCCAATACTTCAGTCGTTGTGTCTCCTGATTTTGTGTGGACGGGCATATCAGGTGCCAGTAAGATTGTACTGAAAAATGCTGTGAGTCTTACTGGACAGGATAATAATAAATTTAATATAATATTCACTCTTTATAATTCAAGCACTTATTATACTTTTGGGGTGGGACTGAAAATAGAAGGAGACGAATATAAAGTTAAATCCAAAAAAGTATTTCTATATAAAAATGGACAGGAACTGTTCAATAACAAAGAGCTAAATTCCACCGCATGGGACAATATTTTTACAAATATTGGGACAGATATATTGGATGTGGACAATTACGCGAGCAGTGATCAGTCTTCGATTGAAACCTACCTTCAAGAGGTAATTAATTTCCTCCAGAATGCTCCGCCTTCTGATCCAGTAAAGCTCGCAGTGCAGAATATTGGCTTCCAAGAGGAGCATGGAGGTGGTGGCTGGAAAGTGGATATTCAGATTATATGATGTTAAATTCTGGTCAATCACATTTAGGATGACCTTTCAGAGCTGGCTGGTGCACTTAAAATTACTTGAAATTGGATAGACCAATTCTGATCAGGAGGCTTTAGGTTTTTTACCACTTCCTCCACATTATCCACTATGACTACAAAATCCATAAAGGCAAGCTAGGAAACCTACACTAAACTCGTTTGAAATTGCAAGTAAACTGCAGGTTGAGCTGAAAAAACCGGTCTTTATTGAGGAAGCCGTAAGTATCTGATAAGAACGAAAGTAAGCAATTTAGGCAGATCATGGGAAGTCAACGACGAAGAAGTCGAGAAAATCAAAAAGGCCATAGAAGGGGGTGGAACGCTTGGAAATAGTCTGTTTAGATGCTGATATTCTCATAGACTTTCTAAAGGGAAACGCTGTGGTTATAAAGGAAATTCAGCAACTTGAGGCTAAACATCAGCTTGTAACGTTGAAATTGTGCTGCAGTTAAATTGTTAGAGCAAAAGGTAAAAATGCCAGACGATTAGCATCTTTACCTGCACAAAACAACCTCAAACCTCCTCGCACAGTAATCGAGCAGGAATCTGAAGTCCTTTGCGAATTCCACTCCCACGACCACCTCTTCGACACCTCTTGACGCCTCCACGAAACCATCTTTAGACAGGTTAAGTTCTGAAAGCGTTAATTTGCCATAAGTGCCAACAGTCTCTGCAATGCTGCCGTTGGGCAAAACAGCAGCCCTTTTATACTGGCTTAGTTCATCAAATCTTAGTTTTTTGAATAGATTTTCAGGAATTATGGCAAAGCCTTCGTAACCGGTATCGAAAACGGCAAATGTATTTCCTTCATCAGGATACCTTGTTGAAAGCATAGGATTCTCCAGAACGATCTCTAAAACAGGTGTTCCATTGAGGAGATGTCCCACAGCGTGTCACCTCCACCCCCTTTTTATCAGGGGTCTGATGGTTCCGTGGAAATTATTCTCACGTCTCTTGGGCCCACTCTCTTCTCACGCAAAATTTCGGCGAGTTCATCAAGATTAGAGGCCTGAGCGATTAGTTGATCACCCATATATGCTTTAAAGTAAACTGTTTTCCGGTAGAGGGATGAAAAAGTAATTCTTGAGAGCATCCTCAACTACTTTGGATATGGCTCCTTTGCTGGAACCGTACATCTCTCTTACGATCTCTCTCAGCTTCTTTTCAGTCTCATCGCTGAGTGAAATGATCAGCGTTCCCATATAATTAATTATTAATTAAATAGTAATTAAATTTTTTGAATCGAATGGCTACATGCATAATTCAGAATAATTCTTGTATTCTGAAGATCCGCGATCTAATCTTCGAGCCTGAAATAATCCATTGGATAATCCCGTGTTCAAATCTCAATTACTTGTATTTGCAATACATCCGATAGAATCCAAAGAAAGATTGTACAGGAACTTTGTTCTCCGACAATCAAACGATTTCACAAAAATAAATACAGCTTTACAACATCCACCGCAACTAATATCTTTTAGAAATCCCATAATATCTACTATGCCAAAGGCTCCCTATGTTAGGGAGTACAAGCAGAGCAAATCCAGAGGAAAAGACTACATGATCAGATGTGATGGGTGTGGCAGGAAAGTGCCCAGATTCAAGACTTTTGTGGGCTATCGAGGCTTTAGAGTTGATTATGAAATCCAGAGGATGGTGGGGAGTAAAAACATCCACACAATAAGCATCAAAAGCTATTACTGCCCCAAATGTGCAAGGAATCTGGGAATTGTTCAGCCTGGGAAGCTTGGCAGGAGACGATAGGCTGCAATAGAAGTATATGGTGCATTGGGGCGCAATCATCCGTCACTTGGCAAATCCCACCTATCACTCGGATTTCGCTGGAGATATTTCTCCACCAGAACTATGTCCGGCTCCACACCAAAGAAGTTAGCTAGGCTTAGGATCATGAATAGCACATCTGCCAGCTCCTCTTCAACGTCGTCCTTGACACCTTTCCTTACAGCCTCTGCAAGCTCCCCTACTTCCTCAAATAACACAGCCAGCAAAAACAACTCTCCCGACTTCCTGTCTAGATCATAGTACCTTTTTTTTATTTCATCTCTCAAATCTTTCACACTCATCACACCTGTCAAGTCTGAACCTCCTGAAGGCGATTACCTTAAATACACTATAATCTTTTTTTTAATGCAATGCCTGAAACCTCTGAATATTACCAGCATGACTACATTGTTATTGGCTGTGGTGGATTTGGATTAGCGGTGATAAAAGACTTATCCAGAACAAACAAAAAGGTTCTTGCTGTTGACATCAATAGGGAGAAGGTGGAAGTTCTCATTGAACAGGGGATTGAGGCTGTAGAAGGGGATGCGAAAGATAAATCCTTTTTCGACCGGATTGATTATTCCAGAGTTTCAGCAGTTCTGATATTCACCCCTGACGATGACGTGAACACCTTTGCGGTTGAAGAGCTCAGAAAGAGGAGCATTGGAATATTCATAGTCGTCAGAGCTTCCGACATTAAAGCAAAGGAAGAGATGGAGCAGAAGGGAGCTGACTATGTCGTAACGCCTTATGAAGCGATGAAAAGTGTTGTTGTCAGCGCCCTGAAAAGGATGGAATCTATAAGGCGAGTCAAGAGGCTCCGGGAAGTTCTTGAGACCGTCAAGAACGGTAAGCTCGGAATATTCACTCACGACAACCCTGATCCAGATGCAATATCTTCTGCTATGGCTCTCAGAGAAATAGCAAGGCATTATGGTGTTGAGGCGGACATTTTGTATTTTGGTGAGATATCTCACCAGCAGAACAAAGCGATGGTAAATCTCCTGGAGATCTCCATTCTGAGTGCAGAGGATATAGATCTCTCTGCTTATAGGAAATTTGCTCTGGTGGATTCTTCTGCACCCGGCGTCAACAATTCAATTCCGGAAACAATAAAACCGAGCATCGTAATTGACCACCATCCCGCAGATAATGTGGAGGGTGAATTTGTAGATCTTCGGGACGATGTTGGAGCCACAGCAACGATTCTCGCTGGCTATCTCCAGGATTTGAAAATAGTTCCCAGCAGAACTCTGGCAACAGCCCTATTCTTCGGAATACAAACTGAAACTGAGGAGTTCAGAAAGAACACCAGAACTGCTGATTTTACGGCTGCAGCATTTCTCTATCCGTTTGTTGACCATGAGATGATTGAGAAGATGGAGGGACCAGCCCTCTCAACTGAAACTCTTGATGTACTTGGTACAGCAATAAAGAACAGACAGGTATTCTCGTCATTCGTGATCTCCTTTGGCGGCTTCATAAACGACAGAGATGCTTTGCCTCAGGCTGCCGACTTTTTGCTGAAGCTGGAAGGAATCTCAACTGTATTAGTCTTTGGAATTTTGAAGGATGTAGTTTATATTTCAGCGAGAAACAAGGATGTCAGGATAAATATCGGCGAGGTTCTGAAGAAGGCCTTTGGCGATGTAGGTAGTGCTGGCGGACATGCTCATGCTGCAGGTGGACAAATTCCTCTCGGCATTTTTGGAGACGTTTCAGACAGAGAAATGCTCTCAAAGCTTGTTACAGAGGCAGTGAAACGAAGATTCTTGAATGCTGTAGGAATTGAACACACACCTGAGAAAATCTGAAAGTCATCTCTTCATCTTCTCTCTATCCTCCCCATAATCTTGTCATAGGTGGTTCTCAGGTCCTCTCTTCCCACTGAACAAACGTGAATGATTGCATAAGCGATCTCTGGCATCTCTTTTCGAAGCTTTCTGGCAATCTCCTCTGTCAACTCATCGGCTTCTCTGACTGTCATGTCTCCTCTCACAGCTATATGCATGTCAAGATGGATGCTGTCCTTACCCATGTATGTTGCTATTATGTCGTGGACATTCTCAACCTCTCTGAACTCCTCCACAACACTTCTGACTTTTCTGTAAAAGGAGTCATCCGGGCTCATCCCCAGTAACATTTCGGCATTGCTCCTAAAAAGAATGTAGCCGTTGTATGCGATTATTAAGGCGATAATCATTGACAGCAAACCATCAACATGAGGGTAAAATGTGGAAAGAGCTATACCTATAGAACCGCCAGTGCCTGATATTACGTCGTTTTTCAGCTCGAATCTGGCAGCGACCTCCTCAGGTAGCTGATATTTTCTAGAGTATAGAAAGACAGCAAGCAAAACCAGTGTAGTGACGATCATTATTGAAAGGGCAAAGCCTGGCATGTAGACTTCAGATGGGTTGAGGAACCTTCTGAAACCCTCAACAAACAGCTCCAGTGAGACAACGGTGATGAAAACGATTCCTGCCACCATGGAGCTGAGATTTCTTGCCAAGCCATGGCCGAGGGGGTGGCCATAGTCTGCTGGTTTCTCCGAAATCTTTGATGCGTAATGCAAGACGATCAAGACAACAATATCCACAAGACTGTGGAGAGCTTCAGCCAGAATAACAAGGAAACCGCTAATTAAGTAGCCAACGACTCGGGCAGCGAAGAGAAGAATGTATATTGTCATCACTTTTTTAAGAAGCACGTGACCACTGAGACAAAGTGGCAAATAAAGATTATCCCATCCTGTTTCGGGGAGCAATTGGGGAGAGATACTTTTAAATACCCTTCCCGATAGTTGCCAAAGCTAAAAGTTTACGATGATGGGAGGCATGAATACATGAGCAGGTTGAGAAAGCTGCAGAGGAGAAAGAGCAATCCCAATCTTTCCGCTCTCATAGACACGTTGCTGGAGGAAGGAGCGAAAAACAAGGCTACTATATGGAAGGACGTTGCAGAGAGACTTGCAAAGCCAAGGAGACTCTATGCAGAGGTGAACCTCTCGAAAATCCAGAAATATGCCAGAGAAGGCGAGACGATTCTGGTGCCGGGAAAAGTTCTGGGAAGTGGTGAAATAGATAAGAAGGTAGATGTTGCCGCCCTTTCATTCTCTGAAAAGGCAAAATCAAAAATTGAGACTTCTGGTGGGAAATGTCTGACGATACTGGAACTTGTAAGAGAAAATCCGAAAGGAAGCAACGTCAGGATTATTGTGTGAGCTTTGTGAGGTGGTTTTAATGAGTGTTAGTGTTGAGAGAGTCATCAAAACTCTTGGTGACGACTTCGTTGTAATTGATGCAGAAAATCATGTTTTGGGCAGACTTTCAAGCATAATTGCAAAGCGTTTGCTTAATGGTGAGAAGATTGTGGTTGTGAACGCCGAAAAAGCTGTTGTAACCGGCGACAAATACATGGTCTTTGCCAGATACAAAGAGAAATACGACAGGGGGAGCAAGGAGAAAGGCCCGTATTTCCCAAGACATCCCGAAAAAATCTTCAAGAGAACTGTCAGAGGAATGCTGCCTTGGAAAAGCAGAAGAGGGAGAGAGGCTTTCAGAAGGCTCAGAGTCTTTGTAAGTGTTCCAAAAGAGCTTGAAGGCAAGGAATTCATTACTGTTGATGATGCTCTTCTTTCGAAAGTTTCAAAGACCGAAAAGTATGTGTCTCTTCAGGAGATCAGCAGATATTTGGGTTATGAGGTGAAAGCATGAAAATCGTTGTTACCAGCGGTAAGAGGAAGACTGCAGTAGCAAGAGCTACTGTCAGGCCGGGAGCTGGCAGGATAAGGATAAACAAGATTCCCGTAGAACTTCTGCAGCCCGAAATGGTCAGGATGACAGTTATGGAACCCCTCATCATCGCTAAAGAGCTGGCAAATAAGGTTGATATTGATGTTGTGGTTGATGGCGGTGGCTTCATGGGGCAAGCAGAAGCTGCCCGAACCGCAATTGCAAGAGGACTGCTGGAGTTCAGCAATGATGCAGAGCTGAAAAGAGTTTTTCTTGAGTATGACAGAACTCTGCTTGTTAATGACATAAGAAGAAAGGAGCCCAAGAAGCAGGGTGGAAGAGGAGCAAGAAAGAGGAGACAAACTTCGTACAGGTGAACTCATGTTTCCCATTCGTTGCTTTTCCTGCGGGGCTGTGATTGCCCACAAGTGGGAGGAATATTTAGCGAAGCTTAAAGAGGGTAAAAGTGCAAAGGATGCACTTAACGAGCTTGGGATAGACAGATATTGTTGCAGACGGATGTTCCTGACCCACAAATCTGTGATTGATGAATTTGCCCGATTTAGAGGGGCCGTAGGGTAGCCTGGTTATCCTCCCGGCTTCGGGAGCCGGTGACCCGAGTTCAAATCTCGGCGGCCCCATCCCTGAAGAGAGGTGATGATTACGTCGGCGAAAGTAAGAAGGATAACATTCCCATTTGACTATACAAGATTTGAAAAAGCGAGGATAATCGGGGCGAGGGCTTTGCAGATAGCCATGGGTGCGCCCGTTCTTATTGAAACTGATAAAAAAGACCCCCTTGAAATCGCAAGGGAGGAGTTTGAAAAGGGCGTAATTCCGATAACTGTAAAGAGGAGAAGAAGCAGTTTTGTGTGGCTTGAAAGACATGACCTCTTTTGAGGTGTGCACGAAAGACACGAGAGTAACGGGGTAATGAGGTGGTAATTTGATAATAGAGGATGTTTCTTACAGAATCGTATTTGATTCGAGAGGAAGAGAAACTATTGAGTGTGAAGTTTTTGCTGAAGAAGCTTATGGAAGTGCTATTGCTCCAAGTGGAGCCTCGACAGGCAGTGAAGAGGCTGTTGCAGTTGATGTTTATCGGATAGATGAGATTGAGGAAAGAGTATCAAAGGCCTTAACAGGATACAGCATTTTCGAACAGAGAAGTGTGGATAAAGCACTGAGGGAGGAAGATGGGACGGAGAATTTCTCCAGCATTGGTGGAAATTTCGCCATTACCGCAAGTTTGGCAGTGGCGAAAGCAGCCAGCGACTGGCTGGGAATTCCACTTTTTGCCTATTTGGGCGGCGTTCTTGCTGATGAACTTCCGTACCCTCTTGGAAATGTTATTGGAGGCGGAGCTCATGCAGAAGGCTCCACCAATATTCAGGAGTTCCTCGTGATTCCTGTTGGAGCTGAAAACTTTTTTGAAGCTCAGTTTGTCAATACGAGGGTTCACAGAGCTTTAAAGGATGAGTTCAAGAAGCGAAATATCTTTGCAGCCAAAGGTGATGAGGGAGCTTGGGCAGCCAAGATAAGCGATGAGGAGGCCTTTGAAATACTCAGTTCTGCCATATCGAGAGTTGAGGATGAGACTGGAGTGAAAGTAAGAATTGGAGTTGATATTGCCGCAACTGAGCTCTGGAACGGTGAGTTTTACGTTTATGGTGAGAAAAAGCTATCCCCTGACGAGCAAGTTTCTTTCATAGCCGAACTTGTTGACAGGTATGAGTTGCTGTATGTTGAAGACCCCCTCCACGAAAACGATTTCGAAGGCTTTGCCGAGCTAACAAGGTCGGTGGACTGCATGGTGTGCGGAGATGACTTGTTTGTTACCAACATAAAGAGAATTCAGAAAGGCATTGAAATTAGAGCTGCCAACACCGTCCTGATCAAGCCTAACCAGATAGGGACGCTGAGTGATACAATTGATGCGGTAAAGCTTACTAAGAAAGAGGGTTGGGATGTGGTTGTATCCCACAGGAGTGGTGAGACTGAGGATGATTCAATAGCACATCTCAGCGTGGCCTTCAACGCAACATTAATAAAGACAGGTGTGGTGGGTGGCGAGAGAACGGCAAAGCTGAATGAACTCATCAGAATTGAGGAGTATCTTGATAATCCCAAGATGGTTGAGATTAAAAAGATTAAGAGGCTGTAAAAGGCTGTAAAAGTGGCTGAAGGTGATTTGAATGGCGAGAGAAAGCGATGCAATGATGAGAGAACCAGAAGAGGGTTATGAGTATCTGGTAGCTCCTGATGAATATCTGGCAGCAGGAGTTCATATCGGCACGCAGGTGAAGACGGGAGACATGACAAGGTTCATCTACAAGGTGAGGCCTGACGGTCTTTACGTTTTGGACATCAGAGTTCTGGATGAGAGGCTGAAGATTGCAGGGAAGTTTCTGGCGAGATTTGAACCGTTGAAGGTACTCGTTGTTTCAGCAAGGCAATACGGTCAGAAACCGGCAAGGATGTTCTCTAAGGCAACCGGTGCAGATTACGTTGTTGGGCGCTTCATTCCGGGAACCCTTACAAACCCTGTTCTCAGGGATTACAGGGAACCTGATGTCATTCTTGTTACAGACCCAGCAATCGACGCCCAGGCTGTCCAGGAGGCAACTGATGTGGGAATACCCGTTGTTGCTTTATGTGACTCTAACAACAGCATTGCAAATGTTGACTTAGTTATACCCACTAACAACAAGGGTAGAAAAGCTTTAGCACTGGTTTACTGGCTTCTTGCAAAAGAAGTTCTCAAGAACAGGGGCTTTACCGAATTCCACTACACTGTTGAGGACTTCGAAGCTGATCTTTAATTCAAATTTCACTTAATTTTCTTTTCTGAGGTCTGATACTATTTGATTTCAAAAAATTATCCACTTATTTTGCAAAACGCTTAGCTCCCGTTTACTCAATGGAACTCAGGGACGGGGAGGGGCTGGGTGGGCGGGATACATTGGGGTAATTAGGGTAAGGAAGTCTCAAAGTTAGGTAAAAGCCGTCACTGACTCGTCACAAGTACCAATCCCAGAACAATCAGGAGTGTTCCAGCCATCACCTTCGGCAGGTTCACCTTCTCGCCAAGAATCAGCACTGAGAGCACAACTGTAACCAGTGGATAGACAGAGGTTATTGGGACTGCTTTGGCTGCGCCAATAGACTTGAGAGCTCCGTAGTAGATCACCATTGCGATACCTCCGGCTATGGCTCCGGCTGTGAGGAGTATCAAGATGTTAATTCCCCGTATCCCCTCAAAATTCAGCTCCCGAATCAAAAGCGACAGAATTAGGAGTGAAAGCAGCGCTCCTGCACTTCTAACTATGTTGGCTGCTACTGGCGATATGGCGGTTGCGGCAATGATCTTGTCCAGCAGTGGAACGGTGCCCCATAGAAGCGCTGCCATGAATGCAAGAAGTTCACCCTTCATTTTATCCCTCCTTTCTATTACTCTACTTTTTACTCTAACCCCTCTGACTCCTTGTAAACTCGTACATAAATATTCCCGCTGCAACCGAGAGGTTAAGACTCTCAACCCTCCCGTAGCAGGGGATGGATGCAATCACATCGCACTGCTTTCTCACGGGCCTTGAAATACCCTTATCTTCTCCACCTATCACAATCGCAACCGGTGGGGTGAAGCTGACCTTCCAGAGTTCTTCACCACCAACCTCAGCACCAATCACGTAAAATCCAAGCTTTTTCAGCTTCTTCACAGCGCTTGCCAGGTTCTCTTCCCTAGCTACATCCACATGTAATGCAGCTCCGGCAGAAACCCTTATAACTGCTTCAGTCACCTGGGCAGACCTTCTTTTTGGGATGAGAACTCCAGCACAGCCGAAGAATTCAGCACTTCTCAGGCATGCTCCCAGATTGTGGGGGTCGTCAACACCATCTAGAATTAGAATGAATTTTCCTTCCCGGATAGCTTTTTCGATGATGTAGTCAAAATCTATGTATTTGATGGGAGCAACATCTGCAGCCACACCCTTTGATTCTGCAGGCAGAGTTGAGCGGGGAACATAAACAACGGGAATGCCCATTTTCCTTGCCTTGCTCTCTATGGAGGTTATTTTTGGGCTTTTAGCGCTTTTAGCTTCTCTTGCAAGGTATATCTTGCTTGCTTTCCCGGTTTTAATCGCCTCCAGTACACTGTTCACTCCGTAGACTTTCATGCAACCCAGATAGCAGGTAAGGATTAAGACCTTACCGCCTTATGTCTTATCGCAAAACTATCGCAAAACCTTTATCCTATCTGGCAAAACCATGGAGAGTGAAGAAAAAGGGGATTCGCTATGAAAGGGAGCTGATAAAGCTCCTGTGGGATAGCGGCTTCGCTGCTGTGAGAGTAGCGGGAAGTGGAGTAAGCATCTTCCCATCTCCTGACATAGTTGCCGGCGATGGAAAGAGATTTCTGGCCTTTGAGGTAAAATCCCGGAAAGGTTTGCCCCTCTACATCTCTAAGGAAGAAGTTAAGCAGCTCATAATGTTCTCCAACCTGTTTGGGGCAGAGGCGTATATAGCCTTAAAGCTCCCTAATTCTCCCTGGCGTTTCTTTGCCATCAATTCGCTGAGGGAGACGGAAAAGGGTTTTGTGGTGGATGAAGCAGCTTACGCTTCTGGAGCAGACATTTATGAGGTCACAGGGAAAAGCAGGCAGTTGAGGCTGGAGTGGTAGTCCGAAGCAATTTTCCTGTATTCCTACGCTTATTCTATAAATTCTAACAAATCAAAAAGCTTTATGTGGTTGCATGGAATACTAATAAAAATATGGGATTTAAATGGAAGTCTAAATGGTGGATATTTGTATTGGTAACTGGATTGGCTATCACTCTGATAGCACTGACTGGCTGCGTTCAGGAGGAGAAACCTCCAGAATTGAATAACAAAAGCAAGGCAAAACCCGAACTGAAAGCTTTCACGAATTTTTCCTCAGAAGAGGAATTAAGAGAATATCTGTCAAAGTCTCAAAGTGTCGGATATTCTTTCGGCATCTGGGGAGAATTGGTAATTACAGCGGATGTTGCAAAGGGGGGTGTTCCAGAGGCCGTTCCAGCTCCACGCCCTGCAACAACTCCAGCACCTATTCCCGCCCCCACACCTACCCCGGCTCCAACTCCAGGCAGGTATTCAACCACAAATGTGCAGGTTGCAGGCATCGATGAGCCGGACATAGTCAAAACAGATGGCAGAAACATTTACTTCTCCAGATTCTGGATGGGCTGGGTACATCCAGTCAAATTCGTCCCGGAAATGGGCGGGAATACAAAGATAATACTGGCATTTCCACCTGAAGAGCTGGAGAAGAAATTCGAGATCGATGAGTCCGGTCAGCTTCTTCTAGACAACAGCACCCTTATAATACTGGACTATGACCGCATTGTAGCTTATAACGTTTCAGGAAAGCCTGAGAAGGTATGGAATGCAGACCTGAACAGTAGGCTGGTTGCTGCAAGGCTTTATGACTCAAAGCTTTATCTAATCACCCGAAGCTGGATAGACTATTACGAGCCCATTCCTGTCAAACCACTGGTAATTAACGGAAAAGAGGTTATCATAGACTACACCAGAATCTACCACCCAATCGAACCCGTTTATGCAGATGTAACCTATAACGTCCTAATTCTTGACCCTGAAACTGGGAGGGTTGAGAACTCAGCTTCCTTTATCGGCTCTGCGGGTCAGTCGATTGTTTACATGTCTACCAGTGCCATTTACATCACCTACTTCCAGACGCCTGATCAGGCAGACCTGATGTACAAGTTTCTGAAGGAGAACAGAGATCTAGTCTCGAATGAAGTAATCCAGAGAATTGAGAAACTCAGACAGTATGACATAAGCAATCGAGCGAAGTATGTAGAGATACAGGAGATTCTGCGGCAATATTCATCATCTCTTGACAGGGATGAGCGGAAAAAGTTTGAAAATGAGTTCTGGAACAGGCTGATGAAGTACAGGGAAGAACATAAGAGAGACCTTGAAAAGACTAGGATTGTGAAGATGTCTCTGGATCTGAAACCTCTGGCAGCTGGCGAGATTCCGGGCAGGCTCCTGAATCAGTTCTCTCTGGATGAGTACCAAGGATACCTTAGGGTTGCTACCACCATAGGAGACACCAACGATCTCTACGTACTGGATGCAGACCTCAAAGTGGTTGGCTCCATAAAGGACTTCGGCCAGGATGAGAGGATATATGCTGTCAGGTTCATTGGTGACAGAGGCTACATCGTCACCTTCAGGCAGACAGACCCATTCTTCGTCATAGACCTCTCAGACCCAACAAAGCCGGAAATAAAGGGTGAATTGAAAATTCCGGGATATTCATCATACCTCCACCCCATTTCGGAACACATCATACTTGGGGTCGGGAAGGAAGGCAGCGAAGTAAAGGTATCTCTCTTCGACGTCTCCTCGCCAGAGAAGCCTGAAGAAATAGACAGGTACATACTGAAAGAGCACTGGTCGGATATATTGAGAACGCATCACGCCTTCCTGCTGGATAACAAGCACAAGATATTCTTCCTTCCAGGGGCAAGCGGTGGATACATTTTCTCCTACAGCGAAAAGCTTGAACTTGTTAAAGCAGTAGACATGCCGGCCATCAGGGCCATCTACATAGACGACTACCTCTACATAATCGGCGACAAAATCGCGGTCTTCGATGAGAAGACTTGGGAGAAAGTAAATGAGCTGGATTTATAAATTTTAATTTTTTATTTTGAGAGTTTGAAAATTGTAACTCAAGCATTTCCTTCAATTTCGATCAACTTTCAATTCCAACCTTGGATAATATTGCCTCTTTTGTGGACTAATCTTTAGAAATAAACGAAATTCAATCAGGTGAAGCCTCCAACTTTCTTGCAACAACTGTCACATATACACTTTCTCCTGCCTCTAAAAACTCTACTACATGGAAAGAACTCTCCTCAAGAAATGACTGAATCTCCAAACTATCGAAAGTTCTCAGCTCATGAGTCTCTTCGAATAGGTCTATGAGTTCTCTGTCCTTATAGATGATGCATTTAAACAGCAATGTGAGAAACCTTGTCTCCAGATTAAACTTGGGAAGAGATACTCTAATAGATTTCAAATCATCCTTTTCTCCCTCCAGAACACTTGGTTTAACCCCATGTGTCTTGAAGAATTCGAAACTGGGAAAATCGAATATGAATAAGCCTCCATCCCGAAGGTTGTTGAAGGTATTTCTAAAAAAGCTCTCAACTTCGTCATCTTCATGCAAATAGCCAAGAGTACCGAACAGGCAGGTTACCACATCAAAAGGCTTGGGCAATCTGAACGAGCGGGCATCGGCAAGTAATATGTTGGCATCAACCCCCATATTGCGGGCTTTCTCTCTGGCAAGTTCAACCATAACTTCCGAGTTGTCTATCCCTCACACTTCGTACCCTTTCTTGGAAAAATAGATCAGGAGGTCGCCAGTACCACATCCTATGTCCAGTATTGTTTTAAACTCTCTCCCAAGGAATTTCTTGGCTATTTTCTCCACGAACCTTGCATTTTCCTCTGTGTCGAAGGAACTGTAAATGAGGTCATAGTACTTGCCATATTTTTTATAAATGTCTGCAGGCGCCATTTGTTTAACTTATTCTGACGCTTTGTAAATGTATCTTACTGCCTAAGCTCTGTATAGCTCATACTTCATGCTCTCTCAGCCCCAGCACTCGTATCTCAAAACAGCAAAATTTTTATGACTATGTTAACCGCACCAGATTATGGTTAACCAACTGAAGTTCGTGCTGGCTGTAGTGATGGCAGTGCTAACAGCTTTAACAGCTCAGATAAAATTTAACATCTCAATTGTGCCCTACACCATGCAGAACTTCGCTGTCGTGCTCTCGGGACTCCTTCTCGGCCCCTTGTATGGTTTCATCTCTCAGCTCATATACATAGGCATGATTGCTATCGGCATACCGGCGGGAGCTGGATTTAAAGGAGGACTGGGCATCCTTACAGGGCCAACGGCAGGGTATATTCTGACATTCCCGGTGGCTGCAGCCATATGTGGCTACTTCAGAAAACTCTTCTGGAAGGAGGGGCAAAGAGCTGAGAAGATGGTAGTGTGGGCAGGGAGTGCTGTTGCGTTCATTCCGGTCTATCTGGTGGGCTTTTACGTATTCTACATGTTCGCTACCAGAGTCAGCGGATATATGAGCTGGAGTGAGAGTGCCGCTGCTCTCTTCGGATTTTCGGGACTTTCACCGGCTCTGACTGTTTTTATTGCTTCAGTAGTAATCTTCGTTCCTCAGGACTTTTTCATCGACCACGTTCTGGCCATTGCTGCTTTCAGTTACGTCTATCAGATGCTGAAGGAGAGGGGGATTGAAATCTGATCGAGCTGATAGGTGTTAGCTATACCTACCCGAATGGAGTGAAGGCATTATCGGGCATTGATTTCGTTGCAGAGGAAGGTGAGAAAGTATTCATTGCCGGGAAAACGGGGAGTGGAAAATCAACACTCCTCAGAATTTTTAACGGTCTGATACCTTTCTTTTACGGTGGAAAGCTAAAAGGAGAGGTGAACATTTTCGGGAAGTCCAGTGAGGATGTGAAGAAAGATGTCTTTTTCATCTCTCAGTTTCCCGACGAACAGATTTTAATGGGTAGAGTCAGGGATGAAATAGTCTTTCCACTTCTCCAGAGGGGCTTAGACTTTGAAGAGGCGGAGAAAAAGGCTTTGAAAGTGGCAAAGAAGCTTGGCGTTGAGGATCTGATGGAAAAGCGAACTGATGAAATCTCGGAGGGGCAGAAACAGATGGTGATGCTGGCCACCGCCTTGGCCAGCGGTTCAAGGGCAATTGTGCTGGACGAGCCTTTCGCCCACCTTCATGTTAGGAGGGCAAAAACACTTCACGAACTCCTTTTGAAAAGCGAGAATACCATAATAGCATCGGATCACAGAATCGAGCTTTCAAGGGGATTCAGAAAGGTCAGCATGACGGAACTTAATCGAGAAGTCAATCAGGAAGCCGACCAGTATGGTGAAGATGAATCTGAGCAGGAAACCGAATTTCAAGTAAAACGTAAAGTAAGTAAAGTTGTGGAGGTTGAAAACCTTCACTTCAGCTACAGCCACTCAGATCAACTATTCTCAGGTCTGAGCTTTGAAGTGAGAGAAGGTATGACTCTGGCCATAACCGGAGATAACGGGGTAGGGAAGACGACGCTTCTAAAAATACTGGCAGGGCTTTTGAAGCCCGATAAAGGCAGGGTAATGGTTCACGGGAAACCGAGTCTATCAATGCAGTTCCCCAACTATCACTTTTTCAGCAGGAGCGTTGCGGACGAGCTTGGAAACATCACAATCTTTGGACTTGAAAAGCTTGCAGGAAGGCACCCCCACTCTCTCAGTGCCGGCGAGGCAAAAAGAGTTTCTATAGCCAAGGCTTTCAGAAGCGACATCGTGCTTTTGGATGAACCCATGTGCGGTCAGGACACATCCTTCAGAGTGCAGCTCCTCAACGAGGCCAGGAGAAGAGGGAGGACCCTGATACTGGCAACCCATGATGAAAAGCTGGCTGCCATGTGTGATGAGGTGATTAATCTTGATGAGATTTGCAAAAATTGCAAGAAGGGCTCTTGAAGGAGGTGGGATGGAGGAAAGGACAGCCATCCTAACCTCAGCCTTCTTATCTCTCTCTGTGCTTATCTCATTCATTCCCGCAATCTCTTTTGCAGCCCTCATCCCTCCTCTTCTTGTGGTCAAAAGAAGAGTTTTTTACTCTTTAGCGGCAGCGTCTCCCCTCCTCATCGTCTTTTTCCTCACAACCCTTCTTCTTTCCGGCCTGGTCATTTCTGATTCTATTTCAGATTCCGGTCTGAATTCAACGTTACTCCCGGCACCGCTTTGGGCAGCTCTCACGTCAATTATGGCTGTTGCAGCTCTGATATCTGCCGGAACACTGCTGTTCACCGATAATCCGTCTAGAATGGTTGCAGCCCTGATGTTCTTTCGTATCCCTTTTCAGGCGGCTTTCAGCATAGCCCTTGCCATGAGGATGCTCCAGATGCTGATGAGAGACTTGGAAAACGTTTCAGCAATTCTTAAGATGAGTGAAACTGGCTTGGGATACTACAAAAAGCTTTTATTGGCAATCACTTCAGTTTCAGTGCTTCGGGGAATTGCAGTTGCGGAAACTCTTTATTCTAGAGGCTTTCCCGGAAATTTTGATTATCCTCTCAAAAAGCCTGAAGCCAGAGAGGTTATTTTACTGCTTTATTCATTTATTCTGTTCCTTTATTCCCTTAATTCTTTCTTTTGATTCTCTCTTTAACTTCATTCCAGTGCTGTCTTAGCTCCTCTTCGCTTCCTTTCCTCCTAACCTCCTTCCCCATCCACTCCACGAAACCGTGATTGTGGAGGTAGTCGGTGTAAGCGGCAGCTTCACTGACTATCAAGAAAAGGAATTTAGGGTCAAAGCCATATATTTCGACGGCAGCATCATAGGGTGTTCGCCAGTCTTTGTAAGCACGCCAGAAACTGATTGTTTTTTCCGTGAAGTCATCTATGTAGCTCAGGAAAACCTTTATGACAGGATTTCTGAAATCACGGTGTCCCGGAAACACAGTTTCGATTTGAATTGAGAGGAGCCTTTCAATGGTCTCCAAATACTGCTCAAGAACTGGAAGCCTTTCGACTTCATCCACCGGCTCGGGGGACTTGTAGGGGACTATTCCGTCAAGGACTGTATCGCCGGAGAAGAGAATGCCGTCTTTCAGCAGGCATATGTGGCTGAGGGAGTGGCCAGGAGCTGGCAGCACTTCAAAGCTCTTCAGTTTTTTAATTTCTTTTACTTCATTGCAGTTCTTGCATGGCTTTGAATACTGGGTGTACCTCTCCTCTGTCCTCTTCTCCATGATCTCTACCAGCTTTTCAGGCATTCCTAGATTGCGGAAGTGCCGAAAGACCAGCTTAAAATAACTAAACTCAGAATCTGAGATTCGCTCACACGCTATTTTGCTGGCATAAACTTCTGGGAAGAGGTATGCCATTCCGAAGTGATCTGCATGGCTGTGGGAGACCACGAGCTTAACGTCTTCGAAAGTAAGCCCCCTTTCCTCAAGTCCATTTTTTAACGCTTCAAAAGACTGGGGCGTGTAGATGCCGCAGTCAAAAAGAACTTCATCATCAATGAGGTATGCGTTGGTGTCCCCAGTTGGAAATGGGGAGGGGATTCTTATTCTGAAAATTTCCATAGACAGAGGTTGAACATGTGAAATTTAAATCCTACCTCTGGACTTTTGACACCTGATTGTTTCCGCTTATCCGAACCTGTCCACAAGGTACGCATGGAGGAGTGGCAGAGCAATTGTGACATCGCAGTAGACTGTTACAGCTTTGGCATCGCTTTTCAGCTTGCACCAGCTCTTCGCTTCCTCGAGCGTTGCCCCACTGAGTCCTCCCCACTGGGGAGAATCTGTAGTAACCTGAATTGCGTAATCGAAGCCTTCAGCCAGAAGCATTGCCTGGAGGGTGAAGTTCTTGGGAACCCCTCCACCGAAAATTGCTGTGCCAATTGCCCCATCCTGAAAGCACAAGTCCACCATTTTCCTGATGTCCTTTATTACATCGAGGATCATATCCTTACTGTATATCGAGAGGTGCAGACCGGCAATTGAATCGTGGAGAGTAGGAGAGAAAACAGGGACACCTTTTCTGGCTGCTATGTGGAGGAAAGACTCCTTGTCGGGCAGTCTGAGGCCTATCTCTCTGATGAATTCATGAGTACTCATTTTTCCATCCATTTCTTGGATTATGCGGGCAAGAAATTCTTCTATGCCCTCAAAGGCATCCTGGGAGACGAAAACATCATATATTCTGTTTATATTTTGCCGGGAAAGTTCTAAATCATTAGCTCTGGCATCACCTTTCTCGTGCCTGTACCCCAGTGCTTCTGCCACCTCATGAACGATGTTGGCCCCTGTCGTCACTATGCAGCTTGCAAAGCCCTTCTCAACCATATCTGCTATGATACTCCTCATCCCGGCAGGTATCAGAGCGCCAGAGAAAGCCAGAAAGATAAAAGCGTCTTTCTCCACCATCTCTGCGTATATCCTTGCAGCCTCCCCGAGCCTTCTGGCATTGAAGGCAGTATCAGCCATTGCCTCAACGAGTTCCGATATTCCCATGCCTCTCCTGACATTCAGTGGTTTAACGTTCACCATGCAGGGAGGTGGCGGCGTGGATTAAAGTTTTTTGTTCCTCTTCGTCAATTCCACCACATTTAAATAGCCTCATACCGAGCAATTTCTCATGAACAGGCGTGTTTTGCTTCTCAGCATATCTCTCCTGCCTGTTATGATTGCATCGGGGATGATCTACTCTGTACTGCCAATCTACCTCAACCAGGAGCTTGGAGCTGGGAAGGTGCAAGTTGGAACCCTCTTCACCTTAGGTGCACTAACAGGAACTCTCACATCTCTGGGGATCGGGAAGCTTGCGGACAGATTCGGGAAAATACCTCTAATTCTGTTCTCCCAGATTTGTTTCTCCGCTGTGATGATTCTGTACTCCTTTATAAATTCTTACATCTTCGCCTATCCCATCCACGTCTTTGAGGGCTTTGCATGGGCCAGCCTTGGAGTTTCAGCTCCAGCGCTAATAGCTGATGTCTCCAGAAAGGGTGAAAGGGGAGAGGCAATGGGCATTTACAATACATTCTGGGGGCTGGGATGGGTCATAGGCCCCATTCTGGGCGGAGGTCTGGCAGAGCTTTTTGGCTTCCGGATTATGCTTAGGGTGTCATTTTTGATGATAATGCTTGGGCTGGCTCTTTCCCTGATGCTGATCAAAGGGAACGTTATGTCTGGCCCATCTGAAGCCCCATCTGAAGTGTCCGAGGCTTAGAGGAGGTGTTCGGGAATCCTCTGCTTCACAATCAGGTCTCCGTAGCTTTCGGCTTCTCTCGTTAAGTAATGGTGGCTGCCTTCCACAAGCACTTCAGCACATCTCGTTCTGCCGTTGTACTGGCTGCTCATAGCGAATCCATATGCTCCAGCATCGAAAATTGCGATGATATCTCCCTTCTCAACCTTCGGTAGCTTTCGATCCTCCCCCAGAATGTCTCCGCTCTCACATATGGGTCCTACTATGGTGTATACTTCCTCCCCCTCTCTATCCATCTTGTTCGCAACAGCAATGCGGTGGTAGGCATTATACATTGCAGGTCTCAAAAGCAGATTGAATCCAGCATCCACAGCAACGAAGTTCTTGTAACTTTTCTTGACGGCATTTACTTTTGTGAGAAGGACTGTCGTATCTCCAACTATGCTCCTGCCCGGCTCCAGCCAGAGTTCTGGGTCAGATTTGAGCTCTGATAAGCCATTTTCAAAAACGGGCAAGAGTTTTTCAGCAAGCTGAGCCGGAGTGGGTGCACCCTTTCCTTCATAATCTATTCCGAGTCCTCCTCCAATGTCAATAAACTCTAGCTCCACTCCGATTTCCTCCACTTGCTTCGCTATCTGGAACATCTTTTCCAGAGCTTCTACGAAGGGAGAAATATCTGTTATCTGGCTGCCTATGTGGCAGTGAATGCCGCACGGCTCGACGCCTGGCAACTCATAGGCGGTTCTGTAAATGTCAACTATGCCCTCCCACGGAATCCCGAATTTTGAGGTTCTAAGGGCTGTGGCTATCTTGGGATGGGTTTTTGCATCTATTTCAGGATTGACTCTGAATGCAATTCTAACCTCAGAATCTTCAAGAATAGCGGTTTCGGAGAGGGTGTAAAGCTCGTCAATGCTGTCCACGCTGAAGGCAACACCGCTCCGCACACCCATTCTGATTTCCTCATCACTCTTGGAGTTGCCATTGAAAAGAATATACTCTTTCGGAAAATCGGCAAGCAGAGCAATATACAGCTCTCCGCCGCTGAATACGTCTGCGCCAAATCCGTTTGCCGAGATTATTCTGAGTATGGAGAGGTTGTTGTTGGCCTTAACGGCATATAGGAGCTTTGCATCCTTAAAAGCATCCTTATAGGCCTTGATGTTTCTCTCCAGTGTCGATCTGGAGGTGACATAAAGTGGAGTGCCGTAGCTTTCAACAAGCTCCTTTATGCTAACGTCCTCCACGAACAGCCAGCCGTTGCGAACAGAGAACATTTTTATCACCTTTTTCAGTAGGTTTTGGCCACTGCCGTAAGATTCCCGAGCTCTCCGCACACTGCACAGCTCCCTTTCTCCTGGAGTTCCATCCATTCTGGAATTTCTTCGAATCTCCCGAGAACGCTGCCTTTCAGAGCCTCTTCAACATCCTCACCGCATTCAAGGCTGTCGCAGAGGTAAATCAGGGCAACACCCTTACCAATCCACTCATTAGCGTCCTCAACACTCTCGAAAAACTTCAATTTATCCATCATTTTTCCGGTTGCCTTTCTCAACAACCTTTCCTTCATTTCTGCAGCCCATTTGCGTATTCTCTCTTCCGTTATCTCCTCAACCGACATCTTATGCTTTACCCTTTCATCCCTGAAGGATACAATAGCGCTACCTTCATCCACCTCTCGTGGTCCAATTTCCAGCCTCACGGGCACGCCCTTGAGTTCCCACTTGTAGTATTTAGCTCCGGGCCTCTCCTCGCTGTCATCCAAAACCGCCCTGAATCCCATGTCCGTTAACTTCTCATAAAGCTGCCTTGCCACTTCCATTACTTTCTCTTCGCTCCCCTTATACAGAATCGGGATTATGACTATCTGAACGGGTGAGACTTCGAAGGGAAGAACCAGGCCGAGATCGTCCCCATGAATGCTTATGAGGGCTGCTATGCACCTCTCTGAAATGCCGTAGCACGTCTGGTGGACGTAAGCGTGATCCCCATCGGGTGTTTCATATTCAATATCGAAAGTCTTTGCAAAGTTGTCAGCTAGGTGATGAACGGTTCCGATCTGCATTGTTCTGCCGTCTGGCATTACAGTATCGAAGGCAACGGTATAGGCTGCTCCCGGAAACTTATCCCACTCCGGACGCCTTATCACCAGATACGGTATGGCCAGGAAGTCGTAGAATTCCTTGTAGAGCTTTATTGCATCTCTTACCTGCCTCTCAGCATCTTCGTAATCCACATGGGCTGTGTGGGCTTCCTTGAAGGACGTAATCTCCCTCAGCCTTATCAGGGGGCGGGTATGCTTGGTTTCATAACGGAAAGTGTTTACAACCTGGTAGACTTTAAGCGGGAGGTCGGCATGACTCCTTATCCATAACTTGAACATGGGATACATGGCGGTCTCGCTTGTGGGCCTTAAAGCCAGCTTCACGTCAAGGGGGTCTCTTCCACCGTGGGTTACCCAGTAAACTTCATCTTCAAACCCCTTTATGTGTTCTCCCTCCTTCCCAAGCTCGGTTTCAGGGATGAGGGTTGGGAAGTAAACTTCATCATGGTCTCTGTCCATAATTTCCCGTAACTTCCCGTAAACAAGCTGTCTAATCTTGAAACCGAATGGGAACCACACATATAATCCTTTAACGGGATATCGAACATCCATTATTTCTGCTCTCTGAATCAGCTCATGATACCATTCTGAAAAGTTCTCCTTTGACGGTAAGGCCTTTGATGTAATAACCTCCATTTTAACACCCAAAGCTTTGCAGTAAGCTGCGAATATTAAATTTTCGTAGTTGCTATCAGAGGAGTGATGAATGTTTCGATGAATGCGGCCAAAAGCAGGATGGGGACGATTTTAGTGAAGAACTTTCTTATTGCAAAACGATAAGCTCTGCCAATGGAAACATCCTCACCCCTGACCTTCTCATAAAAAATTCCTCCAAGCCACACACCGTAGCTGGACGCCATTAGGACTGCAGGAATTTCGAATATTCCATGGGGTAGGAGGAGCATCATTACATTTGTCAGCCCAATTTCTTGGGACTTGACGAAGACCACCACACCTATGAAAAAACCATTGAGGAAAATGAAGAGAACGGGAAATATTCCGAAAAAGAAGCCAGTAAGCATTGCAAATAAGGATTTAAGGCTGTTGTTCAGGAATATAAGGGCAAAAAGTTTCAGTGGGTCCAGCTCTTTGATAAACTCGAACTGAGTAAAGAACTGGCCGACAACGCTTTCAGCGTTTTCAGGGTTAATCATTGCGGATATGTAACCAGAGAGGGCTGATACGAAGAAAAGCAATGTTAGCAGTGAGAAGTAAATCCACATTCTCATACTTTATTCCGTGTTTTTGGAGTTTATATATTTAAGGTGAGAAGTTTGTGATGGTGATGTGGTTTTTAGCCTACCTAACCCACTCTAGCCCCCTAGCCACTCTTCCTGTCTCATCCATCCCCTCCATCCCGAAATTATCCCCGAGTTTCAGACCGAGAACGTCATCCGCAGGGCATCTCTTATTCCTGGAGCAAACCCAAGAACCATCAGAACGAATTTAACGAATTCCCGCACATCTTCACTTTCATCTGATGTGTCTAACAGGTAAAGAATGACCAGAAACAGGAAGAACTTGGCGGGAACCATTATCCAGGGGCCGAAGGTGTTGATGAGAAAACGTGGTAGCACATGGAGCTCCCAGTAGCCGAGATACTGAATGCCGAGGAACGTGGCAAAGCCATCTGTCATCTGGGCGAACATTACAAGAGTGCTGGTGTCGTCATTCATTCTCTTAAGGCGTGATGCTATCAGCCGAAACAGAATTGTGAAAATTAAAGCTCCGAGGAGGCTTAATGGCAAAACCCACCAGTTGATGACTTCCAGCGATGAGAAAAGAAAAATGAGGATTATGAGGGAAAGAATTGCCCCGAAAGTAGCATGATATCGCCAGTAGTCCTTACCCCTTAATTTGAATGAAATAAGGAGTGATGGGAATGTAATTAAGAAGATTATGACGTAGATGAAGGGAGTCATGAAAAAGTATGAGATTGGAGGCTTCAGGAAGGCGGCGTCCTCCACAACTCTTACTGATGAGCCAAGGATGACGAAGGGCAGGTTTGAGATGGAAAATTTAATGTCGAAAGGAACGCCTGTTCTGCTTAAATATCTGAAAATGAGATAGACGGCGATTATCAGGATGATGGCGAAGGTTATGGTGTTGACGGGGTTGTAACCTTCTTTATAAATAATTGAGTCAATATAGTATTCTTTTATGAACTCCCAAAAACCCATGGATTTCGGGATGCTGCTGTATTTTTAAATGTTGCTATCTACTCTCATTTTTTGAGAATTGTTTATCCACCGGCTGTTGTTTTAAACGGGGAAATTTGGCAGCGTAACCAGTTTAGCTGGGTGTTTAATTAAATTCTAACTGAACACCTTCATTCTACTCTGTTGCTATCCAGTATAGCCATCAGCTCGCTAACATCTATCTCTCCCAGCCCTATGGCTGAATCAGCCGCTCCGTAAGATATGAGAAGCTTGTCATCAACAAGCTGTGCTCCACACGGGAAAACTGTGAAAGGCCTGTCACCATAAATCTCGTAGATCTCCTTTGGTTCCATAATGTAGTGGGGGGTTATGGCTGTTACTTCCATCTCATCGTTCATGAGTATTGAAAAAACTCTGTAGCTCTTCATTTCTCTGTCAACGCTGTGGAGGATCAGTAGGTATTCTTTATCGATTTTGACAGGTGGCGGTCCCCATCCAAGTTTGTCCTCAAATTCTGCTGGCTCCAAAGCAAGAGCGGTATTGGAAACGCTTATTTCCGTGAACTTCTCCGCTTCCAGAAGACTTTCTGGAACATCGCTCACCACCAGATAGAAATTCTCGTCTTTCATGTGGAGCCTGTGAAAGAGCTTGATGCCTTTCTTGGTCTCAACAAGGAATGCATCCTTATCGCTTATCACAAAACCTCTGGTTTCAGGAGGGAGTCTGAAAACACAGAGCTTCCTCCACCCATCCTTCTCCAGAATAGCCGTTACAGGCAGGGTTCTTTCAGTTCTTATGGAGGGGTCGAAGTAGTTTACGGTTCTTCCGCAGTAAGTCATGAGCCTCCGTCCGTTTATCTCATACACCCTTGGGTCTTCCACACCCCACAGGTCGAATTTGTTATCGGGAAATACGGTAATCTCAGCGGTATAATGTCCTGAGAGGGTGTTGTTGAAAACATCCCTAACAGGCAGAATTATTTCAGCAACGGCACTGGCGTAAGTGAAGTATCCCAGGACAATTCTACCGTAAATTGTGATTTCACCACCATCAAGAATGAGAGAGGGATTGAAGACGGTAACAGGAGTATCCACCGGATATTTTTTGAGATGAACTCTGTCGGCAGTTATAACACCTATTCTTTTTACAATATCTCGGGTTTTGGGCTCCCTGCAAATTTTATCCTTGGGCAGCTTGCAGATTAAATCAAACATCTGGGAATTACATAGCTAGTACTTATAAAAATTTTACCCCGCTCTGTTATTTTTCAGTATTCTGATGTTAGGTTTGATATTTCCATTTGAAAGCTTCCAATTAAAGCTTCCAATTAAAAATCCTGAATCTCCGGGACGGAAGAGGGGCCAGGTGGGCGGGCTCTTAATTCAGTTCCACTCTTCTACTTCCCTCTCTTCTGAACGTATTCTTCAATCATGACCATGAACTCTTCCACATCTTCAAGGCTGTGTTCTACGATCTCCATAATGTATTTCATGTTTACCTCCCAGTATCTGTGAACGAGAAGATTTCTGAATCTTGCCATTCTTGCGAGCTTTTCAGCAAGTTCCCCGGAAATAACCCCGTGCTTTCCCAGCGTAATAAACATCTCTCCATATTCTTCAGCTCTCTCAAATCTCTCCGCTGAGATTATGTGATTTGCTATGTCTATACAAGCCTCCACTATCTCAAAAAGGGAGAATTTCAAAGCCTGTGAGTCCTTATAACTTGCCTCTATCTCTTCCGCAGATTTGCCAGTATATTCTTCCTGAATAAATTTCAGGTTTCTCTCGATAATATCAAACTTTGCCTCTATTATGTCTCTGTCTATCATGCTTTGAACCTCATTCTGTCGTATTCCCTGTAATGGGGAAGGAAGTCAATGTAAGCCTTGGTTACATAGGTTTCAAAAGCAATTCTGGCTTTTTCATCCCTTGAAAAGATGAGTTTTCCGTATCTCAAAACCTGATTGAGGAACCTTAAAGGTTTTTTGTTCAGAACCTTGTTCAGAATCACCACCTCTACACCTCTCAATCCGCACTCCCTCTCGATCTCCATCGCAAGCTCTATCTCATAAAATGCATTAACTTCAAAATCCTCTCTCACAAAAATTCCTATGTCCACATCACTTTTTTTGCCAGCCTCACCTCTTGCCGCTGAACCGTAAAGGTAGGCAAAGAGTATCTCGCTATGCCTTTCCAGCACCTCAGCAATTTCCATTATGATTATTCCTTCAATAAAAGAAATAAAAAGATTATCCCCTTTTTGGGAGTGTCTAACATCTCACCTCCTTTATTCTGACTCTCGACAAAATTCTCAGAGCGTAGTGAGCAACCCTAATAAGAATCGTAATCCTTGTTTCCCTTAAAAGGTATAGAATTCTTATAGATTCCCCACGCTTCTTTCTGTCAAATATCATATCTTTTATTATTCTGGTCCCATAACCTTTCCTTTTATTCTTCCTCGGCTTTATAACCAGTTAATATCTCTTACAACTACTCTATTTAGAAAAATCCTGCGTATTCCGCATCTCCGTGGAAGTATTCTCAGAAAATTTTTCTTAGCATCTTTCCCATCCATCTTTCCCCCTCAGCATGAGGAATATCAGGAAAAGACTGCCATGAACTTCAATTCCGTATATCTCCCCTACCTCCCTTGCTATGCTATCATCAAGAATTGTAATGCCATTTTTAGGGACAGAAGAGGGTTGGGTGGGAGAGATATAATTTGGAGAAAATTTAACAAAGATACCTCCACTAAAATACACTACTTTGCATAAATTTTTACGATCATTGCACCGTCGCTTTCAATTGTGTAATTGCCCGTTATTGCAGGAATGAGGCATGAAAATCCTTTCTTCAGCTCCGCCCTTTCTCCCCCACTTTTCAGAGTTGCACTTCCGTCTAAGCAGAGCAGCAGGTTGAATACTTCATCGGTGCTAGTTTCCATACTTCCAGCAACTTCCAGCACTTCAGCAGCAAATCCTGGTATTTCAAGCTTGCCCTTTTCTCCTCTGACCTCACTCTCGCCACTCCTGGCAAAATTCAGCGCCTTCATCGCTTTTTCAATCTGCACATCCCTGCCCCAGAAGTCAAAAATCCGGTAGGTGATATTGGAGTTTGAAGATATCTCCAGAATTCGAACGTCTTCGGCGGAATGGATTGTGCCGGCGGATATCATGAAGGTTTCGAGAAATTCTGCATCATACTTATTTAACCTTGAAAGCACGTCCTCTCTGAGCTCATCAGCTGTCGGATCTTCAACATCCTCTTTGAAACCAATATAAACCTTCCCGCCTTCTAGTATGATCCACCCTTCATCCTTTCCCGACTCCTCCTCGCCAAGTGCCCTCGCAACATCATCTGAAGGGTGCACCTGCACGCTGATCCTTTCCCTTATGTCTAGAATTTTCACAAGTAGTGGGAAAGAAGAATACTTCTCCACCAGTTTGCCCAGAATCTCTTTCTTTGCCACCGAAACCAGATCAGGAAATCTCAGTTTCCTGCCGTCAACCAAAACCTCGGAAGGTCTGGAAGGATGAGCTGAAAACTCCCAGGATTCTCCAATTTTCTTAAACACCTTCAGCCCTTTGAAATTTGCAATCCAGCAGCCGCCCCACACTTTTTCAACAAGATTCTCCTTTGCCTGAAATATGAATCTGGGCAGCTTCATGTTCGTGGTGTGGTGCTTTCTGAATATTCAATTTACGCCATAATTTTTGTGCCATAAAAGCCATAAAGCTTTTCTTCTTCTTGTTAACCTGAATACTGGCATGGCAAATCTGGAGGAGAAATTGAGGAAATCTGAGAAGGTTTTCATCGTGGGAATTGCTGGAGACAGCGGTTCGGGCAAAACAACCTTTGCCAGTGCAATCAGAGACCTGCTTGGTGATGATCTGGTTTCGGCCATCTCGCTGGATGATTACCACGTTTACGACAGAAAAACGAGATGGGAGTTGAATATAACTCCCCTTAATCCGGCAGCCACAAACCTCAAGCTTGTGGAAACTCACCTCATGCTCCTCAAAAAGGGTGAAACGATTAGGAAGCCCACCTACGACCACACCAAGGGTGAGCTTGGGGATTGGGAGGATTTTTCCCCCACTCCTGTGATTATAGTGGAGGGGCTCCACACACTCTATGACGGAATCCGTGACAAGCTGGATTTCAGAATTTTTGTTGATCCTGTGAGATTCATCAGGCGGAAATGGAAGATCAAGAGAGATGTGGAGACAAGAGGATATGATAGGGCGAAAGTCATAGAGGAGATCATCCGCAGAGAGCCCGATTACAAGCGCTACATAGATTTCCAGAAGATCTATGCAGATGTTGTTGTGAAGATCATGCCAACATCTCTTCAAAGTGTAGAGAGGATTACCTATCTTGCAGAGCAACCTCCAGAACTTTACAGAGTCAGGCTGATAATGAAAAGGGAGGACTTCAAGGATTCTGAACCGATAAGACTGGATATAGATCTTTCAGCCTTTGTAAGGGCAAGCGAGAAAGATTTCGCAATCGGTTTCTTTTCTGACTACTATTACGAGAAACCCGCCAGTTTCATTGACATAGATGGCCTGATGAATGTGGAGCTTTTTTCAACCCTCCTTGACACCCTCAAGAGAGAGGTTGGAAGGGATGTTAACTGGAAAGCAGAACGCTACGTCAACGCAATAGAGGTTGCAAGATTGCTGATATGCTGGCGTTTCCTTGAGATGGTTAGATATCAGCTGAGCTGAATTCTATAAAAATCAAATATATTGAGAATTTGGTTCAGAGATTAGTTATCTCTTCATAGATGAAGAAGATCGCTGAAAGAGTTGATAACCCGAAACCTATACCTGAAAATCATTCCTAATATTCCTAATAGATTAGTAGATCCATGGAACAATACTATAAGCGGAATACCTATTCCTGTCAAGGCCATAAGTATAAACGACAGAACTGTTCTAACTTTACTCTTGTAGGTATAACTACCGTATTTATCAATCTTATCCTTAATCTCATCAATCTTATATCTCATTTCAATAATAAGTTTAAAGAAATTGTCGTAGAATTTCGGTTCAGATTCTGTCATTTGAATAGATTCTCTCAATTGCTTCTCAGCCCATGCTGCACCCTGTTTTTTCAACTCCTCTATAGTTTTAAGGTCCGCTCAACTGACTCCCTATGCACTTCCTTCAAATGCTCAATTTTAGGGCGTAACTGATAGAGATACATTCTATAAACATCTTCGAAGAACCTATCGAAACGAGATATCCACTTAAGAAAGGATTCACGATTTTTAGGAAAATAATATCTCACAAAAGACCTGACGTTTACTGGAACACCATGCACATCCTCATAATCTCCTGGGGGTGAGGGGAACTCACGGTATAGGGCATGAAATAGATCTCGTAGAGCAAACTTCACCTCTAAATATAGTGCAGGCCCTGCGACTAATTCTCCATCTGTTTGAGTCCTTTCCTTTCTCTTTTTCTCCGATGCCTTTCTATACTCCTCCTATACCTCTTCTAAATAGGATTGCAAGACTTCTGAAGGTGAATCCCTCCAGCTTTCATTAGATAGAATCTCTACGTATCTGCTGATAGGAGGGCGCCACTGTGGAAGGGGATGTTCTTCAAGAATACTCCACTCAAAAATCAGCCTGTCAAGAGCCTGGAAATCCTTAATTAACATCTCACGGTACTTATCTCGCTGTTGTCGTAGATAGACTATGTAACTTGCATAGAACACCATAATAATAGAAAGTACAGTTGCAGACACACTGGCTAAAGTAGTGAAGTATTCCATATATACGATCCACACTTCATATTAGGTAGCATGTTACTTTTGGTGTTTACTGATTATCAATTACTCATAAGAGCTACTTCCTGATAATTAATGTTATTCCTCATTTAATGAAAATAATTCATTAAGTCCCCAAAAAGAAAATGGTAAATAATGATAAATTTTATGGATTATTGCAGAATGTGAAAAACAAAAAGGATATTTTCAGAGACATGCAATAGATCCTCATGAACGTTGGCATTCTCACTAGGTGGAATGCCACGTGCGGTGTTTCTCTCCATGCTGAACTTCTTGCTGAAGAATTTTTCAAAATGGGGCGTAATGTGAGGATATTCGCTCCCCATATCCACACCGCCAACAGGTGGTGGCACCACAGAATTATCAGGGATGATGAGGACTTCGTCATCAGGTGTTACAATGAGCTCAGACCCGAAACCATGGCTGGTGGAGCTCTAGAAGAAGACAAAGTGCTTTCAGAAGATCTGGATCTCCTTATAGTTGAGTCATATACCAGCATTCCCTACTCTGACGTTGAAAAACTGGTGGAAAAGGTGGATGCGGTAACCATTGCTGTCATTCATGAAGGAGGGAGAGAGGACATACGCTATTCTGACATGAGCGTATTTGATGCTATTGTTGCCTTCGATGAGCGGTACATCAGGGAGATCCTCTATGATTGTGTGGAGAAGGTAAGAATAATCCCGTACCCCTGCTATCCCGTCAGAAAAGGCGAAAGGAGATTTGCAGAAGATGGGATGACCTTCTTCAGCTTCGGAAGGCAGCCCTACGCAGAATATGCAGATTTTATCAATGCTCTAGAAAAGTTCAACAGAAAGTATGATTTTGTTTACAGGGTTGTAAGATCTGATGGTTTGCTGCCATTCGAAAGGGAGTGGCTGAAGCAGGAGCAGAGGAGGCTGAGGGATACTGAAGAGGTTTACAGATACCTTCACTCCTCTGACATCCACTTGTTACCGAAAGGAAATACCAGTAAGGTTGTAGTATCCTCAACTTTCTACCAGTGCATCGGCTCACTGATACCGATAGTTGTGCCAGATACCAGACACTTCGAGCTTCTGCCAGACCATAAACCGGCTGTAGTCTATCATGATGTGGCCGATTTAACGAAAAAGCTGGAGCTCCTGATAGAGGATGATGCCTTCAGAAACAGAATCGTTGAAGCAGCTAGAGAATTCGTTGAGGAGTTCAGAAGCGATAAGATAGCCAAGAGATTCATAGAGCTCTACAAGTCACTGTCTGGCTGAGCCTAGCTGCAATTCGACATCTGGCAAACTTGATAAGATTTAGCATAAGATTTAGCAAAAACAATAAAATTTTATAGCATCTGTACCATCATAATTTATGGAAACACTGGTTCTGACCCAGCAGGAAGTAGAGTCTGTTCTCACCATGCGCGATGTTATGGAGGCCGTTGAGAGGGCATTCAAACTTCATGGCCTCGGCAAAACCCAGATGCCTCCAAAAGTGTATCTGACCTTTGATAAAGGGGACCTGCGAGCCATGCCTGCGTATCTTGATGGTAAAGCTGGTATAAAGTGGGTCAACTCCCATCCTGACAATCCCAAGAAAGGCTTCCCTACGGTAATGGCAGTACTGATATATAACGATCCCGAAACGGGCTTTCCTCTAGCAGTAATGGATGCGACGCACATCACCAACATGCGAACAGGAGCAGCAGGAGGGATTGCAGCAAAGTATCTGGCTAAGAAGGATAGTAAGGTTTTCGGATTCGTTGGATGCGGAATGCAGGCAAAAACTCAGCTTCTCAGTCTGAAAGAGGTTTTTGACATCGAAACTGTCAAAGCTTATGACATCAGCCAGGAAAAAGCAAGGAGTTTTGCAGACTTCTGCTCAGCTTTGGGCATTGAATGTGTGGCTGAGGAGGTCAAGGATGTTTGCAGGTGTGATGTGCTTGTTACCACAACCCCTTCCAGAAAACCCGTTGTGAAGAATGAGTGGATACAGGAAGGAACGCATATAAATGCCATTGGTGCTGACGCCCCTGGCAAGCAGGAGCTGGAGTCTGAAATCCTCCTGAGGGGTAAGGTGGTGGTGGATGACGTTCCACAGGCAGTGCACAGCGGAGAGATCAACGTTCCCCTCAGCCAGGGGGTTTTCAGGGAGGAGGACATTTATGCAACCCTCGGCGAAATCGTTGCCGGAAAGAAAAAAAGAAGAGAGGGGGATGAGATAACTATCTTCGACTCAACAGGCCTTGCAATTCAGGACATCGCTACGGCATCGGTAGTATATGAGAGGGCGGTTGAGAAGGGGCTGGGAATGAAGATTGAGTTCTTCAGGATATAGCATGGAGTTAGCGTAGGAATATGGCTTATAACACGAATAGCATATAACACGAGCTTACAAGTGAAGCGTATGAAGCTTGCTGCACTGATATCTGGTGGTAAGGATTCCATGCTTGCACTGCACATGGCAGCGGAACGGCACGACATCGCTTGTCTAGTCACAGCCGTCCCCGACAATGTTGACTCCTACATGTTTCACACTCCCAATCTTCACATTGTGGATGCCATAGCCAAATGCCTTGGGAAGCCTCTCCTCAAGATCCCTGTCAGTGGTGAGGAGGAAAAGGAGGTTGAAGAGCTTCGTGAAGGTATTGAGTGCCTGAGCATTGATGGACTTGTGATAGGTGGGATGGAGTCAGAATATCAGCGGAAGAGATTTGCTGCCATCTGCGAAAGGCTGGGTTTGGAGATGGTGGCGCCCCTTTGGGGAAAAGAGGCAGAATGGATAATGAAGAAAGTGGCTGAGAGCTTTGACGCCATATTTGTCAAGGTTGCTGCTTATGGGCTCGATGAAAAATGGCTGGGAAGAAAAATTGATGAGAAGGCCATTGAGGAGCTCAAGGAACTGAACAGAAAGTATGGCATTCATGTGGCTGGCGAGGGTGGTGAGTTCGAGACTCTGGTTCTTGATGCACCGCTTTACAAGAAGCGGATAGTTGTAAAGGGTTCAATTCCGAAATGGTTCGGTGATAGTGGAGTTTACGTAATCGAGGAATTCAATATTGTAGATAAAATTATTGTGTAGATAAGTAATACGGTATAATGGAATCAACTTCGATGAATTCAAGAAAGCAAGAATGCAAACAGCCCAGAGGTTCCGGGAAATTGCAGAAAACGGTACAACTCAGTAAAGCTTATTTATGATTTAGAAAATTTCCTTTAGAGGTGATGTAATGAAATGTGATGACCTCTTCTGCGGTATTAACCGCCCGAAGAGTTTGAATCCCGATGAAATGAGCGATTTGGAAAAGAAACATACTCCCGTTATCATGGCTCCCAGCAGTGTAAAGCTGGAAGAGCCCTTTGAAGTTAAGGTTGAACTTGGCAAGTATCTTGCTCATCCTAATGAATACGGACATTTCTTCCAATGGATTGAGATCTGGCTGGATGAAACATTCATTGCCCGATTCGATCTGACACCGAAATCATCCTATCCGGAAGTCTCCGTTAAAATTGCCATTAATCACGCTCATGAAGGCAGAGCGAAGCTTAAAGCTCTTGCCTTCTGCAATCTCCATGGTGTTTGGGAAGGTATTAAAGAAATAATTGTGGAGGAGTGATAGATTGAGGTACCAGTGCAAGATTTGCGGATATGTGTACGATGAGAATGAAGGGGACCCAGAAAACGATATTCCAGCAGGAACAAAATGGGAGGATCTGCCTGAAGACTGGGTATGTCCTGTTTGCGGTGCAAGCAAGGAGGATTTTGAGAAAATAGAGTAATTTTTATTTTATTTTTATTTTTAAAAATTCGAAACAAAATTAGGAATAAGGAGGTGAGTATTTTGCACGTTACTATTAAGCCCGGTATTTACTGGGTAGGAGCGGTTGACTGGAACGTCCGAGATTTCCACGGCTATCACACCCAGTACGGAACGTCCTATAACGCTTATGTGGTTAAAGGAGATAAAGTAGCCCTCGTTGATACCGTCAAGCATGGCTTCGAGAGTCAGCTCTTCGAAAGGCTTGAACACGTCGGGATTGAGCAGATTGATTACTTGGTGGTAAATCATGTAGAGATGGATCATGCTGGCTCTGTGAAGGCAGTCATGGAGAAGTTTCCGGATGTTAAAATAGTCACCAATGCTAGAGGGAAGATTGGTTTGAAGGAGGCTTACGGGATTGATGAAGACGTCATAATCGTAAAAACCGGCGATAAGCTTGAGCTTGGTGGAAAAACCCTCACTTTCATTGAAACACCCATGGTTCATTGGCCTGACAGCATGGCTACTTATGTTATAGAGGACAGGGTTCTTCTGCCAAACGACGCCTTCGGCATGCACTATGCCAGCAGCAAGAGGTTCGATGATGAATTCAGCCAGGAAGAGATGGGCAGAATTTTCTTTGAGGCTGCCAAGTATTATGCTAACATAGTTCTGCTTTACAGCAATCAGGTTCAGAAGGTTTTGAAGCAGATTGAAGAGCTGGGACTGGAGTTGGATGTTATAGCTCCCTCTCACGGCATTATATGGAGAGATAAAATCCCTGAAATTTTACAACGATATAAAGCTTGGAGCTCAGGGGAAGCAGATGAAAGAGTCATTATTATTTACGATTCCATGTGGCTCCATACAGAAGAGGCAGCATTTGAGGTTGCGGAAGGTGTGGCGGATGAAGGGGTTGAATTCAGGCTTTACAGGCTTAAGAATTCCGACTGGACTGAGGTAATGACGGAGATAATGATCTCCAAGGGAGTCATAGTGGGTTCGCCAACCCTTAACAGAGAACTTTTCCCCACCGTTGCAGGTTTCCTGGCGTACATGAAGGGATTGAAGCCATTCAACAAAGTTGCTGGCGCATTTGGAAGTTATGGATGGAGTGGTGAGGCTGTGGGGAAGATTGTCGACATTTTCAACCAGCTCAAGTTTGATGTGGTGGGGAGTGTCAGATGGAAGTACAGTGCGGACGAGAAAACGCTTGAAGAGCTGAGAGAGCTTGGAAGGAGCGTGGCTAGGAAAGTCAGAGGGAGTTAATATTTTGCTTAGGCGAGGTTGTCTGATTAATCCTCTCTGCCCCTTCCGACCGAATACAAACACAAATCACAATCCACTCATCTAATAAGAGATAACACTACAGCCTCCACCTCGCCCAACGAAGCAGAAATACTTCTTATTTCTTCCAGCTCAAGCTCTCCTTTTTTATTCAGCGAAGCATCCACAAACATTCCATCGCTAATGACTTTCCCGAATTGTTTTGGTGGAAGATAGCTCACCACTGCATATCTGCCGGGTTTGAACGCTTCGCTGTTCGTCACAACCTCCATTCTGAAACCGCAATCCACCACACATAGCCAGAGACTCCCCATCTCGGTTCTGGAAGTTATCTCCCCAGAAAAGTACCTTATGGCCTCATATGCTCTCTCTATCTCTCCCCTGCCCATCAGATTCGGGAGAGATGTGAGGTAATCCAGCCAGTAATAAGTCTGTTTCCACTGGAAATCTCTTTCAGCCTTCTCAATTGCTCCTTTTATAGATTCTGAAACTTCCACAATTTTCTTGAAATTCTCGAGCTTTACGATCTCCTCTGGAGGCATGTAGGAGTACTTAACAACCTGAATCTCACTTCCCAGACTCCTTGCAGCTGAAACCAGCTCTTTCCTTTTCTGCACCTTGACGCTGTTCAAAGCCTTCTCCAGCTCATTCACGGCCTTTTCAGCCAGCCTTATTCTGAAATCGGATGCTGTATCCACGATTATCACCTACTTGTACACCTTAAATTTCATCAAGTTCTCCTTCAAGCTCCTTCAAAAACCACTCCACAAATTTGAGATTCTCCTCTGCAATCTTTCTTGCTTCTTCCGTATAAAGCCTTTTTCTGGCCTTTTCTATTTTGCTGCGATACCACTCAACAGCTTCTCCTACACCCATCCCTAGCTTTCCCGCATACATGAAAACCCTAGCAATACCTATCGCTCCAATGCCGTCCAGTTTATCGGCATCGAAAAGAATCTTGGCTTCGATGCTCTGTGCATCAACATCATCCTCGCTGGAATGGCTTTTTATGAGTTCCTTTATCTTCTCAGTCTCCAATTGATTAAATCCAGCTTCTCTGAGGAACTCTTCTGCCTTCTGAGCACTTCTCTCTGCATGTCCGTCCTTTGCATCATATGTCTCCTCAACATCGTGAAGGAGAGCTGCGGCGGCTACAAGCTCTTTATCGCCGCCATAAGCTTCAGCCAGATGCAGGGCTCGAATCATAACCCTCTTAGCGTGATCGAAGCGATGAGCGGGGCTCTGCTGATTTTTTGACTTCAGATATTCCTTCACGAGATTTTCAAGTTTCTGGAGCCTTTCAGTTTTCATAGGTCTTCACTTTATGGCTGAACGACTTTTCCTGAGATGATCACTACCAGTTTGCTCCAGAATGAATAGGGGCCTGTTTCCACCACTCTTATATCCTCAAGCCCCACCTGACTGAACCAGGCAACACACTGCTGCGTCGATGGAAAAAGCATGATGCTTTCGGCAAATTTTCTGGCAAGAATGTTGTTGGGTTTTCTGGGGGCGAGTATTACAACCCTTCCACCTTCTTTTGTCACCCTTGCCATCTCAGTAATCCCTTTGACCGGATTGGGCCAGTATTCTATACTTCCCGCAGAAATTGATGCGTCGAAGGTTGAATCTCGGAATGGAAGATTCTCAGCATCCCCTCTGAAAAAGCTGGCGGAAGGGTACCTCTTAACAGCTTTCATCATCTGCTCAGGGGTTAAATCCACAGCAACGACGTTTTCCTCACCAACTCTGCTGGCAATCTCGTAAGTGGTGAAGCCCGTGCCGCAGCCAACCTCCAGAACAAAATCTCCGTTCTTCACTTCTGCCATATCAACGACACAGCGACGCATATCGTCGGAGTAGAAAATAGGGTTAATTCTGTCGTAAATCTTGGAAAAATAACGGTAGAATATCCTGGCCCTCTTCTTATCTTCCAGAACTCCCATAATATCCTGTTAACTCTTCTGATGACTTTCTGTTGACCTTCGCTAATTCATTATTTGTCCATTACTCCTTGAAGTACTCTTCCAGAGGTATCTTGCCATGCTTGACGACTTTCATATTTATCTGGACGATGTCCCTGTTTATGACTCTACCACGAACCATTTTTCTCCTTCTCATTCCCTTTTCTCTTGGCTTGTATCCAATACCCCCAGAGAGCAGGATTCTCTTCCTAACTGTCCCGGGAATGTCGGGCCTTATTGGCACGCCATCCTTGTCACTTCCACCGGTAATCTGCAATTCGTAATCTGGTGGAAGCTCTACCAGAGTCCCGTTAATCACGTCTCCAACCTGCTTTCCAACAAGCTTGTTGGCGTGGGCTCCACTAACAACCTTCTGGTAAGCTTTCCCTGTTTTTGGATCGGAAATCACAACTTTAAACTCCATATTCACCACCTCTCATTTTTTCTTGGATTATCTTTCTCAGTTCTCTTATCTCTCTTATTTCTCTCATTATCTTCCCCAGAATGAATTATCCTTTCTTTTTATGGCAAGGAATTCCTCAAAGGCCTCTTTCGCCTCTTCACTCAGCACGTCTATCATGTCTCTCGTCAAGATTCTTGCGTGCTTCTCAGGAATGTCCACATATAAAATTTCATCGCCCTCAAGCTGCCTTCCGATAGTTACTCCGTCTATGGCTATAGCCACTTCGTCACCTTCCTTTGCAACTTGGATGTTCTCGCCACCCTTCTGGATGCTCCTGACGGTTCCAGCTGGAGAACCATCAGGTTTGATGAGTCTGACGTCTCTTTTCAGCTCCCCTGCCAGAACTCTTACACCAACAACTGCAGGTTTGCTGCGCCTGAAAATGAAATCTTTGAGCAGCTGGATTTTTGCTGGCTTGATCAACGCTTCAACCTTCTTTCTCTCCCTCGCCCTGATGGTTTCTTCTCTCCAGTTAACGACATTCTCCACCAAGTTGTATATTATCTGGTCAATAAAGAGCCTTACTCCGTATTTTGCAGCCTCCTCCTCCACTCCAGGCAATGTTTTAACGTTGAAGCCCAGAACTAGGCGATTAACATCATCGCTGTTTGCAGAAGCATCAACGATATCCCTCTTATCTATATCTCCCACCTCGGCCTTCTTTATCGGCACCCCTTCTTCTCTTAGCTCGTTTATGAGTGCCTCCAGAGAACCAAGGGTGTCAGTCTTGAGAACAACGCCCTCTTCATCGGTCTTAATTGCAACCTCTTCGTACTCCTCTTTGACCCTCTTCTTGAACTCCTCTAGATCCTCATCACTATATATTGCCTCGAACTCGCTACCAGCCATCACGTTCTCAAGGTCGGGAGCAACAAGCTTCACACCAGCAGCAGCGGTAACACTATCTACACTTCTGAATCTACTCTCCAGTCTTATTTCCTGTGCGGGTCTCGGCTTCAGGATGCCGCGGACGTGTGTAACAATCACATCCTTGCCGCTGGAAATGACAATTCTGTCACCAACCCTCAGCGTACCATCATAGAGGATAACGTCGCACGTGACACCCAGCCCCTTCTCCTCCTTAACCTCCAGTATCGTTCCCTTCGCTCTACCCTCAACATGGAGCCTGAGGTTCTCCTCCAGATAACGCTGTGCCAGTCCAACAAGAATCATCAGAAGCTCAGGGATGCCTTCTCCAGTCAGAGCAGAAATGGGTATAATTGCTACAGTCCTAGTAAAATCTTTGATTCTGTCGAATCTATCTGCTGCGAAACCGTACTTATAGAGCTCACCTATTAGCTCGTAAATCCTGTTTTCAAGGGTTTGCTGGGCTTTCTCTTCCTGCTGGGTGTAACTCTTCAGGAAAGGTGTGTCAGGAAAGCTCTGCCATCCTGGAAGCTTGTCGATCTTGTTGGCAGCAACGACAAAGGGTGTTTTGAAAGTTTTTAGAATGGATAAAGCCTCCTCCGTCTGGGGCTTGAACCCCTCATTTATATCCACAATCAGGATGGCAAGATCCGCTAAAGCTCCTCCCCTCCTCCTTAAATTTGTAAAGGCCTTGTGGCCGGGAGTATCAATAAAAAGAAGACCGGGAACATCAACCTTTACCTTCCAAATGTCTCTGCATATCTCTTTTACCAGATCTATGGGGATTTCTGTAGCGCCGATGTGCTGGGTGATGCCACCAGCTTCCTTTGCTGTAACTCTTGTTCTTCTTATTCTGTCAAGTAACGTCGTCTTGCCATGATCAACGTGTCCGAGCACTGCAACGATGGGTGTTCTGAGCTGCTTCGTCATGAGCTTCACTCATAAATCCACTCTTCGTCCATTCTTGGATATTCAAGTATTTCTTCTGCATCGAAAAAGAGGGAGATCTCCCTTTCTGCGGATTCAAGGGAGTCAGATGCGTGAACAACATTCCTCCCTATATCCAGCCCGTAATCTCCTCTGATTGTTCCAGGCTGGGCTTCAATGGGGTTTGTTGCCCCAACAAGTGTCCTGACAACTCTCACAGCTTCTCTGCCCTCCACCACCATTGCTACAACAGGACCAGAGGTTATGTAGTCGATGAGGCTCTGGAAAAAGGGTTTTTCGATGTGTTCTGCGTAATGGTCTCTGGCAAGACCGTCCTCAATTTTGAGCATCTTTAAAGCCACAATTTTGAGACCCTTCCTTTCCAGGCGGCTTATTATTTCTCCAACAAGCCCTCGCTGGACGCCGTCGGGTTTGACCATAACGAACGTCCGTTCCATTTCATCACTTCCTTACTTTACTTACTTTCTGTAGTATTTTGTCCACTTCAGCTTTCTCGGGTTTCTACCCAGTTCTAGCATGTTCTTCTCGCACTTCCTTGAGCAGAAGTGGAGAACCCTGCCATCTCTTCTGACAAAGATCTTGCCCGTACCTACCTCTATCTCTTCGCCGCAGAATGAGCATATCCTTCTTTCCATGAATCATCACCTACCATGATCACCTTACCATGAGCTTCTTGGCCTCTCTGGCAGTCTCCTTAATCATCAGTATGTCTCCAACTCTAACCGGCCCGAAAACATTACGGGTTATAATCCTGCCCTTATTCTCTCCGCCGAGGACTCTAACCTTCACCTGCGTTGCTTCACCATGCATTCCAGTTCTTCCCACGATCTCTATTACCTCAGCGGGCTGGATGTCTTCTTCTTCAGCCATCTAACTCACCTCTAATTCCTCTACTTCTTCCACCACTCTCTATCTTTACTTCCTGAGCCCGTTCAGTTTGGCAACCAGCGCCTCAAGCTCCTTCTTTGCCTCACCCTCGCTTATTATTGCCGCTGCCGCACAATCCACTTCTATGCCTACAGCCCTTCCCAGCTCATTTTTGCTCTTCACATATGTGTATGGAATGTTCTTCTCCTCGCAGATGAGTGGCAGGTGTGCAACAACCTCTGGAGGGTCTACATCCATTGCTATGTACACTAGCTTCGCCAAACCTCTCTCAACACTCTTCGTCGTCTCATTTGTTCCTTTTTTCACCTTTCCCGTCTCCCTTACTTTCTCCAGCAGGGTCAAAGCCTCATTTTGCAGATCCTCTGGAACCTGAAATCTTACATAAACCATCATTTCACCTCCTTCAGAGCATCATCATTCATCGGTTCTCTCTCCAGCATGACAGCGATATTTTAAACTTTTTGGTTAGCTTTTGCGGAGAGATGCTCTCTGACAGATTTGTTAAAAGCCACCTCTCCTATGGATTTTATATGTCTGGTAGCATCCAGAAGGGATTCCAAAGCAAGCCTGTAATAAACGTCGTCTTTCTCACCCATGGCCTTTAGAAGCTCTTCCTCGAGATCTTCCACCATCCTTATTACGTCCTCCGATAACTCCATGTCGCCTTCCGTGTAGGCTTTGAAGACCTTATTAAAAGTGTCGTAGACATCACCCAAATACTTCAGCAGATCGGTCTCCTTTGATTCTATGAGGTACTCGGCGTAGCCAGCAAAATCGTACATGGAATCTGCTATCTCCTCAAACAGCTTTGCCACCATACGCACTCCCAACATGTAGCGAAGCTCGTTCCATCTGGCCGGACTTGAGTATTCTCTTACCAGCCTATTTTCCAGCCTCACAGCAAGGAGATACAGCCTGTCGGTGTCGCTTTCCAGTTGTGCCACCTCTTTTAGTCCTTCCTTATCACCAAGTCTTATGCTGTCTTCAATGCCTTCAATCATTCCAGAAATTATCTGAGCCATTCTTCTTAAAACACCCTTGACATCTAGGTCTGGAGAGGTCATGCACCTGAGAACTACTCTCTTTGGACTGGCATCTATTATCTCCACTCCAATCATCGTTCTTACGATATCACTCAGCCTGCTGAGAACCTTTGCAGACATGGTCTTATCTTCTATGACAATCTCATCGAGCCCTTGGATATAAAGGGCATATACGTATCTCGTAAGGAACTTCTCGTCGTGTCTAGGAATTCTGTTTACGTAAGCCTTTACAACTTTTTCCTCATCAAGAATCTTCTTTGGCTGAATCCTTACGTAACCCTTGTCCACGATCAGAAAAAGCTCGTCTCCTTGCTCTAAATTGTTGGCTTTTACCCAATCCTTTGGCAAGCTCACCATGTAGCTTGATCCACCAATAAGCTGAAGTTTACGAATCTCGGACACGAAATTAGTATGCAAAAGTAGGAATTAAAATACTTTCGGTGAAATTTGTTATGATACGTATGGCTTCTCGTCGCTACCGTAAGTTATATCCTGAAGCATTTTTGTGGCAAGCCCTAACAGGAGCTTGTCTTCCCCTACTATCTCTCTAATAAGCATGAGAGAAGCAGATTCTTTCAATTCATAACTTCTCAATTCTTCCAGTAATTTCACAAGCCTGTTAGCAGTCTTAAATATCTCGGCCAGCCTAATTTCGTCATCTTCACTTATTTCTTCTTCATCCTCTTCAAACAGATCTAGTATCAGTTCCTCAAACTCATCCATACTGATTCACCCCACCCGGTTCGCAGATTTAAGCTTTTCGCTAAATCAATTTTACTAGGTATCCATCGTGTGAAATTTTGTATCTGGAAACTCCAGGCTTCAATTCGGGAATTATGCTGTCTTTAATGCCTATGTAGTAATTATCAACTTCAAAGAACATTTCCTCAGCTCTTTTTATTTTTATAATTACATCAAAGAGTTTGTCCATGAGCCTAGTTACCGCATCTTCATATGAGTTGCGACATGAAACTATAACAGTCGCCTTCTGGGGTATGGAATCAAAGATATCTAATATATTCTTGACGATATCTTTACCGTAAATTTCTGGGATCATATACAGTCCCCTAAACACTATTAGGTCTTTATTATCGAGCCTAGAAAGGATGTCTTTGAGTTCTGAAAGTTCATCTTCTGGATCTCCAGTTGGTATATGGGCATAGAGATTGCCAAATGACACGCTACTCCTCTTGCCAATCTTTATTATGTGACTCCTGTCTAGGATAGAGGGTATTTCATCAGATACACCTGCTATGCTTCGATATATTTCGCTCTGTCTTCTGCATATGGTGTCTGAATATATGACGAAGAACAAACGGCGATGAGAAAAGGCGGGAACTATGTGGAAGAAGAGGAGGCTAATCATAGGAGCTATTGTGTCATATTCTATTTTTACTCTCCTGCCCTCTAGATGGGGAATTATTTCCTGCATTACAATCACTATAATAATCATTGTTAATGCAAGCATAAAAAGGTTTCGATTATTTAAGTTATACACAAAAAATAAATTTTTCTTATTATTTGATAAATATCTTTCTTCTCTCTTCAACCAGTGATTTTATCAGTTCTTCTACAAAATCAACCACTTCGATTTTATCCACTTCGTTAATAGGGACCCATCTGATTTCCTCTGCATCGCTTCCCGGTCTTACGTTTCCATCAACTATTCTGGCGAAAAAGTCTATTATCACATAATGAAACTTGACTTCACCGTTTCTGAAGATCTCTTCGCTGACACATGCAACGTCATCCACTTCAATTTCAACCCCGACCTCTTCTCTGATCTCCCTTTTCAGGGCTTCAATCAGTGACTCACCAATTCTCACTAGCCCACCTGGAACGCTCCACTTACCTTTGTTGGGCTCATTGCCCCTTTTCACCAGCAGAATTCTACCGTTCTCTATGATGACTGCCCCAACACCCACAAGAGGCCTTTTAGGGAATTTTCTGCCCATAGGTCTCACCAGCAAGTCTAGCAGCAAGTTTTAACGCCCTCACGTACCCCTCAGAATCCTGAGCTCTGCTGGTGTCGACGAAAAGGAACGGAAGACCAGCAATAGGGGCCCCATGCTCAACACCTCTGCCAAGCAGACAGAGGCTTCTGAAAATCAAGTTTCCAGAGATACCATCTGGAGCTATGACGATATCTGCCTCTCTGGCAGCATCCTCGATAACTATTCCGTAATGTCTGGCTGAATAGCCTTTTTCTGAAAGAAATGAAGCCAAGAACTCACCATCGGCAAGCGTCCTGTCAACCCTCCTGCTTCTTCCCACATCACTCTTTCTGCCTCCAGAAAGAATTGCAATTTTTGCCTGAAGTCCAAGCCTCTTTGCCATCTTTACGCTCTCTTTAGCCAGGAAAATACGATCAGAGAGATCTTCTCCTTCATCCACACCAACAGGGGCTAAAATGAATGGTTTACCCTCTGGAGTCTCAAGAAGAGCCAACCGAGCTACTTTTCCGTATTTTCTCAATTCTGGAATCAGCACTGAGGCTCTAGCTGTACCCCTGACTGCTGCATCAACCTCTCTGCTCTCCAGAAGTTCCAGCAATCTTCTCTCAGTTCTCTCTCCTTCATCCACAACTCTGACGTCAAAATCCACAGACTCTGCTGCCCTGTATACCTTCTCATCGTATCCTTCCCTCTCTCTGTAAACACCAATTGCAATTCTCGGCCTCATTTCAATCCCCTCAGCTCTACCAGCTTTCCGGCAAGGCCGTCAGAGACATATTCTACTGCTATGGCAGCTAGGAATATTGCCATCACTCTCGCAATTATGTCTGAACCGCTTTTTCCTAGCAACCTTATTATTCCTGCGGAATATTTGTGAGTCAATCTGACGGTGGTGTATACAACCAGAATAGCAAGTATTAAAAGGAATCTCTCCACAAAGCCCCCCTCGGATGCCAAGACGATTGCTGCGGTGATAGCACCCGGGCCAGTATAAAGGGGAAGAGCTATGGGAAAGACTGCAAGGCTGTCAATATCGGCGCTTTCAAGGCTCTTCTGTGCTAAGTACTCTCTCGATCGTTTTCCAAGGAGGATGTCAATGGAGACAATGAACAGCATAATCCCACCGGCTATTTTGAGACCGTCCAGTGTTATGCGGAAGAAATCCATTACAGCCCAGCCACCCAGTCCCATGAGTATCAGGAGTGATGCTCCAATCGCTGTGGATTTCTTTGAAATCCTTTCTCTTGCTTCATCATCCAGTCTTTCTGTCAGGGCTATGAACATTGGTATGTTTCCCATGGGATCAACGATAATAAATAAGGTGGTAAAGGCCGTTAAAAAATAGCTGATGTACTCCATACTCAGCCCCTGATGGAATCTATTGCCTTTTTAGTATTTTCCAACAGCTTCATGGCAGCTTCTTGGGATGGAAAACTGAACAGTCCGCAGTCAGGACCTGTGTACTCAAGAACATCCTCAAACCTTTCAACAGCATTTTTCAATCTTTTTTCAATCGTTTCTGGGCCCTCAATTTCATCAATTGCTTTCAGGATCAGCTCAGGGTCTCCCCATGCATTAACACCGTGTTTCGAGTTGAATTCTGCGATTATTCCATCTATATCGCTTCTTGCTACACCAATTCTGAGCTTCTTGCTGTAGCTTTCGATTTCCTCAACATCAATAAAGTCCATGGCTTTGGGATTTTTGGCAGTTTCAATGCCGATTACATCTATTGAATCCACGTTGAGAATGTATGAATAGAACAGGGGGGAGTGGAGGTGTATCTGTACATCAGCATCAATTTCAAACTTCTCAAAAGCCAGTTTGAGCTGATCAACACTTGGCTGAAGTTCTGGGTTAGTTCCGAGAGATGGCTCATCAAGACTGATACAATCCACGTTAAGCTTTGATCTGACCGCATTTTTGGCAAATCTTGCAAGGGATTCTGCAATGTTCTCTAGGACATCGTCAAATATGGTTGCACCGAATTCTTTATAATAGAGTTCGAAAGGGCCGGTGATACACACTCTAACACTTCCACCATAATTCAGACTTTCTAGACATTCTAGCTCTCTGATCACCGCATTTTCTTCCCTTATAAGGAAAGCATCCTCCTGAAGGTCGGGATTCTTTATCCGCTCCAAAAACATTTCATTCATGTCCCTGAACTGGGGATAGTTTGGACATTCCACGCCAGCTTTCAGTTTCATGGCAAAGGCTCTCTGAACCATTTCCTCGTATTCCTTCGTGTTGAGGTTTTCCTTTACCCATTCTCTGGTTATTCCTTCAGGTAAAGGAAAGCTCCCTACATCATCAAATTTCATTTTCCTCACCTCTAACTTCATTCTTTCTCTCCATAATCTCTGCCCATGCTATTTTGGCGTCCAGACTCTCTTCGTCTAAGTCTATAGTCTCTGGAGACTCCCAGACTCTATTGAAGAACTCCACAGCCTGTTTTGCCAGCTCTTCATTTTCAGCCCAGAATCCCACCTCGTAATTTTCAAAGAGCCCGGTCTGAGTCAGGTTGGCTGTGGTGAGGAAAACCTCTCGCCTGTCCACAATCACAAGCTTTGCATGAATGTTATCGTTGAGCTTCACAGTTCCCTTAGGAAACATCTCCAGAAATCTTTTGAGGGTGAAGTACTGCTTTTTGTCCTCATAAACTTCTTCAAGGCTCTTGAACTGTCTCCGCTCGAAACTGGGCCAGGTTATAATTCTTACACTCACTCCTCTATCAATCAAGGGTTTCAGTTCAGCGGTGAGCCAGTCAGTGTAATATATGTGTGGGGAAGTAATAAGAACTTCCTCTTTCGCGTTCTTGAACATTTCCTTCATTCTGGCAACGATTTCACCGCTCCAGGGGGTGCTGGGGATTATTCCCATTTTCTGGTACTTCTTTTCCGCCCTATAAGACAGGAAAAGCAGACCGAAGAAGGCAACTGCAGTCAGACTAGCCCCCACTATGTTCAGGGTGAAAAAATTGATGACTTCTCCAAATTCAACATAGGCAAAAACTTGGTTTCTGGGTGTAACGAATGTCCATTCAACCTCACTCACACTGTTCAAGGAGTTGTAGTATATTTTGGAATTTGAGCTGACAGAAAGAATTCTGTATGCGTAGAAAAACTCTTCAGGGAATTTCAGAGAGATTCTTACACTGTCAACCCCTATACCACTTTGTATGAATGCTTCAGGGTATTCTATGGCGGTAAACCTGTAAAGTCCGCTTTCCAGCTTGTCAAGAAGATTGGGTAGGTCTCTCTGAATTGTAAGGTGGTAGGTTTCAGAAGGTGACAGCGTTTTATCGATTGTTATAACAACAAACTGGCGGCCATCTCTCTCCATAACTTTGTAATTGAAATAGCCGAATGGACGATCCCTAATGCTGTACTCTCCATAAACTGGCAGAGGTGGTAGAACTATGTGCAGTCTGACAGGAGAGGATTCATTTATGTTCTTGAACCTGAGGGTGAAAATGTCTTTTGTGAGTTCTGGGTTTAGAATTACATATTCTGCGTTCAGAGAAACGGTAACTTCAGCCCCTGTTTTCCCTGTCGTCAGTATAGTGGCAACCAGCAGTGTCAACAGAAAGATTCTCATCCTCACAATCAGTAATCAATTTACGACGGTTTAAAGATTTTGTCTATCCGTTGAGCAAGATTTAAATAGCCATCCTCATACGCCTGTGAGGGTGATGACATGGCAGAGGAACATGTGGTCTTTGTCGGAAACAAACCTGTGATGAACTACGTCCTTGCTGCTCTGACGCAGCTGAATGAAGGTGCAGGAGAGGTTACAATTAAGGCAAGGGGTAGGGCGATCAGCAGGGCAGTAGATGTGGCAGAAATTCTGAGAAACAGGTTCATGCCGAACCTGAACATAAAGGGCATAAAGATCGACACAGAGGAACTTGAAAGCGAGGGAAGAAGTGTAAACGTATCTACAATTGAGATTGCCCTTGCTAAATAAATTTTAATTTATATTAATTTGCCAAATTTACTATTTTAAGCTGTTTAAATTTTTGAAGATTGAATTTCAATCTCACAAGAGGCACAATCCAGCGAAGGTGATGGAAAATCTCTAGGCATAGAAACCAATCAATCCTAGGTAATGACCAAGGATTAATCTCTACCTGAAATTACCACCTGAAATTACCCTCAGAACCTTTACTTCCCCCTCCTCTACTCTCTCGTCAGAAGGAACGGGAAGTCCGTCTCTCACTATAACTACCGTTTCAGGATTAATTCCTAGTTCTTTCAAAACATCTTCGTACGTTTTCCCTTCATCAACCTGCAAAATCTCCTCCTTCCTTTGAAAACCTAAAAATTTGATTTTGAGTTCAATCTTCTTCTGGTAGGAGTTCTTTTGCAACTTGCTTGAGATCTTGACCCCCTCCCTTTGTTTTGACCTCCTCTTTCAGATCATTCACATTCTTTGAAAGAAGTTTTTCTTCCTTGCTTTTTTCCTTTGACATCCCTTTTCTCCTGAAAAGCCTCCAGTTAAAACGCCTCATGATATCACTCACTTAATATTCTGTTTCCTTCCTATTAAATCCTTTTGTAGATCTCTTTCTAACATATATTAATTAATTTATGAATTATTTAAATACTTTTAAAAGATCGTTTCTCCCGGCTTTAATCAGGATATCCATCAACGCTCTTTTTAGAGGGAGAACTTCGCCTTTCTTGGCAGAGATGGGAAACACTCTGTGCTTCCATAAAGTCCAAGGAGGGATCATGCCAAGCTTGTCCACAATTTCATTAAGGGTTTTGGTGGGATTTTCAACTCTATCCATTTTGTTTACAGCCAGAAACACATCGAATTCGAACTCGTTGAGGAATTCAAACATCTCTATATCTATCGGTATGTAACCTCTCCTCTCCCATCTCTCCACAACTTCTATGAACGATTTCCCATCCACAACCTGTACAGCGGAGATTATCCTGTCAGCATTCCTCTCGATATAGTGGACTATGAAATCTTTGACTCTCTCATTAAACTCCCTGTCAACTCCTGAGATGTACCCAAAACCCGGAAGGTCAGTAATCAGCAAATCTTTGAATTCCACAAAATTGGGCTTGATTGTTGTACCAGGTCTTTTGCCCTTTCTGACATCAACGCCAAAAAGTCGGGAAAAGAGGGTGGATTTGCCTACATTAGAACGTCCGGCAAATATTATCTCAAGCTTACGGCCAGAGCCCATAGTATGCATTCAGAATGATTATCAAAAATCCACTCAGAAATCCGAAAACCAGTATGGCTTTTGGACTGATTTTTATCTGTGTTTTCTCCTCCTCAAAGTATCTCATTATTCCAGCGGAGGACATCAATGGAGGCGCACTATCCTTCTTTTTCTTTGCCATGTGCAAAGATTTATTGCCCCCAATATTTAACTTTAACCATGGGTTACAGAGTTGTCTTGATTTCGCAGGACGGCATCTTTACAGGAGAGCTGTCTGAGGCTGGCAGGCATTTTGACGAGAGGGAAATTCAGCCTGAGTATATTGCTTTTCCTACATTCTTCAACGCTCATGTTCACCTCAATGATGCGGTAGCACTAGATCCGCCACGCATGGCTCTGGATGAGATGGTAGGACCTGGAGGTTACAAATTCAGAGTGATTTGGGGGAGATTTCATGACATCTCTCATGCCCTGAGGGCAGCTCTTGATTTGAAGGACACATCTCATTTTCTTGAGTTCAGAGAAGGTGGGGAGGAAGCGTTGAGGGTTCTTGAGGCTGCAGGAGTGGATGGTGTCTTACCTCTGGCAAGACCGGGCAGTATTGAGGAAGCCAGGAAAATTGCCGGGAAAGTCAGGGGTTTTGCCCTCAGCAGCGTTAGAGATCACGATGTTGAATTTATCGAGGAGCTCAGAAGTTTCGCCAAGCGAAAAGACCTCATCTTTGCAATCCATGCTGGAGAGAAGGATAATGAGGATGTGGAAGGGGCTCTGAGCTTGGAACCTGATTTGCTCATTCATATGAACAGGGCAAGGAAAGATCAGCTCAGAATGGCCATGAATGAGGAGGTGCCAATTGTTTCATGCATCCGCTCCAATTTCTTTTTTGGCTTGGAGAATATGGAAAATTACGATATTCTGACAGAATACCATAACTGGATGATTGGGACGGATAACGCAATGATCTGCTCTCCATCAATTCTGGATGAGCTCAGCTTCGCATCCTTTGTGATGGGTAGGGAGGAAAACCTTTTTGCAGCCTCTTTAAGAGGCCACATTATTTTCGGAACCCAACCCCGTACAGCTCTTGTTGAGGTCAAACCATTCAGATTTTCTGAGAATTTCATACATACGCTGGTCAGAAGAGTTTCATCGGCGCATGTTTCTTTGCAGCTCCCAGTCTTTCCTGAGAAGTTTAAGCTGTGATTGATGTTCCGTTAGAATCTAGGATTATCGGGCCTCGTTTCACATCAACCGAGAAAGTTGGCATTCTATCAAATTCGAACCGATGAAGTTCAGGGACGGAGGAGGGGCCAGGTGGGCAGGATAAAAGGGATATAAATAAAATATACTGAGTAAATACTTCTTGCTGGCTCATCTATGCTAACACAGCACCCAAACTTCAAGTGGATTATTGAGGAATTGGAAAGTTTAAGGAAACACACCCGATATAGTTAAGAGAAAAGTATTTAACCAAGTTACTATTTGCTCTGGCTGAGATGAGGGCAGAAGAAGTAATGAACAGAAATGTAATATGTGCATCTCTCCCAGATAATAGGGAGAACGTGCTAGAACTCTTCAAAAAATACGGGATATCAGCCGTTCCCGTGCTGAAGGACGGAAAGCTTGCGGGAATAGTCACCAGAAAGGATATCCTGAGGAAGGTTGAGGAGAATCAGCTTGCTCTCCTCATGACTCCTGATCCCGTAACCGTTCAGACTACTGATAGCCTGGAAAGTGTTGTTGATATTTTCCTCAAGACTCATTTCAGGAGATTGCCCGTTCTTGAAGAGGATGAACTCGTTGGAATAATCACGATTAGAGACCTCATCAAGAAAATTGCCGAAACCGACATCCAGACACCTGTGGAGAAGTTTATTACCAATACTGTTGTATGTGTCTGGGAGGAGACACCTCTCAGCGTTGTTGGAGAGGTTATGAGGCTCAGCAACGCAGAATTCTGTCCGGTCCTCAACAGCGATGCTGAAGTTGTTGGTGTGGTTGATGAAAAGATAATGCTCACCGAAACGCTCATTGAAGAATTTCTGGAGCACACAGAATACTCATCCTCCAGTGATACAGATGATGCCTGGGCATGGGATGGTGTCAGGGATTATGCGGTCAAGTATTTCGAGGTGAGTGTCGTAAAATTGCCAAAAGAGCCTGTGAAGAAATTTATGAAGGATCCGGTCTTCGTTTATCCCCACACCTCTGTTTCCAAGGCAGCCAAAGAAATGGTGAAGAACGACATTGATTACCTGCCGGTTCTTGATGTAAACAACAGACTGATAGGTCTGATTCCTGATAAAAATCTCATATCTGTCCTTTTAGATGTTCAGAAGTAAGAAGGAAGTTAGGAACCACATCTGGGAGAAGATTGAACCCTTTGCTGATTTTCCTTTTCCTGTTAGAGGTAGGATTCCCAATTTCAAAGGAGCTTCAAGAGCCTGCAATAGACTCAGGGAGCTGAAAGCATATAGAACTTGCAACGCCGTCTTCTCAGCTCCAGATTCTCCCCTTAGAAAAGCAAGACAGATGGTTCTTGAAGACGGAAAATGGCTAATTGCAGCAAAACCACACTTGAAGGGACTCATCATCCTGAAAGATGGAGAGGCAAAAAGGCTAAGCAGCCTTACCGCCATGCTGAAGTACGGTAAGGATGTTACGCTCTGGGAACTCAGAGAACTTGGTTTGAGTGTTAGTATATTTCTTCAGGGCTGTGTTGCGGTGGATTTGAAGGGGAACAGAATGGGAAAGGGTAGTGGTTATGGAGATAAGGAGTTCTGGATGCTGAAAGAAAGCGGACTTCTGGCCGAGGATTACGTATACGCTGTCGTCTGCCATCCCGTTCAGATTGTTGAGGGCTTAGAGAACCTGATGAGCGATAGAGATGCGAAAGTAGATGTTATCCTCACACCCCACGAAATCATCTGGACAGAACACGCAAAACAGCGTCTAAAACATCTTTTTTGACCTCCTCAAGCTCCCGCTCGGCATTGATTATCTTCACGTTCCGGGTTGTTTCACTCCACATATCGCCTATTTTCAGAAAATTTTCCCTCACCTTTGCCAGATAGCTCTCTTCTTCAAAAACTGTCCTGCTCCCCCTATTACCAACCCTTCTCAGACCCTCTTGTGGTGAAACATCAAGAATTATCACCACATCAGGCTTTGGGGCTATTTCCTCGTTCATTCTTCGTATCTCATCCATGTCAAGCCCTCTTGCACCCTGATAGGCGATGCTGGAGATGTAGTATCTGTCCATGATTACAACCTTCCCATTCTTCAGGGCTGGAAGGATGTTTTTCTCCACATCCTCTTTTCTGTCCAGAAGAAACAGCTTCAGCTCCTCTTCAGGGTCGAATCTCTTCTCAGCTTCTTTTATTTTTCTTCCGTATTCACCATCGGTGGGCTCTTTAAGCAGAACAACTGAAAAACCCCTCTTCTCCAGCTCATCCCTGAGAAACCTGGATATGGTCGTCTTCCCTGCTCCATCTATGCCTTCGATGGCAATAAGCATAGCCTGAATATTCGAAAAACCCTTAAATATTTAACTTATTATCAGCTCCATGCGGATTTCCTTTTATGGTGCTGCACGAACAGTTACCGGTTCTTCTTTTATGATAGAGGATTCTGAAAAGGATTCTGGAAAGTTTCTTGTCGATGCGGGAATGTTTCAGGGTGCAATGGAGAGAAGAAACTACAGACCTCTGCCCTATGACGCTTCCAGCGTTGAAGCCGTCATCATAACCCACGCTCATCTGGATCACGTTGGATTGCTTCCCAAGCTTGTCAGGGAGGGGTTTTGTGGTACAATAATCTCCACTCAGGCCACAAAGGAAATTTCTTGGTACATGCTTCAGGATTCTGCAAAGGTGCAGGAAGAAGAGGTTAAAAGTGAGGGAAAGAGGAGGAAGCGCAGAGGATTAGAGCCTGTAAAGCCCCTTTACACGATTGAAGATGTTGAAGATTGTTTCGATCTGGACTGGGAAATAAAGAAATATGGGGAGGAATTTCAGCTTGGTGGGTTTTCAGTGAAGTTCAGAAATTCTGGCCATGTACTCGGCTCAGCTTGTGTGGAGATTGATGGCATTGATGGTATCGCCAGTCTTGCAATCTCTTCAGACCTGGGAGAGCCTAGAAGGCTGATCATCCGGGATCCGGAGTTCCCTGAAGCGGAAGCAGTTGTAATAGAAAGTACCTATGGCGATAGGAATCACAGAACACCTGAGGAGTCTATTGAAGAACTGAAAAATGTTCTGTGGGATACGTATGAAAGGGGAGGAAACGTCATAATTCCCTCATTTGCACTGGAGAGGACTCAGGAAGTTCTTTACGCCCTTCATTTGCTCTACAGGAGAGGTGAATTTCCTGATTTTCAGGTTTTCCTTGACAGCCCTCTGGCCATAGACATAACTGAGATTTTTCTGAAACACCCCGAACTTTACGATGAGGAAGCGAGGAAAGAGTTTCAGAAAGGTAATCCCTTCAGCGTTCCTGGCATGAGGATGACGAGGTCGGTGGAGGACAGCAAGGAGATCAACGAGATTGAAGAGCATGCTTTAATCATAGCGGGAAGCGGAATGTGTAATGGCGGCAGGGTAAAGCATCACCTGAAGCACAATCTGTGGCGTGAAGAATGCAGCGTGGTATTCGTGGGCTATCAGGCTAAAGGAACTCTTGGCAGACAGATTGTAGATGGTGCCAAATTCGTCAGAATTTACGGGGAGAAAGTGGCTGTGAGAGCCCGAATTCACACGATAAATGGGTTCTCTGCCCATGCCGGGAAAGATTTTCTACTTAGGTGGGTAATGGAGAGTGGTGCGAGAAAGGCATTCGTAGTCCACGGGGAATTTGAAACCAGCCAGAAATTTGCTGCAGAGCTGAGAAAGCAGGGGATTGAGGCAATAATACCTGACTGGAGGCAGAAGGTGAACTTCTAACGGGTTAACTTTTATATTTTATCAGCTAACATCAGCCATGATTCAGGATGCTATAAGGATTGGGAAAAAGCTCGCCGAATATCGTCTGATAGATGGAGCCAGCGGAAATCTTAGCTACAGAATAGGCTGGCAGATGATTATAACAAAAAGTGGAGTTGTTCTCGACGAGCTGGATGAAAATTCCTTTGTTAAAGTAGCCATTGGGGAGGAACACCCCCATGCTTCCTCAGATCAGATGGTTCATCAGGCCATATATAAGAAAAGTGGGTTTAAGGCAGTTCTGCACTGCCATGGCGTGTTTAACGTGGTACTTGGATTGATTCTTGATGAAATAGTTCCACGGGACTTGGAGGGACGTATGTTCATAGGAAGTCTTAAGGTAGTGGAAGGTAAATTTGGCAGCAAGGAACTGGCAAGAAAAATTGGCGAAAGCGTGGCGGAGAAGGGAATTGCTTTGGTTAGAGGACATGGAATTTATGCAGCTGGCAAGAATTTTGATGAAGCATTTAAGCTTGCTAGTTATCTAGAACACTCTTGTGAGGTCCTCTACCGTCTCAGAGTGTATGAGAAGTTGGAGAGGAACAGGTAGTCTGATTTGACCAGCATGTATTGCCAGCAACCGGCATACCGAAATAAACCCTTATAAGAAATCCTTATTACTGATGATATTTCAAAAAGTTGTTTATGAAAATTACTGTGAAGTTCTTGCTCATACTCATTGCAGTTCTCGTTGCAACTCTTTTTGCCATGTGTATAGACCAGGAGTCTCAGGGAACTCAGAAAACTCAGGATTATCAAAATTATCAGCAAAATCAAAAAGTTCAGGAAGATAAAAAACCTCAGACCCCTAAAAAACCTCAGAATCAAGAGACTCAAGAAGGCAAATCATCCAGTAAAAAACAAATTACCTTCCCTCAATTCGGCATTTTCTATTATTATCACCCTCTGTGTCCTAACTGCCAGAAAATCAAGCCCTACATAGATCTCATGATGAATGTGACCGAAATAGATGCCTGTAACGTCGGAAATCTCTCTACCTGCAGCGAAGAATCTATTGTGATGCTCAAACTCCTTGATAGCCAGGGTAAGTTCTTGGGAGTCCCTACAATTGCTGTTGTTGAGGATAACAATGTCACTCTCCTTATCGGATGGAAACAGGCTTTAAAGCTTGGAGAGATAGTAGAGAAGCATGGCATAGCCCCTCCCCCTGTTATCTACAATAACAGTACCTATACAATTCAGGAATGTGTTGATTGCCATAGTGCTAAAGGGTTAAAGCCGCCCAGCACATTCAGTTGCACCTACTGCTGCCATACAGGAGAGCAGAGTGGTTAGAAGGGTTCAGGATTGAGGGTTAATCAACTTCAGGGTTAAATCCACTTCACTGTAAACTTTGCAGTTATAAAGATGATAATCGACAGAATTAAACCCAGTAAACCCGATTCGGGTGCCCATGCTTGGTGTCCAACCAGCCAGGCTGGAGCATTAAATGTTACCGCAGCGAAAATGCCTATGAGGCTGTAACTTAAGTTGTATCCGAAATGCAGACCAAAGGGGAACCAGAGCGTACTTTCGGCTTCAAGAAAACCAACACTGAGAGCAACTCCTAACACGGTAAAGGTGACGATACCCATTGCTACGAATACGGCAGACATTCCAGAATTCACCATATTTGGAAGATGTAGAAGAGCCCAAAGCAGGGATGACAGGAACATCGCCTTACTTGTTTTCAGGTTTAGGCTGAATTGCTGCAGAAAATAGCCTCGAAATACGACCTCCTCAACTGCAACCACAAGAGCAATCTTGATCACCGCTATTAGTGACGATGTTATTGAATTTGAATTAACAATAGAATTGGGGCCCCAGACAATTGTAATCCAACCGCTGGCGTTTTCCATAATAGTTAAGATGGAAGGAAAGGTAAATCCGATGAAGATTCCGAGGCATGCATAGTTTCGCCAAGAGGAGATAAAGTGGATACCTAGGTCACGTACAGAACGTCTCTCCAGCATCCACAGCCATATACTTCCGGCAAGCAGCACAGAGAGAGAAAGGGGACTTAACCACGGTTTGTGGACTGCCAAGGCTATCATCACGAAAGCAATAGAGTAGAGCACAAGTGGTTTGGGTATTCTAGTCCTGTCGGGTGTCATGATCGGGGGCTGAGACTAATATCTACAGAAATTCGACCGTCTTGCCTGACCCAAGTATTGCTCAATCCAGAGCTCATGTTCAAGCACATTTCAATTTCCCCTCCACAAAAACAAAATTCCTGAGGCAATAAGAAATGTCCCTACGATTTTTGTGAAAGCGGTGAAAATTCCCACTATGCCGAAAAGTATGGCGACAGCGGCACCAATCATCTTCGTCCTGTCAAAGTACAGGAGCAGGGTTGGTATAACTCCGAGTACTGCACCGTATATCACTGATAGGCTGACCAGAAAAAAGACGAAGCCACCAGCTCCTTCAGCATTGCTGGCAATATTTAAGAAGAAGAGGGCGAAAATTAGCTGGGCAAAAATGCCTGCAAGCGAGACTTGCCAGCTTCTTATTTTCATTATCTAAAAGGTTTACTCAAAAATAAAAAATTAACTGGCTGAATTGCTTGTGCTGTTAATGCTGTCAGCTACCTGACGTTAGCCCTTGGCAACTCCCATTGGGCGGAGTCTGGCTACCAGTGTGGATATACCAGCTCTGTGGACGACATCCACAACTTCATCACTGCTCTTGTACGCTTCCGGCGCTTCCTCAGCCAGCAGTGCTCCCTGAGTGGCCCTGACGTAGATACCCTTTCTCTCTAGGCTCTGCCTGACTATATTGCCTCTCAGCCTTCTCTTGGCAGCAGCTCTGCTCATAATTCTGCCACTTCCGTGGCATGTGGAGCCAAAGGTCTCTTCCATGGCTTTTTGGGTACCTACAAGCACGTAGCTTGGAGTTCCCATGCTTCCCGGTATGAGGACGGGCTGCCCTATCTTATTGTAATCTGTTGGAATGTCATCCGTTCCATAGAATGCTCTCGTTGCTCCTTTTCTGTGAATAACCACTTTCCTCTTCTTTCCATCTATTTCGTGCTCCTCAAATTTCGCTATGTTATGAGCAACATCGTAGATGAGGTCCATTCCCAGATCGTCCCCGCTCATCCTGAAGATCTTCTCAAAGCTCTCTCTGACCCAGTGGGTAATTATCTGCCTGTTGCACCATGCGTAATTTGCGCTTGCTGCCATTCCGGCAAAATAATCTCTTCCTTCCTTGCTGTTTATCGGAGCGCATGCAAGCTGCCTGTCTGGCAACTTTATCCCGTATTTCTTGACAGCTCTGTCGAGAACCTCTAGGAAGTCTGTACACACCTGATGGCCCAGTCCTCTGCTTCCACAGTGGATCATTACCGTCACCATCCCTTCTTCCAGTCCCATGGCCTTTGCAGCTTCATCATTGAATATCTTGTCAACGTACTGCACTTCCAGAAAGTGGTTACCGCTGCCCAGAGTTCCGAGCTGGGGCTTGCCTCGATCCCTTGCTCTCCTGCTGACCACTTCACCTCTTCCACCAGGCATTGCTCCTCCTTCTTCGCAGTGCTCAAGGTCTTTCTCTGTGCCATATCCATTCTCAACTGCCCACCTTGCACCGCTCACGAAGATTTCATCCAGCTCTTTGTCGCTGACCTTCAGTCTTCCAGCACTGCCAACTCCAGAGGGGATTGCAACGAAGAGCTCATCAATGAGCTTCTTTATTATCGGCCTGACATCATCAATTCTGAGATTTGTTCTGAGCAGCCTGACACCGCAATTTATGTCAAAGCCAACGCCTCCTGGAGAAACAACACCCTCCTCTGCATCAAATGCTGCCACTCCTCCAATTGGGAAGCCGTAACCAACGTGGACGTCGGGCATTACAAGTGAAGCCTTATAAATTCCGGGCATCGTAGCAACATTAGCAGCCTGATCAACCGCCCCCTCTTCAAGCATCTCCATAAGGCGCCGGTTAATATAAAAATAAGCCGGCACATTCATTCCTGGCTTGTAGCCTTTTGGCAGTTCCCATTTATAATCGGTAATCTTCCTGAGAACACCTTCCATTCCTCCTCTTGCCATAAAATTCACCTCCTGCGTAATTAATTGTAACTCGAATTTAATACACTTTAACCCAACTGCACCTAATTACTTTAGCCGCGTTATCAAAAAAGGTAAAACTGATATTAATCTTTTCCACATGCTGGCTGTGGAGCTGTCAGTCCTCTTCAGTGGAGAGTTCGGAAGGCGTTTCGTAGCACACCTTGCATATCCGAGAAGCTGTGCATATTTTGGAGCATGCGGGATAGATGAATGTGATTACTGCAAGGACTGGGATTTTTCCAGCAATTTGAAAATGGCTCATGAGCTGGATGAACCTAGCGCATACGGCACGTACATCGATGATGTTGATTCAATCCTTCCTGAAATCCAGCAAGCTGACATCATGGTTGCCATAAATCTGCATCCCGATATTCTTGCGGAAATTCCGGCCATTATTGCTGAGAAGGGTTACAGACTCCTGATTGTCCCTGCTGAAGATGGAAGGTGGTGCCCTCCTGGCCTGAGGGGACAGCTTAAGAGAAAATGTGAGGAATACGGATTGTATTTTGCAGTTCCGAAACCCTTCTGCTCTCTCCGTGGCGATGGTGTTGTGAAGGAATTCGTAAGGCAATTCAGGCTGGGAATGCCGGAGTTTGAAGTGAAGATAGAGGGGAACAGAATCGTGGAGGCGAGGGTGATAACCTCCGACCCCTGCGGAAATGCCTATTACGTTGCTAGAAGGATGAAGGGCCACATCATTGAGAGCGTTGAAGAGTTCTGGAAAGACATCCACCAGCATCAGTGTGCCTATCCATGCATGGCAAGTATGGACAGGGATGCAGAGCTGAAAGAAGCCCCTTTCCATCTGGCTGGCTACATAATGGTGTACCAGTTCAGCAAGGCATGTGGAATAGATGCCTCAGAGTTCGTTCCGGAGTATTTCAGGAGTTATTTTGGTTGATTTGTGAGCGGATTTGACGAACCTGAAACTGAGGAAAAGACTGTCACTGCTTATTCAGTGCTCTGGCAGATACAAGCATTGCAGAGGCGACGATGAGTGCAGCCCCAACATACTGTTTCGGTGTTAGTGTTTCAGCAAGCATCAGTGCGGAGAACATGTATGCAAAGACCCCTTCAAGTGAAAATATTATGGCAGCATCAAAAGATGTTGTATGCCTTTGCAAATGATTCTGGAGCATTTTGGCCAAGAATGTGGCGAAGAACGCTGTTATGGCAATTGCAATGACAACATCGCTGTTTAACTCCATCTGCCATCTTAGGGATGCCGGAATGGCTGAAAGAAAGCCGGTTGCAAGAACCTGAGAGAAAGCAAGCTCTGTGGGGTTGAGGGATTTTGAGTAGTGAGATATCATAGCGATTTCAGCAGCGAAGAATATTGCGCAGAGGAGAATCAAAAAGTCGCCAAAAGCAGCCTCACCGTATCCGCTTATGAGATATACACCACTCAGGGCTGTAAAGGCCAGAACTGTATCAATTCCATCGATTCTCTCCTCGTACAGCAGCAGAGATATGAGGGGTGTGAATACAACATAGAGGGTTGTTATGAAACCGGCATTGGTAGCTGTTGTGTATTCCATTCCAACTGTCTGAAATGTGTAGCCCAAGAAGACCATCAGGCCTATTTTCAGGCCATCAACACTGAGTTTTCGGGCGATGGGGAGGAAAAAGAGAGATGCAAGAAAGAAGCGGACTGTGTTAAAGGAGAAGGCTGATGAAGAGTCCAGAGCTATTTTTATAACCGGAAAGGTGAGTCCCCATATCAGCGCAACAGCAACAAGTCCTAAATCTGAGTAGAATCTTTTCATAGTGGAGCCCTTTATAAATGGTTCTCACAGGTTCTCATTCTTGAAAATCCCTGAATATGGAGTTGTGTAATCGGTGAGCTTTATGAAGACTAGCTGTACTATTCTGGCGTTTCTTTTCAGCCATAACCCATCCTCGTTATATACTACCAGTCCAACCTCACTTCGCCCTGAATAGCCGGCATCCCAGACTGCAGTGAGAACGTTGGCACCGCTCCTTACTAGCGTTGACCTCGGCCTGGCAATAGCCATGATGTCTCTGCTCAGGCTGATAACTTCATTGAGATAGGCTCTGTAAACTCCTCTGGGCAGAAACACCCAGTCATCGCTGAAGGAAATCTCCTCCACCTCGGGCAGTTTTCTTTCAGAATTGTCGAAGTCTATTCTGCCAGCCCCCTTAATCCTTCCAATGGCCCTCAGGGTGCAGTCGAAGCCGTTGGGCTGGAGCTGAGTGCTAAGATTGATGTAGTTTTTTATCAGACCCTCATCTTTTATGCGCTTGGCAATATCCTTTGCTGTGAGAACGCTACCCATTGGTAGGTCATAAAATTCAGAAAAAGGTTTGATGTCCAGAACAGGAGAGCCGGGCAAAGCATCGAGCCCCTCAACCTCAATGACATCTCCCTCTATCTTCCTGACTACCACTGCAGTCATACCAATCCTGTTCGGCCTGTAGGGACTCCGGGTGGAGAAAACACCCCTCAAAGGTTGGGACTTGTCTCCCTTTGGATGAACTTTAAGGGCTTCTTCTGCAAGATGAAACTGATAGAGAATCCAGACTCTGTCACCTTCTTTCAGGCCATCAAGTGCCGGCAGGAACTCGTTGTGGATTCGGATTCTCTTTTCGTCGATAACTTCTCCAACAGCCTTCATGCCATCACCATGTGGTTCTTCAGTATTCCTTCAGCACCTTCCTTATTCCATTTGCTCTATTATTCCATGAAGTCCACGTAATAAGCGTCCACTTCGTCATATAGCTTTAACTTTTTCGCAATGTAAACAGCCAGAATGTGGGCACAGGCTTTTTTTGCCTTCAAATTTATCTGAAAATCGGGGCAGTCGCAAAAACTGTTGTCAACAACATGCTCTTCCTCGCCAACCACCACAAAGAAGTCCCTGTATTTCTTAACTCTTTTTTCCTTGAGGTAGAAAAAAGCCTTCTCTCCCCTCTTCCCGTGATTTATTAATAGGGCTCTGTAGAGCCCGTAGTCGAGCTTTCCCCGCTCAAGCTCTTTCGCAACTTCATCAGAAATCATTCCTCTTCGCTGCTATCTATCTCACTCAGAATCATGGTTGTGTTTATTGCATCCACGCCGTCTATCCAGTTGATAATCATAAGGTCTTCATCTGGAATCTCTATGTCCTCAGGCAGCTTCTCTCCCTTGAATATCTTCGCACCCATTCTGGCAATGGCATCGAAGGCTCCCTCTATATCTCCACTTGTCTCTTTCTGGACAGCTTCCTTTAAAAGAGCCTCAAAACTCTTCTTGCTGATCTTGCCCTCTAGAGCCAGAACGGCCGATCTGGCTATGACCCTCATGGCCTCGCGAAGGTACTCAAAGACGTCGTTCTTGAATTCATCGCCCAAATCAATTCTGGATGAGATGATATCTTCCATCTCCTGAAGCTCTTTTGCTGCATCGCTTTTTGTGATCTCTCTCTCTTTAACAGCCCTTATTATGTTAACACACGCCACAACGAAGTCTTCCAGCATCTGATCGAGCACCGACAGGCTTTCCGGGTCTTCAGGAACCAACTCGGTCTCCTTGATGCGCGCTATCCAGTTGTTGAACCTAGTCTCGCTATAGTAATTACCCATCCTTATCTCCCTCCAACTCTGTCAAGTCTCGCCATGGCTTTATTTATTACCTTTACCCCTCTGTTTTTTGATGGGCATTAATGGTTTCAGTTCGGTCTCCATCATTCCTATTTTGCCCCCATTTTTCAGCCCACCCACTCAACTCCGCCGTCCAGATAATTGTGCAAGAGAAATAAATTAAAGGGAACAACACTCAGACTCTCTGACAAAGCCTTGGCAAAACCTTTAAAAATCCCTGAAAAATGATTTTTTAGTGCTGTCATAATTATCCAAAGCTGCCGGGGTTGCCGAGTGGTAAGGCGTCGGTCTGCTAAACCGATGGGCTCTGCCCGCGTGGGTTCGAATCCCACCCCCGGCGTGTCTCCTTTTGGTTCAACGCCTTTTCATATTGCCTGATATACCTATGGAATCCAATACCATTTAGTACAAACATTTTATTGAAAAATAACACATAAATAAATCGAAATAATCTGCTTCGCATGAAATCACTTAAACCATGGCAGGAAGTCGTTGGTTGGCTCGAAAGCGTGGAAGAAGACGCTAAGGTTATCAGGGTCGTGTTAAGCTGTACCGAGCTTGTATATCCTGCCAACTCCAAGGAGGCAGAAGTGCTCAGGCAGCTCAAGGGTAAGGAAGGGGAGTTGGTTTCGATACTTGCAACAGACCTCGAAGACAAGCCAATACTTTTCTTGATTGAAACAGAAAAAGTCAAAAAGAAGTTGAATAATTTTCGGTAGATGTTACACTGACATCTCTTAGGAAGCGAGATAATTCTCATTGAAGGAATTTGAAGACTGTAAGTTCAATGAAGCATGAACAGATTATTTATTCATAATTTACAGGTAGATTAAAGAGGGAAGAGCAGTTTACAATTGAAATCGAGGGCTTAAACCTGAATTAGCATTCCATAATTGACAATGCTGCTCAGGAGCTATGTGACCCACCAACTGTAGCTGTCTACGATTCCTCCCTTGACATTGTAGAGATACGCTGTATCGGATATGCTGTCCCTAATTAAATTGATTCAATTGGAAACTGACCGGGAAGATGAGGATGGGAAGTGGTAAAAGGAAAAGGTCCGGAATGTTGTGATTCCACTTCATGCTTTATTCTTTTAGATACTGACCTCCAACCGGCACAAAGCGCTTTGGTTTGACGGGTTTATCGTACTTCTTTATGTCTTCGAGTTCTATAGCCATCCATAACTTCTTCTTTTCCTTTCCCCTGCTCTTCCATCCAGATTTCCATCGCTCTTGGGATTTAACGTACTCTTTCAGTTCATCTTTTGTCAGAAAAATTCTGTCTCCAAAGGTTTCGTAGAACTTCATCGGATCCTCCTGAAGCACAACCCTTTTTATCCTCGCTTCTCCAACAAAACCTGTATCTTCGTGCGACTGATAAAACACGAACTTCATTCCTGGCTTGAGCTGCTTCCAGACCGTTGCTGGTTTAACAAAAACATCCTTGCCTTCTTTGAAAAAGCGATCCATAAACCATTTTGGAATTGGGTATGAAACGCCAACTATCTCGCTCATCAAACCACCTTAGCCCTTATTTCCTCCATAACTGCCTTGAGCAATTCCTTGCCCATGGGCTTTGGAATTTCCCTTCCCTCCTTCTTTGCGGCCTCTATCCAGAGCTCAATGGCAACTTTTATCTCCTTCAAAGCCTCCTCCTCAGTCTCGCCAAAAGCTGAGCAGCCGGGCAGCTCGGGAACTACAGCGATGTATCCTTCATCCTCCTCGCTGTAGAAGATCTCGATTGTATATTTGTGCATGTTAATCCTCCTCAAGCAAATTATTATTTCTCAATCACTTTTAAAAGTTGCTTTACCTGATACGGCTTCGCCTTTCCTTTAACGTTCTGGAAATTCAGAATTTCCCTTACGCCATCCCTAACATATACTCTATGGCTGCCTTTCCCTCCCCTGGGTCTAAAGTCGAAAAGTTCAGCTGCTCTGCATAATTCTTCGAATCTGACGTTCTTGGGATTGTTTTTCAGCCTTTCATAGACTTCTCTTTTCTTTGTTATCCTGAATCCATTATAAGCTGGAAGTCTTCTTCGGGGATTTCTCGCATTGCCTTTCCCATAATATGCCCAACCCAATTTTCCTTGTTAGTGATGAATTTCAGCTTTGGAATCAAAGATTTAAAATCTATTGGCGTTGAGAATGTTTTGACTGGCTTGAGTTTAATTCTCAAAGGAAAACTCTCGTTGCCCATTTCCGGTGGAGATACGAATATTTTTCTACTATCCCTGAAAATCTCTGATGTCGCTTCATAAACTGCGACGATTCTTGGATCTTTTTTCTCATTTCCAATTTTTTCTTGCTTGAGGTAAATGAGAAGTTTATCTCCGGGTTTAACTTTTGCTATGGTGTTTTTATGCCTCTCTGGGACACCCCAGATGTTTTTTTCTTTGATTACTTTCCAATTTTCTTCTGTTGTTATGCAGAGCCAGTAAGCCATGGAATCACCATTATATGGTTTATCCAGTAATATATAAATAATTTACCTAAAATGTTGTGGAAGGGGAAATACTCAGGAGTATGTCTCTAGAGAGAAGTTAAGGATGTAGAGAGATAATTAAGGAAGACACTTTAGAGAGAGTCGAGAGTTAAATTCTAGTTAGGTCATTGAAAATAATTCTTTTATTTTGTTGAAGAACTCTTCCAACTCTTTCACGTCTGTCGCTCCCGCAAGAATTATTTTTCCACTAGAAAATATCAGTGCTGTAAGTTTATTGTCCCTGTAAACCATCCCTGGGAATTGTTCAGGCTCATATTCAACATTTTCTAAGCCCAATATTAATGAAAACTTTGTTAAATCAACATGTGTCTTGAGGTCACCCATCGCAACAATATTTTTAATTTCTGGCTTTTCTGCACTGGATACATCAACAAATCTTGAAAGAAAGTTTTTTAATTCAAAAAACGCCCGCTCAACTTCATCTATAGATTTCAATCCAACTATGATGTACCTTCCGGTTTTGTAGATTGTTGCTTTCGCGTTTGACAAAATGATGTACCCTCCATGATAATTTGATGGATCATAGATGAAAGCGGAATTTCCTGATTTACTAATCTCTTCTAGGTTTATTTCTGTTTTCAGGTCTCCAGAACACACGATGTTTACGATTTTCATTTGATTACACTAGAATTTGACAGATATCAGCTTTTTTGATACACATGTATGGTAAGTTAATTATTTAATCTCTCACGATCACTCTCACTCACCTGTGACTCACAATTTCACAATCAGCTCCATTATTTTCTCACCGGCCTTAATTACCTCGACGACTTCTTTTATTGTTTTAGACTCTTTTTCAACTTTTCTTTTAATTCCTCAACGATTTGTATAGCATAATGAACTTCTCGCTGATATCTTGGCCTTGGATCATAATGCACTGATGGATTTAACAAAATAGAACGATAAGTTTCTGCTCTTTTAATCAGTGTTTTCGCTCGCTTCAATTGCCCTTTTACTTCATTCCAGATATCATTTATATTCGATGATTCATAAGGAACTCCTATTTTCTTCTTTTTTGCAAAATTTTTTACAATTCTTTCGAATTCGAGCCTTGCGTAAAGTGCTGCTGCTGGAATATCACCATTACCAAGATGTTCCTTAGCTTTTTTTAAGTAATCTTGTTGTTCAACACCAACGATAAAGGGTAAGTTATTGTCATCGGATTTTCTCAGCATAAGTCTAAGAAATTCCCATTTACTTCCATCCAAATATTGCTTCATTAGATTAAACCAATTTTCGTCAAAAGTTGTTATAATGATCTGATATTCGTCTTCGAAATCTTCCTGAAGTATGTCTAGCAGCGGTATCCTTAAGTTCATGTCTAATCCAATAACAACATCATCCAACAAGAGCATTTTGTATTTGGAAACATTGAATCTTTTGTAATATGCCAAAAAAAGACCCAACGATATAGCATTTAATCTCCCTTCGTTTAAGTAGGTTAAAATATCGCTCACATCTTTACCATTCCATTTTACACTAAAATTGAGTTTACCAAGTTCTTCAACTGAGCATTCAATTTCAATATCGTCTCCAGTTAATTTTCGAACATATTCATTCCATTTTTCCTTTATTTCAGTAAAGATCTTGTTAATCTCGTTTTTAATTACTTCCTCTTTTTCCGCTATTCTCTTTTTGGCTCTGGGGCTTCCTTCTTTTAATTTCTCCAATTCTTGAAGTTCTTCTACCAATGTTTTTTCTCTTCTTGGTGGGATAAGATAATGCGCCATTATATTTTTCACAAACAGTTCGTAGAAGTCTTCTGGGGTGCTCAAATCGTAAATTTTCATTAGCCGTCTGTAGCTCAAAATAGTTGTAGATCTCGAAAGTGCGTCAAGAAAAGTCTTTTCTTCATGGTTGTATCCATCTGGATCTGCGACCGTAGGCACTATTTCATTTCCTCTATCATCTCTTTTCTTTTTAGGTTTAGTCTTTAACGATATGGTTTTTCCATCCGTTCTTTCGATAGATATTTCTACTGGCCGCTTCGTGAACACATTTTCGTATTTTTCCATTTCTATCTCTCTGGAACCAGAATCAAAAAGGAGCTTAAGTGCTTCTACGATGGATGTCTTGCCTGAACCGTTTTCACCGAAGATGACAAGATTCTTCCCTTTAAGATCGATCCCTATTTCATTCGAAAATCCTTTGAAATTCTTTATTTTCAAAGTCTTTAATTTCATCCCCACCCTCCAAGGGAGGTGTAGATCTGCTTAATCCAGGGGTGTAGTTTCATCAAGTAGAGGTTTTCGTTCAGTTCTTTGTCATTCTCAAGAGCGTTGAAAACTTCTTTTATCCCTTCAAGTATCTTTTCAATTTTGTTTCTACCTACCTCAAGCAGGTTATCAGGCAAATCAATGTCCTTCAGCTTATCTTCAGCAAGAGACTTAATCGGAATTTTGACCACATCTCCAAGATACAGCTCGTAAACGAGGCAGTCTATCAGGTTATCAAAATAGTCGATTATATACTGAAGGTGTCTGTCATCTTGGGCGAAGTAATTGTAATACTGTTTAAGGAATAGCATGTATTTTGCGAGGATTATGAATGGCTTCTGGTGGTTTAAGGGAATTCTTGGGATTGGGAGCGCCTCGACCTCATAGTTTCTGATGTTGTTCTGGGTTGAGAATAACTCGAACCTCCAGTTTAATACTCTGGAATTCAACAACGTTATCAAGTAAAAGTTGTGAATATTTTCATCCTTTAGAATAATGAACTTAATAGCATTCGTTATGACGTACTCCGGTTGAAGTATAGCAAATCTCAATCTCGGCTTTGAGGCTTTATTTATTGTATTTCGCCCAATAATCCTCTCAAATTTAGTTTTTTCCTTAGCTTCAGGGTATTTTTCAAAAAACTTCTCTTTGTCTTTTATCCATCTTGGCTTTGGCCCATTTGGATCAAGATTTACAAAATACCTGTCAAGGTGAAGTCCTTTAATCAGCAGGTCATCTCCCGGCTCATCGCTTATGAACTCCTTGTCAAAAGTTTCATGTATATCTCCTTCTCCAACATCGCCAACCGGTGGATTGCTCTCATCTCCTTTAAACAGTGGATATCTTGATATGTGCTTGAGAATTTCCCACTCGATCTTGGGATTCGTGAATAGCGGAATTCTGTATTCATCACCGGTTAATACTTTAAGGTCATTTCTTGAAATACTGATGAAATCAGATAGAGAGGCAACCATGTCTCTGCTTTCTATACTCGTTCTCAGCATAAACTCGTAGTCTCCTTCAGCCATTTCTTTCTTGTAAACGAGAATCGTAACTGCCTGCGTAATTCCTTCAAAGACTCTTGCTCTTTCTGGAAACTCCAGTATTTTCTTAACCATTGCCTTCTCAAAGAACAGCTTTCTCAGTTCTCTTGAATCGTTCTCTCCAAGGAAAGATGATGGGAATATCATACAGAAATATCCACCTTTTCCAACTAGGGGGTAAGATCGTTCAAGGAATAGCTTGTATTGGTTGAGGTTCCCGACCTGATATTTGTAAAGCTTGCTGTAAATATTTGACATAAAATACTTTTCTTTTTGGTCTTCTATGATTTGTTTTAACCGCCCATACGGCGGATTCCCAATTACAGCATCAAACCCTGGATCTTCTCTCAAAAACACTTCTGGAAACTCGAAAACCCAGTGAAACATCTTTCTTTCCCATGGGATATGCTTTAGTTTTTGGAATATGCTCAAATCAATCCCTTGTTCATCAGCAAATTTCTCATCCAGCTTTTTGTTGAACAGATCCGTTATATTCCTAAGAAGTCTATTCAGCTTAACTGCGTATGTCGAATTCAACGAGGCAACAAGAACTCTGATGAGCTTTTCTTTCGTCTTCAAAACCTTCTCAAACTCACTCCACCTAATCTTCTTTGATGCGAGAATGTGGTTCATCTCTTCAACTTCTCCGACCAGGTCTCCTTCAATTCTCAGCGATCTTGCAATTTCTGGTAGATACTCTTTAAGCTCCTCATCGACCTTTATTCTTTCCTGAATGTACTCAATCTCATGCTCCTCAAAGTTGAAGTCGAGAGTGACCTGAACATCCCCTCTTTTACCCTTTGGAACATCCACATAGCCAATCAGTGAATTCCCTTCCCTCAGATTGAAGTGTACGTTCGGGAACCTTATGAATACTCCTGAGTTAACATCGAAATGCCTTGCGAGTGTTAAGAAAAGTCTCGCCCTCGCAACCTTCAAAGCTGATGGGTTGATGTCAACGCCGTAGATGTTTTTTGAAAGGATTATGAAGAATTTAACATATACCTCAAACAACCCCTCCTTTTCGGGAATCTCAAGTAGATTCAATGGCCTGATTTTCCCATCCTCGTCCGCCACAAGAATTTCAAGTTTTTCAATCCCCACTTCCTTTGCTCTATTTCTCAGCTTTCTGTAAATTTCAACAAGCACATTAATGGCTCTCTCTAGAAAGTGGGCTGAGCCAACAGCAGGATCGAGAATTTTTATGCTTTGCAGCAATTCGAACAGCTTGACTAGTTCTTTTTTCTCTCCTACGTTAATTATCTCATCTAGGCTCTTGTATTCCCTCTCAAATTCCTCATTTATTCTGCCGACTAAGTAAGGCTCAATCGTGTTCTTGCAGATGTATGAAGTGATCTCCTCTGGGGTGTAAAAGGCTCCAAGCTTCTTTCTTTCCATGTAGGTTATCAATTTCTCATAGATAGAGCCGAGAACATATTCATCTATATCTCCATCAACCCAGTCTCTGCTCTCAAATAGATTGAGTAGTGGTACATCAAAATCAATATCGCCTTCAGAAATCATCCTTCTCCTGCCTTTTGGTGTTAATTTGATCAGTTTTTCAGTAACGCCCTCCTGGTAGAAGCATTTGTCAGGGATGGTGATTGCGAAATCGTCTTCACCATTAAGAAAGACTGCTGGACCGATAACAACGCACCTGCCAATTTCTTCACCCTCTGCATAAGGCCGATCGGAGTAACCGCTTATCTGCTTGAAAAAATGCCTTAAAAACTCATAGTAACTCCTAAATCCTCCAGATAGTTTTTTCTGTTTTAGTTCATCGAATTTGGTAATGAAATATTGCCTGTCTTTGTTGAAAAAGCCCTTTTCTTGCAGATACCATAAAGTGAGCATCTGCATCATGAAGTTGTCAACAAACTCCTCTCTCCTCTCCTCCTCGCTTATACCTTTAACATTTTTGAGCAAGAACTCTCTGCATTTCTTGTAGAGAACGTAAAACTCTTCAATAACATCGGATCTACTGAATAAAGCAGATATATTCTCGCTTTTCGGCTCTTCAAGGGCTTTTTTCAGCTTTTTTACGAAAGGATCGCTAATCTTTGCTATTGTCTTTCTTATTGGCGGCTTATTTGCCCTGTAATCCTTAATAAAAAGCTCTTCATTTCTGTAAATTATAATACCAAATCTTGCAGCATATCCGCTAACAGGCGGTCTGTAATTCAGCAAATCGGAAAATTCCGTTTTTTTATCAGCTTCAGCAAAAAGGAAACCTTCAAACAGGTTTATGTCCTCGTCCTTCTCGAAGATGTAGACAGGATATTTTCTTCCCGAGATATCAATTTCTTTCTCTTCGTATTTCCTAAGCCTCTTCTCAATCTCTTTTTTCAGCTCTTCAGCTCTAATAACCATAGAACCACCCTAAGTGCCTCTTTTCCACTCTTAGCGATTTAATGTCTGCTATCCCCCACATTAAAAAGTGGCTGTAGAGAGTATCAACCACTCCTCTAACGTCTCTGATCTTCACATTATTGTTTTTGTCAACCTCAATCAGATTTCTCTCAACCAGCAGCGATTTTATCTCCCTTGAATATTGATAGTAAGGAAGTAACTGCAGTACATTAAGCACTGACTTGTAGTTCTCAAGTTCCTTAGCTTTCTCCCTTTCCAGAATTAGGGCGTTGTAGAGGTTGTAAAGGAATCCTTTTTGCTCATGCTGGTACTCCTGTTTCAATCTTTCAACCTCCTTTTCAACCTCCTTTTCAACCGTCTTCAGCTTTTCAGCAGCCTCATCCAGCCTCACCGGATTTATCTTTCTGTTTCTCACAAGCTCAAGCAAAGCAAGAGGTGACTCAAACCTCAATCCATCATCCCCTATGCTGATTATTTTCTTGTCAATTCTGAAGTCTCCACGATAAAACTCATAAATGCTGTAGATCTTCCCGCTTCTCGATTTGATGTATGTATAGTAGGGGCCATCACCCAGATCTCTAACTTCTTCAAAGTCCTCCCTTGTTATGCCCAGCTCGTACTGAATTATGTTTAAAAGCTTGTATTCATCGATCTGCTCTTGCGGTATACCTCCCTCGAACCACTGCTTGAACTCCTCAGAAATGCCAAACTCTTCAAGATCAGTCATAGATAGCTCGGAAATCTTCTTTATTCTCTCACCAAACGTTTCAACGCTTATCTCCTCCTCAGGACTCAGTATTTTGGACTCTTTGCCCACGACAAGCGTTATATCTTCAATCTTCTGTTTAAGCTTGTTGAGAATTCCTACAAGGACTTCTATCTCCCCTGAAGGGATGAAATTGAGTACGTAAACATCCTTCTCATTCCCTATTCTGTTAACCCTTCCTACTCTCTGGACTATTATCATAGGATTCCAGGGCAAATCGAAGTTAACAACAGCATCTGCATCCTGCAGATTAACTCCCTCGCTCAGGGCATCGGTTGAGATGAGTATCTCAATCTCTCCATATCTCCTTACTTCATCCTCTCCAGCATTTGCTTTTGGAGCGAACCTCTTTATGAAGTTAATCTTTGTAGTTGTGTCAGTCTCGCCTGTAACAAGTGCTATCTTCACTCTATCTGTCCTCTTATCCTTAAGCCACGGGTGCAGGTCAACTTCTCTTTCAACCCACTCTCTTAAGTTGTGATAAATGTAGTATGCGGTATCCCTATATTGCGTGAAAATGATAAACTTCTTCCCGTTCAGTGTTGGAATGGCTGAAAGCTTCTCAGATTTGTATTTCGGATTTGTGATAAGCTGTTTTAAAGCTTCAAGCTTTGGATCGTTCTCATAGCAGAAAATTTTTGATTCAACAATTTCATCCTCCTCTTTTGGAACAAAACCAAATACCTTGAAATCACCGTTTTCCCTGACTTTAAGCTTGTCAAGAGCATCAAATATCTGATCCATCAGCTTTAAATCCTGCTCAAGATTGTGAAGGGCTATCTTCAACCCCATCCTGATTTTGTCGATTGGTGTAAATGCCTGAAGGCCGTACTCTTCAACATATTCAGTCAACAATTTGACGACCTTATCAAACCAGGTTTCCTCTTCTTTAGCTTCTGCATTGAATTCCTGAGACACTTCTTCAAGATCTTTTTTGATCTTTGCCTCCTCCAGAGCTTTAATAATCAATTCTCTCAAATCTTCTTCGCTCATTATTTTGTCAACAGATCTCTTAAATAAGGTGTAGAAAATTTTCTCTTTCTCATATATTTTTCTGAGAGTCGTTTCGAAGGGGAATATCCCGCTCTCTAACCTCTTACCCAGTAAAAGTCTGAACAGGTCGGAAATCTCTATTATTCTGTATCTCCCCTCCTCTTCATCCTCCTCAAAAACAATATACCTCACACCGTATAGTTTTGTGTGCTCAAAGTTAAGTCTGTCAATATTCCTGGATATGCGCTTTATCAACTCGTTAAACTTGGTTGTGTAGAAAGGAGAGTAATCGAGGCTGTACGGTTTGGGATCTTTGAAAATCAGCTTTTTACCATCTACCTTCAAGTCTTTGAACTGCTCCAGAATGTACTTTCTCGTCCTCAGAACCATTACCTCATCAAGCACCTTTCTCTTAATCTCAGTAGCGACTTTTTTCAACTCTCTTTTGATCCCTTCATCTCCTTTTTCCTCGTACTCACTCTTAAGCTTCTTGTATCGCTTTATTAATTCGTCAATCGGTATATTTTTCATCCTGAAAGTAATTAGAGTGTCATCCGTGAATATCTTAATAAGGTTGTAGAGGTCATCTATTGTGTTGTTTAATGGGGTTGCAGTTAAAAGCATGAACTTGTTGGAGAAATTATTCGCTTTCCTCTGCAAAGCTCTTGCTGCATTCCAGCGGTTTGTGTTTTTGTTTCTGTATTTGTGAGCTTCATCTATCACGAAGAGATCGTATTCTTCAGCCATCTTCTTCAATCTCTCATCAATATCTCCTTTCTTCAAATCTGCCTTATAGTTTTGAAAGAGACCGAGCGAGAGAAAAGCAATTTTACCCAATAACTTCTCACCGCTTTCATCATAGATCTCGTATATTTTGTGGTTATAATCTCCTTTCACCATTCTTTTGAAGTTGCCTTTGAAGAAGAACTCCGAATTTATCTTCACTTTCTCCCCTCTTTCGAGCTTAGCCAGTGTTCTCTCATCTGCTCTACCAACAAGCAAGTCTTCCCACTGGGAAATGATGGATGGAGGTAGAACAAGCATCACAGCTGGATAATCTTTTCCTTTTGGCAGCCAATGCGGGTGTTTACCATTCAGAAATTCCTGAATTATTGCAGCAGCCATAAAGCTCTTTCCTAAACCAACAGAGTCTGCGAGAATTGCTCCATTGTAATAGTTCAGGATGTTTATGGCATTAATAACACCAACAAGCTGAAATTCCATCAGTATGTCTTTCTCAATTAGGTTCAGAACTCTTCCCTCTGTCCACTTATACACCAAATACTTGAAGAGAGTCTCTGGATCCACAAACCTACCAAGTTTTGGATATTCCGTGTCGGGTAAGACACCCGAAACTTTAATCACTCTAATTAGATCTTCGTTAAATTCAATTGCTTCATCCCAAAGCTGGTCAAACCAGTTGTTCAGGTAGAGAACATCCTCTCTCTCGGTTAGTATAACATTTAGTTCCTTGTTTCTGGTAAGACCTTCGGCAGTAAAATTGGAGGAGCCAACAATTGCTTCCCCAGGTGAGCCATATCTGTCCTCTAAATCTTTCAAAAACAAGTAAAGTTTGGCATGTAATCTTGATTTATCAAACAACTTGACTTCTATTAAGTTTTGGGCAATATAGTCTCTCAGCCTCCTTAGCTGGTTTATTTGAGATTCATCGAGTTCTTTGCTCTGCAACTCTTCTATCATCATCTGCTTAAAATATTCCCTCAGATCATACCCTTCGGCAAGTTCCTCTTTAGTCTCATGAGTGGTTTCGTTACCCATTACTAACTTTAAAAATGGTCTTTTTCTAACCTCTTTAGGAAAATCCTCATCCACAAGGTTGAATCCACTTAAGAAGAAGTATCCAACTGCAAACTTTGCTTCGTTACACCTTTTTAGCCTGTCTTTTATAACGTTAACAAGCTCATTTCCTTCAGTGTTGTCTATAATTTTTGAATCTCTCAAAGCAATCATTGTTTTATTCTTGATGATTCTTGTTTATTTCTTTTACCTCGCCACTTCAATTTTGATGATTAATTGGTTGCACTACCTCGCCCTCCCAAGTAATTTGATATCACCCCAGGAGTGGGCTCTCCTACTCTGTTTTCTGGACAATTATTTATCAAAGCCTTAATATCGTCAACTGCCCGCCTTAGTGTATTGCCTAGCCATTCTATAACATCCTCCTGGCCCATTATCTGTTCTATAAGCCATTCTGGATCTAAAATTCTTTTATTCCTCTTTTTGAAATTTATTGACACAATCCAAAAATTTTCAGGTAGTTCTTTAGGCAATGTTTCCAACTTTCTTTTAACTTGAAACATGACTGGCTTTGGGTTTCCATCGAGGTTTGGCTCAAATTTCACAGGTGGCAGAATTACAGGTTCATTACTGAGGTTATATCCCACTATATCCACATCCTTTAAACCCCCTCTACGCCAAGCTGGGACATATATTCCCCTGCTTTTCAGAATAAGGAACAATAAGGTCTCGAGCTCGTACGGGCTGAGTAACTCAAACAGTTCTCTAGCATTTGCTGGTTTCTCAATTTTCTCTCCCAGAACATGCTTTAATGCTTTTATCACTGCAGGGTCTTGTATTTCTACACAAGTATTTTGATTGTAATACTGGTTGCACGATAAAGTAGTAAGGATATGTGGTACCTCGAATCCGAATTTATCTATTTTCTCATTATCTCAACATCTCTTGTTTTAGAAATATGCTGGATTTCAATTTTATTTTTATTTGGATATATTTTACTTGGTTTTTTAACTTTTCATTATTCAAAATTTTATCAACATGTTCATCATAAATATCACAGCAACTTTTTGGTAAATCTTGGAATTCGCCCATTTTTGGTCTGCATATGTAGGTGTAGGTTCTCCCAAAAACTACAAAATAGTCGTCCGTACTTACTCTTAAAAATGTTATAATTTGGTTAAATTGTTTATCAGTTAATTTACCATCAATTTTTTCATTTAGTTCGTCAAGTACTTTTTTGATTTTTCTCGATCATCTAATTCTTTTATTGCCTCTTTCAAATCCCCAATCTTTATCGTGTTGGTTAAATTACTTAAATATAAATAATAGAGGTAGAGTAATTAAATATGAAGATTGAGAAAATCAGAAAAGTTACTGTACTGTTTTTGTTGACATTAGGTGTTAGCTTAGCAGGATGCACAGAAAATGAGAGTAATGACAAGGAGATACCAACAAACAATACATCAACACCAATGTACCTTAAGGACACAGCAACGATCAGTGGCATTGACCAGGAAATATCTCTTAGTGCGAGGATTTTGGTTATCAGCGGAAAGAACAACATCATACATGCTGAAGTTGAGGAATTGGTAGTTTCTGGAATTGGCAATACGATCTACATCAAAAATAAAGATGTAAAAAGAGTGGTGCTTTCTGGGATGGATAATATAATCTACCTCCTATACGAATCGAATCCTTTGGTGAATCATTCAGGTGTAGATAACACTGTAAAAAGATATGCATCCTGAGGACAAGACCCCTCTGCGCCCCCCTCGTCAAGCCTTGGTGGTTGCAGTTTTTCAGACACATGTCGAAAGTTCTCCCGTCAAGGATTACCTGCTGCGCACCCTTACCACATCTATCCTGAACCCCCTCTCCGTGATTGCGTAGAGCCTCTTGTTGTACTTCTGGAACTCCTCGTCAGTTATGAGGACTGTATGCTCGGGCTCCCTCTGCTAAGAGTGCATGAGCCTCTAAGTGCCAGCTCTCTGGATTCCAGATCTTGATAAGAAAATGGAAAATTACAACTCAATCTGAATAACAACCCAATTCCTTCATCGAAACACTCCTCAGACACAGATTGCATGATTTGCAGTCACTCGCTTCACTTTCACCACTCCTCCACCTGATCGGGAGGTATGAGTCCCTTATCAGCGGCCTGGCCATGGACACCATATCGGCATATCCTTCTTTTATCAGCCTTTCTGCAAAGGCCTTGCTTCTGATCCCTCCGACAGCTATGACGGGTATGCTCACCGCCTCCTTAATCTTCCTGGTAAACTCCTTGAAATAACCTTCACCACTTTTGGAAACATTCTGGCACACAACATTGTAACCGGTATGGTGCGCTGACTCAAACATTCCTCCGCTCACTTCTATTGCCTCAAAACCTGCTTTTTCAAGTAATTTTGCAATTCTCATCGCTTCATCGATTTCAAGACCGCCCGGAATGAAGTCGTTGGCGTTCATCTTAATCAAAACTGGAATTCTGGTTTTTTCATCTATACGTTCCTTTATGTCAAGAAGAATTTTCGCCCTCTCTTTACCGTATTCGTCTTTTCTGCGGTTCGTGTGGGGAGATATGAACTCGCTCAAGAGATATCCATGGGCTGCATGGAGCTGAACTGCATCAAATCCTGCTTTTTCTGCCCTTCGAGCGGCATCTCCAAATGAATCTATTATCTCCTCTATCTCCTCTTTTGTAAGCTCTCTGGGAGTAACTTTCATGACTGGATCGGGGATAGGAGATGGAGCTACCGGATTAAACGGGCCCTGTCTTCCGGCGTGGGAAATTTGGGCGACGAGTATTTGTGTTTTATTGACTTTCTTCACTTCCTCAATCATTTTCTTCAAACTGCTGACGTGCTCATCCCTGCTTATGCCCGTCATTTTCCTGTGGGCTTTCCCGTCATCCATGACGAACATGTGTCCCGTTATAATTGCCCCTGCTCCACCTTCGGCAAGCCTCTTGTAGAATTCGACGAATTTTTCCGTCACAAAACCGTCATCATCTGCCATGGATTCTGCTGTAGCGGATTTTACGATTCTGTTTTCAACTGTGATGCTGTCAAGTTCTAATGGCGAAAACAATACCATGAAGTTGTGGAATTTGACTAAAATTAATGTATTTTTCGTATCATGTTTTTGGCCTAGCTTGACCATGGTAAAGTTATACCTCCGAAAATCCTGTCCCAACTCTCACCTAAGACTTATATATATCATAACAAATAGTGAAATTACCATGTATGTCCTTACAATCGATATGTTACAGTATGATTGCCCCTTTGTGAATACCTCAGATGACTTGGATGTCTCATATTTCGGTACCTACTGGGATTTTGGGCCCAATTCGTTCATCATCCGGGGATACATAATCGCTAAGGATTCTGATGAGCTTCAGAACGCAATTTATGCGTTGCAAACTCAGCCGAAATTTCACAAGCTGGATTTTCTATCCAAGGAGAGGAACATAGCTTCCGTCAGGGTTGAAATAGATTATACAGATGCGATGAAAGCTATAAGGCGGAACCACGGCTACATCGTCGGGCCATTCCACGTCAGAAACGGAAGCGAGCTGTGGCAGGTGGGTTTTGACACAAAGGCAGATGTTGAAAGGGCTCTGCAGGACTTGGAGAAAAACAATCAGTTCGTCATACGTAACCAGAACAGGATTACCGTGGAGGACTTCTCCAGAATAATAAGCCATTCATCAATATTGGCCGACTTGATGAGGGCAATCGATGAACTTACTCCCACAGAGAAATCAATTCTGAAAGCAGCCATAAAGCACGGGTTCTATGAAGATCCTAGGAAGGTGAACATAACGAAGTTGGCGAGAGAGTTTAGGATATCTAAGGCCGGAATTTCTAAGAACATAAGGAGGGCTGAGAAGAAAATCCTGACTCACATCGGGAAGATAATTTCTCTTAACAATGAAAGAGTATAGTTTGTGTGGGTGAGCAAGTAATTCTCATCAAAGTAACTTTTCTCTTTAATGTGCTTTAATGTGAAAAGTTCTGTCTGAGGTCAGAGCAGACCTGTGGTTCTGTGAACATGTTAACTTCACACTTTAAATCGTGATGTTATTTTAATGGGCCTCGGAGGTGATTAAAATCAGCCTGCGAGGCAATATTATCCTTTTAAACGGAGCAGTGATGCTGCTGGTTCTAGTTGCAGCACTGATGAACTCTTGGCAACTCCTTGGCTACTTGGTAGGACTCAGCCTGACTCTGTGGCTAATTACTGGAGCCATGAAGGAGAACGAGCTTGGGCCAGCTTTGTGGCTTGGAATTACTCTGTTTGTTTTCTGGGCTGTGTGTATATCTCTGATATTCAAATATTGGGCGGAATTCAGAGGACAATTTCCAGCGTTCACTATTGCCGGCATGCATCCCGGATTCTTTGTATTATTCCCAGTGATGTGGCTGTTACTATTCATCCCGGGAACTCTCAGCTATGCCCTGATCTTTGACAAGTGGATTCTCAGCGAGGAGACCTGGAATGAGTTCAAGAAGAAGGTTGAGGGCATAGAGGGAGGTGAGGAGCAATGAGTGACCCTGTTACAGTGACTGTTGTCATCGGTTACTTCGTTCTCACCTTTGCAATAGGCCTCTACGCTGTGAAGCGTGTGAAGACTGCTGAGCACTATTTCGGAGCCCATAAGCTGTTTGGAGCAGTTGTGACTTCGGTTGCTGCCTTTGCATCCATCATGAGTGGTTTCGGTTTCATTGGGGGTCCTGGCCTGGTGTATGCCCTCGGTGCCACCTCTCTCTGGATAACTCTGGCTGCACCGATAGGCTTTGGTTTGGGATGGTTCATAGTTGGGAAGAGGATAAGGCTTATAGCGGAAGTTCGTCCAATAGCAACACTTCCTGACATCGCAGCAGCTAGATTCAAGAGCGAGGCCGTTAGAGGTCTTTTAGCCGTCAGCCTGGTGTTGGGAGTTATAGCCTATCTTGGTACTCAGGTTATGGCTGGCGGCTATGTGGTCTCAGGACTTCTCGGCGTAAATCTCGAGACAGCAATACTCATCATCTTCGGAATAACAATGGTTTACACAGCAATTGCCGGAATGGCTGCCAGCATCCTAACGGACTTCTTCCAGGGGCTAATAATGATCGTTGCAGCAATCGGAGTCCTCATATTCGCCCTGATGATGACCGGCGGAACAGAAGGACTTTTCACCACCATTGGCCAGAAGGACCCAATTCTGATAGACCCACTTGGTAAGGGAACTTGGGTTCTCGTCCTGATGTGGTACTTTGTGTTTGCTCTCGGTGGACTTGGGCAGCCCCATCTGGCAACTAAGTTCTACGCCCTGAGGAATTACAGAGACCTGAAGTGGGGAGCGCTCATCAGCGGTGGAAGCTACATGCTCTCTAGCCTCCTCTGGATATTCGTCGGCTATGCTGCCCTCTGGCTTGTGATCGGTGGCAAGATTCCAGCCCTTCAAAAGCCCGACCAGGCGGCGATAGCCTTCTTGGGTCAGCTTCCGGTCTGGATGGCTGCAGTCGTATATGCCGGACTGCTTGCGGCCATAATGTCCACAGCCAGCGGGTTCATATCCATTGGGACTGCTGCAATAGTCCGCGACCTGCCTTTGGCCTTTGGGAAGGAGCTTGAACACTCCAAGCAGGTCTGGTGGGGCAGGATAGTGACAATCCTCCTGACAGTCTTCGCAGTCATCTTTGGATACTTCGGGAAGTACCTCGTCGCAATCCTCGGAGCTCTCGGTTGGGGCTACTTTGCCTCTGCAACACTGCCACTTCTTGCCATTGGCTTAAACTGGAAAAGAGCAACCAGAGAAGGGGCCATAGCAAGCCTGACTGTGGCGCTGGTGCTGAACATAGGGTTCCTGATTTACGAGAAGGTTCTAGGGATGAAGTTGCCCTATGCTCTGCCAAGCTACGGAATCAGCATAATCGCGGCACTGCTAGTTATTATCGTGGTGTCGCTCTTTACGAGGGGCGCAGCAGAGGAAGATCTAGATCCGGACATAAAGGCAGCCATTGAGGCTTAATTTTTTAATTTAATTTATTTTAATTTTTGTTACTTTAATTTTCAAGGAGGTGGGAAGGTATGAGTGATTACTTCCAGTGGGTAAACGAGCTCTTCAGCTTGGATAAAGTCTATGAAAAGCCGGAGGTGCTTGAAGGCGTAAGAGTTCTGGATTTGACAATGGTCATCCATGGGCCTGAAACCACTTCACTACTGGCTGAGTTTGGAGCAGAGGTCATCAAGATAGAACCGCCAGCAATGGGGGATTTAATAAGGAGTGTCAGCCTCTGGGCCAGGTTCTGGAAGGAAGCTTCGCTGGGCGCCATGTGGGTAAATCGAAACAAATATCATGTTTCCATCGACCTGAAAAATCCGAAAGGGAAAGACCTTTTCATGAAACTGGTGAAAAAAAGTGACGTTGTTGTTGAAAACTTCAGGCCCGGAATAATGGACAAGCTCGGTCTGAGCTACAGACATCTGAAAGAAATCAACCCCAACATAATCTACATCTCTCTCAGCGGTTACGGGCAATGGGGTGAGCGGTGGGACTGGCCGAGTTTTGATGCAAGCGGCCAGGCCATGAGCGGCGCTTCAGCGGTTTCAGGCTACGAAGGAAGACTTCCCTTGAGATTCCCCCACTATCCTGGAGACTTTATAAACGCTACAGTAGGGTTCATGTGCGTTCTTGCAGCTCTTTACTATAGGGATAAAACTGGTAAGGGTCAGTACATAGACATAAGCCAAGTTGAGGTCTTTCCTAGGATAATGGATGCCATATACGCCTATGTGGCTCTAAAAGGGGAGAACAGGCCTAGGATGGGGAACAGAGACCCGAATTTGTCGCCAGCGAACATGTACAAGACAAAGGACGGAAAGCTGGTGGTAATCTCCGTTTTATCCAACAGGGAATTTGAGGGGTTATGCAGGGCGATGAACGCACAGCATCTCCTGGCAGATGAGCGATTTGCAAGCATATCGGCGAGGCTGAAAAGGGAAAATGCAGATGAGCTGGACAGAATCGTTGCAGAATGGGTTTCCAGCAGGAATCTCGAAGATATAATCGAAGCCTCCAAGAAATACGGCTTTTCAGCCTCACCTGTAAGAAGCAGCTTTGAAGTTTACCACGATGAGCATCTGAGGGCAAGAGGCAGCGTATGGTTCTATGACGATCCGGTGTACGGGGATATGGTTGCTGCGGGCAATCCCATCAAGCTCAGCAGGACTCCCGCCAGAATAAAGTGGTCGGTTTATCCGGTGGGCTACCATAACCGCTACGTCTTCAAGAGGCTGCTGGGACTCAGCGATGATGAGATTGAGGAGCTGGTTAAGGAAGGAGCAATATCCTACTGGGCGGACTTCATTGGCAGAAAACCTCCAACCGATTTCAAACCTGAGGAGGACCCGGTTTTCATGTGGTGATTGGAGAATGTTGACAGGAGGTGGTAACATGTCTGACAATCAAAAATCTTGGGTAGAATATGCTAAAAAGCTGACCGATCCGGCAGATGCGAGGTTCAAGGATGATGTGCTGAAAGACATTGTTGTTCTGGATATAAGCGTGGCACAGCCATCTGCCCATGTAACCTCATCAATTCTTGCAGAGCTTGGAGCAAGGGTAATAAAAGTCGAACCACCTGAGGGCGACCCGCTGCGTAAAATCTCGCCTTTCGGTGAGTACTACTTCAACAATACCGGCCTAAATTTCTTGGTTGAGGGCAGAAACAAGGAGTTCATCACACTCAACTTGGATAGAGAGGAGGGCAGGGAACTCTTCAAAAAGCTCGTCACACATGCAGATGTTGTAATCGAATCCTTCCCGCCTGGTTATGCAGATGAGCTAGGAATTGGCTATAGACAGCTCAGAGAAATCAATCCGGACATCATTTACCTTGCATTCTCGGCCTACGGCCACTTCGGGCCAAAAGCTAGGGAGTTTGCCAAGGTGCCTGACTCCAACCTGTTTGGCTTGGCAAATTCCGGGTACATGAACTCCTGCAAGGAGCTGCCCGAGGCGGGGGAGCCCTACAACCTGCCAACCGCTCCCGGCTTCTGGATGGCCAGTTATTTCACAGCTATTTACGCAGTTTCAGGTGTTTTCCTTGCCCTTCTGCACCGCAACAGAACGGGAGAGGGGCAGATGATTGATATCACGTCCACCGAGACAATGATGAAGATAACGGTGGAACTGCAGTGGATTCACTTCTTCAAGCAGCCCGTTGAAGTTGGCGTGTTACCCCTTGACGCTGGAGTCTTTAGCTACGCTTACTACGAGGTTAAGGACGGTTACGTCTTTGCATCAGGATATACTGATGATAACTTCAATGCGCTAGTCACCCAGATTGAAGCTCCGGAACTTATGGAGAAGTATCCTACGGTTTTCGATAGAACACCCTTGGAGAAGCAGAGGGAAGCTTACAAAGATATTCAGAAAGCCATCAAGAAGTTTACGTTCCAAGAGCTGGCTAGGAAAATGGTGGAATGGAAGGAGAGAGGCGAAAAAGGCACGGCAATCTACGCGAAGGTCCTTACACCCAAAGAGGTTCTGGAGGAGGATTTCTGGTGGAATAAGGCAGTTTTCAGGAAGTACAGGGATAAAAGGTATGGGGAGCTTGTTGTTGTGAACTCTCCCTGGAGATTCAGCGAGACGCCGCCGAAGTTGAAGTGGCTGTGCAAGAATTTGGGAGAAGATAACAGACACGTCTATCACACACTTCTGGGCTTGGGCGATGGAGATCTAGAGGACTTGAGGAAGAATGGGATAATTTAATTTTAATTTTTATTTAACAAAACAGCAATTAGGATACCTTCCTGGATCTGCTGATAATTCTTTCAAGGAACATTCTCTGTATGAATGGGATGATGGGCAACTTGATTGTCACTGCCATCCTCTCCTGATTCACCTCATAAATAAGCATTGACTCCTTTCCGTCGGCTATGAAAAGGTTTTCAACCCTGTATTCAACACCATCCACTTCTATGCTATCTTTGAACACACTTTTTTTAAACAGCTGAAAGACTTCACCTATGAAATCTTCAATCTCAACTGGCTCTATAACTTTTGCGTTACCCAACAGACCCGCCAGTTCGTTACGTTCATCCCCTATTACGCAAACAACATTCTTTTTGTAAGAAATCTCTCTGATTTTCCAGGCAACATCTTCCACAAGCTCTGCTCTAAAGCATAACACAATAAGTTCTCTTTCAACTCTCTCAATCAAATCTTCAATCCTGCTTTTTATACTCCAATCTCCTTTCACGTACCATATTGGTGAGGTTTTTCTGACAGCATCCAGACTTAGCTTTTCAAGTTCCATCACTGCTTCCTGTGCAGTTGTTACAAAGTCCTCTCTGAGCTTGGATATGACCTTGTTTGGCTCTACAGCTTTATAGCTTATAGGTGTTCCATGTCTAACTTCAACAAAACCTTTCTTAGCCAGCCCTTCTAGAATATCGTAGACGCGAGGACGAGGAACGCCGCTGGCCTCGTGAATTTGTCTGGCAGTCCCTTCTCCAAGCCCAACAAGTGCAGCATACACTCTCGCCTCATACTCTTTCAGTCCAAGCCTCACCAACTTGGCAACGACACCTTCAAACATTGTTACTATTTCAGTTACAACAAATTTAAATATGTTTTTGCTAGTGAATAAACTGAGTATGGCGGCAAAGCTGGTGGTTGAGAATCTCACTGTCAGATACGGGGAGTTTTTGGCCGTAGATGGCCTCACCTTTCAGGTTGAGGAAGGGGAAATACTTGGAATGCTGGGGCCAAATGGAGCGGGCAAAACCACCACAATAAAAGCAATTCTCGGCCTTCTGCCCTTTGAAGGAAGGATTGAAATAGCTGGGGGAGTTGCAGGTAGCCTTGAAGTGAGAAGAAAAATTGGATACATGCCTCAGAGCTTCTCTCTGTACCAGAATCTCACGGTTGAGGAAAACTTGCGGTTTTTTGCAGCAATCTATGGAGTTTCAAAAGGTGAAGTGGAAAAGAGGATAAAGGAGTTGCTGGAAATCGTGAAGCTCCTAAACCGGAAGGATGAGCTGGTAAAGAACCTCAGTGGAGGGATGAAGCAAAGGTTGATACTCATCTGCTCCATGATTCACGACCCTGAGATACTAATACTGGATGAGCCAACTGCTGGCGTTGATCCACCTTTACGAAGAACATTCTGGGAGCACTTCAGGGAGCTGAACGAAGAAGGAAAGACTATTCTCGTAACCACTCATTATATGGATGAAGCCGAGAACTGTGACAGACTCATCGTAATGAGAGATGGTACAAAAATAGCTGAAGGCAATGCTGATGAGATAAAAAAGCAGGCTCTTGGAGGAGAACTCATTATTATTGATTCCACTAAGAATCAGGAAGCATTACAGATTCTCAGAGATGCGGGTTTCGATTCGAAAATTATTGAGGATAAAATTGCTGTTATTGTTGACAACTCAGCCAGACGCTTACCGGAAGTTGTTGATATTCTCAAGAAAAGAGACGTATCAATTGCTTACGCTGAAACAAGAAAGCTCACACTGGAAGATGCTTTTCTCAGGTTTGTGGGTGAGGATGATGCTATGCAGAGCAACAGCGGGTGACGAAATGGGTGACGACTATGATGTCTGAGGTTCTGGCAGTATTTGTGAAGGAGCTAAAGGTAATTTTGAGGGAGAAAAGACTGCTGGCGATTCTGATAATGCAACCCATAATACTGATTACAGTATTTGGATATGCCTTCTCTGGAGAGATAAAGAACGTTCCTGCTGCGGTTATTGACGATGACGGCAGTTTTGCCTCAAAGCAGATAATCTCCGCCATAATCTCCACCGAAGTCCTCGATATAAAGTACTTTGCAGCTACAGCTAGCGAAGCTGTGGACATGATCAAGCGGGGAGACATTCAGGTTGCCATCTACATTCCTGAAGGTTTCTACAGAGAGATTAAGAATGGTAGGGGTGAAATAAGGGTTTTTGTCGACGAATCCAACTTCAATGTAGCCATTACATCCATCAATCTGATCGAAAGAATCGCATCCTCTTTTTCAAGAGAGTTAAAAGGAGGCATTGCCGTTGAGCAACGCTACATCTTTACCACAAAAACTAGAATGATTGACTTCATCGCTCCCGCAATCATTGGCGTCGTTATTCAGATGCTGGGTCTAATTCTATCAGCCAGCTCCATTGCGAGGGAGAGGGAGGAGGGGACACTTGAACTGATTCTGGCAACCCCGCTGAGAAGTGCAGATTTAATCGCAGGTAAATTTCTGGCCATTACCTGCATAATAGTGCTGGACATCTTCAACGTCATGCTTATAGCCCACTATCTCTTTAATGTGGAGGTGAGGGGCAGCATACTGCTTCTGTTTGCCGTTCAGCTGCTCTTTTTAACAGGTTCTATCGGTCTTGGCTTGGCAATATCTGCCGTATCTGCAACGCAATTGCAAGGAATTCAGGCTAGCATGCTGATGGCGATAGTTAGCATCTTTCTTTCAGGCTTTTTCTATCCCCTTGAGAGCATGCCCGAGGCTGCCAGGCTTATTGCCTACTTCATCCCCCTCACATACGCAAACTTGGCATTCAGAAACGTTATGGTGAAGGGCAATGGGCTTGATGTTGTTTTTCCTTACGTTGCCGTGCTGGTTTTCTATACCTTGCTCACTACCCTTTTAGCAATTCGTCTTTTGAGGAGAAAAATAGGTACAGGAGGTGTTTCCTGATGAGGTGGTTTATTTTTGTTGTTGTTCTTGTAATTTCAGTTCAGCTTTTAGCTCAACCCTCAGATGCAACATATGCATGGGATGAACCGGAAATTAATGCCTACGTTGCCGGAAGCAAAATTATTCCGGCTGGACAGAGTTACGGATTGCAGATAATTCTAGTTAACACAGGAAAACTTGAGAAAGTTAAGAGTGAGTATCCGGAGGAAGTAATTCTCAGCAATGTCTCATTGGTAGCCTACAATCTCACAGCGTGGCTTGAAGGTGATGGGAAAATTAAAGTCGTTTCAGACAGGGTTCTAATTCCTGTTCTGCCAGCCCAGGGTGTGCAAACTGTAACTTTCACCATCCTCACACCTCAGAATGCAACAGGAAAGCACACGCTTACGCTGCATGTAGAGTACGAGAGGGTGAGAAGTGTTTATGTTTATGATAACAACCTGACGAAGTATTACTACGAAAGAGAGGAGTTAGAATTTCCCATTGAAATTGAAATTGCACAGAAGACTGAACCCATTATAGGACTCTTCCCCACCAGATCAACCTTTTATACTTCTGAAATTGCTCAACTAACTATCAACGTGGTGAACGAAGGAAATGGGGTTGCGAGGGTTGTGGAAATTGCGCTCGAAGGTGATGTAGATGTCCTCGACCCGCAAAAAGCCTACATCCCATCAATTCCTCCCGCAGGAATGCAGATGACATCTTTCAGCATAAAGGCTGACAGGGCTGGAAACTACATTATTAGAGCCAACATAAGCTACGAGTACTTCAATGGCAGCCAGTGGGTAAAAGGAAATACTGTAGAAGAGTTTGTTGTGAATTTCCAGTCTCTCAGCGGTGGAATTGTAATAACTGCAGGAAACTACGAGTTTGAGAGGGGGGAAAAGGGAGTTCTGGATGTTTTTGTTATGAACAGCTTCAGCTATCCTGTTTCCTCTCTCATACTTCGACTCTCACAGCCCGAAGGAATCGATTTGAAAATTGAACAGCTCCCCCTTGGCCACCTCATGCCGGGTGAGGTGAGAAGCGTAAAGGTGCCGGTGGAGATTGATGATAATGCTGAATTCGGATTGCACAGCATTCAGGTCAGTGGATTCTACAGACTACTCTCTCCCTACCCTTCGGAAAGCCAGTTTTCAGATGAGATATCCGTCCATATATCACCTGAACCCGACTTCGAAGCAGAGTGCAATCAGACCATCTATGCCGGAATAGACGATCAAATTGTTGTAGTTAGGCTGATCAACAAGGGGGATTATGCGAAGGATATTCACGCCACCGTAAAACCCTCTCCTGGGATACTGGTTAAGGTTCCCGAGTCATACATCCAGTCTTTGGAATCTGGAGAAGCTGGAGTCCTGAAATTCAAAGTTGATGTTGATGAAGATGTCATTACAGACGCAGTATACAGAATGGAGTTGAAGGTTACAGCTAAGGACGCCGATGGAGATGAGAAAAGTGAAGTGGTCTACTTTTACGTCACCGTAAAGGAGAGCAGCCAGCTGAGATGGGAGTATTATGTTGCTGCCTTCCTAGTTGCTCTTGTGATTGTGGCTGTGGTGGTGAAGGTGGTGAGGAGGGTTAAAAGGAGGGGTTGAAGGTTGTATTAGGAGATCTCATGTCTTAGAAGAGGAGTCTTAAGGATAGTTGAAAACTTTCGCTACAAAAACAACAAAGATGTAAAGATTAAAAACTCCGCATAGACTCAGAGGGCATGCAAAACTTCAGACTGCTACTTTTACTTGCTCTCGCAGTCTTGGCAATTTCATCTGCCGCAATTCTCGTTGTTCTGGCAGGAGCTCCCGGGCCAGTAACGGCTTTCTGGCGCCTCATTCTCTCTATCCCTCTTTTTCTCATATTAAGTCGCTCATTGAGCTTCCCGAGCGACCAAAAGGCACTCTTTTTCCCGGCAGTTGCCGGAATAGCCCTCGGCATTCACTTCGCAAGCTGGATGGAATCGCTGTTCTACGCTTCAGTTGCTGTCAGCACCACCATTGTCTGCACCCATGCCCTGTTTTCTGCCATCTTCTCCACCGCTCTAGGGGAACGGCCAAAGGCTAGACAAGTTCTGGGAGTGGTTCTGGCCATTGTAAGTGTTTATTTCCTGAGCGGAGCAGATCCAAACTCCAGGCCTGAAGGAATCATTCTAGCATTGATAGGTGCTGTTGCAGGAGGCATTTACTTCACGACTGGCAGGTTCTCCAGAAACAGGATTGATTTTGGAGCCTATGTCCTCCTGACTTATGTCACCGCAGCCATCGTAACCTTGGTAATCTCAATTATGAATAATCTCTCACTTTTCAACTACCGGCTGGAAACATGGGTTTACTTCCTTCTTCTGGCAGCGATTCCCATGATGCTGGGTCACACTCTGATAAATTACATACTGAGGCACATGGGTGTTGTTCCTGTCACAGCAAGTGTAATCGGTGAGGCTGTGGGGGCGACAATTCTTGCATACTTCATACTGGGCCAGTCGTTGCAGTTACAGGCCTATTTTTACATGTTTGTGATACTACTGGGGATTGCTCTTGCCATTTGGCATACTGAGAAATGACTGGGAAGGATGGCTCCAACCAAAACCTTCATGATTGCTGTTGCAGATAATGTGCAGTTTATGAAATGCTCCCTTGTCCTGCAGGGTTACGAGATGGGAAGCTGTCTGGTGGAATCTGGGAACAGAAAGCTCCCGGCATGCAAAAGCACTTACAGAGAAGATGACAATCTCAGGCTCATTAAGGCCATTCATCTCTCACGCCCAGAGCACTACCTTTCCATCTATCAGTCGGGATGCAATCTATCCTGCCTTAAGTGTCACTCTTGGTACTTTTCTAGGCGGGCAAATGGGATCTGGATGAGTCCTGAAGATATCGGAAAAGCTGCAGAAAGATACGTTGAGGAATACAGCATCATCTACGAGCCCAGAGAGAGGGCAACTTCATACCACGCCCTTGACCTCTGCAGAGGTTGTGGAAGCTGCATAATGCTTGGGAAAAGAAGCAAATTATGTCCAAATGCCATCAGTATTGATAAAATTGAACTAAGCGAGCAGGGATGGGGGCCAGCGAGAAACATTGTAGCCTTCACCGGCGGCGATATAGCATGCAAACCGGAGTTCTATGCAAGAGCATCAGAGGAAATCAAGAAAGCCGGCAGATTGTGGGTGCTGTTTGAAACCAACGGCTATGGTCTTACTCCCGAAAATCTGGATGTGCTTGAGGGCAGAGTGGATGCCTTCTGGCTGGACATTAAGGCTTATGACGAAAAAGTGCACAGGAAGCTTACCGGCGCTTCAAATAAACGAATACTTCAGCTTCCAGAGGAGATTGTTGACAGAGGGTTCGTTCTGGAGGTTCTGAGCCTCTACATTCCCGGGTGGGTTGAAACCGATCAGATAGCAAGGATAGCAGAAATCTTGGCATCTGCCAATCCATCAATCCCCTTCACAATACTAGCTTTCTTCCCCGAATACAGAATGAGGCACGTAAGGCCGCCAACCCTTGCGGAAATGGTTGAGGCTTACGATGCATGCAAAGAATTTTTGAAAAATGTAAGGCTGGGAAATGTGGGAGTTTTTGCAAAGTCGGATAAAGATTTAGAGTTTTTACTGGAAAACGGGTATAATTTCTGATTCAGCTTCTTCCTGTTTCGATTCTATTTACTCCATACGCCATACCTCAAACCCGTCTGATTTCCTCATACAGCTCTTCCAGCGCCTCCAGATAGTCGAGTTCTCCTCTCTCCACTGCATCCATCTTCTCTTCAAGTAGTCTGGTTCGATCTTCGGAAACGAAGCCACCATAATTTCTCCTAAGAAATTCGAAGACCTCTATGCCCCTCTTGGTTGGATAGATCCTTCCGTTTCTCTCGCCCACATAGTTCCTGACAAACAGTCTGTCGAGAATTGTGGCGTAGGTTGATGGTCTTCCGATGCCCTTCTCCTTCATCAACTGCACTACATCTGACTGGGTATACAGCGGGGCCTTTGGAATGCTGCGAATTTCAGCATTGACTTTAAATCTACCAGTCGGCAATGCATCCTTAATCCATACTGACCAGCGGTAAAGCTGGTAGGCCTTTCCTGAAGCCTCAACAACCCTTTCCTCATTGAATTCCTTTCCGTTGGCAGTAATTTTGTACTCAGCAATCTTCACAGCGTATGCCTTACACTGACTCGCCATAAAACGACGGAATATGAGGTCATAGAGGGCAAGATGCGCCCATTTAAGATCTTCAGCCTGTATAACCCCTTCGTGGATGAGCCTTTCCAGCGTGTTTCTGTCAACGGGTCTGGTTGGTCTTATGCACTCGTGGGCACCTTCACCTTCAACAGCCCAACTCCTTCCCTGATAATCGTCGCCGAGATAATCCCTTGCAATCCTCAGTCCCACCTCGCTTACGTGTGTGGAGTCAGTTCTGTGGTAGGTTATGAGACCTCTTTCAAAGAGATCCTGGGCTATTCTCATGGTTTCTTTCGCCGAGAGCTTCAGAATTGCGTTTGCGTCCCTCAGCATCCCATCTGTGGTATAAGGAGGGAGAGGATTTCTTTCTTCAACCCTCTCGTTCAGCAGGGAGATGTCGAGTTCAAGTTCTCTCTCATCGACATCCTCCAGATACAGGCTGAACTCCTTGATTACCGCTATCTTTCGTCGATCTCTACTCTCTTTAGCTCTCTCAATTATCCAGCCAAGCACCGGCGTTTGAGCTCTTCCCGCAGAAAGATTTGTGTCGTGGAAAACCTGCCAGAGTTTCTGACTCAAAACGAAGCCTATCCACCTGTCCTCGATCCTTCTGACTAGCTGCGCCTTCACGAGGTTCTCATCAATATCTCTCAGGTTAGTTAGAGCTTCCATTAACGCCCTTCGTGTGACTTCGTGGAATTCCGCTCTTCTGATCTCAGCACACCCGGAAAGGAGGTTTTTGATGTCCCAGGCAATTTTTTCCCCTTCACTGTCGGGGTCAGTTCCTATAATGACAAAGCCCGTCTCTTTAGCGAGCTTTCTCAGCATCGCTATTCTGCCCTTTGAGTCATCTATATCTCCACCACATTTCGGACAGGAATCACGTTCCTCTGTGAACTGGTAGCTGCACTTCCTGCAGCGTTTGATTGATGCATACACTGGCACGAATCGCCCACTTCCATCCCTGCCGTTTACTTCCACACCATGGAACCCTCTGTCGGTGATCAGGTCTGTGACATGGCCGAGGCTGGCAGTGATTATCAATACCCTTTCTGGAGTTGGGACTTCGTAGGCTATAGCTGTGGACTCATCGACTGTAAAAACCTTGATGCTTGGCTGTCCGAAGAATCTGGCTATTTGTTTGGCTTTCGTAGGGCTTTCGACAACGAAAAGAGTGGGTTTAATGATGTCAAACTCGCTTCGCTTTCTATAACGATTTCTGGTTTCGTCTATCTCTTTTTTCAACTCCTCAAAATCAACTTCCTGCAGGGGTTTGAAGTCTATATCGTAAAACTTCGCCCTCTCGACGAATGCTGAGAGAACGTCAGGGTCTTTTTCAAGGAGGAATGAGGCCCCCTTTGTTATGCCCCCTGCAAAGAGGCGGGAGGTTCTGCCAGAGCCTTGGATGTATGTTCTTATGTCTGGGAATACCACTTCATCCCCCTTAAATACAACATCCTTCCCAGAAGCTCCACTCTTTGACACCACAACCTTGAGAACTTCTCTGAGCTTTCCCATCTCTTCTGGCTTCCTGTCTATGGTTGGAAGGATTTGCAGAAAAGGTTTTACCTCTTCACTCTCTCTGAAAATGAACGCGAGGGTTTTGATGATTCCGGGAGAAGTTGAATCGATATCCTCTATCCTGACTCTGAAGACGGGTGCGCCGTAAAAAACGGCAAATCTTATCCTTTCTGGAAGATCAAGCCCTCTCACAAGGGTTCCGTAATAATAGGCGGTGCCGATGAGGTAATCTATCTCCCCTTTCTCAAAGAGTTCGTAATCCTTCGTTCTGCCTGACGTAACCAAGCCGATTTTTAGTTGGGGCTTCGAGATTTCTGAGAGCTTTCTGTAAATCTCCTCGGCCTCCTCACCATTTCTGGCAAATATGATACCTCCACTACCCATCTCAAACAGTATTTTGCGAAGCGTTTCCAGATTCGCCCCCTCTGCCTCCACAACAATGTCTTCTATGTTTCTCACAGCATGGGTTGTACTTCCCACGTCGAAGTTCAGAAGCTGCCTGAAAAGCTGAACCTTCTGACCCTTCTTGGCGGTGGCGGTGGAGACCATAAGACTGCCCTTCGCCTCACCTTCCCATCCTCTTGCAGTCTTCCTGAACCCGAGAAGCATCAGAATCCTGTCCACATTTCGGGAAGCTTTCAGAACAGCATCCACATCATCCACAAAAATGAAGTTGAAAGTCTTGTTTATGTCATTAAAGTGCTTCGCAAGGAACTGGGTGGTTGTAACAAGGATATGAAAGTCCTTTTTGAGCAGCTCGAAAAATTTCTCCTTCTCCTCTTTCTTCAGCCTCCCGTGATAGTGTAGCAAGATGATGTCAGAATTTTCATTAATACCCAGATTGAGGCTAAGTCTGACTGCATATTCCTGAATATTCTCAACAACCTGCTTAACGAGGAGTGTTGTGGGGAGGATTATGTAGCTTCTTTTGCCCTTTAAGGCCAGAAACAGTGACATGACTGCTCCAAATGACGTCTTTCCAATACCCGTTGGTGCTACAGCAGCAAAACTTTCTCCGTTCAAGATTCGTCTTGCCCAGAATTTCTGTATTGCTCTCGGAGTGCCAACCGCCTTCTCGAAAAATTCAACAAATTCTTGATAAAGGGATTCATATTTGAAGTGGCAGAGAGAAGTGTTCCTCCTGAAACATGAATGGGACTCAATCTCCTTACTGCCCAGGTCTCCTCCGCACGAGTGGCAAAGACCTGCGTAAATTACGTCTAGCATTAAATAAAAACTGAGGCAAAATGAATAAATTTGTTTTGATGCTTTGGCCCCTTCACATCCCTCTATTTTCCCAAACTTCTTGCTATGGTTTTTCTTGGCTTATCTTGGTTTATATCTTAGAAGGTCGAGGGTTAGGTTGGAGGTTAAATGGGAGGTTGAGAGACAATAGAACCACAATAGAACAAAAAATAAACGAGAGTGGGCAATCAAATAGTCAGCCTAACTATGGAAGTCCTCAAGAAAACCAATGCCTAATTTTTATAAACATGCTCGTCTTTCGCCCAAGTATGGCTGAAATGACAGCAACAGAGATTGCAGAGATTCTCGTAGCAATGCGGGTGAAGTTACTGAGAATCGCCATAATCATTGCAGTTGTATGGGCGATATCCTTTGCTCGCATTGCCGACATCGTCATCTCAAAAATAGAGCAGGATTTACTCCCTGAAGGTGCGAACCTCATCTATCAGTACCCTCTTGAAGGTCTCGTTCTCAAGCTCAAGATCAGTCTGATTTTTGGATTTGTGGCAGCGCTACCTTATATGGTCAAGCTGGCATATGAAGCCCTCAGAGATCGCACAGAGATCCTCACAAACCTTGAGCTCACAAAAATGAAGGTAGTTAAGTACGTGTCTGCTTCCATTATACTCTTTTTGATCGGTCTGACTTACGGCTATTCTCTTATGCTCCCTCTTTTCCTCCAGTTCCTTTACCAGTCGGCTGCAGCCCAAGGTGTGCTGGCTTACTACTCCTTAGCTGAATTCATCAATTTCGTGGTGCTCATGCTTGCCGTTTTTGGTATCGTCTTCCAAATGCCGCTGGTAATGATATTCTTGGTCAGTAATGATTTGGTGAAACTTGAAACAGTCAGATATTATCGCAGGCACTTTTATGTGGTTTTCTTCATCATTGGTGCAGCCATAACCCCGCCGGATGTCTTCACCCAGGCCATGGTAGCTCTGCCCATGATAGTGCTCTTTGAGTTCAGTATCCTGATTAGCAAGATTTTTGAAAGACCTAGCCAGCACTCTGAACCTGATATGGCTTATGAAATATAACTCGGATATGGCGGTTAGGTAAGTTTGGATAAGTTAAATAAAATGGACTGAAATGATTGGAATAAATCGACTATTATAGGATTGAAACCTCGCAAGTCATTACTTGAATTTTCTTCCTCAATACACCCATCAGCAATCACCCCCAAACTTTATATAGAACTACCAATCCAGCGGTGCCATTAAAGGAGGTGTTTAAAGTATGGCTACATTGCAGGGCACACCCGTGCTCATTTTGAGAGAAGGAACTCAGAGAACGACGGGGAGGGATGCGCAGCGCCTTAACATCATGGCCGCTCGCGTGATTGCAGAGGCAGTTAGGTCCACACTGGGACCAAGAGGCATGGACAAGATGCTGGTTGACGGTTTGGGAGACATAGTGATAACAAACGATGGTGTCACGATTCTGAAGGAGATGGACGTGGAGCATCCGGCAGCAAAGATGGTTATAGAGATTGCAAAGAGTCAGGAGAACGAGGTTGGAGATGGTACAACAACTGCCGTTGTCATCGCTGGCGAACTTCTCAAGAGGGCAGAAGAACTGATTGAGAGCGAGATTCATCCAGCCATCATAAGCAACGGTTACAGGTTTGCTGCTCAGAAAGCAATTGAGGTGCTGGAAGAGATAGCCATTCCAGTTAGCAGAGATGACGATGAGGTGCTGAAGAAAATTGCAGCCACCGCCATGACGGGAAAGGGTGCTGAAGTTGCTGTTGGAAAGCTTTCAGACATAGCTGTTAAGGCAGTAAAGGCGGTTGCTGAAGAAGTAAACGGAAAGCTTGAGGTTGACACTGATAACGTCAAAATCGAGAAGAGAACAGGAGCAAGCGTTGATGAGACTGAACTCATAGATGGAATCGTTTTGGACAAAGAGGTCGTCCATCCAGGAATGCCAAAGAAGATAGAGAACGCAAAGATACTGCTGTTCAACGGAGCACTTGAAGTCAAGGAGACCGAAACAGACGCAAAGATTCGCATTACCGATCCAGAGATGCTCCAGAAGTTCATCGAGCAGGAGGAGAAGATGTTACAGGACATGGTGGACAAGATCGTTGGTAGCGGTGCAAATGTCTTGTTCTGCCAGAAAGGTATCGATGACCTTGCCCAGTACTATCTCGCTAAAGCCGGAGTGCTGGCAGTAAGGAGAGTCAAGAAGAGCGATATCGAAAAGCTGGCAAAGGCCACGGGAGCCAGAATACTCACAGATCTCAGAGACATCAAGCCAGAGGATCTTGGAGAGGCAAACCTCGTAGAAGAGAGGAAAGTTGGCGATGAGAAGATGGTATTCGTAACAGGATGCAAGAATCCGAAGGCAGTAACAATCATCGTCAGAGGAGGCACGGAGCATGTGGTAGACGAAATGGCAAGGGGCGTTGAGGATGCAATCAGAGTGGTTGCAGTAGCACTTGAGGATGGAAAGGTTGTAGCTGGCGCAGGCGCTCCTGAAATTGAAGTAAGTCTGAAGCTCAGAGAGTGGTCTCCGAAGCTTGGCGGGAGAGAGCAGCTGGCTGTTGAAGCTTTTGCTGCTGCTCTGGAGATAATCCCCAAGACACTGGCAGAGAACGCTGGTCTTGACCCGATAGATGTTCTTGTGGAACTCAAAGCTGCCCATGAGAAGGGACAGAAGACTGCTGGAGTTAATGTTGATACCGGCAAAGTCGTCGACATGAAGGAATCCGGTGTTCTTGAGCCACTCCGCGTGAAAAAGAATGCAATTGAGTCCGCAACAGAAGTCGCGGTAATGATACTCCGCATTGACGATGTCATTGCCGCAAAGGGTCTTGAGAAGAGCAAGGGCGGCGGAGAAGGCCCAGAAGACATGGACATGGGAATGGGTGGCATGGGCGGTATGGGCTTCTGAGCCCATTCAATTTTTAATTTTCGAGTTTTGAGAATTTCTTAGCGTTATACAGCATTATATGAGTGCACAAAACACTGAAATGGCTTCTTTATTACTTTAGCAAGATTTTACAATACCATACGGTAACTCTAACTCTTATTTATTGTTTTTATAATTTAGATTTTTTATTTAAGGTCTCTTTGAACTTGATGCACTCAATCTGGCCGTTCCTCATAAATCCTAAACCCGAAATATCTATCCTCAACGCACTTCTGTAAAGACTTGATAGATTGTTCTTAGCGATCCTTGGTTCTTCAGGTGTTAAGAGCGGGGCTTCACCTTCAATTTATTGGTAAAAAATTTACAGTGTTTCTTGAATAATCCCAATCATGAATGAAATGCAACATAGCTAAAACTGTGGCTTGACAAAATGTCCTTGCCCTCTTTGAAAAAGCGGTCCATAAACCAATTTTGGAATTGGGTATGTAATACCCACTATTTCCATTAAGCCAAACCTCCCGAAGCTTCCTTATTAAGCTCTTTCCCGAACTTTTCTCTGAAAATGCTTTCGGCGAGTTCTGAAAATTCAGGAAATCGTTCAGCAAATCGGTTAAATAATTCCCTCGCACAGAACTCGCATCCTCCATCTGCCGTGGCGAGAATCTCCAGAACTGTTTTGGCTTCATGGTTATCCATGCTTCTCGCCTCCGGTGAGAATCTCGTAGAGGAATTTGGGAACATCTTTCCCGCTTAAAACTTTCACATCCCCAGGGTATCTCCCTTTTGCTCTCCCTGACTTTACCTCGACTTTTACATCATCAGATATGGCATCTATTTCGTACCGGTTGCGGTAGTAATAAACCTCCCCGAATTTTCTGTAAAGATGCTCCTGAACGACCCACTCATACAGGACATCTTTTTTAATTCCCCTTTTTGCCCAGATTGCGTGGCTCCTCGCCAGCAATGGATCCCTGATTGCAAGCTTGCGCTCCTTCCTCGGGTAGATTTTCCCATCTCCGCCCATAAAGGGTATCTGGAGCAGAATATGCAGCCCCTCAAAAAGCTCGATGTATTTCCGGACTGTATTTGTAGAGACTCCAATTTCTCCTGCTATAGAGTTGAAAGATGTTGGAGAGGGGGCTTTATCTATCAGAACCCCAATAATTTCCCTTGCCATACCCGTTGAGCGGTCGAAATACTTTATATCTGACTTTATGAGGGATATGTGCTCCTCCACTTTTAGCTCCCCGTTGAGAAATGCTAAATATCCACCTGTCTCCAGATACCTGTCGAAGACCTCTTCCCCCTTCTCTTCGAAGAATTCTTGGTAAAAGAGGTGGTAGTAATCCCTGAAGGAGAGGGGAGTTATTTCAAGTCTTCTGCCACCACCCATCCTCCCAGCAAATGTTTCCACGTGTTTTCCTATGTCGAGAGATACGGAGCCCGTTATTGTCAAGATATCGTTTTTCAGGTATCCGCGGTCAATAATATACTTTACAGCTCTCCACCAGTCTTTAACAAATGTTATTTCGTCAAGGAAAATGAAGGAAGCTGCAATATCTTTCCTCTCCCTTATCTGGATGTATTCTTTAATGATTTCGATCAAATCTTCGTAATCTTCCAGGAGGTCGCAGCTGAAGTAAAAGATCGAGTAGGGGTTTTTACCTATCAGCGAGTTTATTAAAAGCTTGAGCCCCATTGTTTTTCCAACACGTCTCGGACCAACAATGAAGTTGAGGGAGAAGGGCTCAAGGGAGATATTTTTGATCCATTCCGGCACGATTTTGAATTTCAGCTTTTCAAATGATTCCATGTCCGGATCCGGTTCGTGAAACCACCAGGGATTCTGTTCTTCAATCACATTAATTAGTAGTGCAAAGTAGTATTTAAGTATTATGCAGTATGAGTGAAAATGAATTATTAAATAGTTTTCAATGATGGTGAAAAATAACTTGCAGCCTTCATCCAGAGCTCAATTGCAACCTTTATCTCTTTTAAAGCCTCCTTCTCAGTCTCTCCAAAAGCTGAGCAGCCAGGCAGCTCTGGAACTACAGCGATGTATCCTTCATCCTCCTCGCTGTAGAAGATCTCGATTGTGTATTTGTGCATCTCAATCCTCCTCAAGCAAATTATATTTCTCAATCACTTTTAAAAGTTGCATTGCTTTTAAGGGATAGGGCAAGAAAACAAATTTTAGGAACCTACTGTTGTGCATAATCCTCTTCAAGCCGTCCAATCAACCCACTTTAACAACTACCTCAGCAACTTCACCCTTTTTTGTATACTTCAGGACCTCATCCAGATTCGACCTCTCTTTGACTTTATTGTAAAAAACAATGCCAGAAGCGTAGTGTTTTACTGAATCAAGCGTCCTTTCCAAGTTTCTCCAAAGACTACGACGCTGTTCAACCTCACTACTCCAAACACGCATGCAAGGTTGTATATCAGGTTTATTAAAGAACCGCTGTCACAGTAATCGGCCCTCACAGCATGTGGAATTGAGAAGTGGA